>Ga0316600_10000034_pt1 | contig 137356 bp, 132 predicted proteins | sample OWC_soil_day5_CT_FD_207652 | JGI IMG/M metagenome (GOLD analysis project Ga0316600, IMG submission 207652) | Wetland soil microbial communities from Old Woman Creek delta, Ohio, United States - OWC_soil_day5_CT | ecosystem: Environmental > Terrestrial > Soil > Wetlands | place: USA: Ohio... | reverse complement strand
AGTAGAATTCCAAAGGAAACTACTGGCTCTATTAACTGTATCTCCTCCTTAAACAGAAGAATACATTTAACCCATATTTATTTTAAGTGGTTATTTTTCAAATGTCCTTGACATGGGGACCACTTTAAGGAAAATAAAACTACAAATGAGGGTATTTTATCATTATTGAAAAACTATGTTTTATTTAAGGAAAAACATATGGAGTAGTATTTGCTGAAATTGACTTGATCCACGTTACTTTAACAACAGGGAAAAGCTTTCCCTCACGCTCACTCGCTTCTATGACGCCTTGGATTTGATACCAACTTCCATTGGTATATTTATCTGCATTATTAATTTCGCATAAAGCACCAGAAGGAAGAGCATCTGCCACACAGCAGCCAACAATAAATCGAATTAAAGAAAACTGATTTGGAGATGTCGATGCATCTTTATAAATAAAGCCCTTCATATCAATTTCCTTGCCTATGTACTCTTGAGGAAAACGATAAAGTTCAGACATGACTTCAATAAAATTACTATCAGAAACTTTAATTAGGTTTGTCTTCCGAAGCTCAGGTGCCAATGGTCGATACTCTTTTTTAGAAATCTCAGTGGTAATTTGACTATTTAGCCCTTTATTATTCACTAAGCTTGCGTTAAGTGAAGTATTAGGTAGCAGCAAAGCGATTAGCAAAGCGAAAATAAATGGCATATATTCCCAACACCTATTACAATGCTTAGCTTCACCTGTAGACTTGTTCCAAATTTTTTTTAAATTCCAACATTGTAGTAAAAACATCATAAAAAGTAGACCATCGGATATTTTTATTAAACTTATGATTCTAGGATGAACATATAAAGTTAATTGCTCCGTAATTATTAGCGAAAACAATACTAGCACAAAACCTAGTAATATTAGAACTCTTGCTAAAACATCTTTGTTTTCTTGCGACATTTTCCTCCGTCTCCTTCCTATAAATTAATAAATAAATACGTTCCCAATACGCACAATAGTGAAACTATAGTAACTAAAAAAACTACAAATCTTAAACGAAAAGCATGCAAAAGCATTAATATATTTTTGCTATCGATCATAGGCCCAAATACCATAAATGCAACTAATGAACCAGTAGTAAAACTGGTGTTAAAGGATGAAGCAATAAAGGCATCGGCTGTCGAGCATACCGAAATTGAAAAAGCAAAGAACATCATTACGATAATTGACAAAAATGGCTCATGACCAACTGTTAATAGCGTTGCTCGTGGTATAAAGGTCTGTGCCACCGCACCTAAAAAAGATCCTATGATTAAGTACTTGCCCATTTCAAAAAATTCACTACACGCATCATCTAAAACACTCAAAAACTTTCCGCTTAGCATTACTTTATGTTCAGTATGAGAATGACACGCGCACCCATGATGATGCTCATGATCATGAATGGCTTGTACATCCTTTAGTTCTGTACCTTCAAATGATTCACTGACGAGTGCCGCGCTAATATAGGCTATTAAAAAAGCAATCCCCAGCCTCGCTACAGCCATTTCAACACTATTAAACGCAAATGCTGTAGCAGTAGCCACTACTGGATTAATAATAGGTGCGGAAAGCATAAAGGCTACGGCACAATATAGTGGTACCCCTTTCATGACTAGCCTGCGTACAATCGGTACCATTCCACAATCACAGGCCGGAAAAATCGTACCCAATAAACAAGACAGCACAATGCTAGCCATTTTATCTTTGGGTAACACTCTCTGTATCAGTTCTTCGGAAACAAAATTATGTAATACTGACGAAACGATTACACTGATTAAAATAAAAGGCAATGCCTCTATTATTATTCCTAGGAATATTGTTTTAAAATTAAGAACGACTTGCCACGTATCTAAGTCGAATATTTCCAAATTGATCCTCCCTTTTTTACCTTAAGCAAATAAAAACTTCTCAAAGCATATATAAATTACAATCAGTAAATAAGAATATTACTATTTGTATATTGTAATCCATTACTAGAAACCTAGCAACCTATAAAAAATAATTATAAAAATAGTTTTATAGTTCATATACTGGTATTTTTGCTTCTAAGAATGGAATATTGTTCTACTTTTGGGGCAAGATAATAAAAACCTAAAAGGAGGCAACAATATGCCATTGAGTCAAAAAGAAAATCAACTACTTCAAGATCAAAAAACACATGAAAAAATTTGTATTCAAAAGTATCAGAAATATGCACAGCAAGCCAGCGATCCTAAACTTAAGCAACTATTCCAATCGTACGCCGAGCAAGAGCAGCAACATCTAAGCACCATCGACTCCATTTTAAACGGTCAGGTGCCTAGCATGAATCAATCACAGAATAGCCAATCAACTGAGCAATCTCAGCAAAACAGTACGCAAGCGCAATCTACAACGACCCAATCAGGCGCAAGTCAAGCTGACGCCACGCTTTGCACTGATATGTTGATGACTGAAAAATATGTTTCAAACGCTTATGACACTGCTATTTTTGAATTCACCGATTCCAATGTTCGTCAAGCTTTAAACCATATCCAGAAAGAAGAACAACAGCATGGCGAAGGAATTTTCAATTACCTAAGCAGCCAAAATATGTATAGCGTTCAATAATCAAAATTCCTTCACGTATACCGCCTTGTTTTAGCAAGCAAGGTGGTATTTTTATTTGTTTTTCATTCGTTCGAGGCATTATTCTATACTATCTAAGCTACAAATATTCTAGGGAAATTTACTTAAAAATGCGTAGAAATAAACGCTTCAAATTCTTTCATTGTTTTAAATAATAATCCTAGTCCTTTACATTCAAATTATCCTTTTCTACATACCTATCCTGAAATAAATGTCCGATCCTCTGATATTTTTTATTAAAAAACAGAAGACATAGCTAACATTGATCCTCTTCATCATGTTAGCTATGTCTTCTTCAAATTCTTACAATAACAACGTGCATGATTATACAAATTGAAATAAACTTTACATCTCTATTTCATCAGCCCAACATATACTTTAACATCAATTGCATCATCAACTAAAAAATGAATGATAATTGTCTGAGGCAAAGGTAAAGTAGCTTGCGCTCCCTGCGCAATCATAAGCGTAGGAGGCGATATATCAAGTCCATCTATCCCAACTTTAGTAAACTGCGTACAAGCATTGGCGCAAACCATATTGCCCATTTCTGAAACTGCACTCTGTGCTAACGCATCAAACTCTGCTACTTCCATTCCCATCATCATTTTTGAAGCAAACTGTTTTGCTGAATCCATTTCCATCCCAATCAGTATTGCTCCTTTTATCGAACCAACAACTGCAAGATTAATTAATACGCCACTATAATCAAAGGTAGATCCTACTAACGATAGATTTTTTTTCTCTATCTTCTGAAAGCCAATTTGCGGAATTATTTCATAAAAAGCGGATAAGATTGGATTGATAAGACTTACATCCATAATGGTGATCCTTTCTTAAAACCAACACCTAAATAGATGCTTCCCAAATCAGTATCAGCAAGGGCATTGTAGATTTTGACGCTCGGACTGACAATCTCTGCGGTATTACCGTGAAAAATACTAGGAGGAGATACACGCAAACCGTAAGCCTTCTCCTTTTTATTTATCATTGAACACGCAATCCCAGCAATTATATTAGCCAGTTCCGCCACCATAGCCAATAATTCCTCTTGATTTTTTGCAGGACGACGCAAAAGCGCTTCTGCTATTTTCTCAGCAGACTCAAGAGATAAGTCCATAATCATAGATCCAGAATATTGTCCAATTATACCAATAACAGTGGTAATCCCTTGCGACATATATTTTTCATTAGAAATTACTACAGGCTTGAACTCAACGGGGATTTTAGCCATGCGTGTAACATTTTGAGAAAGAGCCTCTTTGAATGTTTCAAGGCCTCTTTCCAATAATTGTTCATAAAGAGTGTCAGGTGCCAGCACATTACGTATTACCTTTATTAAGTTTTCTCCATCTATCGGTTTTTGTACGTAACCAGAAATACCAATACGCTTAGCTTCAATTTCCGTCTCTTCATCTTTCATCGAACTACAAAGTATAATCTTTGCTTTAGGATCAAGCAAACGAAGTTCTCTACTGCACTCAAAACCATCGGCACCCGGCATCGCTATATCCATAGTAACAATATCAGGCTTGCAATTCTTATAGGTTTCAATTAAAGATTCTAGTGAATCGGCCTCCCCTACAACTTCATATCCGCTATCAGATAATGCTTCTACAATCATCATTCGTGAAAAAGGGGAATCGTCTACAATCATAACTTTGACACTCATTTTTAACACTCCTCAACAAACTAATGTACTCGTAACCATATCAAATTGAATATACTGAAGCACATTAATAGGTAATCTTTTATCAATAGTCAGTTAGAATGCGAATATAATAAGATCCTCCTTTAATAATATGATAATATGACTTTACATTTTAACTTCCAACTATTGTTATTATTCGACAAAAATAATAAAACTCTTGCAACTGTATAATATTTTTTACGATAAACCAATTCTGTTTTTAGCATGACTAAAAGTATGAGAATTGTGTGCAATGACTAAAAAAAGTATCAGCCTTACGCTGATACTTCTCTAATTTATATCATTTATTAAATTTAAAACTCATATTTATCACCCGTAAACTTCTTTACTTAACCATTTTGCAATTAACGTGCTATATCTAACACATAATAGGTAAGAAAGCCCTGACCAGCACCTTTATCTTACGCTTTCTCATTTAGCCCTAGCCCTTTACACTCAAATTATCATTTTTTACATACCTATTCTGAAATAAATGTCCAATTCTCTGAAAATTTATTAAATAAAAGACATAGTTAACATTGATCCTCGTCATCATGTTAGCTATGTCCTGCTCATTTTTTTAACCAATAAAAAAATTTTCTGTTCATTCTCTTGGAACGTTATATGAAACTATCCAAACTGCAAATATTCTAGTGAATTGATAATTTGAGGTAAAGAGACCTCTCACTTTTGTCTTCAGCGGAATGATCTCCCATTTACAAAAGCATATAAACTCATTTAACCGCACCCTCTAATAATTCTATTTCATTCCTAAACTGAGGTAAATATTTTTTGTGTGCAACTAGCATTTCATCTAAAATTTTTTTTGCTATTTTACCACTTGGAACAAGCGGATTAATTGTAAAAGCTTGTAACGCAGTACTATAATCCCCTGTTACTGCAGCTTTAATTGTGGTGAGTTCCATGTCTTTCATTTGTTGCAATAATCCTCTGCTTGAAGATTCAAAAGCCCCCCATGAAAGTGGAACTGCACCGCTAGAAGTAATAATAGAACTTACTTCAACAACTACATCCTCTGGCAGGTCTGAAATAGCACCATGATTTTTTGTACTTACTACCATTTGACTACGTTTATCATTATATATAGAAGTAATTAATTCACAGGCTGCATCAGAATAGTAAGCGCCTCCACGTTTGGCAAGCTGTGGCGGTTTTATGCTTAAGTTAGGAGCTTTGTAAAGTTCAAATAACTCTGCTTCTGTACGTTTTACTACTTCTGCTCGAGTTTCGCCTTTCTCAAAGGCTTCTAACTCTTCTTTCAACATATCGTCTGTAATATAGTAATATCTATGATACATACATGGAATAATTCCAAGATTACGAACTTGATCAGGTAAGAATCCAATATTGGGAATATTTTGAACGCCAGCTTTTTGCTCACCATCTTCATCAGAATTATGATTAGGATTTAACAAACCCTTAATTTTTTCTATTGCCTTTGCTAATCCTTCGGGCGATGTATATGCAGCTTCAATTACCTCTTTTGTTTTTTCTTCCCCTGATTTATTCCATACACGATGCCAATGGAAATGGTTTAATCCACCAAAACGGAAGAATAAATCTTCCTCTTTTTCTTTTAATGCTCCTGCGGCAATTTTACTACACATAATCGGTACATTACATAAACCTACTACTTTATCCCAATGCCCGTAGCGAATCACTGCTTCCGTAACCATTCCTGATGGATTGGCGAAATTAACTAACCATGCATTTGGACAAAGTTCCTTCATATCTTCCACAATATCTAATATTACAGGAATTGTGCGAAAGGCCTTAAACATTCCTCCTGCGCCATTTGTTTCTTGTCCAATAACTCCATGCGACAAAGGAATCCTCTCATCCTTAATACGGGCATCTAATAAGCCTACGCGAAATTGAGTAGTAACAAAATCTGCATCCTTTAATGCTTCACGACGATCTAATGTTAAATGAACGTTCCAATCTAGTCCTGCCGCTTTAACCATTCGTTTTGCCAACTCACCAACAATCTCCAACTTTTCCTTTCCATCTTCAATATCTACCAACCATATTTCTTTAATTGGTAGTTCATCTCTTCTTTTTATAAAACCTTCTATTAATTCCGGAGTGTAACTTGATCCCCCACCAATAGTTACAATTTTCAGATTCTTTTCCATATTCATTCCTCCGTTTCTATAACCATATTATATTTCAATCTATTTCGTATTGAAATATTCATAACGCTTATAGTCACAAAGAGGATTGTTTAGTTACATGTTCCACCTAAAAAACAAAGTGTTTTTTAATCCTCGGAGGATACTTTTATACTATTCTTTTTCAGCATAGTTAGTTTGGCCAAAGACTCAATGATATACATTGCTGGAATTTGTGAAGTTATATCAACCTTAACCCATGAATTATTATGAGCTAACTCTCTTTGTATATAATACGAAATATTATAATCCGACATTTTTGCTAAAGTACTATCTTTACTGTTCGTAATGGCCACTATAGTTGCCTTACTTTTTTTCAATATTTCAGAATTCTTAATCAGCGCATCAACCTCCCCCTCAACAGATAAAGTAATGATGATTGTTTCACTTGGTACTTCTAGATTTATTGAAAACATTGGATTATTAACCCCTGTAGAAAAAACCCCGATATTACAAAAATATCGGGTAGCATAATCAGCAATGATCCCCGAGTTTCCTACACCTAAAAAAATCACATGCTTCTTTGATGCTATGATGGTCGCAATTCTATCAAGCTCCTTTTGAAAGACTTCCGTATTTGCTCTTTGCAGAAAATCCAGAACGACAGAAGAATCGTAATGCTTTTTCTGATATTGGCTAGTCTCCGCTTCCAACTTATATCTGACTTTAAATTCAGAAAACCCATCACAATTTAATTTTTTACAGAATCTAGTGATAGTAGTAGTTGAAACATGAGCTTCATTCGCTACTTCTCGAATTGTCATATAGGCTATTTTTTCATCATTTTTTAATATAAAATTATAAACCTCATAATCTAAATCACTAAATTGCCTTAAGGCATTTTTAGAAAATAAACTCACAACCTATTACCACCTTCTCAAGATCATAAACTATGAAAAGACAAGTTTCTATATCTTCATTTCTTTACTCTATTTCCCATAATAAGATTTTTCAGGACATATTGCAATATTATAATGATTTCATTCTATAATTATAGTCAAAAACTTTAAATAAATTAGTACCCCAATCTTCTGCCTTGTATTCCTGTACCATACTTACATAATCCGAATATAATTCTAATATAGAATCTTTTCAGAGAGGTAAATTGTTATGTCTAAAAGTTTGTCATATCATCCAAATTTCGTAAATAATTCCTATGACCCCTCTGCAGTATTGGACTATTCTTGTGTCAAGCAAGATATGCTAAATTCGATGGCACTAGATGCATATATCTATGGATATCCACTCGTTCTGATGGACATAACAAAGAACATCATGCTTTCCAGTGGATATCAACAAAATCAATTCTCAAATGAACGAATTTTCCCAGACCCTCAATATACTACAATTATCAGACCTAATGTCGATACACTTTATTCCATGGCGTGGTTAGATCTCTCTAGAGAACCTATCTTATTATATGTTCCGGACACTCATAACAAATATTACCTTATGGAACTTTTGGATGCTTGGAGCAATGTATTTGCATCTATAGGCGCACGTACTACTGGTACAAGGAAAGGAGTTTATGCAATTACAGGCCCGCAGTGGAATGGAATCCTCCCAGAAGGGATAATTAGGGTCGCAGCTCCTACTAATACTGTCTGGATTATCGGACGCACCCAAACAAACGGACCAAAAGATTACCCGATAGTCCATGCCATCCAAGATAATTATGCCTTAATCCCCCTTAGTTACTTTGGAAGACTTGAAGCTCAATATAACGTTGATCACGCAAAAAAACCATTGAGACTAAACCCAGTGGATCAAGTTACCTCTATGAATGCCGCTACCTTCTTTCAGACAATGCTAAAGGCAATGTATATGAATTCCCCTTGGATAGAAGATCCTGCTATAAATAGAAAACTTACAGCATTAGATTTAGTACCAAGCAAGACTTTTGATTTCTACAACCTAAGTCCGTCCGTTGCAAATGTACTTGAGCTTGCTGTTGACGTTGGGACAAAGCTGATGAAAGCTGAAGCCGTAAAGAAGTATACCAGAAATAACATCAATGGTTGGTCTTTACTTTTTAAAGGTATGGGATTTTACGGAGTAGATTACATGCAGAGGGCAATCGTTGCCATGACGGGAATTGGTGCAAACCTCCCACAAGACGCAGTCTATGCTCCCGCTTTTATCGATGTTAATGAAAAACCCCTAGTGGGATACAATAACTATATGATTCATTTTGATAACGGGCAACTCCCTCTAGTTAACGCCTTTTGGTCCATAACCCTCTACAACGATAGGGGATATCTGGTGAGAAATCCAATGAATCGTTATGCTATTAGTCCTCATCTCGGCAAACTAAATTATAATGCTGATAATTCTCTTACTATTTTTATTGGGAAATTTTTGCCAAGAAAAAACTATATCACTAACTGGCTACCGCCACCAGAAAATTCGTTTAATTTGACATTAAGAATGTACTGGCCAAAACAGATCGTTCTTAATGGGAGCTGGAAACCGCCAGCAATAATACCTATTTAACCCTATTTTATTTGCGTTATCAAATAAAGATACAAATTTTATCTTTTTCACTTTTATATCTATCTGGAAATAAGTACCCGATTCTCTGATATTTTTTATTAAAACAGAAGACATAGCTAACATTGATTCTTTTCATCACGTTAGCTATGTCTTCTTCAATTTTTTTCATCAATAAATAAATTTTCCGTCTATTCCCGCCGAGCATCACATTAAACGATTAAACTAAACATTTGAACCACCGTATACCGTGCGGTATATACGGTGATGTGACAGGTCGATAGATAAAAGAACTACCTCTTATTCGATTTAATTGCATCATTTCTTACGCCACTATTATGTTGCAAAAGCAACAGACAAATATATTTTAATATAGTATACTTTCGCGTGTAATAAAATTACTCTGAATCCATAAATTACAATGCATTAAAATTTGATCACCGTCTCTTTGTCCTCAGTTATTCTTTATAAATCCTAAACAAAGCCTGTATAACACTTTGCTTCATTGAATCTACACTATGGAGGTTTTTATGAATTACAAATTGAATTGTCGCAAATTAAGTCAAACTTATTTCTTATCATTGTTTTTAGCTGCCGGGTATTTTTTATATAAAGCCCTCAATTTATTACCAGAGTTAGGTCTGGATGCTTTAAAGTACCGTTTTCCTTCATTAGAAGGATTTTTACCAATTTCATCCACAGTCGGATTGCGATATTGGATACTAACAGGAGAATTTGATTCTATCCATCCAGCCGGACTGACAATACTACTGTTAGCAATTATTTCTGCTTTATTACTTAAAAGAGGTTTTTGCAGCCATATCTGCCCTATTGGTACTATTTCTGAGTACGCATATAAAATTAGAATGCATTTTTTTAAGTTTAGAGTACCTCTGCCTACAGTGCTTACTACCTTTTTGCGAATACCAAAATATCTACTGTTAGGGTTCTTATTAATGGCCGTATTTATTTTTATGTCACCTATAGATATTGCCAAGTTTATCCGCTCTCCCTACAATATCATTGCTGAAGTCAAGATGCTGTATTTCTTCTTAGAACCTTCCACATTGACTATAAAAGTATTGGCGGGGTTAGTCATATTATCCTTACTTATCTCTAACTTTTGGTGCCGGTTTTTATGCCCATATGGAGCACTATTGAGCCTCTTTTCTTTTTTTTCACCAGTAGCTATTTCCAGAAACAAAACCCAATGTGTTTCTTGTCATTCCTGTGAAAAGGCTTGTCCTTCCCAACTGAAAATTACCACTGTACAGACGGTATCATCTGCTGAATGTACAATCTGCCAAAATTGTATAAATATCTGTCCACGCAACGCGCTAAAAATCGAGAACGAAATAGTAGTGAAGCGCGCTCTCACTCCCCAACAGTATTCCTGCCTATTACTAAGCATATTTATATTAGGCATCAGCATTGCCATGATCAGCGGCCACTGGAATTCCACAGTACTGCCACCTTACTGGGTAAAATATGTGCCCATGGCAGATATGATTTTTCACTAAACTGAATTTCTTTAATAGGATTGATTATATTCTACAACATTATATTTTGCTAACTAATCGTCATTTTCTACATACCTATCCTGAGATAAAGGTCCAATCCTTTGATATTTTTATTAAAATATAAGACATAGCTAACATTGATCCTCGTCTTCATGTTAGCTATGTCTTCTTCATTCTCTCTCATCAATAAATAAATTTTTCCGTTCATTCGCTTGGAGCATTATAGGATACTATCTCTTGCTACTTTTCCTCGATATATTTTATCATATCAAACTGTAAATTTTTAGTGATTGGATATTTTGAAACAAAGAGAACCATGAATTTGGCTCTTAGTGACCTTTAGCTATTTCTTTTAATTGGTACAATAATGTTACCTCTATTATATTCATGATGCCAATATTTATATGGGAACCAGATCGAAAATGCAATTAGTATTATATCTAAAGGCCACCCAAGTACTGCTCGTATAATAAAGGCCATTCCTATAGCAAGCTCTGGGGCAATGTATATGTAATAAAATCCTTTTAAAATGTATACTATTCCCCATATGATTGTTACAAGTCTCCAACAGTTCCGATAATGCTTAGTATTTTTAAACTCTTCTGTAAATGGGGTCGTTTTCGATTCTTCTACCATTATCTCTATAAATGTCTTTTTAGAAAGCAAGGTAAATATCACAAAAGATCCGTATAATTCGCTTCGAACCCCTAAAGAAATCCAATATAAACTATTTGAAACGTAAAATGTCACAAATTCAATTAAAGCAAATATCATCGTAATTAAAGTAAATATGGATATCTTTTTATTCTTAGCACTTTCTAAAATTCCTCTAAATATGCTCCATAATCCCGCAAAAAATATGCCAGAAAGCGGCTTTCCACAATTCGCTAGTACAGAATAACTCACCATTGGAATGACCATATCTATCAAAATCATTCGCCATGGAATATTCTGTATAAAAATAACATGCCATGATGAGCCTTTAGGTTCTTTATCCATCAAAATATAAATCACTCCTATAAAAAACTTTTATAGCCCATCAAAGTTATTTGCGAATTTCAATATCACACACTCTCTAGCTTTTATTTAAGACTGTATCAAAATAAGAATTCGCTTTTTCAATGTAAATTTCATCTGGAATAAAATTTTGTTCCAATAACTTTTTAGTTTCTTCTGATACCTTATTGTCTACAACAATTTCTCTTCCTGCATTTTTCATATTTTTTAAATAATCAGAAATGATTGGTCGTAATTCTTCGGCGCTAGTATTTAACAGACCACCTTGTGCCGCATAAAATTCTCCAATTACTTCTGTCTTCATATTAAGCGCTACTCGCTTAATCCAGTGAGAGATTACTTGAAAATGTGATCTTTCAGAAAAGCCGCAGTTAGATATCATAACTAGTTTGGGAGAAGGAGTCTCTGTATTCTTTAAGTGCCGACATTCTCCATTTGCATCTTTCTGAAAATGAGGGTTGCTTTTCACAATCATACGATCCATAAAAGCTTTCAACGTACTCGAGACATTATCAAAATACAGTGGTGTAGCCAACACAAAAATATTTGCCCCTTCGCAAACAGACAATATTTCTGCCATATCATCTTTTATCACGCATTGACCAGGGGTATGAATCCAACAGGAAAGGCAACCTTTACAGTATTTTACTTCCTTTTCTGATAAAAAGATATTTACTGTTTCTGCCCCCGCCTCTTGTGCTCCTTTTAAAAAGGCACTAACCATTATATTCGTATTGCTAGCCGTCCCCTTCGGACTACTATTAATAACCACAATTTTCATTTACTCGTCTCCCCTCATTTTTATTCTATGGCATTAACCATGAATAACGAATAAACATATTTATTCAACCGTTTTCTTTTCCATTTTTTCTAGTAATTCTAAGCATTCTTGCCCCCATTCAATTGCTGCTTCGGTTGACTTAACCCCTTTTCGTAGCGTCATATGCCAGAATAAAGCTTTATTATCTCCACTTGCTTGATGTTTTCTAATATGCTTTTCACACTCTCTATACGCATCAAGCTGCGCTTGCTGTTTACGCACAAAACGTTTAAGTTCGTATGCCAAATCCGGCAAATTAAGGTGCGAGGCAAAAAAAATTCGCGTCAAAAATTCACTTCGGACAATTTCATCTGGATTGTCTGGAAACTCTCTCAACCAAACAATAAATACTTTTGTTCCCTCTTGCGTAATCGAATAAATCTTTTTATCAGGTTTGCCTTCCTGAGGCTCTATTTGGAAAGTCACCCATCCTTTTTCCTCCATATGACTAAGTTCACGATATATCTGACTCATATGGGCATTCCAAAAATGAATAATTGAGGATTCGAACATCTGTTTAATTTGGTAACCTGTCATAGGCTTATATGATAATAAACCCAATAATGTATGATGCAAAGCCATATTATCTCCTCCAAAATGGAATTAATTTCATTTTCATATTAGCAAAGTTATATATAAATTGTCAAGTATGATTTTAAAAATATTCCTTAATAATTAAAAGATTCCACGATTTGTTTATTATATTTCTAGAAAAATAAGCGAAGATACTCAAAATACAATCATTACTTACTTTTTGTATAGTATCTTACATAAAAGTGCATACTTTCTTTTTAAATCAACTAGTATATAATTTAAAGAAAGCAATCAAGCTAAAAAATAAATGGGGGTATGGAATATGTACATATTAGCTATAAATGGTAGTCCGAGAAAAAATCGAAATACAGCAACTCTACTAAATAAAGCACTGGAAGGAGCAGCTTCCCAAGGAGCTACCACTGAGCTAATTCATCTTTACGATCTAAACTATAAAGGCTGTATAAGTTGCTTTGCCTGCAAGTTAATCAATGGAAAAAGTTACGGCAAGTGTGCTTATCAAGATGATCTGAGTCCTGTCCTAGAAAAAATAAGTAATGCTGATGCTGTTATTCTCGGCTCTCCCATTTACCTCAGCAATCTTACTGGTGAGATAAGATCTTTAATGGAACGGATGTTATTTCCGTACCTAGTATACGATGAAAACTACTCTTCACTCGTTACGAAAAAGAAGCCAATCGGGTTTATCTACACAATGAATATCAAAGAATCTATGCTCGAAGAACGCGGCTATGATAGACTTTTTCTTACGAATGAAGATTATTTCAAGAGAATCTTCGGTGCCTCAGAATCGCTATTATCCACGGATACCTACCAGTTCACTGACTACTCCAAATATATTACCTCCGCTTTTAGTGAACCAGAAAAGGCAAAACACCTTCAGGAAATTTTCCCAAAAGACTGCGAAAAAGCCTTCATGATGGGTTCCAGATTTGCAAGCAATCCGCTTTAAAATAGTTTGATTAACCAAGCAAGAATATTTTTTATTAAAATAAAAACATAGCCAACATTGATCCTCGTAAACTGCCCCCTATAAGTTAGATTTAGGTTTAACTTATAGGGGGCACTTCATCGTCATCATGTTAGCTATGTCTTCTTCAATTTATTTCATTGATAAATAATTTTTTCGTTCATTTTCTAGGAGCATTATAGGATACTATCCGAACTGCAAATTTTCTATAAATTTGATATTTTAAAACAAAGACAGCTATCATTTTGTCTCCCTATGGAACGGTAAGTTAACAAATTACTGCAGTGTTTTTAAGCATCTATTTGGAATTCTACTTTCACAAGGCACACCTACTTGGCATTTTCCACAGCCATATCTAGGCTTATATTTTTCAGCCGTTTGATCCAAAAACTTAGAGCAAATTATGTGATTTTTACCCTTTTCTATTGAAATTGCATTGACCGGGCATTTTTTTATACATGCACCACACATTGAGCAGTATTCATAGATTTCTTCATACTCTCTTTTATCAGGTGGCAAATATAATGATGTGATGATACTACCAAATCTTCCTGCTATCCCCTTTGAGGTTATAAGCCCTTTAGAAAGTCCAAAGGTTCCAAGGCCACACACAAAGGCCGCATGCCGTTCAGACCATGTACTTGTAAAAGAAACTTCCGGATGCGGTGAATTGCTATTGAATCCAGCTTTAGACCAAAATCTTTCCTCTAAGGATGGAATAAGACTAGGATATCCTGTATTTATCAGTTCTGATTGCAAATGCAAACATAATTTATTTAAAAAAGTTTGCCCTTCAATACGCCCGTGTAACCATTCTTCCGAAGGCCATAACATATCTTGAGCATTTCCTTTTTTAACAGCCTTGCTAAAAGGTAAAAAAAAGGAGATTACAGTTTTTGCCTGTGGCAGCCATTCTTTTGGATGCAAAAAATGATTTCCAATTGCAGATTTTTCTTTAAACAATGTAAAATACTGATCATCTGGAGACCCAAACGCAAAAATTGGTTCTTCAAAAATCTTCATTCCTGCAACATTTTCAGTAATGGCAATTTGCTTTGCTATATAATTATCTTCTGAGTTCTCAACAAAGTATGATGCCATTTTTATTAACTCTTGCTTATCCACTTTATCACTCCACTTTTCACTTTATTTAATGTATTGTAAATATTTAATTAAATAAATATAGTCTTTAATCAACTATACTATGCGAAATAGTATTTGTAAAATTGATAGTTGTAATAAATTTAATTATAAATTATAATACGCAGTAAAAGGAGTGTTTTATATAGATATTAAACATTTAAAAACTTTTTCTATGATAGCGAAAACAGGTAATTTCAGTCATGCTTCTAAACTCCTAGGATATGCACAGCCTACCGTTACTACGCATATTCAATTATTAGAAAAAGAGTTTGATGTGAAGTTGTTTGAAAGATTAGGACATAAAATTAACCTCACTCAGGAAGGCAAACAGTTGCTCTATTATACAGAAAATATATTGAAATTTTCTAGTGAAGCTACCTCCGTACTTTCTTCTAGGGGAGCCTTGTCTGGAAAAATTACAATTGGTGCCAATGAATCTTTTAGTGTTGCTCGTTTACCTTTAATACTTAAAGGTTTTATACAAAAGTATCCAAATGTTGATATCAGCTTAAAATTTGGATCTGTTAAAGATATTCATGAACATATTCAAAATAACACGGTCGATATCGCCTTCTTTTTAACCCGCGAACTTAGTTACCCTGATCTAATTACTGAAACTTTACTCGCCGAACCTGTTGTTGCGGTCACTTCACCTGACCACCACTTCAAATCATATACATCAGTCAATATTGATGATTTTAAAAACGAAACCATAATAATGACGCAAGAAAATTGCACCTATCGTTCAATGATTGATGACCTTCTAAAAGATGCAAATGTTCAGCCGCGATCTATTATTGGGATTAATAATATTCAGGCTATCAAACAACTTGTTATGAGTGGCTTAGGGATCACTATTCTACCACGTATTACAGTCGAGTATGAAATTGCTCAAAAACTACTCTTCGAAGTTCCATGGAACAAACCCCTCTTACCAGTTTTCACTCAAATTGCCTATCATAAAGACAAGTGGCTTTCTCCAACCATTTTAAATTTTTTAGAACAAACTAAATTAAATTATCATCAAAAAATTTCTGCCAAACCGTTTGATTAAAACGAGAATTTTTTAACCGCCAATTTAAAAACTACACTAAGCAGCTCTTGCTAAATTACTGAAATAAATGTACGATTCTCTGAAAATTTTATTAAAACAAAAGACATAGCTAACATCGATCCTCTTCATCATGTCAGCTATGTCTTCTTCAAATTTTTTATCAACACATAAATTTTTTCGTTCATTTTCTCGGAATATTGATACTTTCTTTATAGACTATAGGTAAAATACCTAACCTTTAAAAACTATATTGTACACCAACATTTACACCATATTGATGAGTCACACTATCTGGTTCATAATATCCACCAACTACATTACTTCTACCAATTGCAGAAAATTCATACCACGGCGTTAATTTTAATGCCCACTCTGTATCCATCTTATATGTAATTGGCACCTCTGCCCTAAAACCAGGCTTATTCCCAAGAGTAAATTTCATATTATCTTCTTCAGCTTTCATAGTTCCATCAAACATAAATTTTGCAGATACATCTACTGCTCCATCTACTTTTTTATTTATCTTAAATTCATTTCTATACCCAACAGGAATATAACTCCACTCATATGTTTCATTCTGATTTGCACTTAAGCTTCTTTTCCAATTACGATTCCCTATACCTGCATAAACGTATTGATTTTTTTTATCATTTATTGGTACCGCATATACAACTTGAAAATCGGATATTTTATTTTCTGTTGTTGATTGTACCGGAAGACCTGATACAAGATAATGCCCATCATAATGTGTATTTTGATTGGTTACATCATATCTTGCTTCCCAATATTCTTTTGTATTAGAATCTTGGCTTTTATAAGATAAATGAGCTCCATTCATCCAAGCTTTTTCTGAGTCAGGTACATACGACCCTTGTCTTTCTTCATAACTATAATTATAGTGATTTAAGCTGACTTCAACAGAATTGACTTTATCCGTTGAGGCAAATGCAGTAACAGTTGATATAGACGAGGCTAGTAGCATTGCTATTACGATTGATGATTTTTTCATTATGTACACTCCATTAACATTAATTTATAAATCACCCATCATTCACACATTTATATAAAAGACTTAGTTCACACTTTATTTAATTATAGCATAAAAAAATCGCTATTAATAAAGATAAAATGTAAATTTACATTATTTGATTGATTTAATTAACTTTATCTAATTCTTTCAATTTTCATTCTGATCATCGACGTATTATACAAAAGACATAGCTAACATTGATTCCGTCATCATGTTAGCTATGTCTTCTTCAATTTCTTTCATCAACAAATAAATTTTCAAACCGCCACTTTTTCTTATTATTTTAATGAAATATGTAATATATATAGTAGGAAAAAGAGAAATCCTAATACTTTATGTGTAGATCGAAGCTGTTTATTTTGCGCATTTAAACGGATTTTTTGTCCCACATATAGCAATATGAGTAATAAAATGAATGCCGTAATTCCAAATACGATGACAAAATCAAGACCGCTACTTTCACGCAACCAAATAAAATAACCATGCAAGATAGCTAAATAAATGGCGATTACTCCTAGTATGGGATGTAGCTGATGAAGGCTTGTCATCAGAGCTCGGTAAAATGTTTCAATATTTTTTGAAAGTACTATTTTTTCTTTTCTCAGTCTCATATAAATTTCGCGCAATAAATAGTTTAAAAAAGCAGAACCAGCTACGATGATAGTAAGCTTGCCCATTGCTTTTCCAAAGCTCCGTATCATTTTACTGGATAAATTAGCGCTGTACCCCATAACATCAAGCAATATAAAAACTAGGGAGATAACAACCATAAAAGTATTGACCAAAAGCATATTCTTTGCCAAAGTTTTTATAATATTTTCTATTGTTTTATACATACGCATCATATCCTTTATCTTGATCAACTAAATCTCAATTTATCCTAGTGTAAAATACATTGCATTCATCGCAAAATGTGCTAGAGACAAAGACAGGTATCATTTTGTCTCGTTTTCGTTCTTTCCTAAAGGCATGGGAAGCGCGGGCAATGAACTCGCATTTGATTTCATAATACCATCTACATCCAAAAGATCCATATCTTTTTCTACATCATTTTCCATCTTTCGAGATAAATCTTCTACCATACTTTTTGCATGTGCCAATTCCTCTTTCAATTGGTCATTTTGGTATCTATATTGTTCAAAAACCTCACGCCAAACCTCAGCTATTGCTTTATATTTCTCTGCATCTCCCGGACATTTTGCTTCAGAAACTTGCAAGCAAGCTTCTTCATACTTCTGCCTTGCGTGTTCCTCCTTAAGTTTTGTGTTTTCAGACCAATTACTGTACACATCTTTGAGCAATTCCATTATAAAATTTAGTAACTTAGCACCATTCTCAATTACATATACTTTAACTGCTTTATTTATCTCAGGCCAGATATACTTTATAAACCATGGAATAAGTTTGTTGAACATCCAATCTTTAAGTAGATATTTAAGCATGAATAAAACCTCCTTTATGAAATATGTAGTAAGATAAATTTCTATCAACCATTGTAGAAGTTATAGAGTTTGCTAAAGCACTTTAAAAAAGGCAATCCATATTTATAATTTCTGTATCTCCGTGTTATTTTCCTTCCTATTTTCTAGTTTAGACAATATAGCTCTACTTCTTATCTCAGTTTTCTCATATTCACTATATTTTCATTGCTCTTATATTTAACCATAAAAAATAATTTTTCTGTAAAATTGATGCAAAGTTCAACCTGAAACCAAGCCGATAACAGCGGCAAACACCAGTATAACATTGGCAGATACGCGCCTTGATATTGCAAGGACTGCACTTATAACGGCAATTGCCAGCATGCTTATATCAATCCCGTTACTATGAAACATTTGAACCAAAACGATTACACTGAAACTAACAATGACCAGAACCACTCCATCAAGTAAACCTTGTGTTGCAGGATGATTGGCAATACGTGCATGGCAACGTTGCACAATCAAAATTAATAATGGAGGCAATATCAGTGCAATACATGCCAGCAACGCTCCCGGCAAGCCCGCAACTAGATAACATAGGCTTACGACCCAGAGTCCATTTGGTCCTGGGGTAATCTGTCCGATTGCCAATGATTCGGTGAATTGTTTTTCACTCGCCCATCCATTCGATATAAAATCATTGTGTAAACTAGGTAAAGGCCCAAATCCGCCCGTCGAAAACAAAATCGACTTTAAAACACCCCAAAAGAATAGAATCCAATCCATCTACTACTCCTCCCGCGCCTTATTGGCAACATACCAATAAGTAAGTGCGCCACATAGTCCACCCAAAAGATATAAGACAATTACTGGCGGATTTAAAAATATGTAAGTCATAGCACTCCCTATCATGATTGCTATTGTAACAAAAAGAGCCAATGACCCACGTTTACAATTACTTACTAAGATAGGTCTAGCGTTTCGCCAGTTAGTGGCCAGTGAGATACCAAAAATAGCGGCAAACACTGCACGCAAAGCAGATTGTACCTTGGGAAGTTCACTGATGCTGGCGTAGATTGCAGATATTCCAATGGTAATTCCCGCACTAGGTAGGATAAGCCCCATCAAGGAGACAAATATCCCCCGCCATCCAGCGAGGCGCTTACCGATAAGGATGGTGTATGCAAGGATGTTAATACCTGGTGTTATTTGGCACATTCCTATGATGTTAGCATACTCTTCAGCAGTTATCCAATTGCGCTCATAAATAAAGTGCTCTTGAATAAGATATTGCGTTATAGCTCCACCCCCAAACGAGGTGAAACCAATTTTCAGCCATACGATAAATAGTCGTTTAATCGTAAAAGAACTATCTACGGTAGTTGAGATACCTCTCTCTGATTCGCATTCATTTTGTTCAGTCATCTAATTTTACTCCTTACTATTGCTCCTATATCTTTTTCTTCTAAAAACACTGCGCCATTTTCTTTACTGCTTCGTTTGAATATTTCAGTGTCTACATGAAATATTCATTATTTATCGTAAAAATAATATTTCGTCTCACAATACCTCTCTATTAATCAAAATCCCCTTCATATACTTGCTTTGATTATGAAAATGGTAAATACTATTTTTTTCTTCTTCTGTACAATCTAATAACAGCTTAATTTCTGAGTCATTCTTGATCAAATCAACTATACACATCACCGCGTTAATCTTTCCAGCTTTATCACTACCTCGCCAAACATCAATACCAGCACCATCCATTGATGCTGTACCTTGTAAATACCCATAATCGACTAAATACTTCATATTGGAATATTTCGGGTGGCCAGTTCCTTTCGGTCGATCAATCACCAACTTAGATTTCTGTAACATCATATCTAATGCTTGCCAAAAATCTTTATCATAAATGCTCAAAATTATAGCCTCCTGTTAAACAAACCCTCAAATATATCTCTCACAAATTTTATTAGCTTTCTATATATTTATCCAATACATAGGACAATCCAAACTCTTTGTAATCCGCCCAGAAAGCACTACGATTTTCAAGAAGGCGTGATGGTTTTTTAAGCCGCCTTTGCTCGTTTAAGGACTCTTCCTTTGGGCGTTCTTCTACGATTAAATCTTGTCGACATTCTTCAAAGAGTTCTCCTCCTTTGGGCGAATTCACCATGATGAGTGAAACGCCCATAGGATCAAAGCATTCCGCGTTATATTTTTCAATTCCCCAATAATCCGCAATGGTCAGATCGGAAGCACGTTGAATGTCGGTAAAACGGCACTGTGAACAAGAAGGACGTGTGATGGCACGTACTAGAAAAAACAACTCGTAAAAACGGTCATCTTCGAGTAGTTCCGAACTTTTATCTGTAGAAAAAAGAAATCCCTTATTACCGTTTTTCCGCCAACCGTATTTCTTAGAGCGAAATTGTACATTCGTAATCTTTCCGTCATTTTCTTTTTCAAGCAAACGTTTGTAATCTTCCCATATGAGTGGACTCGGGATGCTATGGCAAATTAAATCGCAAGTATACAGATTGTCTGCAATTGGTGAATTGCCGATAAAGCCACGGAGTCCCGCTGCTTGGCATGGAGTTCCAGTGAAAAGTACCTTCTTGCCTTTACGCAAATCTGCTTTAATCTGCGCATAGGTATCCCCTAAATCGCTTTGCACATACTTAGAAATTCGCATTCGATCTCGCTGGCTATAAGTTTCCGCCCGTTGATGCAGAACATTAAAATTTTGGTCATAATCAGCTCCATAAATGACACCACCTTGCCTGAGGAGCACATCAGAAATCGCGGTAAATGCACCGCCCGATGTTGATTTTTGCAAAACTTCTGGCAACTTATGGCGCGCTGCATAAAAGCTCGGGGTGGTAATTTCTTTATAATTGCCCTCACAGGTAAACGGACAGATTGTGGTACACTTTTGGCAATCAATACAACGTGATTGATCAATCTTCGGATATAGAAAACCTTCTTCATCCGGCATCATGGTAATGGCCTTCGTTGGACAGATACTATAACAAGCACTACAACCACAGCAATCCTCTTTCTTTAGACAAACTGATTTCATCATGATCCACACCTTTCAATCATATAGATACTGATAATATCCTACATAATCATAAAAAACCGGCACACTATAACTCTGATAGCAACCGGAGACAAAGTATATTTTTCCTTATCTTACTTTTCTCATTCATATTTATTTACCTGTTTATTACCCTTACATTTCCCCATAAAAAATAAAGTTCCTGCCAAATCCATCTATGATTTAGCAGGAACTTTTACTGTTTCTAATATCAATTCTATTTCTTTTTACTTTCTAACGCCCATCGTGCCATTTTCTTTACTGCTTCATTTGAATCTTTCAGTGCCTGCATGAAATATTTATGATATTTTTCAGCATCATCATTTGCCATAGCTCGAATCGCCTTGCATTTCCAAAACCAAAGATCTTCTTGAGCGATATACCAAAATCTTGGTTGAATTTTTATTTTATAAGTTTCTTCATCCATGTTAAATATTTTCTCAAGGGTGATGAAATCCTGTAATGCAAAAGGTTCTGGGAACTCACTTTCATTATCCTGCCATGTTTTCTTATTGGCTGGACAAACATTTTGGCAAATATCACAGCCGTATAACCAAGTTCCCATTTTATCCAGCAAGTTTTCAGCTACCTCTAATTGCGGTCGAAATGTACTACAAGCAATACATTTTGTGGCATCCATAGTCAATGGAGCTGACAAAGCTCCTGTTGGACAAGCTTCCACACATTTTTGACACCCCTCTGGGCAAGAAAACTTCTGCATTTCTACTTTCGGCTCATATTCTAACTCCTTGTCAATAACCCAAGTATCCATCCATACCCATGAACCATGCTTGGTATACAAAAAATTATTATTTCGAAATTTCCCCAATCCAGCTTTAACGGCTGACCAACGCGCGGGTACTACATTTTGCGCTGTCTGAAAACCAAGTTCTTGTAAGAACTGCTCAAAGGCACAATTATTTTTGTATTCCTGAGAATAACTCAATCTGCCATCGACTAGAAAGACTTTCCCGATAATCCCTTCCAGCCCTTCTGGAATTTTATATTTATCATAGCGCCGTACACAGACAACAATTGATTTTGCCCAATCAATTTGCTCTTTTGGCATAGCTAGCTTTCGCAAGTTATCATAAAACCAACCTGCATGTGGGAAAAGCTCACTTCTCATATTTAGCTGTGTTAAAAACTCTTCAAAAATACCAGCTTCAATGATACCACATTCTTCATAGCCCAATTCCCGAGCTTTATCTTTAATTTTATTCTCCAAACTCGCCATGCACATAGATCCTCCCCGATTATAGTGTGTTTTTAAAACAGGCTTCCATTGAGTTTTAACCTTTCATTAACGCCTCTAGAATGAGTGCAGAATCTCTAACAAGCCCACTACATTTATCATTAAGGTTGTTTGCCCTAAAATACTCTCGCCCTTCATCAGTTCTAAAATCGCACCCTGTTAATTCCTTACAGTTTACACTTTCATGCATTTCATTAAATCTTCTAGAAAACTCTTGTACAAGAGCGTAAGTTTTCTCCTTAGCCAATTTGTCACTATCCTCATTATTGATAAATCCTAAAACCATGTATGCACCCGTGACTGCCCCGCAAGTTTGGCAAGTCCGCCCCATTCCACCACCAAAAGAACGAGCTATAGTTTTGGCAGTCTTTTCATCAATTCCATACTGCTTTCCATAGGTAACAAATATCGCTTGCGAACACGATAGACCTTCATTGAACCCTTTCACTGCTTCTTCGACTAATGATGTTTTCATAATAAACTCCTCCTTGTAAATCTATTTAACTTTGCCCTTTATCAGCTTAACGAGATTTGGATATTGTGCTAAATTTACGTTTTTTTCTCATCTCACTATTTTTTAATAATATAGTCAATATACCCTTGTATGATTTTTTTATCTTCTAGCATTGTATGTAAAACCCTATTTTCTTTAAAGATAATTTTCATATCTTTAAAATACACCTCAGCTTCATCAATGTCATAGTAAGAATGTATAACGGTCTCATCTCTTTCGATTTGTAAAAATTCATCTTTTCCTAATCGTTCACCACTACCATACCCTTCATCTTGTATGGACAAAAAATTTATACAACTGATGCCATCTGGTTTTAACACTCACTTTATTTCATTAATCGCTTTTTCAATATCATTTTTTTTCATATGAAAAATTGAATTGTAAGAGTAAATATAACTAATTGATTCATCTGCAAAAGGAAGCTTACGCATATCACCCCTACAAATATCTAGCTGAAGATTATTTTCCTGTGAAAAATCTTGGGATTTTTTTATTTGCGCTTCATTTAGTTCAATTCCATAAGTTTTATATCCATGTTCTGCAAAAATAGCAAGTGGCGGATAGCTTCCTCCCGCTCCACAATCCAATACAACTTTTTCTAAATTGCATTCATTACAATAATTTAAAAATCTATATAACTGTGCTTGCTTATATAATATATAGTTCATGAAAAACCTCCTATAGAAATGTCCGAGTCTTCACATTTCATTTTACTTATGCATGACAAATTCTCATTAAGATTACATTTCCCCATAACAAATGAAGTTCCTGCCAAATTATACATAACATAGCAAGAACTTTTATTACTTCTAATATGAATCCTATTCCTTTTTTTCTCAGCGCTCAGGCACTATTCCGTATATAGCCAAAGTTTCATTAAGTGAATCTAAATCAATCGCAAGCGTAGCCGATTTGTCAAGATTATAGAATTCTTTATGTACATATACAGTAACATCATCCTCGGATAATAGTTCATATTCGTTAATTTCCGAATCTTTTGGTATATCCAACTTTGCTGACAAAGAAGGCATATTAACGTGACCAGCACAAGCATAACACTCTTCTCTTTGAATACTTACCATGATTTGAGAACCATGGTTTAAAATAAGTTTTTTTGCTTCAGGTGTTATTTGAAATTTCATTATACAATCTCCTTTTCTAAGTCAATTCCATATAATTATCGTCAATTATATCCCCCAAAAGTCTATTCCATGAAAAAATTTATTCATTATAAATAGATTTACATTATTTCAAATCGTTCTTGTTATTCTAAATTACGTGGAATAGAATACTCAAAATTCTTATAAATCAATAATGCGGATATGATCAAAGTTAGCATTTCAGCTATAGGTACTGTGAGCCATATGCCTTTTATACCAAATATTTGTGGCAACATGACAATGCCTATACCAATCCAAACTATACCTTTATTTAAAACAATAAAGGCTGAGTTTTTAGGATTACAAATAGCAGTGAAATAGCCAGATGCGACAATATTCAATCCATTTGCGATAAATGCGAAAGCGTAGAGTTTCGCGCCATAAATAGCAAAGTTAAGAACATGCTCATTATTCGCATCTAAAAATGTAGCAATTATTTCTTTAGCAAAAATAGAAATAATTGAAAACAATCCTATACCGATGATCAATGCTGAAAAACCCGCAAGCTTGACTGTTTTTTTCACTCGCTCCATTTTACCACTACCATAGTTATAACTAATAATAGCACCAACACCATCTGATAGGCCTATTAAAATATTATTTCCAACGAAAGACAAATAGCTGATTGCTGTGAAAGCAGCTACTCCTCCTTCGCCTACATAACGCATAAGCGTAATATTAAATAGGAACGTTGTAACACCAGTGCCAATCTCTGATAGCCCTTCCGATGAGCCATTATAAACAACATGATAAGCCAACTTCTTTTGAAAGCTTCCTTTAAATAACTTTAAATTTGTTTTTCCCATAATAAATGGAAGTATAGCCATAATGAAGGCAACACTATAGCCTGCCCCTGTAGCAAAAGCAGCTCCTTTAACGCCTAGTCCTAATTGTACAATAAATAAATAGTTAAACAACATGTGGCTTATCACCGCGACGATTAAAATCTGCATTGAATATATAGGTTTTCCCAATATCTTTAAGACATAATCTAAAACAAACATGATACCTAGAAGAGGTAAAAACAAACCTTCGTATCTAATATACACGGTTACCAATGGCAGTAGTTGCTCATTTGCGCCCAAGAATATAGCGATTGGTTTTGTAAATATAACAGCAATTACTGAAAGTACTACCGATATACCTATCATTAAACTAAGTGATGTTTTAAAGGTATCATGCGCCGCTTCAATATTTCCTTCGCCTAAGTTTCGACCGATAATACTCTGTGTACCAATGCCGATTACTATACCAAGCGCAATCATTAAGCTAAAAAAGGGCATAGCAATATTCACACTTGCTAAAGCATTCACCCCAATATAATGACTAACAAAAAAGCCGTCGACAATTGTGTTTAATCCTAAAAATAACATTCCCGCAATTGAGGGAATACTGTATTTCAAAAATAACGTAGTAATATTTTCTTTTCCTAGTATGTTTTCATTCATATTTATCACCCTTATAAGATGATAAACCTTGGAGTTACTCCAAGGTCAAGTATTATTAATGAATTGCAATCCAAACTTCATAATAATCAAGACCATCTTTATGAGAGCTTGCTAGGTATCTACCAATCATTGGACCATTTACTTCTCTATCTGCTTCCTTAAGATAACGCAAGGCTTGATTCAATGCATCATGTTTTTTTTCTGTATAGCTTGTTCCTACTACTGTATATAAATAGTTCACATTATGTAAGGAGGAAAGTTCCTGTTGTTCTGAGAAATCCAACATACACAAATTTTCTTCATCAATACTGATGCCTACTTGTGCTTCTAAAAAATTTGAATTTTTTAAAAGCTTTTCTTGCGAGATTAACAGAGTATATCGTATGCGATCATCAATCCAATTTTCTTTTTTATACTTGCGAATCACGCCAACTAGATCATCCGCCTGCTTGCCAATAAGTTTGTATTTAAAGTCAGGTGCAGATACAATACGAAACTCACCTAATCGTTCTTCACACAGTTGATATTGAGAAGCAACTTGGCTAACCATTTCCTTTAACTTAATTAACTCTTGTATCCTATTTTCGACTATCTTTTGATTTTGATAAAGTGTATTTTTAATTTCGCCAACATCCATTTCCATTATAATCTGCTTAATATCTTTAACAGATAACTCCATGTTACGAAAAAATACGATATCCATCAGAACTACAATCTCATCATATGAATAATATCTATAGCCGTTAACGCCTTTCTTTTGCGATGAAAGCAGCCCAACTTTCTCATAATACCGCAATGTATCCGTCGATACATCGAAAAGCTTTGCGACCTCACCAATCGTCCATTTTTCATTCATTTTCTATTTAACCTGCCTTCACAACTAGATAAATAAGGGCTGCTCTTATGCTTTTTTACAACATATAGCAGCCCTAGTTTACTAGAATTCTAAATTTGATTGTATTATTATTTTATATCATATTTAGATAAAACGATTATACTTTAAAAAATTCCACCGCATCATGCAATTTTTTTGCTGTGCTAGCCAAGGATTGACTAGCAGCAAGAATTTCTTCTATTGATGCAGAATGTTCTTCCGTAGCTGCAGAAACCGTCTGAGTTTTTCCTGCTGCCCGCTTGCCAACTTCATCAATATTTTTAACCGCAGTTTCAATTTGCTCGCTGCTCGCCGACATTTGTTCGATAGCCGCTGAGATTTCCATACTTTGAGAAGAGACATTGTTTACTAAAGAAGTAATCTCCCTGAAATTTTCGCCAGCGCTTGCTACTACTTGAGCGCCTAATTTTACTTCCTGACTACCTTTATTCATCGCAGTTACAGCCTTATCTGTTTCAGACTGTACATCGCTGATCATTGCTCCTATTTGCGCAGCGGCTTCCTTGGATTGTTCCGCTAATTTCCGAACTTCTTCGGCTACAACGGCAAACCCTTTGCCATTTTCACCAGCACGTGCCGCTTCAATTGCTGCATTCAAGGCTAATAGATTGGTTTGGCTGGCGATGCCAGAAATGGTATCAATTATTTGTCCAATTTCTTGGGAGCGATCTCCCAAATTTTTAACAGCTTGTGCCGACGATTCTACCGTTTCTTCGATGCTGTTCATTTGCAAAGCTACAGATTCTGCGGATTTAGCCCCTGCCATTGCGGCATCAACAGTCTTAGAAACTGCTACAGACACGGTATTGGAATTATCCGCAATATGCGTAATGGCAGCAACCATCTGGTGCACACTTGTCACAGTTTCGTCAATGACCAATGACTGACTTTGCGCTCCTTGCGCCACTTCTTCAATCGCCACTGTCACTTGTTCAGTAACCTTAGCCGCTTCTTCAGCGCCAACATTTAAATCTTCGGAGGATGAAGCCAGTTGTTTTGAGGCATCTGAAATATTTTTTACTAATTTATGTAAATGATTTCCCATGTTATCAAATTCTTGAGTCAGTTGTCCAATTTCATCGCTATAATATACGTCATGTACCTTTCTGCTTTTTAAATCACCCGATGCTAAACGATGAACTTCTGTAAGTAAAGTATTCAGCGGTGTCACTATCAATCTTGAAATCAGCCAACCTAAAGCACTAGAGAGGAGCACTGCAACAGCAGTTACAGCCATGCTGATTCGATCATTATACAGCGCTATTTCTTCACTTTTCTGTTTTTCTTCCTCGGCAATTTTACTATTATACTCAACCAAATCATCTAGTAATTTATTAATGGTATTTAAATGACTAACCGCATTTTTATTGAAGTATGTATGTCCTTCCTCTTGCTTACCTGCCATGGCTAAATCTAATGATTTTTGCCAATCTTCACGATATACCTTCGTTTCATCCATAATTTTCGCGAAGGATTGTTCTTCAAACGAATCTAAACCAGATTTTTGATATTTTTCTAATAAGACACTGTAGATTTTTTTATGTTCCTCAATGGTTTTAAAAATAGTTTGCTGCTGCGACGAATCCTTACTAAGAAAAATTGCTAATGTCAAAGCTTCATTTCTCCGACTTTCGGCCCGACTAGCATTCAGCCACTGAATCGGCTGTAAACGATTTTTATACATTTCATCCATTTTACCTGCCAAAGTTCCTGCAGCATAATGACCAACATAGCCAACTACCAATAAGAAAAATGCCATAAATGTGATAAGTATCATAATTTTCCGAGATGTTTTAATATTACGCAATTGCATCATGAGTGATTCCTCCACGTTAAAAATTTTATCTAGCCGAAAAAGCCTTAATGATTAATTCCAGCATATATTCGGCCTCTCCATTAATCTGCTCGAACTCTTTTTCTAAAATTAAAGAAGGGAGTAAGTAAGCGGTAAACGCATTTAATACTAATTTAGCCGTAAGGGGAATATTTGTAATAAAAAAATTTCTTTCCTCTACTCCCGACCTTAAAATATTCTCAATAAAGACTAATAATTTACTATGTACAAATTGATTAAAATCGATTGTTTTCATACCGATATACTTACAATAACTTGCATCCTTAACAATCTCAGCAAAAACAACATCCTGCCGTATTTTTTGATTGAATTCCTGCACATAACCAAGTATAAAACGACGCAATCGCATTTCTCCTGACGCTTGACAAACACCATATAAACACGCCAGACATTCTTCTATTTCCAGCTTCTTCTGGTCAAATAATCCGTCAATGAGTGCTTCTTTATTGGCAAACTCGTTATATATTGTACCAACACTATAGCCAGTTTGCTCTGCTATATCACGCATCGTGGTTTTATTAATACCATGCTTTGCGACAATAGCTGCGAAGGCATTTAAAATTTTAAAGTTCCTATTTTTCATAGTTCATCATATATACCTCCCTATACTAGAGTTATCGGCTATATAAACTCAGTAATATGAGCCATTGAACTTTTTGTTTATTTGTTCACATTATAGTACTATTTTACTATGAATACAACATTTTTTGAAATTAACTATCATTTGTTTAAAATAATCATTATATTTTAAATTTATATATTAGCTTAATAGTACAATCTAATAGCACATAAAAAGACCATTAAAACGTATTTTCGCGTTTCAATGGTCTTCGTCAATTTTTTTATGATTTCATGATTGTAATTGCTTTTGTTCTAGAAATTTTTGCGCAAAATATATTTATCCGTAGCAAAATCTAGCATTTCTTGCCAATTAGAAAATTTCGTGTTTTTCACTACATGCATATCCATAGTTTCTTCGGGTAACGCTTCAAAATCTTGCTGGCAAGTAATATTAAATTTTCCTCCGCTTAAAAATTTCTCAAAAGATTTATAACGTGTAAATTTACGCATAAATGAAGTATCAAAAACTACGGCAAAATCAACCAACTTTGGCTCTGTATCTCTCGGCAGCTTATAATACCCTTTAAGTTCAATAGACAATAGAATCACCTCTATCTATTTATACTATCAACATTCACTAATTTTATAACACGCGCAGCTTGATCGCCTGCATATCATAAAATTCATTCTTTTAGCATTTACTTATAATCTAAAACTACCACACCTGCTGCTAAAGCAATCGATTTTCTATCGTACTCGACCTCTTGCTTACCTACGCTTATCCCACCCCCGATTCTCTGCAAGAAACTTTCAACTCCTTCGATAGGGTATTGTATAGCCTCCGTTTTAAAATGCATCGGTATAATAACTGACGGCTGTAACATTCTCACGACTGCTACCGCCTGTTCAGGCCCAATGGTATAGAAGCCCCCTACTGGAATTAATAAAATATCAACATGCCCTATTGCTTCTCTTTGTTCTTCAGTCAATACATGACCTAGATCTCCACAATGACAAATATGGAACCCGTCCATAACAAATTTATAAATCGTATTTTTCCCACGCTTTGCACCGTTCTCATCATCATGGAAAGCCGCAATACCGACAACTTCAATTCCTTTATGAGAAAAAAAACCAGTAGTATTGATGTGAAAAAATTCTCCCTGAACCGCTTGCGTATAGTTATGATCAGCATGGCCATGGCTTGTAGTAACGATATCTGCTGCTACATCCGGCACCTCATAGCCTACAGAACTATCAAAAGGATCCATCAATACTCTAACCCCATGATCAGATGTAATCAAAAAGCAAGAATGTCCCAACCACTTAATCTTCATTTTTTCTCCTTTCAAAGTCAAAATAATATTGTAGTTTACTTAAAAGAACACGGTATGTTTACAACACATTTTCCGCATACTTCACTATCAGCACTTTTTCCTGTTTCCTCTAAATAAGAACTGCCAAAGTCTTTATATATTTCAGCGTTTTTTAGGCAAGTCTGAAAGCATTTCTTTCTATCAAATCCTGCAAGAGTTAACGCACCTGAAGGACAATGTTTTACACATACACCACACACACCTTTACTTTTATACAGGCAATACTCATCTTCCATAGGCTTGTCTGGAGTTACATCTAGATTGGTAACTACTGTGCTATACCGCCCGCAACAGCCTTTCTTACTAATCAGCATATTGTTTCTGCCAAAAGTTCCAAGTCCCGCAATTCTTGCGATATGGCGATGTGACCAATGACTGATCAATTTTTCTCGATCAAAGGTCGTTGAGGCTTTTGAAATTCCTGCCTCATAACCCATCTTTCTTAATTGCTCGATTAAATATTGATTCAAAATTCCAAACATCGTATTTGTTTCTTCATATGTACGCGCCCATTCTGGAGATGCTGGATCGCTGGTTACTTTATTGGTATCAGCAAGTTTCTTGGTAAATGGTACAAAATAAGCAATAATAATTGTTGGATGCCCTACAACCTCACTGGGCATCACATGCTGCTGAGAAACAATATCTTTTAGCTTAAAAATATCTGGATGCTTTGCATCGGCGAATCCAACTAATGGCTCCCCCCATTCAGATGCAATATCCGATTTTTTCTGATATTCATGAACATAGCTTTGAATCAGATTCGTAATTTTTGTCTTAAGTTCCATTTTTTATTTCCTTTCGAATGACTTTTATATGTCTTAAAATAGCTATACCAAAATTATCAGAAAAAAGCTCGTGGTTTTCTATAAAAAAAGCAAACAAGTCATCGGCAATATTTAATTGTTGATGACTTACTTAAACCATAAAATTTCATCTTTATTATTCAAAATTAATAGTCACAGGTAATTAGATTTCCTTTTATCTTGGGGATATCTCGCTGTATTTGTTCGAGAATTTCTAAGAAATATTCCGCTTCGCGGAGAACATGATCTGCTAATAATGGTGGTATCAAGGAAATCACTCGGCAACAAGAAATTAAGTCTTTAGCAGCCTTTTTGAAATCCCGAATTTGAATTGTTGCTTTTGTTACATCCTGTTCAAATCGAATAAGGTCATTGTTTGGGCAGAAATGCCACAACATACTATCAAGATCACGCGCTTGCATTTGCAACTGTTCAAACTGAACCGCAAATGCATTTGCTTTTTCGACAAAGCCTCTTTCCGATGGATCAAGCAAACCAACGATAAACCTAGCGTGATCTGCCATATGTCTAAGCCAAAAAACATTATCACTAACGATCGAATCAACAGGATATTTCATCTCACCATCTTGTATTTTTTGTAGAAGTTTCAAAAAATACAGAGCTTCACGAGAAATATGGTCAATCAATAAAGGGTAGTTATATCCCCCAATTTCGCATTCAATCAATAAATGTAAAACATGGCGCTTAAAGGCAAATATATTTTTCACTGCAACCATAACTTTACTAACAAAAGACATAAAGTCTTTATCACATTTTATATTACACGAATTTTTTTCGAGCTCTTCAAACGTTTTATAGCACTCTTCTGCTTGGGAAATAAGTTTTTTATCTGAACACGCAAACCCTAACTTCATGAATAAGGCATGCTCTTTCATTATTCGAAGCCAAAACTGTACACGCCTTATATTAAGGCACTCATATGGTTTTACTTCTCGGCAAAATATATCCACTACGATATCCTCCTCCAACAGCTTTATTACATAATATGTATGCAATAACCGATCCGGAACAAGGATAACTTCAATAAAATCTGAAAACATGATAAGAAAATAAGACTTGCAACACAAAATACTTTAAGTATCCGTGCAGTATCTCACATATCTTTAGTATACATACCCCCAGATTGGTACTGACTTTTTCCTCTTGTCGCTTTTTCTTCCTTCGCTTTCATCTCTTTTACTTGACCTAAAAAATCTTCCATGCAATCTTTACATAAGCGTCCTTTATTGATAATTTTCCTACATTGTTCACAAGGATAATATAAATTTTCACATTCTTGAAGTCGCCCACTCTCAATCATACGATAAATCACACTTTCTTTGATTCCCGTAACTTTGTGTACTTCTTCTACGGTACAGCGAGGATGCGTGTCAACGTATTCAGCGACAATTCTTTCATTTTCTTCTTCTTTTCTTAAGCAGTCCGGACACATCTTCACAACACTCTTCATATATAATTGTCCACATAAAGGGCAACTAGCAAGCTCCATACTTTCTCTCTCCTCCATTATTAAAATAAAAAGGGGAAACTCTTCCCCTTTTTATAACTTTAGATATTACTATTATATTTCTACAAAAAAAAATAAAGTTCCTTCCAAATCTAAAGATAATTCATAAGAACTTACAATAATAAAATAGAGTTTAATTCCTATTCTCTATAACCAGATATTATTCTAGAAACAATAAACTCCTATCATATTGATAGGAGCCAATAATCTTTTTATTTTACGTCTAAAGAACTACTTAATCAAAACTACATAATAAATGTCACATATTATACATTTTGGTATACATCCCAGCTGACCGGTGATTGCTTTCCTCTTTTTCTTCTTTACCTCTCATCTCTTTTACTTGGTTTAAGAAAGAATTCATACAAGTTTTACATAAACGTCCTTTGTTGATAAGTCGCTTGCATTGTTCACAAGGATACACCAGATTTTCGCATTCTTGGATGCGACCACTCTCTAGCATTCGGTGAATCACACTCACTTTTATCCCTGTAACTGCATGCACTTCTTCTATTGTGCAGCGCCGATTAGCTCTGATGTACTCAGCAATAATTTGCGCATCTTCTTCCTCTTGTTCCAAGCAAGCCGAACACATTCTTCCGACATCCTTCATATATAAAGCTCCACATATAGGGCAATTACCAATCTGCATACTTTTATTCTCCCATCCTTTATCAAAAAATTAAAATTTCCTTTTTATAATTTTTTATATTATTATATTTCTACAAAAAAAAAATGAAGTTCCTTCTATTATAAAATTTTATATTTTTAGTTACACAATAATATTTATCAAAAAAAATTTTAAGCTAACATATAATTTAGCAGCCACTTACTCATTGTAATAATAGAAATTAATTCAAACTAAAACAAAAAAGCTGACTTAATGTTTTCAACATATCTAATCATAATAATAGCTCCTATCGAAAAAAACAATAGGAACTATTACTTATTTAAATTTTAAATTTCTGAATTGCATCCTGCAATTCTTGTGCCATGTCAGCAAGTTCTTTACTAGCGCTGCTCATTTCCGCGACAGATGATGCTTGTTCTTCTGTTGCCGCAGATACAGTTTCCGATTCTGTTACGACGTTTTTATTCATCTTATCAATATCTTGAATAGAGGTAACAATTTTTTCGGTATGATCTGACATTTCTTGAATATTTACTGCGATATTTTGAGACTGTTTTGCGACGTTATCAACAAGCTCTACGATTTCCATAAATGATTTTCCTGCCGTATCGACAACACTTGCACCGATTCCAACTTCTTTTGTACCTTCACTCATGGTAACAACGGCTTGCTCGGTATCTGTCTGAATGTCCCCAATAAGGGCAGCAATTTTTTCTGTAGCTGCTTGTGATTGTTCAGCGAGTTTTCTGACTTCTTCAGCAACTACAGCAAAACCACGACCTTGCTCACCAGCGCGAGCCGCTTCAATTGCGGCATTTAACGCTAAAAGATTGGTTTGACCAGCAATACCAGAAATCGTATCAACGATTTGTCCAATGGCTTGTGAACGTTCACCAAGTTTACCAATCACACAGGCAGAATTGTCGACTGCTTTTTCGATGAGTTGCATCTGCTGGATGGCATTTTCAATTGCTTTTGTGCCATCTTGGGCAGTCGTTGTAGCTCTCATTGCATGATCAGCCGATTCAATCGCATTTGCTGTAACCTCTTCCATACTGGCAGATAATTGTTCAATAACTTTTGTAACAGAATCTACAGCGGCAAGCTGTTTGTTTGTTACTGCAGCAACACCAGTAATTGATTGTGCGACTTGATTGCTGACTTCAGCAGATTGTTCCGCACTAAGACTTAATTGTTTTGCGTCTTCGGTGACTTGTCCTGCTGAAAGATGAATTGTGTGAATCAGTTGCTTCATATTGCCTGTCAAAACTTTAAAAGCATGTTCCATTTCACCAAATTCATCTTTGCGCTGTCCAAATAATTTTGCTTCTCCATGATCGGTAAAATCACCATTGGAAAATCTTTTAAGATGATTTGTTGCAGTAGCAATTGGGTCGGAGAAAAATTTTGCGAGATAAAATGCTAGGAAAATGATAAAAATTTGAATAACAGCTAAAATGCCAAGAGAAACGAAAATTTGATGATATACTTCTTTATCCGTTTCCTCTTTATGTACTTTTGCTAAACTATCAATATGATCAACCCAGGCACCAGTTGCGATTACCCAACCATATGGTTTAAAAAGCATAGAGAAACCACGTTTTGGTAAATCTTGTGTTTCATTTGGTTTCGGAAAAGAGAAATTACTGTAGCCACCGCCCTCTTGTTTAGCAGCTTTAAAAATTTCTTGCATATAGGAGACGCCTTGACTATCTTTGTCATTTAAACGATTCTTCCCCTCAACTTTTTTTCCTAGAGTTGCATGGGCAACACAGACACCGTCTAAACTATCAGCAAAGAAATAACCGTAGCCGTCGTATTTAACTGCTTTAATAATATCTATTGCTTGTTGTTTGGCATGTTCTTCGGTGATTTTACCAGCTTTTTGTTCGCTGTAAATTGCGTCTAATGAACTAACTAGTCCTTCAGTCTGTAATCTGAGCTCGCGGTCAAATTGGTCATTTAACGTTTTTTTGTATAACGCATTAGCTTCATTATTATTTTGGATGGTAGAAAAAATAAAATATGCACCAACCAATACTGTGGAGAGTGTGCTAATTGCTACAAAGAGAAGGACAAGCCTTCCTTTGACAGAATGTAATACCTTCATGATTATAACCACCTTTTATGATAAAATGTGTAAATTAAAGAATATATTAACAGTAACTATTATATCATCATTATGTTAATAGAGCGTTACTTAATTTATAATTTAAAAATATTTTCAGTACATAAAAAAATTTTTTATTGAAAGCTATGCACTTTTGTATACTTTATTTTTAGTAAATAAAGCATAAATTTCATTCAAAACTATGCTATAATAGCCTTATTTTTAATGAGGAGATGATTATATATGCCAATTATTGCTAGTATACTGCCAAAATGGCGATTTGAAGCGGCTAAAATTGATATTCCAAAAGACTGGCATGTCAATTTTATCACTTCTACTAACGTCGAGGATTTAATTGCAGCCTGCGAAGAAGCGGAATGCTTATTGGTACCGGCAGCTGTACAAAATATTGACGCCACTGTCTTGCAGAAGATTGCCAACATTAAACTGATTCAGTCGGCAGGAGCTGGTTATGACGGTATAGATATCATGACAGCCAAACAACTAGGCATACAAGTTGCGAATGTCCCAGGCAAGAATGCCCATACAGTAGCCGAATATACAATCGGATTAATCATTTCTTTACAGCGCAGTCTGTTTATTGCAGACAGAGAAACTAAAAAAGGGCATTACACGAACATCAGACAGCAGTTATTTCAAAAAGGTATGAACGAGATAGCCAGTAGTTCCATCGGTCTAATCGGTTTAGGACTAATTGGTATTGAGGTAGCCAAAATGCTTAGCTTCTTAGGTGCTTCCGTTAGTTATTATAGCCGTACTCGTAAGTCTGCTGATTTGGAATCTGAGCTAGATATTCACTACAAACCACTCGACCGCTTACTGTCGGACAGCGACGTAATCAGTATACATATACCACTCACAGATGAAACAAAAAATCTGATTGGTCAAAACGAATTTATGAAGATGAAACCAAGCTGCCTTTTTGTCAATACAGCAAGAGGCGAAATTGTCGATCAAGCCGCCTTAGCCGAAGCTCTAGAAACAGGGCTGATTGCTGGAGTGGCCGTTGATGTTTTAGCTCCTGAGCCACCACAAACCACACATCCCCTATTGAATCTTTCGCCTGCTAGCCAAGAGAAATTATTAATTACACCACATATGGCTGGTGTCACCGTTAGCAGTTTCCAAGCCATGCTTGAAACAGCACTTGAAAATATGCAACGAGTTCTAAATGGCAAACAGGCTAAAAATATTGTCAATAATTTTTAGCCTGCCATTATGCTTATATCATGTTTTAATTTATTTTTTATCTTCATCCGTAATTTTACGAATTACTTTACAAGGATTTCCCGCGGCAATTACATTCGCTGGAATGTTCTTGGTTACTACACTACCTGAACCAATAACCGTATTTTCACCAATAGAAGCCCCTGGGTTTATGACAACATTACCACCTATCCAAACATTATCACCTATAGTAATGGGAAAAGCATACTCAATATTAGTATTTCTTATTTCATGGTGTACTGGATGGCCTGCTGTGAAAATACTTACATTTGGTGCAATAAAAACATTGTTACCAATTTTGACCTTTGCACAATCTAAAATTGTACAATTATAATTGCAATAGAAATTTTCTCCAATTGAAATATTATAACCATAGTCACAATGGAACGGAGCTTCGATAGTAAATGTACTTTCTACTTTTCCAAAAAGTTTTTTTACAATAATATTGCGCTTTTCAGATTCATTTGGTCGTAAATTATTGAAATCATAAACCAATTCTTTTGCATGCATTCTTTCTCTTAAAAGTTCTTCACCAAACGAAAAATAAGGTTTACCATCTAACATCTTTTCTTTTTCTGTCATAATATTGCTCTCCTTATCAATTCCTTCGATATTTTTGGTTCGCGATCTTTTCTCCGTACTTCTCTAAACATGAATCTTCCTTCATAGCGTTTATTCTTATTGCAGCATTTTATACTCAACAATTTCAATAATTTTATTAACTGTTTCTGAAATAGAAATATTACTTGTATCTATTTTTACTGTGTTCATATTTTTATATAACGGAATACGCTCTAAGCTCCTAACAAGACATTTTTTATCTCTTACATTATTTTTGATATCTACTGATATTCTATTTCGCAGACTTTCTTCATTGCATATAAGCGTTATTTTAATTACTTCAAATTCTAAATCATTAAGTTTATTTAAAAGCATATCATATATTTCTTCTGACTGTATTACCCAATTAAATATTACAAACTGAAAACTAGAATTAGTTAAAAAACTTCTTAAAAGATAGGTAATATTATTTTCAACCATTTTTTTATTTTCTTCGTTAACAATAAATGGATTCATCATCCAACACCAGTCTCCATCAAGCCATACAGATTTTTGTAGTTTTTTATACAATTCTTTGCAAGTTACAGTTTTACCGACCCCCATAGTTCCATTTATAATAACTAATTTTACCATTACTTATCTCCCTAATTTCCCTTTATTATTGAAGCGGCACTGCACCAATAGCTGTTACATTGTCACCAATACCCAATATTTATTTTTTCTAATATATCAACAAACGCTCGCTTAAGCTGTTCATAATTTAATTCCATAACTATCCCATCTTTGCAATAACATCCGATTTCAACGACCCATAAATAATGATTTTATATTTCATCAATTTTACATTTCCTCATAAAAAAGAAAGTTCCTTCCAAAATAATAACATATTTTGTAAGGAACTTTTTTATACTCAAATATTCATCTCTATTGAAAATGGTACTTCACTACTGACTTATTAAGGCAAAAACTTGATTGTCATTTCTGGCAAATATTTAGCAACCGTTGGGAAAAGATCATTTTGCAAATTTTCCTCATCAGAAATGATCTTCTCTATGGTTTTCCGTTCAATACTGGCATAAGGTTTGATCACTCCCATAAATGGATGATTGAATTCTGAATCTAGTTTACCGCCTTCAACATTTTCTACTCTCAAACCGCCCAAATAGAGGACATATTCGCCAACAACTTGACCATTTTCCGTTACTTGTAGGCCAAATTTATTTTTTTTATTCTCTAATAGCGGATTTATGATAGAAAAAATATGCGGATGATTTTTCTCAAAACCTTCTAACACTCTTTCCCTCATCGGCATTAATTTTTCTTTTACCAAAGCATCGACTTCTGAACTATTAGTTTTCTGACTCATCATAATCACTCCCTTAAAAGTTGTAGGTAATATTCACTTATTCATTAATAAATGCTACAAACTTAGCATATGCAATTCGCATGAAATATATGTCCGTTTTAGTTTAATGATAAAAGCAAGCATAATAAATGAAGTTAACTATTAACAATTATTTGCAAAAAATTCGACATTAATGATTCGCATTGAACTCGTGATCTGGATAAGAGATTAAATCTTTTATATGTTAATTCACTTTTTAAGACTCTTATAATCTTACAGGTAAAATATAACCGATAAAGCTATATCCATCTTTATCCACTTTTTTCAATTCATCTATTGCTAATGTTTCTGTATAAGGGTATAGATTACTTTTCCGTTCATCAATACGAATTGCATTATTTTGAATCTCTCGAATAACTCCGACTTTAACTAAATTATTGGTAGGATTATATCTAATGATCAAAGCCCCCACTGCAGCCTCATTAGGATTAGTTTTTGTGACCCATCCAGCAATTTTTGCATTGGTAATCCAGGTATTTACATGTCCACGCCAATTTACCCCTGGAGCCGGAGCAATTTTATCAAATTCTTTTAGCATATATGCTGGACCCCAATATTCATTAAAGCCCTTATATGAAGGTTCTTTAATCTTTAGTTGATCCACAGAAGAAACTTCATATTTGGATGGATCTTGATCATAATCACTTTGTCGTACCGGCCATATATATCCCATAAATTTCCGCGTGTCCATTTTTAGCATATCAGCATATTTGATTGATCTTATTGTTGCTTTCCCCCAGCCTTCAGTCACCTCAGATAAATATCGTTTACCACCAAATTCATATTGGATGCTTCCAGTTGTCTTACCTACATTATTTTCTTCTACGATAATACGATCTGCTAATACTTTCCTTACTATTGCGACATGTCCTCCATCGCGTTCAAGCCCCTGCCATTCTACGATAGCACCAACCACAACATCACGAACGGTAGTTTTTACAACCCACCCCGCTTCCTGTGCATGCGAAAGCCAATCATAGTTATCACTTAACCAATTAACCCCTGGTGCAGGAGCATCTTTTTCAAATTCTTGCGCTGCATACTTGGCACAAATGCCATCAGGAAGATGCTGCCAGCTCTCAGCGAATACATTAGCTGAAAAACAAATCAGAAAAAGTAAAGTAAATAACAAATTTTTGTACATAAAATATTAATGCTCCTTCTAACATTTCCTTTTTAGAAAATCGAGTGACTATTCTTTATTTAATCAAGTCTACATTTCTACGCAAAAAATAAAGTTCCTGCCAAAATAATACATAAATCAGCAGAAACTCTTTTAAGTTAATAACAAAGTTGCTTTTATAAAAACATATTTTTATAAAATTGAACAAACACTATATTACTATTTGAAATAACATTGCAATAATAGGAGATGATTCACAATTGACATCATTTAATAAAACAGATTTTATTGTCATGGCTTTCGGAAATATTATTGGGTCTGGCATTTTTTTAGCTAGTAGTCTTGTAATCACTATTGCTGGTGCTTTAACCCCGCTCGCTTATTTATTGGGCGGTTTGGTTATGATGATGGAAGTTAGTTTCATCATTGAAATGGCAATTGCCAACCCTGTACCTGGTTCATTCAAAGTGTGCGCACAGGAAGTATTCGGTGATTGGTGGGGCTTTGTCAATGGATGGATGTTCTGGGCCAGCGGTGTTCTTGGCATGGCAAGTGAGGTTACAGCCTGTGCGATTTTCGCTCGTTTGTGGATGCCAAATATTCCGTTATGGGTTTTTAGCTTACTATTTGCAGTAGCAATAACATTTATAAATTTTAATGATTTAAAAGGGCTAAGTAAAATTGAGTTAGGTTTATCTATCACAAAGATCATTACATTGATCGTATTTATTTTTATTGGAATCATTTTAGCGATGGGGTTTCCGATTGGAAGTGTAAGCGCAACACCAACTTTTTCTCATCTACTTGATGAAAATACGTTTTCAAAATCAATGGGACTTTTAGGGTCTATGTTGCTAATTTTTTTCGCGTATACTGGAACGGGAATTATCGCAATGGCTGCAGCCGAGACTGAAGCTCCAGAAAAAACCGTACCACCAGCAGCTAAAATTATTACATTGACCATAGTAACACTATACACACTATCCGCTTTTTTTATTGTCACTTTATTACCTGCTGAACTGATTGATGCAAAAGTCAGCCCATTCGTACAAGTACTAGAAATATTTAAAATACCGTACGCTGGCGATATCATTAACTTTATTCTATTAACCTCGGCACTATCAGCGCTAAACTCACAAGTATACTCTTCCTCCCGTATGCTATCATCCTTAGCTACGCATCATCAAGCACCGAAAATCGTTGGCTATCAGAATTATCAAGGAATTCCTGTGATAGCAATTACGATTAGTGGCGCGGTTTTGCTTCTGACTGTTATGTTATCTTATATTTTGCCTGAGCAAGTCTTCGTATACACCATCAGCGCCAGCGGCTTTTTAGCACTCGTTAATTGGTTGAGCGTATCAGCAACCCATTACTATTATCGCAAAAAAATACTGGCAATCTCACCTGAAAAATTGAAATATAAAGCCCCTGGATATCCTTATCTTTCTTGGCTATGCTTTGCTGCTGTATTCATCGCAATTCTCTCCATCCCCTTATATCCAGATCAATTACCTGGTTTATATTCGGGTCTGATCTTACTCCTTATTATCAGCATTTTTTATTTTACAGTTGGTAGAAAGAAATAACAAAGTAGGGTCACTAGACAGTAGCTCTACTTTGTTTAACTCAAAACTATGCTATTTAGCTCGTTTCAATCTTTGCATACATATTTTTATTAATATTTTTTATTTAACCAAACCAGCATTTCATTTTCACCACGATTTGCCCAACAATAATATGGAATCAAGGTGACCGTCACAGGTGAAAATGCACTAGAAGTTTCTCTTCGATAAAGTGTATCTTCCCATTCCGATTCAATATCCATTCTTTCCGCATTGGCTTTGATAATACCTACACCACCAAACTGCTCTGCTATGAACTGATATTGAAATTTTGTTCCTTTTGTTAAATGAATAAGTTGCAAATCTGCCCCATTATCTTTACCTTCGGCACAATATACAATCGGTCCACGTTGAACAGCAACTTTATTTATATCATCCCGCACATGCGGATTGGCTGTCCATACATGAATACTCATATCCAGTTCTATCGTTACTATATCTCCATTACTCCACTCACGCTCGACAATGACATATCCCTCTATAGGCGCTTTAGTATACAATTCGTCATTTACTTTGATTGCATATGATTTTGACCAGTTTGGAATACGAAATCCAAAGGAAAAGCATACTGGGGTTTCTATATTCATTACAAATCTTACATTGCCTTCCCACGGATAGTTCGTTGTCTGTTCAATCGTTATTTCTTGTCCATTCACTTCGATAGCCGCCTGACTCGTCGAATACAAATTGGCATAAATGCTGTTTTCATGCACAGTATAAATATAATGATCAAGTGATGTTATCATTCTAGCGATATTAGGTGGACAACATGCACATCCAAACCAAGCTGGTCTGGTCAACTTCACATGACTCTTTCCAGGATCTTTTTTACTGTATTCTGGTACAACCTCTAGAGGATTTACATAAAAAAAATGGTTTCCATCTAATGCCATTCCACTGAGTACCGTATTATACAGTGCACGTTCTAGTACATCGGCATATTCCCCTTTAGGTTCATTTTTTAGCATATTACTGGAAAAAAAAATCAGCCCTATAGATGCGCAAGTTTCACCATACATAATGTCATTTGGCAGATTATAGTCCGCAGTAAAGGATTCACCAATTACAGTGGACCCAATAGCACCTGTAATATACATACGTTTATTCACTATATTTTTCCACAGGCGCCGACACGCAATAAGCATTTTTTGATCATTGTTCAAATATGCAAGCTTAGCCATCGCTGTACACATATACACCACTCTGACCGCATGCCCTTCTGCCGTTTCCTGTTCTAAAATTGGCTTATGTGCCTGATAATAACTAGCTGGAAATTGCTCCATCCCTTCGATCAATCGTTTTTTATTGGGATCTTCCAGTACCTGCCGTTTGAAAAAGCCCGAATCTTTCCCCCGTTCATATAGAAAAAAGTGGCTAAGCTCTAAGTAATTTCTTTTCCCTGTCAGTTCATACAATCTGAGAAGTGCCAGTTCTATCTCCTCATGTCCATCATAACCTTTTAGCTTATCCGCTGTATCACCAAAAACAGAATCAATGCAGTCAGCTAATTTACAGGCAATATCCAATGCTTTTTGATTTTTGGTCGTAGTATAATAGGCAACTGCCGCTTCAATATAATGGCCAGCACAATAAAGCTCGTGACTTTGATACAATCTTTTGAATTTTCGCTCTGGTTCTTCCGTTGTAAAGTACGTATTAAGATAGCCATCACTCTCCTGTGCTTGTGCTAGTAAATCAATTACAGAATCAGCAAGTTCTTTTAATGCTATATCATAGGTTTGATTCAATGAATACCCAACTGCCTCCAGCCACTTATACACATCGCTATCTTGAAAAACCATACCGTAATGGTGTCCATTTTTTAGCCCAGCGGCAATTTTAAAATTTTCAATGGCATGGCTTTTTTCTGATGGAATATAATCCGCATCTCTCTCTTTTTCAATAACAATATCTGCTTTATCGTTTAATACATCCCATTGATAAGGAATCATTTTTGTACGAATCAGCTCCATATAGTGAAGCCAAAATGGGTCGGTTATTTTTACACTATTTAAATTAAGTACATTCATTTTATTAGCCCCTTTTTATAATTCTACGCATACTTTACAAACAGTGAAGAACTGTGATCAACCTTCATTTTTGTGCAAGCTCCATAATAATCTGTCTTTCATTTTTCTCGAACTTACGATAACAAAGCATTGGAAGAATTCCTAAAAGAAAAATGATGATTGGTACCCAAATAAAAATAAGCTGAATGCCTACCAAAGAATTAGCCGATTGTACAGCATTCGGCACATACCCAAATGCATCCATGACCATTGCGGGAATGAATCCGCCAATACCAGAACCGGCCTTAATACAAAATGCGCTTCCAATTGCAGTTAAAAATCCGCTAGCCCGAATTCCTGTTTTCCATTCTCCATAATCGACTGTATCTGAAAGCATAGCGAATGGCATAGAGCAGGCAATTCCAGATCCTATAGAAGCAACAACCCAGCCGACGGCGAGAACGGATACTGTCGTACCTGCCAAAAACATAATAATATGTCCAGCTGCAGCAAGGACCAATCCTATAATCATCGTGCCATATTTGCTTGATAATTTTACTAATAACGGTATGGAAATCATTCCAATAACCTGAAGGACAGTTAACCCATTAATGAATGGAACTAGAGCTTTGTCGCCAATAAAATATTGCAGATAATAAATTAATGTTGATTGTCTAATCGTCAATGCAACCCAGAAAATCAGATTGGCAGTTACAATGATAATCCACGGCCAGTTTCCTTTAATTGCCATGACGCTTTCTTTAATTGGTATCCTTTTTATCTTTTCCACATTAATTTCTCTTAGATTTACAAAGGCAATCAAAAATAAAACGACTGCAACAATTCCATACACCGCCAATGCCATTGAAAAGCCTCTTTGATCATTTCCGCCTCCAAAGAAAGCAACCAATGGTAAAGTAAACGTAATCGCTACAAAAGCACCTACATTGCCTCCCACCATACGAAACGTGTTCAATACAACTCTTTCTCCCGGATCATTCGTCAAGTTGGGTAAAACTGAAGTAATTGCGGTTTGAATCCCAGTATAAAAAATACCAGCTAAAATATAAACAACTACCACATATATCACTTTTGCAGTTCCATAAAGCACCGGCGTTGTAAATGTCAGCCACATAAATAAAGCAAAAGGTATGCATAACCACATAAAGTATGGGCGACTTTGACCATACTTAGATTTCGTATGATCAACAATAAATCCCCAAATTGGCGCATCTATTGCATCAAGCAACCGAGTTGCCAAAAGAAGTGTTCCGGTTACGCCAACTGATAAACCATATACATCGGTTAAAAAATACAATAAGTAAGCTCCTATAATACAATACAATAAATTTCCACTGGCATCAGTTAATGCATAACTAAGTCTACTATTCAAAGAAACTTTATTTGATAATTTATTTTCTTCATTCATGTTACCTTCTCTCCCTCTCTTAGTTAGTATCCGATTTGATTTCGTCTATAAAACAAAACTTATTATCTAAAGAAAAGCATTTATATTTATGTTATATAACAACTAAATTGTATAATACAAACTATCAAACAAAAATGGAGAATATTTATGTGACATATAATAATATTGACATTCTTGATATAATAAAATTAACTTTTATTTATTTACATTTCAAAATAATGTATTACTCTGAATATTTAAAATCTTAAAAATATTAATTATAAAGCCTTTTTACGTATTTTATTTATATAATAAAATTAACTATTAGGAGTTGTAAAAATGTATATTATTTTTAATTGTCCACCACTTCCTTACTTAATTGTTGGAGGAATTGCATTGTTTAGAGAAGGTGATACTCATTCACGGCGTACTCTTGACCATACTTTTGATTTGATTTATGTTGTTAGTGGTCAATTGCATATGGAAGAAAATAAAGTACGTTTTAGTGTATCTCCTGGGCAATTCTTGATATTACCCCCAAAAACAATGCACAAAGGCTATAAACATTGTGATATGGACACCAATTTTTACTGGATTCATTTTTATTCTACAGGAGACTTTTACTACGCGCATACCCCTACTAATAATGATAGCAAAGAACATAGTCATGGCAAATATTACGAGATAGATGACTTTCAAATTGCTATCCCGCAATATGGCACTGTAAGTAAAGAGCTGCAAAATCAATTTTTAGACTATATGAAGACAATATCGCAAGTAAAAATTGATCGACGTCAAAATACAAAAACCTTTTATAATTCAACCATATCAGAAATTAAGTACCAACAACTTTTCTATACGATTCTAACCTTCATTTGTGATGCACGTGAAGAAGTCATACATCATGATATCGCTGAAGAAATCTTTGATTACCTGACCACACACTATCAAGATCCATTTCAACTAAAAAAAATTGCAAAAAAATATTCTTTCCATCCTGCCTATATCATTCGCTGTGTGAAACGCAAATACGGAATAACCCCACTCCAACTTCTATTAGATATTCGTCTGAATAAGGCAAAACAACTTCTCGCCAGCAACAACGATTCCATCAATAACATTGCTGCAACTGTTGGCTTTACAGACAATGCATATTTTTCTAAACAATTTAAAAAACGGTTAAATCTTACTCCATCTGAGTATCGAAATTTATACTATGGCAAAAATTCTAAATTTGATTAAACATCCATTTTGCAAGCTATAGCAACCTATTGATTTTCATCGAAGAAACACTCAATTCTTATTTACATTAACACAAAAAAGAACTGACTAACATTTTCGTTAGTCAGTTCAGCTTGTAGACAAACTATGGACGATAGGCCGCGGGTCGGCGATAAGCCCCCATCTGCGTACTAGTTTATAAGTGGAACGGATTTAGCTATTTCTAATCTATTGATCTAGCAGAATCCTTTTGCAAGAATCCAATCAACCAACCTAAAGATAACCCCACAATCATCGGTATCACCCAACCCATTCCAATATCAAAGAACGGTAAAAAATTATGATATAATGTCAAAATTTCTTGAATGAACGATTGATTTTTAATACTATCTGGCATCGCATTCAAAGCATCTGCTACGCTGACAAACAAAGTACAAACAGTCGTTAATACATATACAATTTGCCGATGCTCAAACATTGGCGACAAGAATGCCAATATGATTAAAGTGATTGCTAGCGGGTATAAAAACATTAACACAGGAATCGATAAAGAGATAATCTGCGTTAAACCAACATTTCCAATCAAACAAGATACTAGCGTAAATAAAAACACATAGGCTTTATAACTAATTGAATTTGGAAATAAGGCTTGGAATGTTTCCGAGCAAGCAGTTATTAAACCAATTGCTGTTTTCAAGCAAGCAAGCGTCACAATGATTGCTAATAAAATACTACCAGCTGAGCCAAAGTAATAATTGGCGATTTGTGCTAATGCAATACCACCATTTGCTGACAATGGATACTGAGAAACACTCGTTGCTCCAATATAAGCTAAGCAGCTATAAATTAACCCCATCAGCAAAACCGTTACGATCCCAGCTTTGACCGTACCGATTGCAATATTTTTTGGACTTTGTACTCCCAAATCTTTCAATGTCTGGACGACAATAATTCCAAAAGCAAGCGAAGCCAATGCATCCATCGTATTGTAGCCTTCAGTAAACCCTTTAAAAAATGGCTCCGCTATATATGCACCATGAATTTCAGCAGCTGAAATATTCCCCATAGGGCTTAAAAAGCTGATAATAATTAAAAAAGCTAAAAACAATAAAAATAACGGATTTAAAATTTTGCCAACCCAAGTTAAAATTTTACTAGGTTTCAATGAAAAAATAAGAGCAATAAGAAAAAATAGAATTGTAAAACCAGCTAATCCTAACGTTTGGTATTCTTTTGCAATATATGGTGCTAAACCAATTTCATAAGAAACGGTTCCCGTTCTCGGCAACGCAAAAAAAGGGCCAATGGTTAAGTACAATAAAATGGTCATGCCATAAGCATACACGGGATGAATACGACTAGACAAACCAAATAAACCCTCACTTTTGGAAACACCAATAGCGACAACCCCTAAAAAAGGCAAGCCAATTCCCGTAATGAGAAATCCAATCGTGGCAATCATCACATTGCTACCAGCTTCTTGTCCCATATGCACAGGGAAAATCAAATTTCCCGCCCCAAAAAATAAGCCAAATAGCATTGAGCCAATCAACACATACGATGATAATGTCAGTTTTTTATCCATAAAGGCACTCCTAATAAAAATATTTTTATTTCTCCCATTTAGGCAATGTAAATCCTTAACTCTTCCATTTGCCCAAACTATTTAATTATATAATATTTGACAATTTTTATCAACAAAAGTCGTTACTTGGGGAAATTGTAATACAAATTGAAGTATAAAAAACGAACTGACTAGCATTTCCAGTCAGTTCGTTTTTTATATACATCATTTCGCACGATAAACACATAGCTCTTAGCCGAAAATCATGATTAATGTTGTGTTATTTGTTCTATGCCAGCTCTGATATAACCGTCAATTTCTTCAACCTGTACGTCAACGCCTGCTTCTTTTGCACAGGCTATAATTGTTGATTTCTCGCTTTCTCCTACTCCAATATTTTCCATTTTCCTTGTTAGATATGCCTGTAAATTTGTATCGGCATCTAATTTTTCATAAAATTTACCAATCATTTATTAGTCGCTCTCCTTTTTTGAATTTTAGTAATTATTTTAAAATTACTAAACAACTCATTTATCATTTTACCACAAAATGGGTTATTTTTTTATAAAAATTAAAAATAATTCATGTTAACTACTATACTCCATGTCATTAAGCAAAACTCGATATATTCGTTTGATTTCATAAATAAATAAAGTTTCTATTAAAGTGTATATAACTTAATAGAAACTTTATTTATTCATAGATCTTAACGTTATTCAAAATCAACAACGCTATTTTATTATTTTATGTCGTTTTAGCTTATAATTTATTAGTAATTTTTCGCAACAATTTGGAAAAATGATTGTGGATGATCACATACAGGACAAGAACTTGGCGCTTTTAACCCGATATGAATATGTCCACAGTTTTCACATTGCCATACAACAATCTCTGTTTTTTCAAAAACCTGATTTTTTTCAACATTCTCCAATAATTTAAGATATCTTTCTTCATGTTCTTTTTCAATTTTTGCAACAGCTTCAAAAAGATAAGCAATTTTAGGAAAACCCTCCTCCTTCGCAACTTTTGCAAATTCAGCGTACATTTCAGTCCACTCGTAATGTTCACCAGCAGCACCATCTTTTAAGTTTTCTAGTGTCGTTGGTATTACCCCGTTATGTAACAACTTAAACCAAATTTTTGCATGCTCTTTTTCATTATTCGCAGTTTCATTAAAGAAATTTGAAATTTGAACGTATCCTTCTGCTTTTGCTTTTGAAGCATAATAAGTATATTTATTCCGCGCTTGAGATTCACCAGCAAAGGCTGCCTGCAAATTTGCTTCTGTTTTCGTTCCTTTTAATTCCATTATTATCGCTCCTTTTTATTTGAAACTGATCTATGGATAACAAAGACTAATAAAGCATTACTATCCACTTATTTAAACATATAACAAATATTTTAAAAAGTCAAACAATACTTCCCAAAATTCTACTATTTATGCAGCTACAAAACTATGACTCTAGTTATAGGAGATCTACTAATAGCATAACATTCAGCACTGCTACAATGATGCCAATACTCCATAAGACAATTTGTTGAAAAATAGTATTCGCATATTTTCCCATAACTTTTTTTGACGATGTAAGATAAATTTGTAAAGCAATTGTCCAAGGTAATTGGATACTAAGTGCAACCTGCGAATAAACCAAGCCTTTAAACGGATTTTCAATAAAAAATAAAACAACCAATGCCAAACCATAGGTAAGAAGAACACCGTGCCAAGAGTGACGATCCTTGATGTTATAAGGTTCTTTAAATATACCAGCATAAATACTCCCACTTGCCATTCCCGCTGTTGTCGTGGAAGCAACCCCTGAAAATAGTAGTGCAATTGCAAAAATCAAAGCAGCCCCATCACCAAGCAAAGGTTTTAACATTTCTTGTGCTTGCTGCAATTCATCAACGGGTACCTGATTGGTAAAAAACACAGTAGCGGCAACTAAAATCATAGCACTATTAATCGCCCAGCCAAGCCCCATGGAAAAGAGGGTATCCAAAAATTCATATTTCAACTGTTTTTTTATTACAGTTTCATCTTCTAAATTCCACTGACGACTTTGAATAATTTCGGAATGCAAAAATAGATTATGCGGCATAACTACAGCGCCTAGCACACTCATTACCACTGGCAAGGAATGTTCTGGTAATGTAGGCAGTACCCACCCAACTGCAGCCTGTTGCCAATCTATTTGAACCAAGCTAAGTTCAGCTAAAAAAGATATCCCAATAAGAGACACAAAACCAATAATAACTTTTTCTAATTTTTTGTATGAATTTGACCATAATAACCATCCACAAAAAACAGCCGTCAGCACAGAAGCTATTTTTATTGGAATATGAAATAAAATAGAAATAGCAATTGCTCCGCCTAAAATTTCCGCCAAAGCAGTTGCCACTGATGCTGCTACTGCAGAAAATAAAACAGTGCGAGAAATCCATGGTTTTAAATAAATAGTGGCTGCTTCTGATAAACACAAGCCGCTGACGATTCCTAAATGTGCTACATTATGCTGTAATACGATTAACATAATCGTAGACAACGTAACCATCCACAACAATTGATACCCATAATCAGCACCAGCTGCCATATTCGAAGCCCAATTACCAGGATCAATAAAACCAACTGTAATCAATATTCCGGGTCCTATATATCTAAGAAATTCACGGGCTTTTACACTAACTTCATCTGTAATATGAAAGTATTCGTGGAATTTATTTCTCATCAAAAACCACTCCTTATATTTAAATAATTTTACTTAATAATTCCTATTTTTTTATTTCGTGAACTTCCTATGATATCCTGCTCAAAATAGACGCAATAAATAAAAAGGCGAGCTTTTTTGTTATAAATTTATTTAATATTTAAAATAGAAAAACTTCTGCAAGCAAATATACAGAAGTTTTTCTACTTTTATCATTTATATTTTAAATTTATTCACATTATTTGTGAGATCCTCTGCCATTCTCGTCAATTCTTGACTTGCTACAGCGATTTCTTCCATAGATTCGGATTGCTTTTCAATCACTGCAGAAACATTTTTTGTTTGTCCTGCAGCTTCTGTACTTACTTTATTAATACGATCAATGGAACTCACCATTTGTTGACTTCCACTTGCCATCTGTTGACTAGCAGAAGATATTTGTGTCACTTGATTTGCTACTGCCATAATAGATTCTGCAATATCATTGAAGGATCTGCCTGCTGAGGTAACAACTTGGGCACCAGATTTAACTTCACGCGTCCCGTCATTCATCGCAAGAACAGCTTGACTCGTATCATTTTGAATCTCACTGATCAAATCAGAAACGCTTTTTGAAGCTTCTTGCGATTGTTCGGCAAGTTTCCTCACTTCTTCAGCAACTACAGCAAAACCCCGCCCTTGTTCCCCCGCTCTAGCGGCTTCAATTGCAGCGTTTAAAGCAAGAAGATTAGTCTGCCCTGCAATTCCCGAAATAGCATCAACAATACTACTAATCTCTTTCGACCTTTCTCCGAGTTTCGCAACCAATTCAGCAGAATTGATAACTGTTCTTTCAATTGTATTCATTTGGCAAATTGCATTCTCAACAGCTTTACTACCTTCTTTCGATGTAATAATCGTTTTATTAGTCATAGAAGCAACATGATTTGCGCCTGCTGCTACTTGCTGAATTCCTTCGGCGATTTGCCCAATCACAGTAGAAGTCTGTTCTACCGCTGAGCGTTGCTGCTCTGCACCACGAGCCAAATCAGCGATTGTAGCAGCCACTTGAGTAACAGATTGTGCTGACTGCTCACCGCTTTCCATAAGCGATCTTGAAGCCTCAGTTAATGTACTTGCAGAGGTATTCACATTATCAATCAGTTCTTTTAGATGTTCAATCATTGTATTGTAGCCTACTGCCAGTGCACCTATTTCATCTTTTTCAGTTACTTCAATCGTTTTACTTAAATCACCATTAGCTACCCACCCCATAGCCGTTACTAACCGCTGAATTGGGTTTGTTATTTTATTAGAGATAATCTTAGCAATGACAATAATAATCAACATTACGATTAGAGAAATACCACCAACAATCATAACAATTTTATTTTGTGCAACAGTAACAAACTCCATATTTTTACCGACAAACAAAGCTCCAATAGGCTTATTTTCTGGACCAATTAATGGTGTATAACGAGTAATATACTGCGTTCCTAGGATATCCGCTTTGCCAACATAAGTTTGTCCTTCATTGAGTACTTTCGCAGCAATTTTTTCATTTAATTTTGTATTTAACACGCGTTGACCATCTTTCATAATTGTTGTAGACACGCGAGTATCACCTAAGAACAATGTTACATCCGTACCAAAATTTTCTTTTACTTTATCTACTACAGTATCATTGCTGATATAATATCCAGTCGAAATAACACCAACAATTTTGCCTTGCTCATCTTTCACAGGAGTGCCTGCGCGAGCAGAAAATTTAACTGCTGTTCCAGACTCTATCGCACCAAACGCAGTACCCTTAAGAGCATTTTTAATATTGTCCTGTTTTATCACACTATCGCCTTTTGTCGTTTCATGCGTGCGAACAATAACCGTGCCATTCTCATCTGTTATTGTGGCAAAATCAATTTTAGCCTTTTTAAGGAGTGGAGCAACTTCCTTTAAAACAGCTTCTGAATCCTTATTTTTTATTGCTTTGATAACATTTGGGTTACTCGCCATAACCGCACCAAAATTTAATGCATTTTGCTTATAATCTTCAAGTACAGTGGTCAACCCCTTCATACTCTCACTTACTTGCTCGGTGGTAATCTCATTATTATATTCTCTTAAAAGATAAAGTGCTGGTACTAAAGTAGCAACAATCGCTAATATAGTGAGTACTACCATGGATGAAATCAATTTAGTCTTAATCCCAAAATTACTAAAGTTTATAGCAGAAACTTTTTTCATAAGATCACCACTCCCTATCCTTTTGTAAAACTGCTTAAATAAAGACTTTCTTCCACTTATTATAGCTTTATTTAATCTTCATTTTCAATATATAACAAATATGTTTATAAATATATAAAAGCCATAGTTTTTCCATAATAAAATCAAATCAATAATTATTAATGATATATTTTATATCTAAACTGCTATACTATATTTATCAATGTAAATTTTATTGGACAAATAATAAATGATTGAAGTTTAGCTGAACTGTAATAGAGCTCGAATCATGAATACGATAAATCATTATGTACAAGGGGGTCACTATTTTGCTTCTATTTAAAGAGGTCGAAAAAATACGAAAAGAAATGGAAATATTAAAAATTACCATTCAAGCAACTGAAATTGTTTATCGCCAAAGAGGCGAAGTCCCCCTAGCGGAACGCTTTAAAAAATTAGAACAAAACCTAGAAGAGGCCATTAAACTATTAAAAATTGATGAGTAGAGTACACCACTCTATTTATAAAATAACTCCTGCCATATTACGACGCAGATGGCAGGAGTTATTTTTTTACCAATGTTCATAGCGAATGATCTCTTCAATTTTTTTGCGCGGCCTAGCAGCTGGTTTTTCATCTGCATAACCAATCGTAACAATAGCAACTACATATTTATCAGGCGGAATACTTAAAATTGGTCTGATCTCACCTTGTGTAAACGAACTAACCCAACAAGTACCTAAACTTAAACTAGTCGCTTCTAGTATCATATGTTCTATGGCAATCGAGGTATCTCTTATAATTTGCTTAACAGCTTCCTGCGAACTATTTTCATCCAACTTGAGCTTTGCATCTGTCTGCATTCTCGAGCTGCTATCTGCAACACAAACAATAAATGCCGGTGCCGATAGCATCCACTTTTGATCATTCGCTACTTCTGCTAATTTTTGTTTCATCCATTCAGATTTTACAATAATAAATCGCCATGGCTGGGTATTACTCCCTGATGGCGCCAGTCTTGCACTCTCAATTAATTGCATGATTTTTACATCTTCTACTGGTTTATTAAGATACTTTCTAATGCTTCGGCGCGTTTCAATCTCTCGCATATTCCATCATTCCTCCTGTATTTAAATAACAAATTAATTTATTAATCATCTTTTTTATTTAAACACTATTTCTACAATACTTTTTATGCTATATTTATTTCCTTATAAAAAATAAATTTCCTGCCAACTCAATACAGTATCCGTAATATTTTTCATTGCACCATACAATCAATTTAGATCTAGAAAATTAAAAGTAAAAACTAATCTGCATAATACTAAAAAAAATGACCACTCTATTTAAGTAGTCATTTTTTTATTTTATATTTTTCTAACAACGAAAAAAGGAGAGTTTTGCTATGAAAAATTTATTCTCTATTGAATTATCTAGCAAAACTAAAACGCTACTAAATCTAACGATTTTTATCATTTTAATTTTTACATTTTGGACAATCTATATCTTGTTCTTAGATTTCTATTTAAAAAGTAATACTCTACTTTATTATCAATTATTTCATCTTGGTCTTGATAAACTACTACTGATGGCATTACCGACTTATATTTACTTAGTTTATGTTGAAAAAATGAAACCTTTAAGTTTTTTAAAGCTCAACCGCACAATAAAAGCAGGACTTAAGTATGTAATGCTTTCGGTTATCTTTTTGACTATGATCTCGCTAAATAATCAATATCAGCTTTTAAACTATATAAACTTCAACCCGTTTTTACCTATCTCTATATGGATTGATGCTATTATTTCAGCAGCATTTATGGATGAGATTATCTTTAGAGGCATAATTCTACAAAAATTAGCATCGCTAACTACATTTAAACAAGCAAATATTCTTAGTACTTTATTATTTGTATTCATACACTTTCCAAAATGGTTTAGCATTGGTTATTTTTCTCACTTCAATCTTATCGGCAGCATAAATTTTATTTTCTGGTTTGGTTTACTCATGGGATATGTATTAAAAAAATCAAATTCACTATGGCCCTGTATCTGGATTCATTTAGCAAATAACTTTATCAGTTATTCGCTAAATTTATAATGAATCAAACTATTTGAAATTAGTTACAATAAAAATGATTTGTTCTGGGCATAGTAGAGTATATGCTGATTAAAAATTGGCGTTGTTTTAAAAAGATTATTTATTCTGAAGGGATGAAACTATGGGACAAGATTGGAAAGAAACAAAAAATTATACGTTAACACCAGCAGAAATTGAAAAATTATTAATGGATAGTTTCGGAGATAAGATTCAACCCATTGATAGTGCAAAACTTGCAAAGCAACGACAACAGCAAGCAAAATACAGAGAAAAAATACAAACTACGAATCAGTATAAATAAAAGTAAGGTATACATAATAGCACTATGAACTATGAGCAATTTTCTTAGCGCATAATTCATAATGCTACGATGTATTGTCATTATCTACAAGGTATTTTATGATCAATTTTGCAAACTATATATAATAAGAAAATTTAATATGGTTCAACTATTAGTCCAAAACTACAGGAGGTATATCTTATGACTCAAGACAAAGAATTAACTTGTCGCGATTGTAACAATCCATTTACTTTTAGTGCATCAGAGCAAGATTTTTTCGCAGAAAAAGGTTTTACAAATGAGCCTGGACGCTGCCCAAGCTGTAGAGCAGCTCGAAAACAGAGTAATCCTAGAGGCGGTGGTTTTAGTAGAGGCAATGACCGTCCTCCACGTGAAATGCATACAGTGAACTGTTCAGCTTGTGGCAAAGAAACAGAAGTCCCATTTCGTCCGAGTGGTGACCGGCCTGTATATTGCCGAGAATGCTTTAGTCAAACTGATAAAAGGCATTAATTTAAGGTAATGCACCTTAATGTTCTTGATAGATATTTCTACTAAAAAATGATAAAGATCCTGCTAAACTTTTAAACTTAGCAGGATTTTTTTAATCTATTTATTTCAAAGCTTCCCACATCATACTATTTTGCCTATAATAGTACATATGAGTAAAAAGCCTTTACTTAACAAAAGATCGTTGTGATTCTAGAAATGAGGCAACTTATGAAAAAAAATGCTCGTCATTCTACAAAAAAACCTGGTTTACCACCAGGTTCTTTAGTAAGCTATGGTTTTGATCCATCAATTGAGACTAAGGTTAGAGTTATTGATTTTAGCGCAGACAATTTTTACGAAAATGATATTAACCGATTGGAAGAATTAGCAGAATTCAAAGCTCTAGATACAGTTACTTGGATTGACATTATCGGTGCTAGCCAATTAGAAATTCTGGATAAAATCGGCAATCTATTTCATATTCATAACCTAGTATTAGAGGATATGCTCAATACTACACATCGTCCAAAACTTGAAGATTATGGCGAATATATATTTTTAATCATGAAAAATATTCGGATGCAAGAAAACGATTTTTTAATTGAACAGATTTCTTTAATCATCGGCAAAAACTACGTGATTTCTTTTTTAGAAAACAATTTTAGTGTTTTTGATCCAGTACGTAACCGTTTAAGAGCAGGGAAAGGAAAAATGCGTAAATTGGGTGCTGATTATCTCGGCTATGCACTCATTGATATGGTTGTTGATAATTATTTTATTGCATTAGAACATATTGGCGAACAAATTGAACTTTTGGAAGAGCGTGTCATGCTAGAAGCTAATCCAAATCATGTTCATGAGATTCAAAGACTGCGCACTGACCTCTTATTTATTCGCAAAGCTGTATGGCCACTACGGGAAGTAATCAATAATTTAGGCCGAGACGATTCTGAAATTTTCAAGTCAGAAACACATCTTTATATTCGCGATGTATATGATCATGTAATACAGGTCATCGATACTGTAGAAACTTATCGTGAAATGGTCAGCGGGCTAATGGATATTTATCTATCTAGTGTCAGCAATCGTATGAATGAGGTTATGAAAGTGCTGACGATTATTTCTACAGTTTTTATCCCCTTAACTTTTTTGGCTGGCTTAGAAGGAATGAATTTTAAAAATATGCCAGAACTAGATTGGGATTATGGCTACCCAACTATTCTGGTTATTATGTTGATCATTGTACTCAGTATGATTAGATTTTTCAGAGAAAAGCAATGGTTATAGAAATATTTCCTTTAAAAATACATAATTTAGTATTTTTTTTATTTTTGTGCAGGAAATACATATTTAATAGCGTATTTGAACAGTATAGGTAATTATATAATATAGAGGAGTGTTATTTATGGAAAAGCTATTTAAATGTAGTGTATGTAACTTCGTTTTTGAAGGAGAAAATGCTCCGGATGTTTGTCCTAAATGTGGACAACCCCATGAAAAATTTAAAGAATTACCAACAGAAAACGCCGATAAAATTTATCAATCTGAAGTAACGAATGATATTCACATGGAAATCATAACATTGATGGATAAGGCTATCTATCTAGCAAATGAAGGGATTGATTTAGATCTTGATCCAGCCTGTGTCAGTGATTTTCAAAAGGCTGTTGATGAATGTTATACAATTAAACAACGCTCTAAAGCTGAAATTGAAAATCATATTGCCAAAGGAAAATGGTAAAATAGATCAATGTAGCGCTTATAATTGGATTTTATATCCGATTATAAGCGCTTTTTAATTTTATAAAACTACACTACAAAAAAAGTATCAGCATTACACTGATACTTTTTTTCACAATCAAAAATTGCAAATATCTATTATTTTCAAAAACCTTTACTCAAACTTACACAGTAGCAGTTGGTGGTACAAAAACTCTAGCACTAAGTTCCGTATCTAGATATAACAGATCTACACCTCTATCACCAATCAATTTCATTTTACCAATAACTTCAGAAGCACTCGCTTCTTCCTCCATCTGTTCGTTTACAAACCATTGCAAGAAGATTTGTGCAGCAAAATCATTCTCTTCAATTGCTATTTTATAAAGTTTATTGATGCCTGCAGTAACATGTTGTTCGTGTTCTAACACTTTTTCAAAAGTTTCTAGCGGCGTTCCAAATTCACTTGGCGGCGCATCAATACTCTGTATAATTACTTGACCTTCGCGATTTTTCAAATAATCATATAATTTTAAAGCATGAAAAGTTTCTTCCTCATACTGAACTCTTAACCAATGTGCAATCCCTTTTAAGTTTTTTCCTTCAATATAGGCAGACATGGATAAATACAAATTAGCAGAATAAATTTCAAACTTAATTTGTTCATTGATTGCATCTTGCATTCTTTTATTAATCATGACTAACCATCTCCCTTAAAATGTTTTAATATAACATAATATCCAGCTTCTATAATTATTTTTAAATTAATTATGTATGGATAACTGTTATTACTATCATATCATTTCTACCTATTTATGCAAGTGTTATTATATATTTTTACCAATTGTGATAAGAAGCAATATTTCAATTCAATTTGAAATATTACGATCAACTCCTCTCATTTGAATAATATTCGCGATAAGTCCTGTCCACCCAGTCTGGTGATTAGCACCAAGTCCGCTCCCAGTATCTCCATGAAAATATTCATAGAACAAAATATTTTCATCCCAACCTGCTTTACAAAACAAAGATTGATTTCCATCGCTCGGTCGTTTACCGCTACTATCTTTTCGGAAAATATTGATGAGACGATTGGATAAATCCTCACAAACTTCTTTTAAGTTCTTTTGCTCGCCAGTTGCTTTATAGGATACTTTATAAGTATCACCTAAATAACGATAAAAATTCTGCAAAGATTCAATGAGTAAATAATTGATAGGAAACCATATTGGCCCTCGCCAGTTTGAATTTCCCCCCATGATTTTGACTTTATTTGCCTCAGCAGGTTCATAGCAAATATTCTTTCCATACCAAGCTTGATTAGTATCTTTAGATAAAGATCGAATGCCAAAATCACTTAAAAACTTATTATTATCCAAAACTTTTTCAAGCATTCTCCGCAGTTGTTCTTTGCTCACCATTGAAATGAACCCGTTAAAACGAGCAGTGGTATTTCCTATCATATCGTAGCCATCATCAAAATTACTAGAGAAATTCCCCTGCATAAGATCAGCTCTATTTTTTCGAAACCAACACAAAGTACCAGTTAGGCTGTAAAAAGAATCTGAACGATACTTTAATGTCATATCTGCATGTATTTCTTCGATAACAAATAATGGAATCAAGCCAACAGCAGAATAAATCGGTATACGGCCATACTTTTTCGTGGTATCAAAGAAAAATCCAGCCTGTTCATCCCATAAACCATCATCACCAATACGATTCATTGCATCGCAGATATAAATAAAATGTTGCAGGTATTTACGTTCAAGATCATACTTTTGTAATTCTTCCGCAATCTTCATCATATTTAGGCAAAACATTGCCATCCAAGCCGTTGCATCTGCCTGTTCAAGAGGTACCCCATCTGGGTCAACATCTATAATTCGAATATTATCAAGGCCTAGAAAACCACCAGTAAAAAGATTATTGCCCTCAGAGTCTTCTTTATTTACCCAGTGCGTAAAATTCATATTTAACTTATCAAAAATTCGTTCTAAAAAATTTTTATCTGTTTTGCCATAAATTTTCTTTTCCTGCTGATATACATTGAGTGCCGCCCAGGCATGCACTGGAGGATTGATGTTATGAAAATTCCACTCATAAGCTGGTATCTGACCATTCGGATGCATGTACCATTCCATAACTACGAGCAAAAGCTGTTGCTTTGCAAATTCAGGATCAATAATACCTACTGTAATGGCATGAAACGCTAAATCCCATGAGGCAAACCAAGGATATTCCCACTTATCAGGCATTAATATAATATCTTTACAGTATAAATGCCGCCAATCGCGTAGCTTGACCTCATTTTTGTGCTCCTCAGAAGGAGAGGGTTGTTTTGGATCACCTTGTAGCCATTCATCAACAACAAAGTGATAAAATTGTTTGTTCCAAAGCATTCCAGCAAAGGCTTGCCTCTGTATGTTATATAGTTCCTTATCAGCATCACTGCCACTTCTATCGTAAGGGCATAGCGCATCATAAAATTCATCCGCTTCTTTACCGCGACTGTCAACTATAAAATCAAAGCCATCAAAAGGGTTTTGCATATCTGCATTGGAAAGCCTCAAACATACTGTTCTTGATTCTTCTGGATTTAGTATTAGTTCATAGTGGATAGAAGCCTTAGTCCCTTGTTTTGCTAAATTAATAAAATAAGCTACTTCAGTAGAACTTTTCTTTTCCTTGTATTTACCAATCATATAATTGTTGATGCCGTTCTTAAAATAGCTCTGCCCACTATTAGAACTTCCAAAAACGGTTTGTGTATCCGTTTCATTTTCAGTAAAAAGTATTTCTTTCATATCCCCTTTGGTATATAGCCACATTTGCGACACAGTTTCATTTTTCACAGTATCTTTTTGCGAGATTGCAATCGTACCGTTATTCTTTTCAGTGTACTTTAAACTTTTTTCATAAACACTATCTTTAAACGACCAGGTATTTCTAAACCATACGGTCGGCAATAAATGCAGCGTTTTTTGTTCTGTACCGCAATTTTTTGCAGTAATCTTAATGCAAATATCTTCAACATCATTTTTAGCATATTCAACGCTCACATCAAAATAACGATTTTCAGAAAAAACACCTGTATTAACGAGCTCAAACTCCTTAGGATTCAAGCTATTTCGCTGGCTATATAGATCATGATAGGGATAGACATAAGGATATTTATAAAGATATCTCATATAAGAATGCGTAGGAGTATTGTCTAAATAGAAATAGTATTCTTTGACATCTTCACCATGAATACCTTCCTCATTGGTCAAACCATATAAGCGTTCTTTGAGACAAGGATCTTCCCCATTCCATAAGTTTAACGCAAAACATAAAAATTGATGATCATCCGAAATGCCTGCAATTCCATCTTCGCCCCATCGATAAGCACGATGTAAAGCCTGCTCTCTAGGAAATGTATCTGCTTGCCCGCCATCGCCCCAAGAAAAATCTACAATATTATAATTCTCTCTAACAGTTCCCCACTGACGTTCACTTAAATAACATCCCCACTTCCGCCAGTTTTTTGATTCTCGATTTTCAGGATTGTTTAGATACTCCATACATTGTTCAATCCGCTGCCGCTCTTTCGTATTCAAAAGGCTATCACGTTTCTTACTGTAGTACTCATCAATTTTGGATTCGGCACTAATACTCATCTCAAATAGCTCCTTTCGACAAATCATGCATCGTATGACATAACAAAAGCAGCATTATTTCGTTGAATAATAGATCAAATGTCTAGTAATGTCGCTAGGATGATTCACGAATAGCGGTCCCCATGCAGGGTTCGTGTCGTGCATTATTTTTAACAAAGTAACCATTCGAGTAAAAATAATTTCAACATCTGCATCTTTGGAAAGAGCTTCGGTAACGGCTGCAGCAACTACATGAGCCGCATAAAATCCAGATCTGTATTCTTCAGTCAAAGAATTACTTGTTTTTAGCAAGGTACGGATAAACTTTGCGATAAATTCATCAACGTTTCCCCAATTACGAATTTGATCTAAGCTATGATTTTCTAGACATTTAAGTTTGGTTTTCATAATTGCATTGGCAACAATCCGCGCTGATTCTTTTGCAATATCAGTATCAATTGTATTTCCCTCTAGCTCAATTGAAGACAAATCTTTATCCGTTTCGGCTTCAATGATCTTTTCCCATTCTCCTGCTTGATCAAAAGCAAGAAGACCGGTTGCATACGCCCCTACATAACCCCTAAGAATATCAGCAGGATGGGGATCCTTGGCTGGTCCATTGTTTCGTAATTGTGCTTTTCCTTCATAGGCTGCATTCATACCACGAAAATATCCGATAACACCGATTGCCGCCGCAGGGCCTAAATTAAGAATACCAAGAACGTCTGATGCAGTTTCATCAATACGCGAAGACCAATATTCTGGTAAACCATTGCCGATATTTTTTTCGATTAATGCACTCCTTACAGCTTCTGTTAATTGATTTTTTAAGCCAATATCAGCGTGAATAATGTCATGCCCACACACTTCATGTGGAATGCTAGACCAAGCCAACAGACCGGTTTCCGCATGAATGGGTGGTACACTTACAATAGCTACGTCCAAGCCAAAATTTGAAGTTGCGTCTATTGGCCATGTATATGGTCCATTCTCAGGAGCACCCCATTTCACCAGCGCTGGAATCACACTTAAATCAGGTGGATTGACCCCAACTCTTCCTTCTGCGCTTAAGAAACCATCATACAAGTCACTAACGACTTCTTGAAATGCATCTGTAGCCAATGCCTTATAGCCTTCTCCTTGTTGCAAAATGGCTTGCGCAATATCTAACATTAATCTAGCAATATTATTTCTTTCGGGATCACGTAAAAGTATTTCTGTAAATCCCTGCCGCCCTAATTTACCTAGAATTTGCATAAACGGTTCTACTACTGCTTTTATATAACGGGCTGGAAACTTTTCTTTAACGATTTCTAATCTCCCTCGTAATTGATCATACTCAATTGGAACTTCTGGAGCTTGCAGATTAGAAAGAACCGCTTTTCTAACATTTTCAACACATGATTCTAGGTTAGAAATATCAATCGCATCTTTAGCCACTTCTGTTTCTCTTGCATTTCCGCTATACGCAGTCATAATTGTTTCAATTCTAATTAATTTTTGAATAGACCTCACGTTTATTACCTCCCTTAATTAACTAATCATATGAATTTTTCACTATTCACCCTTATACTAAAACATTATTTTCCAGTTTATAATATTCCCATCAAAATACAAAACTCCTGCCAAATAAATTACAAAATTTGGTAGGAGTTTAATTATTATTTACTAACTAAAAATAGCTAGAATATTTCTTTATAATTTATAAATTTCATCTAAGATGATTGAAATACCACGATTTATATCAGCAAGATTGGGTTTACTTACACTAAATTTTAAAATTTTATTATGACTATTCGTATCGATATAATTTTCGTTTATCGTGTTGAGTATGATATTTCTTTTGCCAAGAATATCAATTAGTTTATCAAAATTAACATTATGCACAAATTCTATACAAGCAAAAAAGCCTGTATCTGGTACATGACACTTAATACTGGATGACTGTAGACAATCCAGCTTATTGCTAAGTAACTTCATTTTTTCTGCATATATATTTTTTATCTTTTTTCTATGCGTATGAAACATGCCACACTTTATATATATTTCTAGAGCGCCTTGGGATAAAACCGATGTGCCTAAATCCACCCATTTTTTGTATTTTGTAAATTCATTGATGAGGATTTCTGGCAGGGCTACTGCTGCGACTCTAAGCCCCGGTAATAATGTTTTAGAAAAACTTTTAATATAGATAACCCTTTCATCGATATCATCATAATAAATTGGATAAGAATTATTTTTTATTTCTAAGTCAGCCAAATAATCGTCTTCTAAAATATAAACATCATACTTATGTGCAAGTTTTAGTATCTCCTGCTTTTCTTTCCTTGAAAGACTCGTACCTAATGGATGATGAAATCTCGGATTGGTATAAAAGCACTTTATTCTATTGGTAGCAAATTTTCTTTCTAACTCATCTAGATCTATACCTCGAAAGCTTCTTTCTATCCCAACTACGGGAAGATGGCTACTTTCCAGTAACTTCAACATGCCATGATATGTTGGCTGCTCAACTAAAATATCCGTCCTATTATTAGGAAATCTCATATTGCATAAAATATAAAGCGCTTGTTGGCAACCAGCGGTAGTAAATATATGCTCCGGCTTCGCAAAAACTTGATACTCTTGCCAATGATTTCCTAATGTCTCAATGAAAGTAGGTAAACCTTTTGCATTTGAATAATTAAAAAGTGTTTGCTTGTATTTATCAATTGCCTGGTTTAAGCAGTGCTGAAATTCTTCATAAGGTAATATCGTTTCATCTGGTGAAACTGAGGCAAAATTTATACAATTTGAATTCTCATTCCTGTCTAAGCCATTTTTGTTCACCAAAAAATAACCACTTTGTGGAATAGCATAAACAATATGTTGTTGCTGAAGCTCAATATAAGCCCGTACTACCGTTGCTTTGCTACACTGGAACTGCTCTGACAGTTGCCGTATCGTAGGCATATTTTGCTCCACTTTTATTACTCCACTTGCTATTTTTTCTAGCAAATACTTAACAATATTTTTATATTTACACATTGTTTTCCTCAGTTTCTGCATTTCAGACTGTACTGGTACAATCCTAATTTTCTTTCATTGCTAAAGGAGACCTTCTATTTTAATATTATATATGTACTACGTAGTTACAAATAAATCCTGTCTGAAAGGAAGTAATTCTATGTTTATCTTAATTTTAAAATATGTCAAACCACTTACCGAGGTGGATCTTGCCTTAAAAGACCATATCAACTATCTTGAAAAGTATTATGCACTAAAAAAATTCATCTGTTCTGGCAGACAAAATCCAAGAGCAGGCGGCATTATTTTATGCACTGCCAAAGATATCAATGAAGTAAAATCTATCATTAAAGATGACCCTTTTTCTGCTAAAAATCTTGCAGAGTATGAAATCATTGAATTTTCTCCTACCAAATGTGCCGATGAACTGAAACCTTTTATTTCTAGTTTATAAAGAGAATCAATGCGCTAAAAGCCTTAACTTACTAAAATAAAACTGGCGAATTTGCAAAAAACAAATTCACCAGTTTTATTTTCTTATCATCTATTTTATAAATCAAAATATCTGTAAGAACCTGAACCAAAGATATTTTTCAGCCATGCTATATTTTCGTTTTGCATAAATGAACTCATTCGTTTATGTAAATATACATTCTTTACAGAAGGATCTTTTATAATAATTTTTATTAATTTTATAGTATAGAAACAATTTAAAACAATTAAATAAAGTTCTATCAATATAGTTTAACAAACAGCCAATTACTCTTACAATTGGCTCTACCGCGAAAAATCTGAATGATTTATAAATTTAACTTTCTCCTAAAGGCTACCAAATACAATATAACAGATAAAATAATTAAAACAGTTGAAGCACTATATATATAAATAAAACCAAATGCTTGTGCCACACTCCCCCAAACAACGGCGCCAAGAATACCTCCCATGTCCATTGCACACAAAAATGTAGCATTAGCCGCACCTCGCCTTTCAACCGGCGCAAGTGATATAACTAATGCATTTAGTGCAGGCTGAACTGCACCGTAACCTAGACCATAAATTACAGCTGCAACCAAAAACATAGGTAACGATGTAACTATAAACAATAAATGTAAGGAAGTTGCTAATAAAACCATAGCCCCAACAACCACTTTTTCCATTCCATATCGGTCAACTATTCTGCCTATCACTAGTCGTGTAATAATCATTGCTAAAGCCATGATTATAAAAAACGCACCGCTATCTGTCACCCCTTTATATTTTGCATAAGCGGGCAAAAAAATCATTATGGTAGAATAGGTCATAACTATGATAAAAAAAAGAAAAGATGGCCATAACACGGTTCTCTCTATAACTACTTTTTTGTTTTTTCCTACCGTATTTTCCGCTGACTTATCAGTAATTATAATTTTTATATCTTCTTTACATTGATAATGATAAATTTTTAAAAAACCAATAAGTAATGCTACTACAATAAAACAAGCTGAAAAACTAAACAGCACCATATCATTATAGTGTTCCATAATGTATAAACCTAAGCCAGGACCGATAACCATCGCAATCGATATTGAAATACCCAAAAAGCCCATACCATCCATTCTGCGAGCAGCTGGAATTATATCAGAAGCCATAGTACTGGTTGATGTCGTTGTTGCGCTCCATCCAATTCCATGTATAGCTCTCAACATTAACAGCATGATGACTGAATATGATGCTGCAATGTAAGAAACGTTTACCAAGAATAATATGATAAGACCAGCAAACATTATAAGGTTTCTCCCCTTTTGATCTAGTAGACTACCTACCTGCAAACGAGAGATAAAACCTGTTAAAGAATAAATACCAACTATTAACCCTGCCATTATCTTATTTCCACCTATATTTAGGATATGTAATGGCAACGTTGACATTAACATAAAATTCCCAACATAGACAAAAAAATTTACTAGAATTATTAAAACAAACGATGCTGTCCATAATTTTTTCTGAACAATTACTTCATTTTCCATTAATCTCTCCTCCTCTAATATTTATTGTTTATCCCCTATATTTCGTCCAATAAATACCACGAAGATTATTGGACTAACAAAAGACACAGTACATCTTACCTGCTTGGCATTATAAAACAAGTCAAACTGATAATAAAATTACTGAACCTCTTCACTGTATCGTCTGTCGTCCATATGACATAATCTTAATGAATAAGAAGGGGGTAATTAAAAAGCCCCCTTCGTCATGATTACAAGTAGTTTGGTTTCATAATTGTATCAAGCTTTATTTTTTTGCATATAGTTTTTTATAGCTTCATGTAAAGCGTCCGCCGCTAAATTAGAGCAATGCATCTTAATAGGCGGTAAACCGTCCAACGCTTCTGCTACTGCTTCATTAGAAATTTTTTGAGCTTCAGACAATGTTTTTCCCTTAACCATTTCAGTTACCATACTACTGGTAGCTATAGCAGCTCCACAGCCAAAAGTTTTAAATTTAGCATCTTGAATAATCCCATCTTCTACCTTCAAATAAAACCTCATAATATCGCCACATTGAGGATTGCCAACTTCTCCGACCCCATCGGCAGCTTCAATCTCACCAACATTGCGAGGATTAGAAAAGTGATCCATTACTTTATCAGAATACAACATAGTTTCTCCTTTCATTTAGCATAACTGTAGCAGTTGCATGGACTGGATTCGCTGATTTTATTAAAAGCACTCAAAGGTGACATGCTACGTAATCGTCCAACAATTTCCGGTAGCACTTTCAAACAATAATTTATATCCTCTTCCGTATTAGCACGACCCAATGTAATTCTTAATGACCCCTGAGCTACTTCATGGCTTAAACCCATAGCTAAAAGAACATGCGATGGATCAAGCGACCCAGATGCACAGGCTGAACCAGTAGATGCAGCGATCCCTTTAATATCAAGATTTAACAGCAATGACTCACCTTCAACATATGAGAAACAAAAATTAACATTTCCAGGTAAACGCATCTCAGGATGCCCGTTTAGCTTAATATCAGAAATTTTCTCTTGAATACCTTTAATCAATCTATCTCTCAAAGCCTGAACATGAGTAATTTTCTTTTCCATATCTCTTTGGGCTATTTCAGCGGCTTTTCCCAGCCCAACTATACCGGGAACATTTTCTGTTCCAGCACGCATTTTTCTTTCTTGCGCCCCCCCATGGTGCAAAGCCTCAATTCTAACACCACGACGAATATATAATGCTCCTATGCCTTGGGGTCCATGAAATTTATGTCCTGACAGCGTCAATAAATCTATATTGTATTCATTAACATCAACGGGAAAATTGCCAACTGCCTGGACTGCATCCGTATGGAAATATATATTATTTTGACGAGCTAACTGGCCAATTTCCCTTATTGGTTGAAGAGTACCAACTTCATTATTAGCAAACATCACACTTATCAAAATAGTTTTATCAGTAATTGCGTTTTTTACATCTTCAATACTTACTCTGGCGTATTCGTCAACAGGTAAATAAGTAATTTCGAATCCCCACTTTTCCAAATACTCACAAGTGTGCAATATAGCATGATGCTCAATAGTGGTAGTAATGATATGATTACCTTTTTTCCGATTGGCGCTGGCAATACCTTTGATAGCCCAGTTATCAGCCTCGGTTCCACCATCGGTAAAAAATATTTCATTAGTATTGGCACCGATTAAACCAGCTACTTGTGTTCTGGCTTTTTCAACCGCTTTGGATACATCGCGTCCAAAACTGTGAATACTTGACGGATTACCGAATTTATCCCTCATATATTCCAACATTAACTTAGCAACTTCACCGTCAACAGGTGTTGTCGCAGAATAATCAAAATAAATCTTTTTCAAAGCTAATCATCTCCTTATAATTCTTTGTCCTACATAAACCCACGAAGGCAGTTGCATCTAATGCTCCAGACTATCTCATATCCTAGCTTTTCATTTATCTTAACAGTCAAGAAATTTAACCTCTCCTTTCTCCGAGTATTTCGATAGGTTTTATTGGGATTACTATGTTATAATTGTAACAAAAGTACTTAAATATGTATAATATTAATAACGTCTTTACTTTTATATGATAAAAGTATGATATAGTAAGAGGAGTGCTGGTTTTATGGATATCAGGAAACTTCAATACTTCTTAGCAGTTGCTGAAGAGGGGCAAATAACCAAAGCAGCTAAACGTTTGCATATGGCTCAACCGCCACTCAGCCAGCAACTTAAACTGCTTGAAACCGAACTCGGAGTCAAGTTAATAGAACGGAACAACCACCACAACATTAAGTTAACCGACGCTGGACAGACATTACGTAACCGAGCAGAGCAAATACTGGCATTGGTCGCCCAAACTGTAACAGAGCTAAAAGATTCGACTAAAATGATGCAAGAAACACTATCTGTTGGAATTTCATCAACTTGGGATACCCCTTTTCTACTTGATCAAATTTGCAGTTTTCGCAAACATTATCCGAAAATCAAAGTTCAACTCTGCGGGGGTGAATCAAATAAAATCGAGGAGCTTTTGATCAATCGAGAGGTAGAAATCGCCATATCGCGATTTCCTTCCGATTTAAACACATATGCTACAATACGTTTGTTTGACGAACCACTTGTAGCCGCTTTGGGTCCCGACCTAAAAAATATCATTCCAACAAACTACGTACGCTTAGCAGAACTTGCTGACAAGCCTCTAATCATACACCGCAAACATAAAACCATCTTGGAATATTACCAGCAAATCGGCTTAGAGCCAAATATTCGTTGCCAGCATAGCGACATTCGCTCCATGTTGGCATGGGCAAATGCGGGTTTTGGCATAGCTATCATACCAAGATCTACGACAGACCTTATACCCGACAATACTCTTATATGTAAGGAAATTATCGACCCGCCTATAAGAACCACGCCTACTGCTCTTATTTGGATACGAGGTCACGCTCTATCAGCCTCAGCACGGCATTTTATAGACATGTTTAGCAAAGCGACTTGAGCGTAGAAATTGTAATGCCAATGCTTCAATTAAATATATAAACATATCTATCAATAAAACACACCTTTAAATATCAAACAAAAAGGTCTGCTACTTTAACAAAATGCTAAAGTAGCAGACCTTTTCCGCCTATTTGCCAGTTATTTTAACAACGATAAAATAACTGGCTTTAATAAGTGTTTGAGAATTAACTCCCGATACCCCACTATTATATTTGACCTTATTTTTACTAAATTGATAAAATTCACTACGATAAAAGTATTAAATATGAATTTAAATTATATTTAATACTTTTTTCAATTTCATCAAGAGCAGCGTATCTTTTTCGATATAAGTTTCGCTTCTGTGATTTAACTTCCTCTATACTTTTACGTGTTTCGACAACAGGCAATTCAAAAAATCTATGATCTTCACATAAACTTCCGCCCGTTTCTTGCCAGAAATCATCTAATGATGTTTTTAGTTTTTTATCCAAGCGCACATGCGTATTGGTGAAAAAACCATCATTAGAAACCGCATATATTTTACTTATTCCTAATGCGCCAGCAACAGCCCTTAATGCATATAAAATTAAATTTTTGGGCCTATAGCCATAAAAATGTTTCGTCAACGCATGAATATTGCTTGCCCCACCTAATAAGCCTTGCAATGCACCAATCCACAGTATTTTTTCTTTATTTTCAGCTTGATCAAGCCAAAAAGTAATATGGTAAATGCGCTCTTTTCCCAACGTAAGCTCAATACTCATCAGTCCTTCTTTTCTATCAACATACTTAAAATTCAAGTTGATACAAAGCTTATCATCACCATATCCTTCTTCACATAATAAAAGAGCACCATCATTATAAATATCATTCAAATATTCTTGTTGAAAGCATTCAGACGAGAAAATAAAATGTTTTTTTATTAGTGACAATCTTTCATCAATCGTAGACTGATGATAAAAAACATGGCGTGTCAGCTGTTCAAAGATAATCGGATTATTTTCTTCGATATCGGCTAATGTAGGATTTTCTGAAAAAAAACTCACCAATTCATTCACCTGTTTTTTATGAATCTTCGCACGCGCAATAAAAACCACCAATCTTTGAAAACCAAAATCGCTAGTGTCTCTATGACGATAAATTCTTTTTCCTAAATTAATACAGTCTTTCATTCGGCACTACTCCATCTATAAAAACCATATAAACGATGATTTTTATCTTGAAAATTTAACACATTTTTATATTATAACATGCTGTTATCAAATAAAAATGAAAATTAAATGAAAGTATTCTATGATCACTTAGATAGGAATTTCGTCCACATTTGCAAAAAAAAACAAAATACTTCAACAGCACCAGAAAAACACTCCTCATCTATCGAAGAAATCGCTTTTCCCAATAAGCTCCCAGAAAAAATGGCACAAGACTTACAGGAAGTTACGATTAGTTTTAGAATATAAAACTTTCCTCTTTCCATGATAAAAAAGCCTGAAACTTTAACGGTTTCAGATTTTTCTTAATCTTATATTTAAACTTTTTTTGATGCTATCGACCTAACTTATATTGCTAATATTGGTTGATTTTTGTCATATTTTAAGATATCATGAATACTATAGTATTCATAAATAAAAATTACCATCCACGTTAATCGATTTTGCAAAAAAAACTTAGTAGTCTATGTTTTGTTCCAACTGCTCCATAAATTGAACCAATGTCACATCCAATTCATTACATATTTTTACTATCGTTCGTAATGAAGGACTTTTTAATCCCCTTTCTAGCTGGCTAACATAAGTACGATGAAGCCCTATAGCAAGAGCAAACTCTTCCTGGCTAAGTTCTTTTTCTATTCTTAAGTTTTTTAATACTTGGCCAAATTTTTTTTCAATCATAATTTAAATATTATAATATTTATAACTAATTTACTAGAAACTTTGCTCAAATGAGGAAAATTAATGTAAGGAGGCCTAAAAAGATATATTTTAAATTATTTAAATAACAAAATTAGTTACATTAAAAGGAGATATATAAATGAAGCTAAATATTATGACAAAAATGATCGCATTCTTTCTCATTGTTGTTGGCGTATGCGCAATTGGTACTACTTATACGGTTTACAATATTTCCGAAATTGTTAATTCAAGTAAGATTATTCAGCAAAGAAATATTCCTTTATTATTAAAAACGAATACTGTTACTAATAACGCTACAGAGCAGGTAGCTAATTTACGTGGATACTTACTAACGGGAAATGAAAAATTCATTAGTGAATATCAGAAAGCAAATAAAGAGAATGAGGCACTAGAAAAAGAGCTGATTGAACAATCAGTTACTCCAGAGGGTCGTAAAGTAGCTAATGAAATTAAAGCACTTGATGATAAATATAGTGACATTGCTGAAAAAAAGGTAGTACCATTAAAAAAAGCAGGTAAAGATCAAGAAGCGATACAGGTTATGAGCACCGAACTTGCTCCTATTGGACAAGATTTAATGAAAAAAGGGGAAGAATACAGTGGTCTTAGAGAAAAGCAAATTAATGAAGCATTTGCAAAAGCAATTGAAACAGCAGAACATACCCAATTCATAGCTATACTTATCGGTATTTTGAGTGCATTTATTGGTATCATTATTGGTTTTTTCAGTGCCAAATCAATTTCTAGACCAGTTAATTCTTTGGTTACGATAGCACAAGGAATTGCAGGTGGTAACCTAAGACAAACTATAACAGTTAGTAGACAAGACGAAATTGGAGATTTAGAAAAAGCCTTTATCACTATGGCTCAAAATCTAAAAGAATTGATTTGCCGTATTCAAGAAAATTCTCAACAAGTTGCCGCCTCTTCGGAGGAACTTACCGCTACTGCTGAGCAGTCTGCCCAAGCGACCAATCAAGTGGCAATTGCGATCACTGAAGTCGCACATGGCGCAGATTTACAAGTAAATGCGATCAATAAGACCTCGGCGGTAATCGAAAAAATGTCCACAAACATTCAACAGGTTGCTGTGAATGCCAACGGGGTTGCCGAAATGTCAGATAAGACGGCAACTTCAGCTCAAACAGGTGGACAATCAGTCGATACAGCGATTAACCAGATGGTTAGTATTGAAAAAACTGTTAGCAATTCGGCTAACGTTGTTGCAAAATTAGGTGAACGTTCTAAAGAAATCGGTCAAATTGTCGATACCATTTCGGGGATTGCCGGACAAACAAATTTACTGGCCTTAAATGCGGCAATTGAGGCAGCCCGCGCTGGTGAACAAGGCCGAGGCTTTGCCGTTGTAGCAGAAGAAGTACGCAAACTGGCGGAACAGTCACAAGATGCAGCAAAACAAATTGCCACTTTAATCGGTGAAATACAAAGCGAAACCGACAAAGCAGTAGTCTCTATGCAGGAAGGCACTCACGAGGTTAAAATCGGTGCAGAAGTTGTCAATACAGCTGGACAAACGTTTAAAGAAATTGTAACGTTGATTAGTCATGTATCTAGTCAAGTAAAGGAAATTTCTTCAGCAATTCAGGAAATCGCTAGTGACAGTGAGCAAATCGTTTCATCAGCACAATCCATTGAAAAAATAAGTAAAGACGCTTCAGGGCAAACTCAAAATGTTTCAGCAGCAACGGAAGAACAGTCGGCATCAATAGAAGAAATAGCTTCTTCCAGTCAAGTATTAGCAAAAATGGCGCAAGATCTACAAGAAGCTACGATTAGTTTTAAAATATAAAAGACTTCTTGTGAAGCAAAATTTTCTAATAAATAAAACCAGAAAAATCCGAAACCTTAACGTTTTCGGATTTTTCTATTTTATATTGATATTTTTAAAATTTTAGTACGATATGCACCTAGGTAAACAATTTTATAAACTGGATATACTATGTCCAGTAATACTACAGCATAAAAAATAGCCGAATGGAGTGATCATGAACATGTACCCAAAATACACAAACTTTGGTACAAAAACACAATCAAGCAAAACGACAATTGCCTTTCCACCCCAGCAACAACTCTGCCAACCGGGCATGGAATACAACATGTCCCCTCGCCCAATATCAGAAAATAAAACCTACAGAGGAAGTGGCAAATTACGTGGCAAAGTAGCTTTAATTACAGGTGGTGACAGCGGCATCGGACGGGCGGTTGCCTATGCATTTGCCAAAGAAAGCGCGTACATCGCCATCTCCTACCTCAACGAACATCGTGATGCCAAAGAAACCCAAGAAAGAATCAAGGAACTTGGTGGCAAATGTCTATTGCTCCCAGGAGATTTACGCGAAGAAACACACTCTGATAAGCTCGTTAATAAAGTAATACAAACATTTGGACATATGGATATATTGGTAAACAATCATGCTGTTCAGTTTCCCAAGAATTCCATTCTTGATATCACGGCTGAGCAACTTGATACCACATTTCGAACCAATATCTATCCATTTTTCTATTTAACGAAAGCTGCACTACCTTCTCTGCCGAAAAACAGTTCTATCATCAACACAGCTTCGATAACCGCTTATAATGGAAGTAAAGATTTAATTGATTATTCCGCTACCAAAGGAGCCATTGTAAGCTTCACGCGCTCTTTGGCCTTATCGCTGGCATCAAAACAAATCCGTGTAAACGCCGTTGCCCCTGGGCCTATTTGGACTCCGCTAATTCCAGCTTCTTTTTCTACGAAGAAAATATCCACATTCGGCAATAACACTACCATGAAACGCGCTGGTCAACCATTTGAATTGGCAGCTACTTATGTATATCTAGCTAGTTCAGATTCTAATTATGTATCCGGGCAGGTCCTCCATGTCAATGGTGGCATGATCACAGGAAGTTAAAAACCATGATTTATTCCATATATCTTTCTTTTGAGATCCAACTTTTATTAAGCTGGATCTTTCTTTTTCTTATACCATAAATACCCGCAGTATGCGGCTACAGAAATTAAGATAACTACAGTCAATCTCATTGAGTTTTCATGATATGACGCCAAATCATGTCCAAGCGTAACTTCAATCAAAGCAGAAGGAAATTTACCAATCAAAGTCGCCAAGATATAATCTTTCAAACTAATGTCACTAAGTGCACCTAATGCAGTAATTAATCCGGAAGGAACAAAAGGAATACTCCGAGCAATCACCATAATCTGAAAACCCCTTTTACCACTAAAATCATTTACTTTCTGTAATGAATTACTTCGTACAATAACCCGATGGGCATAGTCTTGAAAAAAGTAACGCATGAAGGCAAAACTAATCACTACACCGACAGTTTCCGCTAGCCAAGAAATGAGCGTTCCTTCTACGATCCCAAAAATAATACCATTTGCAGCTAAAATAAAAATATTAGGCAAAACAGCAACCGTATTAATAAATACTACAATGCAGAAGCTTACCAATGCTGCATATGATCCGTAGGAGCGAATATATTCAATGCTAGCCTCTAAATCACCAGCAAGAAGCATTTGGATAACTTTATGTAGTGATTCTGGCTTTAGCCAAAAAATCAGTAAAATACAAGTGATAAACACTACAAATATCAATATACGATTTTTCGTTTGATTCTGATTCATTTGAATACCAACCCTCATTTTCTTAACATACTTCAATCTTCTTTTATAAATATACTTAACTATTTATAGTTTAATTATCCTTAAAACACAAAAATCCTGCAAGTCCTACATAATAATAACTTAACTATAAAACATTTAATATTAAAAAGTGGCTTGAGGTTGATATTTTTGTTATAATAGAAATCGAATCCTATCTAAATTAATAACAAGCATCACTATTTTACAAGAAATTTTCAATGCATAAAAATAAATGCAGAAGTTATTATCTTACTTGATTCCACTTTTCACAACGAAAGGAGTTGTATTCTTTTTGCATTTGTTTACGAAAAAATCCTTAGTCTCTGGAGTATTAGCCCTATTTGTTTTTCTGTTTTTAGGACTTTATATTACCTTAAATTACTTTCAAGGAATTCCTGTTTTAAATTATCATCAGATTAATAATACTGCTCACAATCCCTTAACCTTAAGTGATACTGAATTTGAAGCACAAATTAAATATTTAGCTAAAGAAGGATATACAACAATTACTCCAAATCAATTATCTGATTATTTGGAATCCGGTAAAGAACTCCCCTCAAAGCCTATTTTAATTACGTTTGATGATGGCTATAAGGATAACTATCAAATTGCTTATCCTATTTTACGAAAATACAATTTTACCGCTACTATATTCGTAATTTCCGACTTTGTGAATACCTATGATCGTTATTTAACATGGGATCAAATAAAAGAAATGTATAATAGTGGATTTTCTTTTCAAAGTCATACGTTAAGTCACGTTACTTTAACCGATATTTCTGATGATAACGAACTCCGTAAACAATTAACCAAATCAAAGGAAGCCTTAGAATGGCGACTTGGTAATAAGGTTGAATATCTGGCTTATCCTTGTGGAAAATACGACCAAAGAATCATTGACGCAACAAAAGCTGCTGGTTATCGTGGAGCTTTCACAATTAATCTGGGCCGCGATACAACGAATTCGACAGCCTATTATTTAAATCGAATTCCTATTTTTGGCGGAAGTTCTCACACCTTTGCTCGTTTTTGGTTACGTTTAAAATTTACACAAGTATTTAATTCTTTACAAAATTTAAAGGGTTTCTTAAACAACCAAGGTGTTTCATCTTTATCTGGATTGATTTATATTCCATAGACATTGAGTAAATAAATAATTAGTAAACTACTAAAAAGCCTATGAACTTCAAATTGAATTGAAATTCATAGGCTTTTTTAATGTTTATTTTAGCTAAACAGCTTCATTTTCTGTAGTTTTAAAACTTTCAAAATCTTCTCTAGCCAATAATTTCTCTGGATCTAAAATAATAATTAGGCGCTCATCCACTTTGCCAATTCCTTTAATATAGTGATTAGTAAAACCACTGATTGAAGCGGGTGTCTGTTCTAGATCTGCATCATCCATTTTAACGATATCCGTAACCTCATCCACCATTAATCCAGCGATAGAGTCATGGACATTCAGCATAACAAACTTACTTTCATCAGACATTGCTACGTCCATTAAATGGAATTTATTTCTTAAGTTATACAGGTATTTAATCTGTCCGCGCAGATTAATGATACCCTCTATTTCATCTGGTGTTCCTGGCAGTAACTGAATTTTAAATTTTTTCGATCGTAAAATACCATCTACTGCCAAAACGTCAATACCATATTCTTGATTATCTAACGCAAATACAACCAATTGTATATTAGCCAAAATCATTCGCTCCTCTTATAACTATTATTTTTCCATTGCTAAAATATTTAATTGATCCGTTAGGCTGTTGATTTCTTCCACACTTGCAGTCACTTCTTCTATTGCAGCTGCTTGTTGCTCAATGGTTTCTGTTGTTTCATTCCCCATAATAACCGTTTTATCTACAGACGTTTTAATAATTGTCGTAAGTTCTTTAATCTTACCAACCGTTTGTTTCGAATCGTCAGAAAGTTTTCTAATTTCTTGTGCCACAACACCAAAACCAAGACCGGCTTCCCCTGCTCTTGCTGCTTCAATCGCTGCATTCAATCCTAATAATCTAGTTTCATCAGCAATATCTTTAATGAATTCCATTACTTCATCAATTTTTCCCGTTACTTCATTCACATTTTTAATTTCATCATTTAAGCTAGTTTGCGTATGACTGACCGTGGACGCCGATGCTGCCAATTCTTCCATCGTCGCCGATATTTGACTGATTCCATCACTTAATGTTTCCGATGATGTTTGTAATTTTAATTTTTGATAGGCGGCTTTTGACATGTTATTGGCAACAATATACAGTACGTTCGCTGCAGCTTCGATTCTTTCCTTAGGCAATTGAGTTACTTCTTTTACTGCTTCAACAAAGCCGTCCCCGTCAACACCAATTTCTCCAGCAATTCTTCGATATTTTTCTTCTTCTGGTGTATCTGTAAGAACCTGTCCACCAAGAATCGTCCCAAGATGCCGCCCTTCAAGCATGATTGGTGCTGCAAAATCAATAAGACCAGCATGGCATTCATAGACTACTGGCTTACCAATCCGTACGGCTTCATCGCCACCTTTATGATGCGATTCCGCGCAACGCTTATCACCACACTCAGTTGAATGCGTATAATCATTACAAAAACGAGTATAACTACTAGGACTTGTAAGAGGTTTTCCTTCGGGATCAACGGTTACACTTGCCACACCTACGCCCTTGGCAAAATCATCTTGAAAACGTTGCAGAAAGTCTATATCAATGACATCTGTTAAACTAAGATGATCTAAGTCTACATTATTACCTTCATTGTTTTTTTGATATTTACTCATCATAATCTCTCCTTATAAATACTGCTAAATTTACGATAAAACCACTGATTCTTTAAGTACTGCGAATGAAAACATCATTTTTTAAAGGGTAACGTTACACAAGCTTAGTTCGATTATAGTTCTTATAATTTTGGAAGTCAATACGCATTTCTATTATTCTTGGAAAAAAAGTCTTTTTATATCAATTTTTTGTATCATAGAATGGATGGAGGTGAAACTCATTGAAATTAGGAGATCGCTTACGACAAATAAGAGAACACTCTAAATTGTCACAGGTCCAAGTAAAAGAACAGACAGGAATCAACAATAAAACGCTATCTAATTACGAAAATAATGTTAGCTCACCAGATCCTTATACGCTTAAAATATTAGCTGATTTATATGAAGTTAGCACCGATTGGCTCATTAGTGGTGAAGAATCGACTCTTCACAAATCTACATATAATAGTTTGTATATTGCCGATGAAGATTTGCAATTCCTGATCAAATTAAACAAACTTTCCCCTAAAAAACGAAAAGCTCTTGAAATACTAATATCGGATGACGACAATATTACCCAATTAAATACAGAAGAATAAAAATTATGTTTAAAACTAAATGTCGCTTAATACTGATATGATATGAAATAAAAAACAAAGTCATCTTTTGCCCAACAGCAATCGATGACTTTGTTTTTTAATAACAATCTTATTTTCTCTATAGATTTAAAATTTCCTATCTCAGCAGACTCATTGATATGGGATACACAATTACCAAATCAATCTACTAATAATAATTCCAAGCCAAGCAGCTAAAAATCCACCGATTAAATTAAGTCCAACGTTATAGAATGCACACATCATGTCTGCATCTTCTACAAGCCGTAATGTCTCATAACTAAAAGATGAAAATGTAGTTAATCCGCCTAAAAATCCTACAGCAATCAATAATCGCCAATAAGGACTCATACCTAGCCGTTCACTACTCATTGCCATAAATAAACCAATGATAAAACAACCGACAATGTTAACTAATAACGTTCCCAATGGAAAATCTGAACCAAATCGTGCAACCATCCAGTTTGATACCAAATAGCGACTAACAGAGCCAATTGCTCCACCAACTGCAACTAAAAGAACCCCTAACATATTTAAATATCTCTCCTCTCTCTGTTAAAAAACAAAAGACTCCTACTAGTAAAAATCTACTAGTAGGAGTCATCACCGCTATAAAACGGACTTAAGGGCGAACTCCATCGCCTATATGTACAAACTCATTATACCAATTTCTCACTAAAAAGGTCAACATAAACCTTAATTTAATTTCATCATCACAGATTCACAGAATTTTTTAACCAAATAAACGCTTTATTTAATGTAGTACCATTTATCATCTGTGCTAAATTTTGAATTTGCCAACCTCTGAACGAAGACCCATTGCCAATTTAGCTAGCGATTGACTTGCTGAAGCAATTTCCTCCATAGAGGCAGACTGTTCCTCTGTAGCTGCTGATACAGATTGTGATTCACTTGAAGCACTCTTACTCAGTTGATCAATTTCTTGAACCGACGCAACAATTTTTTGACTTCCTTCTGCCATATGCTCTATTGCTTGAGATATTTCTTTTACTTGACTCGCTACATGATTGACTCTAGTTGCAATATTTTGGAAAGCCTCTCCTGATTCATGCACAACTTCGGCGCCAATTTTTACTTCGCGCGTTCCCTCATCCATTGCTGTTACTGCGCTCTCTGTTTCACTTTGTATTTCACCAATTAAGCTGGCAATTTGCTTCGCCGCATCTTGTGATTGTTCGGCAAGTTTACGAACTTCCTCAGCAACAACAGCAAAACCACGTCCTTGCTCGCCGGCGCGTGCTGCCTCAATCGCCGCATTTAATGCCAATAAATTGGTCTGCCCAGCAATACCAGAGATCGTGTCAACAATCTGTCCAATTTCTTTGGAACGCTCCCCTAGTTTCATTACAACCTGCGCGGAAGAAACAACCGTCTGCTCAATTGACTTCATCTGCGAAACAGCTCTACCAACAGATTGATTTCCTTTATTAGCCTCTTCTTCTGCTTGACTCGCTTGCCCAGCTACTTCATTCGCATTAGCAGAAATCTGTTCTATACTTGCTGATATTTGTTCTACTGCAGTAGAAGTATGTTCAGCTGCTTTGAGTTGCTGCTCTGCGCCTTTTGCTACATCTGTAATCGATACAGCCACTTGCTCAGCTGCTTGCGCCGATTGATCTGCACTAGCAGTTAACTCCTCTGATGATGCTGCTAATTGTTCTGCCGATACATTAACATGTTTCATTAACTCGCGAAGATCGTCTCTCATACTTGCCATCGCATCTGCGAGCATCCCAATTTCATCTTTTCTAATCACTTGCCTTGGTCTATCTCTAAAATCACCATCTGCTAATTCCTTACAAACACTTACCATTAAAGTAAGTGGGCCCACTATAGTTTTGTTAATATAATATCCGATTGTTCCTAATATAATAAAAGCGAATAAAAGTACACCAAATGTAATCATATTTGCTTGGCTCGCCGCAGTCTCATTATCATTCTTCATTTTTTCCGATATTTCTGAATAATACTCAGAAAGTTCTTGTAAATTTGCTATATACACAGCAGCCAATGGCTGTACCTTACCACTGTATAATTGATATGCTTCTTTATTTTTATTTTGCATAGCCAGCTCAATAACAGCTTTACGCTCTTTACGATACTCATCCTTGGCAGTTTGTATCTTCGTAAACATGGCTCTTCCTTTATCATCTAAATGAACCTTTTCAAGCCTGCTAAATATGTCATTTGATCGTTTTGAATTATCATCTATAAATTTTGTAAGTTCTTGGTTTTTTTTATCATCAGTAGTAATCATTAATTCCAAAATTGATGAATTTGTCATTGCTACAGAGGCTCTAACTTCATTGGTCAGTTTTACTGGAATCAAGCGATCTTCATACATTACACTCATACCCACATTGCTTTTTTGCAAATACCAATAACCTATGCCACCAACACTGGCTACTACTACCAATGCAATAAAAACTAAAATTCCAATTTTAAAGCCAACCTTGATGTTGTTTAAAAAGCTCATATTAACCTCTCCTCGTTATTATTATGTAAGCACATCTAACCATCATCATCGAATTTTGTAAATATTTGTTTTTTTCAGTATACTATTATTTCTTCTCGCACGCAATAAAATAATTTTCAATTATTTTATTATATTCAAAATTTATCATCAACGATATAACTACTATACATAAACTACAAAAAACCTCTGCGAACTCTCACAGAGGTTAAATTCTCAAATGGTGCGGGTGAAGGGACTTGAACCCCCACGGTTACCCGCCAGATCCTAAGTCTGGTGCGTCTGCCAATTCCGCCACACCCGCATTTAGTGTTAACTATCTCGTTAACTTACTTATACATATTATCATGGAAATACTATGTTGTCAAATATTTTTATAACACAAACTCCAAGAAAGACAATATTTCTTATTTACATGCTTTATCCATCGTCCAAATACAAATTCCAATTAATACGACCACATAAATAAGTAAAACAACTATAGATGCAAAAGAGAATTCATTGCCTATCCCAATAGCCCGTAGTAATGTACTCGTATGGGTAAGTGGCAACAGCTCAATAATCACCTTAAAAAATACAGGTAATTTATCTGGTGAAAAGAACGTACCACATAAAAATGACATCGGCAATAACAAGTAGGTGTTGAAACTTCCCATATCTTCATGTGAGTTGATTGACATTGCAGCAATAAAGCCAAGCGCTGAAAAAATAATACAGTTTAATGTTAATACACTAACAAAAAATGTATTGATATGAAAGTTAGCACCAAACGCATAGGCTAATACAACAATAATAATCGAAGATAAAATACCACGTAATGTACCAGCAGCAATTTTACCAATAATAAAAGCCAAGGGCTTAATTGGCGCAACCAAATATTCTTCTAAACTCCTATGATACATACGCGCAGTGTGCAGTGGCGGACCAACACTATTAAAACTAATATTCATCGAATTTAACGCTAGAATTCCTGGCACTAGAAAATCTAGATAACTGCCAGTTGCCGGAATGCTCTTACCTAATCCCCAACCAAAAGCAACTAAATATAACATTGGCGCAACCATACGGCTTAATAAAAATTTAACTAGCCGACGTCTTAAAACAATCCAATCACGCCAAAACACTGTAATAATATCATAAAACATCAGCCGCTCACCTTTCTTCCTGTCAACTCTACAAAAACGTCTTCTAAATTTGAATGGCGAATTGTCGTAGTGGTATCAAGTGTACCAGCAAATTCTGCCGCTTTTTCTCGTGTAGAAAAAAAGTTATACTCACGCCCCGTATCACCTTCCCATTCAACAACATACGCACCAAAACGCTGGCATAAATTTACTGGTGAATCTAATGCAATCAGCTTCCCTTTTTCCATAATCGCCACACGATTACAAAGATTTTCAGCTTCTTCAATATAATGCGTCGTAAGTAGTACGGTAATATGATCGTTATGCATCCGTCGAATTAAATCCCACAATCGACGTCTTACTTGTGGATCTAAGGCAACAGTTGGTTCATCTAAAAATAAAATTTTCGGTTTGTGCATTAAAGCCCTCGCAATTAAAAGTCTACGTTTCATCCCGCTCGATAACGATTGCACTCGATCATTCATACGATCACTAAGGTCTACATACTCAAGTAATTCAAGCGCACGAGATTTACGCTGACTCGCTGACATATGGTGCAAGCGGCCATGTAATTCAAGATTTTCACCAACAGTCAAATCTTGATCTAAATTAATATGTTGCGGCACAATACCAATCAAAGCTTTGATTTTTTCAACATCTCTCTGAATATGTAAACCATGAATCATGATATCCCCAGCCGTTGGTTTCGTTAACATGGTTAACATACGAATTGTCGTCGTTTTACCAGCGCCATTCGGCCCAAGTAAGCCAAAAATCTCACCTTGCTTTATTTCCAAATTTAATTCATTTACCGCGATTCGTTTATCAAACTTTTTTACTAATGCTTGAGTTTTTATCATTTTATTCACCTCTATAAAAGACATCACGTATAATTTTATTATATAACGACTAAAATTAAAAACTAAATTTGTCTTTCGTAACAACCTTATTATAAATATAATAAAAATAAAACAATAGCCTTGGCTGCTGAGGGGCTCTCAAACCAAGGCTATCTATCTTAACAGTCAATATGCTGTTATTAAAAAAGATATGTTCCTATGATGAGCAGGAACATAAGTCACGCTAAAAACGTAACAAGACAATAAAAATATATGAGCAAATTTCCCCACAAAAGCTAAAAAGCAGGGAAAACTTTTCGACAAATTTAAAACCTCTCTTTGCAGCGCACAAAAAGAGGTTACTTAGTTATAATAAATTAATCTAAAATAAAAAATCTCGACAAATTTAAAATAGTCGAGAAAAATAGATTACTCTATTAATCCCCTTCCCATCGCTCGCAGGTCAAACGGTGATCGTCAATTAGGCAGTTCTCCTGGCTCTAGTTCATTGCTCATCCAAACCTTCCCGAAACAGTGTTTCAGTGGTATATATTGAAATCGCTCCCTATTACAGTGGCGGGACCGCGTTGGCATTACACCAAACTTCCCTATTAAGTCCGTCAAGGACACCTAATTCTTCTTATTCAATTAAATGTTAAAGAAACACTTTGACTAAATTTATACTATCACTATCATACTCTATTGTCAATATACACAAACGTAGTTATTCATCAGCGCTTATTATATTCTTCTAACATCACTAATTTTCTTTGCATATTATCAATAAAAGCACGCGCCCGATCTAAGTCCGCACTATCGGGATGGGTTGCTGCTGCTGCCCAACGCTTCATATTAGCTTCACTATGGTGATGTGGGTTATCTGTCGGCAAATTTTTACGCGCTTCCAATAATGCCGGATTAATCTTACCACGGCAAGAAAAAGTACCAAGAATATTACAATCTTCCCCTACTGAGTAGGCTGCTTTTGCCAAGCTGGTAACCGCATGTTCACTGTTAGAATCTGCACCTAATGTTTGAACTAAAACAACTTGTTTATTTTGAATGCTTTTCAAAAATTCTTTAGATAGATGATCTGGGCCACCTCTCGTTACCCAAAATCCAACAACGATAACATCAAATTCATTTATCCTAGGCTTTTCTTTTACATCTTTTATCATTGCTTTATCTGCTAATTCCTCATACATTGCTTGGGCAACTTGTTTTGTATTGCCAGTGTTACTTGAATAAACTACTAGCCATTTATTCATCTATATCTCCTCCTGTCACATATGCCCCTCTAAATTCATTATATAACATATTGTTCCTATAATAAATATTTGATAAACAAAAGAAAAACTATTGCACTTATTTTGCAATAGTTTTCTAATCAAAATCAAATTTTTTTAGTATATTTTTCTCGATGATGACATCGAGAATACCTGCATCAAATTGCGTACCGCGATGACGTTTTAATTCAGCAATCGCCTCATCTATTCTTACTTTTTCACGATAAGCGCGCTTGCTTGTCATTGCATCAAAAGTATCTGCAATCGCAACAATTCTTGAAGCCAAGGAAATTTTCTCACCTTTTAATCCATCTGGATATCCTTTTCCATCAATACGCTCATGATGATGCCGAACAATATCAGCAATTGGCTTTAACACTCTTACTTTACTAACAATATGATAACCGATTATCGGATGGCTCTTCATCGTTTCATATTCTACATCATTTAATTTTCCTGGTTTGTCTAAAATGCAATCAGGAATACCAATTTTACCAATATCATGGAGATGAGCTCCAATATGAATTCGCATTTGTTCACTTTCTGATAAAAGCAATGCCTTTGCAATTGCTAAAGAAATCTCGGCAACTCTTTCTGAGTGACCACAAGTGTACGTACTCTTAGCATCTAAAGTCGTACCAAAAGCATCTACGATTTCATGTAAATCTCCTGCTAAAAGTAATTCATTCATAAATTCACCCTTATTCGAACTTTTCGATATAGGAACATTTTAACTTTTTACTTTGCCCTCACATTGACCACTACAACCGCCACAGCCACCGCCTGTAGAGCAACAATCACTTTCGCCTTTTGTAAACTTTCTAACGATTTTTCTCATTCCTAAAATAAATACAAAGCCAATGACAGCGGCAATAATCGCCGTTGAAATAAAACCTGTTGTCATACTAAACCTCTCCTTTACGTATTTTTACATCATCCATTATTTGAAAAGCTAATCTTTTTATGGTTCTTTACCACAAAAAGATTAGCTTTATTTAAATTACGTTAATTAAGCACCGAACCCTAATAATTTCCCAACTTGATATACGAGGAGAGAAATTACCCAAGCAACTACAAATGTATAGCTAGCAGAAAATAAGGTCCATTTCCAAGAGGAAAATTCTTTTTTAATCGTCCCAAGCGCAGTCATACATGGTGTATACAATGCGATAAAGATCATAAATGCATACGCAGAAAGTGCTGAAAATGAAGTACCGATGGTTGATTGCATTTGTTGTGCTGCTTCAACAGCGTCATCGGCAACATCACCAATACCGTATAGAACTCCCATGGTAGAAACCACTGCTTCTTTTGCTAAAATCCCCGTAATAACAGCAGCACCTGCTTCCCAAGTATCAAAGCCATGGAAAATAAACAGATTTGCTACAGCTGCACCGATAGCTGCCAAGAAGCTTTCTTCCATTTCTACTTTTCCACCAAAATTGTAATTACTCAAGAACCAAATAAGAATGGACATTGCAAAAATAATGGTACCCGCTTTAATTAAAAACCCTTTTCCTTTATCCCAAGTTTCCAGTAAAACCGTTTTCATATCAGGAAATCTATATGGTGGCAATTCTAATAAGAAAGTACTTTCTTCACTTTTAAAAGTTGTGGAATTAAGTACTTTCGCCATAACAATCGCTATAATAACCCCAGCAACATAGATAGAAAACACCACATTTGTTGCATCATCTGGGAAAAATAAAGCTGCAAATAATGCCATAACAGGAAGTTTCGCTCCGCAAGTCAAAAAAGGCGTAACGAGCATCGCGATTCTTCTATCTTTTTCAGAGTCCAATGCCCTTGCTCCCATAATTGCTGGAACAGCGCAACCAAATCCCATAATGAGTGGCATAACCCCTTTACCAGTAAGGCCAGCACGACGCATAACAGGATCCATGATAAATGCAACACGTGCCATATATCCTGTGCCATCCAAGAAACTTAAACAGAAAAATAAAGTGAATATAAGTGGAACAAATGTTAATATCCCACCAACGCCAGCGATAACACCATCAACAACTAATGACTGTAACCAGTCTGCAACCTCTAAAGATGCCAACGCATCAGCAGCCCAAGGTGTTAAAGTATCACCAATGAACTCATCAATAAAGTCCGCCATTGGCTGCCCAATCCAGCTGAAAGTAATTTCAAACACGCTATAAATAATTGCTAAAATAATAGGTAAGGCTAAAAATCCATTGGCAAAAACCTGATCAATTTTTTCAGTTAGAGAAGTACTCGTGCCACTTCTTTTAACAGTCTTTTCTACGATACTATCAATAAGTGCATAACGAAGTGTGATCACGTCTTCTTCGATTTGCTCTCTACTTTTACTACTATTGTTGATTTCTTTGATTTTTGCAATATGTTCTTCAATTAAAGGGCTTACTTTATAATTCATTAATGCTTTTTCAGTAAAAACATCCATTAATTTTTTTATGCTTTTACCATCTTTTGCAATTGTCTCCACAACTGGCATACCAAATTGGTTTTCTAATTCTTTAACATTAATCTTTAACCCACGTTTTTCGGCATCATCCATCATATTCAAATCAAGAATAACCGGAATCCCATATTCAAGTAATTGCAGAGTTAAAAATAAGTTACGTTCTAAATTCGAAGCATCTAATACATTGACAATTACTTCTGGTTTTTCATTTAATAAATAATCGATAACGATTTGTTCTTCAGCAGAACGCGCATTGATACTATAAGTACCTGGTAAATCAATTACAGAAATCGCCCGATCATTATGATTTACATAACCGACTTTTTTATCTACAGTTACCCCTGGCCAGTTACCAATTTTCTGTCTTGCACCTGTTAGGGCATTAAATATTGTTGTCTTCCCTGTATTGGGGTTACCAGTTAACGCAACGGAAAGTGTTGCCATTCTACATCAACTCCTCAAAAATTAACAAACTAAATTATAATACACTCACCGTAATATTTTTAGCATCGGCTACACGCAATGCTAAATTATAAGAACGTACCGATATCGCCATTGGATCTCCCATTGGCGCTGAACGTAATACTTTTACTGATGTACCTTTGATTAACCCCATACTCATAAGACGGGATTTAATATTTGAATTTTCCAATCCTTCTATCTTTACAGTAGAACCTGGTTTAACATCATTTAATGTCATCGCTATTCCCCCTATCACAATGTTACTTTCTTAATAAATGATTTTCATTATCATTTATCATGTGTTAATGATATAATAGACAAATCATTTTGTCAAGATAAATGATTTTCATTATCAAAACTATTTTTTAAAATTTTATTTATGTATAGACGAGATTTTTTCTAAATAATCATCAAGCAAAAAAAGGAGCAATTGCATGATTTTGCAATTGCTCCTTTTTTATTTGATGAATTGTCAAGTCAAGTGCGCCACTTCGTGTAGAAATACTTGAATAGGCGATTTCCAGCCTACATACGTACTAAGCTGTTGGTAGCTCATTTTGAAACCTCCGCCGAATGGTGTGTAGGAAACTTCATTCTACACGAAGGTTTCTTTATGGGCTATCTTTTTCTGCCATTATTTATCTGGCGCACTTCATTTTACAATCTATCTACTCTTTATCCATCATGAAATTGTTACCTTATATGGATCTATCGATGTTTTAACTTGGTATTGATTTAATAATGTTGGATAGAATCCTTCTAATGACCATCCCCTTAATATGGACACAATCTCATCAAATGAAAGGATATCTTCATCAGCCCATGTAATTATCATTTCTACTATTACTGTCATCATCATATCAATAACAATCTTTGAATGTTCATTTTCGCTTTGAAAAATCATAGGAAGTTTATTTTTGAGATATATTCTGTATTTATTAGAAAAATCTAAATCTTTTTGACTGCGAACCAACACATTGAGATACTCATGATCTTTTCTGAAGAGTTCATATATCTTTCTTAGGTAATTAGTCATATCAGAATCGCTTTTTAAAGTTCCCATATAGATATTATCAAGCTCATCTAATAATTTAGCTTCTATGTATTCCAAGACAGCATAAATGTCTTGAAAATGTCTATAAAACGTTGCTCTATGAATCCCACTTTCTGCTGTTATATTTTTTATAGTAATTTTTTCTATTTCCGCGTTTTTGTACAGTGTCCAAAAAGCATTTACTATTTTTAATTCAGTTTGCTTTCCGACCTCGTTATATTTGCTCAAATTATTCTCCTCCTTTAAAATGCGACATATAGCCTCATATTGTATCTTGTCTTTAGAATATAGGGATGATAAGATAATCCAACAGATGCGACAATATGTCGCACCTAAAATTGTACAATAGGAAAATTCAAAAGTATAGTATTTTAAATCTATAGTCAAAAATATGGGGAGGAAATAATTATGAGTAAAGTAATGAACAACAAGGGGTTACCATTAAGTGTAGATGCAATTAACGATTTACCTGGAAAAAAGGGGATATCATCTGACTCTTGGTATGTAAAAGCAGATTTTGAAAGTGATGGTCATATTTTAGGATTTACATGGCATCAAGGCATGATTCATACATCAGACGGAAAAGAAATCGTATCTGCTGAAACAGTATTTATGGATGCCACTGAAAATATTTGGATCAATAAAGACCTGACAGCACAAGCATCCTCAGAAAACAATTGCTCTTATGATGAATTGAATGTTTACTCATCTTGGGGATCATTAAAAGGTAATCGTGACACTATGTCTTTAACATTAGATCTTGGAGAAAATAAATTGGATATTAAATTAACTTCACAAGAAGAAGTTCTCTACAATGGTGCTAGTGGCTTGATTACATTCAATGGTACTCCAAGTTATCAATATTCTTTCCCTAATATGAAAATGGAAGGTACATTTACTATTAAAGGCAGAACTTATGAGGTGAAAAATTGTACCGCTTGGTTTGATAGACAATTTGGAAAATCTGAACGTTCAGATATCTTCCAAGAAGGTGCTAACCTAGATGGAACTCTTGTTGCTGGTAAGAGTATTTGGTTATGGCTTGGATTAGCTTTAGGTGAAGAACTAAAAGAAGCCATCTCACTTTGGGATATTTATTCAGGTAACACTCGATATGCATTTGCAACTATCGCTGATAAATTTGGTGCACAAACCAATGCAGTCGCTGATATTACTTATGATGAAGTATGGACAAGCAGCAAGACTGGGAATAAGTATCCAAAAGTGCTAACCATTAAAGTAGCTGCTGTTAATTTTGAGGTAAAACTAATTTCATATGCTAATAGTGATAATGGCGAATTTGTTCGAGACATACAAGGCTTAGACGGTTGCCAATGTCTATATCATGGAATCGGAACCTACAAAGGTCAGATAATTGACCGAGTGGTAAATTTGGAGATAATCGGAAATCTATGCGGATAAACTTCTACCGCTCATTAATGAATGGCAAGAACGTCCATTACAAACAATCTATTCGATGGTTATTTTAGATGCCATTGGTACGGAATTAGAGGGGCAGAAAGATGTTTTATGCATTTGGTTAGGTGCGAGTAAATCCTCTAAATATTGGCTTTCTATACTGTATGGATTGAAAAATCGTCAAGTCAAGTGCGCCACTTCGTGTAGAAATGCTTGAATAAGCTACCAACAGCCTACATACATGCTAATCTGTTGGCAGCCCATAAAGAACCCTTCGTGTAGGAAACTTCATTCTACACGAAGGGTTCTTTATGGGCTATCTTTTTTTACCCTTATTTATCTGGCACACTTCATTTTACAATCTATCATTTACTTTTTACTAACAGCTTCGGTACCAGCACAGTTTTTCCATCACAATTGGCAAACACATCTGCACTTATACCAAATACTGTTTCTAACATATCTACCGTAATTACTTTTTCTGGCTCGCCTTTATCAAAGATCATTCCGTTTTTTAAAATGATAATTTCATCAGCAAATTGTATGGCATGATTCATATCATGCAGTACCATTACTACAGAAATACCACTGTCACGATTTAATTTAGATACGATATGCATCACCTCTAATTGATGTGCAATATCTAAATAAGTCGTTGGTTCATCTAATAGCAAAACTTTTGGTTTCTGCGCCAATGCCATCGCAATCCAAGCACGTTGTCGTTCGCCACCAGATAACGTATGAACCAAACGATGTTGAAATTGATCCATTCCTGTTTGCTTTAATGCCCAATTCACGCATTCCTCATCGTCCTTTGGCGCACGTCCCCACCATTTACGATAAGGAAAACGGCCATACTCAACCAATTCGCCAACGGTTAAATCCTTCGGTGCTTCAGCACCTTGTGGTAATATTGCCATTTTTTGCGCCAATTTGTGTTTGGAAATACGCTGAAGGTCTTGCTGCTCAAAGTAAATCGTACCAGATGTACATTTTAATAAGCCAGCTAAGGCTTTTAATATTGTACTTTTCCCCGATCCATTAGGGCCAAGAATAACTGTACGTTTTCCTTCGCCAATAGAAAGACTAACGTCTTTTAAGATTTCTTTATGATTTAACGTAATCGTTATATTCTTTGCTGACATGATTTGCATCACATTTCCCTCCTTAACAAAAAGAGAAAAAATGGCGCGCCGATAAATGCCATAATCACCCCAACGGGTAACTCAATTGGCGAAAATACAATGCGAGCAAAGGTATCACTAAAGGTAACAACAGCAATCCCTAAAAGTGCTGCTGCTGGTAACAAAAATCGATAATCCGATCCAATCAAAAGGCGTGCAGCATGCGGTACAATAAGCCCAACAAACCCAAGTAGCCCAACCACACTAACAGCACTTGCTGCTAGCAAAGATGCCAATGCTGTCATCGCAATACGCGTAGCTTCCACATTTAGCCCTAGTCCTCTTGCAATTTCATCGCCCAATTGTAAGATATTTAAATGCCTTGCACCGAAAAAAGCTAGGATCATACCAATGATTGCATATGGCAAAATAATATCGACATGAGGCCAGCTTCGCGCGGCTAGGCCGCCAACCATCCACATCAGCGCTCCATGTACACGATCACTATAAAAAATCATCAGCGCAGAAATACCTGAACCAAGAAAAGCTGAGACGGCAACTCCAGCCAAAATAATACGAACAGGACGAATGCCACCCTTCCAAGCTAAAACATAAATGCAAATTGCCGCTCCCATTGCCCCTAAGAAAGCAACAGGAGTAATCAGATATTCCATTGCTGGGTACAAAATCATAATAATGACACCAGCAAGCCCCGCACCAGAAGAAATACCAATAATATGCGGGTCAGCTAAGGGATTTTTCATCACCGCCTGTAAAATAGCCCCTGAAAGAGATAGGTTCATCCCGACTAAAGCGGCAACCAAAGTACGAGGTAAGCGAATATTTAAAACAATTTGATCTTTGGCACTTGTACCATTTTCAATTAAAATATGCCAGATATCACTATAGCTAATATCCACCGATCCCTTTAACAAACTAACAATACAGCCAAAAATAGCCAAAACGGCAAATACCATTAAAATTAGTATTCGCCATTTTACTATATTCACACCAAACTTCATCGTTTCATTATCACGACCGAGCACGTCACTGGGCATCATCAAACACCTCCGGATATGCCAATTTTGCCATTTCCTTTACTGCCTCTGGATAACTTAATCCTGGATTTAGCAAAAATAATTCTTGCGGCAAAAAGTAAACTTTTTTATTTTTCACCGCATTTAAGGAACTCCAAGCAGGATTACTTTCTATATCAGCCAGCATACGTTTCTTTATTTCTTCCATGCTGCCCATTGTCACAACAAAAATAATATCAGGATCACTCTCGACAAGTTTTTCCAAACTGTAGGGCGTAGAATCTGGATCTTTCTCCATTGCTTTACTACCACTTGCAACATTATTGAAACCAAGCATCTTGGCTGTCGAGCCGGCGATACTCCCCTCCAACTCTACTGTCACACTTTTCGCTGTACTATGCAGTATGGCAATTTTCTTATGCTCTTTCGGCATTTTATTGATAACGTCTTGCACTTTATCATTCATTGATTTAGCAAGTTCTATGCCTTTTTGCTTTTCGCCTGAAATCTCTGCAAACAAATTAATTTTATCAATCACATCTTGATAGGTTTTCATTTTCACTACAATAACAGGAATTTTATTTGTTTCTAAAATCGGCAAAAATTTATCATGCATTCCTTCATAAGCTATGACTAAATCCGGTTGAAGCGAAATAACCTTCTCAATATTGATATTGTAGACTGCCCCAACTTCTTCAAGTTTTTGTGCAAACTCTGGCATAGGATTTTTCGAGCTAGGTCTAGCGATAAGCCTCGCATCTACAGCACCCAAAGGTTCTAAAAAAGATGGTGATAACGTAATAATTCTTTCTGGTTTTTTTTCTAAATTTACTACTCTCTTTAAATCATCAGTTATTGTAAGATAGCCCTTGGCCTCCGCTTTGACATTCTCTTTTGTCCCTTTAGCGCAACCACTTATCATGATAAAACATAGCATAAGTAAAAGTATCGTAGTGATATGTTTCTTTTTTAACTTTAACATTTCTTCTTCCTCTGATAATTCATTATCTACGACGTGCTAATATAGTAGAAAGATAATTCACTTTTTGCTCTTTAGCAGCTGCTAAATCACGAATAATCACTTCGTCTGGCAGACCACATCTGCTGATCATAACAGCTTTATCGGTAAGATCATGCTCTGTTAACACATCAACCATTTCCGGGAAATTTTTATAAACTTTCATCATAACAACATTATCCGTAACAGCAATCACTTCTTTAACTTTTTCTTCAGTTGCTGTTGCTGGAATAATACTCAAAATATCGTTCCCTTCTACCAACGGATAGCCCAATTTACTACCAATGGCACAAAACGCTGGAATACCTGGGATTGTTTCTATTTCATAACCAGAGTTTTCAAGCAATCTAAACACATAAATATACGTGCTATAAAACATTGGGTCGCCCAATGTTAAAAATGCTACTTTTTTACCAGCCTGTAAAAGTGTTAAAATTTCGTTTTTATTACTTTCCCAAGTTTCTGGAGATTGCTCAAACTTAACAACCATCGGAAAAACTTGCTTCACTATTTCTACATTGTCTTTTAGATACGGTCTAGCAATAGAAAGCGCTAAACTATCTTCTTTTTTTTCTGTTTTAGGTGCGATGATAACATCGACCTCACGTATTACATTGACTGCCTTCAATGTTAATAATTCTGGATCCCCTGGACCTACACCAATACCATAAAATATACCAGCCATAACTTCCTCCTAAATTGTTTAAAACTATAATCTAAGTTACTACAAAATAACAAGCATTAAACTTGCCACGATAATGAAATTCAGTAAATTACATCATAGTTTCATTACCCCTCTTAATTAAATACTAGATAAAATCAAAATTACCTGTTATCTTTCTATCTTTTTTGCACTTTTCAGGAAAAATAAGAGCTAAAAATCCGTGGATATGATTTCTAACTCTTATTTAAAATTTAAATTTAATAATTTATTTTAATTTTCATCTGCAATAGCATCTTTGACATGTTGCACATAAATATCTTGTACTGCTGCATTTTCACCTAAACCATGAAGGTAAGTACTTACTTGGTACCCTTTATCTGTTAGTAAGTTTTTCCATGAATCTTTTTCAGCGCCAGCCATATCGTTATTGGCATGATCACCAGCAACTAACATAAGTGGCATTAAAACAATAGATTTTACTGTCTTTTTAGCTGCTAAGCGTATTGCGACATCCTCAAAATTAGGATGATCAGTTTCTTCAACTACACCGATTGTTACAGGTAATTTAGCAGCATCAAATTTTTCTTGTAACGCTTGATACGCTGGATTATGTTGATGTGGGGAACCATGTCCCATAAATACAATTTCTTGTCCTTCTTGTACTGCTGGAAGTTGCTTTTTTAAAGCTTTCATCGCTACGGCAAAATCATCGGTTGTTTTATCGGAACCGTCATTCATAAGAATTGGTCTACCGATTTTAATGCTTTGGAAAGCTGTTTCATAATCTTTGACTGGAGCGATGATTTTTTTATCATATTCTTCTCCAGGAGTTAAATGTGTCGATTGTACAACGACATCCGTATAGCCTTCATCTTTCAGCCTGTCCAATGCTTGTTCCAAAGTATCTGCATAGATACCACGTTCAGCTAGTCTTTTCATTACAATTCTTGAGGTAAAAGCACGACGCACTTCATAATCAGGAAAAGCTGCCTTGATGCGATTTTCTACACCTTCAATACATGAAGACCTAGCATCGTCAAAGGTTGTGCCAAAGCTTACAACCACAATTGCTTTTTTGTTATCATTTGCATTTGCCACAGAAATTCCTGTTACTAAGACTGCAGAAATCGCAAACACAACAGCTAGTAAACTACAAAAAAAATATTTCATTCAATTTCCCCCTAAATATTTTTATTATACCGATATAACTATAAAAAATAAGCCTTTTCTGCAAAGCAAAAAAGGCTTATTTAGATATCACAATCTATATCTATTTAATCCCCATCCCCATCGCTCGCAGGTATATAACGGTGACTTTTTAACAGGCAGTTCTCCTGGCTTTAGATCATCGCTCCTCCAAACCTTCCCAGAAGAAAAACTTCCAGTGGCATTTCTTGGATTTGCTCCCTATTACAGTGGCGGGACCGCACCGGCATTTAACCGATTTCCCTATTAAGCCCTCACGGGCACCTGTTTCAATACTATTATTTATTTATATAGTAAAATAAAATGTATTTATTCCACGAATTATGTTATCACGTCTTCGTATCCTTGTCAATTGCTGATTCGTAAAATGCGAAATATGATCTATATAGGCTACGCATCAGCATTTTACCTTAAACCGAAAACTTACTTATTTCCATTCTTAATTCAACCGCCATCTTAGCTAAATCATCCGCAGCCGATTTAATTTCTTGCACCGCTGCATTTTGCTCCTCGCTAGCAGCTGCTACTCTTTCTGCTCCATCCGCATTTACTTTTGCAAAGTTAGCAATTTTTTCTACAGAATCCTGCATGCTGTAGCTACTTTCTTTCTGTTTATGGGTAATACCAAGAATACTGTTGACCTGTTCACTCGCTGCAGTAATCGCACTATAAATATCTTGGAATGAAGCACCTGCTTTTTCTACTGCAACAACACCTTCATCAACATTTTTTCTTCCCTTATTCATAGATTCTACTGCCATTAACGTTTCTTTGCGAATAGAACTAATGATTTCAGCAATTTCTCCAGCTGCTCTTTCCGATTGTTCAGCCAATTTTCCTACTTCCTCAGCTACTACCGCAAAGCCACGACCATGTTCACCAGCTCTAGCCGCCTCAATCGCAGCATTCAACGCTAATAAATTTGTCTGTCCAGCAAGACCTGTAATGGCATCAATGATATTGCCAATTTGTCTTGATTTTTCCCCTAAGAGATTAATCACTTCAGCACTATCATTTACCCCTTGCTGCACGTTACCAATTCTAGTGATAGCATCTTCAGATTGTTTCGTCCCTTGATGAGCAGTTTCCTTACTATCAGCAGTAACCTTTACAGCACCCTCCGCAGCATGCGCTGCGGTATCAATATACTCAATCATCCCATGAATCACTTGCACGGAATGTTCAGATAACCGCACTTGTTCATTCGTTCCATCAGCCACCTTTTGTACGGTTGCAGAAACTTCCTGTGTAGATTGACCGACTGCATCAATCGAAGCTGCAAGTTGCTGAGAAGCAGCCGAAACAGTTTCCGACGCCTCCGTCGTCTTCATAATTAAACTACGAAGATGATCAATCATGAAATTGAATTCTTTTGCAAGCTGATTAATTTCTAGTGCACCATCGACACTGATTTTACTTGATAAATCACCGTGAGATATTTTTTGTGCTCCTTCAATTAAAGTTTTGATCGGATTCACAATACTATTTGCTAACCGCAAAGCAACAAAGCCACTGATTAAGATAGATAAAAGCACAATAACAGTCATAACGATACTATTATTAATTACCGGTGCATAAACTTCAAGTGTTGGCTCATAGGCAATGACACCCCACTTATATTTTTCAACTGGAACATAAGAAACTAAGCTTTGATTACCAACCGTAGATTTTGCATCTTCTACGCCGGCTTGCCCATTGATTACTTTGTTTACATATTCATATTGACTAAAACTTTCTTTGGCTAATACTTTTTCTTTATCAGGATGGGCAATGATTGTCCCTTTATTATCGACAACATCTATGTACCCAGTTTTGCCAATTACATTTGCATCTGTAATATCCCATAAAGATTTCATACTTACATCTGATGCAATTACCCCAACAATACTACCATCTGCGGCTAAAATTGGCGCAGAGATTGTCACACAAAGAGCTTTCGTTGTAGCTGAAATATACGCGTCAGAAAAAAATACTTTTCCACTTCTTGCTTCTTTAAAGTAGTCACGGTCGCTACGATCTCCATTTTTACCACTTGTACGAGCAATTTGCTGACCATTTTTATCTAGTACCGCAATCAATTCAAATTGTGGATTTTTTTTCTGGGCTTCTGCCAAAAAAGTTTGGATTGCTTCGGCATTCATGGAACGCACTGTCGGCACTGCCGCTAATGCTTCATTAATTCCTTGAGCATTATCCATCGAAGATTTGATTTGATTAGAGATTTCTTTTGTCAGGTTACTATTTGCCGCTAAAGCTGATTGTCTCATTTCCACAACATTAAAATATGCATTCAATGCAGTCCCAATAACAACTGGAACGAATGCAAATAAAATAAATAATACCACGAGTTTTGTTTTAAGACTTTTGTACACGTTATCACCTCAAAAATAATTTAACCAATCCCTAGCCACTAAAAGTAGTCTATAACTGCTAATCATCATACGATACACTTACAAAAATAACTATATCGAAACATAGCACTACGAAAAACCACTATAACAATCCACACTTAGCGAATTTTAGTTATATATATTCTACCTATAATACTATCGAAACCTACAGATAACTATATAAATATTCATTATATAATCATAATTAATATTTTTCATTTCTGTTTACGATGACATCTTTTATATGCTGAACATAGATATCTTGGAATGCTTCATTTTCACCCAATCCATGAAGATAGAGCTCAACATGATAGCCAGCTTTCACTAGTATATTCTTCCAAGAAGCTTCTTGCTCTCCAGTCATATCATGTACAACATGATTTCCGGCAACTAATAAAAATGGCATTAAAATGATTTTCTTAATATTCTGCTTACCTGCTAATCTTGCCAAAACATCTTTTATATTCGGATAGTCACTTTCTTCAAGCACACCAACTGTAATATTTTCTTTTTGCTCATCAAATTTTTTCTGCAATAATTCATAAGCAGGATTATGTTGATGTGGTGACCCATGTCCCATAAAAACAACTTCTGTATCCGCCTGATTACAATAAATTTGCGTTCTTACTGCTTGCAGTGCAATCAAAAAATCATCAGAAGTATGATTGCCTCCATCAAACATTAAAACTGGCCGACCTACCACTAGACTATTGAATTCATGCTTATATGCATTCGCTACAACAAGAATCTTATTCCTATATTCCTCCCCTGGTGTTAAATGTGTTGACTGAATAATAACATCTTGATACCCTTCCGATTTCAGTTTTTCAAGTGCTTCTGGTAAAGTATCGACATATATTTGACGCTCACTTAGTTTTTTAATAATAAAATTTGAAGTAAATGCGCGCCTAACTTCATCCCCCGGAAAGTTATCTTTTACTTTATTTTCGACACTTTCAATACAAGCAGATCTAACCGTATCATTAACTGTACCAAAACTTACAATGATAATCGCTTTTTTATGAGACATGATTTACTTTCACGCTCCTCTATTAAAAATCAATTTAAATTTGAATTTAAAATACATAAAAAACCATACTGATGTTTTTAATGGTGAATCAAAATAACGATAAAACTATATCCTCATACAAAAAGCTCTTTAAAGCATGAAACCTTAAAGAGCTTACATTTGAGCCAGTGATTTCTACCACTCAACTACCCCACAACTAAACAGTAATCATTCTATCATTTTCTGTTAGAAATGACAATAAACTCTTTTTTATTTATATTGCTTATTTTCACATATCATTAAAAATACATCCACGATCCTCGAATCAAATTGTAATCCTTTATTCTTTACCAACTCTCGCATTGCCACTTCCTGTTCCATCCCTTTACGATATGGCCGATCCGAAATCATCGCTTGAAAACTATCCGCAATAGCAATCACTCTTGCCCCAAAAGGAATATTTTCACCTTCCAGTCCACTAGGATAGCCTTGTCCATCATACCGTTCATGGTGATGTTTAATGATCTCTTGTATTTGCTGGAGTGAAGGATTCCCTTCTAATATTTTAGCCCCAATCAATGGATGATCTTTAATAACGTCAAATTCGGCCTCCGTTAATTTACCTTTTTTATGAAGAATCGTATCAGATATTCCAATTTTTCCCACATCATGTAAAATTGCCGCTAATTTAATTGTAAAGCGCTCTTCTCCTCCCATTTGCAAAGCCTTCATAATATCTTCTGCGATGATAGCAACTTGAGCTGAATGTCCATGGGTGTATTTATCCTTTGCTTCCAAGGCATTCACTAAGCCCACCGTCATACTCATCATTGTTCGTTCTTTATCCCTGACCAGCTTTTTGATTAACTTATTTACCTGTATACCAAGGTCTTTAATCTCATCTTTGCCCGTATCATGCACCAAAACATCTAATTTACCGTCCAATAACATTTCGATGACATATTTTATATTATTCAATCGCTCAATAAATTTATTAGCTACAATAAAGCTAATAGTCAAAACCAAAAGCAGTCCCAATATCGCCCAAAATATAATATATCTACTACGATTTTCAGCCTCAACCCTCACCTGATTGGCATCAAAATCAATGCCGATGATCGCAACGATTTCTCCCTTGGAATTTTTTATCGGCGCATAGCCAGAAAGTGTTTGTCCCCATTTATCATTTGTAAAATCCTTGTCCACTGCAGGATGATAAAATCCTTCCAGCATATCAGGAGCATCAGCAATACTGTATGCTTCCCCTACTTGTGCATGTTCTCCATCAAGAATTGAATCTACAACAAAATACAATTCATCTTGATTTTCGCCTTTTCTCATAATGTAGGCATCATGGATTCTTTCGTTCGCCAAAATCAATTGAAGCAGTGAATTTTGTACTAATTGATATTCATTACTTATCTCTAGCTCTGGTTTTTGTAATTCTTCTACAAGATCACCATTGATATGAACGGCTGCAATAGCTGCAATAGAACGCAGCTCATCTTTAATCACCCCAATATTTGTCTTTTCTATCTGTTTTTCAATTTGATAAAAAAAGCCAAGAAGAGTCACTGTAAATATAAAGAAAGCTAATAGCAACACTTTAAATGAAATTGATTTATATGGTAAGACAACAGTGGATTGTGTATGAAATCCATCTTTTATGTAATTTTCAATCCTAACTTTCGGTTCCATTTTATCATCCTTTATATGATCCTCATAATCCTTTATCTACATGATATTAATACATCAATCTTCCACCCCTCCGTACCGATTCATACTTATATAATCTATAATCATTCGACAATATTTGTATCCTTCCTGCCTATTTTCACTATCTATAATACACCCCATAAACAAAAATAAAATAAGCTCTGTACTCGTTCAGCTACATTTCCAAACTAGCACAGAGCTTTTCTATTAAACGCGATAAAAAAACAAAAAAGCTTTCCAAACAACTGTTTGAAAAGCGTATATTCAATGGTGACCCACCCGCGACTCGAACGCGGGACACCCTGATTAAAAGTCAGGTGCTCTACCAACTGAGCTAGTGGATCATAAATGGCTGGGGCGGCTGGACTCGAACCAACGCATGCGGGAGTCAAAGTCCCGTGCCTTACCGACTTGGCTACGCCCCAATATAAAATTTTTAATGGGGTGACTGAAGGGGTTCGAACCCTCGCATACCGGAGCCACAATCCGGCGTGTTAACCACTTCACCACAGCCACCATAAAAATCAATATCAACAATGTTAAACATTTTATCAGAAATCTCTATTAAAATCAATATCTAGTATAAAATATTTTTTTAAAGTAAAATAAATGGTGACCCTGGCAGGAGTCGAACCTGCGACCTTTTGATTCGTAGTCAAACACTCTATCCAGCTGAGCTACAGAGTCACTTACGTTACTTAAGATATTATACGTATTTTTTTTATTTCTGTCAACAATATTTTAAAAATATTTTTCTTTATTGATATAATAACCATAAAAATTTAATTTATAATAGTATCATGAACTATTATTCGACAAGCTTATGAAATTTACGAACATGCTATTTTTATACTGAAAGGAACTTATCATGAATTTATTTCAATTGCCCAATACGCTAAATAAGGAAGAGCTATTTGAAACACTCCTAAAAAATAAAAATCTAACGATGGAAAGAATTATTTCAACCGGGCAAACATCACCAGTAGATTTTTACTATGATCAACCACAAGACGAATGGGTATTAGTTCTGCAAGGAGAAGCGATCCTTAGCTTTGAACATAACAAAAGTAAAACACTCATTGCTGGTGATTGTCTGCTACTACCCGCTCATCAAAAGCATCGCGTTGACTATACCTCAAGTACGCCACCTTGCATTTGGCTAGCAATCCACGGCGATTTAACTTAAAAAGTAAAGCAGGTATATAATATTTTTATTACATACCTGCTTTACTTTTATTTATTCTTTTGCAAAACGCTCACCAAAAGCTATACATTTTTCTTCGCCTGCTTGATCTGGTGCAGAATTGATGATTAATCCTTCTTCAAATAACTTCGCACCATTTTGGGTAACACGATCTTGCCAGTTGCGCATCCATTCACCATCACCCCAGCCATAAGAACCAAATAAAGCAACCTGCTTATCTTTTAAGGCATCTTCAATTTCCTGAAAAAATGGCTCAAATTCACTTTCTTCTAAAACTTCACACCCCATTGATGGACAACCAAAAACAAATTTATCATAACTACTGATATCTTTCGTATTAAAATCACTGGTTTGAAAAACCTCGACCTCTTGTCCTACTTGTTGAATTCCTTTTTCAATCGCTTTAGCCATTTTTTCCGTATTTCCAGATCCACTCCAATAAATGATAGCAATTTTATTCACAGCTATTCCTCCTCTTTTTATATCGCCTTTAAAAGTTTTTTAATAGAAATACCATCGTTTAAGTGTTTGCAAAAAACATTGCTGCACTTGGTGTAGCTTTCAAACATTTTCTTTGCTTTCGTTTCATCAGAATACACTTTCCAATAACCACATAGCTTAAATTTTTGCCCCTTATTTTCAATAAACCCTATAACATCTTCTATTGGATATCCTAAAAACAAACCAATTTCATGGGGAAAGGTCTTCGTAAAATCCATGCGTATTTTCAAATAATTGAGTTGGTTTTCAACGCTATCCCCTTGTCTGTAACCAAATTTTTTTAATATCAATTGACTGTCATCTTGATTTAATATTTTTTCTAACTTTGTTTTTCGATAAACCAAAACTACTACGAATCTCGTACTATTTGATAAGACTGAAAAGAAAATATCTCTACAATTTAAACAGCGTTCATATTCTTTAAGTAAAGCAAAAAAATCAGCAAATTTATCTTTTTGGCAAGTAATTAAATTCGCTGATTTTATCCCAGCCAATGTTGGTGCACAATGAAACGCTAATAACTGTTCGAAATGTTGATTTACATCCATAAAACATCTCCCTCAAACGATAAGCATATTTTTATTTTTCAAACTAAACTTATTATAACTTATTTGATAATGATTTTCAATATCAAATAAGTTATAATAAGCTAATTTTTATACATATTAAATACCAAATTCATAATAGATAACAAAAAAAGTTTACCAAATGGTAAACTTCTTTTTGCAGTGTATTTAGATTTTGGAGAGCCTCTATGAAAAGCTATGAACATAGTATAACATTTTTGATATTGATTATCAATATCAATTTGTAATTTATTATAAATTTTTTTATACCAAACTATCACATCGTAAAAAGTGCACAAAAAAAGCTTACCTGAGCATAAGTAAGCTTTTTTTGCTGTGTATTTTATATTTTGGAGAGCCTCTATGAAAAGCTATGTCTATACTATAGCATATTTGATATTGATAATCAATATCAAATTATAATTTAATATAAATTATTTTTTAACAATTTAGCTTATAGTAAAAATTGTACAAAAAAAGCTTACTTGAATATAGTAAGCTTTTTTGCTGTGCATTTTATATTTTGTTGCAATTTATTTTGCTAAAATTTCAACACCAGTTTCCGTAATCAAAATCGTATGTTCCCATTGTGCCGATAAAGAATCATCTTCAGTATAAACAGTCCAATCATCTTCACTATCCGTATAAACTTCATAACCCCCAATATTAATCATTGGTTCTACAGTTAACACCATGCCTGGTACTAATAACATTCCTGTACCAGGTTTACCTACATGTGGTACAAAGGGTTCTTCATGGAATTTTTTTCCTACTCCATGGCCACCTAAATCAACCACAACAGAGTAATTATTTGCATGCGCATGCTCTTCTACCGCTGCACCGATGTCGCCCAAATATCCCCAAGGCCGGATTGCCGCAATGCCTTTTTCCATACATTCTCTTGCGACTTTTACAAGTTTTTCTGCTTCTTCACTTACTTTACCAATCATAAACATACGTGATGCATCCGCATAATATCCATCTAAAATCGTCGTGATATCAACATTCACAATGTCGCCTTCTTTTAAAATCGTATCCTTGGATGGAATACCATGACATACGACATGATTAATGGAAATACAAATGCTCTTAGGGTAACCACCATAATTTAAGCAAGCAGGAATCCCCCCCTGCTCCACAATATAATCATGTGCTAATTGATTTAATGTTTCAGTATCAATACCAGCTTTGATACGACTAGCTACTAAATCTAAAGCAGCGTCATTAATCTTTGCACTTTTTTTAATGCCTTCAATATCAGCTTGTGTCTTAATAATGCTGCGTGGTGGTAATATATGCCCTTTTAGTTCGTCTAGCTTTATACTATCCATTTTTTCATCAAAACTCAAATGACATTTTTTATATTTTTTACCACTACCACACCAGCATTGACCATTTCTATCCATAATAAAGATTGACCTCTTTTCCTTAACAAAATTATAAATTTATGAATAAACTCCTTACCAATCATCATTGATAAGAGGTTTTATCTAACACTAACTATATTATTGAAACTCTGACGTACAGTGCGGACACCGTGTTGCTTTTTCATGAATGACGGAAAAACAATAGGGGCATTTACGTTCTATTTCTGGTTCTTGTCTCGGACAAAATCGATTTATTTGTCTAAGTAAAAAGAAAATTGCAAATGCTACAATCGTAAAATCAATAACAGCATTTAAAAATAAACCATAAGCGATCACCGGCACATTGGCTGCTTGTGCTTCTACTAACGTAGTTACAGATTTACCTGACAAATTAATAAATAGATTTGAAAAATCCATTCTACCAACTAATAAACCTAGTGGCGGCATTAAAATATTAGATACAAAGGAAGAAATAATCTTACTAAAAGCCGCCCCGATAACAACACCAACCGCCATATCTAAAACATTACCACGTATAGCAAATTTTTTAAACTCATTAAAAAACTCCATAATAGGTCTCCTTAATATTAAGATAAATCAAATTATATTTTAGCTAATCTATATTCTTCTATACATTTAGCCCACTCATTATAACATAAAATTGAAAAGTAATAAAAATTATAAATTCCATTTTTATTACTTGCAGGAAAACGAATTACGTTATAGAATATATCAATAATGATTACAATATAATAATAATTTTATTTTAAATGGAGGAATGACATATGATGCTAAAAAACGTAGAGGTAAACGTACACAATGGAACAATGGAACAACAAGAGATTTTAAATTATATTGATTATATTAGAACAAACCATCCCGCGGAAATCTTAAAAAATCTAGACTTAACGATTGATCATGAATATGTTGAGATGAAATATAATTTTGCTCCAATTAAATTTGATCGCATTCGCCGTATTACAGGCTATCTAGTTGGCACTGTAGATCGCTGGAACAATGCCAAACGTGCTGAGGAAAGAGATAGAGTAAAACACGGATAATAAAAACAGAGATAACTTCCTAGTATAAAGGAATTTTATCTCTGTTTCTTTTTTAACTACTAACGGATAAGTAATCGAATACTATTTATTTTTCTATTTCTTAGCTATGATAATATCGTCCAAGTTCCGTTTTGGTACATGATGAATCTGTTTTTCATCACGCCAGTATTTAATATCATCTTTGGCATCCATTTTTTCAATTACAACCGATTCTTTTGGTTTTCCAAGCGCAATGACAAGTACAATCTCTAAATTTTCTGCAAGATTTAATACTTCTTTTAATTTTTCAGCTTGGATATTGCCAATCATACAACCGCCTAAACCTAATTCAGTTGCCCCAAGCAAAATCGTCTGCGCAACGATACCAGCATCAAAACTCGTCGCCATCTTGTAACTACTATCTTGCACCAAAATAATGTAGGCAGCTGGTCTCTCACCAACAACTGGCCCCTGCCAATCTTTTAAATATCCCGCCCAGCCTAACGTTTCAAATATTTGCTGATTATGTTTTTCTTCGCTTGCAATATAATATTTAAGTGCTTGCTTATTTGCTCCAGATGGCACCAATCTAGCATACTCTACCAATTTAAGTAACGTGTCCTGTGTAATTTTTTCTTCTTCAAAGAAACGCCTATAACTACGGTTTTTCATTACAAGTTCTTTAAACATTTAAATACTCCACCTCATTTTCCCTTTTGGTTAATTTACAGCCTGTATTTCTTTCATTAACTCTAAACTTTCTGGGTATTTCTGATATAAAGGATTCATCGCACTGCGGAATGCAGCTTTATCTGGAGTAATAAATTGTACCCCTTGACTCTTTAGTTCCTCTATACCTTTCTGTGTAAACTCAGCCCATAGCTTACGCTGATATTTTCCTGCTTCTGTCCCACATTCTAATAATAATTTTTGATCGTCAGAGCTTAATTTTTCCCAAGCTTGTTTACTAATAAATAAAATCTCTGGTATTGCCAAATGTTCATCCAAGGTATAGTATTTTGCTATCTCAAAATGCTTTGCTGTTAAATAACTCGGTACGTTATTCTCAGCACCGTCTACTTTGCCAATCTGCAATCCCGGATAAATATCATTATATGCTAAATTCATGCTTTCAGCATTAACAATTTCCAACATATTTTTGAATACATCACCCGACAATGTTCTAAATTTCATTCCCTTCATATCTTCTGGTCCATTGATCGGTTTATTACTATAAAAACTTCGCATACCAGAATCATAGAAAGCCAATACAACCTTATCATTATTTCTCAGTTCTTCTTTTAACCGATCACCGATAGGTCCTTCAAGCACTTTCCATTCATGTGCTGAATCACGAAAAATATAAGGCATCAAAAAAGCTTGCACCATCTTAATTTCCTTAATATATATATCTATCCCTTGACGATTTATATCGATGATTCCTTCTTTCATCGCCTCATCAATCGTTTTTCCTTCACCAAGCTGGCCACCAGAATAAACTTGTAATTTTATGCGACCATTACTACGTTCCTCTAGCAGCTTAGCCAAATATTTTGTACTCTTGGTCGTAGGATAATCATCAGGATGGACATCGGCAGCTTTTAAAATGACCTCCTTAGGTTTATCATCCTCAAAACTTAATAAACTACAACCAGTTGAAGCTACGAGCAAGAGTACCATCATACTATAAAAAATCATTTGTTTAGTTTTATTCATCGTATGCCTCCAGTAAACTTTATATGTTTAATCTCAAATTTTAAATTGTGCCATCAGCGTTTCTAATTCTTTTGCTTTTTTTGCTAAAATACTGCTTGAGGATGAAATTTCTTCCATCGAAGCAAGCTGTTCTTCAGTGGCAGCAGAAATTGTATGTGTCCCAGACACCGTTTCTTCCACCATCTTTTTTACACTACCAATAGATCCCAATACTTTATCTCCAGACGAAGATACATTGGTAGTCGCCATCGTAATTTCACTAATCTGCTGTTCAAGCTTTTGAATCAAGTTTGCAATATGATTGAACTGTTCTAACGTACTGATCATATCCTCCGTGCCTTGCTGCACATCCCGACTCCCTTTTTCCATCATCGTAACAACATCTTCTATTTTAACTTGGATCGCCTTTATAATATTAGCAATACTTTGGGCCGCCTCTTGGGACTGATCAGCTAATTTTTTTACTTCACTAGCAACAACGGAAAAGCCGCGACCATGTTCACCAGCACGGGCAGCCTCAATAGCAGCATTGAGCGCTAACATATTGGTCTGACTGGCAATATTACTGATCACTAGAACGATATTGCCAATCTGCTGTGAACTTTCCCCTAAGTCCTTAACCCCCTGAGAGGATTGATTTACTGAATTATTAATCACTTGCATCTGATTGCTCACTTTAGTAACAGCGCTCTTACCATCAATAGCAACTTCGGCAGTTTTTGTCGCTCGTAAAGATAACGAAGCTGCACTATCTGCCACATGATTGATATTGGAAACAATATCGCTGACTTCATCAACTACTTTGTTCATTTCATTTGTTTGTACTGCTGCTCCACTTGCTAATTGCGTCGTTGTTTTCGCAACTTCTTCTGCGGCCTCAGCTGATTGCTCAGATACCAAATTTAGCTGATTACTAGCCGAAGCCACTTGGTTTGCTGTCGCTGTGACTTGATTCACCATACCTCGCAGGCCATTGACCATTTTTTGTATGGAATTTGACATATCACCAATTTCATCATTAAAATGATATGCTATTTCTCTACTTCTTAAATTACCACCAGCTACGCTTTCAGCAGTAGCTGCCATTGCTGCAACTGGTCGTGAAATTTTGCGAGCTAACATAACCGCTGCTGCCATTGCAATAACCAAAATTCCGATATTGCATAAAATAACAATTAACATTGCTCTACTTTGTTCAGCTTTCGTTTCTTCAATTTGCGCTCTAATTTCCTGACTCACGAAGCCAGTAAAACTATCAATAATAATTTCCATACCTTCTGCACGTTTCCCTGAAGCGGCTAGAAATTTTAAAGTCCCCTCAATTCCCAATTTCTTTCTAACTTCCGCCCCTTGATCCAAAGTTTTGTTATATTCGTTTAACGCAAGCTTTAATACACCAATTTCTCTTGCGGCTTTAGGAAAATTCATTTTACTTTCAAGTTCACTTACCTGCGTTCCCGTAGTCTTTTTTACTTCATTACTGCGCTCTAAATCTTTCGCATCACCAGTCAATATATAATTCCGTATGTGCGTATTACGCAACCATAATTGTGCACGAATATCTTTCGCCGCACTGGTAAACTGAGTAGAATCTTCAAGTAAAGTTTGATAAGTACGCTCAACCACGGTGATACGATAGTACATATACGAATTCATCACCATAAATATCGCAATAATTAAAACACATGTTGCTGATATTTGCTTACTAATAGTAAATCTCATCTTTTTCCTCCACCTCAACTCAAATGCTATAACAAAATAAAACAAACACTAACCAAAATATAAATCCTTTCCGTCAACTTTTCTCAATAATTATAATTAAACTTAATTAAACAATTGAATTAAGTCATTGATAATATTACACATTTTTCTAAAATTTCCTTCTTTTTAACATTTTGTTTGCGATAAATTATTAGAATTAGCGCAAAATAATCGTTTTTTAACTCTGTAAACCGATTTAAATTCTTAGCATTTTCTTACCGACTCTCTATAATAAAATACTTATTTTTTCACTTTAGTTCCTGAATAGACTAACAATACATACTATATAATAAATGATAGAATGGAGATACAGCCATGACGGAACGCTTGTGTTTTAATACCGCAAAACTTTTTACTAGAGACCGCTTTCGTTTATTATGGGAACAACATGTTTACTGGACTAGGCTAACCATAATCAGCATGATTGATAATCTACCAGATGTAAAACCAACCACTGATCGTTTATTACGTAATGCATCAGATTTTGCCAAACTCTTTAAACGCTATTATAGGGATCGTGATGCCATGGAGTTCTGTTATTTAATCAAAGAACATTTACTTATTGCAGCCGATCTTGTAACCGCCGCCAAGAATAATAATCAGCAAGCAGCCGAAGAGGCAGAAAATCGTTGGTATAAAAATGCCGATGATATCGTTTGTTTTCTAAATCATATTAACCCTAATTGGACAATACAACAGATGAAACCCATGTGGTATAAACATTTAGCCTTAACCAAGGATGAAGCCGTTGCCCACTTAACGAAAGCCTATAAAAAAGATATCGCCATCTTTGATCAAATTGAAAAAGAAGCTTTGCTCATGGCAGACACTTTTTCTAACGGTGTTATTAAACAGTTCGATCTCTCGTAAATTTTGAAATTTAACTATTACGCTTAAGCGATCCGAAAGCACACACGACTTATAAGTGATAAAAAAACCTCAGATTATCATCCATTGACAACCTGAGGTTTCTTTATCATGCCTAATTTCTATGTATTTTCGCCGCTAATATTCTTTCGAGCGCCTCATGAAAATGCAAATCATCATTCGTTGTTCTTTTTTGCGGTCCTTTGGTTCGTCCACCACTGCGCCGTAATTTTGCTTTTATTTCTCGCTCTTCTAATAAAAACTCCATTTTATTCGCATCATATTGTATCCCCAAAGGACTTAAACAATCAGCCTGCTTACTTAAAACCATAGCCGCGAGCCCCCAGTCCTGCGTGATTACAATATCATTCGCCTTGGTCATATTTATAATCTTAAGGTCAGCTTCTTGTGAATTGTTATCTACAGTTACGTGATATTGATTTTCAATATGATGATTAAAACTGGCTACTGTATAAACCTCAACCTTATATTTCTGACCTAAGAGCTTACATACTTCTAAAACTTTTTTAGGACATGCATCCGCATCAATTATTATTTTCATGACTACCTCTACTTTAATATAGTTAACTTCCACGCCATAATCAGTTAGCATCATTATACCACAATGCCATCGGAACGTTTGGCGAATATGTTGGATATTCTATTTACTTCTTTTATTTTTACAAATTACGAGAATGCTGATACCATTAGGAAAATATAAAAATTCTTGATTCGAACAATGTGGTAGAGTATACTACAATTAGATAGTATAAAATGGAAAGTAGGATGAGGTATGTCAACAATTAGCAATATTTCTAATAATCTTCTAAATTTATTATCCTCAGATAACTCAACATCAAAGACTTCGAGTGATTCGGATAGTAGTTCAAACAACACGGTGAATTCATCAAGTAAAAATTCTTCGACAACTGTTAGTGATCTTGATACCTATGTAACGATGTTGAAGTCCAATCAAACTACACTTGCAGATTATATGGGTGATTCATCTTCTTCATCGTCATCGAATTCGCTGTACAGTGTTTTGAATTATAATGCAAATGGAAAAGTGCAGAATATCATCCAGCAGCTGACTTCCGAGGAAGAAACAGCAACCTCCAGCAGCACAGACACTTCGAGTACAGATAAGGTATCTTCCAACTAAACAGGCGTGCTAACTTATAGCTTTTTATTTAAAACAAAGAAAGATGGACAACCAGATTAATTTCTAGTTGCCCATCTTTTTCTTTATTATTTTCTATTTTAAGTTTTCTACATTTAGAGGAACATATCAGTTTAAGATAGTCCCTTACACTACAATCATTTTATTTCGAATTAGCTTGTCAAAATCTCTAAGTCTTTACTGCAGAATTGGGCTAATATGTTACGCAGTTTTCCCATTATCATCCTTAATAACCCTGATAATGATTTGACCTTCGTACGTACCCGGTTCTATTTTGGTTTCCTGCTCGTTAACTGTCATAACTAGAGAAAAACCTATTGGAGCCTTTACTATTGCTCCAGCTTCAATCGTTAAATTGCCTAGGTAGGAATCATGATTTACGATCCATGCGGAATTTTTGTCAAAGCAAGCGGAGTTTTTCCAGTTAGCTTTCGCTTTATAATAGTTACCGTTAAAGCTGGATTTATCACCATCAAGGTCGGTATATGAGAGACCATCTACTTCCCATAATCCATTATAACCATCGGCAAAAGAGCCAGTGAAAATCGAGTTAGTAAAGTGGACTATGATAGAGGAACTTCTATCGGCATTTCGACCTTCGACAGCACGGGCTACATCACCTTCATTCCAAATGATACCGCTTGTATTAGATTGATTAAATTGAAGTACGGGAGCAGAGCCTGCTTCCGAAGCCACAAGGTAGTTATAATTTGCATCATTCGTATTCTTAAAGGTACTGTTATTCAGTTCAAGATTCATTCCAGCAGATTCAAACTCAAAAACCGAGCTTGTTAAGCCACCAAAAGAACTGCCTACTGTAAGATAAGGAATCTGAGAAAAGTCGGTACTGCCGATATATTGTCTAGCAGAATAATTATAGTAAGTGTTATCCAAAACACTGTTTCTAAGCAGAGTGTTTTCAGTATAGGATTTACCTGCCGTCTTGCTAAGAATAGCAAGAAGTGTTTTTACTTTATCTTTGGATATCCCATAATTTTTGCAAAGCTGACCAATAGTCAATGTGGGATCACTCATCATATATTGACTAAGAACTGTACCACCGCTTGCTGTTTTCCACGCTTTCACAGCTTCATATGCACTTTCGCCTGTTACATAACCGGTAATATCCTTATCGACAATGAAAGATACATTATTAAATACAGAAGTGGAACTAGGTGTGATACCACCCCGATTTCTAAATGCCATCTGACCTGATGCCAAGCTGTCATCCATACGCAAAGTACCGCCGGAGGCCGCTACCAGTCCAGCATCCATTTTAGAGACGAAGGAAGAGTCTTTTGCTGTAATAACCCCACCACCGATAACATAAATACCTGCTGAGCGATTGCCATAAACTGTCGAGTGGAAGTTTTTAGCATCTACAACACCGTTACCGAAATCATTCGCTAAAGCTGAACCCTGTCCGACAGCATAGCTTCCCGGCATACCAGTGGTTGCTTTAACATCCTCTAGGTAAACGTAACCGCCGTATACAACATCGGCTACATGGTTATTCCAACCTTCAAGGTTAAAATCAGTGTGATACACATAGACTTTAGACGTATCTGACTTAGCCGCCCCAGTACCAGCATCGCTTCCAGCCCCGCCTGCAAGAATACCATTTGCACCATCGCCATTAGCATAGATGGTGCTTCGTTCGCCATTCATGTTGCCGACTGTAACGACACCGCCATTCGTTGCGTAAAGCACAGCGTTCATGCCCCACTCCATAACCACTTCCGTATTATAAGCATTAAGACCAGACTCATAGGACATTTTAGCCCAGTTTCCCGTGGAAGTAGAAAAAGCATTTAAATGATCAACCTTGATGGTGCCATAGTCGTCTGCCCATAACGCACTGCGTTCCTGATTCACTCCAGCACCCACTTTATCTCCGCTTTTCGCAGTGTTGGCTTCCAGTTTCTGACAGTCTTGGTCATCACCACTTCCTTTAGCTTTCACAATGGCGTTAGCAAAAGAAAGATAAGCAGGATTCAAGGATGTACGAGCGCTAAGACCGTTAAGATTTACATTGTCACTTGCAATATTAATTGTGTCATAGGTATATGAAATGCGATACGGTGAATAATAGATGACATCGATATCGCCGTCATTATCCTTGTCCTTATACTCTACGTATTGGTAATAAAGATTTGGGTTCGCATTCGGAAGGGTGGTCGCTGTATTGTTTGGTCCATACAGTTCCTCCCCTGTGGAAACGTCAAATGCTACGACATCTTTATCTAGTGTAACCTTGTTGCCGTTGACATAATATCCTTCCGTAAAGCTGAGAAGATTTTTCACCTCGCTGTAGGAGCTGTTGCTTTCAATTTCTTGATTCAATTTACTGGCATCTTCTTTTGCCAGAACCCTAAATGTCTTGTTGAGGCTGTCGCTGCTGACTATATTTTGAAATAAATCATAAATAACAATCTTCTGCTCGGCGACCGTATAATCATCACCACTAAAAGTAAGCACAACTGAACCATTCTCCCGATTGGTTCGTTGGGTAAAAATTCCATCGGCGATGGCAATAATATCATTTATTGTTATTTGATTCTCTTTGTCAGCAGTCCCTATGTTGAGATAGGATCCGCCAGCAATTTTCGCTTTTTTTTCATTTTCTATCGCAACGGAAACCATTTCCGTGCCATTTATTACAACGTCTTTGCCGCCTGCTGACTTTTGCATCGTATCAGAAGGGAGATAAAGCACAGCGTTACCACTGCTCATGAAGGCTCCATCTTTAATCTCCACTTTGGGGTTGGCAAAAGAAATAACAGTTGCCGTATTAAGGTCATAAAAAGCCCATTCCTCCACTTTCTCAACAGTATCTGGCACATAGACTGCTGCAATTTCATTGTGGTGACCGAAAGCCTGAGATGCAATCGTCGTAACCTTGGCGCCACCAAGCACGCTTGGTACAATAATCGTATGATTACTCTTGCCAGCATAAGAAGTAATCGTGGAGGTAACAGTATCACCTGAGGTTACGATTTTAAATGTCCAATCCCCCTCAGTGGCGGAAACTGAAGTAGTTGATACAATCATTCCTCCACCTGGTGGTAATCCTGGCGATGCTTCTGGCATCCCTTCAGCCAGAACAATTAAGGATATTCCCATTGTAACCAGAGAGAAAAATAGACATAAAGCAAAACAAATATATCGCTTTTTCAAACGAAACACCATCCTTTCATGCTTGTTGTTTGGTACAACGCGTATTTCTTCGCACAAACAAAGCCAATATCAATCCGATAACAGATAGAATCAGAAAAACTATGAAATTCTGTTGAGTTCCAAAGGCAATCGATTGAGCGATTACATCTGTCGTCATGTTGGAAAATGATTGCGAATACTTTACACTGTTCATCGTTAATATACTTGAGGCAAGCGCGGTTCCCACGGCGCCGGCCACTTGCTGTAGTGTTCCCATAATAGCAGTTCCATCTGCATAATATTGCCGGGGTAGTTGGTTTAGGCTATTGGTTTGCGCCGGCATTGCCAGCATGGAAGCGCCAAACATAAAAATAGTATAGATAATAGTTAATTCGACGAATGTAATAGACACGAACGATAAAAGAAGCAGAGTAAGACTAAGTAACGAAAACCCTGTAGAAAGTAAAAGTCTGGGACCGTTTTTATCATAAAACTTACCGGTAACCGGAGACATGATTCCATTGACGAGCGCGCCGGGCAACATCGCTAAGGCTGCAACGATGCCGGAATATCCTAATGATTTTTGTATATACAGTGGCAGAACAAATCCTGCCGCTAAGACACTCATCATACTGATCATGACAATAAATGCACCTATGGTAAACATTGAATTGGAAAATACACGCACTTGAATCAACGGCTTAGCCAATCGTAGTTGCCTGTACGCAAATGCAGTCAGGCTAAGCCCTCCAATTAAAATATGACCAAATACGTTAGGGCTGCTCCAACCTAAGTCAGCGGATATACTCACTCCATAAACAATGCCCACAAAAGCAATGGTGGACAAAAGAACAGATAGATAATCAACCTCTATTTTCCCCTGTGAATGAATGTCAGGAACATATTTGCTGCCCAACATAAAAGAGATCATAAGTATTGGCAGCATACTGATAAAAATCCAGTGCCAGTTTATCCATTCAATAACGAACCCGCCAAAAGTAGGACCCAGTGCAGGTGCAAAACTAGTGACAAGTCCAACGATTCCCATGAATTTTCCTCGCCTAGCAACTGGAATTTTTTCTAAAATGATGTTCATCATCAACGGAAAAGAAATACTAGTCCCTATTGCCTGAACAATTCTTCCTAAGAACAGCATTTGAAAATTTAATGTGAATGCGCAAAGAAGTGTTCCAAAAGTAAAAATGGTAACTGCTGCCTGAAATAATGTCTTTGTCTGAAAATTCTTCACAAATATTGGCGAAAGTGGCAATAAAATAGATAACGTTAACAGATACCCTGTGGTTAGCCATTGAATCACAACTGCTGATATTCCAAATTCATTCATTAATAAAGCGTAGGCAATATTTAACGCTGTTTCCGCGAGAATGCCAATAAAGGTAACAATCGCAATGGCTACAACAGCGATAACGGTGTTACGTTCAGACACCTGAGATTCTATTGCTATTTCCACACTTCTAATTTTAGAATTCATCATTTTTCTCCGATACCTCTTTCATAGACTGGTAAATAAACTCTACTGTCTCTATCATTAAGAGATATTTTTCTTGATTGATTTTAGAAAATTTTTCGGCCAATTTTGCATGATAATCTAAAACATACTTTTGTACACATTCTTCACCAAAAGGAGAAAGCTCCACCAATACAATTCTTTTATCATCATCGGCTATCGTTTTTTTCACCGCTCTCCTAGCAACCAGTTCATTTATTAGCTTTGTAACGCTCGGTTTAGTAATCTGCATAGCTGTACTCACATCAGTAACCCGAACGCTCCCATTTTGATTGTACTTTTTGTAAATCACATCAAGTACACGAATATGACTAGGTTTCATAGCCTCGGGCAACTTTGGCATACATTCTATTGCTTTCTTCGCAAGCCACAAATTTTCTAATATTGGAATGACCATATCATTTTTAGTCATGTTATCCCTCTTTTCATAATGCCACATTCAGTTACCAATAGTAACTATTATAAATAACTAAATACATTTTATCAAAAAAATAAAAAACTCAAAAGCATAGCAATAGTTGTCCGTTACAGGCGACCTAACTACAGGACTCCTGCCAAATCAAAGATTCAGCAGGAGACTCTTTATTCTTATTTACTTAAGTCAATATTTTTTCTCCTAGTCAACTTTGTCTGTAAGTTATGGATTATGTCTGTTAATTTTTCCACTGCGACAAACAATACCGGAATCAAAAATATCCCTAAAAGAGTAGCGGTAAACATACCTCCGACAACTGCCGTCCCCATAGAATTTCTCGCTCCAGCACCTGCGCCTGAGGCAACCGCCAAAGGAATACAGCCAATAATAAAGGCTAACGATGTCATCAGAATAGGTCTCACCCGAGTCTTGGCAGCCTCAACAGCTGCCTGTACTGGATTCATGCCTTTATCCACTCTGACTTTAGCAAATTCAACAATTAATATCGCATTTTTAGCGGCTAAGCCAATCAGCATAACTAAACCGATCTGCATATAGATACTGTTCTCGAGATTACGTACATATTGAAACAAAAAAGCTCCAAACACCCCAAGCGGCACAGAAAGCAGTACCGCCAAAGGGACACTCCAGCTTTCATAAAGCGCGGCCAAACATAAAAACATAAATAGGAATGCCATACCAAAGATGATAGGTGCACGGCCACTCGATACCTTCTCTTCACGACTTTGACCTGACCATTCATAAGTATAGCCGCTAGTTAAGGTTTGCGCAGCAACTTCCTCGATCGCGGCCATTGCTTGGCCTGAACTGTAACCCGAAGCTTGTGTGGCATTAATTTGCACAGCCTTTACACCGTTATAACGGGTAATAGCCGTAGGAGCCATAATTTTCTTAGGCATTAACAAAGTATTTAGCGGCACCATTGTATCGTTCGAACTTTTAACGAAAAGATATCGGGTAGCATTTATATCGCTACGAAAGGCTGTGTCAGCCTGTACCTTAACCTTGTACGATCGACCAAATTTATTAAAATCATTAACCTCTTTGCCGCCTAAAAACACCTGCAAGGCGGTAAATACATCGTCAACCGCAACGCCTAGCTGCTCGGCCTTATCGCGATTCACCTCGTACTCATAGCTTGGTGTATTGGCCTTAAATGTGGAAGTAATCGAACTAATTTGTGGACGCTGTTTGGCAGCTTCCACAAATTTATTGGCCATACTATCCAAATCGTCAAGTGATCCCCCGCTCCGATCCTCAAGCATTAGCGTCATACCGCCTACCATACCTAACCCCGGCAAACCAGATGGAGCGAAGGAAATTACTGTTCCTCCAGTCAGCTTTGCACCTTCCTGCATAGTCTGACCAATTTCACCTTTTACCTGCGTTTCCGACTCTTGCCGTTCATCCCAGGGGTTGAGTGAAATAAACATAGCCCCGGCATTTGACTTGGCACCACCACCGCCCAACATATCCATACCTGCCATGGCCATAACTGTAGAAATCCCAGGTTGGGCACTGACTGTTTTGCTAAATTCCTTCATAACATCAACAGTACGGTTTAGACTTGCTGCCTCCGGCAAAGTAATGGCCGTCATATAAAACCCTTGATCTTCATCAGGGATAAAGGAGGACGGCACAAGTTTATATAAGCTGCCAGTCAAAAGAATAATTACCAGCAAAAAAAACATACATAACCGTCCTTTGGCAATAAGCTTTGTTAAGCCGCCGCCATAGCGAGCAATATTATGTTCAAACCAGCCATTAAAAGCAGCAAAAAAATTGGTTAGAAAAACGGCGTGCTGCTTAGGATCAAATGGCTTCAGAAGCATAACACAGAGCGCCGGTGTGAGTGACAGAGCAACGATTGCTGATAATGTCATAGAGACCACAATTGTTAACGCAAACTGCTTGTATAAAATTCCTGTAGTCCCGCTAAAAAAAGCAACAGGTAGAAATACAGACGCCAACACGAATGCAATAGCCACAACAGGACCGGAAACCTCGCTCATTGCCCGCTTTGTTGCCTCACGCGGAGACAAGCCAGAATAGCGCATGTGATGTTCAACGGCTTCAATCACGACAATGGCATCATCCACCACAAGACCGATGGCCAGTACCATGGCAAAAAGGGTAAGTGTGTTTATGGTAAATCCCAGAAGCTTAAAAACGGCAAAAGTACCGAGCAAAGATACTGGGATAGCCAGCACGGGAATCAGTGTAGCCCGCCAGCTTTGCAAAAAGATAAACACGACAATAATTACGAATAGCAAAGCCTCGGCAAACGTTTTTAAAACCTCACGCATTGATTCGCGCACAAAATTAGTATTATCAACAACAATCTTATACTCCATGCCGACAGGAAAGTTTTTCGAGGCTTTTTCCAGTACAGCTCTTACCTGAGTGATGGTTTCTAAAGCATTAGCATCACTATTTAGTTTTACCCCAAAACCAGCAGAAACATGGCCGTTTAAGATGCTATCAAAATTATAGTCCGAACTGGCTAGTTCCACCCTAGCAATATCTTTTAGACGAATAAAACCGCCGTCCTCTTTTGTACGTACAACAATGTTCTCATATTCTTTAGGATCGCTTAATCGTCCCTTTACTCTAGTCGAATATTGAAATTGCTGGTTAGTATCAGCTGGCATTTTACCTACAGAGCCAGATGCGGCTTGAATATTTTGCGCTTCAATAGCTGAAGTCACTTCATCTACCGAAACCGCAAGCTGTGCCATCTTTTCCGGCTGCAACCAAATGCGCATACTGTAATCAGAACCAAAGGCTGATACCTCGCCTACACCACTGACTCTTTTAATATCATCAATCAGATAAATAGTGCCGTAGTTTTTAAGAAAATTAGCATCAAAACTATCATCAGGTGACCAAAGATTGAACATCAAAGACATATCCTGCGATGCTTTGCGGGTTGTAACTCCGGTTGTCTGCACCGTACTCGGTAAAGAGGCATTGGCTTGAGCAACCCTGTTCTGTGCCTGTACGGCCGCTGTATCGGCATTTTTTTCGGTCTCAAACTGAATACTTAATGAATAAGAACCTGCATCATTACTGGTAGAGGACATGGATACCATATCCTCTACGCCATTAACCTGTTCTTCAATGACCTGAGCAACAGTTTGATCCACTACATCTGCATTTGCACCTGCATAAGTGGTACTTACCGAAATCGTCGGCGGCGAAATTTGAGGATATTGTGCGATAGGCAGATTAACTACAGCTGTAATACCAAGCAAAGTAATAATCAAAGATAATACAATAGCAAAAATAGGACGATTAATAAAAAATCTAGCCATAAAAGTGCCCCCTACTCTGTAGCCGGAGTGGCTATATTATCCGGTTGTATCATCGTTACTGTTAATTCTACACCTTGCTTCACCTTGTCGTTGCCTTCTATGACAACACGTTCATTGCCAGTAAGACCATCTTCAACCAGCCACATATCATCAATCTTTTCTCCTAGTTTAACCTGGCGGCTCTCCGCCTTATTATCATCTGTCACAATGGTCACAATCGTTTTATCCAAGAGCTCCTTAACCGCCTTTTGCGGAATCAGGAGTGCGCCCTGACGCACCTCACCCTGCGCTACTATTTTGGCAAACATGCCTGGCGCCAAAAGATTTTGCGAATTGTCAAAAGCCGCCTTCAAGGTAATTGTGCCTGTCGTCTCATTGATTCCTTTGTCGATTTGCTCAATATGACCAATTAACGGATAAGACACACCATCACTAAGAATCAGGGTTAGGTGATCCCTAAAGAATGCTGGAAGCGCCCCATTGCCGCTGCGAAGAAACTTTAAATATTCATTCTCACTCATGGTAAACTGCACCCAGATAGGATCTACAGAAGACACGGCAGCCATTGTCGTTGACCCAGCGGCAACATAATAGCCAAGGCTTACGTCATTTATATCAATGCGTCCGTCTATAGGCGATACAATCAATGTATCACGTTCATTTTCAATAGCTTCTTGTAAATTGGCCTGATTACTTTCCAAAGTAGCTGCGTCCTCTTCGGCCTGTGCTACATATGTATCTACAGTCTGCTGTGCAATCCCATCGATGCTTGCCAACTTTTGATAACGATCGACATCTCTCTGTGTATTATTTAATGCAGCTCGCGATTTAGCCACCGTCGCCCGGGCGGAATTTATCGCTGATACATATTGTTTATTATCAATTTTAAATAAAGGCTGGCCTTTATAAACTTTCTCTCCCCCATTAACCATTTTAGCGACAATATTGCCTGAGACTTTTGACATAATTTTGACTTCATTTTTAGCTTTCACCTGTCCAACAAATTCATAAGTTATTGGAACATCTTTTTTGACTACTTGCACAGCCTTCACTGCTACGTTCTGTGCAGCTTGAACAGATTGTGATTTTGAAGGGCGCAGAAGAGCGGCACCTATTAGCAGCACTGCAATAAATAAACCAACATATAATTTACGCGAATCTTTCACTAGCAATTGTTAATCCCCCTGTTTACCTTTTTAATTTAACAGCAACTCCATTGTCTGTTATAATGGTACTTGTTTCAAATCTTACAATGCATTATAATAAACAATTATTGATAGTAAACATTTATTTATAGTAAATAAATGTTTACTACATGATAGCACTTGTTTATTCTTACTGTCAATACGAATATAAGGAGTGATTTCTTTGCATGACCACGATATGTGTGAAATAATGTTTAACTTAATTTCCCTACTTGATCAGAAATTTGTACGACCTGTGGATCAGCAATGTAAAACAATAGCTAGTTCTTTGCAGGTAAGCGCATTATCTATTTTAGTCCCCAAAGATGCTACCATGACTGAGCTGTCTAACGAATTACTCATGTCCAAGCAACAACTAACACCTATGATTGATAAACTAGTCGCAAAAAAATTTGTTCAGCGAAAATACGATAGCAATGACCGTAGATTAATCACAATCAGTATAACACCTCTCGGATTAGAGTTGCTTAACACCATCAAAGGAAGTGCGTTAAAGATATTAGCAGACCGATTTTCTTCTCTGGATAATACGGATGCCCATAACTTCTATGAAGCGCTAACTACTGTATATAGCATCGCCCAGAAAATAAAATAAAACTATTAGTTATAAAAAAGATAGCTAATCAGATCTAATAAAGTGGACCCTATGTCAAGGGCAATATAAGAAAGAGTGCTAAGCGACATATGCGCTCAGCCCTCGAATCTTTATATTTCAAGGGTTGAACCGCAATTTTTCGACTATTTGTCAAGTATTTTTTTATATGACTAGCAAATATAAAAATAGAACGTTTACATCTATTTTTATCGATGTAAGCGTTCTATTTTACTTAACTTAATGACATTGGCTTGACAGGGAGCAGTTCAATTAGCTGCTAGTTATGCCTTTTTCCGCGAAATGTTTCCAATCGAACTTTGGATAATCGATCTTTGGGGCTTTGATTTCCTCCTCTAATGATTCCTTTTTTAATTTTGCATAGGTAAGGTCTCTATACTCTTGGTATGAAATTTCGTCAGCTATTTCAGTGACCTGACCAACTAGCGAAAAATTATATATATTAACTGCATCTTTCCACTTGATCATCACATATTCTTTGCAATCTAAACCTATAATGAGTTTAACTGTAAAATCAGCGTCCTCTGTTTCTTTAGCAATAATTGTATCTTTTGCCGTTCTATAGATTTTATACATTTACAAAGCCTCTATTTCCCAAGAAAACATATCTTGTCCCTTGTAAATAGAACGAACCTCTCCCTTTGGTTGTGGCGAGGATGGCTCCCCGCCACATGCTCGTGTGCTGCCTTGACCACAACTTTTTACTACCCCGTACTGATATCAAATTTATATCCCCCTTCATCATCCTGCACGTGGTTTCTCCTATCGGCTAAGGTAGATAGAAGAAACCAACATACAGTTGTTTCAGGGGAAATCAAAAAAACCGCATGCGAGGGTTTATCCAACCTACACATGCGGTTTGCTTCATTTTAATTGCATGCAGACGCTAAGCTTCTGCCAAAACTTCAATCGTATTATACGAACGGACTCCTCTCTTGTAATCAAGAGAAAAGCACGGTATAATAAATTGTCGCCGTAGACAGCTAGCTGTTACGTGTAGGTGCCTATTCACCTGCTCGTGCCTGAGAGTGCTCGAACACTCTCAGGACACGGCGATTTTTTTAATTTCCACCTATAATTAATTATAATCCATTTCTTGGGGATTGCAAGCAAAAGTAAATCGAAACATGATTTTTTATTACAAAAATCATGTTTTTTTATTTTTTTGTTCAATTGGTGTTTCTGGGGCATACGACTTAGAAGTTATCTCTCCATAAACTTTTTTAAAAATTCTTTTATTAAAAGATTTTTTGCTTTTACTGCTTATCCAATGAATCGATAGATCAATCCAACAGCGGCAGCAAATATCCATAATTTTTTTCTTCCATTTCTTCCTTAGCAATAAACATTAGAGCTGCACTGTTGATGCAGTACCTTAACCCGCCGGAAGACCTCGGTCCGTCCGCAAAAACATGACCAAGGTGGGAATTTCCCAACTTGCTGCGCACTTCTATCCGCTCCATGCCATGACTCTGATCCGTTACTTCATGAATACTTTCCGGCCTTATCGGTTTAGAGAAGCTAGGCCAGCCGCAGCCGGATTCAAATTTATCAGTCGAAACAAAAAGCGGTTCTCCAGTCGTTACATCAACATAGATACCTTCCCTAAAATTATCATAAAACGCATTTTGAAAAGGCGGTTCAGTGGCATTCTCTTGGGTCACCGCATACTGCATCCCCGTGAGCGTGTCTTTTAATACGGACTTTGATTTTTCCCGATAAAGCACCGAAGGGTCTACCGACTGCTCGGCCTGATTAAATTTTCTGCTGGGAATATGGCAATATCCCTGCGGATTTTTATCTAGATACCTTTGATGCCACTCCTCCGCGGCATAGTAGTTTTGCAGCGGCTTGGCCTCGATAGCAATCGGCTCATCATATTTTTTTTGCAATATCTGTAAAGAATTTAAAATCCGCTCTCGATCATTTTCATCTACATAATAAATACCCGTACGGTACTGCAACCCAATATCATTTCCTTGCCTATTCTTCGCCACCGGATCGATTACATCATAAAAAAGGTTCAAGATGAATTCCAGACTTACCACCGCTGGATCATAGTGAAGTTTGACCGTTTCCGCATGGCCAGTTTCTTTTGTACAGACATCTTCATAACTCGGGTTTTCTGTGCGGCCATTGGCATATCCCACCTCGGTAGACTCGATTCCTTTGACTAAAGACAGGTATTTCTCAGTTCCCCAGAAACAGCCACCAGCCAAATAAATTTCTTTTATCTCTTTGCTGCTTTGTTTCCTATCCATAACATATTGCCTCTCTTTCACGTCTACACCAAATTATAATTTCTATCGTTAGTATTCTACTTCTACTTCGCGAATCCTATCCCAATCCATTCATTTAAAGTATAAGTTTTTCATCATAATAACTCTACCTTGCATTAAATTGCATGATATTTAATCCAACCGCACTTATTGATACAATCGCCTGAAATTATAGTGTCTCTAAATACATAAGAACAAATGCCACCAAATTATATGCAATCTGATGGCATTTGTTCGATATTTCCTGTATTTCTTAAAGCCTTACTCACTATTCAGGAAAACTGATTCATAACAAAAAGCTGAAGTACTTTCATAATTAGTCCATTATTTATGTACTATAAAAAATTCTTATAATCCTTGTAATTCTTGTTTAATAGTTCTGGCGTATTCAGTTTGTATGGACATTTACTCATGCACTTATTGCAGTGAAGACAACTCTCAATTTTCTTCATTTTATCCTGCCAATCTTTCGACAGATACGCATCCTGCGGAGCACGGCGTAGAAGAAGACTCATTCTCGCACAATTATTGATTTCAATGCCAGCAGGGCAAGGCATACAATAACCACAGCCTCGGCAGAAATCACCTAATAATTCTTTTCGATCATGTTCAATTTGTTTTTTCATCACTTCTGTCAAAACTGGAGGATTCGTATTATAGGACAAAAATTCATCTAGTTCAGTTTCACGCTGTATGCCCCAGATTGGAGCAACATGTTCATACTGTGCAAGATATGCGTATGCCATGGCAGAGTCTGTAAGCAATCCTCCAGATAAAGCTTTCATTGCAATAAAGCCCATATTCTTATTCTTACATGATTCCACAATTTCTATATCTGCATCACTTGCAAGATAAGAAAATGGAAACTGCATCGTATCATATAAATTCGATGCTATTGCTTCTTTTGCCACAGATAATCTATGATTTGTAATTCCGATAAACCGAATTTTTCCTTGTTTCTTTGCCTCTAGCATTGCATCATAAAGACCGGACTGATCACCTGGTTTTGGGCAGAAGGCAGGATTATGGAACTGGTAAATGTCGATATAATCCGACTGCAAATTCTTTAGACTTTGCTCTAGATCTTTCCAGAAACCTTCAGCGGTCTGTGCTCCTGTTTTGGTACTGATAATAATCTTATCTCTTGTATAAGAAAAGGCAGCGCCAAGTTTTTCCTCGCTGTCCGAATACCATCTTGCAGAGTCAAAATAATTGATTCCGTGATAGAATGCTTTCTGCAATAAATACACAGCAGTTTTTTTTTCAACACGCTGAATAGGTAGTGCTCCAAATCCATTTTTGCTTACAACTAATCCTGTTCTTCCTAGGGTTACGCTCTGCATAAGATGTGCCTTCCTTCTTAAAATTTTTCTAACATCCATCTATGAAAAGGAAATTATGCTTCAAAAACGGCAGCTACATCCTTTAGATGTTTTATAATTTCAATATGCTGTGGACAACTTTTTTCACATTGTTTACAGCCAATACAATCTGATGCTTTACCATGTTTTTTTGTATAATTATCATAATATACGCGTTGTATGGAAAAGGCAGCTGGCTTAGATTGCTTTTCTGTATTGTATAATGCAAAATACTTCGGAATCGCTATATTCTTTGGACAGTCATCTACGCAATACTGACAAGCTGTACATTGAATCGCAATAGACTCGTTAATAATCTTAACTACATTTTTTACAAGCTCATATTCCTCTTGCACAAACGGCTTAAATTCCTGCATATAACCTGTATTATCCATTAACTGTGCCATATCAGACATTCCACTTAATACCATCATGACGCCCTCATGACTTGCCACATAACGTATAGCCCATGATGGTATAGACATATCTGGATGATAATTTTTTAATAGCTCTTCTGCTTTTTCAGGCAGCTTTGCCAGCATACCACCTTTGACAGGTTCCATAACGATCACTGGTTTATTATGTTTTCTTGCTACTTCATAGCATTTCCTTGACTGAATGCTCTCATTGTCCCAATCCAGATAATTAATCTGCAATTGAACAAACTCGACTTCAGGATGTGCTGTTAATATTTCGTCTAATAACTCAGCGGTATCATGAAAAGAAAAGCCAATTTGTCTGATTTTTCCTTCTTTTTTCTTTTCCTGAATAAAGGCAAAACTATCAAGCTTCTGTGCTGTCTCATAATTTGTCACACCAAGATTGTGCAACAGATAGTAATCAAAATACTCCACACCACACTTTTCTAACTGTTCGTTAAATATTCTTTCCTGATCTTCCTTCGTTTTCAAAAACATTGTTGGCAATTTTGTTGCTAAAGTAAAACTGTCTCTTTTATGCCTCTTTACCAAAGATTCTCTTATTACTGCCTCACTTTTCCCTGAGTGGTACATATAAGCTGTATCAAAATAGGTAAAGCCTCTTTCCAAAAAATTATCTACCATTTGATTTAATGCATCCATATCAATACTTTCTGGATCATTTTTACTTTTTAAAGGTAAACGCATAAAACCAAATCCCAATTTTTTCTTTTCCATATCTATATTTCCCCTTTACTTTTCATGTATTTTTAAATTATTTCTTATAGATATCAGTTATTCTATAATTTATTAATTATACTGGCATTATACCCTGCGCCAAAACCATTATCGATATTAACGACACTCACACCGCTTGCACAACTGTTGAGCATGGATAATAAAGCTGAAAGACCGCCAAAATTTGCCCCATAGCCAACACTTGTAGGGACAGCAATCACTGGCTTATCAACAAGGCCACCTATAACGCTGGCAAGTGCCCCTTCCATACCTGCAACTACAATCACTACCTTTGCGCCCCGAATGATCTCCATCTTCGAGAAAAGCCTATGAATCCCTGCAACTCCTACATCTACAATCTTTTCCACGCGATTTCCTAAAATGATAGCTGTTTCGGCTGCTTCCTCTACTACCGGCAAATCAGAAGTTCCAGCTGAAATAATAGCAATATAACTATCAGTAAGCTGTTCTTCGCGCTTTCGAATGGTGATCGTTCTCCCCATAGGATTATATTTGGCTTCGGTACAGATTGTTTTTACTGCGTCATACATTTCTTCGTTCGCACGAGTTGCTAATATATTATTATCCTTAGTCAGCATAACCTCTATAATATTTTTCACTTGCTCGACAGTTTTTCCTTCACAATAAATGACTTCTGGATATCCTACTCGTACTTCGCGATGATTATCAATCTTAGCAAAGCCTAATTCTGTATATGGCAAATCCTCAATAATTTTCATCGCTGTTTCGACTTCTGTTTCATTGTCTTTTACTCTTTGCAAGAGTTTTTTTATGTCCAACTTATTCATTATTTCCTCCCGAAATATTTTAAGACTAGCTCGGGCTATTTGATTTCTATTGTCTCATTCAAGCTCCCGACCCTATAGCCTTCTAAATCTAAAGTTACATACTTAAAGCCAAATTCTTTAAATTTAGCAGAGATCTCGTCAAGAAGTACCTCGTTAAATAATTTACTTCTATCCTTTTTATCCACTTCAATTCTTGCCAGATTCTCATGGCAACGCACGCGAATTGCCCGAAAGCCTTTCTCCATCATATATCTTTCGGCTTTTTCTATCCTGATAAAGTCTTCTTCCTTCAGTTCGTTGCCGTAGGGTATTCTTGTAAGCAGGCATGCATAGGGTGGTTTATCCCAAGTGGCAAGCCCTAACTCTTTAGACAAATTTCTTATTTCTTGTTTTGTCAGTTGACACTCTAATAAAGGACTTTTTATCTCTATCTCGCTCAGTGCTTTTAACCCTGGCCTGTAATCACCGATATCATCAAAATTTGTACCATCAATAACGTAAGCATAGCCTTCCCTCTCTGCAATTGCTTTTATCTGACTAAAGACTGCCGTCTTACATAAATAACATCTATTTTCAGGATTGTTTCTAATTTCATCAATAATCGGTGCCTCTAGAAGTTCAAACTCTACTCCAAGTTCGGCTACCAACTGTTTTGCTTCTGCAATTTCCCATTTTGGAATATAGGGAGATTGTACGGTTACCGCTTTAACGTTATCGCCTAATGCTTCTCTAGCTACTTTAAGTAAAAAAGTGCTGTCTACACCGCCAGAAAAAGCTAAAATTACTTTTTTCATATTTTTTAAAGAATCCATCAAGTTTAGATATTTTTCATTATGAATCATACTCATTATCCCCTATAATTTTATAAACTTCTTTGTAGACCCTATCGATGGGTATATTTTTTTCACTTGCGATCCTTTTACAATCCTCATATTCGGGTTTATACTTCACTTTTTCACCTTGATAATATGCATTCTTAACCGTTACGTCGCCGTACTGCGTGCTGATTTTTTCAAAATCTCTTTGCATCATAATTTTTTCAACCTTATACTTTCTAAGACCGATGGAAGTCGTTTCACGAAAAATTACGTCAAGTACATTTTCTTCCTGTTTCTCATTCACCAATACACTGAGTTTTGTCGCAGCTCTGCCCTTTTTCATATAAATTGCTGTCTTAAATACATCCAAAGCCCCTTGTGCAAAAAGTTTTTCTTCTATATAACCGTAAAGTTCTGGATTCATATCATCAATATTGGTCTCCAGTAGATAATAAGCATCTTTCTTGTCTGCTATAGTTTCAGCCCCAATATACACTCTTAGCACATTAGGAATCTCAAGATTTCTATGCCCGATTCCATAGCCAATTTTTTCTACGGAAAAGTCCATGTGATCTGTAAATGCACCTACATTTGCAGCCAATATCGCCGCCCCAGTAGGCGTAGTCGTTTCAAACTGCACTATACCAGTTTTCATAGGAATGTTTTTTAAAATTTCAACAGTTGCCGGAGCAGGAATAGGAATGATGCCATGCGCACATTTTACAAAGCCTCCGCCTACCTGAACCGATGAAGCCATAATCTTATCCACATTTAAATACGCTAAACACACCGCAGCTCCCACAATATCAACGATTGAGTCAACAGCCCCAACCTCATGGAAATGCACTTCATATAGAGGCTTTCCATGAACCTTTGCTTCAGCCTCTGCTACCTTCATAAAAATATTTAAGCTTAACTTTTTTACCCGATCGCTTAAAGTACTGTTTACTATTATATTTTCAATATCCTTAAGATTTCTATGCGCATGATGCGTATGCTCAAATTCAGTTTCCATCCCAGTGGGTTCTTCATGATGATGATCATCATGGTGGTCATGGACATGATTATGCTTATGAACATGCATTGCGCTTTTTAAGACTACATCCACTCTAGTTCCGCTTATTCCATTTTTATTATCCTTTTTTATCTGCAGATCGTATTCATCATCTAGATTGAGCTTAGATAACTCCCGTCTTAGGCACTTCTCGTCCACGCCCAAATCTAGCAATGCACCTAGATTCATATCGCCACTGATCCCACAAAAACAATCATAATATAACACTTTCATTATCGAATTCTCCATATCATAAATTTTATTCACCTTTATTCTATTTATCGTAACTAACTTTAAATTAACTATATTTAACTATTTCCAAATGAAATATAAAAATACCGCATAAATATTTAGCAAACTTTTACTGATAAATTCATTGTACAACTTGGAGTTTGCTCCAAGTCAAGTATTATTTACTAGGCAAACCAATAAAAAGTTCACAAAGATGCATGCTTTTATCATCCATTGGACGCATCAAAGTGTATTTTTTCATCTCTATTTTTTAACTATTTCCACTTGATCGATCCGTTCTCCTGATGGCAAAAACGAAGCTAATTTCAGAGTATTTGACGCTACTTCCAGTGTCATATAATTATCAGTTTCCGGTTGTGGGGCTACTGCTTTATCAAAAGGATGATCTATCCAAAGATTCGGGTAACGGACATTTCCAGCAACGCCAGTGACAATATAAAGCGGACCGCGCGTATCTGGCTGGAAATTATATAAACGATCCCGGCGACGGTAAGTATGAAGATGCCCCGTAAGTACAGCATCAATGCCATATTTATCAAACAACGGCATCCATTCTCTGCCGATATCGGAAATTCCAGCTTGACGATCACTTCGTCTCCTGTTTGCATAGGTCAAAACATCTTTATGCATCAAAACAATTTTCCACTTTTTTCGAGTTTGCACGATATCATTTACAAACCATTCTTTTTCTGCGGCAAAAAGGCCTGGCTGGAACTGTTCCATTTCGTCGAACTGCGTGTTTAAAACAATAAAATGAACCGCGCCGTAGTCAAAGGAATAAAACTGGTTTTGTCGCTCGACATCACCATTAGATGGTAGAGAAAAAAGATGCAGATAAGCCTCAGGCATTCGCACTTTCCAGTCCAAATTATAGGTTTCATGGTTTCCCATGATTGGTGCTACAGGAATTGTATCGATCACACCATGCAGAGAATCGAACCATGCCCGCCATTGTGTGTGATCTTCACCGTTATCAACCAAATCACCCATATTGACGAAGAAAGCCGCATCGGGGTTTTCCTTTCTAGCAAACTGTGCAATATTCTTCCAATCACTATAATCATTAGATTGGGAATCAGGGAAAATGAGAGCCTTAAAATTGCCCCCGTCGTCAGTATTTAACTCGTGCCACTCACTGCGTTTATCACCATAGCCGACACGATATTCATATTGCGTACCCGCTATTAAATCCTTTAACACGGTAGTGTGTATGTAGGTCGTCGTTTTATCATCGGTAAACTTCTCATCGGTCGCCATGCTGGATTTTATATCCTCTACGCCTTTTCTCCGATATTCTACAACAGCGTCTTTTTCGGCACGCTCCGACTGCCACATAATCGTCCGTGAATTAGAGCTATCTGCCGTGATAACCTGGCGAACAAATAAAGCATCCATGTCACCTATCGGCAGATAGTGCCCAGCAATCGCTTTTGCCGAGTCAGCTGCCTGCTGTGGCCATGCCCGCATATCAGGCAGAAACGCATATAAACCAGCAGCACCCGCAAAAATACCACCAGCAAATTTTATAAACTTTCGTCTAGAAAACCTTTTATTTTCTGTGCCCATTTCCGCACACTCCATTTCTATCTTCTACTTCTATCATATATATCCCAAAATTTCTTTTCAACAAATAAAATATTTTCCTATTTCACTGCATATTCAGATCTTTCTACGATACAAATATCTTAGCTTCTACTCATCATATCATCTGGAGTTAACTCTAAGTCAAGTATTTCTAGCGGAATTTTTAATGAAACTAAAGGGGACGTTGCTTCGATGCAACATCCCCTTTAGCTTTTATTATTTATGAAAATATTTTCTCCTTTAAAATTTTACACCTTTAATCTTCAGTATTTTTCAGTTCATTTTCTTTTTCTAGCACTATGTTGTCATATCTCTTGATTTTATAATCCAAGTGATTGATCGTTTCTTGCATAGCTTCTAGTTTGTCAACCAATTTTTTGCGTTGTTCAATAAGCAGTGTTTTTCTCGCCGCGATTGTCGAATCGCCCTGCTGAAACATTGCAACATAATCAATCAGTACTTCAATCGGCAATCCAGCAGCTCGCATACATTTGATAAATTCAACCCATCTGCAATCATCTTCTGTATAATCACGGATACCGCTCTTATTACGATGTACCACTGGAATAAGTCCAATACGTTCGTAATAACGGAGCGTGTCCGCGGAAAGGTCATATTTTGCACTTACTTCTGCAATTAACATAAAAACCACCTCCTGACCTTAGTATAAGATTCCTAATTTATAAATGTATCATATCATCTGGAGTCAACTCTAAGTCAAGATTTTTTTGTAAAAGTAATAGAAACGATGTATCTTATTTTAAATTAATACATATTATGAATAATATACTGATTTATATTATAGGTTAATAAAGGCTTTCGGGTTAAACAATACAAAAAAAGCCTCAACCTCGCATTCCGCAGAGATTGAAACTCTTTGCAGGCTCCTCATTTGTATTTACCAGTATAAAAGAGAGTGAGCAAAACTATCCACAGCAGACAGTTTTAATACTTTGCGGAAACTCAAACACATTATGAGGATCATACTCTTTCTTGATCCTCCACAATTCTCGTACATGTTCTCCATAATAGGCGCACTCATAGTTTGGCAAATTATTATAGGGAAAGTTTACATATGAGCCCACAGATATAGTATAAATATACTTAAATCCTGCTACTACCCATTCTTTATGGATCGGCGCTGTTGCTTCAATCTCCCAGCTAGACGTAATTCCCATTATATAGTTAGCCTGCCTGTAAAAGAAAGCGGTACTATCTGTTTTTATATCTCTGACGGCTCCGCCTAGTGAGTATAACCCAATAAATGAATTGGTCTCAGTAGGTGCGGCCTCAACAATATCGATAACTTTCTCCATTTCACACTCTGAAAGCTGTCGCTCGATAAATCTTCCTGTAGATTTAAAAGCCTCCCGCTTCGGATAGATTTCTCCTATTATCTTTACAGCATCAATAAAGTCTACATACTCAATATTCTCAAAAGATATTCCCGGTATGCTTAACAAAGGCTCTAAAATCTGCCTAGCCTCCTCGGGATATCCGTAAAAGAATCCAAAAAGTTGAGGGCCTGGCTTATATATTCTACCGAAGGCACTAATCCTCGGATCTAAATTTCTTAACCACTCTTGCCAGACTCGCAAAAATTCAAGCCTAGCCGACTTATTATCCCATCTTAACTGAATGAGCGTTATTTTGTTTATCTTCTTCAGATGGAATTTGTATGAGGTCACGACCCCGAAATTTCCACCTCCCGCTCCCCTCAATGCCCAGAATAGATTTTCATTATGACAATTGTTTGCTGTTAACAGGTTTCCATTTGCATCTACCATTTGGGCTTCAATAAGATTATCAGTCGTAAGCCCCAGATATCGTGTAGATAAGCCTATACCGCCTCCTAGTACCAACCCAGAAATCGCTACTGTCGGACAAGTTCCACCGGGAAAAGTATATCTCGAAGCATAGAGGGTTTCATACAAATGCATGAGTCGCGTTCCAGCTTGTACTTCAACGGTATCATCCTCAGAATTGATCTTGATATCATTCATGAAAGAAGTATCTATAACCAATTTATCGGTACCGACAGAGTAGCCCTCGTAATTATGCCCACCTGAACGAATCCTCACTTGTACCTTCTGTCTTTCTGACCATAATAACGCATTGACTATATCCTGTACATCACAACAATAACAAATGGCTAAGGGACATTTGTTTATTGCCTCATTGTATACTTGTCTCGCCCTATTATAGTCGGCATCACAAGGTAATATTACCTTTCCTGTTAGCCCTTGACAATTCAAAGTATTCACCTCTCTTACATCTCTTCAGATTATTTTATGTCAATTGTCCAAATTTTGTTACAGGACCCAGCATAACCATACTCACTGAGAAACAGAAGTTTTTTTCAATCCCTCAGCTATTGCATCCTATGTTAAATGCAATAAACAAAAAAATGTGGCTGCCTCTGTGTTCCAACATTTCTTTATTTTTTCGTCCACCAATAACAAAAGGGTTCTAGCAAGATGCTAGAACCCTTGATTTCAAATGGTGCGCCTGGGGTGATTCGGATGCTCGACACACGGCTTAGAATTTTTTCAGTTGTGATTTTATTAATTCTGCTTTATAAGGTCATTATTTATGAAGAATACATACCATCTAACAGTTAATTTTCCCATGAAATTACACGCCGTTCCACCCATTGCAGAAAATGATTAAAAACAACTCCGAGCAGAGACAACGTAAGTATCCCTACCATCAGATTAGTTGTAAGCATAAGATCATCATAAACACCGATGCCCTCTTTAGCTGCAATCATCTCAAATGAGATATGGCGTGTGGGCGTTAATAAAAGTTTAATGCCACCCGCTAAAGCCATCATGCCTATTTTGGAACTCTCCTTGATCCTTTTCTACAGATGATTGATTTTCGTTATTTTTCATAAATTTCTACTTTACCCCATGAGTAAAGTGTCTAATGATGAATATTTTCAATCATAATGCCGCCACTTCATTCTTAATCCGTCGAATTAATCCAGTTAAAACATTGCCTGGTCCGATTTCCGCAAATTCCATTCCTTCAAATCCCATCAAATATTTTATACTTTCCGTCCATTTAACCGGATGGGTAATCTGCTCAATTAGATTCTGTTTAATATCAGATTGTTTATATGGTCTAGCATGAACATTTGATATTATAGGAATTTCTAGTTGAGAGAATTTAAAGCTATTTATGAAAACTTCAAATTCTCTTTTTGCCTCTTCCATGTATCGCGAATGAAAAGCTCCGCTTGTTTTTAAAATAATAAACAATTGAACATCCGGAATCTTTTCAAAAATAGGTTGTGCACGCTCAATATCTATTTTTAAACCAGATATTACAATTTGCGTCGGGGAGTTATAATTTGCAATATCGATACTCTGCAAATTATTCTGAGCTAAAATATACGCTATTTGCTCTGCATTTAACCCAATCACGGCTGCCATTCCTCCCCCGGTAGCACCGCTCATTAGTTCCCCTCTCTTTTGTACCAGTTTCAATCCTGTTACAAAATCAAATGCTCCCGCAGCAAATAATGCATTATATTCTCCTAAGCTATGACCCGCAACAAAATTTGGTTTTTTGCCCTCTTTTTCAATTCTACTAAGATAACTTAAGGCATTGACTATGTATAGAGCTGGTTGAGTATATTGAGTTTGACTTAATTTTAAATTAGAGTCTTCCAAACAAAGTTCCTTAATTGAATATCCTAAAATTTCATCTGCTTCTGACGTTAATTGCCTAAATTCATCAAAAACTGATCCACCCATTCCTTTAACTTGAGATCCTTGACCTGGAAAAACATATGTAATCATTTTTTTATCCCCTTTATATTTAAGTTTAGTAAAAACTTTCTTTTATCTTTTCAATTTTCTTAACATCCTGACCGAATGGATTTAAAACATCATAAGCCTGTGAAAAAGAATCTTTACTTAAATTCTTTCTCACAAAATTCGCTAAGGTGCCTGATGGCCCCAAATCAATATAATTAAACTGCCCCTGTTCTTCGAGTTTGATTATAGTTTTCTGAAAACAAATCGGCTGCCTAATAATATCCCAAAAGTACTGTGCTGAAAAATTTGTAACACAACCGCTTAATAGACACGATATAACCGGTATTTTAGGTTTTTCGAATAAAAATTTGGATAAAAACATTTTATACTCATTTTCTATTGGATCAATATTCGAAGAATGAAAACCATATCTTACTGGGAGTGCTTGAAAGACAAGATTTCTAGTTTTTAAATATTCTTCGATTTTTAATAACTTTACACTTTCACCAGCAATAATAAAATGGGAAGAATAATTAAATGCAGCCAAATTTGAGTGGAGAGAAATTGCGGATGATTGATGATACAAGTTGAAGCTATCAATTATCGCTATCATACTTCCAATTTCGCAATAACGCTCAATTAATTCAGCCTGCTTCAGAATAATTTCTAACATTTCTTCCACCGAAATAACACCTGCAACTGCTGCGGAGGTGAACTCTCCTAAACTTGTTCCTAAAACATAATCAGGCTCAAACCCACTTTCTATTAAAACACGCGCTAATGAATATTCCACCATAAAAATCGCTGGGTGAGTATATAATAGACGATCAAAGTGATCAGACTTACTTTTTGCTTCGTTATATACTTCATCAATAATTGAAACCCCAACTTTTTGATATACAACATCGTTTAATTTTGACATCCACTTCCGAAATATAGCATTTTTACAGTATAACTCTTTTCCCATATGGTAATATTGGGATCCTTGCCCAGAAAACATAAAAATTAACGGTTTCCTCACTAGCTTCCCTCCTTCAATTAATATAAAAAAATTTAGCAGATTATGTGAGCTGCTAAATAATATCGCCATAGTAAACTTTTAAATCATATATGCACAATAGCATACAGAGTCTACCTAGGGATGGAAACCAGCCCTAATTAATGTATTTTATAACGTTCTCTTAATTTTTTACACGTGCCTCCGCTGTGAAAACGCAAGAGAATTTTTACACTTTATAGGTAAATATGCCTATAAAAATTAAATGTCCTTTCTTTTTTTTACCAAATATTGCCCCATACTTCTATAGATATTGTCACAAAAGGTAAATTTCAAGATTGAAAGGTCGATTAAAGCGAATAAAATTACTTTTACAGAAAAACTCTCTTGGCAATGGCGAGTCCACTAAAAAAGTCCTTTGTTTTAAAATACAGGCGATTTTCAGGGGTACCAAAATGTATAGCCGCATAGAAACGATCAATTAGTTCATCATAAGTTCTAATTGCTCTTAGTGACACTTTTTGACTTCGCTTTGCCATAAATAAATCTTTTTTGATAAGACTAGTTCCATCTACTAATCTCCTCGTATAATAAGTTTTGTAAGCAGATTCGCCTTGCTTATAAAGCTTATTTTTTTACTTTCTTATTACTCTTTTAGATCACCCAGATATAAGTATTTTATACTATTGTTTTTAAACAATAAAAAAGCCTCACATTTACTAGCATAAAACTAGCAAACGCAAGGGTTTGTATCTTCACTGGTGTGCCAAGGGCGATTCGAATGCTCGACACATGGTTCAGAAGTTTTTAGACTATTATTTCTTTGGAAATATCATTATTGTAATTTATTATTCATATTCCACTTAAAATGCAAAAAGTACAAATAAGTATATATTAACATACCTAATTGCACTCATAAATTATTTCTTTTCTAATTCAATTAACACTTTCTCAGCTTCAACTATCCGACCACTTTTTACGATAGTTGAAAAACGTTTAATTAAATCCCATTCATCATCAAAAGCTCTTACTTGATGTTGCGGTCTAGTTACCTTATCATTTTCATCTTTCTTTTTTCTCCCTGCGCCTTCACGTGCTCCACCGCTAGCCACGGTATCTCCTCCAATACCTATACAAAGTCATTATCGATGCAAGCATTAAAATGCCATCAGTAATCTCTTGCAATATACTTTCTTGCATAGCCTGTCGCATATTGATCCACAATATAACTACAATCCAAAAGATTACTTCTGAAAAATATTTCATACTTTACGGATATTGGTTATAATAATATTTAAGGGTGAGGGAAGTTTCCCTCCTTCTGTGGCTCACTTTTTCCGTTTACGCTTGCGACGCTGTGACGGTTTATAGTGGGCTTTTACTTTTTCTAGCAACTTTATTATAAGTTTAAGAATCTCAAGCACTATCTTAAGTATTCCTAATATTACTAGAATCAATATCCCTTGTTTATCCTCCAGTATCCTACCCCCTTTCTATGTTTTAATTGTATTATATTCTTGATTTTTCGTCAATCATAAATTCAAAATTAATTATACAAAATAAAAAATCTGGCATTTCTGTACCAATGCCAGATTTATCAATTCAATAAGTATATTTTGACCACCCAAGACGTTTTTTCCAGCTATCGACAGTGTTTATTGATACGCCATATTCTTCAACTATATCTTTTCGCTTCATGCCTGCGATAAAGTCTACTTTTGCTTTTTCTGCTTGCTCATTTACTACTGCCTTATCACATACTCACCAGCTCCCTAAAGGTAAAATTACGAAGTTTCGATTTACCCGAAGGTAGACGGCTAATTATATTTAATACTTGATACAATAATTAAGCACGATATATGGAGGCATGTTGTTATGTGCTCCGTCGCTACCAGCGCTAGTAGTAGCTACATTGAATGTTGCTTCAGTAGGATTAGTTGTTTGGTTTCCACCGCTTGCCATATGGTCTGCGACTGTACTAGCCTCGTTATACATTTGAACACTTAATCTATGCGTATGAGTAGGCATTTCCGCAGTCGTCAGCGTATGGGTAACTTCCCCCCCAGTAGCTCCAAGAGTTGCATATGTGCTTCCCTTGCCAAGTGCAAATTTATCCTTAAGGTTAGGTAGATTAAATGTGGTATTAGCATCACCAGAACCGTATGTCGTACCAATCACTGTATATAAATCGACATAGTCGGTTCTAGAAACTGCAGAACCATCACATAATAAATAGCCATCAGGTGCAGAACTGCCTGCATATTCAATACAAGTTCCCACTGGTATATTACACGCAATTTTAATATCAGCCGAACCATCAAAAGATACCCCATTTATAGTACGTGCAGTTTCTAGTTTAGTAGCAGTTGTAGCATTACCTGTACAACTTTCCGAAGTCGTGGCATCGTCCGCCTTCGCTGCACATGCTACCTTCCCTGTAACTGCAATTGTAACTTTTTCGTTAGCTGTATCAGTAGTTAAAGCAATGTTGGTTCCTGCTTCCAACTCAATAGTATCTTCTTGACTATCAGCTTGAATGGTTGTCCCATTAACCATCACATTTGAAAAAGCGTTTTTCCCTTCTAATAAATCAATCTGTTCTTGTAGATTTTTATCTGCATTAGACCGTGTAGCAATTTCAACAGTTACCTGATCTTGTATATCTTGATCGGCTTTTGTTCTAGATTCTACTTCAATATCGATAGAACTTTGCAATTTACTATCTGCATTATTACGCGCTGCTACTTCTTTATCAACACTAGACTGCAAAGCTGTATCGCCATTAGTACGTGCCGTAATCTCTTTAGAAATTTGATCTTGCAAATCTTTACCTACAGTAGCTCTAGTACTAGCTTCAGCTTCAAGATTAGTTTGCAATTGCTGATCAGCTGATATTCTAGCACTTGTTTCTGTGTCGATATTTATCTGTAGAGCCTTATCATTTTCAGTTCGTTCCGTAACTTCTTTAGTTATTTGTTCTTGTAACCCATCAATTACTGGAATTACGCTAGGATGAAACTTACCCCCATCACCTAGAGCTGCCAATTTGCCATTATCTACTGTGCCATTAGAAATAATTACAACGTCCTCTGTACAATTAACTGTTTTGCTCATTAAAATCACCCTTTCAATATTCTCTACTCTGAAAACCGACATATCCAAAAGACCTCTTATTCAATTATTGCTTTTGTCTTGTATATTGGCTCTCACCTATATACATTCTTTAACCTCGGATTTTTAAACACATATTGACAAAAAATTTTATTAAAAATGTAAAAATATTTTATTTTATGTCCTAATCCCTATTTCTCATTAAGTTTCCCAATCACTCATACAGGCAAATAACAATATATTCCGTAAATAGCAGAAGGGTAAACCATTTACACAGTATTGTCCTAATCGAGTAGGAGGTAGATAATTAATTTATCTACCGACCTCTCACACCACCGTGCGTACCGTTCGGTACACGGCGGTTCAATGGTTTAAATGTAATGCCTCGTATCTTTTGGTTATATCATCATAG
>Ga0316600_10000032_pt1 | contig 140586 bp, 121 predicted proteins | sample OWC_soil_day5_CT_FD_207652 | JGI IMG/M metagenome (GOLD analysis project Ga0316600, IMG submission 207652) | Wetland soil microbial communities from Old Woman Creek delta, Ohio, United States - OWC_soil_day5_CT | ecosystem: Environmental > Terrestrial > Soil > Wetlands | place: USA: Ohio... | reverse complement strand
TTCGACTTGCATGTGTTAGGCACGCCGCCAGCGTTCGTCCTGAGCCAGGATCAAACTCTCCAATAAATTTATTATTAGAAAGCCTAAAAGGCTCAATAAATATCTTGTTTCTTTTAAAAAGAAATTGTTGTTGGAGCGGAAAACGAGATTCGAACTCGCGACCCCCGCCTTGGCAAGGCGATGCTCTACCGCTGAGCTATTTCCGCATTCCATTCGCGATTATCAAACCGCGACGCAGCATTTACGCTGCTAGTACTGACAGTTCATAAAGAACTGTGCAGTGCACATCTGGCATTAATTTTTTCTACATTGTTTAGTTTTCAGAGAACACTTTTCATCATGCTGTGTTGCTTTAGCAACCCTGCGACATTTATATATGTTACCAGATTCAAAATTCATTGTCAACATCTTTTTTTGTTTTTTTCAAAGTAGTTAACACTAAATTTCTTAGTGAATTTTGCTTAACATAATGTCTTGTCGTCCAGCGACTTTTATTATTATAGACGCATCCTTTTAATATGTCAACACCTTTTTTGAAACTTTTTTATCAATAAAAAAAGAAATGCATATACTAGTAAGACTAGTATATGCATTGATGTAGAAACTATTTCACGAGCTGTGTTTTTAAGTAACCAGAACGACGCAAGATTGGTACTATGCGTACTGCTGTTAATGCAATAACAATGCCTTGCAAAACGTCAAATGTAATATACGGGATAAACCCTACCATTAATGCAGTCATTACTGTCATTTCTTTATGCAAGTAGAAATTAACCATCATATAAAGATATCCAACACCGAGTAAGTAGATAAGCATCAAGCCAATTAAAATCACACCAAAGATTGGCCAAAATTTAATCTTTGCACTGCGATCTACAATTTTTCCTACTATATAAGAACAAGCTGCAAAACCAATTAAATAACCAAACGTAGGTTGCAACACATACGTTGGTCCGCCACCGTTTGCAAAAATCGGAATTCCAATCAATCCAATAAACAAATATAGAAATTGTGAATACAAGCCATGCTTCGCTCCAAGTAATAGGCCAGCATACGTACAAAATAAAAATTGTAAGGTAAATGGTACAATCGGCGTCGGAACTTTTATAAATGCACCAATTGCTGTTAGTGCCGCAAATAAAGAAATCAATGTCATTTCTTTTATTGTTAGTTTCATAAAAACCTCCACATTAAATGAATCTCTTTTAATGAAATTTTAAGCCTTATCGCACTTTTTGTCAACCATTTGCAATTACCAAGTTAACTATTTACACAAAATAAAAGATACAATGATCCATACCTAGATACTGTATCTTTTATTGAAATCTTATAGTCTCAGCTCCAACATATTATGTTACTTTACAGCACTCTTTTCGCCCCATAGTAGCGCTGTATAAAATAGCTGTCATTCATATCGCCAATCGCTACTATCCCTTTAGAAAAAGATGTATGGATAAATTTACTGCCACCAATATAGATTCCTACATGGGAAGCTCCTGGTTCGTAGGTTGTAAAATATACTAAGTCACCAGGCTGAAGTGCTGCGATTGAAACCGTCCTGCCTACCAAAAATTGTAGGTCAGCAGTGCGTGGCAAAGCAATGCCAGCTTGTTGATAAACATACTGCACCAGACCAGAACAATCAAACCCATTGCTAGGTAAAGCTCCGCCCCATACGACTGGTTGCCCAAGCATCTCCCTAGCAATCGCTAAGATTTGCATTGCCTGTCCATTAGGCAATGAGGCAATACGGCTGGCAATTTGTGTTTCTTCGACGATTGGCATAATGGCACCTGATTGAATGGAGTCAAGCGATTGCATGAACTGTTTGTACCCAGAAGCTGGAGCAGCTTGCGCCACTCCCACTCCATTTAAAAACGCGCCTGTCAATATAGTAATCACTATCCATTTTTTCATCAATCGCGCCTCCTTCGCTATTCAATCAATGATTCATGGTTTGTAAATCCGTAGTAGTTTGCTTCATCACTTCCTGCATAACTTTAACCTTACCTTCTAAAGCAGCCGGATCGACTTTTCCGGAATTTACACTTTCTTTAATATCTGTTGCGGCTTTACTTAATTTTTCTTTTAATTCGGCATTCATCATATGTGGCATAACTTTTTCCGTAGTACTCACAAGCTGTATTGCACTTTTTTGCGCATCCATGGTTTTGCCATCTTTGACTTGTTTCATCACGTCTTGCAAAGCTTTATCCATGTCTTTCATTATCGGCATAGGATCGCCTTTAGGCATTGACATATTTTCATGTCCAGACATATTCATCCCTTCATGACCAGAGGTCTGTTGACTAGTAGGCGCTTGAGGTGTCGCTTGTTTTTCACTAGAACCGCATCCTGTCACCAACACCAAAGCCACCGTGATGGATAGAATTCCTACTATTAATTTATTTTTTTTCATTTTATATCTCTCCTTACTTCTTATGAATTATTTTTCAATGGAATTTACCGCTGTCTTAGCTTTGTGTTTACGTTCACGCCATTGATGCCACACGAAATAAATGCAAGGCAATACAAATAACGTCAAAATTGTCGAGGTAATTAAGCCGCCAACGACTACCGTAGCCATAGGTCGTTGTACTTCAGCTCCAGTACCAGTGGAAAAAATAAGTGGAAATAAGCCTAAGCTAGCGACCAAAGCAGTGATCATAACTGGACGCAGTCGTGTAACGGCCCCTTCAACAATTGCTTCTTCCAGAGATTTATTTTCTCGAAGTTGCTTAATATAAGTCATCATAATCACACCATTCTGCACCGCAATGCCACACAGTGCAACGAAGCCGACAGCAGCAGCTACTGTCAAATAGGTATTCGTAGCATAAATGGCCACAATACCACCAACTAGTGAAAATGGAATATTAAGCATAATGAGGAAAGCATCGTCTGCAGATTTAAAGCTCATATATAGTAAAAAGAACGTGAGAATAATTACCGCTGGCACTACCATCCCCAAACGCGCTTTCGCCCGTTGTTGATTTTCGTACTGTCCAGTCCATTTCATCGAATAACCTGGTGGTAAATCAACTTTCTCCTTTATGACTTTAGAAGCTTCATCAACAAAGCTGACCACGTCCCTGTCTTTGGTATTCATCTGAACGACGATACGATAAACGCCATTTTCACTACTAATCATAGACGGACCATCGACCACTTGAAATTTAGCTACATCGCCTAACGGTACATATGCACCACCAGTTGAAGCAGCAGTTGTTTTAGCCGCTCCGCTCCCAGCCATGCCACCGTCCATACCGCTACCGGAAGTCTTAGGGCCACCACCAGTCACCGGAACCAAGATATTTTGCATTGCATCAATTTTTTCACGATTCTCTCGATTATAGCGCACGAGCACGTCAAATCGTTTTTTACCTTCTACTGTTGTAGTGGCAGTTTTACCACCTACCGCCAATTCTATGACATCTTCTACATCGCCAATGTTAAGACCATAGCGAGCCACTTTTTCTCTGTCCATTTGTATTTCTAGATAAGGTGCTCCGAATATCCGTTCAGCATACAAATCACTCGCTCCAGGAACATCCCCTAAAATTTTTTCAATTTCAGAGGCTTTTTGCTGTAAAACATTCAAGTCTTCGCCATACAACTTGATCCCTAATTCTGTCCTTACACCCGTTGTCAACATCGACAACCGTCCCGCGATTGGCTGCGTAATGGCTAAATTAAGTCCAGCAACACTAGAAAGCTTATCGGCCATTTCTTGTTTAATGGCTTCCTTCGTCATGCCAGGACGCCACTGTTCTTTCGGTTTTAACGTAACAACAGTCTCAATCATATTCACTGGGGCTGGGTCCAAAGCTGACTCCGCACGCCCCACCTTGCCCACAGAAATATCAACTTCTGGTATTTCCATAATGATTTTATCCATTGTTTTCGCAGATTCTACCGCCTGAGTCAAAGATACGCTAGGAAGCATAGTCGGCATAACCAAAATAGTTCCTTCATCCAGTTCAGGCATAAAGGTTGTTCCAATCAACGGCAATAAAGAGAATCCTGCAATAATTACCGCTAACGCCATCCCAATCGTTGCTTTTTTATACTGCATCACTTTCTTTAACATTGGCACATATAACTTGTGCATCTTAGCTACAATCCAGGTGTCTTCTTCTTTGATTTTCCCCTTCAAGAGCAAGGTACATAACACTGGTACCAACGTAAATGCCAGTATCAGTGACCCCGTCATCGCAAAGGATTTTGCAAAAGCCATCGGCGTATACATTTTTCCTTCTGTCCCTGTCATAGTAAATACGGGAAGGAAGGTTACTATAATAATTGTGATGGAAAAGAAAATTGGCACGGCCACCTCTTTCGCCGCTTCTAAGGTCACGTCAACAATATTTCGTCGACCACCATTCTCAGCTAAATGGCGATACACATTTTCTACCATAACAATCGCTGCATCGGTCATAACACCAATCCCAATCGCAATGCCTCCCAAGGACATTAAATTCGCTGATAAGTGAATCCCCTTCATCGCAATCAGAGCAATGAGAATGCCAATAGGAATCGCACTGGTCACAATAATACTAGAACGCCAATTCCCCAAAAATGCTAGAACAATGATTGATACTAACACAAATTCTTCTATCAATGCTCGTTTGAGCGTATTGACTGCATTTTTTACCAGTTCCGTCTGGTCATAGTAAGGAACAATACGCATTCCCTGAGGTAAGGTTGGCTGAATTTCAGCAATTTTTGCTTTGACTTGATCAATGACATTCAGTGTATTTTCGCCCATACGTTGAATGACAATCCCACCAGCTATCTCATAACCATCCTTCGTCAATACACCCCGACGAAAATCTGGTCCAGCTGCCACTCTAGCCACATCTTTTACATAAACAGGAATGTTATTATTCTGGGTAATCACAATATTCTTAATGTCTTCAATCGATTGCACGAGCCCAAGACCACGAATAACAACCTCTTGGCCATTTTGTTCTACAACTTTGGCACCGACGTTGGCATTATTAGCCCCAATCGCACCAAATACCTGTCCAACTGTAACCCTATAGGATTTCATTAAGTTGGGATCTATATTCACTTGATACTGCAAAACATAGCCACCAATACTGGCAACTTCAGCTACGCCAGAAACAGCACTTAACTGTTGCTTAATCGTAAAATCCTGCACTGTCCGTAAATCCGCTAGATTGTGCCGATCACTTTCAACGGTGTACATGAAAACTTGCCCCATTGGTGTACTAGCAGGACCTAATGCGGGTTGCACTCCAGTAGGTAACTTAGGGATGGCTTGTTGTACCTTTTCATTCACCACTTGCCGGGCAAAATATGGATCAACACCATCTTCAAAGATAACCGTTACCATAGAAAAACCAAAAGAGGAATTCGATCGTACCTCTTTTACTTGCGGCAGACCACGTAAAGCCGTTTCCAAAGGATAGGTTACTTGATCCTGCACTTCTTGCGGACCACGCCCCATCCAGTCAGCATATACCAGTACCTGATTTTCACTCAAATCGGGGAATGCATCAATTGGCGTATCTTTAACAGTAAAGACACCCCAGATGATAACAAGAACTGATAAAGCAACAATAATAACTCTGTTTTTCAGAGAAAACTCAATTAATTTCTCTAACATAATGCATCCTCCCTACATCTTCATGCCGGCCATACTGCCGCTACCCAACTGCGTCTGGGAGTCAATGAGGAATGTCGCAGCTGTAACCACCACATCACTAGGCGTAAGTCCTGATAGTATCTGGATATAACCATCGGCTTCTTGACCAATTACCACATCCCGTTTCACAAAAGTATCCTCGCCTTGCACCACATACACCACTTTGCGGTCACCAGTATCAATCAAGCTAGATTCTGGTACAACGAGTTTCTCACCCAATGGTACATTAATTGCGGCATTTACAAATAGATTTGGCTTTAGTCTACCGCCAGGATTTTCCATAGCTACCCGAACTTTTACTGTCCGGCTACTATCATCTACAATTGGATTGATAAAAGTCACCTGGCCATTAAAAGCTTCCCCAGGATAAGCAGTACTTGTTACGGTAACTGGCTGTCCGATCTGAACACCAGCTAAATCTTTTTCGTAAATATCCGCATACATCCAAACCGTCGATAAATCAGATAAGCTGTATAGTTTTTCTCCAGGCATGATATAGGCGCCTGGTAATAGCAATTTTTCCAAAACCGTACCACCAAATTGCGCGTATATCGTCATATGGTCATTCGCTTGCCCTGTCTGTTCTAACTGATAAATCACTTCTTCGGATACACCTAATAATTGTAGTTTGCGCCGCGCCGCTTCTAATAATCGATTGTTGATCTGTACTACATCTTTACTAGCTCCTTTGAGCTTCTCCACACTTTGCGCCGCGAGCAAGTATTCTTCTTGTGCCGCTATATAAGTAGGGCTATACACTGAGGCAATCGCTTGCCCTGCTGCAATAGTTTCACCATCAGAAGCTACATACAATTGATCAATTCTGCCTTCCACCCTAGAAGTAATATACGTTCGTCCAGTCTCATTCATCGCGATTTTACCCGTAGTTTTTATATCCTTAGTCAGCGGCTTTACTACAGCTTGCGCCGTCTGCACGCCTGCCAATTGTCTAGCTTTTGCATCTAGCGTTACAGTATCGCCCATTGCCATAACAGCACTACCATCCATTTGATGTGCAGAATGATCCATCACCACTGCTGGTTTTTGTTGCAAATAAGTATAATAGCCTACTGAACCAGATACTAATACACCAGCAGTCACTCCGATTATAAGTTTCTTCTTTTTAGAAAGTTTTTCTATCATGCTACATTCTTCCTTTCATCCAAATCATGCATTATGGTTCTTGCCCGCTAGTAAATAAAGCTTTTCCTACTGATTTTTCTACATTTGCTACAGCCTTTTCATAATCCACGCGCGCTTTATAATAATCCAATTTAGCATTTTTCAAGGCATTTAGACTATCCAATATTGCCATAAAGTCAACCTTGCCATTGGTATAGCCGACCACTCCAGCCTGATATGTTTGCTCTGCCTGAGGGATAACCGTATTTTTATACAGGTCGATACGACGCCAAGCCGATTGTGCCTCGGTCAATGACATCTGCAAATCGAGTCCTGTCATGTTTTTCATATTGGTCAAAGAAGCTTGGGCGGCATCAAAGTTAGCAGTAGCAGCCTTAATTTCACCTTTGTTTTTATCTTGCCAAATTGGCAACATAACCATAACAGTAGCCTTCCACGTATCAGGTTGTGACTCCATTTCTGTTTGCTTTCTGTCTTTATAAGCAAGACTAAGCTGATAGTCAGGCAATTGTTGCTTTTTCGCTAACTCCACGCCGTTTTTTGCCATCTCGACTTGATTTTCCATACTCAAAACAGACGGTTTAGCCGTTTGCGCCTCTTTTTGCAAATTATCGAAATCATAGTTAGGATCTGGTGCACTGAATTCCTCTTGTACCGCCAGTGGCGTGTCTGCCAGACGCCCCATTACAGTATTTAACTTTGCTTTCGCGACTGCTTCCATTGATGCCATGTTCAATAGATCAGTGGTCATTTTTGAAAATTCAGTCTGTGCCCTTAGCGTATCTTGCATCGATACCATCCCTGTGGAGTAATTCACTTGGGCAATCTGGGCGAGTTGCCCCATGAGTTGTTGGCTTTCTTTGCCTATTTCTAGCGCCTTATCTGCATAAAGCAAGTCATAGTAGGCCACTTTCGTCGATGTATAGATTTCCATTCGCTTATCTTGGTAATTGGCTTTGGCCATCTCAGCATCACTGCCGGCCATTTTTCCCATCGCCTTACGTTTAGCCGGATTCATAATATCCTGGGTAAGACTATATTCAGTCATCATCGCATCAAACGGATTTAAGCTACTCTTTGGAATGTCATCTTTCATTATCCCGAATTGTGGATTTGTTAAGGCTGTCGCGAGCGGAATACGAGCTTGTTTTTCTTCCCAACGCTTTTGACTCTCTACCACGGCTGGATTGTTTATAATCGCCGTATCGACAGCTTGTTTAAGCGTCATTGTCTCTTGATTTTCAGCCGCCATAACCGGAACCATCATACCAACGACCAGAATAGAGGTCAGGGTCAGTGCTTTTGGAATTAACCACTTTGTCGTGTTCATCGTTTATCTTTCTCCTTATATTTAAATCACTCTTAACAGATACCTATATTTGTCATGTTTACTACTATACAGAGTAACTATGTAGAAGTTATGAAGAACTCTTGAAAAACTGATGTGTTTTTCCTCCAATGAAAAATCCATCGTGCGTAAACAAAAAGAATCACCCAGTTAATCCGGGTGATTCAATCAATATTGTTACGTTATACATGCAGTTATTTTTTTGCTGTTTTATCAATCGGCAATAATACTTGAAAAATCGTACCTAACCCTACACTACTTTCGACAGTAACTTGCCCGCCGTGGTTTTCGACTAATTGCTTAACAATGGCGAGTCCTATTCCAGATCCACCGCTCTTTCGATCGCGCGACTTATCGCCGCGATAAAAGTGATCAAATACATACGGTAAATCTTCATGAGAAATTCCCTGCCCATTGTCTTCAATTGCAACCTTTAACCACTGCTGCTGCTTTTTAGCAACTATGCCTGTCGTTACTAAAACCCGCCCCTGACTCGGTGAGTAGCGGATGGCATTGACCAAGATATTATAAAACACCTGACTCATACGATCGGCATCCACTACCACTTCTGGCAAGCTTTCTGCTAAACTACATTCTACTTGTATTTGTTTTTCATCAGACAGAGGTTTGAGCATCATGATCGTCCGCGCAATGAGTTGGTTCATATCGGTTGGCACTTTTTCCAATGCCAATTGACGAACTTCTGCTAAGGATAAGTCACGTAAATCTTTGATCAAACGATTTAAGCGTACTGCCTCTTCATGAAGTGAACTCAATTGCTCTTTACTTGTTTCAATTACACCGTCAATCATGCCTTCCAAATGTCCTTGGATAACAGCCAGTGGTGTCCTCAGTTCATGTGCAATATTGGCTAAGAGCTGTCTTCTAAGCTTCGTATTAGTTGCTAAAGTCTGCGACATTCGATTAAAAATAACAACCAAATGTCCGACCTCATCATTCGTTTGCGCCATCACAGTCTGTCCTAAATGTCCTTGTTCCATTTGTTCAGCAGCATGACTTAATTTGCGTAATGGTATAGTAATACTGCGTGCCAAGGCATAGCTAGCCGCCAAACCGACTGCCATAATCACAATACCTACCCATATCAGTGATTGATGAACTGAAGCAAGAAACGTTTCCTCTAGCGGCCCCATAACGACAGTCATCTCCGGAGAATTCGCAGCCTGCCCAACCAAACCATGATTGGTTCCCATATGTTGCACAACCAAATATTCCTGAAATAATCCAGCCATTTGTTCATTGGCCAAATAGATCAATAGAAATACCGTGATTGCAATGGAAAGAAACATAAGCCCAGTAATTCGGTATGCAATGCTATGCATTCTATTCATCTTTGCCACCAGCAAATTTATAACCAATTCCATATACGGTTAAAATGTATTGAGGCTCTTTGGGATTGACCTCTAGTTTACGTCGCAAATTTTTTATATGGGCATCAATCGTTCGTTCATATCCTTCAAAAGTATATCCTTGCGTTTGTTCTACAATCTGCAAACGACTAAATACTTTACCAGCATTATCCGCGAGTACCTCTAAAAGTTTAAATTCGGTAGGTGTAAGATCTACCAATTGAGTCCCATTCATTACTTGGTGACGCTCTAGATCAATGGTAAGACCGCCAGCCTTAATCACGCCTTGCTGCACGACTTCTTTATGGGTTCGACGCAAAATCACCTTTGCTCGTGCAACAACTTCCTTGGGACTAAATGGCTTGCTTACATAGTCATCTGCCCCAATTTCAAGACCCACCAGCCGATCGCTCTCTTCATCCCTCGCAGTCAGCATAATGATTGGAATATCATTGTCTCGTCGAATCCTCCGACATACATCCCAGCCATCAATACCTGGTAACATCAAATCAAGAATCATAATATCCGGTTTTCTCTGCCGTACCTCTTGCATTGCAACTAAGCCATCATTGGCTGTATAGGTAATAAACCCTTCTTTGTCAAAATAGGTTTTCAAGAGTTGCACTAATTTTATATCATCATCAACAATTAATACCGAATATTGTGCCATCTATATCATCCTTTCGCAGATCTTAATATTTTATATTTCTTGCTACAGCAATTTAATCCTTCTACCAACAAGATTTTCGAATTTTCAATATCTGAACTTCACATTTGAAACTTTCCAAAATTCCGTTGCTTATACTAATCAATAAAGCGACCCTTCCTTTTGAAAGTGCCGCTTTAAACGAATTTTTACAAAGATTACATTTTGTGCTGCATATGCTGCATTGGTTGGCCAGCCCCACTTGGATTCCAGCCCATAATCGTTGGATCAACCATACCAAAAATCATAGCTACGTGAGTTATCACAAGAAAGATAGCCAAAATAATGAAATGAAGTTTCATTTTTTCATCATCAGTTTTATTTCTACCAATTAAACCAAGGTCAAGTAAAGCAATACTAAATAATGGAACTACTCCACTGAGATATGCGCCTACTGCGAGTATATCCGCAGGACCACGCCACTCCACATTCGGAACAACTGTGATCATTAAATTGAGAAAAATCCCCAAGAAATAGAAACCTAGAACAATACCAAGCCATCTATTCAACGTTTTCCATATTCCCGCATTAGAATGGCGAAGATACACCGTAAAAAATTCTGTTGCAACAAGTGCTTCTGCTAATACTACCGGAATCACCATGTATATAATAAGATTCCATGGTTGGTTTGCCGCCAACAATTCCATATAATGTGTCATTGTCATAATAAAAATCCCCCTAATTAAATAATAGCTACTATATTTATAGATAAAAAGTATAAAGATCTTACAGAATTCATATCTTTTTAGGTCAATGCGATTACTACACCAAGCAGCTGTCACATTGACCTACGCATAGCGTTGCTTATAATTTATTCAGCTTTTGCAGTATCTTTATTTTCTGCACTTTTCATCATATTAATCATCATTTGTTTCATTTCCGGATCACTTGACATCATTTGTTTCATCATATCTTTCATGCTTTTTTGCATTTCAGGACTTGCCATCATATCACCACATTGTTTTTGCATATCTTTTGAATTCATCATATCCGAATTCATTTGGCCATGTTGCATCATTGTATTTTGCTCTGTTGGTGCTTGTTCAGCTTTCGCGGCATTACTAACACCATAGGTTACGCCTAACACCGATGCTGTAATGAGTCCACCAACAATCAAACCTGTCATTTTGTTTTTCATTATTTTTTCACTCCTATTTTTCATTTGTTTTATTTCTTACTTATGCTAAGTTTTATCTTTCTTATCACTTAACTTGCTTTTATTTTATCAATAGATTGTGAAGAAGTTATGAAGAACTTTTGAAGAAGTTCTGCTTTTTCACATGAATGAAAATAAAAAAAGAACCAGGATGACTCCTGATTCTTTTCCCTATTACGATTTGCTATTATTTGTTTCATTTTCTTGTGCCCAACAAGGATGATTGCTATTTCCATTACCACCGCGCATCATTTGTCCATTTCCTCTATTCCCATTTTGCATCATTTTTTGCATGATTGGAGCCATCTGAGTCATATGTTCATTCATTTGCGTTGCTTGTTCAGCGGTAATTGTACCATTGTCAACGGCTTGCTGCATCATTTGTTGGTGATTTGCAAACATCTGATGAAAGCCTTGATTTTGCTCTTGATCCTGATCATTCGTCGCCGCAAACACCGGCACAGCCATAAATGCTGCCAATATACTAAACACGATAATTTTCTTTTTCATCAAAAGCTACCTCCTACTTTTATTTAAAAATTTATTCTAATTCTTTTTTCATACTTTTATATTCTTCGGTAGTAATTTCACCTTTGGCATACCGTTGTTTCAATATTTCTAACGCACCAGTTTGTATCTGTGCTTCTTTTCCACCACGAAATACTGTTTTAAACATCCAAAACGCTGCCATTATAATCATCGCGGCGAAGGCTAGATGGGTAATCATACCAATCACCATGCCAAATCCACCGCCAAATCCATACCCCATCATCATGATGTGTACACCTCCTTTTGTTAGTCTTATTGTAACTTAAGATTGTGGAGATTTTATGGAGAAACTATGTGTTTTTGATGTAAATTAAACGGAAGACGCAATGTGAAGGTACTCCCCTGCCCCAAACTACTTTTTACATAAACCTGTCCACCATGCGCCAGAGCCATTTGTTTGACTAACGCTAAACCTAAACCTGTACCGCCACTTTTTTTCGTCCTAGCCTTATCCACCCGATAAAAATGATCAAATATATGCTCCATATCTTCCGCAGCAATCCCAATCCCCGTATCCATAACAACAATCTCAATGGCATCGATTGCCTGCACGATCTTCACTTTGATCCCACCTTCAGTCGTATAACGAATCCCATTCATAATCAGGTTATACACCATTTGCTGCAACATCTCTAAATCCGCCCATATTGGCGAAATTGGTTCAGCAATTTCAAGGGTAAGCAGTAAGTTTTTTTCAGCAGCCACTAGCTTACTTTTTTGGATAACTTGGCGCAAAACAGTAACAATATCTACTTGTGCATACTCAGGGCTTGACTGTCCAGCTTCGAGGAAAGATAATTCTCTTAATTCACCCACAAGTTTTGTCAGGCGGTCAACCTCTTCTGTTAAGGAATGTATTTGCTCCTGATCTGGTGTAATCACGCCATCGGCAATGCCCTCTAAGTTGGCCTTTAAAATCGTCAATGGTGTACGAAGTTCATGAGCAACTCCAGCCAAAAACCGTTGTCTTAACATCGTACTAGATTTTAGTTTTGCGGTCATTTCATTAAATGCCGTCGCTAGTTGACCTACTTCATCTTGCCTTGTTATCACTACTGCGGAATCTAAGTTCCCTTTTGCTACATTATTCACCGCTTTGTTGAGCTCAATCACCGGAACAGCAATACTGCGCGCTAAATAATAGCTAACAACTGCTCCGATTCCAAGCATCATAGCACCTGCAACTACCAACGAATGTTTTAGTGATAGAATGAACTGCTGCTCCGGTGGCTCCATCATTGCCGCCATCCTGCCATGATTCATCATATTGCCATGCATTCCCCGTATGTCGAGATAAGAACTAAAATTTTCTGATACTTGATAATTCACGACCAGCATAAGTCCTAATACGACAACAACCGTTGTCACGAATACAGTAATCGTCACTCTCGCTAATAAACTACGCATGTTGATCACCTGCCAGTTTATAACCAACACCATAGATCGTTTTGATATATTCTTGATCTTCTGGCGAAACATTCAGCTTTTTACGCAGATTTTTAATATGCGAATCCATTGTCCGCTCATAGCCGTCAAAGGCATACCCTTGCACTTTTTCGACTAACTGCAACCGAGAGAAGGCTTGTCCTGGATTTTCCAGAAACAATTCTAACAGCTTATATTCTGTAGGTGTTAGTTCTATTGTGACCCCGTCCATACTGACAGTATGACTGTTTGGATATAAAAGAATTTTTCCAACCTGCAGAACCCGTTCTTTATTTTCTACTGGCTGTACACGGCGCAAAATTGCCCGAATTCTCGCAATGACTTCTTTCGGGCTAAACGGTTTGACAACATAATCATCTGCCCCCAGTTCTAGTCCAATAATACGGTCAGTCTCAGCGTCACGCGCGGTCAACATAATAATGGGTACATTACTTGTACGGCGAATCTCCTTACATACGCCCCAACCATCTAAGCTAGGCAACATGACATCTAATAAAACAATATCTGGAGAGTGCTTTGCTACTTTCGCCACTGCTTCCCAACCATCATTGGCAGATACAACCACATAATTTTCTTTTTCTAAATACGCTGTCAGTACTTTTACAATTTTTTCATCATCATCAACGACTAACACTTTCATACGTCTCACCTCATGCGTTTATCATACCCTAGACCCTGTAATAAAACAATCGCGCTTTCAACGTTCTCCGAATTACCTGTGGCAATTCGCTTGACAAATCGTTAACCTAGTGTACAATATGATCATAGAGGATCAAATATGATATTTTACTAACGACATGAGGTTAAAACAATGACGGAACAAAGAAAAGAAATGCTGGAATCTATTTTCAGATTGTCGAGGAAATTTTTTGAGGCAATGAAACAGCCAAATAAATTTGGCACAGACAGACTCTTATACTCATCAGAAATTCATACCCTTGAAATGATTGGCAAACATCCAGGCATAACCGTGACCGAACTGGCAGACCGACAAGGTATTTCCAAAAGCGCCCTGCCAAAACTCATCCATAAACTCATCGAAAAAGATCTGGCCTACCGCTATCAGGAAACCGGCAATAAAAAAAATATTCTTTTGGAATTGACGGACAAAGGTCGACTTGCCGTTCAACATCACTTTAAATTTCACGAAACCTTTGACAGTGGCATTATGGAAAAAATTAACTCATTAACACCGGAAGAATATTTGTTTCTCAGCGATATCCTGCAAGAGCTGGAGCAGTATGTTGACCACATGGAGCAGCAGGAATAAAGAATTCGCTTTATAGTTTACCCTGTTAGCCATATTAAAATAACGAGATGTTTAGCAACAAATGCCGGAAAATAAGGCTTCTCTAGCGGCATTCTTATTATTCTTTATTATCGTTCACCTGGTTAACTTTTTATGAAAATTAAAATGTTTCGCATTAAAAGCCCTTCCTATCCGACTTTCCCAGCGACTTAGAAGCCAAGCATGCACTTCACTATGCTCAGATGCCGAACTACAACATTCATTTTCTCTTAGCCAAAACCAATCTAGAGAAAGGAGGGTTTACTAGTGAATACTTCTGAATTACGGGAAAAACTCGATGGCAGATATAAATTGACCCGGCAGAGAGAGTTTATTTTTCACATTCTTAACAGTTACACAAGCCACCATCTTAGTGCCGAAGATATCTATAAAATTGTCCATGAACAATATCCAGAAATCGGCTTGGCTACCGTCTACCGGACCCTGGAATTGTTCAGTACCTTGGCAGTTGTGCAAAAGCTTGATTTGGGCGATGGATGTCAGCGTTATGAACTGTACCCACTCCACCATCATCATCTGATTTGCAATGTCTGCGGCAAGGTTATTGAAGTCAGAGGAAGCCTGGCGGATACATTAGATACTGCTATGGATGCTATGACAGATTTTTCAGTTCTGGATTATCGATTGTATATATATGGATACTGTAAGGATTGCCAAGCCAAACGAGACCACGCGGGTCTTCCCGATTCCCCTCATCAGAATACGATGTCACGCAGTAAGGTTGTCTAATCGCCTCTTTGTCCATCCATTTTTATTGCCTAGAGTAAAACCAATCGTTCACCTGGTGTACAATATGGTCACAAATAAACTACCCTTACTTTTTATTAAGAGAAACTATCCATCTGGATAACTACCCTATAAATCAAGTTTATCTGGTTACAGCTAAAAATGTGATACTTCAGCGACAAGGATATCCTTTGCGAAAGTAGGCGATCGACATCCTTATCTTTTAAGTTATCGTTCACCTGGTTAATCTTTTTATAAATGCCTGACGCCTCCCCCAGGCTTCTCTGCCAATGATTTATCTTTTATTTGCAGATCAATTGAGAATTCTTAGTATGCTTTTTGCTATGGTTGGTCTGCAATCAATCTTATTCTACTTACTTTACTAAAGGAGGAAACTTTCTGTGCCACAGCATGAAACCATGCGTAAGCAAATCTTAACGATAGCCCTGACTGCATTTAATCAGTATGGAAATGCCCTGACGATGGACCAATTGTCGGCTCGCCTGTCTGTCTCTCCCAATAGCCTGCATCCCTATTTTAACAGCAAAACAGAATTGATCCAACAGTTGGTCAGTTTCATATTAACCAGAATTAGGCAACCAACTTTTTCATTTGCTCCTCGTTCACTTACCGAGGAGTTATGGGATTTACTCGCTACATACCGTGAGTTATTCACCGTTTTCAGTCAGACTGCCATACTTGATTTAAAACTGCATTACCCAGAGGAATGGGGCAGCCTCATGGAACTACGCGATAGCCAGTGGCAAAGAATTGCAGCCGCCATTAATTCGGGCATCGCCAGCGGGCAACTGCGCCCTGTCGATACCAAGCTAGTGCAAATCATGGCTGACGGAATGCTTCTCGACCCCTTTCGTCAGGTGCCCCTCTCTCTAGCTGAGTTATTGGACATGCTGTTGTTTGGCATTGCCCGGCGCGCACCGTAAATTCCCTTCCGGAAAAACAAATTGTATATGATAAGGAGTGTTTATATGTTCAATATGCGACTGAATCTCAGCCGAAAAAAATACTATTATGCCCTGGCCGCTTTAACGGCAGGCTGCCTACTGGTCGGGGTCATGGCAAAAACACATTTCGCCAAAACAGCAATAAAACCGGAAGCCCTCCCCGTGGTCCGCACCCAGCTCATTCAGGCAGCTAATACCGAACAGGGTTACACCTATGCGGGGGAAGTGCGCGGCCGCTATGAAAGTCAGTTGGCTTTCCAGGTCACCGGCAAAATCATCAAACGCAATGTGCAGCTGGGCAGCATAGTCAACGCCGGCGATGTGCTAATGCAGATGGATGCGAAAGACATTCAGCAGACGGTAAGCAGTAATTCTGCCCAGGTATATTCTGCCCAATCACAACTTAGGCTGGCGGAAAGCAATTTGAACCGCTACCGGCAATTACTAGACAGCGGAGCGATCAGCCATGCTCAGTATGACCAGTACATCAATGCCTATGATGCCGCAGCGGCAGCGGTGCAGCAGGCGACAGCCCAATATACACAGGGCGCCAATCAGCTGGATTACACTTTATTGACAGCCGATCAATCAGGTGTTGTGTCAGCGATCACCGCTGAGGCCGGTCAAGTTGTCAGCGCCGGTCAGACAGTTGTTACTATCGTCCAAGACGGAGAACGAGAAATCGAAATCAATGTACCAGAAAACCGGTTGGAAGAACTGAAAACCGCCGGACGGTTTCAAGTTACTTTCTGGGCCCTGCCTAACGTGATGCTGAGCGGCAAAGTGCGGGAAATCGCTCCCATGGCCGATCCGACGACGCGTACCTTCAAAGTGCGCATCAGTCTGCTCACTCCACCGCCCTCTGTTAAACTGGGTATGACAGCTACTGTTTCCTTAGCCGACGGTAATGCCACTGCATTTTCCATTCCACTGTCTGCACTCTATCAGACTGGTGATACACCTGCGGTATGGGTTGTAAACGACAATATCCTGACACTACGCCCCATCCAAACCGGCCCTTTTGGTAATGGCACGATCCAAGTGCTAGCCGGGCTGCAGACTGGTGACCGAATCGTCACTGCCGGTGTTCATAAATTGGAAGAAGGACAAAGGGTAAAAATAACCGGTGATACCCTATGAGCCATTTTAATCTTACCGCCTGGTCATTAAAACACAAACAATTCATTTATTTCTTTGTCGTCCTCTTCTTTGTGGCCGGTTTTTTCTCCTACAAGAACCTGGGACGCATGGAAGATCCTGATTTTGCCATTAAGCAAATGATAGTCAGCGTTTCCTGGTCAGGAGCCACTGCCAGCCAGATGGAAGAGCAGGTCACGGATAAAATTGAAAAGAGACTACAAGACTTGCCTGGACTTGACTATTTAAAAAGTTACTCTACACCGGGACATACGGTGATTTACGTCAATCTCAAAGATCAGGTACCAGCCAAGGAGCTTCGGGCCAGATGGGTGGAAGCCCGCAATATGGTGAATGATATCAAAGGAACCTTCCCTGAAGGAGTTTCGGAACCTACCTTCAATGATCGATTTGATGAAGTATATGGCGTAGTCTATACACTGACCGGTGATGGATTTACTTACGAAGAAATGCGGGAAAGAGCCGAAAAAATCCGTCGCATTCTCTTAAGCGTTCCCAGCGTGAGCAAAGTCCAGCTTCTGGGGGTGCAAACCGAAAAGATTTACATTGAAATTGAAAATAGCAAACTGGCCCGTTTATGTCTTGATCCATCCGTAATTACAGCCGCCTTAAAAGAACAAAATGCAATGGCCGCCGCCGGTATGCTGGAAACGGCATCGGACAATGCATACTTACGAATTACCGGGATGTTTGAAAATCTGGAAGACATCCGCACTACGCCCATTCAGGCGGGTGGCCGCACCTTCCGTCTGGGAGACATAGCCAAGGTGAATCGCGCCTATGCCGAACCAGCCGACCCGAAAATGTTCTATAACGGCCAACCAGCTATCGGCATTGCGCTGGCGATGGAACCCGGCGGCAACATTCTGACACTGGGTAAAGATCTTGATAGTACTCTCTCCCAAATAAAACAAGAACTGCCGGCTGGGCTGGAAATCAATCAAACTGTTAATCAGCCAAAAGTTGTGGAATCCTCCATCGGCGAATTTGTTGAATCCCTGGCCGAAGCAATCATCATCGTCTTAATCGTAAGCTTTGCCAGTCTGGGTATGCGGTCCGGCGTGGTAGTGGCCCTAACCATTCCGTTGGTCGTTGCCATTACCTTTACTTTAATGTATCTGACAGGCATTGCCCTGCAGAGCATCTCGCTGGGGGCTCTCATCATTGCGCTAGGCTTGTTGGTCGATGATGCCATCATCGCCACTGAAATGATGGTCGTCAAGCTGGAGCAGGGCTGGAGCCGCTTTGACGCTGCTTGTTTTGCCTACACGTCAACTGCCTTTCCCATGCTGACCGGAACATTGATTACCTGTGCGGGCTTTATTCCCGTCGGTTTCTCCAAAGGGCTTGCCGCCGAGTTTTGCATCAGTCTATTTTGGGTTATATTCTTCTCCCTCATTGCTTCCTGGCTGGTTGCCGGAACAGTCACGCCTTTGCTCGGCTACCAGTTTCTCAAAATAAAACCGGCCCAGCAAATAGCCGATGAAAGCAATGAGCACCATGATCTTTATGACACACCGTTTTATCGACGATTCAAACGCTTGTTACTGTGGTGCATGCGTCACCGCAAAACCGTACTAACAGCTACTGCCGCCGCATTTATCGGCTCTATCTTTCTCCTGGGGTTAGTCAAACAGGAATTCTTTCCCGCTTCCAGCCGTCCGGAGCTCGTCATCCAGCTCAAATTACAGGAAGGAGCTTCCCTAATCAACACCGAGGAGGTGGCCCGCCAGTTTGCTAAAGAATTGGACGGCGACCCGAATATTTCCTATTACACCTATCATGTAGGTGAAGGAGCTCCCCGCTTTGTTCTCAGTTTTGAACCAACCTTCAATAAATCGAATTTCGCTGAATTCATTGTAGTGGCAAAGGATGTTCAGGCCCGTAATACGCTGGCTCAAAAAGCCGAGCAATTATTAAACACCAAATTTACAAATGTTCGGGGGCATATAAAGTTATTATTCACCGGAACGGGACCCGATTATCCGGTGATGCTGCGTGTAAAAGGCCCTGACCATGAAAAAGTTCGCGAAATCGCTGAACAGGTTCGTGCCGTCATGGCCGCCCATCCGGCTACACAAAACGTAAACCTCAACTGGAATGAGAAAAGCAAAGTGCTCCACTTGGAGATTGACCAGGCAAAAGCAAAAGCCCTCGGACTCAGTTCCCATGAATTGGCCGCATCGCTCCAAACCCAGTTGTCTGGAGCACCTATTACTGAATTTCATGAGCATGATAAAACTGACAGCATGGTTCTCCGGTTTGCTGAAGAGGACCGTAATAATCCAGAACGGATAAAAGACCTCAACATCCATATCGGCAACGGCAAATATGTCCCGCTTGACCAAATCGCCACCATCCGTTATGGCGCCGAAGAAGGCTTAATTTACCGGCGCGACCTGCTACCCATGATTCTAGTACAGGCGGAACTGAATCCTACGTCTAAACTTACTGGTTCGGACGTGACCAAGCAAGTTTACGGCAGCCTCCAGGAACTCAGAAGTAGTCTGCCAGCCGGCTATTTCATTGAATTTGACGGTGCAACGGAACGCAGCATTAAAAGCAGCAAATTCCTGGCGGAACCCATCCCAGCCATGATGATTATCATTATGATTCTGCTCATGACGCAGCTGCAAAGTACACCGAAAATGCTGTTAACCCTCTTAACAGCACCACTTGGAATTATCGGTGTATCCATCAGTCTCCTCCTCACCGGAAGTCCCATGGGATTTGTAGTTCAATTGGGAATTCTGGCCTTGTTCGGTATTATTATGCGCAATACCGTTATATTGATGGACCAGATTGAACAACATCTGGTGGCCGGCGACTCGGTATGGGACGCTATTGTGGAAGCGACAATCAGCCGCTTCCGCCCTATTATGCTAACAGCCGCAGCCGCTATCCTAGGCATGATTCCGCTAGTATTCAGTACTTTGTGGGGCTCCATGGCGATTGCCATCGCCGGCGGTTTGCTGGGAGCAACCATCCTGACTTTGCTGGTGCTGCCGGTTATGTATGCTACCTGGTATAAGGCGCAGCCAACAGACAGTACCAAAAACAATTTTTTAAATGATGCTGGAAAGTCAATATCTCAGTAGCATGAAGCAAATTGCGCAATTGTTGGTAGCCAGCGAATTCCTTTAGTTTGTTTGGTCACCAATACATTTTTATAAGGAGTTGATTATCATGGTGTTTTTATATAAAAAAATTTTAGTCCCCGTAGCCAAGTGTCAATCATGTTGGAATGGTTCGACAGGGTCTCTCCATGGTGGTATGCGGCCGGCATAGTATTATACACTTTTATCTATCAATCACTTTATCTATAATTCAATCATGATTTGTAATCAATTAAGAATGTTGAGAACTGAAAGGACACTTTACACCCATGTTAAAACACAAGAATGTATTACTTGTTTTAGGGATTATCTTTATTGCTTCTAATTTAAGAACTCCGCTGACAGCAGTAGGACCGCTCGTTAGCGATATACGGTCTGATCTGGGTATTTCAAACGGTATGACTGGCTTCCTTACGGCACTGCCATTGCTTACCTTTGCCGTACTTTCGCTGCCCTCTTCTAAATTAGGCGCCAAAATAGGCAATGAACTTGCCATCTTTCTAAGCCTTGTTGTATTAACTGCCGGCATACTACTGCGCTCTGCAGGTGGAAGTGCCGCCTTGTTCGCTGGAACATTTCTGATTGGTACGGGAATTGTGGTCGGTAATGTTCTAATCCCCAGTATTATAAAACAAAAATTTCCCGCAAAGCTGGGATTGATAACCAGTATTTTTTCAATTGCCATGTCTCTCTCGGCGGGAATTTCATCTGGCATGAGCGTGCCGCTTGCCAACGATCTCCACTTAGGGTGGCGTCAGTCCCTGCTGGTGTGGATCTTGCTTACTGTAGCAGCCATCATCTTTTGGCTGCCTCAACTTTATCATCGCGAAAGATCAGTGAAAGTCGCAAAACCAGCTTCCGCCACCAAGTCTGTTTGGCATTCTTCTCTGGCCTGGCAAGTGACCTTTTTTATGGGGCTCCAGTCATTTCTTTTTTATTGCTTCATTGCCTGGCTTCCTGCAATTCTCCAAAGCCATGGCTTAAGTATGGCAACTGCCGGCTGGCTATTGTCTTTTTCCCAGATCATTGCCATCCCTGCCTCGTTTATCGTACCAATATTAGCGGATCGCCTCAACGACCAACGTGGTATTACGGCAATTTCCTGCCTGATCTATTCTATGGGACTGCTTGGACTGCTGCTGAGTAAAAATATGATACTGCTCACTACATCAGTTGCCTTGATTGGGGTTAGCGGAGGTGCCTGCTTCAGCTTGGCGTTTACTTTTATCGGACTACGCAGCAGCAATGGCGCCCAAGCTGCAGAGTTATCGGGAGCGGCTCAGTCTGTGGGCTATTTGTTAGCAGCCGCAGGTCCGATTATAATTGGTTATCTATTTGATTACACGCAGACCTGGGCTTCTTCTATTGTCGTATGGCTAATTATCACGTTACTTCTTCTATATGTTGGTCTTGGTGCCGGGCGAAACCGATACATCTTTCCAATGGATGAGCCCAAACAATGCCCTAATTAAGACAAGCAGTCATCAAGGAATGACTGACTTGGAAAAATTGTTAGTCTACGACAACCTGAATAACCATATCCCGTTAACCTATGACCATGTATACGGCAGCAGTTAGGACAGCAGCCAAGAATTTTTGTAATATGCTAACCGCAAATGAAGCAAATGTAGAATGATTTAGGAAATTTAGCCGTGAAGAAATAAAAAGCAATAGTACTCCCTCTTGAATCTAAGAAAAATAAGATCTAAATTAAATGTTGTGGCTTTGATGGAAATCAAAACCACAACATTTATTTTTTCATACTATGAGAACCTAGGAAAATATCTATACATAACATGAATTTAACAAACATGTTGGTGACTCATTTTCATTATTATTGAGTCCTTTTTTGAAAAAAATAATGTTGGAATAGCAAGTTTTATTTTGCTTATACCAACATTTATTATAGAACAAAAAAACGTGTTACAGGTCACAAACCCGCAACACGTCTATATTCTTATGGTGACCCTGGCAGGAGTCGAACCTGCGACCTTTTGATTCGAAGTCAAACACTCTATCCAGCTGAGCTACAGAGTCATATGATAAAATGGTGGGCCCACCTGGGATCGAACCAGGGACCGACCGGTTATGAGCCGGTTGCTCTACCGCTGAGCTATAGGCCCAAGAAAGATTTTTGGAGCGGAAAACGAGATTCGAACTCGCGACCCCCGCCTTGGCAAGGCGATGCTCTACCGCTGAGCTATTTCCGCATTTACTTATAAATCATCTTCTAGAGACATTTATATATTTTAGATGAAAAAATAAAATTTGTCAACTACTTTTCTAGATATAAAATAATTTTCTGTTATTCAAGGCTCTTACTAGAGAAAAAATGTATTTAATCCTGCGAATTAAATACATCTTTTCGATACTGCGTTTAACACCTACTTTATCTATTTTTATTTAAAAGGATACTGTCATGCCCGTACGCCAAATCAACCCTTCAATATTCAAATCTTCAACTTTTTTATCCAACAAGTTATCAAGGCCAAAATACATACTGTATTTATCACTGAATTTTTTATTAACGGAAAGATTCAACATCTGATAAGAATAATTTGCTGCATCTTGATAATAATCACTAACCCATTCATTCCAAAGTACAGCGCTTATACCAGAAGCTTTAACATCATCATATTGAAACTGTAAACTAATTTTATCTTTTGCTCTACCTTCAAGTCGTGTATCACTTGTCGTATTCATCGCATCTAAATTCACATAAGTTGCCTTTACTGTTAGTTTATCATTTATATGACGACCAGCTTCAAGTTCAATCCCGTTGATTTCCGCTTGTTTAATATTACCATATGTATTCGTCATAATTCGTTTACCAGTTGTGCTATCGACAGTATTTTTCGTCGTAAAGGCAATCAAGTTATCTACATCATTTTTAAAATATGTTACTTTACCAAAATTTTTACCTTGCTCTGCTTCAAAGCTAACATCATAATTCATCGAAGTTTCTGGCTGTAAATTAGCATTTCCAACATTTCTAATGATACGTGTTGACGACGGATGTTCCATATACATATAAAGTTCACTGGCAGTTGGTGCTTTATATGCACTACCAACATTAAATTTGAAACGACTATTGTCATTCAATTTATAAGTAGATCCCAATTTTGAGGTTATTTTATCCCCAAATTGATCACTATAATCATAGCGTACCGATGGAATCACAAGCAACTTATCACTCATTATCCATTCATCCTGCAAATAAAACGCAGAATACGCTAGCGATGCCTTTGACATTGTATTAGTAATTCCTTCTTTTGTTACTGTATGTTTATCTTTTCCAGAATTAATTCTTGTACTTGCATAATCTTCTTGCCGAAATTCACCGCCAAATGTTACAAGATGGTTGTCCGCTACCTGCATCGTCCGTTTACCATCCGTAATCCATGAATCAAATTCCATATCATCAAAATCACTCAATTTACCTGTAGATTTTAAGCGCGTATCTTGCTCCTTTTTGAAATTCGTATAATAAGTTCTAAACTCATAATCACCTAATTTATCTTTGCCAGAATAACCCGTACCGTAAGTAGTGCGCGTATGATCATAATCTGTTTTTGTCGTACTTGCAGTGCTTCCTTCAAGATTTTCTTTCAATACGTCATAATAAATATCAAGCTCCTTATTTTCCCCAAGATCCATCACACCTTCAAGATTAAAATAATATTTATCGCCATATTGGTTTGTTGTAGCATCATTATCAGTACGTTTTTTCACATCCGTCGCACGAGAGCTCATCGCCCATGTCCATTTGCCTTGTTTGCCAAAATCCGCACGGATAGAGGTATCTGTTTGATGACTTGTAGAGGAAAGCGATAAAGTAGTCTTTGCCTCATCTGGCTTTTTCATGATGATATTAATTACCCCCCCCAAAGCCTCCGAACCATACAATGAACTTACAGCGCCACGTACAATCTCAATTTTTTCCACATTATCCATATTAACACGCTGTAATTCATACGCATTTGCCGTCGAACTGGCATCTTCTGTACGAATTCTACGTCCATTGATAAGAATTAATGTTTGATTATTGTTCATGCCACGAATCGATACAGTATTTCCTACCATACCATTTTCAAGCACATCAATGCCTACAGCTAATTTCAATGCTTGTGCTAGTGTTTCGGCTCCCATTGTATCAATATCCTCACGTGTAATCACTTCAACATTCGCTGGGATTTCTTTTACCTCCTGATCAGTTCGAGTAGCCGATACAACAACATCACGTGTCTTTACTACAGTTTCATCACTTATCTCCGCTGCATATGCTGGATTTGTTAAATACCCCAAAATTGAAACTGCAAGTACTGCCGCTTTTTTCTTTTTTCCCCAACGTTTTAACATCTTTCTAACTCCCATCTTTTAATCGTTCTATTTTCATCCATGTCTCATTATTTGTTCTACATTTACTTTTTCATTCAAAATTAGCTCAACACAATCTATTAAAGACTGCATTAAATTTCGATGCCAAAACTGTCCAGCAACCGTTAAACGGCTTAAAGTTTTGCCGTAAATTATCAATCCATGTTTTTGCCATATTTTTAATAAATACTCCAACTGACATAACCTGTCACCGTACTTCGCCATCAAAAAACTTAAATTCAAATAACTTTGCTCTATTTGACGTACAATGTCTATATGAAGTGCTCGATATTCCGATTTTCGCATCATAGATTGCAATGGTTTTTCACCAGCAGCAATTTTTTCCATATAAAGTTTTAAATCACGTTGTAAAAACACGGAGTACCCCGACATCTTCCCGCCTGCACCTGCCCCAAAAGGAACTACTTCTGCCCCTTCTTTGGATAAAATATTATACAAATTACGTTCACGACTGTTTTTCCCCCAATGACAAGCACTCAAACGTTTATACACAGCCGCATTAAGCCACGTATGCGCCATAGCAAACATATCTGCCTGCTCTTTTACCGTTGCCGCTCGTGGGATTTTTCCAGCATCTATCGCCTTTCTGAGTGGACTAATCTCATATACATTCAACTGATACAAATCCATTCCATCGATTGGTAAACTATCTATTGTTATTAAATCATCAATCAAATGTGTAATCGTCTGCCCCGGCAACCCAAAAAGCAAATCAACAACAATTGAAGCTTGATTATACGAAGCTACTTTATGTAAACGCTCTAACACTATTTCACGTGAGTCTATTCGTCCCACCATCTGACGAATTTTTGTATTAAAAGACTGTACGCCTATAGACAATCGATTGACCCCGCCATTGAACCACGCCTCTATTTTTTCTTCAATTAAATCATGTACTCTGCCCTCTAACGTCACTTCACAATCATTACTAAGCGGCAAATATTTTCGAATCGCGTGCAAGAGCCGTGCAATATTATACGGGGACAACGTACTCGGTGTACCGCCGCCAAGAAATACCGCTTGAAACAAACCACTTTGTATATAAGTATCTTTTTGCGAAGATTCTAAATCGCAAATCAGATGATCAATATATTGTGTTTCACGTTCTTCCTGTGAGTAATTTTGAAAAAAACCACAATACAAGCACATATGACTACAAAAAGGAATATGAACATATGCTGTCCGTTTTCTACTCTTGTTCGCTGACTGCTGCATCAAATACTTCCATGTTATCTCGCAATCCCTTGTCAGCAACGTGCTTCCTTTTTGTCTTGGATGTCCCTCACGTTTTTTGCAAAAGGCATTTTTTAATGGCTCATTACTATATTTGCCAACGATCAATGTATATTGTTCTGGCAGCATTTCCTTAAGAATATCTTCTAGAGTACGCTCTTTCATGCATTTCTCCCCTTTCACTTCGCGTTTTCTTCTCTATATAGATGATCTGATAACACGCGAATCGCTTCCGCCACTTGCGTACCCGGGTTGACCGCAAATAATGCATACGGCAATACATATACACGTTTATTTTTTACTGCCTCCACATCAGCCCATGCAGGATTTTCCGATAAATCTTGTTGTACCTTCTTTTCAGCGTTCTCGCCGTCAGTACCATGCATAATCAAAAAAATTACTGATGGATTTTGCTTTGCCACAAATTCCATGCTCAGTGGTACAAACGCATCTTTTGTGCTGTTTTCAATCTGGTCGGCAATATTATTGCCACCTAGCCGTGCAATTAAATCACCAACAAAACTCTTTTGTGTTCCCATACTGAAACTTTCTGGTGAGCCAAAAATAATGAGATTTTTTGGTGCTTTTTTATTGTTACTCTGCGCTACTGCTTGTTGATAATCCTTCTCGACCATTGTAATCCGTTCTTTTGTCGCTTTTTCTTTACCAGTTAGTTCACCATAAAAAGTCATCGTTTCCAAAACCTGCTCATATGTATCAAGCGATCGTACCAGCAATGGGATGCCGGCTTGTTCCAATACCGGAATCAACGCATGATGATATGGTACATTTGCACCAATCACTAGGTCTGGTTTCAACGATAAAATCTTCTCAATATTTGGGGTATGAATGATTCCAATTTCTGGAACATCCGCGGTTAATTTTTTGACTTCTTCGGATAATGCCTGTGAAGTCGGTTTTCCTACAACAAGCTCAGCTCCACCCGCGGCACAGAACAAATCAAGATTCGATGCATTGAGAAACAGTACGCGCTTAGGATGTTTTGGAATTTCCACATTGCGCTGGATGCTGTCTGTCACCACACGTTTATCATTTTCTGTTTCAGTACTCTGCACTGTATCGTTACGGAAAAACAACCAAATTACTGCACCAATTAAGAGTAATATACTGATTCCTACCATTTTTTTTATACGCATTTTTTTACTCCTTCTACTTTACTGCAACGCTAACAACAAAGCCCCGTATATATATCAAGAATCCTCAATATATATACGGAGCTCTCGGCTCTCATTCTATAACAATAGGTTATAGCAAAGCCGCAGATAATATTGCTATCAACTGCGGCTTGCAATCCATTCGTTTAAGCATAACCATGTTTTCGTCTACATGCACTATTTTAATTGATAACGATTATCATTGTCAATGTTTTTTTATTAATTTCTCATCATCACTTCCACAAATTTATTTTGGAACGACTTATAGAAAAAGCCTTGCGAAGTTTATTTATTTTTCGACCACCAAGAACAAATCAGCCTTCTCTTGCTGTACATTTATATCATTATGCACTGGTGTAATCACACCGATTTTCAAGGTCGGTTCTAGTGCTTGCAGCTTCTCTACAACGCCGAGACGGTTATGACTATGAAAATCACCCTGCACGTGTAATACTTTTTTTGCTGGATTCTGCTTGATATAATGTGCAATGCTTTCCGCCATCTTTACTTGTCATATGGACAACGTCACTCCACTACGCCAAATTAAACCATCAATTGCTAAATTTTCCACTTTCTTATCTAATAAATTATCAATGCCAAAATACATACTGTATTTATCGTTGAATTTTTTATTCACAGAGAAATTCAACGTGCTATAAGAATAATTCGTTGTATCTTGGAGATAATCGCGCACCCATTCATTCCATACCACCGCGCTTAAACCAGTGGTTTTTACATCATCATATTGCAACTGCAAACTCATTCTATTCTTTGCTCTGCCTTCAAGACGTGTACCAGTAGTATCGTCAACTGCATCTAATTTTGCATAGGTTGCTTTCACTATCAATTTATCCGATAAATGACGACCAGCTTCAAATTCAACGCCGCTGATTTCGGCTTTATCAATGTTTACCCACTGACTTGTAATGATCATTCCCATCATTGGATTGCCTACAGAACTCAATGTTTTTGAATTGATTAAATTGTCGACATCATTTTTAAAATAGGTTAATTTCCCAAAGTTATTATCTTTTTCTGCTTCAAAACTAATTTCATAATTTTTCGAAGTTTCTGGCTCTAAATTTGGGTTTCCCAAGATATTTACAGTCAAATACCCTGTTGGCGCATGCCGCCAGTTCATATAGAGTTCACTGGCTGTTGGTGCTTTATATGCCGTGCCAATATTGGCTTTAACGCGGCTATTTGCATTGAATTTATAGGTCGTCCCAAATTTTGAAGTCACTTCATCGCCAAATTGATTGTTATGGTCATAACGTACCGAAGGAATCACCAACCATTTGTCGTTCATAACCCACTCATCTTGTAAGTACAATGCCGTATAATCCATAGAGGATTTTGAACTTGTATTACTAATACCTTCAAGCGTTACTGTTTTTTGATCGCTGCCCGTTCCAATGCGCGTACCCTCATAATCTTCTTTACGATATTCACCACCTATCGTAACTAAATGATTATCGGCTGCCTGGATTGTGCGTTTACCATCGGTAATCCAAGAATTGAACTCCATATCATCGAAGGAAATTAACTTATTATTAGACTGATAGCGCTGCCGTTGTTTTTTTTCAAAATTCGTATAATATGTTCTAAGTTCATAATCGCCCGCACCATCTTTACCAGAATATGTAATACCTGTGGATGTACGAGTGTGGTCATAGGAAGTAGTAGAGGGCTTTGCTGACGAAAACAAAGATGGTGAATATGTACTGCGTTGATCAAGTTGTTCTTTTAAAATATCATAATACACATCAATTTTTTTATTTTCGTCGATATCCATCGTTCCTTCGAGATTGAAATAATATTTATCACCGAATTGATTTGTCCCATCAGCATTGGTACGTTCTTTAACATCTGTTGCCCGTCCACTCATCGCCCATGCCCATTTGCCCTGTTTACCAAAATCGGCATAAACGGAAGTATCATTTTGATGGCTTGTCGAAGAAAGCGAAACTGTCGTCTTGGCCTCGGTTGGTTTTTTCATGATGATATTGATAACACCACCTAATGCTTCTGACCCGTAAAGCGAACTTGCCGGCCCGCGCACGATTTCAATTCTTTCAACGTTGTCCATATTGATTCTCTGTAACTCATAATTGTTGGCAGTCTCACTCGTATCTTCTGTACGAATTCTACGTCCATTGACAAGAATCAAAGTTTGATTCGTCTTCATCCCCCGAATGGATACAGTATTACCGACCATCCCATTTTCTAATACATCAATCCCTACGGATAATTTTAAGGCTTGTGCTAAGGTTTCTGCCCCCATTGTATCAAGTTCTTCGCGTGTAATGACCTCTACACTTGCCGGCGTTTCTTTAACTTCTTGTTCTGTACGCGTTGCTGATACAATGACATCGCGTGTTTTTACCACATCATCTTGATTTATATCTGCCGCATAAACCGGATTTGCTAAACAACCTAAAATTGACATTGTTAATAGTACGGCTTTTTGTTTATGACTGATCCCTCTCAACATATCCTCTAATCCCATCCCTTATTTATATTTTATCCTTGTTCTGCAATGCGCTGTACTTCTATTTTTACGTCTTGTTTCAATATTCTCTCCGCACATTCAAGCAATGATTGCGCAATATTCATATGCCAGAATTGTCCAGCAACTGTTAATCGGGTCAATACTTCTCCACGTTTAATTAAACCATTTTTTTGCCAAATTATAAGTAAATCATCAAGTTGCCGGATTTCATCGCCATATTTTGCCGCAAGAAATTCTATATTGAAATAACCTTGTTCCAATTGTTTGAGCATATCATTATGTAAATTCTGAAAATCTGATTGATTTCCCATAAACATGATTGGTTTCTCGCCCTTTGCAATGTTTTCAATATACGCTGTTAACTCACGATGTAAAAAAATTCTATACTCGCCAATATTACCGCCAGCACCTGCCCCAAAAGGAAATACTTCTGTGCCTTGCTTCGTCAGCAAGTTGTACATATTGCGTTCACGGTTACTTTTTGCCCAGTGACAATTACTGAGACGCGTATAAGCGCGTTCACTCAGCCATTCGTTGGCGGTGACAAACATCATTGCCTGTTGTGCCGTCGTCGCCGCTGGTGGAATCGAACCAGCATCAATAGCCTTTTTAAGTGGACTCACTTCAAATAAGTTGAGTTGATACAAATCCATCCCTTCAATTGGCAACGTATCAACTGTTGACAAATCGTCTAGCAAACTTTCAATACTCTGTCCCGGCAAGCCATAAATCAAATCAATAATAATCGAAGCCTGATTGTACGAAGCCAACTTCTGCAACCGTTCTAATACCACTTCACGTGGATCCAACCGTCCCATGTTTTTACGAATATTGGTATCAAACGACTGCACACCGACCGATACGCGATTGACACCATTGGCAAACCACGCTTCCATTTTATCTTCGGTAAGATCATGAATTCTCGCTTCCATTGTTAATTCACAATCATTGGCAACCGGCAAATACTGATGAACCGCCTGCAAAATTCTTGCGGCATTATAGGGTGATAAGGCACTAGGTGTTCCACCACCAATAAATACTGCATGGAATAAACCGCCGCTAACGTAATTATCCGCTTGCGTCATTTTGAGTTCCGTAATCAGATGATCTATATACAAAGTTTCACGTTCCTCATTTGAATAATTTTGAAAGAAACCGCAATATAAACAAATGTTACTGCAAAAAGGAATATGAATATATGCAGTACGTTTTGCACCTTTTTGTGCCGACTCCTGCATTACTTTTCCCCATACAACATGGCGTTCTCTCGGCGATAACGGTCTCCCCTGCACGCCTGGATGCACTACGCGTTTTTTTTCAAAAGCGTATTTCAACGGTTCTTCGCTATAGGTTCCAACCGTTAATTTATATTCTTCTGATGTCATCGCCGAAATAATATCTTTTAATGTTTCCTTCATGTGGTCACACCCTTTCATTTATTGCTATTCTAAATTTTTTTTAATCTGAGCAAATACTTGTTTTGCACGGATTAAATCCTGTGCATCAGGATGTCTGCTTGCCGCTTCATGACGCGCCCTACGTTCCTCATTCATCCCATGTGGATGACCTTCAGGAAATTTTTTATTCATCTGTTCAATTAATTTTGGATCGACTTTACCTTGACAGATAAAGCGTCCCACAACCGTATTTGTTTCGTCCAAGAGTTTTGCAGCATTGTCTAAACTCTTTTTTGCATGTTCCGAGTTCGGGTTTGCTCCAAGTGTTGCAAACAGAGCAACTTTTGCATGGTTTAATGTCTGCAAATATTTTGCTGTTTTTTGATCTGCCGTTCCTCTATCCACCCAAAATCCAACTGCAACTAAATCACAACCATCTACAGCCGGTTCTTCTTCTACCGAAATGAGTTTCACGCCTTTGCCAAGTTCCTCAGCGATTGCTTCTGCCACCATTTTTGTATTACCAGTTAAACTTGAATATACAACTAAACTCTTCATTGATTTTCCTCCTCAAAAAAATTTTTTATGAGTTATTTTTTTCTTTTATTCACTATATGTTTTTACTTTGTACACACCTAACGTAAACATCAACAGACTCATCGCTAAAAGCAAACTAACATCAACACAGCCTTGTGCGCTCCAACTTTGTACACGCAAGAGTTCATTCGCTAGGCTAAGCGGCAATATTCGTACCGCTATTTGCAGCCATTCTGGTAAATTTGTCAAAGGAAAAAACGAGCCGCAAAAGAAAGTCATAGGTGTGATGATAAAGTTAATCACCATTGACAAGGCATCAGGGCTTTGTACTGACAGACCTACGGCAATACCTAAAGCGGCAAAACAAATCGCCGAAAATAAAACGCCAAATAATCCTGGCATATCAATAAACGGCACACCAAAAACTAGCATCGCAACACCATAAATCACACCACCGGCAATCAAGCCGCGTGTCACCCCGGCAAGCGTAATACCCAAGATAATCTGCATTGGTGAAACCGGACTTAAAATCACAGTCTGAAAAGTTCGAAAATAAAACCTGCCTACACTTACAGACAGCGACGTCTGCTGAAACGAATTCATCATCACCGTAATTGAGACCATCCCCTTTGCCAAAAAAGCGATATATCCACCATCAACTTGAATGGTCGCCCCAAGCCCCCAGCCAAAGGCAAGCAAATAAATAAGTGGGAACAATAAAGTGGAAAACACATATCCGAATTTTCCAACTTTCATACGCATCAGCATCATTTCTCGCTGATAAACAGCCAGCCATCCCATTAAGCGCCCTCCTTGCGTATCAAATGCAAAAAAGCTTTTTCCAATGTGATGTTTTCTTTCAATTGATTGGCTTGTTGTGCCATGTATTTTATATTTTCTGTAGTATCCATGCAAAGCAATCTTCCCTCTTTGAGTAATGCAATCCTATCACAAAGTCGCTCGGCTTCTTCCATGTAATGCGTCGTAATGACAATCGTCTTGCCAGCTGCTTTTAACTGAGCTATTGCCTGCCAAACTTCTTGACGCATATCCGGATCAAGCCCAACACTTGGTTCATCCAAAAGTAGAATCTCTGGTTTGGGAATCATCGCTCTAGCAATCAACGCGCGTCGCGCCATCCCTCCTGATAAATGTTCTACTTTGCTTGTTTCCCAAGTATTCATTGTAAATTGTTTAATGATTGCAGCTACACATTGACCTGGATTTTTAACTTGAAAAAGCCGCGCATAAATCATTAGGCATTCTTTTATGTTCAATTCACGTTCCATGTTATTTTCTTGCGGTACGAACCCAACAATCCGTTTAATTTCACTGCGCTGCTTGCGTCCATCCATACCGAATATTTTTACTGTCCCAGCATCAGGTAGACTAAGCCCAGCAATGGTTTTCATCAATGTTGTTTTCCCCGCACCATTAGAACCAAGAAGCCCAATGACTTCACCTGCTTGAACGCTAAATGAAACACCATGCAACACCGTTTTACGCTGATACGTCTTTATAATTTCTTCTATTTTGAGTGATTCCATATTACGCTCCTGCGGATAAACAAACATCATGTGGCAAACAAACCAGATGTTCCGATTCTCCTTGTTTAATTTTCATTACCGTATTTTCCACTTCATATAGCGCTCGCAATGTTTCACTAGTAAATACGTCCGCGACTGCACCATCGGCCATAATTTTCCCTTCTTTAACCGCTACGAGACGATTGCTAAAACGTGCTGCATGGTTTAAATCATGCAGTACCATAATGACTGTAATCCCAAGTTTATGATGCAACGTTGAAACGAGCTGCATCAATTCGAGTTGATGATGAATATCAAGATACGTTGTCGGTTCATCCAACAGCAATATTTCTGGTTCCTGTGCCAATGCCAGTGCCAGCCACGCACGTTGTCGTTCTCCACCAGACAAAGTATCCAAGCGACGATATTTCATATCTGCTATCCCTGTCGCGATTAAAGCCTTATCTATTGCAATTAAATCTTCATTATTTTTATCAGCAAACATGCGTTGATATGGCATCCGTCCATAGCACACAAGATCATACACCGTCATATCAGTCGGTACCACGGCCGACTGCGGTAATATTGCCAGCTTCTTTGCAATTATAGCCGGTGATAATTTATGAATATCTTTATTATCAAGAAATACCGTCCCTGTAATCGGTTTTAGTAGTCGCCCTAACGCTTTCAGCAAGGTCGATTTTCCTGAACCATTAGGGCCAATAATTGAAATAATATCTGCCGCCTCTACAACGAAACTCACATCCTCTGCTATTGTAGTTACACCGTATTGCAATTTTAAGTGCTTCGCTTCCAAAATCATTGTCTACTCAATCCTTTCTTCAATAAATATAAAAAAAACGGTGCCCCAAGAAATGCCATAAAGACACCTACTGGTACTTCTATTGGGCTAAACATCGTCCGTGCTACTGTATCTGCACCAACAACAAGTGCCGCACCGAAAAGTGCTGAGCACGGCAACAAAAATTCAAAATCAGACCCAATAATCATGCGCATCATATGCGGAACAATCAGTCCAACAAAACCAAGCATGCCTGCTACACTTACCGCTGATGCCGCAAGCAACGCCGCAAGTATCACCATGAAAAATCGTGTTCTTTCTACATGCGTACCAATACTTTTTGCCACATCATCACCAAGTTGAAGCGCATTTAGATGACGATATCCCAAAAAGGTGCCAACAAGACCGATTACGCTATACGGCAAAATCATCAAGACATGCGACCACGATCGTCCTTGAAAACCGCCTGCCATCCAGCTGACTGTGCCTTGTACCTTGTCGGCATGAAATACCATTAAAGCACTCATTCCGCCGCCGAAAAAAGCTCCTACCGCCACACCGGCTAAAATCATTCGTATGGGTTGTATACCGCGCTCCCATGCCAGTAAAAAAACGATTGCCGTCGCCAACATCGCTCCAGCAAAAGCGACAATTGGCACAAGCATTGTTTGCTCTGGAAACAGAATCATTACGAACATCGCCGCAAGTCCTGCCCCTGCTGATATCCCAATAATCCCCGGATCCGCTAGAGGATTACGCAAAACTCCCTGCAAAATACAACCCGCTACCGCCAAATTAAGCCCTGTCAAAGCACCGACAATAACTCGTGGAATACGAATATGATATAAAATACGGTAATGCTCCGTCTGCTCTGCACGTATGAGAACAGCACCTACCTCGGATAATGGAATATTCACTGCACCGATGACAATTCCGCCAAGCATCATTAGTGCCAGCATTACAAAAGCACCTACCAGCACAAAATTTCGTTTGTTAAGTCGTGGATCTTGCTGATATTGTTGTATTTTTTTTGTTATTATTTCCAATTATTTTTCTCCTTCTCTTTTGCACAACAAGTACATCCTGTTTGTTGCTCCTTAAAAGCTTGTATGTGCCCGCATTTAGGGCATTTTATTGAAACGTATTTTACAAATCCATAAAACAAAAGTCTGTTGCAATCACTACAACGAATTTTCGGTAAATTTTCCACTTTTTCACCCCATAAATTCATAACGAATTGGTATTTCCATTTCAAGGCTCCGGCCTGCCCTATGCGAAAATGGACAAGCATCCTTTACTGCTTTAATTGCGCTATTATCCAAACTTTTTACACCAGATGACTCTACAATTTTCACATCGCTTAGGTTGCCTTCAGCATCAATTTTAACAAACACAGTAACCGTACCTGTTTGTCCTCGTTTTATTGCCATATATGGATATTCTTTATTGCGCTCCACTAACGAAACAAAAGCATTGATTACACTATCCACATCTATATTGCTGCCATAACTATTTCCTTCCACCCTATTACCACTATCCTTAAACATGCCTTCACTATATCGACCAGCCGCCTCATCCTGTACTGTACTCATTAGTCCAGTGTGTGATGCATTCGCAGAATCTCGAACTGCTATCTGCCCGTTATTCTCTCCAATTGCTGTATCGCGTACGGCTATACTAGCGGTTGACGTTCCCGCAGCATTTTGCAATCTTTTTTGTGCCTGTATCGACCTTGATATGACCGATTGCTCTATATGCTTCGTTGCTTGCGCTGCAGAAAATATCGTTTCTTCTGGCTGTGCAACTAAATCTAACGTAATATACTCTTCAGGTTTTTCCATTGTCGTAGCAAGATTTGTACTTAAAGCTCCAACCAACACAATTGCAAAAAAATGCACCACACAGGAAACTTTAAGTCCTTTATACCAATTATTCTGAACCTCTAAAACCACCGTCTGCACCGCCTTTTTATTACTATCACATCTATATGTTTTAAATGATATTCATTCTCAATGTACAAGTATAAAAAATTCCGCATATATATTACTAGTGCTTTAATACATATGCGGAACTCTTGGTTCTCTAACTTTATTTACCTGCTAATACTTATTGCTCATTTTTATCTAAGGTATCACAGACCGTAGATAGTACCACATTAACTGTAGTCACCAGCTCCATAACTATAAGCACAAGTATAATTTATCTACGCTCATTATATTGATAATGATTTTCATTGTCAATACTTTTATGAATATCTTACAAAAATATTCATATTTCTTATATAAAAAGCGGTATTTAATTCTATGAATTAAATACCGCTTTTCACTATTGTGTTTTAACGCCTACTTTATCTATTTTCAGCAACAGGTTCACGAACCCAATGTTTTTTGCATTGATACCAAATCATTGGAACTACTAACATTGGAACTCCAATATACAAAGTTGACCGCAAATCCTCGGTAAAAGCAATTACGAATAAGCATATTACCTGCACCCAAATTCCAAATAAAGTAACATACGGAAAAAACGGCGTTTTATATTTTAATGTATGTTCTAAACTTTGTGCAATAATTTTTTTACGGAAATTATATTGACTCCAACAAATCGAAATCCAAGCCATTGCCCCAGTAAAACCAGAAACCGCCAATAAATATGTGTACGCAGTTGCACTGGCATCTAAGGTATAAATTGCAATAACTAACCAACAACCAATTACAGAAACCAAAATTGAATTTTGTGGCATACCATTTTTATTTAACGCACCTAACCATTTTGGTGCCATATTCATTTTTGCCAGAGCATGCAATGCACGGCCACTACCATAAAGTCCTGAATTTGAGCAAGAAATTGCTGCTGTTAATACGACAAAAGCAAACAAATCTCCCGCCCAGCCAAAACCATAATCATTTAAAGCTACTGCAAATACACTTTCTTCTAAGGAAGCTCTATTCCAAGGTAAAATTGAAATCAATAGAGAAATCGGAATGATATATAACGCAATGATACGCCATGTCACATTTCTTACAGCAATTGGAATGCTTTTTTCTGGTTCCCTGCATTCCCCTGCCGCCAACCCAATGATTTCTGATCCTTGGAAATTGACTAAGATAATGACCATCGTCAAAACAATCGACCAATAGCCATTCGGTGCAAAACCACCATTTCCTAACAATATACTAGTGCCAAGCACACCTTGATTGCCAATAACACCGAGACAAATCAAAGCACTTACACACACAAACATAATCAAAGCTACGATTTTAACAATCGCTAACCAAAATTCACTTTCACCAAATTTCTCTACATGGAAAAGATTAATCATCGTCACAATGACACCAAATAGAACAGCCCACCAAACCTGACTGACTTCTGGAACAAATTTATTCATGATAATTCCCGCCGCGATCATTTCCGACGGTACATAAGCGATCCAATTAAGCCAATATGCCCAGCCTACACCACATGCCCAAGTCGACGATATGTTTTCTTTCGCATAGGTAACAAACGAACCTGATATCGGTTTTGCGACTGCTAATTCCGCTAAACATAACATGACGCATAGCACAATTAAGCCTCCCAATAAATACGCTAATATCGCTGCAGGTCCAGCCTTCTCTAATACATAACCAGTACCTAAGAAGTACCCACTACCAATAATGCCGCCGAGCGAAATAAGCTGCAAATGTCGGTTCTTTAATCCTCTGTTCATTGATGGTTCTTTCATGTCCTTCTTAACACACCCTCTCGGTAAATTTATCCTATTTAATTTATAAGCATATACAGAATACTACAAATATCTTTATATTGCTATAAAAATTTGTTATTCTTAAGTTTTTTTCTTATAATATCTAAAAATCACAATATTTATGAATAAAAGCTCTTACAAACGTTAAAGTTTTCCTGTATAATTTCATATGACAAATTATTTTGAGGTATAAAATGAATACAAACTATAAAACGATAAAAGGTTATGCCGAAGCAGAATATGAGATTAGTAAATCTCGCTTTTTAGCTTTTATAGAACGTGCCAACACCGAAGCTGAGGCAATTTTCTTTATCAACAAAATAAAAAAGCTCCACTGGGAAGCACGGCATAACTCTTCTGCTTATATCATCGGTAACCGTGGACAAATCCAAAAGGCAGATGATGATGGTGAACCAAGTGGAACGGCAGGTAAGCCAATCTTAGAAGTATTGAAAAAAAATGAGTTGAAAGATGTCGTCATTGTAATCACCCGCTATTTTGGTGGGATAAAACTAGGCGCTGGTGGTTTGATTCGTGCATATGGTAAAGCTACGAGCTTAGGACTTGATGCCGCGCAAATTGTGAAAAAAGTACAGTATATCCGCTTTGCAATAGATATTGACTATACATTGCTTGGTACACTAGAAAATAATTTACGGCTGAATCACTATATGGTTGAAGACAAACTCTTCACAGATAAAGTACGCCTTCTCGTTTTTGTAGAAAAGGGCTTTGAAGATAAACTAATAGAATCTATCACCAATTGGACCTCTTCCAATTGTGTATTAACAGAACTTGATACTGTCTACTTAGAAATCGTTGTTAATCAACCGCAAGATTAGAATCGTATCATTTATTTTAACTCACGTAAAAATATAACGAAAAGGTGTAAATATTGTGCCAAAAATTAAATTTAAACAATCGTTTTTGACTAGTCCTAAGATTTCTAAATTACCAATGATTCTTATGGCTATATATTTGATTGGTTGTGCTATGATTATCGCAGCAACAGCTATGCTCTCCTCGTTTTTTCAATTATCCACGACCATGTTTTATATTTTTCAAACGAGTATTTTAGTTTTGACTACGACGAACTTTATTTATTGCTTATCGAAAATGTTAACCAAAAGACTTATTCGCACACATAAAAAATATAAAACGAGTACACACTCCTTGCAATTGGCGAATTTAGAGTTAACGAATTATAGCGCTAAACATTCACATGAAATTCAACGTTATAAGGCCGTTGAAAATAAGCATTTAGAAGAAGTTGCTTTTCTTTCCAGTCATGACCCATTAACCAAACTTCCAAACCGTATCTTATTTAGTCAAAGATTAACTTCTTATATCAATTCTCCATTATCAAAAAATAAAATTTTTGCCTTGATCTTTATTGATTTAGACGGTTTCAAGATGATCAATAGTACACTCGGCCATGATTTTGCCGATAATCTACTGATGATCGTAGCCAAACGCTTGAAAGAACATGTGCAGAATCCCGACTACCTCTGTCGCTTAAATGGTGATGATTTCATTGTCGTCTTATCTAATGTTGATTCTTTAGATATGATTACCGATGAAGTAATAGACCTAATTGAACTCATCCAAAAATCCTGGAAATTTGAAAATCAATCTTTTAATATCAATGCCAATGCTGGTATCGCTCTATTCCCAGATGACGCCAATGATACCAACACCCTCATCAAAATGGCTGAAATTGCAATGCAGCGTTCACGTGAGCAAGGCAGTGGAAAATATCAATATTATATGGATGAAATGGAACTCAACATCGCAAAGCGTTTGGATATGGAAAATGATTTACGGGTCGCTTTAGTGGAAAATCAGTTTGAGCTATATTATCAACCTCAAGTCGATGTAAATGGAATTATCGTTGGGGTGGAAGCATTAATTCGTTGGAATCATCCTACAAAAGGTTTAATTTCACCAGCAGATTTTATTCCTGTTGCCGAAGATTGCGGCACAATTATCCCAATCGGTGAATGGGTCATCAAAACCGCCTGCAAGCATAATAAACAGTGGCAAGACATGGGATTCCCACCAATTTCAATGTCAGTCAATTTATCAGCAAAACAGTTCCAACAAGATAACTTGAAAGAAGTCATCTTTGATTGTCTATCGGAGTCAAATCTTGCACCCGAATGGTTAACGGTTGAAATTACTGAAACGGCAGCAATGAATAATGCAGATTATACCATGCTCGTTTTACAAGACTTAAAAAATAAAGGTATCAAAATATCACTAGATGATTTCGGCATGGGCTATTCTTCTTTTATTTACTTAAAACGCTTTCCTGTCGATATGCTGAAAATTGACCGTTCTTTTATCAGCGATATCGGAGATAATTCCGATGGTGCTCATATTGCAAAAGCGATCTTAGGACTTGGCAAAAACCTTAAACTGAAAGTCGTCGCCGAAGGTGTAGAAACCGTCGACCAATTAAAATTTTTACGTCATGAAAACTGTTCACATATTCAAGGCTATTTATTTGGGAAACCAGCTCCTTATGACGAAATTACCGAAAGGTTTAAAACCCAAGCATTATATCGGTTTAAAGACATACTAAAAAAAGGCTAAACGCAAGTTTAGCCTTTTTAATATATAGATGGATGAATTTTATCATTAATTTATTATCCATAAATTAATGATAAAATTCCGTCCGTTAACCTCTCCTATTAGGAGAGGCTTTCGTTCTGCATAAATTACATACCAAAACAATAATCTTAGCAATAAAACTTACCGTTTCCAAAGGCTCTCCTAATAGGAGAGCTGGCGCACAGCGACTGAGAGGTTAACGTCCCCATCACCGAAAATATTCTATCATTGCGTTCGTTTGACTAGTACTAACTAGAGATACGTCTCTTACCGACTTGCTAATTTTCGTTGTAATTCATCAACTAGAATATATTATTTAAAGGGTGCATAAAGTTCTTTATATTCATCTGTTTGTTCAATGAGATTGTAAAGGTATACATGCACACCGTTTGGGTCATCAACAACAAAACTACGTTCGCCCCATGGTTTATCTTGCAACTCTTGGTATATAGTAACGTTGTCTTCTTTCAAGCGATTGTATTCTGCCTCCACATCTTCTACTTCAAAAGATAAAATCATTCCTTTACCATTGAAGAATTCACCTTCTTCCCTTTGTGGAAGCGTAAAGCTAATCCCCGCATCGCCTTCTGGTGTTACAAGTTCAATATACCAATCGCTTTCGTAAGCTAATTTAAACCCAAAATGGTTCATATAAAAATCTTTTGATTCTTGAAGTTTTTCTGTACTAAACGTCGTATCAATACGTTTTATTTTCATAAAAGTTCACTCCTATCGTTATAAAACAATACCTTTATTTACTTCGATACTTTTATATAAATACCTTCTACATTCAAATGAACAATCCCATCTTTGCATAATCCGTTATTCTTTTTGTAGGTAATCTCTTGTATCTGTCGAATTTAAATAAAGTATTTTAAGAAAAATTTTGGAGGTATACAATATGTTATATGAATTAATGGAACAAGGTTTTGGTAACACTGAAGATTATAACTGTGCCGAGAAAATTATTTACGGTGCAAATCAAGCCTATCAACTCAACCTAGATAAAACAGCACTAAAATTATCAGCTGGCTTTGGTGGTGGCATGGGTGTCGAAACAACATGTGGAGCACTTAGCGCAAGCGTTATGGTACTGAGTCATATCTTTGTAGAAGATTATGCGCATGAAAGTTCTATGATAAAAGTACTGACCCAAGAACTATTTTCTTTATTTCATCAAGACCTAGGAGAAATCAATTGCGCACCATTAAAAGCAAAGTATCGCACACCAGAGCTGCAATGCTCAAAAATAATTTTAGCAGCGGCCAAAGCACTTGATCGTGTCATTGCTGAACATAAAAAATAAATATACAATGAAAAACAATTGACATATGTGCTACTCCCTATTTGGTATAATTACCGATCAATAGAGAAGTATACATATGTCAATTGTTTTTTTATCCGATGACCAACCCGCTAGCGGTGCGTAAAGAGCGGCTAAGTCCCTGAATTATAGTCTCCATTTATTTCTGTACTAAATAATCACTAAAAGTATCACTTAAATACGCGCCAATCGTGCTCCCAATAATTTTTTTTCCTTCTACATCGGGATGAAGACCATCCACTGCCATTGTCGCAAACAGCCAACCACGATCATCCGTGAGTTTCCCCGTTATATCAACATAATACTGTTGTGATCTAATCCATGCATTGACACTCTGCTGTTCACGCTCCCAGCCTGGTGCAACATCAATATTTGATACTACTTTCATCGCCTCTGGATTGATCGGCGCTATCGTAACGAAAACTGGAATAATATTATTATACAAACATTTATACTTGATTCTATTTAGACCTGCAATTACCTGCGTTGCTTTATCGCCTAAACGAATATTATTAATTCCCCCCCAAATCACGAGAATTTTAGGATGAAACGGCAATACATCGTCATTAAAACGATTAACCAGATTCTCCACAGTATTTCCGCTCAAACCTAAGTTACGAATCGGAACTTTCGAATACGTTTCCCAATCATACAGAGTATTACTTGGAGGTGTCGATACAGCACCTCCACCATGTGTAATGCTATCGCCAAAAGCCGCTACCCTTGCACCATCATGCTCCACTTTAAAACGATCTGGATTTGACCAAGCACCTACTGCTTCCAGCATAGAATTTCTCGCTCTAACCCGCCACCAATAACTGCCCTCTTGACGATACGGTGTATCATCATAATAATCATAAGACCTTTGCCCTGCTATAGAATCTGTTTTAAGCAATATATCTGGCGTATGTGGATTATTATCAGGATCATAAAATACTTGTAAATCATAATCAGTTGCCCTTAAAACTGGTATCCACGAATATACTGGATAAAGTTTAGCATACGGCAACTTATCAAACTGTGTCGTAGTTTTTGGTCTAACTGGATTGATTTCCGCTTCAATTAGCAGTTTTGGTTCCGTAAAATTCGTTATTGGCTGCTTATTGATATCAAGCCCTCTAACCTTCCAATACAATCCATTGCATTCTACACTAAAAAAAGAAACATCTAATTCGTATCCTGTCGTGTAAATATTTGTTTTAGTCGTCACTACGTGGCTCTTCTTCGCTGATTTTCCATCAGTAATAACTAACTCATACATCACCGCATTCGGTACAGAATCCCAAGTAACACGAATTTTGTCTATAGGAGTTACTTGTGCTGCTCCTACTGGTGTGAGTAACACCCCCTGTACAAGCATAACTACTACTAAAAAACTTATCTTACCAAAAATCTTTTTAATCATTCAACCAAAACCCCTATAAAATAATATAAACTGGGCTAGCAAACCCAGTTCATATTATACTACAAATTGTCGATTAACGGGTAATGATTCTTCCCAAACGAGTATCTGAAAAATAATTCCAAATCCATTTTAATACTACCGTTACATTGGTGTGGAAACCAGCCAAACGTAATAAATGAATGAGCATCCAAGCAAACCAAGCAATAAATCCATCAAATTTCATATCGCCTTTGCACATAACAGCATCGCCACGACCGATGGTTGCCATACTGCCGACATCTTCATAATGGAATGTTTTCATTGGCTGACCATTGATATCACCCATAATATTATTGATACAAACAACTGCTTGTTGTGTTGCTACTGGCGCAATCGTTGCCAGTGGGCGTCCATCTTGCAGAAAATGTGCCATATCACCAATTGCATAAACTTCTGGACGATTTGGAAGCTGTAAATATTCATTAATGATGACGCGACCAGCTCGATCCATTTCTGCTCCCATCTTCGCTACGATTGGAACTGCCTTAACCCCAGCTGCCCAAATAACCGTTTTTGTCGGAATAACTTCGCCACTTTTAAACGTTAAATTTTCACCATCATAGTTCATAACCTGTGTTTCTAAACGAACATCTACTCTTTTTTTACGTAATGTGTTTACAGTTGAATTCCGAAGACTTTCTGGCATCATCGGTAATACTTTATCGGTTGCTTCAATTAACTTGATATCCACTTCGTTAAGATCTAAATTGTGATATTCTTCACGCATTACATTATACATTAACTCGGACAATGAGCCAGCCTCTTCGACACCAGTAGGACCGCCACCTACGCAAACAAAAGTTAATAATTGTTTACGCTTTTGTGGATCAGCTTCACGAGAAGCTTCTTCGATTACACTAAGAACATGGTTGCGAATCGTTACAGATTCTTCTAATGTTTTCATTGCAAACGAATTTTTCTCTACCGATTCCATGCCGAAGAAATTTGTCGTTGCTCCAGCGGCCATAACTAAATAATCATACGTTATTTTTCCAGTTGTCGTAATAATTGTTTTATGATCTAAATCAAAGTCCTCAACTTCTCCTAAATGAAAGTTTACGTTTTTATGGTTACGGAAAAAGGCTCTAATTGGATATGCGATTTCATCTGTTGATAAACATGCTGTAGATACTTGGTATAAAAGTGGTTGAAATAGGTGATAATTATTTCTGTCAACTAAGGTTACATCAACATTCTTATCAGCAAACCCTTGTGCGACTTTAACTCCACCAAACCCAGCTCCAACAATAACTATATGAGGTCTTTTTACATTATCAATATGATCCATTAAATAAGTCATCTCCCAAATATAAATTTAAATATAATACCCATGTTTTAGAGCTTAAGTTCTTCAAAAAGCATTTCCGTTCAACTTTATTGCAATATAAATTATTTCATTATTCAATCAATTATTATTATATCGCTTCATAAGTCAAATTATTACAAATATCTCTCAAATAAATGCTTGCTTTTTAAAATAATTCATTTTTCTGAAAATAACACATAAATATTTATAGGTTTATTTTGTATTATATTATTTAGTTATGTGAATTTATTAACTATCAACTCTAACATAAGCTCTTTTTAACTTACATATATCATTATATAAGAAAGTTAAAAAAATAACAATGTTTTTTTGTGATTTTTTTAACTTTCTTTACAAAAAAAGAAAAGAACAACAAAAATGCTGTTCTTTTAGTATCGTTTTCGCTTTACCGAAGATAGAAAACCCAACTGCTCACGATATTTCATGACCGTTCGCCTTGATATATTCATATCCTCTGCTTTTAATAGTTCACTAAGCTGCTGATCACTCAAAGGTTTTTTCGTATCTTCCTGTTCAATGAAAGCTTTGATTTTTGCCTTCACCTGGCTTGCAACAAGTTCTTCACCATTCGCACTTAGATTTGCATTAAAGAAACTCTTTAAGCTCATCACACCATGCGGTGTCTCTACATACTTATTAGCAACACTTCTACTGACCGTTGATTCATGCACTTCAATGCAATCGGCAACCGTCTTCATCAACATTGGCTTAATAAATTTAGGTCCCTTATCAAAGAATTCTCTTTGCAAACGAACAATTTGAGATACTACGTTATAGAGAGTAGTACGGCGCTGCTCAATACTCTTAATTAACCAGGCAGCGGAATTCACTCTTCCCTCAATATATTTTTTCGTATCATTGTCAAAATCACTGGCATTTTTATAGGCACTATTGATATTCAATCTAGGAATGCCATAATCATTGACCAATACAATATATTCATTATCAATTTTTCGCACAACAACATCCGGTACTATATAATCAGACTGCTCTGAGCCAAAAGCGAGTCCTGGCTTTGGATTTAGACTGCGAATTATATCGACAGCGAGCTGAATATCACTAGGCAAACAGCCGAGTTTATCGGCAATATTTTTATAGTGTAAACTAGCAATTTCATCTAAATAATGATCCAGTATTTCTGCAACTAATCCATGATAAATCCCCTGTTGCTTTGCTTGAATCGTTAAGCATTCCTGTAAATTACGGGCACCAATCCCATCGGGTTCAAATGTTTGAATAATAGTAAGAACATTCTCAATTTCATTTTCACTACGTTTCAGCGCTGCAGCAATTTCTTGTAATGTACAGGTCAAATAACCATTGTCATTAATTGAACCAATAATATACTGCGCGATTCCACGTTCGTTGGCATTAGAAAACGTCATATTGACCTGCTCTTCGAGTGCTTCTTCTAAGGTCTGCTTAATCACAGCAACAGCTTCAAAGCTTTGCTTTACATCGTCACGTACTACACTGCTCGTCGCCGCGGTCTCATCACCAAGATAATTCGCTAAGGCACTAATATCATCAAAACTAAATTGGTCGGTAACTTTTTCTATTGTATCCGTATCGCCATCATGTTCATCCATTTCAAGCGCTGGATTCTCTAAATATTCATTATCAATTAATGCCCTTAAATCCTGGGCTGACAATTGTAATATACTAATCGCTTGTTGGAGTTGAACCGTCATTGCTAACTTTTGCCCCAATTGGAGATTTAAACTCTGCTCCATAAAGAACGCTCCTTACTAAAATAACCTAAATTGCTGCTGCGATTGCTGCCCCTACTCCGGAACCACTATTTTCTAGTATCAAACTAATCTTTTTCGCATCTTCTCCAATGATTTCATACATAGCCTGCTGCATCGATTCTTTATACAATGGCATTTTTTCAAATAAAGAACCATCAATTGCTATGGTATGTTCGTTCATGGATTCATCGCCGTCAATATGCCAAATAATCGCAATATACGAAGTAGCTACAAGTCTAGCTGAACGAATAACGACCATTTCCGCAGCTGCTTTTACCCACTCACCTGTTTCTTGATCTAAATCAATCGACATTTTATCTTTCATTAACGTACGAACCGCATTTAAATTTTGACTCTGATCAGCAAGAATCACCGATAAATCTGCACCATCAAACTCAATTGCCTTGTCTTCTAATCCAAGCGCATCACAGATGGCAAGATAAAAGAGTACCCCCAAGTATTTTCCTGAAACCATCTTTTCTAGGCGCTGTGCACCTGGTTTTTCACTACGCCCATCGATAACTTTATCATATTGGTTGGTAAATAATTTATCAAAATTACCAGACTCTAAATTAAGAATCATTCTTGGTTTCGCTAAACCACGATAGCTTTCTAAATATGCCGTATTGTGGCCAGTCCCACAAATCGAGCCAATATCCGTGCGATCCTTCTTATACGCTGCCGCTAGTAAAGTAGCTACCGTATCATTGATAACGGCAACTGGCTTAATATTACTCGCGCCACGTCTTGTAAGAGCCGCTTTTAATAACTCATTGACAACTTCGCCTTCTACCCCAGTTGTTGCAAATTCTTTTGTCCAAGTAATCAGTCTGGCATTATTCAAATCTGTTTGCATTGATGGAAAAGAAAAAGTATGTCCGAGTAAATATTCTTTCCCCTCCTCCGCAACTTCTAAAATTAGACCAGCAATAAAATCAAATAGACTTTCAGCGGTTGTATTTGCTGAAATATAGTTGTAATCAGCAGTTACCAATTGTTTCGCTGCTTTTTTTACAACATGCACTTTGCCATCGCCTAATAGCTCAATGAGTAAAGCTCGTACATTGGTACCCCCGAAATCAAGAGCGATGAATTGGCCTTTTTCATCACGCGTCGGTAATGCCAAATAAGATTTAAGCATCTTAAAAGAAGATAGGGCATCGCCTTCTAAGCCTAATACAATATCGCGACGAAATGCCGCGGCAATTTGCTCTAATTCTACTTTGTCTATAGTAAATGAGTCTATAATATCTTGAAATTTACTTTCATTAAAAATAGTAATCACTCCCTATGTTTCTTTAACAATCTATTGTTATTGTATCACATAATCGCAGCCCTATAAACTAGTTTGATTATACAATTTATCTAATTAATAGTAAAAAGATAAGCTGTCAAACTAAGAAATTTTTTTACTGTATTATTATAAAGTAAAAATTTTATTAGTTTGACAGCCTCTTACTTTTGCAACTGACACTCGCTCTCCATAGCTCTCTTTATTACCTTGTTATATAATTACTGTAAATATTATACGTAATACTAAGGCTTTAAAAAAGCCTTTAGATGAAATTTTAAATACCCTTCGCTCAATGTAGCCTAGCATATTTTTACCGCATTTCCCAATTGAACAGTTCGCCAGATTCCACTGAGTTCTCTTTAGCCGTCATTTTCTGAGGAGTTAACCGATAAACGGAAACCGCATTTCCGTCAAGTGAAGATCGATACTTTTCAATCAAAGTACTGGTTAAAGGATGATTATAATATTTTGGCATATATTTATCAAGCAAATTCTGGAGAGCCACGGCTGCCTCCTCATGATCAGTCACCTTTTCAGCCTTGCCAAAAAGCATTACACTCATATATGCAGTATCGGCGTGACATGGCACCGGGTCAATCACAGTACCATGCTCCTTATATATAGTGAAACAAACCAACTGGTTTTTAGAAAGGATATTTTCTTTTTTACCTGATCCCATACCATGAAAATAAATTGAACCATCATACCATACATAGTTCATCGGAACAGCATACGGGAAAGTATCGTCTACCATTCCCAGAACACCGTTTCTTTCTTGTAAAATAAATGCTTCTATTTTTTGCTGATCAGTACAGTTTCTCTTTGTATAGCTGACTTGATGCATCACAATCCACCCTCTCTATACATTTTTTCTAATTGCGTAAGAAATCTATTCATTAACTTATTATCTTTCTCAATATACTCTGGATGAGCAAGTAACTCTTCAGGCGTCTGGACATAAATATCAGGAACCATTTCATCCCGGCAATTCTCCACAAGCCCATTGATAATCGATAAGGTATTTTCCAAATGATATTGAAAGCCAAATACCCTATTTTTATAAATGAAGGCTTGGTGCTTACAAGCCTCACTTTCTGCTATGCATTTAGCATCTTCAGGCAAAGTACTAAATGTATCACCATGCCACTGAAATACTACTGGATGCTCAGGGAAAAAAGAAAACAACGGCGACTTCTTAGCTTCTTCACTCAAACAGATTGGAAACCAACCAATTTCCTTATAAGGATTTTGGGTCACCTTACCACCTATTACATCGGCAATCAATTGACCACCGAGACACAATCCGATAATCACTTTATCAGCTGCAATACTTTCTCTTATGAACACTTTTTCATCGGCAAGCCACGGATAATTTTCTTCGTCATAAATATTCATCGGTCCCCCCATAATTACAAGCCAATTAAATTTATCTTGCTTAGGAAAAGCTTCATTTCTATATAATTGCGTGCTTGTTATGCTATGCCCATTTTCCTTTGCCCATATTAGAATACTTCCAGGATTTTCGAAGGGAACATGTTGCAAATAGTGAAGTATCATTTCTTTTTTCATCCTTTCATCACTGCTTTTAGCTTGCTTATTTAAAAAAAAAAAAACCAACCTTAATGTATGCGCGACCTTGCACATCACTTAGTTGGCACTTCATTATGCTATCTATTTTATTATTCTTCCATTCTTTTTATCCGAAGCTATTATGTTCAGTACAGCACGCCTTTGCCACTAAATTTGTTATTTCAGGCAATAATTTTATATCGATTCCAGTTTCGTATCCATGAATTTTGGTCAACACAGCAACAACTTGTTCCATGGCTGCATTACCAGCTCTCTCGCCAATCCCCCCCACGGTGACACTGGCCAGTTGCACACCTGCCTGAATTGCAGCCACTGTATTAGCGGTAGCCAGCCCGAAATCATTATGCACATGAATTTCCAAGGGAAGCGCGCATTTTTTGACCAATTCTTGCATAACTTCATAAGTCTTAATCGGCTCTAAGCACCCAACCGTATCAGCATAACGAATATATTCCGCCCCCATACGTGCAGCAGTATCGGCCACTTTCAAAAAAAATTTTTCATCAGCGCGCGACGTATCCTCCGTTCCCACCGAGATTCTACAGCCCAAACTACCGGCATAAGCCATAGATTCAATAAGTTGCTGCAAAACACCTTCCCTTGTTGTTTTTAATTTATATTGAAGATGTAAATCAGATACAGGAATGGAAATATGAATAAAAGAGAATCCACAAATTACCGAGGTCAAAATATCTTGCTTTACCGCCCTGTTCCAAGCAATCACTCTTGCCGATAGCCCAGCATTTACAATTGCTTTCAATGCAGTTTGCTCTTCAGCCCCCATTGCTGGCACCCCTGCTTCAATGGCAAATACACCAATTTTATCAAGAGCTTTGGCAATCGCAAGTTTTTCTTGTTGGGAAAACACCAACCCTGCTGCTTGCTCACCATCACGCAAAGTTGTGTCTACAATATTTATTTTCATTAAGCTACCTCATAAACTAGTTTTTGTAATTGAAGATCAGAAACAGGGGCTTTCTGCCGAATTGCCAAGCCACGAACTTTTTCTAGCACCTTTATCACCACGATTGGCAGAACAAAAATATTCATTTCTTTTAGTTTTAGTTCAATTGCCGCTTTACCCGAATGCTTGCCAATAATAATTTTACGTATTAACCCTACCGTTTCTGGAGTAAAAGGCTCGTATAAATCGCTTTTCTTATTGACACCATCTACATGAATACCTGATTCATGGGCGAAAATGTAGGACCCGATAATCGCTTTTGTTGCCTTCACACTTTGACCAACATAGCTAAGCAATTCTTCACAACGAATCGCCATATTTGGGGGTACATCTAACGGAAAATTTAATAAATACCGCGCTCCCATCAATACTTCTTCAAATGCTGGATATCCAGCAACACCTCCGACAGAAACAGCGATATATCGAATACCACTTTTTATTGCTCCAAGAGCATTTCCTGTAGCCAATCCCATAGCGTTCTTACCATAATATTCTATTGGGCATGGTATCTGTTTCTGTAAATCTAGCAAGGTACAATAAGTATTCACCGAATCCAACTCACTATCTTCATCATCAAAAATAATGCTACTTATGCTATACTCCTTAATAATTTTGCCAAGATACAGTATATCACTTGCTTCATATCGACAGCTACCCGTGATATGGAGCGATATAGTCATTTGCCATTTACAAGCCTCACTAAGTGCTTGTGCCACTAAATCTGGTAATTTTCTCACATCTTTATAGTTTAAACTGATTTTGACATTACGACAGCCACATTGATGAACTTGCGCAACCTGTTCGAGGTTAGGTTGAATACAAACACGTATATCTTTTACAACTAACGCGTCATAATGCAAAACAGCCAATAAGGAATGTACGGTTAAATCAAATACAAATTGCGACAATGTCGCAATTTTTTGTTTTACACAGATAAATTCAGATATGTCCAAATATCGTCTTTCCAAAGCCTCCCCAAGTGTCTGGTCAATGAACGTAAAATCCGCTTTCATCACATAACCTTCTTTCGTTTATACTATATTCCACACTATATCCACCTAATTTTATCAAACTGTCCCGCCAGCTACACTTTATATTCCACTACAAGCGGTTCCCGAATGAGCTTTTGCTTCATCGCGCAATTTATAAAAAGCATGCAGTAAACCTTCTTCGACACTGGCACAGGATTCTATCACAAAAATACCATTTTCCGTCAAACATTTTTGCGCATCATTACCAATCCGCATAGTCAGTACTGCATCACAATCTGCAATTTTCTGAATCACTGCTTCTTTTACATCTTCCGTCTCATCACAACTTGTCATCCCTTGACAATGCTTAGGATTGGCTCTAGACTCAATAAACCGAATATTCACACCATCTATTTCATAAATTTGAAATTCTAAAGCGTGACCATAATGTAAATCAACCAATTTTTTATCTTCGGAAGTAACAGCCACTTTATATACACTAGCCGGCAACTTACATTTTTTCATAACATCTGGCTTGGTGTTTCTAAACTTGTATGATTGATCTTCTGTCAGAAGTCCGATAGCATCAGCCCTGCATTGCTGACAGTGACGCATCTGTGAAATATCAATTTGGCACAAATCCCGCATTGCATTCACATCTTTCATGCTAGTCTGTGGGAAATCATGAAAAACACTACTTGGTGCTGGAATTAACGGCATAATATTTGTCATTAGAGCCCCCAGACTCTTGACCTTTTTTACTACATCCGTTATATGTCCATCATTAATCCCCTTAATCATAACAATATTAACTTTTACCAAAACCCCTGCATCAGCCAAAAGTTTAATTCCTTCCAATTGATTTCTAATTAAAAATTTTGCTGCATTTTCTCCTACATGATACTTACCCTGATAGTAAATATGATGATAAATTTTTGCCCCTATAGCAGACTCCAGACAATTTACAGTGACTGTTACATGCTTAATTCCTAGATCAATAATTTCCTGACTATAATGAGGAAGCATTAAACCATTCGTCGACAAGCAAAATATCATATCTGGCGATTCACGCTTTATTAACTCGATACTTCTTTTTACTAACTGCCAATTTTCCAAAGCATCACCAGGTCCAGCAATCCCGACAACACTCAAATAAGGGATTTCTTCTTTGACTTTGATAAATTTTGCCAAACTCATTTCAGGAGTCAATACTTCACTGGTTACACCAGGACGACTTTCATTCACACAATCATACTTTCTATTACAATAGTTACAGCTAGCATTACACTTGGGTGCCACAGGCAAATGCATTCGAGCAAATTTATGATGAGCATCAGAAGAATAGCAAGGGTGTTTCGCTGTTATTTCTGCTAATTCTTCCGTCATTATTGGCATGACAGTCTCATGATATTCAGTTTCCATAGTTCACTCAACTCCTTTAGGTCAGATATACTCAAGTATATTGTTTTCTTTGACTTTCCCAGAAAAATTCGCACCATATTTACGCACTGAATTCACAAATTTCTTCTATTATTTTTCAAGCAATTCTAAGGGAGGAAACTCTTGTTTAATCAAACAATTTTTGGACTTCATTACACATTGAAAGAACCCGATCCACATCGTCTGAGGCAGGCGTACCATGATAATAATTTTCAAGAGAGCAGATGCCAAATATTAAATCCAAAGATCTGATTTCCTGATTTAATATCGGCGGGAAATCAATAAATTTTTCTATGGTCTCCATAAGGCAGACATAATTATGATTTCTCGGCTCTGCACCGTGTAAATCACATAACGCAACAAGATATCCTTCGAGTGCAACTGCAGCCACATTGAAAACCACACTAGAGCTTTGCCCTTCACTTAAGAATTGCCTTGCTCTACGATGGAATCCCTTTGCATTCCGATAATTTTCCTCAAATGCTTCTACATCTGTTTTATTTACTATCATTATTTATCCCCTCTTCTTATAATGATTCTGCCAGAACCAGATAAATATCGGAAACTGGCAGAATCTAATAAAAATTCAACTAAGCCTTATCATATTTGATTGTTCAAACTTTTAATGCCTCGAATAACAATTACCAAACATTGAGAATCCATTCCTTATTTTTCTTGTATTCCATGTCGGTAAACAGCGTATTTGCTATCGTTTCGGCAAGCCATATCGCGCCTACGTAACCAACTACAGGATGACGGAAAAATCCCGCACGATCATAGGTTGGGAAACCAACACGTACCATAGGAATATTATGATCAATAGAAATGAACCGCCCTTTTGAATGACCAAGAATCAGATCAAGTTTCAACCCCTTGTTCTTTATCCGATCCTCTAGTTCCCATAAATCAGCATTTGTAATAATTTCCATGTCAAAATTAACTTTTTCTTGAAGATCCTTAATACGTGAATCTTCCACGTATGTCGTGTTGTCATCACCAAGCAACAACAACACTGGTTCCATCTCCAAATCTAGACAAAATTCTGCCAGCCCAATAACTAGATCAGGATGTCCATAGATAGCAACTTTCTTATCTGCAAAAAACATATGGACAAGATCAGTTAGCGCATCAATGGCAATTCCCCGTTCACGAACTAGAGACTGAGGAATTGGCTTACCTGTCATTTTTTTCAGGTTCCGCAAAAAGGTATCCGTATTGCGAATACCGATAGGGCTTGGTCCTATGATAGCTGGAACGCCAAATTCACTTTCAAGATACGCAGCGGCTTTTCCACCTTCATATTTATTTAGTGCAATGGTTCCTATAGCATCGGCTGTTCCAATCAAATCCTCAACCGTCGTGCTGCCGTGAGAGACGGCACTGGCGTCTGGCATGAGGGGGGAGTCAAAGCTTTCAATTTCAAAAAGTACAGTTGCCTCTACTTCCATTACGGACAGAAGATGTTTGAGTGCTGTTACGTCCCCTGGATTGGCCCAGCCAGTAATTAAGTTAATCTTTCCGTTTGGCTTATCTTTTTTCGCCAAATTCTGTACAAAAGCCTCTAGAGCGACATCATATCCCGTCACTTGACTTCCCTTAAAACTAGGACAATGAACCGGAATCAGATGTACTTCGCGACCGGCATATTTTTCTTTCAATAGCCCATTATTAAGTTTCCGAATAACGCCATCGACATCATCACCGATAACTTCTGTTGAGCATGTTGTAATGACTGGTATTACTTTCACATGTGGATACCGCATCAAAAGTACATCTACAGCTTCTTCAACGCGATGGACAGCACCGAACACCGCAGCATCCTCATGTAAGGATGAAGATGCGATATCAAAATTTTCCTTCAAATGCTGTGCGATGAGTAGGCGAACAAACATAACGCACCCCTGCCCTCCATGAACGATCGCAATACAATCATCGATTCCTATGCTGGCATACTGCGCTCCTGCAGGTTGGCATGTAAATATCGGGTTAATAATGCCGGCACGTTCCTTTTCTTTTATCTCACAAGACATAGCATGACTCCCTTTACTATTTATTTTTTAAACGTTGGCCGTGACGGCACAGTTTTTAGCTCTAATACTTAGGATCAGTCAGTTCTTCATTAAGAGACCCTGTTATCGTCAAGTAGTCCAAACGGTCTTTGAGTGCCTGCATGAGTAATTTTATGTCCGCTTTATCCATCGCACAAAGCCACGGATACCCAGCTTTGAATTCCTTAGCTAATACCACAGCATCTACCCAATAACATTTGTCCGCTGGAGTTTCTAGTTCTACAGGTTCATCACAGAGTAGCTGGCTGGTTTTTGTAAGGATTCCCTCATTTTGTTTTTCTCTATCCCATGCCCGAGAGTGAAACTGCCATAAGCACCATTTCATAATATAATCAACTAGTTGCTCTACTTTATTTTCCATAGTGTCTTCTGTAACTTTTCCCATAACTATCTCATCCCTCCTATACCACGCTAGAGAGCGGTGCTGATGAACTTGGATATGTTTTACTCCGCAATTTTGTAACGCAATCATAAGCACCGGTATACGGTCTTTCCTCAATTGGAGTTGTTTCATCCTTGATCAAATTTACGTCAGATATCATCTGTCGTGTAGAAAATCCTGCATCTGTAGCGATCTCATCTTTACTGATATCGAGTCCAGAAAGCTGATGAATTGGTGAATATACCGCATTGTAGATATCCCGCGCAAATCTGACCCAACCTTCAAAGCCCTTATATGGACCATTGTGATAAGCATGAGCGTTAAGGTACTGAACCCGAAGTTTTTTTGCAACCTCACCTGGACGAACGCCAGTGAAGATAACATCAGGTTTTAGCGTCTTCATGGCTTCAATTCCCTCTAATTCATTAGGATCATCAATAGCAAGAGCACCTTCTTGACAACGAGCAATCCCTTTTTCCATGTCACCTTGATGCCCAAATTTGGTATACACCGAAACAACCTCGACTCCCATTTCTTCATGAATTACATTAGCCCAATGCCATAGCTTAGAACCACCAGGCCATAGACATACTTTTACACCTTTTAGACGTTTGGCATACCAGTCGAGTTCTGGTTTCCATCTAGCAGTCTCTTCATCAATGATCGCTTGCGCTTCCTTTTCTAGTCCAAAGAACATGGCAACCTTCATGAGCGACTCCGAGAGCGGTTTAAAACCAAACCCATCAATATCAAGACGAGGGATTCCGTATCTTACTTTAAGCTCATTGCAGATGTACTCCGACGAACGCGCGCATTCGAGTACGTTAAGATGCGCCAAATGCATCCCTCTAAGGTCATCGTAAGATCCATTACCGGTAAAGGTGGAAAGAACTTGAATACCCATTCTTTTAAAATAATCCACCATAACTTCCGAATCACCTTGAATGTTATAGTCACCAACGTAATTGATGACGTATTTGCTCGTGATTTTCGGTTCAAACGTTCCAACCTTCTGATTGACCCACGCAATATTGATTTTGTGATGTCCACCCGATTGGCTAGGTCCCGCAAAACCAGGAGAATTGCAAACGAAAATATCAACGTCGGGTCTTTCTTCCTCTACTTCTTGCGCAATGGCATTGATATCATCACCGATCAGCGCTGTAGCACAGGTTTGATAGATGGTCATCCGTTTGATATCGGGAAATGCATCAAAGGCTTCATTAATGTTCTGTTTGAGCATTTTCTCTGCTCCGAATACGATATTCTTTTCCTTTACATCTGTCGCATAGGTATATTTTAGCTGGAAGTTATCGTTATCACTGATATAACGTTTAGTTTGCCAAGTATCGTAGGTGCATCCGACTGGTCCATGACTCATGTGGATAACATCCTTCATGGGAGCACCGATAACATGCTTTGCGCCGCAGTATGCACAGCCGCGTTCCGAAATCGTACCCGGAATTGTGTTTTTGTAGCCGAGAGGAAGGCACGATGTCAAATCTTCTCCTGCTCCTTTGATAACAGCATGTTTTTCCCTTTCAGGAATACACTCACTACATTTAAATTTGTGATATGGCATAATTTGTTCCTCCTTTGGACAATTTGATTCATCTTAATGATTATTTTAAATTCCACTATATGGCTGCATCTCCAGATTCTTTAGTTCTAACTCGAACAGCATCCATCACAGGTACTACAAAGATTTTTCCGTCACCAACTTTATACTTTGTCTTATTGGCGTCAACTATGGCCTTGATAATTTTTGGCACATCTTGATCATGCGCTAAAACTGTAAACATTCTGCGTGGAAATAAACGTGTACCATCCAAAAATTCGGTTACAATCTTTTCTGTATTATGCTCATCGTTACGATTGAGTGCCAATAAAGTTTTTCTACGTTCAGCAATTACCGTTTTATCTTCTACCAATCTACCGCGTCCCATAACCTTCAATGCAGTAAAACCAGCAGCGCCCACTCCTATCAGAGCCCTTTTTGTATCACTGACCTTATTCATCCTTACTACGGCTATAATTTCTTTCATAACGCCACCTCCTTATAGACCAGCAGCGCCGCTGGAAACGGTGTAGACTTCATCAATAGAACTTACGAATATTTTTCCATCACCAAACGATCCGTATTCACCGACCTTCGCATGCTGAAGAATAACATCTAGCACATCATCTTTATCTTCATCATTAACCACTAACATAATCAGACTTTTAGGAATTTCATCATATATAACGTCACCAAACTTAATCCCCTTTTGCTTACCACGACCTACAACATCATAAACAGTAGCAGCATTAAATCCAACGCTGGAAAGTTCGTAAAGAATCACGTCTTTTTTATCTGGTCTAATAATTGCTCTAACCATAATCATAATTTCACGTTCCCCCTTATTCCTTATTTTTAATTAATCAACCATGCCATATTTAACAACCATAGCTTCTAATTCATCCATACTGAGAGGTTTAGGAATAACAAAGCTCTTATTTTCGATAATTTTGCGTGCCAATTCGCCATATTCATGAGCTTGTTGGCATTCAGCATCAAATTCTACAACTGTTTTTTTGTTAAATTCGGCTTTTTGCACGATATTATCGCGAGGTATAACGTGAATCAGCTGTGTACCAATTGCAGCAGCAAATTCTTGCATGAATTCGACTTCCCGATCCACTTTACGACTATTGCAAATAATCCCACCGAGACGAACACCACTTTGTTTTGCATATTTCAGAAGACCTTTGGAAATATTGTTGGCAGCATAAACAGCCATCATCTCACCTGAAGCAACGATATAAACTTCCTCCGCTTTACCTTCACGGATTGGCATGGCAAACCCACCGCATACAACGTCACCAAGTACATCAAAAAACACGAAGTCTAAATCTGATGAATATGCTCCATTTTTTTCCATAAGGTCAATTGCTGTGATTACGCCACGCCCTGCACATCCTACACCTGGTTCAGGACCACCTGATTCCACGCAACGAATTCCACCAAACCCTTCTTTTACAACTCTATCAACAGTAATCTTTTCTTCCCCTTCATCACGAAGTATATCCATTAATGTTTTTTGATTCATCCCACCAAGAATAAGACGCGTGGAATCTGCCTTCGGATCACAGCCATGTATAAATATTTTTTTATCATAAAAATGCACCATTGCACCTGCAGTATTCTGTTGTGTGGTAGATTTACCAATTCCGCCTTTTCCATAAATCGCAATTTTTCTTGTCATTTTTAAAAACCACCTTCGTTTTATTTTTACTCTATTAATTCGTGTTCTTTTTTACCCTATTGCCTTATTTACCAAGCCTATCCAGCATTTAATTTTGTTATTATTTTGTTGAAAAAAGAAAAGCAAAGTGTTATAATGTTCAATGGGTAAATTGAATAAACCTAGTGCCACTGGGAATAGATAATTTGCCTAGCTTCATGAGTACCACGAATACTCATGAAGCCTTTTGTTTTTCTATGCGTATAAAATCACCCCCTTTAAATGCTGATGAAGCTATAATAGCAGACAAAAAATGGGTACAACAAATAAACCTAGCGCCACTGGAATTATGATCTTCACGACCTTTATGAGTACCACGAATACTCATGAAGGTTTTTATTTTAATCCATGGGTACCACGAATACTCATGAATTATATTATTACTATTTCCGATGATAAAATGTCGACTGATACTCCAAACAGATAGGTACTACTCAATTACTAAGTTTTTACTAGAAACTTCAATTCTCATCTATCCATATGACCAAGAAGCATCTACTTTAACATCACCCAATATCACTACCTGCACTCCTGTTAAACTTCTTGTCATTGATGCTGATATAATCAAGGCGCTATTAATCGACACTATACTCACCTCACACAAAAAAATAAGTGCCAACCAGAACGCATACGCTTATCCAGTCGGCACTTCATTGTACTCTACACTAAAATTGACTAACAAGTTAATAACTTAACTTGTTTTGATTATACATCAAGAGTTTATGCATTGCAATACATTTATATATAAAAAACCAAATTTTTTCCAATTAAATTCAAATATTTTTCATAACTAAAACACAACTCATGTGAAATAATATATTCAAATAGTTAATGGAAGTTTTTATTGAGAACCGTTTTTGAAAATTCTACAATTCGTGTGTATTAGATTTTTTAGTAGCATAAACAAATTTTACACCTTTCCTTGGACTTTACAAAGTCCGGGGATTATTTTTTTCAAAGAAAAAACTTTCGCACTAATTCTTAGTGCGAAAGCCCCTTGATCCTAATCTTATTTTATCTATTTGCTGGTAAAACTTCTAGCCAATAGCCATCTGGATCAGAAATAAAGTAAATCCCCATCTGTTTGTTTTCGTAGCAAATGCAACCCATTTCCTCATGCAATTTATGCGCCGCAGCAAAATCTTCGACACTAAAAGCAAGATGAATTTCATTTTCTCCTAGATCATAAGGTTCTGTACGCCCTTTAATTTCAGTTAATTCCAATTGATGTGGCGAAACACCGTCACCAAGGTAAACCAAAGTAAATTCTGGCTTTTCTAAACGACGTACTTCATCAAGATCTAAAGCTTGTTTATAAAAGGCTAAACTTCTTTTAAGGTCTACTACATTTAAGTTGTTATGCAAAAATTTAAATTTCATTTGTTTCGCTCCTTCAAAATAAAAATGCGTTATGCAATGCATACTGAATGATTCTACTCGTTACCAAAATATCCTGCTACGAACCTTGGGCAATTTCTTCTAAGTATGCCCAGCGCTCCATCAAGGTATCTAGTTTTGTACTTAATTCTTGCTCTTGCTTAGTGAGTTCCTGTAATAGTTCAAAGTTAGAGCCGGCTGTATTGATTTGTTTACGGACAATTCCTAGTTCACTTTCCGCACTGGCAATGACAGCTTCAATTCCATCATATTCCCTTTGCTCTTTGAAAGACAATTTACGCTTTGTTTCCAAGCGTGGTTTTTCTTTTACTGGAGCTTCTATGTTTTTTTCTTCATTTTCTTTTACCTGCACTTCTTCTATTTGTGCTACCGCCCGATAATCAGAATAACCACCCACGTATTGACGTAAATTACCGCCTTCCTCATAAACAAAAACCTTCTCAGCCAATCGATCGACAAAGAAACGATCATGTGATACGAAAATGATTGCCCCATTAAAATTATCGATAAAGTCTTCTAAAATAGAAAGCGTTTGAATGTCGAGATCATTGGTTGGTTCATCTAGTAATAATACATTTGGTTCACCCATCAAGATGCGCAGTAAGAACAAACGGCGTTTTTCCCCGCCAGACAATTTAGCAATTGGTGTCCACTGTAAATCACCTGGAAATAAGAACAGTTCCAGGAGCTGCGTTGCACTTAGTTTGCTGCCATCTGCCATCGTCATAAAATTGGCAGCCTCCCGAATGTATTCAACCACGCGCATACGCTCATCCATATCCACATTTGTTTGACAAAAATAACCGATTTTTACCGTTTGGCCAATGATAATATCACCTGACGTTGGTTCTATGAGACCCGCAATCAAATTGAGTAGTGTCGTTTTACCAGAACCATTAGGCCCAATGATGCCAACCCGGTCATTACGGAGGACAACATAATCAAAGTCTTGAATAATCGTCCGATCATCAATCTGATACTTGACATGTTCTAGTTCAATCACCGTTCTACCTAAACGAGTGGCGCCCATGCCCATTTCAACTTTATTCTTACTTAAATCAACTTCCTGCTTACTCAGGTCTTCAAATCGCTCAATCCGCGCTTTCTGCTTCGTAGACCGTGCCTGAGCGCCACGGCGCATCCAAGCCAATTCATTACGCAGTAAATTTTGACGTTTACGCTCACTTGCCTCTTCACGCTCTTCCCTTGCCGCTTTGAGTTCAAGAAAACTGGTGTAATTGCCCGTATAAACATAAGCTGACCCCTTATCGAGTTCAAGAATCTTCGTAGCAACAGCATCCAAAAAATAGCGATCATGCGTTACCATCAGAAGAGCACCCTTTGCCTTATGCAGATACTCTTCAAGCCAAGCAATTGTTTCACTATCAATATGATTTGTTGGTTCATCTAAGATTAATAAATCACATGGGTGTATGAGTGCACTTGCGAGTGCCAAACGTTTTTGTTGCCCACCTGATAAAGAGCCAACCTTCGCGGAAAAATCATAAATTCCAAGTTTCGTTAGAATTGTTTTAGCATCGCTTTCCATTTGCCAGCCATCAAGCTCATCAATTTTTTGACTGCACTGTAACAGCTTCATTTGACATTCTTTATTTTCTGGTTCACGCTGGTTGAGCTCTAAGGACAATTCATATTCTCTCAGCACATTCATAATCGGTGAATTGCCCTTAAATACTTCCATAAGCACTGTATTTTCTGGCATCAATTCACTTTCTTGCGATAAATATTCGATTTGCATTCCTTTTGATTTGATTAAATTACCACAATCGGCTGGCAAAAATCCCGCCACAGTTTTGATAAAAGTGGACTTACCAGTACCATTGACGCCAACGATTCCAATTTTATCTCCTTCTTCAATTCCGAAGCTGATATTTTCAAATAGCGTTTTTTCACCATAGGTTTTTGCTAAGTTTTCAATTGATAAAATCATACCTGTATCCCCATTTTTTAAATTTACATCTATATAAAACGAATTTAAAATCCATGTAGCAATCGCCAGAAGGGGCTATAGGGCTGAGTGGCATTACGTACCCCCTATAACCCCTTCTGGAAAAATGTCAAATGATTAATGCGTTATATATAGGAGCCTATTTCTTATCATAAACTTCTTTAATTTACTTATTCAGCATTTACGGGCAATAACCCTTTATATGATAAAAAGAAATCGCCTATTTATCAGTAAATTACTGATAAACAGGCGATTTCAGGCTGTCGACAAAATATAATATTTGTGTCGATGATTTAGTAGATATCTAAATCCGTACCGCCTACAAACTAGCACGAAGATAGACTTATTTTTTTACAGGTTCAATTTCGTTTTTCACCCATAATTCGTTGTGATGTGCAGCTTCGGAAACTTTCATTGTTCCATCGCCAAACATGCATACGCATTCGCCCCAGTTGTAAATACTAAGAACGATATGACCAAAGCAAATTGCAAGTGTTAAGAAAAGTCCAACAAATAAATGAAGTAAATCTGCATAATACGCAATTTCTTTTGGAACCATTGGAAGGAAAGCATATAAAAGCCAACCGCTTACAATGACAACAAGCGTACCAAAGAATACCATGATACCAAGCATCTTTTGACCAGAATTCATTTTACCCATTGGTGGGACTGGAATAGTTTTGCCTAAGAAAATTTTATGTGGATAACCACCAGAGACTGACATCCATTTTATATCGTCAGTAGTCCAGTTAAATGCTGTACGCCAAAATGCTACAACGCGTTTGTAGCAAAAAAGAAAGAAATAAACGCAAGAGATGGATAAAATCCATGCACCTACGATGTGTATTTTCATCGCTAAGCCAACAAAATCTTCACTACCTGGTTTTAACCAAATAATAATCCCTGTTAACGCAGCTGGTAAAAAACCTAAAATCAAACCCCAGTGAAATATGCGTGTACTTAAACTATGTTTAAGCACGACTGCATTGTCATCATATTGATTATGTGCCATCAAGACGGCCCCCTTTATTTTGTTTTTAGATTAACCGATTTTTGTTCTATCAACATATTTGGTATGGAATAAGTGCTCTGACAAATCACTAAGAGGTCTGCCAGCTAATTTATCATACATATCTTGTAAGCCTGCATTATGATGACTTTGACGTTTTTTAGAGTTTACGTCATCTTTATAAAGACCTGCTGTACGCATTTTAATATATTTATTACGATCTTGTACCATATCTGTAACAGCGTAAGCCCCTGTCCAAAGAACCGCACCAGCAACACCAGCTAATGCAATAAATTCACGACGAGTCACTTGGACTGCTTTTTCAACATAATTATAATTTGCCATTATCTACTACTCCTCCTTACGACCATGGGAATATAGCTTTTGTTTTATCAAGCCAAGAAGTTCCCATTGGATTAATCGGTTGCCCACCGCCGTTTACGCAACCGCCTGGACAGTTCATCACTTCAATGAAATGATATGGAGATTTACCTGCTCTAATTTCTTCTAGAAGTGGTCTAACATTATTTTTTGTTCCATGCGCAATAGCAATTTTAAGAACGATTTCTTTGCCAGTTTTCGCATCTTTCATTGGAACCTCAGCTGTTTTCACACCTTGTAATCCACGCGCTGGCTTATAGTCGATACCTGCTAATTCTGTACCAGTAATTACGAAATAAGCTGTTCTAAGCGCTGCTTCCATAACACCACCAGTAACACCAAAGATTGTAGCTGCACCAGTATATTCTGCTAATGGATTGTCACTATCAGCAAATGGTTCTACTGTTTTCAAATCAATGCCAGCTCTTTTGATCATACGAGCTAAGTCTCTTGTTGTAATTACAGTATCAATATCAGGATAGTCAGCAGTTCTACCTTTTGTTTTCCAATACGTAGCTGCACTATTGAATTCTGGACGAGAAGCTTCTAATTTTTTTGCAGTACAAGGCATAATGCCGACAACAAAAATATTTTCAGGTTCTGTTTGCCAAACATTCGTTGCACCATAAGTTTTTGCAACTGGACCAGCCATTTGCATAGGAGATTTTGCTGAAGATAAGTTCGGAATTAAATCTGGGTATTCTAATTCAATGAAACGTACCCATGCTGGACAGCAAGAAGTGAATTGTGGAAGCGCACCTAAGTGATGTTCTGTAGGTTCACCTAACGCATAATGTCTAATTTTAGCAATTAGCTCGCTGCCTTCTTCCATAATTGTATTGTCTGCCGCATAGTTCGTATCGATTACTTTGAAACCTAATTTTTTAAGGGCACCATACATTTGCTCAGTAACAATTGTACCTGGTTCCATGCCAAACTCTTCACCAAGAGCTACACGCACCGCAGGAGCCATCGTTGCAACAACTGTTATTTTTTTGTCTTTTAATTTTTGTTCGATTGCTTCTACTGGATCTACAGTATCATGAATCGCACCAAATGGACAGTTCACCAAACATTGTCCACATTGTAGACATTTGGAACTATCAATTTTGTGAGTAGCACCATATTGACCAGTAATTGCCCCAGTTGGACAAAAAGACTTACATGAATCACAGCCTTTGCAAACTTTTGGGTCGATCTGGATGATCTCACTCAATTCTTTTGCTTGATAACTTTTAATAGTAATCTCCCCCACTCTCTAATACCTATAAAATTGAATGTTAAGCAATCTAAAGTGAATTTTTTTCACTTTGTAAACAACAACGATTCACTTAAGCATCTAGTACACCTAATAGTTTAGCGCAATTGATTAAGCCAAATTCCACTAGCACATCATTCTGCTATTACTGAAAGCTACGCTCAGTTTCACACAAAAAAAAATAATTGCAATACGCGAGAATAGCTTCATGAAAAATAATAACAATATTTAGGATACTTGCATAAAATTAAACACATTGATTGTTTAAGACAGTTGCTAATTTTGAATATTCTTACAAGAGGATTCCATAAAATATCTCATCAGCAAAATCAATCTGTTTAAATTCGGCCTACGAAGCTATAATGGCTAAAATATAACCATTATCAGTATTTGCGCTCGACTATTTGATTCTATTATACAATTTAATTCTTATAAAGTACATAGGTATATAATAAACTTAGAACATGTTTTAAAGGTTTTATCATTATTTATAATTATGAAATCATAAACAAATATGCAATATTTTTCATATCGTTTTTTGCATAAATACAAGTAATTATTTCATAAATATCCTTAATTTGTTTTTACACTTTTTGTAATGGTATGATTTCTGAAAATTTTGGATATAATGACACCAAAGGAGGGTCTGATTGACCATGACAAAAATAGACCTGATTGGGCAAATTGCCGACTTAAAAGAAGTCGATTATAAAACCACGTTAATCCTAGCCAGTTTTATTGAACTTCTTTGCGAAAAAAATGTGATTACCAAAAGTGAACTTACGAATAAAATGAAAACACTTGATTTCATCAATGAATTTGAAATTGAACATGCGAAAAAAAACTAGACTTCTACAAACGTAGTTGTCTAGTTTTTTTTACTTCATTCGATTGATTCTTTGGTATTCTTTTCATCTTCTATTTTTGTATTTTCTGTACTAATTTCTTTAAGTTCTTCTAATTCTACATGTTCTTCTGATAGTTGATGGTTTACTTTGATTAATACCCGAGTGATGCGAACATTATCTACTTCTTCAACGATAAATTCATCACCTTTATAGACGACTTTTTCATTGATCGATGGCGGCATTTCTATTTGCGAATAAAGCCAGCCACCTATCGTATCGAAGCTTTCTGAATCAAGATCCATTTCTAACATATCATTAATTTCTTCTAATAAAAGCCGTGCATCCACCGAATACATGTTATCTGCACGATTTTCAAGAAATGGGCGCTCTTCATCAAATTCATCTTGAATCTCACCAACAATTTCTTCGAGGATGTCCTCTACTGTTACCATCCCTGCGGTTCCACCGTATTCATCTACCACGATTGCAATTTGTTCCCGTTGTTTTTGCAGCATTTTCAATAAGTTACTCAATGGCATCGACTCTGGTACGGCAATCACTTTCCTTGCCAATGCACGAATATCTGGTTTTTGCCCGCTGGCAAATGAACGCAGTAAATCTTTGATGTGTAAAAAACCAATAATATTATCTTTGTCTTGATCACAAATCGGATAACGCGTCAAACGTTCTTCTAAGGCAATTTTAAGATTATCTTCAAAAGAGTCTTCAGCGTATAAGCAAATCATATCCGTACGCGGAATCATAACTTCACGTACATTACGTTCAGCAAAATCGAAGATATTGTCCACAAACATCAATTCTGTTTTATCAATAAACCCTTGTTTATGACTTTCTTCCATTAGAATACGAATCTCTTCTTCTGTATGCGCTACTTCGCCTTCACTTGCGACTCTAATGCCAACGAGGTCTAAAATCCAGCTTGCTATATGATTTAATATCCAGACAATCGGGTACATGATTTTATAAAAGGTAATCATCGGCACCGCGGTAATCAATACCACCGCTTCAGCTTTTTGAATCGCGAGCGATTTCGGCGCCAATTCCCCTAAAATGATATGCAAGGCTGTAATAAATGAAAAGCCGACTGCAAAGGATATCGTATGTCCAAATTCAGGTGATATTCCTGAAGCAGCAATTAATGGCTGGATTAATCTTGCCACTGCTGGCTCACCAATCCAGCCAAGACCAAGTGAAGCGAGTGTGATCCCAAGTTGCGTTACCGATAAATACGCATCCAAATTATCCACTAATCTTTTGGCAAATTTCGCTTTGGTATTGCCATCATTGACTAGGGTATCAATGCGAGATGAACGTACTTTTACAATTGCAAATTCAGTCGCCACAAAAAAACCATTCAGTAATACTAAGATAAAAACAAAAAATAAATTAATCACTACTGATGTAAACTCCAAAAATTTCTTATTATTCACCTGCGATGAATAATAAGTTCACCTCCTAAATTCAAGAACATCATAAATGGAGACTTAATTCAGTCAGCGTATACTGCGTTCTGAATTTTAGTCGAAATTATCTAGGGACTTAGCCACTCTTTACTCACTAGTATTAGAGCGGATTAGTCATCGGATAAAAGTAATTCTACTACCATGTATTTATAGTATTGTTACCAATACTATAGTTATACTTTTTTCTTTGTTGTCACTTTTTTCTCATGGACTTTCTTTTCTTGTACTGGTTTAATAAATGGGTTTCTATGTGCTGGTTTTGGTTTATTTAAAAAATCTACAATTTTACCATTGATCATTTTTTTCGGATGCAATTCTACTTTGATTTTTTTTGCATATTCACCTAATTTGATTACTTCTTTTGGAGCAACCAAAGAAATAGCGGAGCCAAATTTGCCTGCTCTACCAGTACGACCAATACGATGTAAGTATACTTTTTCATCCTCTGGTAAATCAATATTGATTACAAAATCAATATCAGCAATATCGAGTCCACGAGCGGCAATATCAGAAGCCACCAAAAGTTGTATCTTTCCTTTGGTAAAATCATCAATTGCTTTTTTGCGATCCATTTTGTTGGCACTACCAATTAAACCAGCTACTTTTAAGCCATGAAATTTTAATTTTTCTAATGTAGTTACAATATCGTCAGTTTTATTCACGAAAACTAAACCACGATTTACGTTCAATATTCTGGTTAATTTGCGTAAAACCTCTATTTTTTCACGATAATCGGCAATAAAATACAAATGCTCAATATTAGGTTTAGCTACGACATCATCTTTTAAACTAATCAAACTAGGGTTTGAGACAAAATTTGCTCTGTTAATTGTACGCGGAGAAATTGTTGCTGAAAATAATAAATGCTGACAATCTTGCGCTACACCTTTTACAATATTCGTTACTGTTGCTAAGTTTTGGTCATCCAATAAGCGATCCACTTCATCTAATACTAAATATTTTACAGTTTGTAATTTCAACTTACCTTTCTTTTGTAGTTCAATCATACGTCCAGCAGAACCAACAACAATTTGTGGTTTCGTTTTTAATTTGTCAATTTGCCGCGCAATATTTGCACCACCAATTAAAGAAGTGCAAGCAATATTTATGTTTGCATTCTTTAGCAATACTTCTAGTTGATGATAAATTTGCATCGCAAGTTCATAAGTTGGTGCTAAAACGACTGCTTGCACATCACGTTTCGTTATATCGATTTTTTGTACGATTGGCAATAAATACGCCAAGGTTTTTCCCGTACCAGTTGCCGATTGACCAATGATATTTTTCCCCTCTAGCGCATCAGGAATCGCTTTATATTGAATCGGTGTAGGTTCAGTAATCCCGATTTTTTCTAACGATTGTTCTAATGCCTCATGAATGCCTATATTTAAAAATTTCTCGCTCATGTTCTTTCTCCTTTTATGACCGTATTTATCTTAATTTCCCAAGTTCGGTTTTCCATTATTATCATTAAATGTCGCCATACAATCTGGATAATTCGTACAACCCCAAAAAGCGCCGTTCTTTCCATTAATTAAGCGCAAACTTCCTTGTTTACAACGTGGACAAAGTTCGAGTTTTGGCATTTCTTTTGGTTTGCCTTCTACATCATCACAAGTAGCACGACAACGAGGAAAATTAGAGCAGCCCCAGAACGGGCCATTTTTACCGTTTTTTAGTTGCAATACGCCTTTCTTGCACCGAGGACACTGATGATCTCCATTTAGGGGTAAGCTGCTATTGTTCGCCTTTTGACAAAGCATTTTAGTAAAATCAATCTGTTCACTTAAGAACTGTTCCAGTTCTGCATCTCCTTCCACCATTAAATGCAGATTGTTTTCCCAAATCGCAGTAGAATCTGGATAGGTCATTTCATCGGGCAGCGCATCGACGAGTAAATAGGCCGCTTCGGTTGGTATTAAAAATTTCTTCTTTGCTTCACTACTCAAAAAGCCTCTAGTCATCAATTCTTTAATAATCGTTGCGCGCGTTGCTTCCGTACCGATACCATATACATCTTTCAGTTTCTTCTTGGATTCAGGATTCTTCACATATTTATGAATCTCCTTCATCGCTGCTAGCAGCGTCGCCGCCGTAAAGCGAACTGGTGGTTTGGTTGCTTTATTGTCAATCTTTGCCGCTACATAATCAATGGTATCACCTTTCTTCATCGCAGGAAGCGCATCTTCTTGGCCTTCCTCCTTTTTATCGTCTGCTTCTGCACCATAAACTTCTTTCCAGCCAAGTTGCTTCAATACACGACCACTTGTTACAAAGGTTTCTTCCTTATACTTGATCTCAATTTTAGTTTGATCATAAATATGAATCGGATAAAACTGTGTAATATAAGCTTGCGCAATCAAAAAGTAAATATTCTTTTCTACTTCCGTCAATGTTTGCATATTGCACTTTTCTTGTGTGGGGATAATCGCGTGATGGGCAGAAATCTTTTTATCATTCCAAGCTCTACTTTTAATTTTGGGATCTGCCTCTCCTGCCCATTTCGCAAGTTTCGCATCCGCAATTTGCACCAAATTTGCGAGGATGACTTTTGCATCATCAAATTGGTTTTGCGGCAAATAATCGCAATCTGAACGAGGATATGTCGTTATTTTCTTTTCATATAACTTTTGCGCAGTATCAAGCACTTGCTGTGGCTCATAGCCAAATCGCTTACCTGCGAGCACTTGCAGTGCCGATAGAGAAAAAGGCAGCCGCTGCGACTCTTTTTTCTCTGCGGTTTCACACAAGACAACTTTACCACTATGGTCATCTGTATCATCAAATTTTTGTAGTAAACTTTCCGCAATACTTTTATCCAGCAGCCGCCCTTCACTATCTAATCCGGCTTGTTCATCCTTTGCCTTCCAATTGCTAGTGACTGTCCCATTTTCATGTTCAAAATCGGCCTTTATCGTAAAATAATCAACTGGTACAAAGTTTTCGAGTTCCCGCTCGCGCCTTACGACTAACGCCAGTGTTGGCGTTTTTACCCTGCCAATTGGCAAAGTAACGCGATGACCAGCACGTTGCGCCGCAAGGGTATACGCCCTCGATAAATTCATCCCAATTAACCAATCAGCCCTAGCCCTAGCTAAGGCTGACTGTTTCAGATTTAAAAACTCATGATTATCGCGTAAGCTGCCAATTGCCTTTTTGATACTTTTTTCATCCAGTGCATTGAGTAGAATACGTTTTACTGGTTTATCATTTCCAATGTAGTCTAATACTTCATCGATTAACAGTTGCCCCTCTCTATCCGGGTCACCTGCATGCACAATTTCTGTCGCTTGTTCAATTAAACCTTTGATAATATAAAACTGCTTTTCGCAGGATTTATCGATCAATAGCTTCCAATCCTCAGGGATAATCGGCAAGTCTTCCATCCGCCATTTCTGATACTTACTATCATATTCATTTGGCTCGGCTTGTCTTAAAATATGACCAAAGCCCCAAGTCACGACGCCATCCTTCGTTACTAAATAACCATCTTTTCTCGTAACTGGACCTGTTAAGCATTTGGCAATTTCTGCTCCCATACTAGGTTTTTCGGCAATATATAGTCTCAAATTTTACACCCCATAATAACTAAAAAATCATTTTAACAACCTGTAAATTACCCAAATTAAAAATGCCATCCATACTACGAGTACGATAGCTATAGCACTTAAAATGTAGGGCATTTTTTTCTTTAACTTATCTGTATGACGCTGGCTTTCCAAGCGAACATCAACAGGTAATATACTCGTTATATATAGTAAAGCAAGTGGCACAATTGTCATATCATCCACCATTCCTATGACTGGCAAATAATCTGGAATTACATCAATTGGACTAATAAGATATCCAGCTACAACAAATAATAATGTTTTAATATATCTTGGCGTTGCTGGATTACGCCATGCAAAAAATAAAATAACAATGTCTTCGCGTAACACTTTAAAGAAAGTCCATAATCTTAGCCACATAGCATTTTCACCTACCTATTTTTTATACAAAAGTTAATTAACTTTTATTGTAACATATTATATCTTACTTCCATAATATTATTTGTTTTCCAACATTATTTTCTCCCAACCATGCACTACAATAAAACTTGCGAAGGAAAGCTACACCATTTTCACGATTTATTGCTTTCCAAATCATACTAGGAGACATTTCTTCGTCTCTGCCAAGCAATAGCTATACATAATCCAATCTTCCTCTTCCATATTTGCTTTCAAAATGTTAACTTTTTTATCAATTGATAATATTTTTCAATTGACACATTTCGCTAATATTGATATAATGTTTCAAAATTAATAAATATAGATAGAGGTTGCGATTCATCAATAGTAGATACGCGGAGCTGCCAGCATAGATGCGTATTAAAAGGGATAGTCGCCGAAACAATATTTTTCGGCAATAAGATATTGTTGGTCTTGAATTTAATAAATGCAAGACTGTCATGCTTTAGTGTGGAGTGCTATCTTGCGTTGCTAGTTTGAATTTATTTAGCGATTTGCGAGGTAGTAAACTTCCAAATCGCTTTTTATATTTTTAGATTTAAAACTTGATTCACTATATGGAGGTATTTTACGAATGGCAGAAAAAGTTTTTCCTATTGATCGTTTGAAGTTACAAGAAATTATCAAAAAATATCCTACTCCTTTTCATATTTATGATGAACAAGCAATCAGAAATAATGTTCGTCGATTATTCAAAGCTTTCTCCTGGGCACCTTGCTTCAGAGAATACTTTGCAGTAAAAGCAGCGCCAACGCCTGCACTCTTAAAAGTTCTTCGTGAAGAAGGCGTCGGTGCAGATTGCAGCTCACTTCCAGAACTACTATTATCCGATATGGCTGGTATCAAAGGCGAAGCAATCATGCTTACTTCCAATGATACACCTGCCAATGAATTCCAAAAAGCAATCGAACTTGGTGCAGTCATCAACCTTGATGATATTACCCATATTGAGTATTTAGAAAAAAACGCCGGATTCCCTGAGATTTTATCTTTCCGCTATAATCCGGGCCCTTTACTCGAAAGTGGCAATACCATTATTGGTAAACCAGAGGAAGCAAAATATGGATTAACGAGAGAACAAATCTTTGAAGCCTATAAAATCGCCAAAGAAAAAGGCGTAAAACGCTTTGGTCTCCATACGATGGTAATTTCTAACGAGTTAAATCCAGATTGCTTTATCGGTACAGCTGAACTTATGTTTAACCTAGCGGTTGAAATTCATGAGAAGCTTGGTATTCAATTAGAATTTGTAAACTTCGGTGGTGGTGTAGGTATTCCTTACCGTCCAGAAGAAACTGCTGTAGATTTAGAATACGTTGGTGAAGGCATTCGCAAAGTTTACGAAAGAATCGTTGTTGCCAATGGCATAGCACCCCTTACTATTGCGCTTGAACTTGGGCGTTCCATCACTGGACCTTACGGCTACCTCGTTTCTACTGCAATGCATAAAAAAGATATCTACAAAAACTACATCGGCTTAGATTCTTGCATGGCAAACTTAATGCGTCCAGCACTTTATGGCTCTTATCATCATATTACTATAGTAGGTAAAGAAAATGCGCCTTGCGATCACGTATATGATGTGACTGGTTCTCTTTGTGAGAACAATGATAAATTTGCAATTGATCGCGCTTTACCAAAAATCGATATTGGTGATATCGTTGTAATTCATGATGCTGGTGCACACGGACATGCAATGGGCTTCAATTACAATGGTAAACTTCGTTCTGCTGAGTTATTATTAAAACCAAATGGCGATGTTGAAATGATTCGCCGCGCAGAAACTATTGAAGATTACTTTGCTACGTTGAAATTCTAATTTTATAGAACCTACCGCCTCCCACATTCATAGTATATAAAAATGAATGTGGGAGGTTTTTGATTATGGATGAAAGACATGTTCCCCATAAAGGTTTATATTCACATGACCTTGATCCAACTTGTATGTGTCCAACGGATCCAGATTTACTGCTACTTAGAAAAAATGCAATAGGCGAACGCTTGGCTATTTATTATTACCTATGTGCTGCCGAACAAACAAGCGGTGACCTTAATAAATTATTTACCGAAATTGCCCACGATGAAATGATCCATTTTCGTCGGACAATGGCTGTCCTTGCTGAATACGATTCCGTCCAAGGCTGCGCCTTCAATGATGTTCAAATTAGCTTGCCATCCCTTGATAGTTTCCGTAAAAGTAAAACCTGCTGTCAACTCGAAGCAATTGATCTTCTTACGCACGCGATTACGGATGAACTATCCGCAATTAACCAATACCAAGAAAGCTATATTGCAGCAGAGCATAAGGATGTAAAAATTCTATTTTGCGATAATGCCAATGATGAAAAAACCCACGTCGCTGAGTTATGGAAAGCCTTGATGACCTGCACAAATGAAAATACATTGAAATCATAAAAAGTGGGCGTACGAATTACGCCCACTTTTTATGTACTTTACTCTATAAAATCGCTAGAATCAACACAGCAATCATTATCGACGAAAAATAGCAATATCACTAGCCAAACCAATATATTCCTATCACCACAGAACAATACAATCCTCTCCCTATTTCGTTGGCTACTATTGCTTCATTATATGTTCGTAGAAAGCAGGATTGTGCCGATTAAACTGTTTACCTAAATGCAAATTGTTCTATGGATAATTCGCTATATATATAAACAGGCTAGCACAAACTAGCCTGTTTCAGATTGTAGACATACTATGGACAGGACAGGCTGCGGGTCGGCGATAAGCACTCATCTGCGCCCTCCGACAAGGTGCTGTTCCTAGCATCTAAGCACTTACTGCCAACCGGCAGCCCTTCGTACTAGTTTATAAGTGGTACGAATTTAAATTGTTTAAAATTATTTTTTAACAATTAGCTCCAATGCGACTGGAATGGATTCCGGTACTGTTTCCCCATTCATAATTTTTTGTGCTGTTTCAATAGAAACCTTACCCATATCTTTTGGTTTTTGAGCTACTGTAGCAAGCATATCACCATTATTAACTGCCTTTACCGCATCTGCTGTAGCATCAAAACCTACAACTAACACATCACGTTTTACTGCTTTAATAGCTTCCATAGCGCCCAAAGCCATTTCATCATTTTGCGCAAATACTGCTTGAATTTCAGGGTTTGATTGAAGAAGATTTTCCATTACTTTCATGCCTTTAGCTCTGTCAAAATCAGCAGGTTGTTTTGCAAGTAAAGTGATACCTGTAGCAGTTTTAATTTCATCATCAAAACCTTTACCACGGTCATTTGCCGCAGAACTTCCAGGGATTCCTTCTAATTCAATCACTTTTCCCTTGCCGCCTAATTTATCAATCAATAATTTTGCGGCCATTTTTCCACCAGCCACATTATCAGAAGCAATTGCACTTACAATCTTACCGCCCTCAGCGCCTCTATCAACTGTAATTACAGGGATATTTGCCTTATTGGCAGCTTCAATTGCTGGTACAACAGCTTTTGAGTCAACCGGGTTTACAATAAGTACACTCACTTTCTGTTGTACAAGATTTTCAATATTAGCCATTTGCTTTGAAGCATCATTTTGTGCATCCATAACCACTAATTCAATACCAAGCTCTTTCGCAGCAGCTTGCGCCCCGTCTCTTAAATCAACAAAAAACGGATTATTTAATGTAGAGATAGATAAACCGATTACTTTCTTTCCTGATTTATCTTTGTCTGGTGCTGCCTTGTCAGCACCACAGCCAACCAACAAACTAAGAATAGACACCATCACTACTAAAAAAATCCACGTGCTCTTTTTACGTAATCCAGAAAACATGTTTTCTCCCCCTCTTTATTTGTGTGTTGTTTTTTCCGAAACTATTTCTATGTCAATCTCCTCCTTATTTTTTTATTTCTATATAAAAACAGTTATTTGTTTTTCTTACGGTCTAAAAGAACTGCTAATAAGATAACAACACCTTTAGCAACTTGCTGATAAAAAGATGATACATTAAGCAAATTTAAACCGTTATCTAGTACACCAATAATCATTGCACCTACCAATGTACCACCAATCGTTCCAACGCCACCTGAAAGACTCGTCCCTCCTAAAACAACTGCAGCAATTGCGTCCATTTCAAAACCAACACCTGCTGTCGGCTGTGCTGAATTTAAACGCGAAGTTAAAATGATACCACTAAGTGCTGCCATTAACCCCGACAAAACATAAATCGATACTAGCACTTTTTCAGTGCTAATCCCTGACAAACGAGCTGCTTCTTCATTGCCGCCAATCGCATAAATATAGCGGCCAAAACGGTTTTGCTTTAAAAAGATATAAGCGGCAATAAAAAGAAATGCCATGATAAATACGGGAACAGGAATACCAGCAATATAACCACCGCCTAACCAACGGAATGTTTCACTAAATCCTGTGATTGGACGTCCATCTGTGTAAATTAAACAATACCCGCGTGCAATCGTCATCATACCCATAGTCGCAATAAATGGCGGTAATTTTCCCCGCGTAATAAGCAAACCATTGACTGCTCCAAGCACAGCGCCTAATAAAAGCCCCGCACCAATTGCCAAAATACTGCTTGTTCCCTGAACAAGTAGGCCTGCTGTAATACTGCCCGCAATTGCCACAACGGAACCAACTGATAAATCAATCCCGCCCGTCAACAAAATAAAAGTCATTCCTACACTAATAATTGCATTGAGTGAAATCTGTCTTGCTACATTTAAAAGGTTACTTACTGTCAAAAAATCCTCAGATATAATAGCAAGCGCAACACTTAAAATAAGTAATCCTACTAAAGGCCCCAACTTCTTAATAAGGGCTGTCTTATGTTTTAAAAATTCATTTGCCTGTGACACCGCTTTCGTCTCCTCCAGTTCGAGCCGCAAAGGCCATAATTTTTTCCTGTGTAGCTTCAGCTACATTAAATTCCCCTGTAATTTCGCCTCTACTCATTACTAATATTCGATCACTCATCCCCAAGATTTCTGGTAATTCTGAAGATATCATCAATATTCCCACGCCTTCTTTCACCAACATATTCATAATGTGATAAATTTCAGCTTTTGCCCCAACGTCTACCCCACGGGTAGGCTCATCCATAATCAAAACTTTTGGATTATTCGAAAGCCATTTAGCAATGACTACTTTTTGTTGATTACCACCGCTTAAGCCTTTTACTTCTTTAGCCGCATTCGGTGTTCGTATGTTTAAGTTACTAATATGCTGTTCAATGAGGTTTCTTTCAACTGTATTTTTAATAAAAGTTTTCCGACAAACTGACTTCAATGCCGCCAAAGAAATATTTTCTCCAACCGACATAGATAAAACTAATCCTTCGTGCTTGCGATCCTCGGTAATTAAGCCTATTCCCGCCTTAATACCATCCGCGGGTGATTGAATTAAAGTTTTCTCTCCATAGATCAATATTTCTCCACTATCAATTGGATCTGCACCAAAAATAGCACGCGCCAATTCTGTACGTCCTGCGCCCATTAAACCAGCGAGCCCTACTATTTCACCCGAGCGAACAGTCAAGGATATATTATGCAGTACACCAGTACGATTTAATCCCGCTACACGCAAAACTTCCTTCCCTACAGCAACTTGCTCTTTTGGAAAACGATCTGTAAGTTCACGTCCAACCATCATTTTAACTAAATGGTCAAAGGCTACCTCGGAAGTGTTGACTGTTCCAACAAAACTGCCATCACGCATTACTGTAATCCGATGACTCAGCGCAAATAGTTCTTCCATCCGATGCGATATATATACAATACCCACACCATCCGCTGCCAATTGACGAATAATAGTGAATAAGTTCTCAGTTTCTTTTTCTGTTAACGCCGCTGTAGGTTCATCCATAATCAGAATCCGAGTTTTCTGTGATAATTGCTTAGCAATTTCCACCATCTGTTGTGCACCAATACTCAGTTCAGAAATGAGTGCGTTAGGTTTGATGTCACTGCCTAATTTACGCAAAATTTCTTCTGCATCTGCATACATGCTTTTTTTATCAATAAACCCCATCCGATGTGGTTCGCGGCCTAAAAAAATATTTTCCATAACGGTGAGTTCAGGAACTAGATTTAACTCTTGGTGAATAATTCCTATTCCCAAATGTTGTGCTTCACGCGGTCCAGAGAATTCCACTACTTGCCCAGCCAATATAATTTCGCCTGCGTCTTTGGCATATACCCCGCTTAAAACTTTCATTAGCGTCGATTTTCCTGCGCCATTTTCGCCTAATAATGCATGTATTTCTCCTTTTCTGAGGGAAAAATCAACATTTTTTAATGCTTTTACTCCTGGAAATTCCTTAACAATTCCCTTCATCTCGAGAAATGCCTTATCCTCCACGATCTAACCTCCTTAGTACACCTGATTTAGACAAATCAGTAAACTAAAAAACTACTCCAGATTCTAAAATAATATTGGCATAAGGTGTAAACTCCCCCGTACGAATAACTGCCACAGAACGTTGCGTCATATTTTTAAATTCTTCATGTGGTATTGTCCGAATAGGTATATTTCCCATTATTTTTATTACAGTTTGATAAAGTTCAGGACTGACATTTTCCATTTCACTCGCAATTACAGCTTGCTGTACCTGCAATTCTTCGAGCACAACCTGCAAGGCTTGATGAAATTCAGGTACACCTCTAGTAAGTGCTAAGTCAATCCGTTTAACGCCTTGAGGAATCGGAAGCCCAGCATCGCCAATAACTAGCATGTCGTAGTGCCCCATTCCAGCGATTACTTCACTGATTTCTTTATTTAGCACACCTATCTTTTTCATGCTCTTCCCGCCTTTTCTATATATTCATTTACTTCTAGTATTGTAGGCAAAGCTGTCTGTGCCCCTCTTTTTGTTACTGATAATCCAGCAGCCACCTTTGCAAACTCTAATGACTCTCGAAGCGTTTTTCCTTCTGCGATTCCCACTGCCATTGCCCCATTATAACAATCACCAGCGGCAGTACTATCTACAGCCTGTACAGAAATAGCTGAAATAACATCTACCTTTCCATCTGTAATCAAAATAGAACCTTCTGCCCCCATAGTAACTACAATTTTTTTAACCCCCATACGAAGGAGTTTTTCCCCAGCTAAGATAGCATCTTCTTTTGAAGCTACAGGCATGTCTGTTAATATCCCAAGCTCTGTTTCATTTGGTGTAAGAATATCGACCATCGCTAAAAATTTATCATCTAGCTTTCTAGCTGGAGCTGGATTATAAATAATTTGCCAACCCGTTTCTTTTGCACGCCCAATTGTATATTCGACTGTCTCCTTAGGAACTTCATTCTGTAATAAGATAATGCCCGGCTTTTTATACTCTTTCAAAGCACCGTCTACATCATATTGATTGCACTCCTGATTAGCACCAGCAACAACCACAATAGTATTTGCTCCTCCTTGCGCAACCGTAATTAAGGCAACCCCTGTTGAATTCTCAACTTTTCGAATATGACTTGTATCTATATCAACTTTCCTAAGACCGTTCAGTAATTCACTTGCAAATGCATCTTGCCCTACACATCCAACCATCGTTACTCTGGCTCCTAATTTTGCTGCAGCAACTGCTTGGTTTGCCCCCTTGCCACCTGGGAATGTTGCAAAATTTTCACCAAATATAGTTTCACCATATTGTGGCAACTTACTGGAATTTACGACTAAATCCATATTTAAACTACCTACTACCAATATTGGCAAACCATGATCTGCCTTCAAATTACCTGTATTCATGTACATTCCCCCATTAGTCATTTAATACTTTGTTGAATTCCGTATAATGAGTTCAGGACGAAATCTTTCTGTGTATATTTCACTTTCCGGCTTTGAAAATAAAGCCAATAAAATTTCCACCGTTTTTTCTCCCATTTGATAAACAGGCTGGCGCACCGTAGTAAGCGAAGGTTTATACCAGCCGGCCATACGAATGTCATCATAACCAGCCACGATGATTTCTCGCGGAACTTCAATTCCATGTTTCGTAAGACAATCGATCACACCAAATGCAATCAAATCGTTTGCAGCAAATACTGCATCAAACTTTTCTTGTTTTTTTAATAGAATTGCTGTATTTTCATAGCCACTGTTGAAAGTAAATTCACCATGTAAAATCAAATCGTCTACAATAGGAATACCTCGCTTTTTTAAAACATCTTGGTACCCTTGAAACCGTTCAACTGCAACGGACAGACGATCTGCCCCACCTAAGAAAGCTATTTTGTTTGCCCCTTGATCAAGCAAGTGCTCTACCGCCAGCGTTGCCCCATAATAATTATCTACACTAACCGAGCTAATATTTTCTAATTGAGACTGTCTATCTAAAGTAACTACAGGCATATTTAACTCCGCTAATAATGCTAAGTTTTGATCACTATCAATACTGCCAGTAAAAATAACGCCATCGACCTGCTTGCTATGTAAAAAACGAATATATCTCTGTTCTTCCTCTGCGTATCCATCCGAATTACAAAGAATAACAGCATAATCATATTTTCTGGCTGTATCCTCTACACCACGAACTAGTGCAGGGAAAAAGGGATTTTCAATATCTGGAATAATAAGTCCAATACTTTTGGATTCTTTTATTTTGAGTGCCCTAGCAACTGCATTAGGCTGATAACCAATTTCTTTGATTGTTGTCTGTACATTTTCTATTAACTTAGGAGAAACTACTCCAGTGCCATTTAAAATACGTGAAACCGTCGCGATCGACACACCTGCTTTTCGCGCAACATCTTTAATTGTTGCTGTAGTATTCTTCATCACTTATTATCTCTTTTTGTTTATTTTATTTAGAATTTTCTAAATAATCATCCTTGTAAACGTTTACAAGGATGATTTTACGCTTCTATTTATATTTTGTCAATCCTAATTAGCTTATTTAATAGAATTTTCTAATAATTTTATCACACTAGCAATAAACTTTTTTAAAGTAGGAAAACTGTACAACTTTTATCAATTCTGTCTTATTTTTTGGGTGAACATTTTCTATTTTTTTATGGATGTAAAACAGAAAATGTTCACCTAACTTTACATTACTGCCTACACATCAAGTACTTTATCTAAAACATACACTTTTACATCTTGTATCCCAAAGTCTTTTGCTATTTGACGATCGCTCATCACAATGTCAATGCGATTGCCTTTGATGGCCCCACCTGTATCTTCGGCGATGGCATACATGCCTCTGCCATTTTCAAATTCGATATAAACTTTTGACCCAAGTGGTATTACATTAGGATCAACCGCAATAACACCAGGACGAATTTTGGTACCGATATGGGTTATATCATTCCATGGGCCATTATCCTCATAACCAGATGCATACGCAGTTGCAACGATATCTAATACTTTATGAGCATTACTTTGTTGTACTTTTTTTACCTTGACTCTTTCTGTAACAATCTTTTCAAGATTGGATTGACTTTCTAATAATTTTTCATTTAATCTTTCATTGATACGCTCTCTTAATTTATCATTCACATTGTCTTTTAATTTGTCATTTACACCATCTTTTATTTTTTCGTTAATATGCTCTTTTATCTTTTGATCGACACCATTTTTCAGCTTACTATCTACACCATCTTTTATTGCTTCATTGATACTATCTTCTATTTTTTCATTAATACTCTCTTTTAATTTTTCACTAACTTTCTGTTTAGTTGTTGATAATGCATCTGTTACCTCATCTGGTAAAGATTTTGCAATTGAATCTGGGCTTGGATTTGCCGATGCTACTGGTGCATGTGAAAGCATTGCTGAAGATACGAGCATCGCGCCGGTCAAAGTAGCCATCACTTTACCATATTTGTTTTTCGCCTTTTTATATCCATGTTTTTCCAACCTATATCACCCTTCTTCAAAAAAATTAGGACAACCCAAATATAAATTTAGTTTGTCCTAATTTCTTTTTGCCATGCATATTTTTTTATTTAATTTCAGCACCAAGTACGGTTTGCATTTGGTTCAGGGCGTATGCATGCGCTTCATTATCAAAACTAGCTACACCGTCTTGATACACGATGACTTTTTTATTGCGATTAGAAAGTTCCTCTACCGTAAAGAACACGCTACCATCCTTTTATCCAATTTTAGGACTCCCAGTTCTTTAAAAGGAATTCACATTTTTCGCTTTGATGGGGGTATTCACCGAAGTTACATCGTACCCTATTGATAATAATGAATTATATAACTTTTTTTTGGTGGTGGAGTTTGTTGCTTTTTCTTCCATATCGAACCACTTTGAGACTATAGGATTTTAAACTATTAGTATATTCATGGTCTTTAGTAAAGGTTATATGGCAATCTTTCTTTTCCAAGGGAATTTGTATACCAAAATATGAATTATCGAAGTATTCGGGCAAATTATACTTTGAATTCATAGAAAAATTTTCTGGTGTAAATGGATCAACAAGCATATTTTTTTGGTAGTTAATCAAATCATTTAGTAGTTCTTTTTGGATAAGCAAGTTTTTAGTCTTTAACAGGTAAATCATTATTTTCTCGACTTCAAGATAAAAATTGTCCTTGTTACTGACAATGTTTAAGAACGAAGCTTCTTCAGTATTCCACGTTGTTTCTCCGAACTGTTTTATGGTAATGTCTATGCTTTCACCACCCAACCACTTTTCTATAATATTATGTACCAGAAGGTATTGCTTTCCGACTAAGGTATGTGGATATTTTATTGCAAATTCTATTATACTTTCGTAAAAGTCATCAAAATCTATCTTAAATTCATTCCACATAAATATAGCTAGGTACTGAGTGAGGTTCATGCAGTGAAAACACTGTGTAGCCCATGCAAATATAAAAGATTTTTTCCAGTCTTCTATTGATAAGCTTTTGGTTTCCACCACTATATCGAAAAATTCCCTAAGATTGTCTTTTCCAGGTGTGGTATATGCTAATAACATAGGCATCTTTACCGTTTTAATACTAAATTTCTTTATATAATCAGAATTTGCCATTTCGGAATTGGGTAAGAGCTGACACATATAGATATAGCAGCCTTCATGCTGCCCTAACTGAAATAGTTTAGCAATTCCTTTTTTAAAAGTTTTGTAAGTTTCACCAGGAAGACCCATTATAATCTCAGTGTAAGTAGAAATTTTCTCATGGCGGTATAAGTTGATAAGATCTTGAAAGCTATCGGTTCTGATATTTTTCCTCTTAATATTTTTTAAGCACTCCTCATTCATACTCTGCATACTGAGCGTTATACCTTTTTGGAATTTAGCTTCGTTTAAAAGTTTTGCTATTTCAAAAACATCTTGGTTATTGTTTTTTGCAAAAGTAGGTCGGAATTGAGTTGGAAAGTCATATTTTCTTTTTACTTCTACTAATTTTTGTGTAATATTATAATCTCTTTTTAGGATGCCATAGTTCGAATCGCAATTATATAGTACTTCTATTTTATTTTTACCAAACCACTCTAATTCTTCTTCCAATCTACCAATAGGAAATTCTTGCAGTTTGCGATAATTCATAGAACCCCAGCTACAGAAAGAACATGAATAAGGACACCCCCGATTTGTTTCATGGCAGGCATTCCACTTATTAGGGATTCTAATCAAGTCATCAAAAATCCCTTGTAAGTAAGGAGACGGCAACTCTTTTAAATTAATAAAACCTTCTCTTTCTCGAGTTTTAAAACAATTGACACCATCAAAATTTACACTGATACCTGGTATTTTCGTATAATCAGGAGTAGTCTCTAGATACTCGCAAAGAATGTCACAAAAAGTGACTTCTCCTTCACCGTGTACTATAATATCTACAAAAGGGTGTTTCTGGAAAAAACCATACGAATCATGGGGAATATGAGGCCCCCCCATAACAATTAGGCAGTTTGGATAATACATCTTTATACTCTTCGCTAAGGCTTTATTGTATTCCCAATTCCATACAAAACAAGATAGTCCTATAATATTTGGATTATCAAGTTTAGCAACTAACTTTTTAATATCTTCCTTGAGATAAATGAATCCTTTAAAACTAAAAAATTCATTTATTACATCAAATTGCTGACAATAGGATTGAATTACTCCCACAGAGTAAGGTAAAAAAATCTCATCACCGAATCGATTATTTACCTGACATAAATATATATTATGTTTAGACATGTTCTTACTCCTTTGTGTTTATTTTAAAATACATACTCAAATTAAATGTCACACTTGATAAAGATCCATATTTTGATATATCCAATTATAAATAGTTTTAAGGCTAAGTTTACCAAGAAAACAGTATTGAAAATTTATTCTTGGTAAGCAATATATTTCATTCGTCTTTCTACAGGTTCTCTTTGCGAAAAATTAACAACAATCATAAATCCCCTAGATTTTATACTATACTTTCTTATATTTTATTTAAAACAAATTTTTCAATTACTTCTGCTAGCACACCTTCATTATTGCTATTTTTACAAGTATATGTACATACTTTTCTAACCTCTTCAACTGCATTGCCTGCTGCTACACTTAAACCAGCCACAGCTAACATAGACATATCATTATAGTTATCACCAACAGCAATGGTTTCTTCTTGTTTAATACCTAAAATTTTCGTTAAACCTAACAAAGCCTCACCTTTGTTTACACCATATTTATTTAACTCCATATAACAATTTGCTGAATAGCTTACACTAACTGAATCTTTTGTAATTAATTTGATTTCATCATTAATTAACTTTAAATAGTCCATATCAGCATTTTGATAAATAATTTTAGCTATTGGAATATTTCTTAAAAATTCTATTGATGGCTCCTTAAATTCTTTATAATTCATGTTTAACTTTAATATACGATTTCTTTCATCTTCATTAAAATTATAAATAAATATTGTATCTGAAGTATGTACGTGAATACATACTTCTTTTGTTAATCCAACCTTAAATAATTCATTTGCTTTTTCAAATGGCAAATGATTAAATCTTAGTATTTCGTTATCTTTACTTTTTGTAATAGCACATCCATTAAAAGAAACTACATATTGATATTCTTTATCCTTTAAATCTAAATCCGTTAAAATCTTCTCTATTTCTTTATAACCTCTTCCAGAAGCTGGAACAAATTTAATTCCTAATTCTGAAGCTTTTTTTATAGCTTGTATATTTTTCACACAAATTTCATGTTCATCGTTTAATAATGTCCCATCTAGATCACTAATAATTAACTTGTACATAAACCCCCCCCCTAAACACCAGCTCTGGGGATCAATTCTTTATAATGCAATTTCCATTATAAATCAGTCTCCCCTAAATTCGCTTTTATTCGTTTTTCTAATTGCTTTATAGTATTTTCCCCGACGTTCTGTGCAATATTTACTAATTAAAAATACTAAAAATTTATAAATATGATAATATTTATAAACATATCCATTTAACGGTATCAATATGTAAATATTAAATCTTTTTAAATAATATGTCAAATAAAGTTTTTTTATATCATTTATGTAAATATATTGATTAATTTATTTATATGAGACTTTTTGATTAGAAACAGCAACAGTTCTTAAAGAATGATAATTTTATCTTTACCTGCTACTAAAATTAAAAAACTCTAAGCTGCTTGTTCTTTTCAACGATTAACCGCTAACGTTCCTGTAATCAGCATGATGCAGCATATTAATAAATGAACAGTTACCTTCTTGATTTTTCTAACTAAGATTAAATTGGCACCTAAATAGTCCCTAAATCGTGAGAAAAATTTTTCGACAGAAGTCCGTTAATTATATCGTATCATGTATAAAATCGGAAGAATCATGAAAAAGTGAGGTTTAATTTCATAATATACAATCGCACAATTTAATCCACATAAACAAAAATACAATGAAACTTTAATACAAAATGGATTGAATAGACAGTTTTAAAAGTCAAGAACCTTACACATTTGTTGTTAGTGATTTAACTTATTGTGTAAGGGGCAACTACAAATAGATATACTTTTACATCTTATACCCCGAAGTTTTTGCTTTCTCACGATTGCTCATCACACTGTCAACGCGATTGCCTTTAGTCGCTTCGCCAGCATCTTCAACAATAGCATAAGCTTCAATTTTAATTAAACTCTCAATCCAAGTGATATCACCCTTTTCATAAAAACGAGGACAAACTAAATTCGAATTTAGTTTGTCCTCGTTTGTTTTAGACTTTAGTCTGTTGATCAGCAAAGCGAACGAAATCATGTATAAATTATAGCTTTAATTTTTAATTCACCTAATTTCAGCACCAAGTACGGTTTGCATTTGTTTCAGGGCGTATGCATGCGCTTCATTATCAAAACTAGCTACACCGCCTTGATACACGATGACTTTTTTATTGCGATTACAAAGCTCCTCTACCGTAAAGAACACGCAAATATTCGTACAAACACCTATGACGGTTATTTCATCCATCGTTTCAAGCTGCTCTTCTAAATCCGTATTGAAGAAACCACTATAACGTTGCTTGCCCGTAATATTTTCATCATAACCATCAAACTGTAGCTCATCGATAACCTCGGCACCATTTGTGTCGGCAATGCAATGCGCAGGAAATCGCTTGAATTCAAGATCGTCTGGTTCATGACGATCACAAATAAAAATGATCTGATCTCCTGCTGAACGAAACGCAGTAATTTTTTCTTTAATAAACGGAACAATCGCTTGCCCTTGTGGGCCACAATAAAGTGCTCCCTCTGGATAAATAAAATCTTTTAACATATCGATAACAAGTAAAGCTTTTCTCACTTTAAACAGCCCCTTATCAACAATATTTATTGTTTACGTAATATTTTACGTAATTTGGGCGCGATAATGATCGCTACGACAAAGCCTATCCCCGAAGTTAATAACGAACTAGGCATGTTGCTAATCGCTACACTGATACTACCAGTAACAGCCCACCAAGCGATTACATAGCCGCCAAGTGTACATGATGCCGCCAGCGCCATACCTAGACAGGCCCGAAATAACCATTGGGGTCCGACAATCATTTCTGGCCATAAACCACGAGCAACCATCCCCACTGTGAATCCAGATGTGCCTTTAATCACAAAAGACCAAAGCGTATAGGGAGAAAAGCCCAATAATAAATCAAAAAAAGCTGAGCCTATTGCTGCTGCAAGACCAGCATAAATACCACCAAATAAAATACCAATTAAAAATACTGCCGCTGTACCTAAATGTATCATTGCGCCTGCACCAAATGGTATCTTAATCAACGTTGCGATTACACAAATTGCCGCTAACATACCTATCATCACCATATCACGCAATTCCAATTTTCTTATTCTTTGCATACATAATTCCTCCAAACACTTCCAACTAGATAAGTTAATATATATTCGTCATAAATGCTTTATTTCCTACTTTTATTTCTTATTATCTTAGTTTCACATAAGAAAAAGAAATAAATACAATAAACTAACGCTTTCATGAAGAGACTGTGCAGTCTCCATTTACATTGTCGTTTTTTATGATAAAATGTAAAAATATGCTTTAAAATTACTTATCTTTAGGAGGATAAATGAAAAAAATAGTTACTGTCGCAACACTCGGAGCCTTACTCATGACCGCTATGCCTGCAGTTTATGCTGGAACAAATTTAGAAAAGGGAGAAACATTACTTGAACTTGGTAGTTCTTTAAATTCTAAAGTAAGGGGCGAAGGTTCTTTAGCCTTAGACGCTGCTGGAGAATCCGGCTTTAAAACAGCAATCACACATGCAATAAATGATAAAGTTTCAATCCAATATCGTAAAAATATGTTTCAATCTGAAGAGAAAACCGTTACTTTAGGCCACGCAAGTATGACAACTCATGCAAATGCGGACTTAGCGGACTACAACGTTCTCTATCGTTTAAATAAGAACACAAAATTAATCATTGGTTATGAAAATGACAAAATCACTTATGGAAATTACGTAGATAAAGCCACTCGTGATGGTATGCATATCGGCTTGAACACAACCTATCCTTTGAGTGAAAAAACTACATTATTCACCAATAGTGTCTATGGTAAAAAAATGCATTCTAATGAGATCGGTGTGAATATTGACCTTGCTCAAAAAAGCTTGCTTTCAGTTTCCTACATTGACCGCCGCGTAAATGATATGGATGTAAACATTCCACCTTTTTATTCTGGCAATATTGATTATAAAATGACTGGCATTGCAGTTATGTACGGTATGAAATTATAATAGAGCATAAAAAAAAAATGACTGAGAATAAAAATTCTCAGTCATTTTCATTTTACGCTAATACTTTTGCTAAGCGAATTAATTCTGGATCTAATGTTTTTTTATTTCCTACAGCATCTGCTAAATCAATACTAACAGGTTTACCAGATTCAAAACCAAAGACTACATTGGATAACCCTGAAAGAATCGCAAGCGCAGCTTTTTCACCAAGCATACTTGCCTTAATACGATCTTCAACACTTGGCGAACCACCCCTCTGAATATGTCCTAATACCGATACTCGCGTATCAATGCCAGTTTTTTCAGCCACTTGGTTACCAATATCAATCGCACTACCAGCGCCTTCGGCAACCACTACAATGCTGTAACGTTTACCACGTTCATAAGCAGCTTTCAATTCTACACACATTTCATCAATGTCAAATTTTGCTTCTGGTACAAGTATATGTTCCGCACCACCTGAAATGCCTGCTTGCATTGCAAGCCAGCCAGATTTACGTCCCATAACTTCGATAATAATAATACGACGATGTGCGGATGCAGTATCGCGCAATTTATTAATTGCATCGACAATTGTGTTGGCAGCAGTATCACAGCCAATCGTATAATCTGTACCCCATACATCATTATCAATCGTTCCTGGTAAACCAACTACTGGCATCCCCATGTCACTAAGTAGTTTACCACCAGTTAAACTACCGTCACCACCAATGATAATAACACCTTGAATTCCGTGTTTTTTTAAATTTTCTAAGCCTTTTTTACGTCCCTCTTCTGTTCTGAATTCATCACAACGCGCTGTACCAAGAAAAGTACCACCACGTTGAATAATATCCCCAACATCACGAGATTCTAATTTTTTCATATCATCATCTAAAATACCTTGGTAACCATTATAAATACCATATACTTCAGCACCTTCATATAAGGCTGTTCTAACAACCGCACGAGCTGCCGCATTCATTCCTGGGCTATCGCCACCACTAGTCATTACTGCAATACACTTTAACATACAGTCACTTCCCCTTACCAAGTAAATATATTTGTGAAAATAAAAACAATATAGTTTTATTCTATCTATTCCTTTACTTATTGTAAAGGCCTACTTATCATAAGTATCAGTTATTTTATATAAAATTAATCTAAAACAATGAAATTTAGTAAATTAAATTTACCAAAAAACAGAGAACAGGCTATTAATAATCGAAGTATTAATAGCCTGTTTCTTTTACAGTCTAACATCTTTGCAATTACAGCTCTTACTATGTAAAAGCTATTTTAAAACACCAAGTGCAAAACCAGCAATACCTACAGCAAATAAGCCGAAAATAATCCAAAGTGCATTGACTTTCTTTTTGAGTAAGTCCATACAAATAAATGTTAAGATCAATGGGATTAACCCAGGCATTAATTGATTGAAGATATCTTGCACAGTTGTTACGGCAACCTTACCATCTTGCATTGTAATCGTCGATACTACAAGCGGTACATTGACAGATGTCCATTTACAAACCAAGGCGCCCATTACAAATAACCCTAAAATAGAAGCACCTTCTGTAATTTTTTGAAGTTTATTCCCAGCAATATCTTTAACGATATCCGTACCTTTATCGTAACCATATTGTATGCCATACCATCTAACAGCTAAACGAACAGCATTAAATAGTACGAAGAAAAGAATTGGTCCGAATAAACTACCAGTTAAAGCTATAGAAGCACCAAGTGCAGCTGTCATTGGTCTTAATGTACCCCAGAAAATTGGGTCACCAACACCAGCCAAAGGTCCCATCATCCCTACCTTGATACCATTGATAACGCTGTCTGGAATATCAGCGCCATTTGCTCTTTGTTCTTCCATTGCAGCTGTAATCCCAATGATTGGTGCTGTAACAAACGGTTGTGTGTTATAGAACTCTAGATGTCTTTTAAGCGCATCTTTACGTTCTTGACCTTCATATAATCTTTTAATTATTGGTACCATACCGAAACAATATCCTAACGCTTGCATTCTTTCAAAGTTCCAAGAACCTTGTAAAAAATTTGAGCGAATAAATGCACTAAACATATCACCTTTGGTCAATTTTTTCGTTTGATTTGCCATTGTAATCTTCCTCCTTTAAATTATTAGTCGTCTAAGTCGTCGTCTAAATCATCATTTTTTGCATTTGTACCTGCAGTAGCCGCTACAACTGTAGGAGCTTGATATTTAGGATTTAACTGGATGTAAACAATTGCCAGTACAACACCAATTACCCCAAATGCAACCAAGTTGAAGTTTGTAAATGCTGCGCAAACAAAGCCTAAGAAGAAGAAAGGCATTAAATATTTTGCACCCATCATGTTGATAACCATTGCATACCCTACAACCACGATGAAACCACCAGCTACTTGTAAACCACCAGTGATTACAGGTGGAATTGCTGCAAGCATGGATTGAACTGCGCCAGTACCAACGAACATTGCTACTAAAACAGCAGGAATGGAAATACGTAATGCTTGAATAAATAAAGCCAATAAATGACATATATCGATCCCAGTTAAGTTACCTTCTCTTGCATACTCATCAGCTTTGTGCTGGAAGAAAATTGTTATTGTTCTCACGATAATTGTAAGCACTTGACCTGCAGCTGCAAGCGGCATCGCAATTGCGATACCAGCACCAATACTTTGTTTACCAGCAATTACTAAAATTGTGGAAATAACGGATGCCAACGCTGCATCTGGCGCGACTGCTGCCCCAATATTCATCCAACCAAGCGCAATCATTTCTAAGGTACCACCAATAATAATACCAGTTGTCATATCACCTAAAATTAGACCTGTTAAAGTACACGCGATTAATGGACGATGTGTTTGAAATTCATCTAATATACTGCCCATACCACAAACACAAGACATTAGGAATACCGCAATAATTTGTAAAGTACTAAGTTCCATAAGTCATCCCTCCAATTATGATATTTATAAATACATTTTATAGAACCCTTAATTCATATGAAGTAAACTATACACTTATCACTCAATATAACTTACTTTAATACATTCATTAAATTTACTTTTGCATCGCTATCGACTTTTCTAATTTCAAGTTCGATACCTTTTGCATGAAGTGCTTTAAAAGCTTCCACATCCTGATCATTTACAGAAACAGCTTGTGTAAGTTGTCTTTTACCTTCTTTAAAGCTCATACCACCAATGTTAATACTCGTGATGTTTACCCCAGCTTCTACCATGCGTAGTACACTTGTAGGGTTAGTGAATAACAATAGACATTTCGCTGTTTCATACTTTGGACTATTGTAAGCACGAACCGCTTTGTCAATGTCAACTACACTTGATTTAATTCCTGGAGGTGCTACTTGCTTTAATAAAGTAGATCTGATGGAATCAGCTGCTACCTCATCATCACAAACAATAATGCGTTCACAGTTCGTTACTTTTGCCCAGATCGTTGCCACTTGTCCATGGATTAAGCGATCATCAATTCTTGCTAATACGATTTTCATTATAAATCGTCCTCCTCTTCGTCATTTTGTATTGTACTTAAATGAAATGTTTGGGTACCTGCTTGCCCAGCTTCAACAGCTTTTTCCATTACTTCTTTAATGTCGCCAACTTCAGGATTACATAATTGATAACTCACCATCTCAATGAGCATTGGCAAATTGACACCAGTTACAATACCGTATTTTTCTTCTTGAATTGCAATGCGACACGCTGCATTATATGGGCTGCCACCAAATAAATCATTTAAGAATATAACACCATCTGTAGTATCAAGTTCTTTTAATGCCGCCTCATATTTAACTGCTAAATCATCAGCACCTTCACCAGGTACTAATGTAACTGCTTTTACATTTGTCGTAGCGCCACAAATCATTTCACAAGTTTTAACAAGTTCACTTGCAAAATTGCCATGTGTTCCAACGATAACTGCTAACATAAATTGCCCCCCTTACATCACTTCAAACTTTATTTTTTGTTTCACTACTCGCCTATATTTGTATGCAAGCAGCGTGCCAATTATGTGTATCAAGTTATAATAGTATAAACTTCGATTATTTTTCTATTTTTTACCATCAATTTAATACACTATTTCCCACTATAATACTCTATGATTTATTTAATAATACACTATTTCTCATATAATAAAAATACACTACTACAAAATCAATTGTAGTAGTGTATTTTAAAATTTACAACATTTCGGTAATTAAAATTATTTCATCGTCAGTTAACGTAATTTTTAGTGTGTTTTTAAATACACTAGCAGCTTTTTTCACGATTTCAAACTTTTCTGTATCAATTCCATCTTGTGGTCCATCATAATGCAGCGGGTTATTAATGACCATTCGTTCCAATGCACAACCACAATGTACAATTAAGCGAATTTGAATTGGATTGCTAAGTTTTCGATTCAATTCTTTCTCCAATACACTTTCAAATTCCAACAATACACTAATTACTTTACTTGGATTTAAATACGTTAAGAATTTTTGTAAACTTTCTTCGCAAAGATTACGCACAACGACATTTTTTTCTTTAACGAAAATTTTCCCGTCTTTCTTAAGGATATTTCGAAGAATTGTTTCGCCCTCACCATTAATTAATTTTTCTAAAGGAATAAACGGAACATCTAAATTTGATTTTACCATACCCACCGTGGCAAGAATGGTATGATTTTTCGACAATTCCTCTAAAACATGATCGAGATTTTTTACCCCAACAGGGATGACCTCAATGTCGCGATCAATCACATGCATTAAAATATCTTCGACAAGTTCTTTCAATTTTAATGCTGCCCCTTCACCAGAAGTGCAAATGGTGACAATCACTTCATTGGCTGTTTTCACGTGTCTACCATCCACTAGTGCTACTTCATATCCCTTAAAATTCAGGAGTGATTCATAAATGCTGTCTAAATCCATACCAACAATATCAGCCTTCCGCATTGCTTCTAAAATAAGTGGTGTAGACACCATATCAATTGTTTTAACTTGCACCTTTAAATTTTCCATGATTAACGTGCCAAAATTACACAAAGACCCCATATCTGCAAGTAATAGCACACCTTTTTGATAATTTAACTCTTCTAACTTGCAAATCATTTTTTCTAGTGTATCCTGCGGGCTGACTTCAAGCGGCATATCAATCGCCATAAGATTTGTATCATTCGTACTAAATAACTTTTGGGCAACTTCCACCATCGAAGAAGCTGTACTTTTGCCGTGTGTTGCTACAATGATGACAACTTTTTCTTCTTTTTCGTCTTCTTTCACCGAACTCAAAAGTAAAGCAAAATATTCTACTTCAACTTTTGGCACCTCAATATTATAATGATGTTCTATCTTATTCTTAATCTCTAATGCCACTTGAAATTCTAGTGACCCCTGCGGCAGGGCACCTTCAATTTCACTATATGGCAATTCTTGCTTGGCTTTGATTCGCTTTAAAAATGCGCTTAAATGTAAACTAAATGCATATAAAAACCGGTCTCGATACTCTCTATTCAAACGTTTTTGGGCTAGGGCATTTATTTCTTCCGTAAAATCCACTAAATCTTTGTCGACAATTTTCAACAACCTTTGTCGTGCTGTCATATGAGAATCTTGTTTATTATAAAAGGATTTAATATAGACATTAATATCTGTCGCTACAATTTGTTTAATCAAATCGCTGCTTATGCCTTCATCCTTTAATAGATTCACTTTGTCTTCTACGACTTGGTATAAGTTAAAGGCATCTCTATCGATTTCCTCATTGACGAGCAGTTTTTCTCCTTCCGGCATAATAAACAAGGGTTCGTCAATATACGTACTAAGTTCGGAAAGTTCTTTACGATTCGCACTTAGTGTCAGTAAACCTGTCTTAATTTTCGACGGCAAAATTTTAAAATCGATCTCTATATAATTGGGATTATCAATCCCATTTAAAAATGCTTTTGCGCAGAGTAGTTTAATATTAGATTTCAGCTGACCAACATTTCCTTGACCAATGCTTCCAATCAAAGCTTTAATTGATTCCACTGTAATTTTTACAGGTTTATTGATTCTTTGTACTTCATCGGAAAGTAGCAAACGGATGATTGCAATTTTTTCTTGTAACGATCTTTCAGCCAACGGTTTAATGGTGATAATATTTGGAATACGCCTTACAAAGGTTCGCGTCAATGCCGAAGTGGGGTCCTCCGTTGTTGCGCAAATGATTAGTACTTTGGCTTTTCTCGTCCTCGTGGTTTCACCAAGGCGATTGAAAGTACCTGTATCGATAAAGTAAAAAATCATTTCTTGCCCTTCTGGCGGCAAACGGTGAATTTCATCCAAGAATAAAATACCTTGATTTGCTTCCTCTACTAAGCCAGCTTTCGCAGTATCCGCGCCTGTAAAAGCACCTTTGATATGTCCAAAAATGTGAGAGATTAAAAGCTGCGCATTATTATAATAATCTGCACAATTAAAAGTAATAAAAGGTGCATCTGGTGCAAGTTTATGAACTGCCTTACCATACTCATACATCATATGAGCAAATAAGGTTTTACCTACCCCAGTTTGTCCAACAATTAAAGTATGGAGTCCATCTGGTGGATATAGAATCGCCGCTTTGGCTTGTTCTACTTGCTTTTTTAAACTAGTATCAGCACCAATCAAATAATCAAACGGTCCTTTTGGTGTCATATTGGATGTTGGCATGCATTCTTCAATCGCATTTACCTGAATGGGGCCAAGATCAATGGGCTCACCAACTAAGCTGCCTAAGATTTCTTTATCAAAAAATAAAACTGGTCTACCACTTATTTTTACAATCTTATCTTGCCGATGCAGGGTATTGAGTTCCATACTGACATTATTGCGCAAAATATTTAATGTTTCGGCAATCTCGGCTGCATCTACACCAACCCGTCCTTGCAGCTCCGTAAGTTGGTATTCCTTTGATTTTGTTTTAATATACTCATATATTTTATCAATACGTTTCATGAGTCACCAATCCCTAGAATTATTTTTTATCATTTGGAAAAACCAAACCAATCTGCTTTCTAACCTCATCCATAAGTTTTCTTACATCAAGCGCCAACTGGAAAGTATTTTCACTAGATTCTATCTTATTCTGCTGAATCATTTCAATAAATGCTTTTGTCTCGTAATACATATAGTCTCGCGATGGATCAAAAACAAGTTCTTCTTTTGCTGTCTTTATATCATTATAGCGAATGGTTACTTCCTCTATTTCATTTATGGAATAAAAGCTCAGCGTAGCCGCCTCGCCTTGAATTTCACTAGGCACTGTAGAGGCTGTAATCTTCGAAAACATCAGCACTGCATCCATATCCGCATATTGGCAAATGACTGTCGTTTGGCCATCCACGCCAGAATCTAATTTAATCGCACTGGCTAAAATCTGATCTGGCTTGCCAAATAAATAAACAAGTGGATAAATACAATATACCCCTAAATCCATCAATGCACCATTAGCAAATTCCGGATTGAATGTGTTGTTATATGTTCCTGCTTTATAGGCATCATAACGAGAAGAATATTGACAATAGCTACTGAAATAACGCCTAATCTTACCGAGCTTACTTAAATTTGCTTTGATTGCCCGCATCCCTGGTTCAAACGTTGTTTTCAATGCCTCCATAAAAGCAACTTGATTACTTTTCGCCGCTCGAATAATCTCTTTCATTTCCGCAGAATTTGCCGCTGCTGATTTTTCACAAAGTACATGTTTCTTATGATTGAGAAATAAAATTGCCTGCTCAGCATGCAGTGAGTTTGGACTCGCTATATATACGGCATCAATCAAATCACTTTCTGCCATGGTTTTAAGATTGGTGAAAATATGATCTGCGCCAACTTTTTTAGCAAATAGTTGCGCCTTTTCTTCACTTCGGGAATACACTGCATTTACTTTGAAGTCAGCATGCAGCTTTGCACATCGAATAAATTCTTCCGTAATCCAACTCGTACCGATAATCCCAAATTTAATCATAAATCATAATCCCCTTCCGACTCTATACTGTTTTTACGAAGCAAACGTATTATTATCTAACAGATAAATGAAGACTTAATTCAGTCAGCGAACCCCACCTGAATTCTAGTCGAAATTATTCAGGGACTTAGCCACTCTTTACTCACCGCTTGCAGAAGTGGGAGTGTTAGTGCGGGTTAGTCATCGGATAAATTTTAATATCTATCATTTATTTATCATTTTACCCTAAAAACATAAAAACAGCTAGCATTCCAATAAAATGCTAGCCATTACTATAAAGACCCTATACTTATTTTTTGTTGTTGTCTTACCGTTGCTATATTATGAAGAGAAGCTTCTATTGGCGTAAAATCCTTACTACTATTTGCATTTGCATACGACCCCATTAACATACCATTATCAACTGAATAAATATCTTCGTGATAACTAACATAAAACTGATTATGTTTATCTTGAAGCTTACTCGCACTTATCCCTGGCAATAACAGCCATTTACAGCCAGCTTGCTTTGCCTTCGCTAGCTCTTCTTGCAAACCGCCGCGCTTTCCTTCAGCAATAACAAAACCATGAAAACTATCACGCAAAACAGATTTTAAATTTTCCTCCATATAAAATCTATCCTCGGCAAGTTCCTCATCCAGATTGCTTACAATCGGCGCAATATAAACCTTAGATGTACCAATACTTTGTTTTTCTTTTACAACGCCAGCAACAATTGCCTCTTTATTCACATCATAAAAATTGCGAATGGCTGAATCTAAATATACTGTGATTGCATGGCTTTGTTTATCAATATTCCGCTTTTTTTCCCATACTTCTATATTACCAAACTGTGCATAGCCTCCTGAAATAGCCTGTAAAGTACTCTTAACCGGATCATTTTTCATCACCACGCGATTTAAATGAATCTTGCTGCCGTATTGCTCAGCAAACGCCTGATTACCAACAGCTGGTGCCCCAAACGTAATCACTTCAAGCTGCTGAGGATCTACACCTAAACTGACAAGTCTCGTGGCACCAATCGTCGCTACTGCACCACCTAAGCTATGCCCCACTAAATATAACTTTCGCTTGCTATCCTCTTTCAATAAATTCGCGATATATTCACCGTAGGTTTTTCCATCATCTTCTTTTGTAAATAAAGCAGTTTGCGTATATTTATTGAAACCGCTATGTACCATTGGATCTTCACTCGTCAAATTTTGTTTTTTGGCATTCTCAATAAATTCTGTCGGCGAATTACCGCCAAAATAAACTTTATGAATATTTAAATCAATAGCAATATCTTTTAAACTCTCAGTACCAGTAATTGCTAAAATATATAAATCATGCTCTGACTCAAACTCATCATTTTCAACAAGGAAAAACTTAGCATCTGCACCATTTTTAAATATTTTATAGGGCTTAATATTCCAACCTGCTTCATTAAGTTCATTGCGCGCAATTTGACCAGCTCGATCATCATACGTTGCTAGGCAAACAATGGCATTGATATACTCTAGTTTAGCCTTATGATACTCTTCCAATAGTCCAGCATGCACAATATTCATTTGAAAAATCAAGCATAAACAAAAAACGGATAACTTCAACAGTTTTTGCAAACGTCCTCACCTCCTATTCGCTAGAGTATTATATTATACTAGACTAAACATTTCTACACCACTGCTAATTTTTGTCATATTTATTTGTGTATTTTAACCAATGACCATTCATCTAATAATTCTCCATTTTGTTTGAACACTTGTACATAAAGTAATCCATTGGCAATCTTCACCACTGAATAAGTTGGAGTATCCGTAATGTTGACAAATTGTTCATCCCAAGATTTTGCGCCAACCGTATCATAATATTTGGTACCGCTACGTCCTACTGTTGTATAAACAGTGCCCCCCGCTTTCACTCTTTCACCATTTACCATAGCAAATGTCCGCGCATTGACATGGTCATGTCCACTAAATACTACATCCACACCATATTGATCAAAAATTGGACCAAACTGTTCTGTTACATCAGGCTCTGCTTGTGCTACTCGATTGTGATAAGGCGGGCGATGCATAAAGACAAACTTCCAAAGCTTATTGGTTGCTGCTAAATCACTCGCTAGCCAAGCTTTTTGCCGTTCTAATGAATCAGCGACAAACTGCCGTTCCTCACCAAATTGACTATCTAAAATAACAAAATGTACATCACCATAATCAAATGAATAGGTTTGCCCTTTTAGCCCTGCTGGGCCATTTTGTGGCACCATAAATTGCTCCGTAAAAAATGTCGGCATCGAGAAATTATGTTCTGGCGTATACGTTTCATGATTGCCAACTACAGGTACAACTGGCAAGCGATTTGAAACTCCGGCAATACCATCAAACCAACCTTTCCATTCTTGATATTTTTGCCCATTGTCTACTAGATCGCCAACATTGACAAAGAACGCAGCATCACGATTTTGTTGATATGCATTCATAAATGTCGTCTTCCACACGTTGTAATCATAACTTTGTGAATCACCAAATAATAAAAATTTAAATTCACTGCCTACCTTTGCCGTATGAAACATACCATCTGCTACCCAGTTTTTCCCGTCACCAACTCGATATACATATCTCGTTCCAGACTTTAAATTTCTTAGTGTCGTCGTATGCATATAAACATTGCCCTCATCCGTGGCAAATAAAGAAGTTTCTGCTTTTTGCGTTTTTACCGCAGAAACTTCAGCATCCGGCGTATCTGCCTCACTATATTCCACATATACCATAGCGCTATCACTATCCGTACGCCAAGTAATGGTCTGTGATGTCTTTGCATCCTCCGCCCAAGTAAGCGTAATGTCTTGTACCTCTCCGCTAGCGAAAGCATCCGGTATGACTATCATAAAACAAAATAAAATAATAAGTACAATTCGACAACCGATATTTCTCATGATTTACACTCCCAAAATATTTTCTCTACTCATTATCATATACCAAATTCAACAAAACACCAAGATATTCCCTACAATTTTGTTCTTGAATAAAATAAAGATAAACCCCACTCATAAATGAGGGGATTTCAGCTTGTAGATAAACTATGAACAGACAGGCCGCGGGTCGGCGATAAGCACTCATATGCGCCCTCCGACAAGGTGCTTGTTCGTCGACGTACGAAAGTATGACTCCTTCAGAGTCTCTTACTGTTCCTAGCATCTGAGCGCTTCTCACCAACTGGCAGCCTATCTTCGTACTAGTTTATAAGTGGTACGAATTTAAATTGTTTTTATTTATTAATGTAAATATTTTTATTTTATCTCTTTAGCATTGAAAATTCATTTTTCGAACATAGCGTAGCCGTACAAATAATAACACAGCACCAGCTACCACACCAGTGATTAATCCGAACCAATAACCGTATGGTCCAGTCTGAAAATAGTTGGCCAGTCCATAGCCCACTGGCAGGCCAATGATCCAATACGATATGATTGCCATTCCTAACGTTACCTTTACATCTTTATAACCTCTAAGTGCCCCTTGCATTGGCGCATTGATACCATCTGATAGTTGCAGAAAAATCACATAGACAAAAAACGACTGAATCAATTGATTGATGAGCGCATTATTCGTATAAAGCGCTGCAATCTGACCTTTAAAAGCAATTAAAACTAGCGTAAGTATCCCAGAAAATAAAATTGAAATTAACATTCCGATATTTGTATAAAGCTTAGCATCTCGATAACGCTTTGCACCAACTTCAAATCCGATTAGAATTGTGAGCGTCATACTAATGCTCATAGGAATCATATAAACCATCGTCGAAAAATTAAGAGCGGCTTGATGGGCTGCGATAATATCGGTCCCATACGCAGCCATAAATAAACCAACCGCACCAAAAATACTCTGCTCACAAAAAATCGCACTACCAATCGGTATACCAATTGCAAGTTGTTGCTTTATGTTTTCGAAAGAAGCTCTATAAGCCTGAGAAAATATTTTATAGTATTTAAATGGTTTGAGATAATAAACCACAAAAATATTGATCAACATAACCAACCAATACGTAATTGCCGAACCAACACCAGCACCGATACCACCTAGTTTAGGAAAGCCACATTTCCCGAAAATAAACAAATAATTCATCAATATATTCATTGGAACTGAAGTAACGGTAATCAGCATCGTAACTCTCGTATAGCCTAAAGCGTCGATAAAATTCCTCAATGCCGAACCAATGAGAATCGGGCAAATACCAAAAGCGATTGCTTTTAAAAATCCAATGGCGATTTTTTCTACTTGCAGTTCAAGGCTCATTGAACTTAGTAATGGTTCAATGGTAAAACATCCAACCAAAATAAAAACAATGCCAATGATTCCTGAAAGATATATGCCTTGGACAACGACAAACGGCAACTGTTCTTTTTGTCCAGCTCCATGTAACTGTGCAATAATAGGGGTTAAGCCTGAAATCACACCCAAAACACCACAAAATACTGGCATAAAAATATTAACGGCTACAGCAACCCCGGCTAAATCATACTCGCTAACATTTCCTGCCATAATCGTGTCAAAAAAACCTGTTGATATCAACGCAATCTGCGTAATAAAAATTGGCAAGAGTACAATCATAATTTGCCTAATCTTCTCTTTGTAAGTATACGTTTGCTTCATTAAACTTCCTTATCTATACAGCACTTCTTATATTTTTTCCCACTGCCACAAGGGCAAGGATCATTTCTACCAATCGTAGAAGTTCGTGGAACAAATTTCACAACATTGTCACGCGTTTTCTGTGATTGATATTTCTCTGAGAAATTTTTATGTGTTGAGGACAATTCTTTTTGACAATGGCCCTTTAACGCCCATAGATGCGTTGTCATGCTCATATCAGCAATGATATCCGCTAAATGCTGCATTACCTCCATATTTGGTATTTCTACCATAGTCTGCACATAAGCTAAAATTTCATTAATTTTTTCATTATTTAATATCATAATTACGATTTCACCGATGACATCTACAGCTTCAGCATGTTCAAGTGATACATCATCTTTTAAAAATCTTAGCAGCTCAAAATAAGCGTCTGTTTCTTCTACATATTCAGCCTCGCCTGCTTGATAAATTTCTTCATAGCTAAATTCGTGATACACAAGGTCATCGCGGCGAATTTGTTCTTCAAATAAAGATTCTGGATCCATCACAGTATAATAATGCATTCCAACTTCTGTGTTAATAATATTCCCCTGCCAACACCCTGCATTGATCATAATCCCCATAAAATCAACAAACTCGATCTTTTTATCTTTTAAGAAAGTATTTACACGTTCATGTAATTGATCATATGGTAAATAACCATAATAAAATAACAGTCCAGTTGCTAGACGACTTGCTTCATCATTAAAAGAAATTTCTTTTCTAAATTTAGCATTGTCCAAACTCGCATATACATTCAGCAAATCATTTGGTAAATACCAAGCTTGTTTACCTTCAGCCATGCCGCTAAACACCATACCCATACTACGCATATAATCCATACGAACATCATTCATATCGAGCACGGTACTAATTCCATTTTTTCTACTCATATGCGTTAGAATATTATATTGTTCAATCCCAATTGTAAGCATCCATTTATGAGAAAAATCAACAATAGCAGGCACTAAAGCCGCTGCCATTTCTTGTTTTTTTAATGAGCTAATTCCTTGTACACATAAATTATAACGAATATCGTCAAGTTCTGCCTTAGTTAAAGTAGAAAGTGCCGCCAGTAATGTACGTTCTTTTGGAACATCATAACGCCAAAGTATTTTTTTACGTTTTTCCATTTGTTCAGCAAGTTCTGCATCCAACTGACTCATGACTTCGTCAGTATTGTTTTTTTCAACCATACTACTACCTCACTTATTAAATTTCTTTACAGAAGAAAACCCCATTTGTAGACTTTGCCACAAACAGGGCTTTTTAGTAGTCACTTATAAACTTACACTAAGTTTATAATAAACGATTCCCAATCGTCAAGTTTTGTTAACTAAAATATACCAAATTTATTTATTCATAGGAAAAATATCGATCTAAGCCTCTAAAGATCCCAGTTGCTGCTTTTTTTGCCCCTTCGGCAGACTTCACCAATTGTTCCTCCGTTGGATTGGAAATAAAGACAACTTCAGCAAGCGTTGCTGGCATCGTCGTATGTTTTACCACATAGAAATTACAAGTGCGAGTATTTCTATCATCCGTTCCCAATTGACTTACTATGCCTTCACGAACGAATTTAGCAATCCGTTCATCACCATTGGTTTTCGGGTAATAATAGGTAGAAGTCCCCTTCGCTTGCGTGTTTACAAAAGCATCCATATGTATACTAACAAAGACATCTGCATGCGCATTATTGGCAATATCCGCCCGTGCTTGCAGTTCATCCTTTGCCGAGGCATTGGCATAAGCAACATCTACATCACTTGTTCTGGTCATAATAACCGTTGCCCCTTCAGCTTCCAGCATTTTTTTCAGTTCTAAGCCAACGGCAAGCGTCACTTCTTTTTCTTTGACTCCCTTAGGGCCAATCGCCCCTGCATCACTACCACCGTGACCAGGATCAATCGCAATGATTTTATCTTTTAACCCAGGCGCATCGAAAAGTTTAATTGTCTTTGTCGTTACCTTATCGGCATCCGGTAATGTTGTAATTTTGGATTCTTCAACGGTTGCCACTTTTGGCGTATCCTCTTGGGCCAGATCGCCAAAGTCCATCACAATACGATTTGATTTATCTGCTGCTGGATTCTCTTTTAATTGAAAAACCTGATAACGATCTTTCGATACATTGGCTTCCACGACAACCCGTACTGTATTCGGATCAAATTGACTGATTCTTACTTTTCCTACCAGACCGCCATCTACCATGGTCACTTTATCTACAGTTGGACTAAGCCAAGCGCCCTTAATGTCCACCGCAACTCTATTAGGATTCGATAAAACAAATGTTTTATATTCAACAGGGCCAGAACTATCCAAAACCACCCTTACTTTACGATCACCATTACTGTAAACACGCACGCCTTGTACCTTTACTAAACTACTTATCCGATCACTAAAATCTGATGCAAATACAACCGCTGGGCTAGCGATAAAACACATCAATACCAACCATAAAATAATTGACTTACGCATTTTTCTCCTCCACTTGTTAACTATGTAAATTTTTCATTGAATTGCTTCATAAAAATAAAAATGTTTACCCTTTATTATTATTGTTTTGTAAAAAAAATGCAAGACTTTCCTGCAATATTCCTATAAATACCACATTTTATTCTTTATTTGTCTTTTGTCCGACTACCAAAAAACCTCGTCGCCACTGGCAACGAGGTCTTTGTTTATTTAAAATAAAACATTTCTTTTAATTGAGGCTGCGCACCAGTCTCCGAATCCATTTCCATTGTCATAACATCTTTCATATATTCATTCCATCGATCAACAACCGGACTTTCTGACTGTACTTTTGCCGCATAGTCGGCACCTTTTTCACATTCGTAGTAGCCAAAAAGCTCGTTGCCAACATTCCAAATAGAATAATTACAAATTCCAGCAGATTTTAAAAGTTCTTTCAGCTCTGGCCATATTTCATCATGACGTTTTTTATACTCTAGCAACATACCATCGTGTACAGTTGCCTTCCAAGCATACCTTTGCATATAGATCTCCCCTATTTTATTATAGTTTAGAAATCCGCTTATTCTAAGAAGCTCATTTTTTCTTTCTTGAAAAAATCAAACTATTTTAAGTTATCTTATACAGTCTGCGCACTCGCTTTATCTTTCTCTTGATTTCCAATTGTTCCATAACGTTCAAATTCAATTTGTTCAAGCGTTTTACCACTTGTATTTGGTGTCCAAATTGTACCAATCAGTAAACTTGTTGTTGCGAAGGCAACGATAATGCCTGCTGCCAAACCAAATCCTACAGATTCCATAATAACAGGTACACAATATGCCCATACCGCAACTAAAATACGCGCTGCAAAGAATGTAAGACCTTGCGCTGTTGCTCTATAGCGTGCTGGAAATAATTCACTACACCATAATTGATAAAAAGCCTGTTGCCCTGAACCATTATTAATCCCAGAAAACACCGTAAACATAATGAGTAGACTCATCGACATTGCTGATGCTGGTAATAGCCATACAGACCAACCAATCACGTATAACGCTCCAATAACAAAATATAACCAACGGCGATTTACTTTGTCGCCCAATTTCATGAAAATGAAATACGTAGATAAAGTTGAAATCACAAATGATCCAATTTGCATCGTATTAGACTGTGCATTTGTCAGTTTACCAACATTCTCAAAAATATATGGCATAAAGAAGCCCCATGTACCTGCACACATATTCCAAATTACATATACTCCACAAAGGAAAAGTACAGTTCTAAGATTTACCCCCTTAAGCAATGCACCATAAGAAACTGTTTCAATCTTACCTTCTGCAATCATTTGTTGTTCTTTTTCTTTTGCTGCTTTCCAATCATCCGACTCAGGCATTTGTAGGCGTTGATACCATACCCAAAGTGCTACTAAAATTAGATGTCCAAAAACAATCCGATTACCAAGAAGCCCATAATCACTTAAAAGTACGGATAATAGCAATACAACCGCTGGCCCAAGCGCCCAGGCAAATTGCGCACTACCACAATGTTTAGCCCTATCTTCTGCTGGAGCCTGTTCTGCAATCATCGTCCACGAAGCTACTACATCAGCCCCTACACCAAGACCTACAATAATATATCCGCCAAGCAGCATCGCATAATTCACACCAAATACAATCAATAACATACCAATGATATAAACCAATAAATCATACGTATAAACAAATTTACGTCCATATTTATCACAGAGACGACCACCGATCAATGCACCAACAGCTGCCGACCCGGCATTTGAGCTTAATGCTCCCAACCAGCCAACCTGCGCTCCATCCATACCAAGATACGCCTGCCATAAACTTAATCCTGCAGCTCCAGCTACGATTGAACCAGCATCAATATAACTTGTCATTGCAGCGATAATCGTCTTTTTCCACGCTGAAGGTTCCTTTGTTATCATTGTAAAATCCCTTCCATTCTTTATAAATTTATTTAAATAATTAAAAAATAGCAAATTTACAGATAATTTGTTTTTTGAATAGCAGCCTTACCAGATATTTTTTTGAATACCTAGTAGGCTGTCATATTAATCTAAAAATTCTTCATTTAAATCAATCTTAAATTCTTTAGCTAAATCCCGGAAGTTTTGGCTGCTAATCGTCTGTTTTTTTCCTCCCATAGATAATACTTTTATGCAGATTTCAGCTGATTTTTCTACGGTATCCATTAGGCCAAAGGTCAAATCAAAATCTTCACCAGAGCAGAATATTCCATGATGGGCCCAAATTACCACATCATATTTTTTCATTAATTCACTCGTTGCAATCGCAATATCACGACCACCAGGTACCATCCAAGGCACAACGCCGATACCACGAGGAAAGATTACAGGACATTCCGTCATCATTTCCCACATTTCACGTGTAAATACTTTATCTTCTAATGGCAATACAAACGTCAATGCAATGATATTTGCTGGATGCGAATGATAAATGACGCGATGTTTGCCACCAGTTAAATCTTTTTTGATGCTGTGATTCATCAAATGTGTTGGAAACTCACTTGTTGGAGAGCCGCCATGTTCCAAGCCCCAAACAATACTGTAGTTTTCACCCTTTTCATCAATTAACGCAATTGCGATATTGTCGGCTGGACAAAGGATTACATTGCGCATATATTTACCACTACCAGTTACCAAAAAGTATTCACCAGCTAAATTTGGTACACCTACACCAATAGGTTGCCAAGACCTTGCTGGTTTTAAATCGCCTCTTATTGCTTCAATTTCTTCTGGTTTGATTCTGTAACTAAAATTCCCACCATTTCTTTCATGCCAGCCTTTTTTAAATGCATCATCTGTTACTCTGATAAATCCCTCAACAAATTTAGCTTCAGTTACTTTCATATCCAATTACCCTCTTTTCAACTGAACGTTTTCTTCATACTTTTTGACTTCTGGGAGCCAGTTTTGCATTTCTGGTACATTGCTTATTTCACAGAAATGATTCCAAATGTCACCAATTGGGTATGTTTTTATTTCTTCTTGCAAGGCCATCAGTTCATAGAATCTACCATCATTTTGGAATTTAGCAAATTCAGAGCATGGGGTTAACAATGCTACTAGCAATGCTTTTTGCATATTGCGCATACCAACGACCCATGCAGAAATACGATTGATACTAGCATCAAAGAAATCTAGACCAATCAGCACACGATCTAACGCATCGCAACGCACAATTTCTTTGGCAATTTCTTTTAATTCATCATTGAACAATACAACATGATCACTATCCCAACGTACTGGGCGGGTTACATGCAAGGCTAATTTATCAGCAAATAATAACATGGAAGGAATTTTATCAGAAACCATTTCTGTTGGATGATAATGACCATTATCCAATAAGCAAAGCACATTATTTTTTGCTGCATAATTCATATAGAATTCATGTGAACCTACAGTATAAGATTCTACGCCGATACCAAATACTTTTGATTCTACACTGTCAACGATATATCTCGCATCTAGCTTTTCAGCAAATATTTCATCCAAAGATTCTTTTAAACGTTTTCTAGGGCTGAAACGATCTGCTGGAACATCTTTATAACCATCTGGAATCCAAATATTATTTAAACAAGGTGAACCAAGTTCTTTTCCTATATATGCGGCAATTCTTCTCGATGCTTTGCAATGTTCTATCCAAAATTTGCGAATTTCAGAGTTAGGATGTGATAGAGTTAACCCATCTGCTGCCTTGGGATGTGAGAACAGCGTTGGATTGAAATCTAGTCCCAAGCCTCTTACTTTAGCAAATTCTACCCATTTCGCGAAATGTTTTGGTTCTAATTTATCACGATCTACTTTTTCATCAGTGATCGCATAGCATGCATGAAGATTAATTCTATGCTTTCCTGGAATTAAACTCAATGCTTTATCAATATCGGCTATCAACTCTTCTGGATTTCTTGCTTTTCCGGGGTAATTGCCTGTTGCCTGAATCCCACCAGATAAACTTGCTGCATGTTCAAAGCCAGCAACATCATCGCCTTGCCAACAATGCATTGAAATTTTAACATTTGCTAATTTTTCAAGCGCAGCATCTACATCGACACCAATACTTTTATACATTTCTTTTGCTGATTCAAATCTTGTCATTCTTTATCACACTCCAACTTTTTTAATATCAAAGGATCTTTTGATTGTTTCTCTCGCTTCAATAAGATTTTCTACCTCTTTGTTTTTTAACATTTGCGCCATAATATTCCCTAATGCGGTTGCTTCCACAGGACCTGCATATACTTCTTTTTCCGTGTAAAGTGCCGTCAGTTTATTGAGATAAAGGTCTTGTGATCCACCACCGACAATATGAATTCTTGTATATTTTTTTCCTGTAATATGCTCAATTTCTTTTACTGTTTCGGCATAACTCTTTGCTAAACTCCGATAAACACACGCTAGTATTTCACATTCCGTTTCTGGCTTTTCTTGATTCGTGCGTTCACAATATTCTTGCAGTGCTTCAATCATAGACTTTGGTGCCAAGAAAACTGGATCATTTACATCAACAACCGATGTAAAGTACTCCCCTATTTTTGCCAAAGTAAATAGATCAGAAAAACTATAGTTATGCTTAAATTCTTTACGGATAGACTGCATCATCCATAGCCCCATAATATTTTTCAAATAACGGTAGCGATAATGGTAGCCACCTTCATTCGTAAAGTTTCTTACTCTGCTTTTTTCTGTACAATCTGGTATTTTACGTTCAACGCCCATCAAGGACCAGGTTCCCGAACTTAAATAAATATAATCATCATCATTGGCAGGAACAGATAATACTGCTGAACCTGTATCATGTGTCGCAGGAAGTACTACTTCAGCATCGAAGCCAACCTTACTCTGAATTTGTGCTGAGAAATTGCCAACCGAATCTTTCGGTAATTTAAGCGCCCCAAAAATTTTTCTTGGCAAGCCAAGTTGATCAATCAATTTCCAATCCCAATCCTGCGTATCCGCATTCACCAACTGCGTGGTCGTCGCATTGGTATATTCATTGACCTTTTTACCTGTTAATAAAAAATTTAAATAGTCTGGAATCATCAAAAAACTGTTTGCCCTAGCTAAAATTTCTGAATTTTGCAATTTTATTGCATATAATTGATATATCGAATTAAATAATTGCTTTTGGATGCCATTTCGGCTATAAATATCTGCTTCTTTGATAATTTTATAAACTTCAACATCAATACCATTGGTCCGTTTATCACGATAGGCTACTGTATCACCTAAGATTTTGTTTTCTCCATCAAGTAAGACAAAATCTACTCCCCAAGTATCAATACCAACACTTACGGGAATCCGATGATATTTTTTACAACATTTGATTCCTTCAACAACTTCAGCAAATAGCTTTTCTAAATCCCAACAAAGATGTTCATTTCGTTCTATCAATTTATTTTCAAAACGATAAATTTCTTCAATACATACCTTGCCATTGTCAAGCCATCCTAAAATATGCCGTCCACTCGATGCTCCTATATCAATTGCCAAATAACATGTTTTCATTCGAACCTCCCCATCCGTAAATATCATTACAAAGCGATGATTTAACAAAATATTTAACTGATTTATTAAAACTTTGTTATTTTATGTTGATTTGTTTAAAATTAGTTATGTTTTTGTCTTTGTTTTACTGTTATTCGCTTTGTTGTTTTAATACTACCACAACAATAAAGATAAAACAATATTTTTCCTGTGTTTCTCTTTATTCTTTTTCTTTATTGTTGTCTGTTATTATAATAAAAACCTTTTATCGGCTTTACATTATGATAAAGATATATTTATAATTTCTTTATTTTTGTTCATTTGTCTTTTTATTCAATTGATTGTATACTAAAATTATAAAGATTTTATCGTTTTTATTATGATTAACTCCATAAAGAAGTAGAACTTTTGTTTTTCTTTGTTTATTTGGATATCAAGGAGGAATTCTTATTTTAGGAATAGAGCGTCGCCAAAAAATCATGGAGTATCTACAGCAAGACCGTAAGGTATATGTTTCTGCGCTAAGTGAACTTTTTCAAGTAACTGAAGAAACAGTTCGTCGCGATTTAGAAAAATTAGAAAAAGAAGGTAAACTAAACCGAAGTTATGGTGGAGCAGTTTTAAAAGAGCATACAATTGAAGATATTTCATTTCCTAAGCGTACATCCATTAACTTACAAAGCAAGCAAAAAATTGCTAATAAAGCTGCAAACTTAATCAATGATGGAGATACACTCATGGTCGATTCTAGTACGACTAGCTTAGTATTAATGAATCTATTAACAAGTAAACAGGATCTGACGATCATTACCAATTCTGTTAAACTGGTTTATGATTTTATCAATTCAAACTTTAATATCATCTCTAGCGGCGGATCCCTTCGCTCGCATTCTTTTGCTTTAACAGGCGCGGCAGCTAGTTCTGCTTTATCCAATTATTTTGTTGATATTGCAATTATTAGTTGTAAGGGTTTGTGTATGAATAAAGGTATTATGGAATCTAACGAAGCTGAAAGTGAACTAAAGCAAAAGATGGTAAAACAAGCAGAAAAAGTACTATTATTAGCTGATCATTCAAAATTCAACAAAACAGCTTTTACTAAAACATTAGACTTTAACTCTATTCACTATGTTGTAACAGATATAGAACCATCTCTAGAATGGTTAGAATTTTTCAAAACACACAATATTAAGGTTATTTATTGAGTGGTAAATTTATGTTTTGGAGGCCCCCTATGATTAAACATGTTTTATTTGATTTGGATGGCACACTCATACACTTTGATCACGTTTTATTTGTGAAAAATTATGTCAGTTTACTCAGTAGAAAATTTGCCCATCTTACTAATCCAGTAAAATTTGGTGAACAAATTCTTACCGCTACTGGCCTTATGATTCAAAGCACCGATGGCAGCAAAACAAATGCTGAAATATTTTGGGAATACTTAAGTAACAATACTGGTTTATCTAGAGAAACAATAGATCCATTGATTGAAAATTTTTATAATCAAGAGTTTGAAGAGTTGAAAGAACTCGTTACCGTTCCGGAAATTCTACCAATCATCCGCAAAATTATTAGCAAAAATATTCCCATCACCGTTGCTACCAATCCAGTTTTTCCAATCAAAGCTGTGAAAAACCGCCTTGCTTGGGCTGGTTTACAAGATATTGATTTTCAATTGATCACCACCTACGAAAGTAGCCATTATTGCAAACCGAACCTACAGTATTTTCAGGAAATAGCCGATACCCTCGGTGTAAAACCAGAAGAATGTTTGATGATCGGCAACGATGTCTCTGAAGACCTAGCTGCTGGTAAGATCGGTATGAAAACCTATCTCTTAACTGACTATATACTCAATCGCCACAATATAAAAATTCAAGCTGATTATGTCGGTACAGTCGCCGATTTAACGCAGGATATTAAGCATATTTTAGGATAAAACACAAAAAGACCCATTCACCAATTCGTGAATAGGGTCTTTTTGTTGCGTGTATATTTTATTGAGAGAGGTGAATAAAATTAGGTTTTATTCACTTAAGGGTTAACAGTTGCACGGTATAATTGCTTACCGTCTTTGAATTCAATGATAGCAGCACCTTTTACAGCATCATGTGTATCATTTAATGTAGTAGAACCGGTGACTGCTTTATAATCTTTCGTAGCTGCTAAAGCTTCACGAATTTTATTTGCATCAGTGCTCTTTGCACTTTCGATTGCATCCATCATTACATTCATCGCGTCATAACCAAGAACTGCTGGAGCATCTGGCTTTTGACCATATTCTTTGGTATAAGCATCTACGAAAGCTTTTGACAATGGATTTGGATCATCTACAGAATAGTGATTTGTGAAGAAGGTATTGTTAAGAGCTTCACCACCAGCGATTTCAACTAGTTTAGGTGAATCCCAACCATCACCGCCAACGATTGGAGCAGTAATACCAAGTTCACGCGCTTGTTTTACAATTTTACCTACTTCTTCATAATAACCAGGTACATAAATTACTTCGGCACCCATAGTTTTAATTTTTGTTAAAATTGTTTTAAAATCTTGGTCTTTTTGTAAATAAGCTTCTTCACCTACAATTTCACCGCCCTTAGCAGTGTAAGCTTTCTTGAAAAAAGAAGCCAATCCTTTACTATAGTCACTGCTATTATCAATTAACATAACAGTTTTCTTAAGTTTCAATTCATCAAGAACGAAGTTTGCACCAACTGTTCCTTGGAAAGGATCGATGAAGCACACGCGGAATGTATAATCTTTGACCTTGCCATCATCGCCTACTGTTACTTTCGGATTGGTGGCACCAACAGTAAGGAATGGTATCTTACTTGCTTCAGCAACACTAGATGCAGCAATCGCACTAGAACTTGTAAAAATACCAGTTACTGCAACAACTTTATCTTGATTGATGATTTTTGTCATTGCATTTGCTGATTCAGATGGTTCACTTTTGTTATCAGCGACTACGGTTGACACTTGTTTACCAAGCACCCCGCCTTTTGCATTTTTCTCTTTTATGGCCAATTTAGCACCATTGACAAGTGAAGTACCATAAGTAGCATTACTGCCCGTTAGTTCTGCTACCATACCGATTTTAATGTCTTTCGCATCGGAGCCGCTACTGCCACAACCAGCCAATGCTGTTGCACTCAAACAAACGCCCAAAGCCATTGCTAAAAATCTTTTTTTATTAAATTTCATAACCAAAGTGCCCCCTTTTACTTTCCATTATTGAATATTGACCTGCCTAGCTTCTATCAGGCAGTATAACTAGGAAGTTCCCCATCACCTAAAGGATAAAAAAATAAATAAAAAAGAGTCAAATCATTTCAAATGACTTGACTCTTAATAGCTAACATTGCTACTTTCGATGTCGAAAATAAACTTGCGTTTTTATTTATTTCATATCTCTTAGAATAATGTTATTATAATTCATGTAAATTCATTTCGCAACAGTTTTTTGTAAAACCAATTATGTATACAACGTACAATATACTCCTGTATAAACACACAAAAAAAGAGTGAACCAAAATATTCACTCAGACTGTCGACAAAATAAAATATTTGTGTCGATATTTTAGAAAATATCTAAATCCGCTCCACTTATAAACTAGTACGAAGATAGACTGCCGGTTGGTGAGAAGTGCTCAGATGCTAGGAACAGTAAGGGGGTACAAGCACCTTGCTGTTCCTAGCATCTGAGTGCTTATCGCCGACCCGCGGTCTGTCTGTCCATAGTATGTCTACAATCTGAGTGAACCAAAAGGTTCACTCTTTTTTCGTTAGAGAAATACCTAGAAATAAACAATATCATTTGTGCATAGAGTATTCTTTATTTAAGGTAGTTAAACGTTTTTTAAGGTTTCACACTTACTTTGAAGTTTTGCTTACCGTCTTTCATCTCAATGACAACAGCATTTTTCACAGCATCATGCGTTTCGTTCAGTGTAGTTTCACCGCTAATCGCATCAAAGTTTTTTGTATCCGCTAAAGCTTCACGAATTTTATTAGGTTCCGTGCTATTTGCACGAGTAATTGCATCAATAAGAACACGGGCAGCATCATAGCCAAGTACTGCTAATGCATCTGGTTTTTGACCATATTCTTTTGTGTAAGCATCGACAAAGGATTTTGCTTTTGGATCATTGGACTCTACAGAATAATGATTTGTAAAATAGGTATTATTTAGTGCTGCAGCACCCGCGATATCTGCTAATTTAGGAGAATCCCAGCCATCGCCACCGATGATTACAGCCTCAATCCCTAGTTCACGTGCTTGCTTTACGATTTTGCCCACTTCTTCATAATAACCAGGAACGTAGATCACTTCTGCATTTAACCCTTTAATCTTTGTTAAGATTGTTTTAAAATCTTGATCTTTTTGTAAATAAGCTTCTTCCCCTAAAATTTCACCGCCTTTTGCAGTGTAAGCTTTTTTGAAGAACTCCGCAAGACCTTTACTATAGTCACTGCTATTATCAATTAGAGTAACAGCTTTCTTTAAATTTAAGCTATCAATGGCGAAGTTTGCAGCCACAGTACCTTGGAATGGATCAATGAAACATACACGGAAAACGTAATTGTTTACTTTACCTGTTTTTTCATCTACTGTTACTTTTGGATTTGTTGCCCCAGAAGCAAGATATGGAACTTTCGCTGATTCTGCAACGCTTGCAGCTGCAAGTGCATTAGAGCTTGAGAACGTACCGGTAACCGCAACAACTCTATCTTGGTTGATTAATTTTGTCATTGCATTTGCTGCTTCTGCTGGTTCAGATTTATTGTCAGCTACAACAGCTTCAATTTGTTTTCCTAAAAGACCACCATTGGCATTTGCTTCTTTAAATGCTAATTTTGCACCATTTGCTGAAGAAGTACCTAATGTTGCATTACCACCTGTCATTTCGTTTAATAGACCGATTTTGATTTTATTAGAATCTGCCCCGCCACAGCCAGTTAGTACACCTGCGAGCATACCTATGATCATCATTACCACGACTAATTTACTTTTGTTTTTCATGAAAAATTCCCCTCTTCTCAAAATAAATACAATATAATTCCTTTTCAAACAACGCCTATGCATAACGGCCAAGGAGGGGCAGTTACAAACTTAGAAATAAAAATGAGTCAAATCATGATGATTTGACTCTGAATTCACTAAGCAACATTTTGGCAAAACAATAGTATAGACAATAATGAATTAAAAATACACGCAGTAATCCATTAAGCTACGATTGTTTGTCTCTGTCCTTTTGCCTGAGAGATTTGCAAGCAATTTTCATCACCTGTTTTCACCTTCGGCGACTCATTTAAGAGTCCTCTCCAGAGTCCCGTCCATCTACGGTTCTACTCAAATTTTTTGAGTGCCTGAGAGTGTTACTCCTTCGGCGGGCTAATCAGCCGCTCTTCCGTAGACTTCATTCGGTATACATATGTAATTGTCCGAAATACTTGAATGGACATTATTATAAAACAACTAAAAATATTTTGCAATACTTTTGACAAAAAATCCAACTATTTTAGAAAAACAGTTGGATTTTTGTTTATTATTCTCTGAATTTAGCTTCTTTTTTAACCAGAATCATAACATATTCTTTAAAAAAGCTTGTGTCCGTACTTGTTTTGGATTCGTAAACAATTCTACTGGCTCACCAGCTTCGACAATATCGCCATCGGCCATAAAAATCACTTTTTGTGCAACTTCGCGCGCGAATGCCATTTCATGTGTCACAACAATCATGGTCATATGCTCTTCAGCAAGTTGACGCATCGTTTTTAATACTTCCCCAGTGAGTTCCGGATCAAGTGCTGACGTTGGTTCGTCAAACAGCATAATTGCCGGATTCATCGCGAGCGCCCTAGCAATCGCCACCCGTTGTTTTTGCCCTCCAGAAAGACGAGAAGGATAGCTGTCTTTTTTATCGAACAAGCCAACTTTTTTCAGCAGATCTTCAGCAATCGGTATAATTTCTTCACGTTTCATCCCTTTTACCAAGATCGGTGCTTCAATTAAATTTTCTAGTACCGTCATATGAGGAAATAAGTTAAAATGCTGAAAAACCATCCCCATTTTACCGCAAATTTCTCGTGCTTTCACATCATTTGTGTAATGACAAACGCCATTCATATCTTCGGCTAGATTTTCACCTTCTACCGTAATTGTGCCTTGATCAATGGTTTCTAGACGATTTAAACAACGTAGCAGTGTACTTTTACCAGAGCCAGATGGCCCAATAATCGCAACGACTTCACCGCGGTTAATTTCAAGATTGATACCCTTCAATACGTCCAATTGGTTAAAACTTTTATGAATATTTTGTAATACAATCATTGCTTCACTCATGCTAGAACCTTCTTCCTACTCATCATACTTTGCATAATATGCTTCTAATTTGTTGAAAACCCATGTTAAAACAAAGGTCATTGCTAGATAAAAAACGCCTGCAATTACAAACGGAGTCATATCAAATTCGCGTTGTACAATCGTTCTGGCAACACGAAGTAAATCATTCATCGCTAAAATATAAATGAGGGAAGTATCTTTAACCAAAGTAATTGTTTCATTACTCACTGGTGGCAATACCCGTTTAATCATCTGAGGAATGATAATTCGGCGCATCGTTTGAATATATGTCATACCCAATGCTTTTGATGCTTCATATTGACCGCGTTCAATAGACTGAATCCCCGCTCGGAAAATCTCAGCAAAATATGCAGCATAGTTAAGTGTAAAAGCCAAAAGTGCTGCGACAAAATCAGGTAATAAAATGCCCATCGATGGCAAAGCAAAATAGACAAATAATAACTGCAGCATGAGTGGCGTGCCGCGCATTAGCCAAATATATGTTTCCACCAAAAAGCTGATTGGGCGATACTTAGAAAGTCTTGCAAGTGCCAAGAACAATCCTAGTGGCAAAGATAATGCCAGTGTAATAAAAAAGACTTGCAAAGTAACGGTGATACCATCTAACATCGGCACTACCATTCCTATTATTTTTTCCATGATGATTCTCCTTAAAAAACAGTTTGCTACACGAAGAGGGGCTGCCGCAATTACAACATTACGGCAGCCTCCAACTATATTATGTCGATGAATAGAAAGTCTCTAACTCCGTTCTACTTATAAACTAGTCCCAAGACAGATTGCCAGTTGGTGAGAAGTGCTCAGATGCAAGGCGCAACAAGGAGCTCGTAAGAAGTCGTACTAGTGTACGTCGACGAGCAACACCTTGCTGCAGCGCCGCAGATGAGTGCTTATCGCCAGCCCGCGGTCTGTCTGTCCACGAAAGTCATTATTTTGTAATATCTTTACCAAACCACTGTGTTGAGATTTTAGCAGTCGTGCCATCTTTTTTCATTTCATCCAGTACTTTTTGAATATCTGCTTGCAATGCGGTATCATCTTTGCGATAACCAATACCGAAGTTACCTACAGGGCCGATTGGTTGTTCTAAGGCAACGAATTTATCTTTATTTTTGCTCATGTAGTAACGTCCAACGATTTCATCGGTGATAATTGCGTCTACTCGACCATTTTCTAAATCCATCATTGCTGAAATACAATCAGGATATTTTTTTGCTTCTTTGATTGCTGCTTTCAGTTTTGCATCCGCATCAAGATTTTCTTCTGCAGTACTTGCACTTTGCATACCAATTACTTTACCTGTTAAATCAGCTTCACCTTTGATCGGTGAATCTACTTTTACGAAAATTAATTGTTTTGCTTCCATGTATGGTTCACTAAATAACATATTTTCTTTACGTTTTTCAGTGATGTTTAAACCATTCCAAAGGACATCGATACGACCACTTTTTAGCTCAGCTTCTTTACTGCTCCAATCGATCGCTTTGAATTCAACTTCTCTGCCCAATCTTTTTGCAGCTTCTTTTGCCATATCAATATCAAAACCAACGATATTATTCTTTTCATCTTTAAATCCCATTGGTGGGAAGTTATCATCTAGCCCAACAACAATTTTTTTCTTTGCATCCACCTTTTTTGCTGTATCTCCGCCACAACCAGCAAGCACTGCGCCAGCCATGATAACAAGCAATAATAATGCAACTATTTTCTTCATACCAAAATCCCCCACTCACATTTTAGTTCTTTTTATCTGATACATAAGATTATACTTTAGTTCGCTAAAATGTGAAACCTTTAAAACATTGCATTTATAAATGAATAAAACAACTTATCTCCTAATATCTCGTAAAACCTCACGATTTCACTGTTAGATAGATTATTTTGAAATGATTTTTGACTTCAATACATTACCAATCATACGAATTCCATTCTGAATTTCTGCTGGCGTTGCGGTAGCAAAACTAATTCTGATGTAACGATCAATCGCTTGCCGAGGGAAAAACGGCGTGCCTTCCGTAATTAGCACTTGACGATTTTGCGCCTCTTCAACAATTTCTTTTGCCGATATCCCAAGTGGTAATGTGAGCCATATCGATAGACCTCCATGTGGTTTAACATACGTCACAGTTTTCGGTAAAAACTCCTCAATCGCTGCCAATGTTAATTTAAAACGCTCTAAATACATTTTTCTTATCACCGTAATATGTTCATGCCAAATTCTCTTGCGTAAATAGAGATCAAACGCACGCTGCGTGAGTCCTGATGTAGAAATATCAGAATTATGTTTGATCGCGAGCAATTTACTAACCAAACGCTGTGGCATCATTAAAAAAGCCAGCCGTAATCCAGGCATAAATATTTTCGAAAAACTTTTTAAATAAATCACACGATCATCACGGTCAATTGCTTTCAGTGGTGCCATCATTTCTTTGCCATAAATTAGTTCACTGATGTAATCATCTTCTAAAATAATCGCATTATAATAACGCGCCAACCCCATCAAACGATTACGTTTGGCGACCGAGTAGGATGAACCCGTGGGATTTTGAATATTTGGCATAACATACATGAGTTTTGGACGAAATTTCCGCAATTTATCTTCCAGCTCTTCAATGTTAATTCCGTCTTCTTCCATGCTGATTTCTACAATTTTTGCTCCCCGCGAACGAAAGGCGGCAATCGCCCCTGGATAGGTAGGATTTTCTGTAAACACATAATCGCCATAGTTTAGAAATGCCTTTGCAACAATATCAATGCCTTGCTGTGCTCCAGAGATGATCTGCATCGTACTCGCTTCTGCTTTTACTCCATATTTTTTTAAATCGCTCGCAATCGATTCACGTAACGGATAAAAGCCCTGACTTTCTTGATAACCAAACGCATACCCTTGATCGCGATCAAGCACTTCAATCAAAACTTGCTTAAAAGCTTCCACTGAGATTAAATCAGGATTAAGCGCTATACTTGCTAAGTTAATATATCGTTCATCAAACTTCGGCGATAAAATTTCGATTGCATCAATTTCTTCTTCTCCTCTTTTGTCACTCTCTTCATTGTCAACAATGCCAGAAAGTTCAGCTACATAGCTGCCACTACCAGTGCGTGAAAAAATATAGCCATTTTTTTCAAGCAGTTTATACGCACTCATGACCGTTCCAGCATTAATTTCGAGAAACTTAGCAAACTTTCTCACTGGCGGCAATAAATAGCCATGTGAGAGTTTACCTGTAGTGATGAGTTCACGCATTTGATCATAAAGCTGCACGTATAATGCCTCTTGCTTATCCTTCGATAATTGTATCGATACAAAATTGATAAATTGCTCTGTCATCTTGTAATCTCCATTTTACTTTGATAGAATAATAAAAATTTTATACCAAACACTCAAAAGTGTATCGGTACAATTTTTATTTTAACAAATTTACGATAATATTACAAATTAAAGTGAGGGTTTTATTACATGGAAAACAGATATGAATTAAACAAAAATTTAGCACAAATGTTAAAGGGCGGCGTGATTATGGACGTTACAAACGCTGAGCAGGCAAAAATTGCTGAAACTGCTGGTGCAGTTGCAGTCATGGCACTTGAACGCGTTCCTGCTGATATCCGTAAAGAGGGCGGCGTTGCGCGTATGTCCGATCCGAAAATGATTCGCGAAATCCAAGAAGCCGTATCGATTCCCGTTATGGCAAAAGTGCGCATCGGTCATTTCGTCGAAGCGCAAATTCTCGAAGCAATTCACGTGGATTATATCGATGAAAGCGAAGTATTAACTCCTGCTGACGATGTAAACCACATCAATAAAGCTGAATTTAAAATTCCTTTCGTTTGCGGTGCTAGAAATCTCGGTGAAGCATTACGCCGTATTGGCGAAGGTGCTTCCATGATTCGTACCAAAGGCGAAGCTGGCACTGGAAATGTTGTCGAAGCAGTTCGTCATATGCGGACAATGGTCAATGATATGCGCCGTGTAGAAGCAGCTTCTGAAATGGAATTGATGACAATTGCCAAAGAATATGGTGCACCTTACAATTTAATCAAATACGTACATGAACATGGTAAACTACCCGTCGTAAACTTTGCCGCAGGTGGTATCGCAACACCTGCTGATGCGGCACTCATGATGCAGCTAGGCGTTGATGGTGTCTTTGTTGGTTCTGGTATCTTTAAATCTGGCGATCCTGTGAAACGGGCCAAAGCAATCGTCGAAGCAACAACATTCTACAATGACCCTGTGAAGCTTGCAAAAATCTCAGAGGACCTCGGTGAGGCAATGGTTGGTATCGAAATCGATACATTGGCGTCAACGGAATTACTCGCAAGCAGAGGTTGGTAAACCATGATTACTGTTGGCGTACTCGCGATACAAGGAGCCGTAGCCGAACATGTTGCTGCGCTGAGTAAAATTGAAAACGTAAACGGAATCGCAGTCAAAACATTAGAAGAAATCGAACAGCTCGATGGCTTGATTCTCCCTGGCGGTGAATCTACGGCCATGGGTAAAATATTAAACTATTTTCAGATGCTAGAACCACTTGCCGAAAAAATTAAACAAGGTTTGCCAGTCTGGGGAACTTGTGCTGGGATGATTTTACTCGCCAAACAAATTGTTGACCAAGATACTACGTATTTTAAGGCGATGGATACGGTTGTAAAACGCAATGCCTACGGCAGTCAACTCGATAGCTTTCAGACAACCATCGAGCTACCAGAAATTGCGCCTACGCCAATTCCACTCATTTTCATTCGCGCTCCTTATATCGAAAGCATCCATGGTGATGTAAAAATCCTTGGCAAAGTGGCGGATAAAATCGTTGCCGCCGAACAAAAAAACATGCTGGTTACTGCTTTTCATCCAGAATTAACAAACGATTTATCTTTCCACAAATACTTCTGCACTAAAGTCTTAGCCAGCAAACAAGCTAGCTAAACGCATAAAAGTTTACAACTTTACAACGAATAGATTGACAACTTTCTAATCCCCTATTATACTTATATTTATAAAAAGCTCATAAAAGCAACGATGCTGTGAGAGACTACTCTCATAGCATCGTTTTATTTTTATTGATTATTATATTACAAAGCATTCAGCAAACACTCATTATGCGCGGTGCTTTGTAGTAAAAATAATATACCCCCTAATATATGAAAAGGAGCAATCACCTCTGCCCGGTGATTGCTCTTTTCGTTGTCTACATAAACACGATTGACTGATATACACGCCAATAAAGTAATTACGCTTTTAAGTAAAACCGCAAAGCTTGCTTAATCTCTTTTATATAGTTCTCACATTTTAAATATAATTCTTCTGCTTCTTTTAAGGATACTTCAATAAATTGTATCGTCTGTCCTGGGCAAATTTGCGCAATGACAGCTAGATCAACGATCGTAACTTGCGCAAATTTTGGATAGCCGCCAGCTGTTTGCCTATCCGCAAGTAAAATAATTGGATTGCCATCGGGTGGCGCTTGAATCGTACCAAACGAAACTGCCTCAGAAATCATTTCAAGCGGTGCCGTAAGCTTTACTGCCTCTCCCACTAAGCGATATCCCATACGATCTGACTCTGGCGTAACCATATACGGCTTAGAAAAAAATTCTTGAATGGACTTTTCAGTAAAATGTTGCATTTGATTGCCACGCGTTACGCGAACTGCAATATTTTCTCCTATACTCGGAATATGCGTTGGCGCAAAAAACCACGCTGTTGTAACAAAACCACCTTGCTTTGATTCTCTATTTAGCTGCGTTTTAAATTTATCCACTTGTGCCTTTGTATGCAAAGTTGGCACGATATCTTCTTTTATGAGTGCGCGGCCTTTAAAGCCACCAAGGCCCGCCCGCATGTAGGTACTCTTACTTCCCATCACCACAGGAATATCAAAACCACCAGCAACCGCTAAATATGCTCTTGCACCCGCTTTCATCATGCCAAAACTAAGCACACTATCTTTTTTCACTAAAACAGGACGCCACATCGGTACTACTTCACCATTGATCGTTGGTGATAAATCACCACCGGTAATCGCAATCAGTGTATCAGCCTTAAAGCAAAGCGTTGGCCCCATAAAGGTTATTTCCAGTACTGCTTCATTTTCATCATTGTCCAATAGAATGTTTGCAATCCGAAAAGAATAGCGATCCATAACACCACTGGCAATGATTCCATGTTTTTGATAGCCTGTGCGACCGTTATCTTGGATTGTCGTCATCAGGCCTGGGCTAATCACTTGTATACTCATTTTTTAGCCCCCCTAATCACATTGTATTCGTCCAGCGTAATTGGTTTAAACTTTACAACATTCCCTGCATCGAGCAATGTCGGTGGATTATTTTGTGGACAAAACAGCTCTACAGGTGTGCGGCCAATTAACTGCCAGCCACCTGGCGTTTCAATTGGATACGCTCCCGTTTGACTGCCAGCAATTCCAACACTTCCCACGGGAATCGCAAGTCTCGGTGAGGACCGTCGTGGCGTTGCGATCTTTTCCGACATACCGCCAAGGAACGGAAAACCCGGAGCAAAACCGATCATATACACAAGATACTCGCCACTACTGTGGATATCGATCACTTCTTGTGTGGATAACTGATTATGCTTAGCAACAAATGCAAGATCTGGACCAAATTCACCGCCGTAACAAACTGGAAGCTCAACAATACTTGCCTGCCTTGCTTTGTTCATATCAATCGTTTTCAATGCTTCCTCGATAAACCGCACCATCTTACGATAAGAAAGCGGCATTTCGCCAGCTTCAACTTCAATTGGTAATACATTAACCAATAAAGGATCATAAAAAATTGTTACATTTTTATACGCTGATATATATTCAAGCATTCCCTCAAATGGATGCTGGTCAAGATACTCCACAAGGGCCATAACTTTACGATTGATATCGGGATGAATGCACTTGCCAAACTCGACCATAATTGCATTTTCACCTAAAGGATACATGTCTACTGATAGCTCTTTTGTTACGCTCACCATCGTCACCTCACGTCTTTCATATGAAAATAACTGACGATAGAAAATTTCCACCGTCAGTTATATTTACTTTTAACTGTTACAAAACACCGTATTGCTCATCACGAACATCTGTGATAAACATATACCCCGGTGCATGTGTAATCATAAGTTCTGGTTTTACACGCATCGCCGCTGCCTGTGGTGTCACACCGCAAGCCCAAAACACTGGAACTTCCCCAGGATTTACGGTTACTGGATCACCAAAGTCAGGTTTAAAAATATCCTTAATTCCAATGCTGCTAGGATTACCAATATGTACTGGCGCTCCGTGTACCGATGGGAACCTAGAAGTTACTTGCACAGCACGCACAACATCCTTTTCAGGAATCGGGCGCATACTCACCACCATTGGACCAGAGAAACGCCCTGCTTTTGTACACTCTATATTGGTTTTAAACATTGGTACATTACATTTTTCTTCAATATGACGAACACTAATCCCGTTGTTCATCATCGGAAATTCAAAGGTAAAGCTACAACCTAGTAAAAAAGCTACCATATCATCTTCCCAATATTTTTTAATATCAGTTACTTCTTCTGTCATTTCCCCATGACGATAGATACGGTATTTCGGAATATCCGTGCGAATATCAGCCGTTGGTGCAACCATGGCTGGAATTGGTGAGCCTGGTTCGGTCACATCAATAATCGGACATGGTTTTGGATTTCTCTGACAGAATAACAGAAAGTCAAAGGCCAAATCCTTTTTCATAATTGCCAAATTTGCTTGTGTATAACCTTTTGCCATACCAGAAGTAGGGTTTAACCATTCATTGTTACGAATCATCAAGCGCGCTGCTTCAGGACTCAAGTTTAAAATATCTTTCATTTAAACATCCCCTCTATTTTTATCAAACTACGAAAATAATTTTGGCAACTGATTGATTAAAGTAAAGCCACCCATATAGGTCATCAGTACGACTACGATAACACCGAAGATTGTCATCCAAAGTGGATGATGATAATCCCCAACGATACTTTTTTTTGTAAACCGCTATTAACAAATTTCCTAGCGTAATGGGTAAAATCAAACCATTTAAAGCCCCAACTAAAATCAATATTTTTACTGGCTGACCAACGATTACAAATACCGCTGTTGATATAATTATAAACCCAATGATAATCCATTTGTAATTTTTCTCAAAACTTATATGGAATGTACGAATAAACGACACCGAAGTATAGGCCGCACCAATAACCGAAGTAATTTTTTCTTCTTTATGTCAGATACGGGTTTCAAGCGCAACCCTCCACTTTAAATTTATTTCTATATATATTTACGTCCAATTGCTTTGACAATCACTTTTTCTTTTTTTAATGTTTCATTGATATGATTTGCAAACGCCAAAGCATGTTCACTATCGCCATGGATACAAACGGTGTCAGCTTTAATTGCAACCTCTTCGCCTTGGCAGGTCATGACCTTACCGGCTTTAATCATACGCAATACTTGCTTTATTGATTCATCTTGATCAGTAATCATTGCATTTGCAAGTTTCCGTGGTGTAAGTGAACCATCTTTTTGATAAGTTCGATCAGCAAAAACTTCCTCTGCTGTTTTCAAACCAATTTTTCTGCCAGCTTTGGTCAACTCGCTGTGCGATAGTCCAAATAAAGTAAGTTCTGGATCAACCTTATAAATTGCCTCAGCAATTGCTTCAGCAAGTTCGGGTCTTCTTGCCGCCATGTTATAAAGAGAACCATGCGGTTTTACATGTTGCATGGCCGCACCCTCTGCTTTTACAAATCCATACAAAGCACCTACTTGATACACCACCATATCATAAGCCTCTTGCGCTGAAATTACCATTTCCCTGCGGCCAAAACCAATCAAATCAGGCACGCCTGGATGAGCACCAATTGCTACACCATTCGCTATTGCGAGTTTTACGGTCTTATGCATAACACTAGGATCACCAGCATGAAAACCACAGGCAATATTTGCTGAAGTAATAAATGACAATACCTTTTCATCCATACCGATTTTATATGCACCAAAACTTTCACCTAAATCACTGTTTAAATCAATTACACACATTGCCTACACCTCATTTTTAATAAACAAAAAGGCGCAATGAACAAAGCCATTTACTTTGCTTAAAGCGCCATTGCTTCAAAATTCATTTAATTACCTACGAGTAAGTATAGTATCATATATATGCATTGTCAACGTTACACCAATTACAAATTATAGTGGTTTTAACAAAAATTTTATTTTGATGTAATTTTTACGAATCAAAATTTTTTGAGACTAAATAGTCTGTACTAACAAACCACATCCGTCAAAGCAAATAAGGGGATGGAGGGTTGTTTACAGAAATCGTATAGGTATGTTCCTCTTCGCTGAAAATCACATCAATAATCACCTCTTTTTTATCAATCCAAGCAAAAAAAAGTGCCGAAACCCTTTAAAACCAAAAGGGCTCAGCACTTTTTAAAGCATTAAAACACTTATACGTACTATTCGGAATCATCTTTAGATGGCTTGTCGCCCAAATTATCTTTGTTATTAACTATCCCCACAAAGGAAACCCCACATTCTAAAATGGTAATGTATGTTGCCTGTTACCAATATAATGACGTTTTTAGCTCAGGCTGATTGTATTTTCTTATATAATATCTCAACCAATCCTTCAATATTTTTTGCTCCAAATAACTCCACCCGAGGAATTTGTAATTCTAACACCTCCATTGTCATTGTTACTATCTCGGCACGATCCACCGAATTTGCCCCTAAATCAACTAAACGATCACTAGGCAGAATCTCACGGCCTTCTAAATCTGGAATCACCTCACAACTATGACGTACAATAATCTTAAAAATATCTTCTTTATTCATTTTGCTCCTCCTATTAAATTAAATTTATGTAGTAATTGGTCGGCTTGATCAATATTTAATATTCCTTGCTCTACTTGCTGTAGTGTATCTGTAAAAAATCTACTCCACCTCTTTTTTTATTCTCCGGACTAATCCTGTTAAAACATTACCAGGGCCAATCTCTGAAAATTCCGTTTCTCCAACCCCCATTAGATATTGAATGCTCTCTGACCATTTGACCGGATGGGTGATTTGTTCAATCAGATTGTTTTTCACATCAGATTGTTTATATGGTCTAGCATGAACATTTGAAATTACGGGAATAGTTAAATTAGAAAATGTAAAGTCATTTAAAAATACCGTAAATTCTTCTTGCGATTCCTTCATATAACGCGAATGAAAAGCTCCACTTGTTTTTAAAACGATAAACAACTGTACATCCTTAATTTTCTCAAAAATAGTCTGAGCCTTTACTATGTCTGCTTTTAAGCCGGAGATGACAATTTGTGTTTGGGAATTAAAATTTGCTAAATCGATACTCTGTAAATTATTTTCTTTCAAAACATCGATTATCTGTTCTTCATTTAGCCCAATAATCGCAGCCATACCTCCTCCGATAGCATGGCTCATCAGTTCTCCCCGTTTTTTTACCAGTTTTAAGCCTGTTCCAAAGTCAAAGGCTCCTGCTGCAAATAATGCATTATATTCTCCCAAACTGTGACCAGCGACAAAATCCGGTTTTCTTTCGTTTTCTTGTATTTTTTTCAAATAACTTAACGCATTAACTGTATATAAAGCTGGTTGAGTATATTGGGTTTGACTTAAATTTAAGTTTTGATCATTCATACATAGTTCCTTAATTGAATATCCTAAAATCTCATCTGCTTGCGATACTAATTCTTTAAATTCATCAAAAAAACTTCCACCCATTCCTTTACTCTGAGACCCTTGTCCTGGAAAAATGTATACACTCATAATTTATTCATATCTCCTTTTTTTAATAGATTTTTATTAATACTTTTTAATTCGTTTTACCTAACACGATTAACCTTATAAAAAAAAACATTCATTGCTTCAATCCAACAACAACTCAAAAATTTTCTCCTTTCACAATTTATTTTGCATTTTGCAAACAAATTGCCGTGTTCATCCCCCCAAATCCCATACTTAAACTTAACGCATGTTTAATTACATGAGAAACGGCTTCTTTCCGCACCCAGTTACAAGAAGATTCTATGGGATCTTCCAAGTTGCGTGTAGGATGAAGCTGTGATTTCCCCATCTGTAAAAGAGTTGCAATGACTTCCACCGCACCAGCCGCACTCAAGCCATGCCCTGTAATGGATTTTGTCGCATTAATATAGGCATTAGTTAATTGACAATCACAGATTGCCCTTATCTCTGTTTCATCACCGATTATTGAACCTGTCCCATGAGGATTAATATAATCAATATCCTTAGCAGATAAATTCGCCTGCTCCAATGCTTTTTTTATTACCCCAACCTCTCCATCATATGAAGGGTTTGGGTTGCGATTTCCATCCATCCCCATAGCCCAGCCTTTGAGAATTGCGTATGGCTTTGTCTGGCGCCTAACGGCAAAATTAGCTCGTTCAATCACTACTACACCACAAGCTTCCCCATAAACAAATCCATCATGATGCTTATCAAATGGTCGGCAAGCGAGCGCTGGCTCATTGGCATATCGATCTGACCCCATAGCACCTAAAGACCTTAATGCCTGGCATTCCAAGTAAGAAATGTCCATCAAGGCTCCCACAGCAATGCATACATCCACTTGACCTGTTTCAATGGCTTGTGCTGCTTGTAGAATCGCCAGCTGTCCACTAGCCGAAGCGCCACCCAACGTATATGCATAGCCTCGAATTCCAAAATGTTCTGTACAAATCCCACATAAATCACTATCCATAAAAGTCATTCCATAAGTTGGCCGTATAACGTGAGGTCGATCTTTATAGCTTTCATAGGTTTTTATCAACTCTCGTTGCTGTATGTTGGATCCTCCAACTATTAATCCAATACGCTTGGGATCCACTGCATCCAAATTTGCTTCTTCCCAAGCTTCATGAAGGGTGGTCAAAGCCACCTGACTCGAAAATGATGCTGTTCGCAACACCTTTTTAGAAATACTCTCCGGAAAGGATAAATCAGGTATCTCAGCGCCAATAAAAGCTGTTCCATTTTGTCGATAAGGACGTTGCATTACTCCAAAAGCATGCTGACCTTGCATCAAAGCTGAGGTAAAAGCCTTCTTCCCTTGTCCAATAGCTGAAGTAATTCCAATACCAGTAATAACTACCTCAGATTGATTTTGATTTTTCATATCACACATTGGTTAATTCTCCTTTACTTTTTATACAAATCATTGTATTCTGGAAATTTTTCAAAGTACAAGTAACTTGTTAGTTCGGAATTATCCCCCCCCTTTGATAATCTAGCCGATTACTAAAATTGCATATCATAACAGCTTCTTCAAGGTTATAGAGCCCACAGAATTTTCAATTTTTATCCTATTACTGCCTTCTCCAAGCCTCCCGGTCAGCCTTGTTTTAGCTGATTCGCTTACAGTTAACGGCAAATCTGTATAAGCAATACTTCCGATGGAGGTACTTGCCTCCAATTGTGCAACAATGTTCGAAGAAAGGGAAACTGTAACGCTGCCGATCTGGGATCTTATCTCCATGTTTTCTCGAATAGCCGGAACCTCTACTGAAATCCCTCCTATGTCGTTACGTACTTCGTATAATCCGCCTACCTCAGTAATGTCAATGTTACCATTATTGGTTACGGCCTTAACGAAACCGTTCACTTTATGGATTTGAATTTCGCCTATGGATGTTTTGGCATCGACATCCCCTGACACATTATCCACATTGATTTTTCCGATGGAGGTTTCCACATGTGTGACCAGCATTTCTTTGGGCACTGAGATCCGATACCGTACAGGAATAAGCTTGGATAACCCCGTATTATAAATGGTCCGGATAACAAATTCATTACCTTCTGTAACATCGATACTTGGCTCTTTCAAGAAACCTTTCAAGAAACTAGTAAACCAATCGTTGGGCTTGAGAGCTACTTCAACATAATCACGATCCCAACTGCTTACATCAATATCTCCATTTTTGTTGTAGATCTGCAGAACAGTTCCTGGCTCTATAGAAAAGGTTTTCTGGTACTCCTTGCCATCACGTGAAGCGCAACCTGCCCCTAACATGATTACTCCAAAAAGACATGTAATTAACCATAAGTTACGCGCATACTTTTTAGGAGCCGCTTTGACAGGTTGATTTTTTGCTTTTAGATTAAGCACACGTATAATCTCCTTCCTCAATAAATTGAAGTTTACTGTAAATCTCTCATTCGCACCATTACTTTCCAAATAATGTGTTAATTCGATCTTTAACCTCTGGCTGATGAAACGTCTTATCATGCATTATGATCTCTTTTTCAATAATTTCAGGTAATTCTTTCCGAAGTGGAGCTACCAGATGATCCTTTAATGTGATTAATGAAAATCTTGGTTTTTCAGCTAGCTGTTGTGCCAACTCAAGCGCATAAGCCATAACTTTTTCCCGTGGTAATACAGGAAATGAAATTCCCCGTTTTTCAAGTTCCGCTCCGCGGAAAGTACCAGCATTTAATAACATTTCCTCTCCCAAACTAAATCCTAGTTTCTTAGTCACAATGTAAGTTGCCCCCATTCCTGGCGTAAAGCCATATTTCATAAAATTAGTGCTATAAACACTTTCCCTGCTCAAAACCACAAAATCAGCATATAAGCCTAGAGCAAATCCACCACCAATTCCATGCCCTTGCATCGCAGCAATTACAGGTATTTTACACTCCAATGCAAGACTATAGAGATTAACATCGGTAAAACTTGTTTTATTTTCAAATATGGATAATAAACCTTCTTGAGTTCCGCCGGTACAAAAGTAGCTGTCGTATCCGGTTAAGATCACCACCTTATAACTTGAATTATCTTGAATAGATTTAAATGCTTCAATCAGGCCCATGGACAATTCATAGGACAACGTATTTTTATTAACTCGGTCTTGCATTGTCATTTGAACAATGCCCGGTTCGACCTCACGTAAATCAACTTCAGATTTCATCATTGCTTCTCTCCCTTCCTAATGTTTTAAATACAATACTTGTTTTGAAAGATTACGAGGCCATAAAAAAACCTCACCTCCTCTCTCTTTAGGGTTGGATCATTTTTGAAGGATAAGTTTTAGGAATATATATTTTTTATAACTCGGGCTGAGATTCGATCCAACAGCGTTGTTTCTTAAAAGGATAGGTTGGCAAGGATATCTTACGGACTTCCTGCCCTTCATGGAGTGATTTCCATGGAATTTTACCTCCTTGAGCCCAATAGAGTGCGATTTTCTCAAGGTTCTTTTCTTCCACCAACATTTTAACCATGGTCTCCCCTAAATTTCCGGAAAACAGCCTCTTAATATTCAAAAGATCTACTTCCAGATTTCCTGTAAAACTGGGTATAAATTTTTCTGTTTCCTTGCCTTCCTCAAATGATTCTAAAGATTCCTTCAGCCCCTGAATTAGCTCTTCCCGGTTATTCACTACCATTGCTAACCGATATTCCATTGCTTCGCGCCCTACTTGGAGGGTATAAGCAAAATCAGGCAAAAAAAGCTCCTTTTGCAGTTTAATAAATTCTAGCATTTGCTCGACAACTACCTGCAATTGATCACGTTTCTTTGCTGAAAAGACCACAATCTGAGGCGAGGTTGCCGCGCTGGTATGAACTGTTTTTTCTTGCCCTGAAATATATTCTTCGACAATCAAATGCACATTTGATCCGCCCCCCCCAAAGGAGCTCACCGTTGCCCGCCTAGGATACTCACGTTCTTCGCCATCGATCTTTACCACAGGCCGTTTCCATTCTTGGAGTTCTCGCTGTAGGTAAAATGGAGTATTCTCAAAATTTATATTAGGATTCAGAGGATCTGCTTTAATGGAAGGAACTAACTTTTTATTCTGTAATTGCAATACCACTTTAGTCAATTGAGAAATCCCTGAAGCCGCTTCGGCGTGACCAATATTGGATTTTACCGACCCAATCGCACAAAATTGTTGGTCAGTCGTGAATTTCTGAAAGGCTTTGTTTAAAGCGGTGACCTCAATCGGATCCCCTAAGGGCGATCCAACAGCAAAAGCTTCGACATAACTGATCGTTCGAGGATTGATCTCTGCTTTTATAAAATTCTCCTCGATCAAGCGTGCTTGTATATCCGGACTGGGAACACCATATGCACTAGCCCCACCATGATTAGTTGCTGTCGATTTTATTACAGCCAGGACTAAATCCCGATCTCGAATGGCATTCGTAAGCGGTTTTAATAATACTGCGCCAACACCTTCTGCAGGAAGATACCCGTCTCCATCTCCAAAACTTCTGCTGTTAATCTGGCTGCCAAGTAGCTGCGTAGGGCTTAATGCCAAGTATTTCTTCGGATGAATCGAAAGATTTACGCCTCCGGCAATGGCCATCTGACAATCTCCCTTTATCAAACTCTCACAAGCCATATGAATCGCAACGGCAGAAGATGAACACATGGTATCAATAGCTATGCTAGGGCCTTGGAGATTAAAATAATGAGAAATTTTATTTGCAAGATAGCTATAAGAAGATAAAGAGATTGCCGATTCTCTAATAATATCTGAATGAAACCAATGATATTGCTGATACATTGCACCAACATAAACTCCAACCCTGGATTGATATTCACACTCTAGAGTCTCTCGCGTATATCCTGAATTTTCAAATAAGTTCCAAACGGTTTCCAAGAAAAGACGAGTCATAGGATCCATAATCTCTGCCTCCTGCGCTGAGATATTGAAAAAAAGCGGATCAAATTGATCTACATCTTCTATAAAGCCGCCCCACTTGCAAGAAGTTTTTCCTAGTTTGCTCTTATCTTCATCGAAGTACAAGCTATGATCCCAACGTTCTTTAGGGATTTCGGTAATACAATCAGTGCCGCCTTGCAAGTTGTTCCAAAATTCCTGAATATTACCCGCTTGGGGATAGCGTCCGGACACACCAATGATGGCAATATCCATGGACGCTTTTTTATCCTGAGGTTCCATACGAAGTGATGCAAAACGTAGTGGACGTCGGCGAGTGCCAAAGGCTAGTTTTTCCGGTTCTGTCCAATTTTTTGAATCCTGATAATCTTCGGCGGCGACCGCTGCTTTATCCTCAATTCCCCACAGTTCAGTCAATCGGTCGCGATAGTTCTCCAAAAAATATCCGGTTAAATCTTTAATGGTTTTGTATTCAAATATTAAAGTTTTAGGTAATGATCCAAATAGTTTTTCTAATTTCTTGATCATTTGCATGCCCATGATCGAATCGACCCCGTATTGTTCCAATTGCACATCCGCTTCAATGCGATATACCGGCAACTTGCAAACGGAAGCTAGCAGCTCTTTGAAGTAATTGGCGGCTTTTTCCTGAACCCCATCTTGTTCAATAGCCGGTACTGCTTTGATTTCTTCTTGAGTATCAAGTGTTTTTAGGGCTTCTGTTCCGTTCTGTTGCTTGAGAAGTGTCGCCCGTGGCAGTTTGACATCTCCTTCTAACGTTCTGGAGGATAATCCCTTTATCCTCACACAAACATTCCCTTGAATGTCATATAAGTCAATATCGAATTTCTGTACCTTATCCCCGGCTTTGCCGCCATCAGCATAGCGGATCAGGGCCCACATCGCAGAAGTGCAATTTCCAATAATCTCAATTTCGTGTAAAGCAAAGGGCCGTGCCGGTTTAAGGTGGGTCGTACTGACGGGCATTGTATCACCACCGCTCATGAGCAGACCAATTGACGCCTGTAATGCCGAATCCATCAAACTGGGATGGAGGACAAACTGATCCTGGGTATCGGAAACGGACAAAGGCAAAGACAACTTCGCCAATACTTGACCTGAACCCACATATACCATTTCAATTCCCTGGTGTGCCGGTCCATAGTCGATCCCTATCGCCCTAAAGGCCTCATAGCATTGACTGGATGACAGAGTGCTTTGGCTGCACTGAGCTTGTAAGGCCGGCAAATCCAAAGTTGGTGCTTTTAATACCGAAATCAGTAGTGCACTACCTTGACTGTGCACTACCGGCTTGGCGCCAGCCTCTTCTGACTGGCTATATATTTCAAAGGCAATCTCGCCGCTATCTTCAGGGAAGAGCCCGATGTGCACCTTAACCGGCTGTTCCCCTACGGCGATGGGTCGGGTCCAAACGATGTTTTTAAGCCGGATTGCGTCCTGACAATGTGCTGGATCTTCTGACGACTGTACTATTGCCACCCGGGCCATTTCAAGGTATGCCACACCTGGTAAAACTCGCTGTCCAAGCACTACATGATCCGATAAAAAGAACTCCTGACCGGTAAAGATCGAACTGAACCGTTGCTCCGAGAAATTGGAGGTGTTTTGATGTAACAACGGGTGAATTAAGTTAACAACACATGAGCCTCTAGTTATGTTGCTGCCGTCAGACCCACTCCTGTTCTCGGCCACCCAATAGCGCTCCCTAGCAAATGGATAAGTAGGCAGACTAATGCGGCAAGGCTTAGCGTCTCTATAAAACAGATTCCAATCTATCGCAAAACCTTTTACCCACAATTCCGCAATTTTTTGGGTCTTGCCGTTTATCATCCATTTATTAATCAAATCCAGAGATTCTTGATCATTTAAGAGATCTATTGTTTCTTTGCTATGCTTGCCATCTCCCCGCCAACAATTATTGATCACTTCCTTACCTTCACCATATGCTTCTAATTTTTCAATGAGCTGCGCGATATCCTTTACTAGAAATACTACCCGATATTCCATGGATTCTCGTCCCACTTGCAAGGTATAAGCTAGTTCTGATATATTGATTTCTCCATGATAAAGATTCTTGTCTGACGGAAATTTCTTAAGAAACTCCAGTAATTTCTTAGCATACGCGTGCAGCCGCTCTTTGTCCTTAGCAGAGAGTGGAATGATTGTGGGCCTGTCATTTTTACTGAGCATTGCCGGAATTTGTTGTCGCTTTTGTTTGGGGATGTATTCCTCCAGTATGACATGAGCGTTTGATCCAGTAGCACCATAAGAATTTAGCCCAGCCCGGCGAGGATAGCTAACCTGCCTGCCCTCTTCCACAAGTACCGGCTTCTTCCATTCCTCGGTTTCATGCTGTACAAAAAATGGGGATTGTTTAAAATCTATATGCGAATTTAATTCCTCTGAATGCAGTGATGGTACCAAGGTTTTATAGTAAAGTTGGAGTGCTACCTTAGTCAAAGCACCAATGCCTCCAGCAGACTCAGCATGCCCGATATTTGACTTAACGGAACCAATTGAACAATATTGTAAATCTTGAGTATATAGACGAAAGGCTTTCGCTAACCCTTCAATTTCAATAGGATCACCTAATGACGTTCCTGTCCCCTGGGCTTCGACATAGCTGATCGTCCGTGGATGAACCTTGGCTTTTTTTATACATGCCGTAATCATATCTGCCTGAGAAATCGGACTTGGTACCGTCATCCCGCTCACAGTTCCCACATGATTGATGGTACTGCCTTTAATGACCGAATAAATGTGATCCCCGTCTTGAACCGCTTTGTGTAACGGCTTTAACAGAACCGTACCAACGCCTTCTCCTGAAACAAACCCATCGCCTTCTTTGCCGAAGGTATGACAATAACCATCGCTGGAATGCATATCCATTAACCCATAGGTTAGATATTTATTTGGATGTAAGGATAAATTCACTCCGCCTGCCAGAGCAACCTCGCATTCACCATGCCTGATACTCTCTAAAGCCAAATGCACGGCAGTAAGCGAAGAAGAACACACCGTATCTACCGCCATGCTAGGGCCATGAAAATTGCAGAAATAAGAGACCCGATTGGCAATTGACGCATAATTTAATGATAACGGCACCACCTGACCATGTAACGCAGCTTCGGCTCCGATTTGGGTATAATCTTTATGCATTACACCAACAAATACACCTACATGGTGCCTTTTATTAGGACCTTGCGGCATAACCAGCGTTTTAGGCGTATAACCAGCATCTTCTATTGCTTCCCAACAATTCTCCAAAAACAAACGCTCTTGAGGATCCATTAATTCTGCTTCCCGCGGTGTTACTCGAAAGAATTGAGGATCAAAGCAGTCCGGATCATCTATAAAGCCACCCCATTTAGAGATGTTTTTTCCTGAGGGTGATTTTACCCCTTCATACAATTTCCAATCCCAACGAGATTTGGGAATTTCACTGATACAGTCTTTGCCCGTTTTTAAATTATTCCAAAATTCCTGAAGGTTTATTGCTTTTGGATAGCGTCCGGCCATTCCTATAATGGCAATGTCTTGCTCGATTGCAGGCATTGTTGCAGCTCGTCCTTCTTCCGTATTATCATTCGATAACACGCCATTCCCTACCTCACTATCCGTACTGGGAGCTTGCGCAGTTGCGTTACCCAGCATCTCCTGTCCAACCTCCCGCGTCACAGCAGAGTATTGGCTAAACTTTGAGGGATAATTCTCGGTAAGATAGGCTGACAGTTCAGCAATGGTCGTATATTCAAACAATAACGTTGGAGATAAGGCAGCACCAATTTTTGTTTCTATCTCTTGGACAATCTCCAATAATCCAGGTGAATTCAATCCCATTTCATAATATCCAACCTGAGTTTCGATTTGCTCTACTGGTTTTTTTAATCGATCCGCTATCAACTGCTGTAAAAAAAATTCAGTTTCAGCAGTCGTCACTGGGTTGAGGTCATTCTCCGTATTGCTCGGTTCTTGGAAACTGTTCAATAAAGATCGGCCGAAATTCGTCGCCTCCATTTCAAACGTGCTTTTTAGGTTAGGATTAATTAATTCGGCGCCTCGCACTAATTTACTGATAAAATTTTTCAATTCCGCCACTTTTTTGCCAGATTCGTTAAAAAATTCCACCGTCATATACAAAAGCTCTTTTTTACGCGCCAACGCTGACGTTTGAATCCGCGTTAAACATCGTTGTTGTATGAGTTCTGAGGCACGAAAGGATTCGTAGAAAAGAGGTAAAAACAAGCGTTCTTCTCCTTTGACAAGGGAGGACAACAGCGTCCCCGCCCCTATGGCACTACCATCAATAAGTGCCGGATGAAACAGGAAACTTTCTGCGCCGGGACGCGCCTCCTGTCCTAGTGAAATATCAATGAAGGTCGCTGTCTCGCCCTCGTAAATCTTACCTTCTGCTTTCATCAAACCAGTATGTACCAAGTCCTGAAGCCGGCATTGCTCGTAAACTTCGTCTAAGCTGCCAACGCTCTTTGCCAAGTGTTCTATTTGATTAAGATCTAAGGTTTCATCAAATATTACGGAACCTATTTTATGCATTTCAGCAGTAACATACCGTTTTTTATTCAAGACTACGGTTCCATCATTGCGTCGTTCTTGCCCCTCCACAACAATATGCCATTGCCCCTCTCTGATTTCCGAACACTGAAGGGTAAGCAGAACATCATAATCTTTTCCAACAATTAGCGGGTTATATATAGACAAATTGCGCAGTTCAAACTCATTATAAGAATAATAGTGCTTTTTAAAGAATTGGAATATAAGATCGATATAAGCTAGACCAGGCAACAACTCTTGTCCATATGCACTGTGATTACTTATAATAGGGTTTTTTGTAGATAGATTAAACGTTTCATATATCATTGACTTTCCCTCCTAATTAAACATTTCCCAGATTACTTTTTCTGTAGCGTTGTTAGTTTGGTGATCTTGTGTTTTATTTTCATACGGTGATTTTTTTAAGTGTGTTTGTCCGAACTGTTGCCTATTTATTTCCGGAGACGGGTTAGGATGCCGTTTGATTGGTTGAGAGGCCGAACCCTCCCAGGCTTCCAAAATCACATGGGCATTGGTGCCGCCATCGGCAAAACAGTTTATCGCAGCAATCCGGGAAGTATTTGTCCATTGGGCGGGTTTATGATTGAAATAAAAAGGAGAAGCTTCGATATTATAATGTGTCATGGATTGTTGACCTGACAAAAAGGGAACAAATTGTTGATGTTGAAGCATCAACACCACTTTAATAAAACTCGCAATACCTTCGGCGCATAACGGATGTCCAATATTGGGTTTTATCGACCCTAATGCTAAGGGAGATGTGTTGGAGGATCGGTAAACGGATTGAATGGCCTTGAGTTCAAGCAAATCCGTAACCTCAGAGCCAGAGCCGTTTGCTTCAATATAGATAATTTCTTCCGGCTTCTTACCACTCCTCGCTAACGCTGTTTGCAGAACTTCTTTCTGAGCATGTAAATTAGGAGTTGCCGGACCTGCGGTTCGCCCATCATTATTGATGGCTACCCCTTTAATTACGGCATAAATATGATCACCATCTTCAAGTGCCTGATCGACTGTTTTTAATAAAACCATACCCACGCCTTCTCCCAACACGACTCCATCGGAACGTTGATCAAAGATATGAAAGAATGGATTCGGATTTAAAATTCCTCGCTGTTGAAATAACCGATGGGATACATCCGTATTTAACAGACTCACCCCGCCAACGATGGCAGATTCAATCTCACCATTATTTAAGGCCTGAATAGCCATATTCATAGCCACTAATGCTGAGGAACAGGCAGTATCGACAACAATACTTGGTCCCCGAAGATCAAAAAATCGCGAGATATTTGCCGCTAAATAGTTTTGTCCTACGGTGACAATGGGATTTAGTGCTTGCCGAAGGCTGGATTGATCAGGGCGATGCTGACTGCGACCACCAAGATAAACACCTACCTGTTTTCCCTTTAGTTCTTGCTGGGAATACCCGGCATGATACCATAGCTTCAGGCTTTCTTCCAGTACCACCAATGCCTGTGGATCCATTGCTCTAGCATCGTTTTCCGGAATCAAAAAGAATTTTGCATCAAATTGCGTACTATTGTCGATCAATCCTGCAAAAAAATCACTTGAGTAGCCCCAGCGCTCCCGGGGCACAGAACGAATTGCCGAGCGCCCTTCCAATAACAACTGCCAGTACTCCTCTAAAGTATTTGCTCCCGGAAAACGGCAAGAAAGTCCAATCACTGCAATATCCAATGGCTTGGAATTCCTATAAATGCGAGATCCCCTTTGCAATTCCTGGCTCTTTGAAGAGTCTGATGTGATTGAGGGTGCGGGAGGCGATGAATCTTGATGAGTCGGAGGGCCATATTGTTCCGAACTCATGGTATTCAAGATTTTGGATAAAGAAGAAGCGTGATTACTCACAAGCCATAGTGCCAGAGACTCAATGGTTGAATATTCAAATAGAATTGAGGGATCTAGTTCGTTTGTCAGCAATTCATTAATGGATCGCCATATTTGGGCCAATAAAATTGAATCTACACCATAATCTTGAAATGGTGTATCTATCTCCAACTTTGATGGATCCATCTTTAATTCTTGAGAAAACAAATCAATTAACCATCTTTGAGTTACCGTCAAAAGGACATCGGAGGCCTTTAACGATTCAGCAGGGATAGGGTCACGAGGCTGAATATTCGCTGCAAAGCTTTCTTGTTTTCTGCGTTGCATTAGTTGATAAGGCTTCCACAACTCTAGATCGACCATTGCCGGCAGCACTACGGGACCTATCTTCCTAGATATAATCTGATCCAATAGCTGTAAACCTTCTTCATTCGTAAGGTTCAGCAAGCCAGTTTGTTGATAGGCTCTGCTTTTGACTGCGCCCATACCTGTCTCTTTCCAACTTGGCCACTGAATGCTGACGATTGGATAGGCATGAATTTTCGTTTCGGCAACATAATCCATATAGGCATTGGCCATGGCATAATCACTTTGTCCTGCAGCTAAAGCGGGAATGATCGCCGATACCGATGAAAACAAGACAAAGAACTGCAAAGGCTCCTTGTCAAAGCTTTGATATAGTATATCGAGTCCAGCAATCTTGGGATCCAATACCTTTAGAATTCCTCTGACAGATTTCCGAATAAATGCGGGATTTTTCATATCATCGGTTCCCGCACAATGAATGATTCCTCCAATTGGTCCCATAGTACTTTTAATCTCTTGCAGGCTCTTTTGTACAGCATGCTCATCCGTTAATGAAATAGACAACACCTGAACTTCTGCTCCCTTGGCTTCTAAAGACCGTATGGCCTGAATTTTTTTGGCGATGGAGGTATTTTGATGCTTATAAGCATCCCATTCTTCCCGAGGCGGTATTGTCTCCCGTCCCGTAAGCACCAAGCGTCTGACACCGTGATTTGTTACAAAATGCTGAGCGCATAAGTATCCTATACCTCGTGTTCCACCAGTAATCCATAACACATGTTCATCTGGAAATACTAAAGTCTCACCACTATCATCACCTTTTTCAGTTTCTCCCAGATAAGATCGATAACGCTTTTCATCCCGATAGCAAATTTCTGAGTCCTCACTTTCCATAAAGAACTCGGAAACAATTTGCTGAGCCAGCACCTGCTCACCAGCTGACGGATCCGCATCCATATGCCGTGAACGCAGGTGCCCATATTCACTTTGCAGCATTCGATACAATCCTGCCCGAGAAGCCCCGGACAAATTGACAGCAGTATTCTGATAAGATTCCAGTCCTTTTGTCACACAGAGCATCATCAACCCCTCTCGATGGCCATACTCAATCATTTGTTGAAGCCATGCCATCCAATTTGGCAATTCGTTTTTTTCCTTTCCACAACCAATCAAATCCACACAGCCACCATACTCTTTCCAGTGTTTTTCCGATTGCTGAAGTTGTGATTCAAGATCATGGAGATCTAATATTTGGCTCTTGGGAAAATGCTGAGCGACCTGTATCGCCAATTCCATAGTTTCTTGCGTTGTTAATATTGCAATAGTCCGATTCAATATTGGAGTTGAAGTTGCGAAGCAAAGCTCCCATTGTTTTTGTAAATAACACATTACCCGCCGTACAGAAGTATCTTCAGACCTAGAGGAAAGAGTGGCCTGACTTGCTATACTACCCGCCTCATTTTGCCCATCAAATAACCAATAACGTTCTTTGGCAAAAGGATAGGTAGGCATGCTGATGCGTCGAGGCTTGCTATCGTCATACAGACGGTTCCAATCAATAACGAGACCCCTGACCCAAAGCTCAAGAAGTTTTTCATACTTTCCTTTGATAATCCAGGTATCAATGATTTTTGTCATGTCTTCATCCATAGCAAAAAAATCCATAGTTGCTTTATTGCGTTTCACTTGTCCCCGGTACAGATTTCCTATACTTACCTGGCCATCGACATAACTTTTCAGCTTTTCTTCAAGTTCCTTGATGGATCCCACGAATATCGCCAGCCGCTCTTCCATGGCTTCCCGGCCCACCTGGAGTGTGTAAGCCATGTCGACTAACTCGCTATCTGTGAATTGCTGTTCTCCAATCGCGGTCAACATTTGCTGCACCTGCTCGCGGAGTTGTTCTTCATTCTTTGCCGACAAAATAATTGCCTGTTTCCCCGCGTTAATCGTAATTGGAGGTCGTGCTAGGTCTTTGGATATATATTCTTCGATCACTATGTGGGCATTTGCTCCTCCCGCCCCAAACGCCGAGATGCCGGCAATCCGCGGATATTCTTTGGATTCTCCACCTTTTTCTATCACCGGCCGTTTCCATTCCGTAAGTTCTTGCTGAACCACAAAAGGAGTATTAGCAAAATCAATATTGGGGTTCAGTATCTCAGAATGCAACGAAGGTACTAATTGGCGATATTTGAGTTGCAATAATATTTTCGTTAACCCGGCAATGCCTGCCGCGCTCTCACAATGCCCGATGTTTGACTTAACCGATCCGATGGCGCAAAACTGTTTATCTTGGGTATATTCCTGAAAAGTTTTCGTCAAACCCGCGATTTCAATCGGATCCCCTAAGGAAGTTCCGGTGCCATGTGCCTCAATATAGCTGATCGTCCTGGGATCAATCCCTGCATTTTTAAATGATCTTCCAATGACACTGGCTTGGGCATTAGGATTGGGAACTGTGTAGCCATTGGTTTTCCCCCCATGATTTATAGCTGTCCCTTTGATAATCCCATATATATGATCACCATCAGTAATAGCTTTAGACAACGGTTTTAATAATACCGCTCCTACGCCTTCTCCCGGTACATAGCCGTCGCCTCCCTGCCCAAAGCTTTCACACTGCCCCTTGCTTGATGCAAACTTCCCCTGACTAAGCAGCAGATATTTGTTTGGGTGCACAGAGACATTGACGCCGCCCGCAATCGCCACCTCGCATCCGCCGCGTTGCAAGCTCTGACAGGCTAAATGGATTGCCGTCAACGAGGAAGAACACATGGTGTCCACCGCCATACTGGGTCCATGAAAGTTGCAAAAATATGACACCCGGTTGGCTATGGATGCTGGGTTTGCGGGGACAGCAAACGGCCTACCCTGAATCTGTTCCTGAACACCGTAGAGTTGGTACTCTTCGTACATCACCCCTACATAGACCCCCACATTACCTCCCAGACCAAAATCCTGATGTAAGCCAAGGCCTTTTCGGGTATATCCCGCGTCCTCTAATGTTTCATAGACACACTCCAGAAACAAACGCTCCTGAGGATCCATAATTTGTGCTTCGCGCGGTGAAATATTGAAAAATAGCGGATCGAATTGATCCACACCGTTTAAAAACCCCCCCCACTTACTGTAGGTTTTTCCAGGCGTATTTTTATCTTCATCGAAATACAAGCTGTGGTCCCAGCGTTCTTTAGGTATTTCGGTGATACAATCCTTGCCGTCCCTTAGATTATGCCAAAATTCTTGAATACTACCCGCCTGAGGATAGCGCCCGGATACACCAATGATGGCAATGTCCAGGGCCTCTTTTTCTTCCCTGTTTTCCATACGAAGCGATACAAAACGCGGGCGTCGGCGAGTGCTGGATACCGGTTTTTCCATCGTTGCCTCAACTGTAAAACATTGTAAATCATTAACATGCACCACTGCTTTATCATCAATTCCTAATATTTCTGTTAGCTGATCACGATAGTTTTCCAAGAAATATCCGGTTAACTCTTTAATGTTTTGGTATTCAAAAAATAATGTTTTTGGTAATGAACCAAATACTTTTTCTAATTGATTGGTCATTTTCATGACCATAATCGAATCGATCCCGTATTGTTCCAGAGGAGCATCTGTTTCAATGCGTTGCGCTGGCAGCCTGATAAGTGAAGTCAGCAAATTTTTGAAGTAATTTGCAGCTTTTTCCTTTAACAAGTCTTGGTCAATGCCCGTTACTGCCTTATTTTCTTCTATAGTATAAGGTGTTTTTTGGATTTCTGTTCTGGTCTGTCGTTTCAAAAATGCTGTCTGAAGCCGTTTGAGCTCCCCTTCCATCACCATCACCTGATCTTTCCCAATGGCTATGCTTTGATACAAAGTTCTGATGCCAGTTGATGTCTGCATGGCAATCATACCTGTACTTTGCCTCATCATCTTTTCAGTTTCCGCATCAACGTGCATCCCCCCCTCTTGCCACAACGGCCAGTTGATCGACAAGGTTTGACCGTGGCATTGTTTTGATGCCACCAAAGTATTGCGATACTTAGCATAGATATCCATAAAAGCATTGGCAGCTGCGTAATCAGCCTGACCAATGTTTCCTATACTTCCTGCTATCGAGGAAAAGATAATGAAGAAGTCGAGTGACAACTCCCTGCTGGCTT
>Ga0316600_10000028_pt1 | contig 153492 bp, 129 predicted proteins | sample OWC_soil_day5_CT_FD_207652 | JGI IMG/M metagenome (GOLD analysis project Ga0316600, IMG submission 207652) | Wetland soil microbial communities from Old Woman Creek delta, Ohio, United States - OWC_soil_day5_CT | ecosystem: Environmental > Terrestrial > Soil > Wetlands | place: USA: Ohio... | reverse complement strand
GGAGAGCTCAGACTGTCGACAAAATAAAATATTTATGTCGATAGATTAAAAAATAGCTAAATCCGTTCCACTTATAAACTAGTACGAAGATAGGTTGCCGGTTGGTGAGAAGTGCTCAGATGCTAGGCGCAGTAAGGTGATGTGAAGGAGTCGTACTCTTGTACGTCGACGAGCAGTACCTTGTCGAAGGGCGCAGATGGTTGCTTATCGCCGACCCGCGGCCTATCTGTCCATAGTTTGTCTACAAGCTTGGCTCTCCTAATAGGAGAGCTGTCGCACAAGCGACTGAGAGGTTAACGCCCCCATCACCCAAATATTCTATATCAGTTTAATATTATGGACGATCAAAAAATAATACCTTTTAGTCAATCAATTAACTTTTTTAGATGCTATCTATAGAAACATTAAAGTTCTTGTGCTAGTCTAAGTATTATTGATATTAAATAAATTTGTAAGAAATCATTTATAGTAAATATATTTCAATATTCGCTTAATTACAGCAAACCATTGTAAAAATTTGTTATAATTAAACTAAAGTGTTGACTGGAGGGATATGCTTTGTACAAAGTATTGCTTGTTGATGATGATGAGTCCACTTTATTTGGGCTTAGACAATTTGAAGATTGGGAATCGTGTGGATTTACTATTGAAGCTGAAGCGCACGACGGCATAGGCGCGTTAGAAAAGCTAACCGAAAAAGATTTTGACTTAGCGATTACCGATATCAGAATGCCTGGTATGAACGGACTCAAATTTTTAAGTAAACTTAAAGCTAGGAACTTAGATATTTGTTTAATGATCATGAGTACATATAATGATTTTGAATATGCCCAACAAGGCATACGCATTGGAATATTTGACTATATAATGAAACCAATAGACGACAATGTGCTTAGTAAAGCATTAACACGGGTAAAAATGCATTTGGATGAAAAAAAATACCTGCAAAAAAGACGGGACGAGGAAAAGCAAATGCTGTTCGAAGATAACCTTAGATTCTTCTACCCAACGGATCAGGAAAGGGAACTTATTGGTCTAATGCTGGTCGGTGACTATAAGGCTATTGATAAAGCATCAAGCACTTGTTTAGAACTATTTAGCTTGACGAATCAAGACCGCGTTAAGACAGGTATACTGCTGAGAAAAATGCTCTTCAAGTTCAGAGATGAAATTAATAAGACCTTCCCTTGGCTGGGAACCTTGGAGGAAATAGTCTTTAACGAGACTTTGACTCATGTAGAATCCATTGATGATCTTGAGGCAAAGTTTTTGAGTTGCATAAATACGATGCTGGAAATTATAAGAAAATACGAACTGCATCGTCCAGACAGCATGGTTGGAAAAACCTGCCGCTATATAATGGAGCATGTAGAAGAAACTATAAGATTGGATGATATTTCCATAGAAGTACGAATAAGCAAAGATTATATTGGCAAGTTGTTTAAGCAGAAAACAGGATATAATTATAATGATTATGTCACTAAAGTAAAAATGGAACATGCAAAATATCTGTTAGCAACAGGTGACTATAAAAGCTATGAAATAAGTGAAAAACTTGGTTATAGCAGCTCGGATTACTTTTGTCGCCTATTTAAAGGTTATACAGGGCATACACCGACTGAATTCAAAAAAATGAGTATATAACACAGCAGTCTGTTGGCTATTTAGTCCTACAGACTGCTTTAATTTTACGTTTTTTTAGGTAAAAATAACTGTTTTTTCCGGTTTATTCCAAATGGGGAAAAGTGTAAAATATAGTAGAAATAATTTTTTCAATTAATAATCGGTTTATAAATTTCAATAATTCATAGTTATTGACCCGATTATTAGGGTGAAAGGGGACATAACTATGACAAAAGAACCCCGAATGATCGATGCTCAACAGCTCATTGAATGGTTACAGATGATGGCGAAGGAAATGGAAGCTGTTCGCGGTGATGTATATTTTGCAGGAGCAGCCAACTCCTATCGTACCGCAATTACTGTTGTGCAATCTAACATATTCGAGATACTGGGTAGTGAAGAAGCAGAGAGATAAATTCTCTTCTTGTTATAGAAGAAGAGTTTTCTATTGGAAAGGGGGAATACGAGTAATAGTATGATAACTGTCTATACTTCTAATAGTACAATTGAATTGGCAGAGGTTAAATATATTAAATGTATATTAATTGACACTAATGGTAACGAGTATATGGTTTTTGATTACTTTGGAAAGAAGAGCCTTTATAAACTGGGCGAAGATGATTCAGGACGGATAGAATTTATATACATTGATGATATACTAAAAATTGATATTGAGAAAGAACGGCTAAGCTTCGCGAACATTCGTGGTTTTTAGCAGATTTTCTTCAACTCTGCATATCATGGTCGGTAATAACTTTTCAACGGGGCGCCCTCAGCGATATAAATATATCACTGAGGGCGGCCTTTTTTTTTGCGAAAAAGCAAGCTAATCTCTGTCATATTTAGTATCATCTTTTACCTCGATAAAATGATTTTACACTCGATTATGTTTAGTGCTATAATCTTTGCATCAGTCCAGCCATTAGGTTACGGATAAATTTGCAAGGGAGCGATCTTCTATGGCACCAACTCTGGAATGGTTTGTTCATCATAGCGGTATCAAAGATTTGAAATTTGCCTCCGGCGAACATCACGGAAACAAAATCATCGCAAGCGTAAACATTCTGGATAATCCAGATGCGGTGAAATGGTTTCAAAAAAACGAATTGATCATTCATACGGGTTATATTTTCTGCGATGAACCAGAAAACCAACGCACGCTAATTCGCGAAATACATGACATTGGCTGCGCTGGGCTCGTGTATAAAATCAAACGTTACGCAAAAACAATCCCCGAAGCACTTCTTGACGAGGCTAAAAAACTGGATTTTCCCATCATTGAGCAACCATTCTTTTACTCAGCCTCTGAAATCAGTCGCATTCTTTTTCATGAAATTTACCGTAAAGAGCAAGAAAAACAAGTACAAGCACAAAATTTTATACTTACCCTCACCAATGCCTTATTCCAGCACACGGATACAGTACAACTTCTCCAAATCATTGCCGATTTTTTTAAGCGACCAATATTATTAGCCAATTTTACTTACGAATGTATTTCCTTGTCTTTTCCCAAGGGCTACGACCAAAGTAACCATCAAAAAATTACAGAGGCCTTAAATGCTTTATGTAATCTACCAGAAAGCAGCGGCAATCATCAACAAATTACGCTAGATGACCAATCTTTCACTTTTTTTACACTTTTATTACCTGACCGCCTTGGTTATCTCTGCCTATTAGAAACAGATAACGAACTTTGCCTTGAAGAAACAGAAACGCTGTATAAAGCCAGTCAATACATCGCTTTATCCTGCGAACGCAGCGGCATAACAGACAAGGCAGATAAAGAACATAATCATTCTTTTCTTCACTTTCTGATTAATAACAGTAATGCAAGTGAAGATGAAATCAAAAACATTTGCACCTTCTACGGATTTGACTACCATTCATCTAAACTCTGCGCTACTTTTTCTTTACAGAAATTCAAGGACAAACAAAAAATTGATGTTTTTTTAAATCAAGTATACCAATGGCTTAGTCATAACATGCCAGATAGGCAAGCAGTATTTCACTGCGCAAACAAAAACCTACTTTGTCTTTTTTTCTTTTTTAAAGCAGATGCGCATCCCCTAGAATCTTTAACTACTCTAAAGCAGATCATTCAATCGCTTTATGAACAGCTTCCTGAAACAAAGTCTCTACCTATAGGAATTAGCTGCTGTCATAAAAACACATCGATGATTCATAAATTATTCCAAGAAAGCTTACAGGCCCTACGTTTACAACAGCTCCACTCTTGTACATCAAACTCCTATCTACACCAACTTCCTTATCATCTGATTACCAACGCTTATTCTAAAGAAGAACGAGAAGAACTCACGCGCATGACCGCCCAAGCACTCCTTGATTTTGATCGGGACAACCACACAGAACTGACTGGCGCGTTTAAAATGTACCTCCATTGCCGTCTCAATGCCAGCGAAGCTGCGAAAAAGCTTTACATCCATCGCAATACTTTTTTTCATCGACTAGAAAAAATTAAAGGAATCCTCCATACAAATTTAGATGATATCAACGAAATTTTTGCACTTTATTTAGGACTGTGTGCAGCAGAGATGCAACAGTATGATACTACAAAAAATTAAGCTTTACATTTCTTTAAGCCTAGTGAAAACTAAATGGCGTAAAACATTCTACTTCATGTTTTACGCCATTTAGTTTTATCTTTTAAAAATACAAATTTATTCTATCAAATAACAATATGCAACTTACACCAAAAAACTTGTACAAATAGTGCACTTTTCTCTTGAGTCTTTTCCGGAAGCATATTATAATCTAATCAAAATTCATAAACAACTGCATTTGCAAAGACGCAAAACAGAGAACTCTGTTCTGTGTCTTTTTTAGTATTGGTAGTAGATTACCAACTTAGAACTATAAGCTTCCTACCAATACATAATAAAATGAAATCATGCAAATATTTAAGTAGGAGGAACTAATCATGCGAAAAATTGGAAATACAGGCTGGATTGTGATTGGCATGCTAGCAGGCATAGCTGCTGGTTCAATCTTCGGACCTGTTATGGCAAATCTGAAAATTTTTGGTGATATCTTTCTGAGACTGATTCAGATGTCAGTCGTTATTTTAGTCTTAGGTGGTGTGATCGAAGCCGTTGGCTCGCTCCGACCTTCACAATTAGGCAATTTAGGAGCAAAAACGTTTTTATATTTTGCATGCACCACGATTTTTTCCGCTGTTATCGGTCTCATGCTTGCAAATATTTTTCAGCCAGGTAGCGGTATCCTCTACCAAAGCACCCTCGAATCCTCCATTAAAGCTGATACTACTTCTGTATCTACTATCGCATTGAATTTCTTTCCAACCAATATCTTCAGCGCATTGTCCTCTGGCAATACCATTCAAGTAATCATCTTTGGCCTTCTATTTGGCTCAGCATTAAGCATTCTAGGCGAAAAAGAAGGAGCACAAGAACATCCCGTTCTAACGATGGTAAAAAAAATCAACGAAATTTTAATCCAAGTCATTAAAATGATTATGAAGGCCGCTCCCTTCGGTATTTTTTCTTTACTGGGCTGGGCAATTGGAACCATCGGACTTAGCGTTATCCTCCCACTCATAAAGTTTCTAGCGATCTTTGCCGTTGGCGATGTCATTATACTCTCCCTATTCATTACCCTCAGTGCACTCCACGCGCGTGTTAGCCCGCTGGCAGTAGCAAAACGCCTGCAACGCACTGTAATTGTTGCTTTTACGACTGCCTCTTCAGCAATTACACTACCGACCCAAATGGAAGATTCCGAAACAAGACTCGGTATCAGCAAAAATGTTTCCCGACTCGTCAATCCACTTGGCATGTCGTTAAACAGCGATGGACTTGCATTGTATCTGGTGCTAGCCTGTATGACCATTGCACAATTCTTTAACATTGAGCTCACCATTTCACAACAAATTACGGTTGTTGTTTTATCAACACTACAGACCCTCGGTACCATCGTCGTTCCCGGTGGCGGGTTGGTTGCCTTGGCCATCGTATTGCCATCCGTCGGACTCCCGATTGAAGGTGTCGCACTACTTGCTGGCATCGACTGGTTTTCCGGCATGCTCAGAACCGTTCTTAATGTTGTAGATGACACATTGGTTGCACTATCCATTGCTAAAAATGTCGACGAATTCGACCGCACTATTTTCGATAATGCTTTCATCGTAGAGAAAGCTAGTAATGCGAATGAATCTGATTTAGCAGAATAAGCTTGAAAATTTTAAAAGATCATATGCCTTTTCTATTTCATCAACATTTCCTAAAATAAAGATACGTGTAGCATATTTCTGGCAGACTAATAAGTAGTGCCAAATTATTTAATGCGTTATATATCCAAATAGTGGCTGTTACAAAATTTCCATTTTGTGATAACCACTATTTTTATGCAACAATACTTACATACTATGATTATATAAGTGAGAAAATAGAACCATTCATCGTTCTTTGCTAATTAATAAATCATGTTGGAAGGATAATAATAAATATGACTATCTCAACATTTATTTCTACACTTTCATTTCCACTAACACCAGTTTTTGGAATACTAATTATGTTGGCCGGGCTATATTCTTTGATTTTTAATATTGCCGCTGCCAGACATCAGCATCAAAAGCGTGCCGAAGCATTTGCTCGTATTTGTGGCTGGTGCTATATTATCGTCGGAGCCAGCATCTTTATCTTAAAAAGGTTTTTCTAGCTAGAGATTACTGCACTTCTAATCGTGACCTTGACCTTAACATCTAGTGGAACATCTGGAAATACCTCATCGTCCCAATGCTCTTTAACTTCTTTCCAGTAATGAGGATATTGTCTATACACTACCCCTCCAAGATCACAAAACTCGGCTTTTAGCTCTTGCTGCTTACTATAGGCAGATTTAATGGATCGAGTAACTTCTTTAGCTACCGCTTCTTCCACCGCTTTAATATAATCTGGATCCATAGCATCCTGGTTTGGTTCAGTATGTTCTGCCATATAGCCAACAAGCTTTACATCTACCGCAAAAGAAACACCATCTTGTAGATATGCATTAATTTTTATAGTGGGTTGATATATCTGAAATATAGCTAATTTTTCAAAATTGACTGGATCGTGCACAACAATAACACCACCGCCTTTTAATTTGTTTCGCAAAACTTTGGCTCCTAAGACATCTAGTTCCTCTAATTCTCCAACCATTTTATATTTATTATTGAATATTGCCACCTTTGTCAACTTTACTTTTTCTTTGTCCGCTACAATCATAGGCATGAAAAAAGAACGCTGCTCCCGTATAGCCTTTGCAACCTGTCTAAGGTCTGCCTTCCCGCCAAATGTAAGTGATTCAAACGTATTATTGATAAGTTTTGCAATATAGATACTGTTAGGTTCCTCAATACTTGTTTTTTTCTCTAATATCTCTTCAGCCCTATCAGTCGTAACAAATAACTTTAGCCGTTGTCTCATCTCTGAATTCCGCATAAAAAAATCTAATAAATCACCGATGCCTTCTTTCGCTACTGATTCACTAAGAACCAATATCTGAATATCTTCATAAAACATACTGAAATAGCTTTCAGTGTTTATAAACTTACTAATTGCAGCCATTGATTCCCCTTCACCAGACCAAAGAATATGTTGCTGGGAGCTGGCTGCTTTTTTATCTTCTTGAGATTTCTGGAATTTGGGAAATTCAAACGTAACTTTGTATTTATTTCTTCCTGCTGCTTGCGAAGCTTGTACTAACCCGTTACCATCTTTAGATTCACTAGCTGCAGTATGATCAATCCCCACACCAAGGACATATCCACGATTTTGAATTTCTTTGCGATCCCAGCAGCCCGACACCAGTAAAGTTAAATTTAGCAAAACAACCGTAAGCACCATACGTTGCCATTTTCTCAACATATCCTTGACCTCTTTCTTCGCCGCTTTTTTTGGAACCAAGCTAATACCAATAGAACTGGCAATACACCTAACCCCCAGGCCATACTAATTAAATTAGACCATCTTCCTAACATTTGGTATTCAATAATACTACGCGGTAATAACACCAAATATAGAATTATCAAGCCAAGTATTATAACAACCGGACGATTGGTTTCCAATTTTAACATTTGTCCTATACCAGAAGAAATAAAATACAACCAATTTACCAGTGCTGTGAAAGTTGTTATTATAAATATGATAAGAAAATACCCATCTAATCGCTCTATAAAGGTATCAGGAATATCCACAGCTCGATAAGCGCGGACTGCCGGGAATAATATGTAAGTCATTTCTTTCCACCCTAAGATTCCTTGAGTAATTCCAGTGATAACCACATATAAAATAGTAATCATACAAATAGAGTACATACCATATTTAAAAGTATTTTTTTTCCTAGTGACGAAAGGATATAAAAAACCCGTCAATATTTCAATTCCGCCATAAGAAAACCAAGTAGGTATAATCCCCTTAACTATCGGCAGCGTCCCTTCTGCCAACATTGGTCGATAATTAGTAACATCAATAGACGTAGAGGCTACTAATAATAAAACTGCAAATATACCAAATACTGGTATAAAGCAGAACTGTTGCATCCGCAATACAGGAGCCATTCCGTATTGAACCGCATATAACGCTGCCAACAGCACCAAAACAACAATAGCCACGGGCGGTGTTTCTCTAAGAATATATACTTTAAGTAATATTTCAAAAGTTCGCATGAATATCGCAGTTATCAGAATCATATTTGACAACATAATAACATTTAGAATGTTTCCTAAAACACGCCCTAGTAGTATACAGTGATATTCAATAGCCGTGTGTTCTGGAAAGTATTTGGCCAATCTAACAGCAGTCCAAAAGGAAATTGTAATTAGCACACTCCCCAGCAGCACAGACAGCCACATATCTTCCTTGGCAATCTTAGCAACACTATGCCCTAACGTCATAGAACTCGTGCCAAATGTGATCGTAATTCCTAGGATGAAAAACCGCAATGGAGAAACGTCAACTGTATGCTTCATCGTATTCCTTACCTTTCTATTATCGCTTATTTTTGCCGTCTCTTATCTCGAGGCTCAAGATAGGCAGGACGCTGTTTCATCGAAGCAGGCGGTGCGACAAATACCGTATCCTTTAAATCCTTCAGATTAGCACTATTTTTAGGAACAAAGGGTGCTAAATAAGGCTCACCAACACTTTCTAATATACTAAGGTGCGCAATAATTGCCAATAACCCCATTACCACACCATATAGTCCAAAAACAGTTGCAATCGCCATAAGTGGGATTCTGAGTATCCTTAACGGCAGATTTATCTGATAGTTTACTATGTTAAATGAAGAAATAGCAGTAATTGATGTAACAATTACCATCGCTGGACTTACCAATCCAGCCCGAACCGCCGCATCACCAAGTACCAATCCACCAACAATACTAACAGCAGGACCAATGGCTTTTGGTATACGAATATTAGCTTCCTGCATGATTTCCAACATACTTATCATCACCAGGCTTTCAATAAAAGCGGGGAAAGGAATACCTTCACGAGCGGTGGCAAGAGTTAATGTCAATGGCATAGGCAAAAAAGCCGGATGAAAAGAAACGATCGCAATATATATTGCTGGCATCGTCAAAGTTATAAAAGCAGCCACGTACCGAGTAAACCTTATAATTGCAGATGATAGCCATTTTTCACTGTAGTCATCAACAGCCTGAAAAAAATCAGATAAAGTAGATGGGACTACAAGGCAGAAAGGAGTTCCATCTACCACTATACCAACTTTTCCATCTGCTAATGCTGCCACAAATTTATCTGGACGTTCAGTAGCCAGTATTGTGGGAAAGGGAGAATATGGGTGATCTTCGATCAAACCTTGAATACCAATAGCAGTCGTATCTATTTCCAGCCCCTGCAATCGTTTTTCAACCTCATTCACCAATTCGAGATCAACAATGCCACGAAAATACACAACAGCAACAGCAGTGTCACTGCGCACACCAACAACTAGTTTTTTCACTACCAGATTAGGATTTATCAGACGGCGTCTAAGGAGCGTAATATTAACACTCAATTCTTCGGTAAAACCATCTCGTGGACCACGAATATCTTTTTCACTTTCAGGCTCAGAAATGGCCCTTGATTCCACTTTACGTGTAGCTACAACAATGACTGCCGTTATACCATCTACAAACAATGCAGTATCGCCAGAAAGTACCCTCTTCAAAATATCCTCAAACTTTACTACTTCGGTAACCGAGGCAACCGTCAATAATGTATCTTGTAAAAATCGAAGTACATTACCTTCTCTTTCAGAACTAGCAAAACCGCTTACTGGTGGTAGTGTCAATTTTTCAAGAATATGTCCATTAATAATTGTTTGATCAGCCATACTTTCAACGAAAACAAGTGCCGCCCTAATATTTAAAGGGGTAATTAAAAATTCACGAATATGCACATCATTACTATCAGCAAAAATTTCCTGTAAATGACTTATATTGATTTTCAGATTAATATCAAGCTTATAACTCTGCGGATCGACATATTGCCCACTAAACCTTTGAGCCGTGGCTTTCTCAACGTCTGAGTTTGCGCTGGATTTATTAACTTTTTTATACATGTAGTCCTCCCAAATATTTTTAAAGGATAACTATCCGCCTAACTATAAATACAGATTGTAGACCTACTATGGACAGACAGGCCGCGGGTCGGCGATAAGCACTCATCTGCGTTGTTACATCAAGGTGCTGTTCGTCGACGTACGAAAGTACGACTCCTTCACACCCCCTTACTGTTCCTAGCATCTGAGCACTTCTCACCAACCGGCAATCTATCTTCGTACTAGTTTATAAGTGGTACGAATTTAAATTGTTTTTATTTATTAATGTAAATATTTTTATTTTGTCGACAGTCTGTATTTATCTAATATAATTAGATAAAATTTCAAATTTAGTATACCCTGCACGGGGTAAAATATTTTTAAACCAAAATAAACAAGGGTATGTATCAAAATTTTCATTTCGATACATACCCTTGTTTTATATTACTTACTACAATAACCAACCGATTGCAGACTTTTTATTATTTATGCCCATCCTATTGCTAACCAACTACCTTATAAGCAAAAAGACCTTGGAACTATTTTGTCCGATTCTCTTTTAACAGTGCAGTTATTTCTTTTTCAGGCAGTGGTTTGCTAAACAGGTACCCTTGCATTTGTTCGCATTCTAGATCCTTTAAGAATTTCAATTGTTCAACTGTTTCAACGCCTTCAGCAACAACCGCGCATTTTAGATTTTTTGCCAAAGACATTATGGCTTTTGTGATGCTGGCACCTTCCAAATCAGTACTAAAATCGACGATAAATGAGCGATCAATCTTGATTGAATCGACTGGAAATCTTTTTAAATAAAGCAGTGAAGAATACCCTGTTCCAAAATCATCGAGAGATATTTTAATGCCTAAGGATTTTAACTCATGCAGAATTTGCACAGTTCTTTCAGCATTCTCCATTGCAGCTGTTTCAGTGATTTCTAGTATGATTTGTTCTGGATTTACTTCAGATTCATTGATAATTCCCGAAATTGTAGCCAGTATATCTTGCTGAATAAATTGCCTAGCTGAGAGATTTACAGACATTGTCACGGAAGGAAGGCCTATTTTTTCCCACTCAACAACTTGTCGGCAAGCAGTTTTTAGCACCCACTCGCCAATAGATAGAATCAATCCTCTTTCTTCAGCGATAGGAATGAATCTCAAAGGAGGAATAAGTCCCTTAGTCGGATGCTGCCAACGGATCAGGGCTTCAACTCCCAAGATTTTTCCAGTACAATCAACTTGAGGCTGGTAATGAAGGATAAATTCCTCCTGGGTTAAAGCGCGTTGCAGCTCACGTTCGATTTCCATTCGTTCGGCTAGTTTTTCTTTCATACTAGGCTGATAAAATAGATGGGGTTCGTTATCCTGTTCTTTTGCCTGATACATTGCCATATCCGCCTGTTTAATTAATGTATCGGCATCAGAACTGTCGGTTGGGAATTGAGCAATACCGATTTTGCATGATACGTGATAAGCCAATTCATTGTAGTACCACGGTTCGTAAATGGATCGACTTAGCTTTTGGGCAAGTGCATCAAGCTGTTCCAAACTTTGAGGATTTTTGATCAGGAGAATAAACTCATCTCCACCTAAACGCGATATAATATCGTCCGATGGTAGAAGGGATGACAACCGCTTACTAATTTCTTGCAAAAGTCTGTCTCCGGACGCATGTCCTAAAGTATCATTGATCAATTTAAAGTCGTCTAAATCCAGAAGCATTACTGCCAGTCTTTCATTTTTAGTGAGTGCTTGCCGCAGATGTTCCTGAAAAGAATAACGATTTGGCAGCTCTGTCAGCGCATCATAATAAGCCATATGCTCAATTTCCTGCTGGGCCATAACGCGCGCAGTACAATCAAAAAAATGTATGGCAACCCTATCGGATGCAGGGCGATAAGCAGTCCCTTCAAAGTATTTTCCTGCTTTATGCCCGAATAGAGCAAATGAATAAGGTTTGCCAGTGTCGGCAACTATTTTTAATGGCTCATTCCATAATTTACTAGTTTCAGGGAAAATTTCTAAAACAGTTTTGCCAAGAACATCTCTTTCTTTCAAGCCAGTCAACTTCTCGAAGGCTGGATTAACGGCTAGAAAGCGAAATCCGATAAAATTTGCTTTATCATCGTAAATGATTTCATAGACAATAAATCCGGTTAGCATATTGTCAAACAGATTACGAAAATTTTGCTCACTGGTATATAGTGCCTCATTTTGCCGCTCAAGCAGGCTATATTGTTCACGTAATTCTTCTTCCGAGGCGGCAAGTTCTTCATAAGAGGCCTCCAATGACTGATTAGAGCGATTGAGCTGTTCATTGATCCTGACCATTTTATGGAGAAAAAGTTGAATCAGAATATAGAGAAGTATTGTTGTCAGTAGAATAAATGCCCAACCTTTATATGTGCTCATTAGGAGCATTTCATCAACATCGCTGGCCAAATAATGGGTTAATTGATCGGAAAATGTTATCCATAGGCTTCCTACTAAGGCATAGATGCTGCAGATTTTTATGCCGATTTTCTGCTGAAAAATAGGGTCAGTATTAGTGAATGTATCATTAAGATTTGACATAGCGTATCCATCCTTTTCTCAAATTCTATGTACGTATCCACCTTATCTCAATCTATATAAAAAAATTGTATAAGAATTCCTTCTTATACAATTAATTCAGATTGCAAACATACTATGGACAGATAGGCCGCAGGCAGGCGATAAGCACCCATCTGATGTCGTTTATCTTCTTAAATTAAACTATAGTATTATATAATTTCATTATAGCATATTATTTGTAGAATAAAAGAGACTAATCAAGCTATAAAAAACAAACAAAAAAGACTTTGGAAAAATTCCAAAGTCTTAAACTTTTTAAAATGGCGGAGTGGGTGGGGTTCGAACCCACGCATGGTTACCCACCTAACGATTTAGCAAACCGTCCTCTTGAGCCTCTTGAGTACCACTCCGTATAAGCTAATTTTTTAATTGCTATAAAATTTTATGGCGGAGAGGGTGGGATTCGAACCCACGGTTCCTTGCGGAATCACTGGTTTTCAAGACCAGCTCCTTAAACCACTCGGACACCTCTCCGTGCTTGACACATTTAATATTATAGCAAAACTTATAAATAGTTGTCAACAAAAAAAATATGCTACATTTTGGAGTCACAAATCATTTCATCATTATACTTCCCTATTAAAACAATTGTATACATTTCATATTAATGAAGAAAAAAAATAATTCTTAATGTAATTTTAACATGATTTCCGCTGTCCTTGTCTTGACTATTATATAAGCAAGGAGTAATATCTTAATGTAATATCTTATAAACATGAAGGCAGGTGAGAAAAATGGACGTAGACCCTCCTAGTTTGCGGTTATTGTTTAAAACACATAAAATCAGGGGAATATTGCCGTTTTTTTACTCGTCTAATCATACATGGAGACTTAATGCAGACAGCGTTTTAACGTCGTCTGCATTCTAGTCGAAATGATCCAGGGACTTATCCGTTCTTTACTTACCGCTTGCAAAAGCGAGAGTATTAGAACGGGTTAGTCATCGGATAAATTGTAAAAATACAGTTGTATTTCCCTGTCTGAAAGGGGAATACTATGCTTAAAATTTTTAAAAGCTCGGAAAGTGGCCCACTACTCGAGCTAAGCATAAAAACAATTGAACGGGGCGCGTGGATTAACCTAGTGAATCCGACACCTTATGAACTAAGAGTCGTTAGTAATATTACGGAAGTTGAGCTAGATATTTTAAAATCCGCACTGGATGAAGAAGAACGCTCTCATACAGAATTAGAGGACAACTGTGTGATGGTTGTAACCAACGTACCAATCGTACGTGCCAAAGACAGCTATGACACCTTACCTCTCGCTATTATTTTAACACAAGATTATACGATAACAGTTATTTTGGAAGATAATCCTGTCATTTCTGAATTTAACGAAAGTACTGCTCGTACATTTCGGACATTTAAAAAGACACGGTTTTTATTCCAAATTTTATATAAGTCAGCGACATTATATCTAAAATATTTAAGACAAATCAGTAAATTATCTGACGAAATCGAAAAAAGGCTGCGTGGCTCCATGAAAAACCAAGAGCTCTTACAGCTATTAGAATTACAAAAAGGTTTAACTTACTTTAATGCTTCTCTCCGTTCTAATGGTGCTGTGCTCGATAAATTATTACGCCTTCGTTCCAGTCACAACTTACAACGCATTGTAAAAATGTATGAAGAAGATGAAGATTTGCTAGAAGACGTTATCATTGAAAATAAACAGGCTAAAGAAATGGTAGAAATGTATAGTAAAATCCTTAGCCGTGTAGCTGATACATTTGCCTCGATTATCTCGAACAATTTGAACTTGGTAATGAAATTTTTAGCTTCCATCACGATTATCCTAGCAATTCCAACGATGATTTCGAGCTTCTTTGGCATGAATGTACCAGTTCCTTTTGGTGATGTCCAAGATGGCTTTTTATATGTCTCGGTTATTGCAACTTTCTTAACCTCAATTTGTATATTTGTCCTATGGAAAAAAGATATGTTTTAGAAATTAGGTGAACTTTTTATGAGTGTAATGGTGACCGCAGAACTCAAAGCTGGTGTTATTTACGGTGACAATATCAATCAAGAATATGTGTATATGCCAGGCAGTGAAATTGGTGTAGACAATCCTATCTGCGTACTAGAAACCAAAACTGATCGCATCGATGTTTCTCTAAAAGAAGCCGTTAAACTAGTTCGCAAACTTAGCTTAAAACCAGTCAATCATCCTAGGCTTGGCAGACTATCCTGTTAGCCAACTTATAGAAAATGCGTGAGCAGTATCGCAATTGCGATATTGTTCACGCATTTTTTTGAGACTGTTACAAAATCCCCATCTGCGTTTTTGCTCCTGCGAGCACTCGCTCAACGTACTACACGTACGCCCTCGCTCGCGTTCTCGTCACGCCTAGCATTTGGGCATCTTGTAACAATCTCTTAACTTTAAGGAAAGTGTGCTTTTTGAAACACACCCCAGACTGTCGACAAAATAAAATATTTATGTCGATAGATTAAAAAATAGCTAAATCCGTTCCACTTATAAACTAGTACGAAGATAGGCTGCCGGTTGGTGAGAAGTGCTCAGATGCTAGGCGCAGTAAGGGGATGTGAAGGAGTCGTACTCTTGTACGTCGACGAGCAGCACCTTACCGGAGGGCGCAGATGGGTGCTTATCGCCGACCCGCGGCCTACCTGTCCATAGTTTGTCTACAAGCTGAAGTGTGTTTTTTAAACACACCCTACTATTTCACCTGTAGCAAATTTCCACTGTGGAATAAATATAGATATTTCTCTTTTACTTTTTTCCTGAGAATTTTTTCGATTGCTTCCGCGTAAATATTGAGCTGCAAGGCATATTTTTCAGTAAGTTCCGCTCCATTGTAGGTGTGGTCAGTTTTATAATCCACCAAAACCATCTCATCGCCCTCATCAAAAATAACATCAATAATCCCTTGCACAAAAATCTTTTCCTCTGCATTTTTCATTTCTGGATAAAATCGTTTTGCTTGGAGCATCACACTAAACGGAAGTTCCCGACGAATTTTATCAGCGGAGAGCATACGCTTGCCAATATCACTAGCGAAAAAGCCTTGTACCCCTTTTAAATCAATAATTTCTGCATGTTCAGGCAAGATTTTTTCTTCTAGCATCAATCGTTTTAGCTGCGCTTTTAACCCTTCCATAGATAAGTCTCCACAGATGTCGATATGCTGCATGACACTATGCATGACCGTACCATATTCGACACCAGTCAACTTTGTTTTTTCTTGGATAAAACGCGGCCTAGCAGCGATCATTGGTTTCTTAAAGAGTGTCTCGCTTGGACTCTCAGCTTGCTGCGCTAAATCAAAGCGACGCTTCATTTCCGTTACCGATAATTTCGCAGGCACTTCTTTGGTCGTCATATCAGGATATTGCCAATTGAGTACCGTATCTACCCAATCTTTTTCCTCGCTGGCTTCTAAAGGGACAAAAGCTTCTACTTTCTGCATCAGCACCTGCTCTTCTCCAATCACTTCCTCATTACGTAAAATATCGTTGGCCGCAATAATGTTCACTTGCCAACTCGAGGTATCTTCATGAATCGCATTAATCCTCATTTGGTTCGTATCTGCTGCTTTCAAGAGTGGTGCGCCATCGGCATGCCTTACAACAGCTGGGCAAATCCAATCGAGATAAGTACTAGCACCAGCAATCACATAATCTGGTAATAATCTGCTACTTGAACCAATATGTTGGCACCAAGTATTAGCCTTCGTAGAAATTTTTGCTACGGAACCAACTAAAATTAACTTTTCTTTGGCCCGCGTTAACGCAACATAAAGAACCCGCAACTCTTCTGCCTTACTTTCCATATTCATTTTATAGGCAATTGCTTGCCGCGCAATGGTAGGATATTTCAATTGTAAATCACCATCGGTAACATAAGGACCTAACCCTAGCTTTCTATGCATAAGGAGCGTCCCTTTACTATCCATGAGATTAAACTGCTTACCAAGGTCGGCAACAATAACTACGGGGAACTCTAGCCCTTTACTTTTATGAATACTCATAATGCGCACGACATTTTCGCTTTCACCTAGCGTTCTAGCTACCGCTAAATCCGTCCCCGTATCACGCATTTTTTCAATAAATCGTAAAAATCTAAATAAACCACGGAAGTTCGTTGTTTCATACTGCCCTGCTCGATCATAAAGCATCCGCAAATTTGCTTGTCTCAGCATCCCACCCGGCATACCGCCAACGTAATCATAATAGCCGGTGTCACGGAACAATTGCCAAATGAGCTCGGGAACGCTTTTCCGCCTCGCCAGATTGCGCCATTCGTTGACCTGTGCGATAAAACGGTTTAACTTTGTCTTAACTACTACATCTACGTTACTTTCCTCCGCATTCGCCTTGATCACCGCTGACCATAATTCAGCCTGTGGCATAGTTAATCTGATTTCGGCAAGTTCTATCGTCGATAGTCCAACAATCGGCGAATGAAGCACACTCGCAAGTGGAATATCTTGATACGGGTTATCAATCACATGCAGCAAAGCGATCATGATTTGAATCTCGATTTCCTGAAAGTAGCCGGAATCTACATTGGCATAGGAAGGAATATTCGCATTGCGCAGTGTTTCTAATAGAACATTGGCTTTATTTTTTACCGAGCGCAATAAAATGACGATATCACGCCAAGCAAGTGGTCGATAGTTCTGAAGTTCTTTATCAAAAACGCATGCGCCCTCATCCATCAACGTTTGAATTCTTTTTGCAACAAAGGCTGCTTCTAATGCAAAACCAGAAAGTTCTTCCTCGTCTTGTTTTCTGCCCATAGCAGGATCGTCTCTTTCTTGCTCCTCTACTTCTTCACGTTCTGCGCTGGCGCGGTCGATGACACTAAGTTCTACTGCACCAGCAACAATGCATTGCTCGGTAGATGCATAGCTTGGCCCAGGATTTAACTTTTCTGCTTCACCGTAGGCGAGTTCAGCAACCTTCGGTGACATCAATTGACAAAACAAAAAATTTATTGCCGCTAGGATTTCAGGGCGGCTCCGAAAGTTTTGCGCTAAATCAATGCGCGCAAAATCATCACCATTAGTAGGATACGTGCGATACTTCTCGAGGAATAGTTCTGGTTCGGCTAAGCGAAAGCGATAAACACTTTGTTTGACATCACCAACTAAAAATAAATTCGGCTCTTCCTGTTTGCGCACTAAAGAAATAATCGCTTCCTGCACGCCATTGGTATCTTGGTATTCATCAACCATCACTTCATCGTATTTTTCCTGCAAAGCTTTTGCAACGGCAGACGGTTCAACTTGCTCAGGCGTGGAGTTTTCCGCTAGCAGTATTTTTAGACAAAAATGTTCTAAATCGTTAAAATCAGCAATTGCCTTGGTACGTTTTGCCGCAGCAAAGCTTTCCGCAAAATCAATCGTCAATTTACACATCGTTGCCATCATCGGTTCAACCTGTATAAGGTCAGCAATTTGCTCGCTGCCAGTGATCGTAAAATACTGATCTTTGAGCGCTGTAATGATTTTCTTTACTTTGCCGCGTTTATCACTAAATAGCTTTTTCAAATCCTCGTCGGTTTCTTTCGGTGCCCGCGCGATCGCACTAAACTTGATTGCATACATTGCTTTTTGCAGTTCATCCCACGGCGCATCCATTAAGCTAAATAGCTGATTAATCAATTCACGATCCGCTTCAAAGGTCGGCACGTAAAAATCAAAGGCTATTTGCTCAGCATTCTGCAATATATCATCCACAAGATACTGACACTCTAAAAGTGATAATTCTAGCTGCTGCCGCACTATTTTCGCCCATACCGTAGTATCAATATCGGTATCCTCAGACAAGGCAAAACTATCTTTCAAGTGTTCTAGCCACGCGCGCGGATACGGCTGACTGCAAGAAAATTTATATAAATTTAAAATAATTTCATAAAGTGCCTCATCACTACGTTCATTACCGTAATGATCGACAAAAGTTAAAAAATCTTCATCAGAATCCGTATACTTTTGCTCAAACAATGCTTCTAGCACATCTTGTTTAAGTAGATTAATTTCCTGCTCATTGGCTAAACGAAATTTCGGATCAATATCAAGGAGATGAAAGTTTTGGCGGATGACATTTTGGCAAAAGGCATGAATCGTCGAAATCGAAGCCGCATTCAGAAGTACCAATTGTCGCTCTAAATGGCGCGACTTAGGACGCTCTTTTAATGCTTTACTAATGGCATTGCCAATCCGCTCCCGCATTTCCGTTGCTGCCGCATTCGTAAAGGTAACGACTAGGACTTTATCGATGTTAAAGTTCTGTTTTTCATCTAAGAGTCGCCTGATAATGCGTTCCACCAGCACGGAGGTTTTTCCTGAACCAGCCGCGGCGGCAACGAGTAAGTTTTTATTATAAGTTGTAATCGCTTGAAGCTGCGCTTCAGACCATGCCATTATTTCACCCCCGCTAATAAATTCTGCATCATCGTTTCATTGTCGAGCTTGGCCAACTTGCGATACTCATGGTCTGCTAATAGACGATCAAATTGACAAAATGAATGATAGTTGCAGAATGTACAGGCTTGTTTGGCATCCAATTCATAAGGACTCACCGCAACATCGCCATTTAAGATTTGCTTACCTGTATCGACGAGTACCTCGTCCATATAGTTTAACAGCGCAAAAAATTCTTCTTCGGTCTTTACACTGTTTTTTGTATTTCCATTGATCGTGCCTTTGGCAGTAAGTGCTACTTTGATAAAGTTGAAAGAACTATCTATTTTTTGCACCATGTCTGCATCCGCTAATACCCAGCCAGGCATTTTTAGTTTTTTATTGATTTCTGCTATTACTTTTGCTGGAGGCAGTTTCGCATTGGCAGTAATATATGGATTTTTCAAAAAGTAATAGAGAATTCCCGCTGGCAAAGCATCTTCACCGAGCATTTCTTTAGCAGAGTTTTGTGCAACAAGCAAATAAGTTAAGAGCTGTAATTTGAGTCCATAGTAGACATCAATTAAGTTAATGTACGCATTGCCCGATTTGTAGTCAATCACGAGAAAATAACGTTTGCCATCATGCGTTATACTGTCGATACGATCAATCTGGCCACTGATTTCCAAGCGATAGCCATTGTCCAGCGCGTATTCGAGTGGTGGCAGTGCATCTTTTCCCCGTCCAAAAGATTTTTCTAAACCAACGGGACTAAATTCACTCACCCGATCAAACTCGATTAAACGTTGGATAGATCGTTCGACGGTTCGCTTGATCCGTCCAAGTAAATGTTTATGTTGGTTAGAACTGAGTAAAATTTCATTTTGTAACTTCGGTGCTAAGCCATCGACAATCTCTGTACAAATTGCTTTGTATTCTTCATCGCCAACGCTGCCCCAGGTACGATTTTCTGCCTGCATACGATCACCGAAATTTTTCAATGCAGCATGTAAAAACTGCCCCAAATCAGGCGCTTGAAAGCGAAACTCCGCCCGTTCTTTTAAACTAAGTCCATACTGCGCAAAATGTTGAAACGGGCAGGCCTTAAATCTTTCAAAACGTGTTACACTACCGCGCAAACGCTTATTGGTCGTATAGAGCTTGCCTGCCAATTCTGGCGGCAGAGGCTCAACGTTATCACGATGAAATAAACCAGCCAAAATCGTTTTTAAAAGCGGCTGCATTTTTTCATTTTTGAGTGCCCAATTATAAACATCTTGCCAAATTGGTGTAAGGTTTTTCTTCTGCTTATGCTGACGTAAAGCACCTAACAGCTGAGACAATGCCTGACGCGGCTGGGCAATAGCTCGATGCTCTGTGCCCGCCGCTATTTCAAGAGGTATACTTTGCAAGTGCTTCAGATCCAGCATCTCTCTAAGCCTGCCAATCAAGGCAGATGGACTTAAACCACTACCTTCACTATCCGCTAAGGGATAACTAACCCAAAGGTAATTGCTAGCTCTAGTCATTGCACTATAAATCAAAAACCGCTCGGCAAAATTATCCGCGCTGGCACCTGGCGATAATTCTAGGCCGATGCTTGCCATTTGCAATCGTTCGGCATCGGTAAGCAAACCTTCATTCCGACTACGTTTTGGCAATACCCCTTCATTCGCACCGACAATATAAATCGCCTTACTATTGGCAACACTGTTTTGATCCAGCGATGCAATCGTCACATAATCAAGGCCGGGCGGAATCAAGCTAATTTTTAACCCTTCTAAACCATCATTGATAATCGCTTCATATTCTTCTAGCTTCATTTTTTCTTCGCCACAGGTTTCCACCATTTGCTCAAATAAAACAACAACACTATCCCACAATTGCTGGTGTTCACGTGCTTCATCCAAATAGCCTTGCGATTCTGCCGCAAAAGCCCATTTTTCTAATTGCTGTGGCACTTCTAAATCGAGCAATAAATTGTACAAAGCTGTCGTCAATTCCGTAACCGTCGCTGCGTTATGCATACGTTTTTCAAAACGAATCAAAGGCGTTATAACCCGCCAACGGACTTCATTGAGCTTGGCGAGCTGCTCTGCTAATTTTTCATCTAACTCACTATCTTCATCTAGCGACAAACGTTTCACAAATTGCCAATCCTCGGGCATCGTCCAGCGATTGCCGCGAATCCCAAATTGCAAAACATAGTTTTCTAATACATCAATCTGACTACGCTTGACACCAAATAAATCGGTTTTAAAACAGCGAAATAACGGCTCGTATTTCCAGCCATTAATTGCTTCCATCGCCGAGCGAAGCAATTCCGCCAGTGGATGATGCACACTGCGCCGTTTACTATCGCTGAAAAATGGTATACCATAATCAGCCAGTACCACTGCTAAAATATCCGCATAATTTTCTTGATCGCGTACTAAAATGGCAATATCACGCCATGCATACTCTTTCTCACGACAAAGACGAATGATATCTACCGCAATACCTTCTACTTCTAAACGACGATTTGCCGCCTCAACAATGTTGACATCTGCATTTTCGTCAATTACCCGAATCGGAAAACGATAAAAATTTTGTTCAATATGTCGGAGACTTGCAGAGCCTTGCAAACGATAATTTTCCGTTAATTCTTCCTCAACAACAGGAATGGCTAATTTCTTCGCTAATTCTAGTAGCTTTTGTCTCGTTTGCCATTGCCGATTAAACAAAGAGGTTTCTATCTTATGTTCAGGATTTTCAACATCATCGATGCATAACGTGATCGTTACGTTCTTTGTCGTTTTTAACAAATTTGTAATAATTGCTGTTTCCTGCGGATTGAACCAACGAAACCCATCAATCCAAACCTTGGCATTTTGCACAATACTTGATGTTTCTAATCTTTCCGCGAGCATCTGCAAGCAGTCTTCCGCATCCGTATAATGCCCTGCCATACCGGCGGTAAAACCTTGATAAACAAGTGATAAATCCTGCAGTTTATCCTTGAGTGGCGAATCATCCATTTCATCAATAGCCCGACTCAATTGCTCGCTTTGGATACCATACGATTTAAATTCTTCAATCATACTCGCGAGCGTATCGGCAAAATTTCGTTGTTTTGCCGCTCTGCCCAGCGATTTTAATGCTTTGCTATTTTCGCCCAGCACCTTGGTTAACAATAGCCGTTTACCAAGCTCGGTAATTTGCGGCCGAATTGCTCCACCTGTTTCCATCAAAACGCGATGGGCAAAACGCCGAAAGCCAAAGACATAACTACGCGTAAAGCCACCTAAATCAGTTGTATTAGCGAGCAGTTTTTCTACCTTAAACGTCTCATGCTCTGGGAGTAGCATAATCAGTGATTCGCCCTCAGGCGATTGGCGAAGCTGCCTGCGAATTTCATCTAAACAATACTCAGTTTTGCCAGTGCCAGCACGTCCATATACTAATTTTAATGCCACTAAACTCCCCCCTATCCTACCTTAAATTGCGCAGTGCTGCCATGTTTACCAGTACTTACTTCAAGCCTTGCATCAATGCGCTCTTTGAGTTCCGGCACATGAGAAATGATGCCGACCAGCCTGCCGCCTTTTTGTAAATCAACTAACGCTTTAATTGCCATATCCAAGGCCTCTGGATCAAGTGTACCAAAACCTTCGTCGACCAGAATCGTATCTAAATGAATTCCGCCAGCATAGCTTTGCACTACATCAGCCAAACCCAAAGCCAGTGACAATGACGCCAAAAAGGTTTCTCCACCAGATAGTGTGCCTACTCCACGAGCGACACCAGTATAATTATCGAGTACCTCTAATTCTAAACCACCAGCGGCATTTTTACGCGCACGATCCATGGTTCTTTGCAGTAAATAACGTCCCCGACTCATCATTTTCAAACGCATATTGGCTGCATCGGCTACATCTTCCAGTAACGATCCCAGAACAAAACGTTGGAAAGTCAGACCATACTCATTTTTACCATTAGCAGTTTCCGCCAATTTACCAATAATACCGTACACTTCGGCAAGCCTGTCTAGCTGTCCATTCAGTTTTTGGATTTTTTTATGATCCGCTTCTTGTTTGATTAATTCATTACTTAGTTTCACCTGCTGGGCTAACACTTGATTATGCTTCAATGTCACTTCGGCTAAAGCTTGCTCTATTTTTATCATTTCTGGCATGGTCAGCTCAGTCGTTGCCTCTTTTGCTCTTTGTAAACGGTCTTTGGCACTATTAAGATTTGTATCAAACAAAGAAATTCTCTCTGCTAACTTTTCGATATATTCTTTTGGTTTTTTTGCTCCTTGAAATTCATCAAGTGAAGTAAATTGCGCTTGCTCTAAACGCGTGTTAAATTCAGTTTGCGCGTTCTGATACCGTACCAGCGTACTACCAACATGTTCTTTCGTACCTGCTAAACTAGTCTTAGCAACAGCAACCTGCTGCTGAAAGTCTTTTACTGCATTTTGTGCTGCCTCGAAGCTAGCTTTTAAGGCTTGTTGTTTCGCCATCACTTGCTGTCTCGCGGCGCTTAAGGTATTGCTATTTCGATATTCGACTGGCACCACAGCTTGACGTTCTACAACCACAGCCTCTGCAGCGCGATGAGCACCATCAGCAAACTGCCATTTTTTTTCGAGATTTTCTTGGTCGACGCTTAGTTTTTGCCCAGTTTCTTTTAATGCAATGATTTCTTTGCTAAGTAGCGCTATCTTTTCACTCGCAACCTCTGCTTGCTGGCATACTTTCTGTAATTCGATTACTTTTGCCATTAGGTCAGTTACTTGTTGTTTACTATGTACACCCAATTCTTTTTCAATATCCTCGATACGATTGCGCATTGTTTGCACATTCGTTTTACAACTATTCACTATGTTCTGCACCTTACTGCGCGCTTGGTCCAAATGAGCTAAGTGTTCTTGTACTTGTTTGATTTCCGTTTCACTTGGCAGACGATCTGTTGCTACTGCCAGCTGCGGATGTGACGTCGAACCGCAAACCGGGCAAGGCGTATTTTCTTCTAACGCGCTTGCTAAGACAGCAGCCTGGCCAGTAGCAAATAAATATTGCAGCTTACTCAATGTACTTTGCATTGTCACATAGTTCTCCTGTACATCTTTCAGCTTTATTTCTTCCTGTACTAATTTTTGTTTGGCTACCGTAGCCTCTTTGCTTAACTGCTCTAACTCCTCACGTTTTTTTACAATCCGTTTCGCCTGCTCCAGCTCAATTTTACTACTATGCAGCTGGTTTGCTTGCAACTTCAACTGCTCTTCTTGCTCCATTTTCTCTTGCAATGTCGTTTGGGTTTTGACTAGTAGCTCTTGCCCTGCTAATTTTGCTGCTAAAGCTTGCTGCAAGGCTTGCTGACCTTTTACTACTGTGCTTTCCGCTTCCACCAAAGCTTTGACCTTATCGGCAATTTCACCAAGTTTCATCACTTCATTGCTAACAGCTTCTCGTTCACTTTCTTTAGTTAGTTCTACTTTTAGCTTTTCTTCCGCTAATTTTAGTTTATTTTCTAGCAATGTTACTTGATTTTGCTGTTTTTCTTGCAATTCACTATATTGCTTTTGATCTTCCGCAAGCGCTAGCAATTGCTTTTCTGCATCCAATAAAGTATCTGCTTGTTTGGCTTTTTCCAAAGTCACGCGGCCAACATTTACTGTTTCAGATTTTTCCTCTAGTTCTGACAATTTGGTCATTGCTTCTTTTAATTCATTGAATTTATTTACAATGATTTTTCCATCACTGACTTGTTTTTGCGCTTGTTCTACTGCTGCTTTTAACTTGACTAGCTCTTCATTTTTATCCTTCAAGTCAACTTGGTTTTGATTGATCTGCTCAAGCAATTCCTCTACCGTCTCCACGTGGGCTTCACTCAGTACCCAATTGCGTTGTTTCGTAAGCTCCTCACCATTTTGTTTAGTTTCTTTATATTTACTGTTTAAATGCTCTTCAATTTTTCGATAAAGTTCGGTCTTAAATAGTGTTTGCATAATCTCTTGACGCTCAGTTGAATTTGCAGTGAGCAATTTACGAAAATCGCCTTGTGGCAGAAGCACTACTTGACGAAATTGGCTGCTTTTAAAGCCAAGTAAAACTTCTACTTGCTTGATTACATCACTATACCCAGTCGTAAGCAAAGTTTCTTCCGTTCCCGTCAGCTTCCAAAGCTGCGCTTCGGCACTTTGGAGCGTTGTTCCTTCGCCGCGTTTTTTTGGACGAGCCTGTTCAGGGCTGCGTTTCACTCTATATTTTGTTTCGCCAATCGCAAAAGTAAACTCTACTTCAGTAGCAATGGCAAGCTGGGCATGATCACTCCGCACCGATTTGCTATCGCGAACATTGCCACTCGTGTCACCATACAAAGCAAAACACATCGCATCTAAAATCGTCGTTTTCCCTGAACCAGTTGGCCCATGAATCAAAAAGAAAGTCCGTCCCTCTAGGGCACTAAAATCTAAGATGACTTCATCAGCATAAGGACCAAAAGCACTGATCTTAAGCGTTAATGGTTTCATGCTTTCGCCTCCCTTTCTGCTTGGAATAGTTCGTCTAAATGATCACGAAATACTTTACTTTGCATCTCAGTTAATTTTTCACCAGTCATTTGTTCAAAGAAAGAATCAAATAATTCTGTTTCGCTCATTCGGCGATGATCACCATTTGGTTTTTGCAATTTACCGTCAATTGTTAAGCAGGGACGCTCTATTTGCATAAGATTTTTATAGACTTTTTCCAATTGTCCATGCACATCTAAAATTGGTATCGTGTCAAGTAATTTTACACTGATATAATCCTCACTTTGGGGATACTGCGCACGATTTTTCAAAATATCGTTAAAGTACCCTTCTACAACGCGCACATCATATTTGGGTGTTAAACTTACGATTTCAATATGCGCCTTTCCCTTAGCATCTAACTCAACGATATTAATCCCTTTTTTATGATTCGCCTCATCGAAGGAATATTTTAGCAAAGAACCAGAATAACGAATATGATCTGCACCAGCACGCTGAGAATTATGCAAATGCCCCAACGCTGTATAATGAAACGGCACAAAAACACTGCTGCTCACATTGCTTGTACCACCAACTGATAGAGGACGCTCTGATTCACTTTCCATACTACCAGCAATAAACGTATGCGCAATCGCAACTTTACGAGCATTTTGCGGGATCTGCTCTAAGCTTTGTTCCACGAGAAATTGCATTGCCAGATCATGGCTGTCGATCTGGGCTTGCTGAAATACACTGCGGACCAATGCTGGTTCAGCATAGGTAAATGGCATAAAATATACTTCACCAAAAGTATCATGAAACACAATCGGCTGTACATTGTTTTCCAATGTGCCCACGACATGAAGCCCCTGCTTTGCCAATAACTTACTGCCAAAACCAATACGTTCTGGGCTATCATGGTTTCCTGCAATCATCATCACTGGTACTTTTTGATCTAATAAAAGTTTCGCTAAAGTATCATCTAAAAGTTCTACCGCCTCGGTTGGCGGTACCGATCTATCATAAAGATCCCCGGCAATAATAATTGCATCAGGTTTGGTTTCTTTCACTACAGCCTGGAACTGCTCTAGTACATAAGCTTGGTCATCCGTTAAATGTTTACCATGAAACAATCTGCCTAAATGCCAATCTGAAGTATGTATAAATCGCACAAGCGTTCCCTCCTTTATACTTTAAAAATTCTGGTTTTTTTTCGATAATCCTGCAAAAAAGGCGGCTGCCCTACTAAGATTTTCTTTATAAAAATCTTAATGCACCAATCAACACGCAGATGCCTTTTTGTCATTGCCACAAAAGAACAAGAATAGGCTTCAAACCTCCAAAGTACTTGAAAAATGATCGGTTTACTAAAATCTGTAAACTCGCATCGCTCAAACAAACGGATTTCTTAACGCAAGTCGGTCGTTTTTCATTCTTCGGAACGTATTTTATCGGAAAAAGGCAGGTACGAAAACAAAAGCTGCCGCATTTTAGTGCGACAGCCCCATTTATTCGATTTGATTTATAATCTATTGTCTGTCTCGACAAAAAATAAAAAGCTTAAACGATTTATCCTTTGCCTTATCATCCCCAAATTTCCTCAGCAATTTCTCTAATAAAGATGAGCTTTTCCCATTGTTGCTGCTCGGTGAGGATATTACCTTCCTCGGTGGAAGCAAAACCACACTGCGGACTTAAACATAAACGATCAATTGAAATATACCTCGCTGCCTCTTTAACCCGAGTGATGATTTGCGCCTTATCTTCTAGTTCTCCTGCTTTCGATGAAATAAGACCAAGTACAACCAACTTATCATCTGAGACATGTTTAAGCGGCGAAAAATCGCCTGCGCGATCGGTATCATATTCCAAATAATAGGCGGAAACATTCTCTCTTCCGAGTAACGTTTGGGCAACGGGATCATACCCACCGGAAGTTGCCCAAGTAGAGTGGTAATTGCCCCGGCATACATGCGTAGTTACAATCAAGTCTGCCGGCAGTTCTGCTATCGCATCATTATTGAGGCGCAGATACAAATTCTGAAGTTCGTCGACATCATAGCCGTCACCAGCCATCGTAGACCAGAAATTCTTATCACAAAGCATGCCCCATGTGCAATCATCTAATTGTATATTTCGGCAGCCCAGTTCATAAAAAGCCAAAATCACTTTGCGATAAGCCGTGGAGATATCTTTGTAAAGCTCTTCACGGTCGGAATAAAATTTCGCAATTTCTTTTTCATTTTCACCGCGCACTAGCTCCGCAAAAAATTGAGCTGGTGCAGGGATCGTCTGTCTTGCAATGGTATCATCGCCAACTACTTGCCGCAAAAAGTTATAATGATGCAAGAACGGATGCTCTGTAAATTTGATTTTACCAGATAGACGTGCAGAATCTGCTCTGGTTTCTTCACCATTGAAGAAATAACCGTGGTCGAGAAGGACATGGTCTACACCGTCAAAACCCCAAAAGAAATCCAAATGCCAATAGCTGCGGCGAAATTCTCCATCGGTGACAGCTTTCAGTCCGATTTCTTTTTGTTTTGCAACAAGCTTTTTAATCTGCTCGTCTTCAATCTCTGACAACTCTCCTTGGGTGATTTCACCTACCGCAAATTTTTTTCTGGCATCTTTAATCGCCTGTGGGCGAAGAAAACTGCCGACTACATCATAACGGAAAGGAACTGTTGTTCTTTTGGTTGTTTTTTCAAAGAAAGTACTCATCTATGATTCTCCCTATTTCTTAAATTTTCATCAGTATAACATGAGGAAAACCATATAGGGTAACACTTATATTCAATATATATGTATAGATTTTACCTATACCTTATTCCTGCAATTGAAGCCCATATTCCTGTATAACAGACTTCAATTCCCTCACATAAACGCTTGCCTGTTTACTAAGTTGTATTTGATGATTTGCAATCCAGCCAATTTGCATGTGCTCTTCAATCGCCAAGGGAACAGCGATGATATTGTCACCATTTAAATCAGCACTAACAATACCGGTGGATATGGTATAGCCGTTTAGCCCGATCAAGAGATTAAATAGCGTCGCTCGATCACTGACATGGATGCTTTTCTTATGGAACACAGTGCTTAAGATTTCTTCGGAAAAATAAAAAGAATTAAATTCTCCTTGCTCAAAAGACAAATATGGATATTGCTGTAAATCATCTAACGTTACAAAACACCTGCCTGCTAAAGGGTTTTGTTTACTGATAAAAATATGAGGTTTTGCTTCAAATAGAGGATGAAACGTAAGATGGCTTTCTCGCAGAAGTTTTTCAATGACTTTCCGGTTAAAAGAATTTAGATATAAAATTCCAATTTCACTGCGCAGATTTTTAACATCCTCGATAATTTCATGTGTGCGTGTTTCGCGTAGCGTAAATTCATACTCATCCGCCCCACTTTGCGTAATGAGGTTTACAAACGCATTCACTGCAAAGGCGTAATGCTGTGTGGAAATAGAGCAGAGCTGCCTAGAAGGCTTTTTATTTAAGTAACGCTGCTCCAAGAGTCCTGTCTGTTCCACCACCTGACGCGCATAGCCAAGGAATTCCGCACCGTCTACTGAAAGTGTAATACCTCTGGGCGTTCGGATAAAGAGTTCAACTCCAATTTCTGCTTCCAGTTCTTTTATCGCACTTGATAAACTCGGTTGTGTGATATACAGTCTTTTTGCAGCTTCATTAATTGAGCCGCAGTTTACAACTTCTATCATATATTTTAATTGCTGTAAGGTCATATTGCTACCTCCTGTATATTGGCTTCCCTCTATGGTCGATTCGCATTAGCCAATTTATATTTCTTACACGATTCGTGTTGTTTCTAAATTACTTTATAAAAATATGCCCTTAAAAATTCTGGTTTTTTTCGATAATCCTGCAAGAAAAAATTGCCCCAGCTAAAAAGCCAGAGCAATTTTTTAAGGAGACTAATCCATAATCTCTTTTACAACGTATTTTGCTGCTTGATAAAAAATGAAACCTGCAAATGCCATTTTTGCCATACTTCTCATATCATCTGAATCCATCGAACCCATCATCGGATAACGTTTTTTATGGCCAAACATCATATACAGCACCTCCTCAATAGGTAATGTACCCAATATTGCATCAGAAAAAACAAAATTGGTGCTGTAAATAAATTCTTATGGCATTTTTATTCTGGAGAGCGTTCGACCGCAACTACATACTTCGCGATCAATCGATACCAGTTGCCCTGTACGGTAACGAATAATCGGCATTGCATCGGTTGATAATGTAGTAAGTACCAATTCTCCCATATGACCATCTAAAATATTACTACCATCGGTGATGTTAATGATTTCCGGATAATAATGATCTTCTTGAATATGTAAACCACACTTTTTCTGGCATTCGAACATCATTGCCGAACAGCCAAGTTCTGGAGGCGAGTAAATATTGAATACCTGTGCATTAAACCGACTCGCAATATGTTCGCCCATGTTATTTTTCGTATCATTGTTTAAAGAAAAAATTTTGGAAACCGACATATTTGCTACATCATAATTTAAAGCCTGCCCTGCCACTAATAATTGTAGCATCTGCTGGGCATTACTAGCGATTGCGGTAATCCGTAATTTATCAATCAATTCCAATTGAAGCTCCAACTTTTGCAATTCAGTAGGAACAACGGTTGCCCCTAAAATTTCTGCGGCGTATTGGATGCCCATCGCACTTTCGCTCGTATAGTCTTCACAAACTTGTAAAACATCTGACATATTGACGCCGCCTGCGATCAAAGCGCGAGCAGTCATTTCTACGTTTCTTCCAACATCGGCACTCGTATAAGCTTTTGTTACTGGTCTATAATTTCCAATCATACGCATACGAATGGTACTGCTCAAAGGACCAGTCAAAAATCCAAATGGCGAATTGAGAACTAAATCCTCTTTCGTCGTAAAAGGCATCTTCTGCAAATCTTCAAGTGTTTGAATGGATTGCTCAGTCAGCCCCAAAGATGCCATCTGTTCTTTATAGAAAGGGCTTTTTTCATAGACCCATTTTATCATTTTTTGCAACTTTTTCGTTTGTAATTCAATCATTGCAACTCTAGGCATCGTCTCGACTTCATGATTACAATACATATTTATCCTCCGTATTTTACTGATAATATGCTTTTATTCTATTCTAACACATTTCACTGCAAATAATCATAGCAGTACTCAAATTAACAAAAATTTTTCATTAATTTAAAAATGAAAATAAGCCAGTTTGTCGAACTTCATAATATTCAAGCAGCTCACTTATCGTAACAAAGGTATACCCTTTTACTCTTAAGTTATCAATAATCAGGCCCACGGCTTCTGGCGTGGGCAATGGGTATTGACCGTCATGCAACAGTACTATACTTCCTGGTTCGACTGTATTGGTCACGGTACTTACCACTTGGGCAACACTTGGTCGTTGCCAATCTTTTGGATCAATTGACCATAAAATCGTCGTATAACAGCGTTTGTCAGCTTCTTTGATTACTGTTTCGTTATATAACCCTCCCGGTGGACGAAATAGATGCGGCTTCACTGCAATATTTTTGAGAGCGGCTTCTGTTTTATCAAGCTCGGCTGCACATTCGGCTTGGCTCATTTTCGTTAAATAATTATGTGTATAAGCATGTGTGGCAATTTCATGACCATCTTTCACCGCCAAAGTAACGAGCTCTGGATGTTCTTTCACATTTTGCCCCAAAACGAACATCGTTACTTTTACATTTTTCTCTTTTAACACTTTTAGAAGTTCCGGTGTTGTTTTATAATGCGGACCATCATCAACCGTCAAAGCAACGACCTTATGTGTCGTTGGAATCTTTTTTACAACTTTGACTTCCTCCAAAAAAATACTTTGGCCTAACTTCGCAACCAAGGCAAGTGCAACTATCGTCATCGCAAAAAAATTACGCATAGAAAACATAATTTTCCCTCCCTTCAATCACCTCATTGGATAGTACGCTTTTCGTAAAAAAATATGCATGATTTCCTTTACTAAGTAATATAATCTGCTAACACACTACGAAATTGCGAGGAGGATTCTGCATGCTCCCTTGGATAAAAAAATTTACGTCTATACTCATTTTTTTACTCTGTATCACTAGCGTTGCCTTTTGTAATCCATCGCCACCAAAGTTCAATGCCAGCGGAGCAATACTGATCGATGCCAAAACAGGGCAAGTATTATTTGAAAAAGATGCAGATAAACAACTCCCACCCGCCAGTACAACAAAAATTATGACAGCAATTCTAGCCCTTGAAAGTAATCGTCTTGAGGAGACTACCACTATTAGTGCCAAAGCGGCAAATACCGCCGGTTCTACCATGTACCTTGAAAAAGGTCAAATCATCACCTTACATGAATTGCTCACCGGTCTTATGCTCCGTTCTGGCAATGATAGCGCCATTGCCATTGCCGAGTTTGTTGCTGGCTCTGTAGATGATTTTGTCGTACAAATGAACGAAAAAGCCAAAGAACTTGGTGCTTATCATACCCAATTTCAAAACCCCAATGGATTACCTACCCCCGGACATTATTCAACAGCCTATGATCTCGCTTGGATCACACGCTACGCAATGAACAATCCGATTTTCGCTGAAATCGTCAACACAAAACATACCAGTGTCGATTGGAAAGATAGCCGAGGCCATAACCACGAACAAAATTTACAAAACACCAACAAGCTTCTATGGATGCTCGCAGAAGCTGATGGTGTTAAAACGGGAACAACCAATGAAGCTGGCCCCTGTCTCGTAGCTAGCGCGACAAGAAAAAATCAACGCTTAATCGCGGTTATACTACACGATAAAGCGCGTTGGCAAAATTCACAAAAACTATTGCAATGGGGCTTTGATAACTACGAATTATTTGAATATGCCAATAGTGGCACCTTTATCGACAGCGTAAATGTCGAAGGTGGTTTTGGTGATACAGTCGATGCCATCTTATCTAGCGATGCAATAACGGTCGTTGAACAAGCAAAAAAAGATACAATTACCGTAGATATTGATATTCCGGACAAAATAAAAGCCCCTGTTTATCAGGGGCAAAAAGTCGGTGAATTACGATTGCTTGTCGATCATCAAGTCGTAAAAAAGATCGACTTGATTTCACAAACCTCAATTGAAGAAAAGACACTCGTCCGCATCATCTTCAACAAACTAACCGAATTATTTAGATTTTTTTCTAATTGGGGCGTTTTCTAAAATGGTTTACGATAGAAAAATGGTAAATAGCTAACAAAACCAATATCCCGGAAATTCAAAATTGCTTCTGTGCCACCAACAAATAGTACCCCACCTGGTTTTAAAGCGGCAAAGAAACGGCGATAAAGTTTATCCTTCGCTTCTTCGGTGAAATAAATCACTACATTGCGGCAAAGAATTAAATCAAAGCCAGTTTCAAAACTGTCTAATAATAAATTATGACGTTTAAACTCAATGCGAGATTTTATATCATCAAGTACTGTATATTTGTCATCTTCATTTTTGAAGTAACTGTTTTTACGCTGCGTCGAAATATTTTTAATTTCATTGATTGTATAAACGCCAGCTCTTGCCTTATTCAAAATTTCAACATCAAGATCAGTCGCTAAAATACGATGTTTTGCTGATGGGGTCATATCCTTTAGAATCATTGCTAAGGAATATGGCTCTGCCCCGATAGAACAGCCAGCACTCCAAATATTTAATTTAGGACTTTTTGACAATAAATCAGGAATTACTTTCGCTTCTAATTCAGAAAATTTTTCTGGCGTACGGAAAAATTCACTTACGTTAATCGTCAAATACTCAATAAAGTCCGCAAATGCCTTTTTATCATTTTCAATTGAACTAAAGAATTCAACATAGGATTTATGGCTATGCCTTGTCATTAAATTCGTAATACGACGTTGCATTTGATTTGCTTTATATTCATTTAAATCAATTCCAGTTTTCACTTTTAATTTTTGTTTAAATAGGTCCCAATCTCTTTCATCACTCATAATTTATCCTCCATCACATTCAGCATCATAACACTTTTACCATATACCATGCTTTATCTAATTCGCCAAAACATACTAAAATCCTACTGTCTCCTTTTATAAAAAAAACAAATACTCCGCAATCTTGCTACTATAACAATGAAGATGTTGCTTAGTTCTTTGAAAATATCCTTATCGTTGCTTTATGTTGTCTTCTAAGGCACGCACAATTTTATTGATATGACTTTTATCGAGCTTTTGCTGTGGCTTGTAATTTAAGATATATTGATTTACCGCTTTACAGTTATCTAAAATAGTAAGTTTAGTTGTCCCAAGCTCCAAAGTTGACTTTGGGTTGGTAAATACCAGCAAACCACTCACGGCAGTACGAAAGCCTAGCATCCTAAGCATACGATTAATATTAATCGTATGCCAATCCGCTTGTTTGATTGGATTAGCCAGGATTTTTGTATAAGGTCTGCCATTTTTATCGGACTTATATTGTTTCCATTCCACATCATCTTCTTTGCCGACAATTTTGCCTACATGATTTTTCGCTTCAATCACAAAAACACCATTATCACCAACGACGATGAAATCTACCTCATCATGAATCCGTTTTTCTTTGATCTGGAAATTCGTAAAAATATGATATTGGTTAGGTAGTTTTCGCACATATTCTAATAAATCAGATTCGCCTACTGATCCGGCTTTAAAAATTCTATACTTTCTAAAATAAAAGATCGCACCAGTAACCCAAAGCACGGGAAATGCCATATATATAGGGTTTATTTCCGCTTCTACTTGCCCCTGCACCATCGTTATCATATAAGCAATTAACATCATCACACAAACCAAGCTCGTTAGTAAGTATTGGTTTGCTTGCCTGCTTAATGTTTTTTTCCCTTTATGAACTATTGCCATATCATGCACCTCCTCTTTTATTTCGCTAATTGACTGCCGTATTTACTACGCCACCAAGATACACTGCGAACTGCTTCGACATTGGTTTGTACCATCATTTCATCTGGCTGCGGACTTTCTGGTAAAGTAATCGCTTCCGGCTCAGCAACCATATCCGTTTTGCCTATATAGTTTGGTGTAATCCAAAAACCATAATTCACCCCAAACGCATTGCCCTTCGTCAAGCTATTCCCCACAGAATAATACGTAAATCCTTTTGGGGCAATAAGTTCAATCAAGGTTGGCATCACGTCAATATGACTGCCAGCCACACCCGCTGGTAAACTTTGCTTGGTAATTCCTTTCCCCGTCACGATAAAGGGGATTCCATACCGTTCATACATGGTTGGTGTTTTATCAATATTAAGTCGATCCGCATGATCTCCAACAATAATGAAAACACTATCTGGATATTTTTCCTTGGCACGCGCTACAAATTTTGCGAGCATTTTATCAGCATACCAAAAATGACCAAGCTGCTTAATCAGCTCTTGGTCGTTTTTTATGCTGTCAGGTAACTCAGCGATAAGCGCATCGCGATTAAAACCCGCTTTATCTAAATCAACCGTAAACGGTGAATGATTCGATACATTGAGAACGATATTAAAGCTAGCTTCTTCTGCTTTCGTTCCCTTTAAAACCTCTTCATATAAATATTCGTCATCGCAGCCCCAGACATTGCCTGCTTTCCCATCAAAATCACCGCTACCGTAAAATTCATCAAAGCCTTGGGCAAGGGAAAAATCTTTGACTTTTTCCCACGAGGTTGGACCAGCATACCAAAATTTTGCTCGATACCCAAGTCGCTTCATCTGCGGCGCAATCGCCGTCGAATACGGTTCTTTATAAGCCTCTGGCATCGTTGTCAAATATAAATTTGCATCGGTAAAGCCAGTCACGATTCCCATGACGCCAGAAATTGTACTCATCCCATTCGGTAAAAACGTGCTAACATACGCACTATCAGATTCCTCAATGATGTTTTTCACTCCATTGGCGATGTTAAGGTTTTTATATTTATCTAGTAGTGGCCAATTTGCATAGCTTTCAGAAATAATCAAAAAGACCTGTTTAGGTTTTCCCCCCCGTATTCCCTGTGCTGATTTTTTTAAATACTCATCCAGATCTTCACTTTCTATTTGTTTTCCTGTGAGTTGTTTGGCATAATTCGCAATTTGCGCTGGTTCAAACATAAGGCCAGTTGAACTTGCCAATCGTCCATTCATTTCATAAGCGCGATAAAGCGCCTGCATATCATCTAAAATTGCCTCATTTAATAATTGATCCTTGGTCACCCCAGAGTTTTCCCAATCGACATTGCCGGCAAAACTCATGTTGCCACCAAAATTAACGAAAATAACAAAATAATATAAAGCTGTTAAAAAACCAAGTCGCATGGCAATCGTAGCATACCAATTCTGGAAACTTGGTAAATGCAGTGTTTTACTATCTAACCATTTAAATAATAAAAGACATAAAAGCCCCGCCCCCGCACAGGCGCCAAATAAACGTAGTGGTAGATGGAACTGATTGATCAGCGAAATAACCAGTGCATACACATCGTCATTCATCGTATTAAAAATCAACTGATTAAAGCCAGAATGAAACTGCTCATAATAAGGAATTCGTGCGAAAAATAAGATCGTTAAGACGATAACCTCAACCGCGCCAATCCACTTTCGTAAAATCTGCGTCTTTTTTTCTGCAATAAAATAGCAAATGAAACACAGGGTAAAGGAAACTGCAGCCAGTAATCCTGCACTCTTCAAGCTAATTTTTAAGCCATAATACAAAGCCACTAAGATATCTGCATAACTCGTATTACTGCCTAAATAGTCTCGCATGATCGCAATAAAACCAATCCTAAATAACACAAAAAGCGCTAACATATAGATAAATAATTTAAGATCTTGCTGAATTAACCCGTAAATTTTTCGCCAATCCAGCACATTCATCATCCATTTCAACATCATCTAAACTTCCTCCGCAGCATTCTATTACAACAGCAATTACAAATTTCAAAAAAAAGCAGTATCGAACTATATGTAGCATTCGATACTGCTGTTAATTGAACCATTTTCAGCACTTCAATTTCGCTATTGATCCATAGCCTTCAAAAGCTTTTGCCATCATGTAAAATCGTTTTTTTATTCCGTCGTTATCTTACTATGATTTTCATCTTTTCGCAAGTGACAAATTCTTTCTTTAACCGTCTAAATTCGCGCTAAATTGCTACTTTTCTTCCTACGAATCTGCTCTTTTCTGCTCAACACTTTTACATCATAGATCTTTTATAATATAGCAACCCCATGGTCAGTCAAAACTTCCTGTAATTCTAGTGTTAGTGGCTCATTGATAATCACACCAGTCAAATCATCTAACGCTGCATAATTATAATTACCATCTTTACTGAATTTACTAGTTTCAGCAACCAAATACGTATTTTTGCTGGCTTTGATGATCATTGCTTTATTGATACCATCATCAATATCGTAGGTAGAAACACTATTTTCATAAATATCTACGCCTACAGCTCCGACAAAGGCAATATCCGGCTTGCATTTAGAAATAAGGTCGAGTGTCATACTGCCCCAAAAACCATCACGCTCTACATTCAAAGCCCCGCCCACAAAGACTACTTTCAAATTACTTTTTTGTGCTAACAAAACCAATATATCAATCATATTGGTCACGACCGTGATATTTTTCTTACTTACCGCTAACAATTTAGCCAGCTCTATATTACTCGTTGAAATATCTAAAAACACCATATCTTGCTCTTTGATGAGCGCTATTGCTTTTTGGGCAATTGATTTTTTCGCGGCTACATCCACATTTTTTCGGCTATGAACTTCCGTTGTATGCACATTGGCTCTAAAGATAACCGCTCCACCGTAAGTTCGTTTTAACATTCCCTTTTTTTCTAAACTCGCCAAATCTTTGCGAATACAATCCTCTGTGACTGCAAATTTTTCACTCAGCTCTTTTACCTTGACCTTGCCAAATTTATTTAATAAAGCAACAATACTTTCTAATCGTTCTTCAACAAACATTTTTCATCTCTTCCATTTTCCGTTTATTTTAGTCACCTGTGATTAAGTTGATGATTCCTGCCTTTTTCGCAATCGCATAAAAATCTTGCATTTCTTCTTGCGTAAACATCTTAGGATTTTCTTGGAAGCAGTAATCGAAATCTACCTGTTTATATTTTGCCTGCGCTAATGGATTATAATTGAGCATTTCATATTTTACCTGCGGATAAATTTGCGCGATATACTGACAAATCGCCGTAATATTCTCCGCTGTTGCCGTATAACTTGGGATAAGCGGCGTGCGAATGATCACACGATCACGATAAGAAGAATTTAATACAAAGGAAATATTGCTTTTAATCCGTTCATTGCCCATGCCTGTCATCTGTGTATGCGCTTCGTTATCAAAGACCTTAAAATCAGCAAACAACGTATCAATATACGGCAGGATCGTCGCTAAATACGCTTGATCAGTAAATAAAGAAGTTTCAACTGCGGTATGGACTGCATTATTTTTGAGCGCTTTTAATAACGTTAAAGTAAACTTTTTTTGGAGTAGTGGCTCACCACCTGATAAAGTAACACCACCACCATAGCGAAAAAATGGCTGATCGCGTAAAACAATTTTCAACACTTCTACTACTGTATACGCCCTACTATCCATGACCAGAGCCGTCGTCGGACAAATATTAGTATACTCCTGCCAATGCCTAGTCGCACTGTTATGAATTACTGGCAGCTGCTCGTGCATCGTAATATCGTCATCTACACTAACACTTGCACATAGCCCACAGGCGATGCATTGATTTGCAAAGTGTACTAGCTTTGCTTCTGGGGCAATTCCTTCGGGATTCTGGCACCAAACACATTTCAACGGACAACCTTTTAAAAACACCGTCGTCCTAATACCGTCCCCATCATGAGTAGAAAATCGTCTAATGTCAAATATATTTCCTTTTAACTCGGCCATCAGAGGTCACCATAACTCGTACGCGCAATAATCTCATTTTGCAGTTCACCAGCAAGTTCCGTAAAGTATGCGGTATAACCCGCTACACGAACCGTTAAACTGCGATATTTATCTGGATCTTTTTGTGCAGCCAGCAAATCTTCGCGTCTGAGCACGTTAAACTGAATATGTGGAATCTCTAAATCAACAAAAGCACGAAGAAATTTAGCAAACTTATCAATCCCGCTTTTGCTCTCAAAAAACTCCGGTAAAAACTTCATATTTAATAAACCACCATTGGTCGTTAAATCATTATCTAAACATGCTACTGATTTGAGCACTGCAGTGGGACCAGCAAGATCTCTGCCATATACAGGGGACATTCCACCATCAGCAAGCGGCGCTTTTGCCGAGCGTCCATCTGGCGATGCCCCTACATTTTCACCCATCGGTACATGGGCAGAAACCGTATACATCCCCGTATGATATTTACCGCCACGATAATTTGTATAATGTGATATTTTCTCACGGAAATAGCGTGCCCACTTTGCCCCCAATTCGTCTACCCAAGTCACATCATTGCCATACTTCGGTACTTTGTTTAAAAGCAATGCTTTTATAATCGCGTGACCCTCAAAATTAGACTCTACTGCCGTTAACAGCTCGGCTTTTCCCACCCGCTTTTCTTCATAAACCAATTGTTTGACTGCCGCTAAGCTATCCGCAAGATTGGCAACCTGAATCATTTGAATTCCTGACAAATTATAGTGTGCACCACCAGCAGTAACGTCTACTCCTCTGTCGATACAATCATGAATTACTGCCGACAAAAATGGCGATGGCAATACGTCGATATGAGCCCTTTCCACTTGTTCACAAGCTAAAATCATCTTATCCATGAAATAATCAATCTGTCTCGCAAACGCAGTTTCTAATTCCTCATACGTTTCATAGGTAGATAAGTTTCCGTAATCAGGGGCAATTTTCTCACCTGTTAATAAACACTTACCACCCGTTAACGTCACTTCTAACGTTTTATTTAAATTGAACATCGCCGCATCACTCCACCCCAGATTATTCCCCTGTGTGGTAAGTTCTACACAACCAACGATTGCATAGTCACGAGCATCTTTTTTTGTAATATCCAGTTTTTCTATCATCGTATTGACAACCGCTTCATCATTAAAAAATTGTGGCATCCCGCTCCCCTTGGCAACCACTTTAATACTTTCTTTTAATAATGCTTCGGAAGTATGTTTATTTAAACGCACAGATAAATTTGGCTGCGGCAGTCCAAGGTGTTCTTGCGCTTTTAAAAACAAGAAAGATAAGTCATTCACATAATCTTTGCCATGTTCATCTTGACCACCAATTGCAATATTAAAACCAATCGGGAAACCAGCAAAGAATTTCGCGCTATGGGAATTACGTAAATACACGATTTCATTGAATTTTAGCCAAATACATTCGATGATTTCAAGTGCACTTGCTTCCGATAACGTCCCCCGTTCGATGTCTTTTTTATAGAAAGGATACAAAAATTTATCCATCCTTCCTGGTGAAAATGAAGAAGCATTGGACTCCATATGCAATACCACGAATAAAAACCAAATAGATTGCACTGCTTCATGAAAAGTCTCTGGCGGACGATTCGCTAAATTTTTGCAGATTGCTGCCACCTTTTGCAGCTCTTTTTTTAGCACAGCGTCGCTAGATTCAACGGCCATGTCCAATAATAAATTATAGTAACGCAGCATAAAGCATTGTACGCCTTCCATGACAAAGATAATGCTTTGATAAAAGTCTCTATTCTCATCTGTAGCCGTTTTTAGTTTTTGCGCCGCAATTTCTTTAATACCCGCCGGGCCCTTTGCCAGCCAACCCTCGCAATCTGGGCAGATATGGCCTTGTGCATGATCTTTTTGATTGATTTTAACTACTTTCGCGATTTCATCAATTTTATTGCCAAAGCGATTTCGAATCACATCTTCTAGTGATTTTCCTTGCCAATACGGTTTGATTACCTCACGAAATGCCAAAACATCTTCTTGCCGTACATTAAACTTATCTTGCGGGCGCGTTGGCAGCGTTTCAAACTCGCGGTCAATCCATGAACTGCCACTCTCGGGAAATACCACCCCAGCCCGTACACCTTTCGTACGATTGCCGACGATCAACTCTCCCGCTTCCACAGCGATTTCCATTTTACTCAAAGCATTTTTCAACGCCAATGCTCTTTTAATAATTACAGGCTTATCTTCATTTTCTTTATACGTGTCGGTAATAATCATCGCTTGCTCAATCGACGCAAACCGCTGATCGGATAGCACTTTTTCCTTCAATTTTAGAATCCGCGGCGACACATACAAATCATTCATGATGTAATTCCCCTTCTCACATTTTATTCATTATTATTGTTTATTATTATTATTTATTGTTTATATTTATTATATCTTGTTCTGAACTACAATTCAATCTTACAATTAAAATTACAGAAAGAAACAGATGCTTTACACAAGAAAATTTTTCAGCCAAGGCAACATAGACGAATCCTATTACCACTTAGCGTTGAAGGCTTTCTGTCTGACCGCAGGGAGTTTAGCCTTCATTGCGAGCTTTGAACCTAGTACTAACTCGAGATTCGTCTCTTGCCGACTTGCTACTTTCATTGTAAAGCATCTGTTCTACCCACAACAAAAAACTGCTACAAACCTAAGTTCATAGCAGTTATTTTCTTCATTTCTCCCCTTAACTAATCTATTTCAAAAATAGACCTTTTATCCCCCTAAGTATTCTTTAATGGAGTATTAATTAAAGATAAAAGTGCGCTTCACTTTGTCTAAATGACAGCAACGGTTGACTATACAAAAAATCGTGCTGTGTTTGAGAAAAATAAAGCCGCAAAGTAAGTCTAAAATATTACATGGAACATGAGGCAGACATTGAATTGTACCACGTGGCACAGGTTACTTTCAATTGGGCCCGAAGTGGCAGGGTTTGGGGGCATAGTCACATTGCTTGCGGGTTAGTGTGAATGGGCGGGGCATGGGGACAGGTTATTTGTCCCAGTGAAAGTATCAACTACATATTTTAAGAACTGCTCTATTAAAAATTATAAACGATAATATAACATTGAAATAAATCCAGCCTATAATTTAAACACCATTTGCTTTTTGTGGGTAAGGGTACGACATCTATCATCTATTTCTATATTATCGCTTTATTTGAATACCTTCAAAAGCATAATTTATTAAGATCCTAATAAAATCTTCCTCTATGTTTTCGCCTGTTACTAATAAACGATAGAAAAGTGGACCATAAATTAGGTCAATACAGAGTTCAAGATCCAAGTCTTTTTTTAGCTCGCCTCTTTGCACCCCTCGCTCTAAAATCCGTCTTGAATCAAGTCGGCGAGGATTAAAATACCTTGATCGATATTCTTCTGCCACCTTTAAATCTGACTGTCCTTCTGCGATTAATTCATTGATTACTTTGCCTTCTCTGCTAGTTAGAAATTTAGCTAAATTGTTAGCCTGAATAAATATGTCCTCAGCAACAGTGCCTGTATCTGGTACGGGAAGTCTAGACATAGCTGCAGATAAAAAACCATCCATAACAACTGCAGCTTTATTTGGCCACCATTTATAAATGGTCGCTTTACTCACCTTAGCTCGTTCAGCGATTTTTTCAACAGTTACCGCTCCAAATCCATTTTCTAGCAACAAATCATAAGAAGCAGTAAGAATCGCTTTTTCCGTTTCTAAGTTACGGGGACGCCCTTTTTTCTTTTCCAAAAGAATACCTCCTTGTGTATTTTCGCCAATTAAAACTATACGTACATTATACTAAATATTTTCTTGTTGGAAAACAAAATATATCTTTACAAATACTGAACGTTTAGTTTATAATTAGATCAATAACTAAACTATACGTTTAGTATTTATATTGTTTGAATTATACTAAACATAAAAAGGAAGGAATATGACATGAATACTGTACAATCAAAAATGAAACAAGTTCCAAGCTGGATTACTTTGCTGCTAGCAATAGCCTGTGGTGTGATTGTTGCAAATCTTTATTATGCACAGCCTTTAGTTGGCCCTATCAGCATTGATACCAATCTTCCCTTAGCATCCGCAGGATTAATCGTAACACTAACACAAATTGGTTATGTTGCCGGCTTATTATTTATCGTTCCTCTTTGCGATCTTATTGAAAATCGGCGATTAATCTCCGCCTCATTAGTCGTTGTAATTTGCGCATTAATTGCGGCATCCTTTACGCACAATGCATTATTTTTCCTTATCGCGTCAATGTTTATCGGGTTAGGGTCTGTAGCAACACAGATTCTAGTACCTTATGCAGCCCATTTAGCAACAGAAGAACAGCGAGGTCAAGCCGTAGGTAATGTAATGAGCGGGCTATTACTTGGAATCATGCTTGCCCGGCCAATCGCAAGCTTCGTTGCTGACATTTGGGGCTGGCAAGCAATCTTTATTTTTTCTGCCGCCATTACAACTGTATTAGCTGCATCGCTAGCTTTTATTCTTCCAAAACGTACCCCTTCACCCACTATGAATTATGCTGATTTAATGATTTCCTTATGGTCACTTTTTAAAACGAAGGCTGTTTTACGCCGCCGTGCATTCTATCAAGCTTGCTTATTTGGTTCTTTCAGCTTGTTTTGGACAGTGATTCCTTTATGGTTAGCCAGTCATTTTCATCTATCTCAACAAGGTATTGCTTTATTCGCTCTTGCCGGAGTATCTGGTGCAATAGCTGCGCCTATCGCAGGAAGATTAGCAGATAAGGGCTGGACGAAACGCTTGACAGGACTAGCGATTATCATCGCAATTCTATCTTATTTACTTACAAATATAGTAGATGATTCTTCCTCCATTGCTTTAGGACTATTTGTCATTGCGGCGATTGCCTTAGATATGGCAGTATCCGGCAACCTTGTTCTCGGTCAACGTGCAATTTATTCTCTAGGCAATGAAATACGCGGGCGTGTAAATGCAATATTTATGGCTTTATTCTTTATCGGCGGGGCTATTGGCTCTGCATTAGGCGGCTGGGGCTATGCATATGGCGGGTGGATGTTTGCATCTATGCTTGGACTAAGTATGCCAGTTCTAGCACTATTATATTATTTCACTGAAAGAAACAATTAATCTATACGCATTAAACTCTAAATATACCCTGTATACACTCAAAGGGATATTGTGCAACAAAAATGCCTTGAAGTTCAAAGAATGAAACTTTAAGGCATTTTCAATTAACATTTTAAGGTGCTCTACTATAATCTTTTGCATCAAGAATTTTTAAATTATTTTCTAAATCAGCATAAAAGCTAGACTACGACCTCATTACCACCGTTCGCTTTTGCTATATAGAGTTTTTTATCAGCATGCGCAATCCACTCTTGCATATTCATTCCTTTCTGTAACGTACAGACCCCAAAACTACAGGTAATGCTAACAATTCCATCGGGAATTTTAAACTTGGCGTTTTCCACCATTTTTCGTACCCGTTCAGCAACCTCCAGTGCTTGCTTACTATCAGTATTATGAAGGTAAAATAAGAACTCTTCTCCACCATAACGAGCAACCCAATCCCTGTCATTTTCCAGACCATTGGCTAATAATTGCGCAAACTGTTGCAATATCATATCGCCAGCAATATGTCCATAAGTGTCATTCTTTTTTTTGAACTTATCGATATCAGCAATGACTACGGCAGCCGAATTTGCCCCCAAGATACTATGAATAATTTCGACAGGCAATCTTTCGTTGATGTAACGGCGATTAAAAATTTGAGTCAATTCATCACGCACCAAAGCATCATTAAGCCGTAATACTAAGCTGGTAAAATCTTCGGTATTCTTGCCAGCAATGCTTTCAAGCATACCTTTATCAGTAATGTCATTCAGCATTTCAACTACATAACAACCGTTTTGATCTTCCACCGGGCTAGCGGTAATCATATAAATACGTTCGTCAATGACTTCAAACTTAACAAACGTGTCCTTCTCCGTTATTGCGCGAAGAGAAATGCAATTATCACAAAACTTGTTTTTTTCCCAAAAGGCATAACACGCATCCTCGTGCACTGCAACGGGATCATTCCTGTTTTCAATGTGTATTACTTTATTCTGTACCGGGTTCACTACACGGACAACATCATATATATTTTCTAAAACTTGAACAGCTTCTATAATGTCTTTAATATTAAAATTTTTAATGTCTTCATCCATTTATTCTTCACCTTTTCCCGGTATCCTCGTATATTTTATATAAGTTTATACTTTTTCCATTCGCCGGTCAAGATATTAGTTCCCACAGAATGTTTCAACGTGAGTGGTGCATCAATTCAACAAAATTTCTTTTTTGTATCACTCATATACAAAAAAATGACTTGAAGTCTTATCAAAAAACTTCAAGTCATTTTCAGTTAATAGTTTGATGCACTTCACCACGCACCTTTACATCAAAACCATTACCTTATATTGTTTCCTGCCCCCAACGACCATCACCAATTAAAGGCAATTTCTTTTGATGGTAGTTTACGAGTGTATTTCTATGTCCAATACTAATAATCGAGGTATTCGGCAACTGTGCTACTAGGAGTTCGTAAGCCCATAGAAAGTCAGACTATGAGAAAGCTATTTACCCATTTGATACAGCATTTTCGCACAGTCTGACTTCAATTTGTCTATCTCTTTATCGGTTTTGACGATGGGGGTTATTACATATTAATCCGAGTTCAAGATAATTATTTAAAATTTCATCAATATCATTGTCTATTATAGCCCCTTCTATATTTGCAAATTTCTTTTTAAGGACATTTTTTATTTCTATCGTGCTTAAATTAGTACATATCATTTCAAGCACTTCGCCAGCTGTTTCATTAACAATATGTGACTTAGATGCATTTTGATCATATACTATAAATTGATTTCCGATTTTTTTTAGAAATATATTTTCTTGTATAATAAAGCTCATAATTTATCTTCCTTTCTTATATTTTAAATAAATTAGTTAGGAGGTGGCACTAGTATATTTCTTTAGTGATATCTTCCAAAACACATGTGAAATTATTAGTAGTAAAATGGATATTCCGAATCCCCATAAAGAATTAATAATAGATAATTTATTTAATAAAATTTTAGTGGGAAAATTAACTATTACTAAAACAGGAATAATATATGTCATAACAAATTTCACTGTTCCTTCGTAGATAATATCAGGCTTCATACCAAATTGAAAAATTTCAAAAAAAGTATTCATGAGCCCTTCTGTTCTACTGAAATAAATAGATAAAGTAGCACCTATAAATAAAATAGAATACATAATTAGTACACCGTTAATAATAAATAATATGTATATAGTTATGTAAAAAAAATTTAACGTCAAATCTAGCTCTTGAATTGAAAGACTCACCACGAATATACCAAAAGCAGCATTAAAAAGGGAGCTAAAATTGATATTTCGAATGGATATTAAAAATCTAGTATTTATAGGTTTTATTAAAAAACTATCGAGCAAACCTGTTCTAATATAGTAAGGGATTTGAAGTGTGTTAAAGTAGAAAAAAGACATATGCAGAGAATCAATAATAAACATAGTACCTAAAAACAACATAACTTCCCCTAAATTCCACCCCAATATAGTATTAGAGTTTAAATAAATTACTTGAAAAAACAAAATATTTACCAAGTACCATGTAATATCTGTCATTATTCTAATTGTTATATTAAATCTGAAAGTTAATTCTTTAATTAATGAGTTATAAATAACTATGCTAAATACTTTAAGGTAGTATAAGAAATTATCCACCATAGGCACCATAAATTTTAATCCCTTTCTTCCATAGGATTTTTGAAATTATATATAAAATAACAGTCCATATAATGCCACCTAGTAATATTACTAAAAATTCATTATAGTTCTTTTCAAAAAATAATATTGAAGCAGTTTCGTATCCTAAATATCTAAATGGTAAAAAAAATGATATTTGCTTTAGAAAATCAGGCATTAGATCTATTGGAATCAAAGTACCTGCTAAAAACGACATAATAAACGAAAGCATAGAAAATAGTGCAGAAACGTCCATAAACCAAAATGCTAATAAAGATAAAATGCAATTAATAAAAAAGCTAATTAAAAAAGAAACAAATAATAAACTAAAAAACATTAATAATTTACTTAGGGAGATCGAATAAAAACAACAAAATATACCTATAGGAAAAAAGTATAATATAAAATTAAAAATAAACTTTGAAAGATATAGCATAAACTTATTTTTAATATAGTGAATAGGTTTTAAGAGATATTGGTTCAAATTCCCATCTTTAATGTCAGATGAAATTTCATAAGCATCAACGCTTATTACGTTATAAGCAATATTTGCAAAAATTATATAACCAATCATTGAATTTTGGGATAATATTGTAGTGATATCAGTATTGGAGTTGTAAAGAGCATTCCAAATTAAGAGTGTTATTATTAAAGGAATTATGTTAAAAAAGAGTTTAAATACTACATAAAATTTATAATTCAGTTCATAAATAAAGCCTATTTTAAATATTTCTTTGAATTCAATCATTAAAATCCCCCTTAATTACATAATTTTTCAATAACTGATTCAATATCATTTTCTAAAATAGAAATATCTTGAATATCATAATTAACAAACAAGTGCTGCATTAATAACGGTAATCGATCAGAAGTAACTCTTAATGATATTTTTTCTTTATCTGAAAATAATACTTTGCCATATGTATTTAATAAAGCAATATCAAAATCATTTCCGTATACTTCTATTACTTTATATTTCAGCAAATCTTTTGATTTATTTAAATCAGAAATCGTACCATTATATATTATATTTCCTTTTTTTATACAAATAATTTGATTACATATCTTTATATCCTCTATATTATGACTTGTAAGAATTATTGTGGCTTTATATTTTTTATTATATTCTTTTAAGAAATTTCGCAATGCTTTTTGAGTTGAAAAATCAAGACCAATAGTTGGCTCATCTAAAAAAAGTATTTTAGGAGAATGCAAAAGTGATAAAATTAATTCTAATTTCATTCTTTGCCCTAAAGAAAGTCTGCGTACAGGTATGTTAAGCTTGTCTTTTACCCCTAAGAGTTCCGCCAAATAACTTATAGTATCAGAGAAAGAGCCATTATCTATTTTGTAGATAGCTTTATTTAGTAAGAACGAATCCATAGCCGTTAAATCCCATATTAATTGATTTTTTTGTCCTGAAACTAATGAGATTTTTTTAAGAAAATCCTTTTCTTTCTTAAAAGGATTTCTACCTAATACAGTTATAGATCCATAATTATCTGGATATAATAACCCTGTCATAAGTTTAATCAATGTTGTTTTTCCTGCTCCATTTGCTCCAATTAAGCCTAAAAATTCTCCCTCTTTAATAGTAAAATTGATATTTTCTAGAGCTTTAATTTCAACTGTATTTTTGTTAAATAAATTTTCTATACTTCCTTTAATTCCCGGAGACTTTATATTAGTTACATATGTCTTGGAAATATTAACCAGCTCAATCATCTTTTACCTCGCCCACTTATTTCCTGTGTTTATCATGTATTCTTTATCCCTTTTATTATAAATGACTCTTTTCAGACTTTTAGTAATAATTTGTTTATAAAATTGACAATGTATAGTATCTTTATGTAAAAGCTCTTCATAATTAAGGACGGAATTAGATGCACAACCACCATAGCACCAAATATTATAATTGCAATCAGAACAATCTTTAATGTTATTTACAATACGATTTTTAAGATTTAATACAACCGAACTTTGTGATATATCATTAAAACTTAAGTTACTATTTATATTTCCTATCAAATAGTCATTCATTCCTTGAAATCCATAACATGGATATATCTTTCCATCTGGGGATATACTTATTATATTAATACCGGCACCGCAAGGGCTACGATTACACATAAATTTTCTATGAGGCTGGACTAAATAAGAAAAAACTGTCCCTATATTTCTTTCTAATACAACTTCACCGTTATCATAATATTTTTTACATATGTTAGAGTCAATTTCCCAAAGTTTATTTACAAATTTAATAATATTTAGATTCATATTATTAGATTCAGCTTTTCCAAAAGGTAATAATGGAAGCAAGCTAAAATTAAGATTCATTTGAATAAATGTTGTTACTATTTCACTTAAATCATTAATATTGTTTTCACTTACTACAGTTACAATATTACATTTAATATTCTCTTTTTTTATTCTTTGTAATATAGCCAATACTTGTTGAAATGTGTCTTTAGAAAATCTGTTAATATTATGTTTTTCGTTTATCCCATCTAACGAAAGAGCAATTTCTACATTGCTTACTTTTGACAAAAATGCCAAATGACTTTCAGTCAATAGAGTACCATTAGATTGTATAACGAAGTAAATATTTTTATGTTTTCGCAGACCTTGAATAACAGATTTTATAATATTAAAGTTTAAAATCGGCTCTCCACCAGAAAATTCTATTACTATTTGAGATAATTGATTTTGAATAAGATATTGTTCAATTTTATTACAGAAGTTATTAGCAGTAGCGTCATCCATTATAATATTTTCTGTATTTTTATTAAAATTACTTACACAGTAACGACAATGTAAATTACAAGAATTAGTAAGATTTAGCTCAAAATAAATAATATTTTCACTAATATCAGTAGAAACATTATTTATGTATTGTCCATTGTTTTTTATAATCCCATATTTATAAAGATTAGTTAAATTTATACTATAATTTGCATTATTAGATGCAATCAGATTGGGCTGAAACAACGAATTAACTTCTTCTAACGTTAATATTATCCACCCATTAGTTAAGCGATTAGTTACAATCCAATAATCATCAAAATTAAATACTTTTAAATCTTTTTCGTTAATACTAAAACGGTTTTCATTAATATTAAATAAAGAGTGTATTCTAAACTCCCCCTCATTCATAATTACACTAGTTTTAATTCAATAATAAACAAGATAAGGAATAAAAAAACTCCTTATCTTATTTACTATTACTTGCAAATTTAACGGCGCAACCTTAATAATGAATAAGGTTGCATCTTTTCCACGAACTATGAACATCAGCTCTTGAATCTCTAATAGCTTTGTCATTCACAATGCTTTTTAAAATCATTGGTTTTTTATACATCTAAATCACCTCCTTTCAAAATTAATTTAATAGAATAATTTATTTACTAAAATATCAGGATCTAGAATCTCTAAAGGATTAATATCTGTTATTGGCTTAAATTCCTCGTAACCATATAAATCTACATATTCTTTCCATGGCCCTTTACATAATACATTAAAATTACAACTACTACATAAGTTTCCTTTTGCATGATAAATTAGTTCATATTCAGAAAAATTTTCTTCATGATTATGTTTATCATTAAAATTGACATTATTAGGTATGTACAGTTCACCCGCAACAGACTTATCACTTTTTAATTTGCAGAATGGCACGCCTTCTGTTAATACAACTTTTTTGTTCTTTAGAATATGTGCAATTGCTTGATCCAGATAATTGTTGCTTTTCAAAAAAGAAGGGCATAAATTAGAATATTTATCTTTTGCATAACCAAATGCACGAATGTAAACAAATTTAATTACATCTATTTCCAAATGACACAATAGTGAAGCTATATTATTTAGATCGGTATAATTAAGAGTAGAAATTACAGTATTAGAAACAATTGATTGATCATGTTTTTTTAAATTTTTAATTCCATTCACGGTTTCGTCATAGCTATTTTTAACCCGAGTAACCTCTTCGAACGAATCAATAGTATGTCCATGGAATGAAATCAGAAAATTCTCAATACCAATCTTCGAAACTGATTTAGCAAATTCATCATCATTAAATTTTCTAGCATTTGTCTGAATGTTTATTTTAAATCCCGCATTTTTTATGAACTCTAATATTTCTAAAAAATCTTTTCTTAATGTTACTTCACCACCTGATAATGTTACAATATCGTATTCTTTAGGTGTTATGCTTAAAATAAGTTCTTTTAATTCATTGAAGCTTAAAAAAGCATTGCCTTGTGTACCTGTAGAACAAAATAAACATCGATTATTGCATCTATAGTCTAATTTTATAAAAAACTCTTTTTCCAAGATCATTTCACCTCAAATATTTTAGTATATTTTAACTATTTTAGTGTATTATTAGCATATTAACCTTATATTTGTATTATACTACTAAAATTTAGGAAAATAAATGTTTTTTTACAAAAATATATAAATAAATGTTATTTTGTGTTATTTTATTATAAACGGTAAATTTATCTCTTCTTTTTTATCAATTTTCCATTATCTTTAGATTGTCTGACAGAAAAAATTATATATACTAAAAGAAAAGAGGAAAAATCACAAAAATAAATAAAAAAATTTACGACCAAATCATACACTTCGATAGCACGTATTTTAAGGTTAGTGCTGTTTGTTTAGTCCTTGAACAAACACATCCCATTGTTAAATTTGCAAAGGAATTAGGTATTTGTGTTGACACTCCACGTTCTTGGATTTTAAATTTGCAATAGATGAATTTATCTACTTCTACAATAACAAACGTTTACAAGCAAGATTATATGCGTTACCACCAATGAAATACCATGAATTATACAACGTACCTGTTGTCATATAAAGCAAAAGCTGAACCTCAAAATGCGAGATTCAGCTAAAATATTTTTTATTATTTTGTTTGTCTACTTGACAAGGAGCAGTTCACAAGCTCTCCGACCTTAATAAAATAATCATCCTTTTCCATTTGCACACACAAGCGACATCGGTAAATTTCCGTATCTTTTCCTTTAATATCAATCACCGTATTACAACCACTTTTTATATAGAAGATTATGCACTATAGTACCTATTTTAGTTATACTATAAATCCCCTCCACACACTTTATTAAAATACTAAATACTATTCATTATGATCACATAAATTTATAACCTGAAGTTTTTATTGAAAACCCAGGTTATCTTTTTTATATTTAGTATTCTATGTATTTCACTATGAACCGTTGCATCTAAATCACTATTTTCTTCATTTATATCGTTTCCAAACCCCAGCTACCATCACCAATTAAATGCAATTTCTTTTGATGGTAGTTTACGAGTGTATTTCTATGACCAATGCTAATGATCGAGGCATTCGGCAACTGCGCTACTAAAAGTTCGTACATTATTTTTTCCGTTGGTTCGTCGAGCGCTGAAGTAGCTTCATCAAGGAACACCCATTCTGGTTTTATCAGCAATACGCGAGCAAATGCAATCCTTTGTTGCTCGCCTAGTGATAAAATCCGTGACCAGTCGTCAATGTCATCTAGTCTAGAAATAAACTCTGATAATTGACACTCTTTCATTACTGCTTTTATTTTCTCATCATCTGTCATTACGCTTTCTCTCGGATATAATATCGCTTCTTTTAAACTGCCTAGTGGCAAATAAGGACGTTGCGGTAAAAATAATCGCGTCTGCCCTTGCGGAATGACGATACTGCCTTTTCCAAACGGCCAAATACCAGAAATCGTCCGCATAAACGTACTCTTTCCACAGCCAGAGGCGCCTGTAATCAACAATTTTTCTCCACCGGAAACCTGCAGACTCACGTTTTGTAATAAAGCCTCTCCGTTTGGCAATGCTACTGTTAAATTCTGAATTGCCAAGCGTTTTACATTTGCCTCAACAATTGTCGTCTCAATTTTTAATTTTTCTACGGTTTCCATATGATCTACAAAACCAAGCAACCGTTTTACCACTGCTTGCCATTGCGCAATGGAAGTATAACTATCTACAAAAAAAGATAAAGCGTCTTGTACTTCACCAAATGCTCTCAAAGTCTGAATCAAGCCGCCAAGTTGCATCGCACCACTGAAATAACGAGGTGCAGCCATTAAAATTGGAAAAATAATCGCTAATTGCCCATACCCATTGGTAAACCAGGTTAAGCGTTTTTGATAATTCATCAAGGACCAATAATTTTTAAATACTTGTTCAAATCGCACTAAAAGCCCTGTTTTTTCCGGTTTTTCTCCCCCATAGAAAGCAACGCTTTCGCTATTTTCTCGCAATCGTACCATATTAAAACGAAAGTCTGCTTCATAACGCTGTTGATCGTAATTTAATCTTACCAAGGGATTACCAATTTTCGCCGCCAAATAAGTACCGATAACCGCATATAAAATTGAAAGCCAAACCATATAACCATAAATGGTAAACTGTTTACTACCAATTGGCAGCGTAATCATACCAGATAGATTCCATAGAATAACGATAAAAGCTCCAAGTGTCGCAGTTTTCTTTAAAAATCCAAGTGATAGACCAAGCGTTAAAGAGACAAACTGATTGATGTCTTCACTAATCCGTTGATCCGGGTTATCCGTTTTATCTTCGAGCGTTTGCATTTTATAATAGGTTTGGTTGTGCAGCCATTCGTCAAGATAACAGTTTGTCATCCATTTACGCCATTTTATTTGGAGCATTTGTTGTAAATAGATGGCATATACCGCTATCGCAATATGAATAAAAGCAAGTATAGCAAACTTGCCAATCAATGACAAAAATTCACCTTGGTCATAATTTTGCAGTGCATTGTAAAAGGTGTTATTCCACTGATTGAGTAATACCAATATGTAGACCGCCGCAAAATCAAGTGCAATAACAACACCTAGCAGGCCTCTGGCCTTCCATTTTTCTTCTGAATTCCAATACCCTTTGAACAAATGCCAAACACCTTTACAAAATCTTTTATTTATAAATTTCATAAGCAATGCCTCTTTCTATTCGTTTATATACCTTTAAGGAAGCAGCCAGTGCATCCTTCTTGCTTAAATTTAAATTACGAATATAATGTTTAGTATATAGCGAAAAATTTAGACCTGCAATACCTGTGAGAAAATACCCTAACTATACAAACTTCACCATATTATAGCAGGAACTAACCAAACGATTGTAGAATTTACATATACTTTATATTAAGGAGATTTCCATGCTTACTTTAACACCGTTGATATTAAACATATTATGGGGCTTACTTATTTTATGTATTAGTTGTACTATTTTTTTGGCTATTCGAAAAAAACATATTTTACCTATTGTAATTTGTCTTATTCTCGTTAGTATCCCCTTCATTTTTAATCCTACCCCGCCTGAAAAACCAGAACCGCCAACACCCGAAGAACACCAAATGCTCATTCAAGAACAGATGGATTTTGCCCAGTGGTACACCGTCTACAAAAAGGACATTGACAAATTAAACAACAATTGGCAACAATATCATAAAATAGTCAAAGCATTTCAAAATGATACTATCAGCGTACAAACAACGTATGCTCGGTTAGTTGACCTGTATACAAAGAGTAAATTACTCAATGAAAATCTAATGCAGCTTACCCCACCTGCGAACTTAAGCGACGATAATCACAACCATGTTTTAGAAATCATTAGTAAAACCAGAACTTTTTCTAGCAAGCAAACTAAAATCATTGAAAAAAGCGTTTATGCTCTCGATTCACAAAATATAATAAACAACAAACAACACGATGATCAAGTCAATGCCTTACAAAGAATTCTTATTTTATCCGATCCCGTGAGCCTAGATATCAGCCAAGATCTTTTAACGATCCAAGCAAATTTAACAATCGCACCTGAATAAACTATAAATGAGCTAGATATGAACTGCCCCCCATAAGTTAGATTTAGGTCTAACTTATGGGGGGCAGTTCAATATTTAAAACTTCTATCTCATTTTTAGTTCACCATAGCCCACAGTACTTTTGTCCTATTTATTTTTAATATTTCTAAATATATTATTATTTTACTCTTGTTAAGTTGTATACCAGATAGTACCTTTGTCTTATTTTTACTTAAATATTGTAAATGAATATTGCGTTTATTCCATCTGGATTGTATAATCGTTTATATTATGAATGTAATATTTTACAAGATTCGAGGTGCTCCATACAATGATAAATTTTTGCAAAAAAAATTCTATACACTTAATAAACGCAATTTTTACAGTTTTACTTGTTGTCATAGCTTTTACTTGCGTTACTTTATTTCTATAAGTACATAACTTACATATTTTTGCTTTTCCCAACTCTTTTATTTATCGATAAGCAATCAAAATCAACCCGAAGCTCAGCATGTATCTGGCCTTCGGGTTTTGCATTTTAACCAGCAACCATCGTTATGACAGAGTTTTTTGAAAGTTTCGCTTTGTATAATACTGAATCAGCAAAAGCAATGATTTCTGAAGCATTCGTATGACTTGTAATTTCAACCACACCAACACTAATCGTCACATATTCACAATGTTTATCTACCATATTGCAGATTCTCTCGGAAATCATCCTTGCTTTTCTCATTTCTGTCTCTGGGAATATAATAGCAAATTCATCCCCACCAAGCCGTATAACTGAATCTGTATAACGCACATTGGTCAGTAATATATTCGCTACTTGTTTAATCACTTCATCACCAACACTATGACCATACTTGTCATTGACCTGCTTAAAATTATCCATATCAACCAACGCCAAACATAACGAGTGCTTGTTTTTTTGTTTGCCTTGAATTTCTTTTTTAATCCTATAATTGAAGTACTTACGGTTCCATGTCCCTGTAAGAGAATCACGATACGCCCATTGGTGCAAAATACTAATCATCTTACCATTAATTAAACCACTAAAAACCAAGATAGTTGTAAAACATATCCACACTATACTATTGGGTATCGCAATCAGACCACTTTGTATCGCTTGGTTAATTCCATACATCCCCACCCCTAAGATCAGCCCTAGGACACCCATAACATAATTAGCATTATGAAATAATGTATGTTTCACTCTACTATCCCCTCATCATAATCACTTTAGTATCTACCTATTATTTTCCCGTCATATATTCAGGGCTTCTATTTTTAAAGTATACTAGCTGTAACTGACATTGCTCCAAGAACTCTTTGGCGATCGCAAAATTACTTCCAACCGCTTGCTGCGTATGCGCATCAGAACCAATAACCGCCAATCTACCACCTAGTTCATGATACCGTTTATAAATCGGCGCCAGTGCTTTAACTACACTTCTCTCACCAAATCGCCGTGTATTTAATTCCAGAACAATATCATTGGTAATTGTATATTTTAAAACTTCATCAATGAGTTCCTGAAATTCATGATAATAAATTTCGTTATCCTCGTATTTGGCATAACGAGCAATATAATCAATATGCCCTAAAGCATCAATACACTTATATTCTTTTACGCACTCGGCCATCGTTTCAAAATAGCTTGCATAAGTTTCCGCCTTGGTTCGCTTTCCGTAAAAAGCATCATAATAAATATCTATACCTTCCACCATGTGAATAGAACCCAAAACATAATCAAAACTATTATTTTTCACAATTGCCTCATTATCCGCAAGACACTCTGAGCGCATACCAATTTCAATTCCCAGCAATAACTGATCACCGCGATATGGATTGTATGCAGCAAAATAATCATCAATATCAAAAACGAATCGATCACGCTCAGGATATAATAAATCCATATGCTCAGTTGTAATCAAGCCAATACCAAGTTCTTTCGCTTTCATGATAGCATCACTTAAGAGCATCCTTGAATCCGAAGAGAAATCCGTATGTACATGTGTATCAAATATCATCTAACTTTCCCCTTAAAAATAACCGACTTTACTAACATATGAGATGTCTATACGAATTATACAGAATATTTCAATATTGTATATTATTATATATATCGGTTCTTTTTTATTTTACTTAAGCTTTTTTTCAGCTATATTTCTACAATGTAACTTTTTCCTGTAACAACTCTTACAGCTACCCTGACAAGGTAATAATAACAATTGATTGCAACGAATACAGCGAATCGTCGTTCGATCTGTGATGATATTACCACATTGCGGGCACCGAATCATATCATTATCTTTCATCGAATCACCAATTGTGCGACAACGCCACCAATAGCAAACGCAGCTACCCAAGATCCTAGCCAAATAATCATGCCTTCTAGCTTACCACGTTCTTTAAACATTACAATAACCGAAGCAATACATGGTACAAATAAGGTAATCGTAATCAACGCCACAATCAATTGCTGCGGCGCAAGTATCATCCCCGAAAGTCCTGCGGCACCAAAATCACGGCGAATTAAACCCATAATAAACACGTTTGCAGTCTCCCTTGGCAGTTTTAATACCCCTGTTGTCAATGGAGCTAACCAGTCTTGAATATAATAAAGTGATTCGGTTACTTGCAGCGTCGTTATAATCAACGCACCTAAAGCAAAAATAGGTGCTGCTTCTTTGATAAAAGCATACGACTTCGTAATCATTTTTGTCGTGACATTGCCAATACGCGGCAAACGAATCGGTGGCAAATCAATCAATAAATCTGTCGTTTTGCCTGGCAACACTGTATGAAGCAATTTCCCAACTAAACCCAAGACGAGCAGCATGACTAATAAATATAAGGCGATATATTGAGCACCAATACCAGCGAGCAACCCCGTAATCACCCCCAATTGCGCCGAACAGGGAATTGCCAGCCCCAGCAATGCTACAGCAATTGTGCGTTCACGTTCTGAGCCAAGAAGTCTTGTCGAGATTGTGGCCATCGTGACACAACCAAATCCAAGAATCATCGGAATAACCGCACGGCCATTTAAACCAATCATATTCATATAACGATCAATTAAAGTTGCCAGCCTTGGCAAATAGCCAGAGTCTTCCATGATCGAAAGAATGAAATAAAAGCCGAGTACCAGTGGTAATAACAGGCCAAATACATAGGTAATCGTCATCGTTAAAATGCCAAATTCACCGATCAAATATGTGCCTAAAATGGATTGCTCCGAAATAAAATTACCAATAAACAACCGAATAAATGGTTCATATATCCCTTTGAACATTTCTTTCTCAGTAATCGCAACCACATCTTGCGCAACAAATACGCCAATCACATAATACATTATTGCCAAAGCAAGCGTAAAAATAATTGTACCGCTGAAAGGTCTTAACATCGCCCTGCCAATTTTTGTTGAAAAATTGGCCCCAAGCTCTGTATATGAAACAGTTTGTGCTACTATCTCATTTACTGCTTCACGCCTTGTCTGGTAAATTAATTCACGATTTTTTCCCGGTTTTACTTTATGCCTTCTCGAAACATGCACATCGCCTTCAGCAATCAGAAGCGCCTCCGCCTGTAAGCAAGCAACATTTAAAAATGGGGCTATTTGGGCTTGTATACTTTGCAATACTTTTCCAGTCCGCGCTTCATATAATCTAGCCTTGACTTTGTCAACGCCAATTCCTTTCACCGCAACTGCTGGTATAATTGGAACACCCAATTTTTCCTCCAGCAATTTTAAATCAATTTTTATCCCCTGGGCTTTTGCATCATCCATCATATTTAATACGACGATTGTTGGAATCCCTGTATGAATGACTTGAACGGTTAAAAATAAATCGCGCTCCAAATGAACAGCATCCACAACATTTACAATAAGGTCTGCTGCTAAAATAACATCACGCGCTACTTTTTCCTCATCATTAAATGAGGATATCCCATACACGCCTGGTGTATCAAGGACGATATCATTACCAAATTTACCATGTGAAATATCAACCGTCGTTCCGGGAAAATTTGACACATCTACATAAATACCAGTAAGCGCATTGAAGAATACGGATTTACCGACATTCGGATTACCTACTAAAACAATCTTTTTTGCATTTTTAGGGATTTCTATATTAGCAAACTGACTATGACAGCCCACATGCTCACCTCTTTACCACTTGCCAAGGTTAGACAAGTTCAATCTTAATCCGCTTTGATAATTCCCTGCCAATTGCAATTTCTTGTTTGCCTCGTGACAATACAATTGGGCCACCATTTATTTTTTCAGCACACTCTACTGTCGAACCAATAGAAATGCCAAAACGAATGGCTTGCGCTCTTACCTCTTCGTCAGGAATTGACACAATCTTAACAATCTGACCGCGAAAAACTTGATCTAATGTCACTTTCTCACCCACTTACTTTTCACAGTGCTATAAAACAAAGACTTTATAGAGACTGTTACAAAATACTCATCTGCGGCTCCTGCGAGCACTCGTTCAACGTACTATATGTATGCCCTCACTCGCATTTTCACCCTACCTAGCATCTGGGCATCTTGTAACAACCTCTTGGCTTTTATGGTTGTGTGTTTTTTGAAACACACTCTTATACCTAATTTATTTTCCAATCTGAAGATATAGTCTTTATTTTATTTAGAATGATTATTGCTGTCAATAAAATTTTATCAAATTGCACATGATATAAAAACGAGGCTGCTCATATCTCTATGAGCAGCCTCGCTTATTTAGTCTTTATTTTATTTTACTTGCTTCATAAGCTTCTTTTAACGCGATCGACAATTGATCTGGGCAGGAAGTGTTCCTAGGACCGCAAGTTGTACCTGCAAACCTTTCTAACACTTGTTCAATTGGCATTCCTACTACTAAACTTGAAATGCCGTTTAAATTGCCGTTACAACCGCCGACAAATTCTACTTTTTTAATGATGTTGCCATCTAATTCTACGGTTATTTGCTTTGCACAAGTACCTTGTGTTTGATAAACATACGACATAAAAATTTACGCTCCTTAAAAATCACATTACTATGCTTTGATGATATCTGTTCCCATATACGGACGCAATGCTTCTGGAACCACAACGGACCCATCAGCTTGTTGATAGTTTTCTAAAATCGCTGCTACTGTACGACCGATCGCTAGACCAGAACCATTTAATGTGTGTACATACTCTGGTTTCGCTTTTGCTTCACGACGGAATTTGATATCCGCACGACGCGCTTGATAATCTTCAAAATTTGAACAGGAAGAAATTTCACGATACATATTGAAGCTCGGTAACCATACTTCAATATCATACGTTTTCGCTGAACTAAAGCCCATATCACCTGTACAAAGAAGAATTACGCGATAAGGTAAGTTTAATAATTGTAACACTCGTTCAGCGTTATTTGTTAATTTTTCTAATTCATCATAAGAATCTTCTGGTTTAACAAATTTCACAAGTTCTACCTTATTAAACTGATGTTGGCGGATAAGTCCACGCGTATCGCGCCCTGCTGAACCTGCCTCCGCTCTAAAACAAGCACTGTACGCGCTATAGTATTTAGGTAAATCCTTACCATCAAGAATTTCGCTACGATGATAGTTCGTTACTGGCACTTCTGCTGTTGGAATCAAATAATAGTCAAGGCCCTCCAGTTTAAACATGTCCTCAGCAAACTTCGGCAATTGACCAGTACCAGTCATACTTTCTTTATTGGCCATAAACGGTGTAAGCATTTCAGTATAGCCATGCTCACCAGTATGTAAATCTAACATAAAGTTAATTATAGCGCGTTCGAGTCTCGCTCCCAATCCTTTATAGAAAGTAAAGCGTGCACCCGTTACTTTTGCTGCGCGTTCCGCATCTAAGATACCTAAATTCTCGCCAAGATCCCAATGTGCTTTTGGCTCAAAATCAAATTTAGGATACTCACCCCAACGACGAATTTCTGGATTATCATTTTCATCTTTGCCGACAGGAACCACTTCATTTGGTACATTCGGGATACTGAGCATAATATCTTTTAAAGACGTTTCTACTTCCTTTAACCGCGCATCAAGTTTACTAATCTCTTCACCTACTTGACGCATTTCTAGAACAAGATCATCCGCATTCTCCTTATTCTTTTTCATCACACTGATTTGTTGAGACACAGCGTTACGTTTACTTTTTAGCGTTTCTACTTCACCAAGAATTTGACGACGTTCTTTTTCTAACTCTAAAAATCCATCCAAACTCATGGAATTACCACGATTCTTGAGGGCTTCTTGCACTTTTTCTGGGTTATCTCTGACAAATTTAATATCAAGCATTTCTTTCTACGACCTCCATATTTAAAAACACAGTTTACACCACGCTCTGAAATCTTATATTTCACTAATACATTATTTTATTAATTATATATTTTAACCAAAAACCTGTCAAACTAAGTCATAGAATATTTACAAAACAACCATACCTATAATGTCGTCTTTTCACATATATTTTATAGTCTTTATCTATCTTAAACGGAAAATGTAAAAAAACTTAGGCAGGAGGTCTTTTGATGGAAAACATTTCAATGAATGAGATACTAAAGGTTGCCTTCACCTTTGCTGGTACGATTATTGGGGCAGGCTTTGCTTCCGGGCAAGAACTTCTGCAATTTTTCATTACCTATGGCAGTTTAGGCTTATACGGCATTTTACTCGCAGGTGTTTTATTTGCTTGGCTTGGCTATCGTTTGCTAGCAATCAGTTACCGTTATCAATTATCTTCTTATCCTGAGCTAATATACAAACTGTGCGGAAAAAAACTCGGCATATTTTTCGATATTGCAATTTCATTTTTCATTTTTACCGTTTTAATCATCATGCTAGCTGCAGCTAATACGCTAGAAAGTTATGGTGCCTATATTTTAGCTGTCCTAATCACTTTGCTCTCTTTACGAGGTATCGATGGCATTACAAAAATAAATTTAATTGCTACACCATTTCTCACCTTGGCAATTCTCATCGTTAGCTTTAGCTCACTTTTATATCATTATGATTTTGGGGCAATCTTCTCAACTGCCGCAAATTTCTCCCTGCAACCTGCTCCACACTGGTTGCTTTCCTGTGTTTTATATGTTTCTTATAATATCGTATTAGCTATGACTGTACTCGTTCCCTTTGGCAAAACAGTTTCTAGCAAAACAACTCGCAGAACGGGTATGATTTTAGGCGGTATTTTGCTCGCTTGCCTCGCCTTTTTGATTGTTTGTACCATTTTAATTCATTGTCCCGATATCCTTACTACTGAAATCCCTATGTTAACCATCGCTTGTACACAGACAACCTTGCATTCTATTTTCTATACTGCTATCTTCTTCATTGCAATGTTTACGACCTCGCTAAGTTGTTTATATGGTTGTGCCACAAAAATAAAAAGTATTCTGCCCCTGCCTTATCCTGTTTGCCTTATCCTGATTATTAGCATAAGTTTACTCTTTATTAACATTGGCTTTAAGGACTTGATAGCTATAGCATTTCCCATTTTTGGCTATACTACACTTTGGGTTTTATTTAAATTAATTTTTAGCAAATAAAAACTGAGGCAACCAGTAAAATACACTCCATGGCCACCTCAGAAGTTTCTAATTATCAACCTATTTTATATAAACACGTGGTACTCGTTTTCCTACCATACAAACAATTTCATAATTAATTGTGCCGAGTAAATTTGCGATATCATCAATTGTCACTTGATCACTACCAAATAACACGACTTCATCGCCAACTTTGACTTCGCCTATATCCGTAACATCTGCCATACATTGATCCATGCAAATCTTACCAACAATCGGAACGAGTTTGCCATTGACCTGCACACGAACTTTATCAGTTAACATACGCGTCCACCCGTCCGCATAACCGATGGGAATTGTTGCAATCTTACTTTCCCGCGCTGTTCTAAATATTTGACCGTAACTAATGCCACGATTTCCTGGCATCGTTTTAACATAAGCGACCTTTGCTCTCAACTGCATTGCTGGTTTTAAATTAATATCTTTTTTCACTTCATCCGATGGCCATAAACCATAAAGAATAACCCCAGCACGAACCATATCAAAATGTGCCTCAGGAATTTCCAGGATTGCTGCACTATTAGCAATATGCTTGATTGGAATATCAATACCTTTACTTTCAACACTGGCAATGGCTGTTTTAAACCTTGCTAATTGTTCATAAGCAAACGATTTATCTGTGCTATCGGCAGTTGCAAAATGTGAGAACATCCCTACAATTTCAATATTTGGCATTGCTTGTATTTGACTGGCAAGATCACCCGCTTGCTGTGGTATTACACCAATGCGACTCATACCAGTATCTACTTTTAAATGAATTTTTGCTATTTTATTTTGCGTTGCAGCAGCTTTTGATAATTCTTCGGCTGCTTCCACAGTAAATACAGCTTGCTCAATATCATGTGCAACCACCTGGTCAGCTTGTTCAAGTGGTGTAAACCCTAAAATCAAAATCGGTTCTAAGAAACCTGCTTGTCTAAGTTCTAGCGCTTCATTTAAAATTGCCACGGCTAAATAATCTGCGCCAGATTCAATTGCAGTTTTTGCTACTGCGATCACACCATGCCCATAAGCATCCGCTTTAACAACAGCACAAAATTTTACCTTACCTTGTACTTTCCCTTTAATTTCTTTGATATTATGCTGAATTGCGGCTAAATTGACCTCTGCCCATACTGCACGATTTGGCATCTCTACTCCATCTCCTACCTATTCTATAAAATAATTTATGCATCAAAAAAATACCTATTTAGGCAACTTGGATTTTTCGTGTTTGACGATTAACCGATCCAGTTTCTCGCTTAGACTTGTTACTTCCTCATCAATAAATCTACATTCTTTTTCTAAAACAAGCTTGTGTAACTGATCACGCAATTGTTCAATAGCTTGATTAATTTTCCTTAACTCAGGCATCATCTACACCTCACATTTCCGCTTGCAATTCACTAAGCATACACCTTTACATAGTAGCACAAATACTAGATAGCCATCGTATTTTTTAGACTTCGCTATTAATTGTATTTCTACCTGCTATTTGGAAAATATTTCTTAATAAATTCATCTTAAATACCACTATTTACATATATTTTTATCCGTATAAGCTTGTTACATTTTGTAGATAATAGGTTTAGAACGCGAGAAGGAGGTGACAACATGTCGAGAACAAACAAACTTGTTAATCCTGCAGCTCAGAATTCCATGGACAAAATGAAATATGAAATCGCGAGTGAATTAGGTATTGCAGACACCGTTCGTCAAAACGGTTGGTCCACCATGACTTCTGCCGATTGTGGCCGCGTTGGTGGTCGTATGGTTCGTAAAATGATCGAACAATATGAATCATCCATGGGTAACAATACTTCTCAACAATAATTTACCTGTGCTTCTATAAAAGGGTGGCTTAGCCACCCTTTTATTATTTTCTTTCAATCTGAACGAAAATATACCGTAATTGTTGTTCCAGGTTCAATAATTGTATTTGGCGCTATACTTTGTTTAAATGCAGTTCCTGTCCCTTCAGGAATCATACTAATGCCCATGGCTTTGAGATCTTCTGCTGCTTGACGTAAACTTTTTCCACTCAGATCAGGAATTAGAACTTTGCCTTGCGGTACCGCAATCGGTTGTGTTGATTCACCCTCAGTTACCTTTTCCTTCGCTGAAAATTCTTTTAAATCCAAATTATTGGTCGATGGTTTTACATTTAAATATCGCAGCACTTGTTCAAATATTCTTCCCGCAATCGGGGCAGCTATTTGACCGCCATAGTAAATACCATTCGGATCGTCAATGATTACTAAGATCGTAATTTGTGGATCTTCTACTGGTGCAAAACCACAGAAAGAAGCGATATAATGCCCAGCTAAATACCCACTACCATCATCACGCAATTTTTCCGCTGTTCCTGTTTTACCAGCTATACGGTATCCTTTTACCGCCGCTTTACTACCACCACCAGAGGCAACAACCTGTTCAAGCATACCACTTAAATCTAAGGCTGTTTGCTCGGGGATAGCCCGTCTAATTTCGGTTATTTTTTGTTCACTGAAAACCGTGTTATCCGCATTGCGAACTTCTTTTAAAATTGTCGGTTTTAAAAGTACGCCTTTATTGGCGATTGCTGACATTGCAGTAACCAATTGAATCGGAGTAACCGCAATACTTTGCCCAATCGACATCGTTGCCAAATCAGAATCGCGCATATCATTAGGATCAAACAAAATGCCGACTTCTTCGCCGGGCAACCCAATCTCTGTTGTTTTTCCAAAGCCAAACAAATGTACATATTCATCTAATTTTTTTGCACCAAGTTCCATCCCTATTTGAACAAATCCTGTATTTATAGAATTTTTAATAACCTCTGTAAACGTAACATCACCATAATTTTCATTACTCCAATTTTGAATTCGACGCCCTGATACCATCACATAATTGGGAACATGGAATACTTTGTTTGGCGATACAGTTCCTTCATTTAAAGCAGCAGCAGCAACAATTGCTTTAAAAGTAGAACCTGGCTCATAAACAAAGGACACAGCACGGTTTTTCCATTCATCGGGCGTAAACTTACTAAATTCATTTGGATTGAACGTCGGCCTGTTCGCCATCGCGAGAATTTCTCCCGTTTTCGGATTCATCACAATCGCCGTAATCGCCCTTGGTTTTGTTTCAATCATCGCTTTGTCCAAATTCTGCTCAACAATAAATTGGATCGTACTATCTAAAGTTAAATACACATTCTTGCATTTTTCAAAAGAATTATTGGAAAATACCGAATTGAAAATGGGTTTGCTATTTTTATCGGTCCTCACATAACGTTTGGTTGTTCTTCCTTTTATCGCATCGTTTTCCATCAATTCAATTCCATCTAGGCCAGTATCATCCGTACCAACAAACCCTAATACTTGTGCCGCTAACACATCATTGGGATAATAGCGCTTGCTTTCATCTTCAAAGTTTAAACAATTTAATTTTTTATCATAAATAAGCTGTTTTACCTTTGCTACTACATCAGGTTCTAATTTACGTTTTAGCCAAGAAAACCCGCCGCCAACAGCAATACGTTCCTTGATTTCTTCAACAGACATTCCAATAATCGGCGAGAGATCTTGGGCTAATTCATCCGCATCCTTTACCGAGTTTGGATCAACATACAAAGATTTCGTCATAATACTCACTGCGAGCTCTTTTCCTTGTCTATCGTAAATTGTGCCACGTGGTGATTGTAATATTCTGTTTTCTCCTACTTGATGTTCCGCTCTTGCTTGTAGCTCATCACCCTGTACCAACTGCATCCAAGCCAGCCTGCCACATAATCCTATGATTAAAATGAACATAAACGATATAAACACAGCAATTCGCCGTTGCACATTTGTTCGCAATTTGGCAGCCATAGTATCAACCCCTAAAAAGCATTAAAAATATTAGTATATATTCTGTAAGATTACTCTTTTTCCCTCTAAATAAATCAAATATACTTGAAATTTTCCATCTAAAAGTAAAATCAACCATATATTTTAAATATTAATTACAAAAACACTTACAGAAATTCATTTGCCTGTTATAATAAAGGCATATAGAAAATTTCTGTATTTAGATTGGTGGTGATTATATGGATGATATTGATAAAAAAATATTGAAAAACTTACAAAAAAATGCCCGCATGACTATTTCCGACTTAAGTTCCGAAATATCATTATCAATGCCAGCGATTAGTGAAAGACTTAAAAAGCTTGAAGCATCTGGCGTAATCAAGCAATATACCGTCATATTAGACCCTACCATGCTCAACAAACATCTCATGGCAATAATGTTTGTTAGATTTGAAAATCCAAGTCATAGCGACTCTTTCGCACATTTTGTAAAAAGCGAAAATGAAATTAAAGAATGTTTTTACATTACTGGTGATTTTGACTATTCTTTAAAAATTGTAACTGAAAATACTCATACCTTAGAATTGCTATTAACCAGAATTAAAAATCAACCTGGTATTGTTAAAACACAAACGATTGTTATTTTGTCAGCAATCACAGATAATCCATCTGTAATTCCTGACTAACACGCAAAAGCCTTGGAGCTCTAATTCAATTAGAGTCCAAGGCTTTTATTTATTACGTTAAACTAATTTATTGTTTCATTGCCTCACCACTTTTATTACGCTCAGCAACAGCAGCAGTTTCTTCTATCCCAACTATAATTGCTTGCATGGAAGATTCAATATTATTCAAAATTGAATTAATTTTTTTCGTAGCTTCTACACTATCTTCCGCTAATTTACGGACTTCATTGGCAACAACGGCAAAACCTTTACCTTGCTCACCAGCACGCGCTGCTTCAATCGCCGCATTTAACCCTAAAAGATTCGTTTGCTGGGAAACTTTATTGATAAAACCGATTACTTCATGGGTATTATTGATATGCCCCTTTGCTTCCGTTACCGCTGCAGACAATGTCCCAACTTTTGCTTCTAGTTCTTCGGTAAGGACAAATTGAGATCTAATTAGATAATATAACATATCGGTGACAAATGAATCCACCAATTTCACGTGCTCTGGCTTATGCTCAGCGATCACTTTATTTACACTGTCATTCCCAGTAACATTGATAATTACATCAACGCCAGATGTGTTCACTGCTTCCTTGATATCTTGGAAGGTTCTAATGCCCATTTTATTTGCTAATTGAATTGCGAGTGCGTCTTTTTTTAAATCGACTACACCAGCAATTTTAATATCAGGAATATTTTTGCCTAATTCCAAAAATCCGGCACCACTTCTACCGCCACCAACGATTAATATGTTTGTCATCAACCCAACCCCCTATATCGCAATAAACACTATTAATCTTATTATACAGCAAAATTAATAATAAAAAAGCATAATAAATCGCATTGTTCTATTCTAGCTACACAAACACCAAAAATAAGGACTATTGTAGGAGTTATCATTACTTTTAAAATAAATTATACTGGCTTTCTTTTAAAGATTTCACTTCTCTATCTTTTACAGTATCTTCATCTGCTAGAACTCCACAAATTAGTGGTGATAATTTATCATGTAAGGTAACGTTCTTTCTTACTGTGTTCAGGCTGTGATTTGCATAACAGTATTTGCAGCCATGCAAGCAAGTGTTATACATCCCAATATCAACACTCGCTACACACCCACATGCCAGCCGCTGATTTTTATCTTTCTCAACATTGATCTTATAACCGATGATTCTTTCTATTAATTGCGCATCGATGCAACGTGCATGCTCTATTGCCAAGTCTCTAAGCTCTATGTCTTCAGCACAAGTATCCATCCGCAAATGATAAGACTTTGCTATTTCAACTAAATTTGCGGCTAAAAGTCGCTTTTTCCCGTCTGCTATCATTTCTAAATTTAACTCTCTTACATGATTCGTTGTACTTCGATAAAAATCAACAAAGCTGATTGTACACTTTTCCGTATAACCATGTAATCTTTTTGCCAGTTTCGCAAAATACTCCGTATGATACTCCACAGTATATTTTTCATTCAATAGTATAGGATCATATCGCCAAATAACTTTATTAGGCCCAATTTTATCCGCTAGCCTTCGAAAAGTTTCGATTAACTCTTGCCTTTTGCCTGGAACATTTGCCTCGATATCATTTCCATAAGAATTAAGAGTGAATTGAAAATAATAATGATATGCTTTCAACTCATCTAATCGTTCTAGCATTGGTGCCGGGTTTTTGGTCCAAAACACAATACAGTCCACTAGCTCTGGCGTTATTTTAATTTTACTTACCTGATGAATATTCATTGGGTTTCGTACACAAACAAAGCCTTCTTTTAGGCGCTGATAAAGCCATTCTGCATAATAGCTTGGTATATCCGTTCTGCGACTGGCACTTAATATCATTTTATCCACCACATACCCTATCGACTCCTCAAAGCGATCTGCTTAAAGTATTACGAACATTCACGGTAACCGCGAATCATTATACAAATTATAACACCATGCAGAATAAATTTCCTTAGCCTAGGAAGATTAAAATCTAAGCTTATCCACTTTTTCTTTTATAAAACTGACACTATAAAATAAATAGTGCCAGTTTAGAAAATTTCATATAAAGCTCTCTCATTGCTAAGTTATTATTAATTAGCTAAAAACCTATACGCACATTTAAAATTTATACTTCGATGCTATCAGTTTTCTCCTGTTCCGTCCCCGTCCAAACCCGTTTACATTTGCACATCCATTCTTCCATATCGTTTAACGCCTCACCAAAACGTTGCAAATGAACAATTTCTCTTTGCCATAAAAAACGCAGTGAATCCTTTGCCATTGGGTCACAGGTCATTGATATTAAATGTTCATAAGTTGCCCGTGCATTTTGTTCTGCAGCTAGATTCGCAGTAAGATCAGCAATCGGATCACCAAGACAAGAAATATATTTTGCACTCCACGGCACACCATTGGCATCTGTCCAAAAAAGACCATGGTTATGTTGGGCATACTGCCCGCCCCATCCTGCTGCTTCAAAATCTTTTGGGCTGGCGCCTTCTGTTAGTTTATAAACTAACGTTGCAATCATTTCTTGGTGGGCAAGTTCTTCCGTTCCAATATCGGTCAAAACAGCTCTTGCTTTATTGGTCGGCATCGAGTAACGCTGATTAATATATTGTAGAGAGGCTGATAATTCACCATTGGGGCCACCATATTGTGTAATCACAAGTTTTGCAAAAGCAACATCTGGACAACTAACACACATCGGCCGTTCTAACTTTTTCTCATAAATCCACATTCGACTTCCTCCTATATTTCCCAGGGCCACGGACTGTTAATCCATTGCCATGAATCTTCACAATTTGCACTCAGTCCAAAATTGTAAAGCGGCCCATATTCAGCCTCATATTTCTGCACTAATTTTCTCGAACTTTCTACCGCACAATTATAATCATTGATTGCTTCACGATCACACGGATGTGTATCTAAATATAAGTTAAGCTCAATTGCAATAAATTCCATTTCTTGAATTTTCGCAAGCATTTCTGCTTGCTTTTCACACCCCATTATAAATCACCTCATTTCTTATTTAGGAATTCTATATACACCCCATAAATCAGGGAATAAGGTTCCTTTTGCTAAAGCTTCTCTTGGGCTAAATGCCTTATCATAGGTTTGCCATGGCACATAGGCATGCGCCAGTATCTTGCGCGTGCTGCTCATACCATGCTTTATATACCCACTGCCATCACATTGATCTATACAAGGGCGCAGTTCTTCTTCCATAAACACCTTACCTCCTCTTACCTAAGCTACTTTATATTATGTGAAGTTAATCCTGTGTGTTACTTTTGAGCGTAAAAATAGAGGCTGTTGTAACTTTAATTTACAATAGCCTCTAAATTATGTTCTTATGCACCTTTGCGCATCAATTTAAATGTACGTTTCGGCGCAGCAATTTTTTCTCCGCCATTTGGTCCTGGCACTTGTTTTTTCGCTGACTGCCTGCCAACATTGACTAAAATTCCAACGGCAGCCATATTAATCATAAGTGAAGTCCCGCCATAACTAATAAATGGTAATGGCACTCCAATAACAGGTAAGACTCCCGATACCATTGCAATATTTGCAATGCCTTGCCCAACGACTAATATAGTAATCCCAATAACGAGCATTTTCCCAAATCCATCTTGTGCTTGTCTAGCAATTTTTCCACTATAGAAGGCCAGTGCCGCAAGCAAAACAAATACCCCTATAGCACCAATAAACCCCATCTCCTGGCAAAGAATCGCAAAAGCAAAATCCGTATGTGCTTCCGGCAGGTAATAAAACTTACTCGTTCCCATACCAAGCCCTTCACCAAAAAATCCTCCTGAACCAATTGCGATCATTGATTGTACCGTCTGGTATCCCTTGTCTCCTTGATACGCCCACGGATCAAACCAAGCCCAAACACGTTCGGCTCGATAAGATGCTGAGAAAGTAAGTGCAACAGCGACCGTTAACGCTAATAAGGATAATAAAATCGCTTCTTCTTTATGCATCCCAGCGAGGATATGTAGGAAAAACGCAATCCCGACAATGATTGCCGCGGTTCCCAAATCCGGTTGACGATACACGAGAAGCCCCATAACCGCAATAATCCCCATTTGCTTCGTGAACATTGAAATCTTTGCTTGTTTATCAATTCTCGGTCCTAAGTAAGCAGCCATAAATAAGATTGTCGTCAATTTAGCCAATTCTGATGGCTGAAACTGCATCCCAATATTGAGCCACCGCCGCGAGCCATTGATTTCGACCCCGACAATATCCACTGCGACCAACGCTGCAATCGTTGCGAGTAAGATAAATGGAACCATTCTTCGCCATCTTTTATAATCAAACTTAATGGTTAAGATCATACCGACAAAGCCTATTGCCAAAGACATCAAATGACGGTTTAAAAAATAATAGGTATTGTTGTATTCCATGCCAGCTTTTACAAAACTTGCACTAAAAACATTCACAGTGCCAATTAAGATTAACATAAACATAATACAAAGCACTGCCTCTGTATGACTCACCCACAACCTAGACTTTGTCATCATAAAGCCTCCAAACTATTTTCTTCACTTAGAATTATACCAGAAAAAATACCTTTATTCTAATAAGCAAAATAAACATTTCTTGAATATATTATAATTGTGAATTGAAAAAAGAGGTGAAATAAATGGAGTGGCGTCTTTGTAAAATAATCGTGATTGATCTTTTGAAAAAAATGCTATTGTTTATCAATCAAGAAACAGCAGCGATTTTTGCCCAAATAAATTATCCTGAACATGAAATTCCGATTGCATTAGAATATAATCACGAGCAACAAAAGGCCTGTCTTATTACGAAGTCTGGGGAAAAAGGTTCCTTGTTTATGATAGATTTAGCAAATCCAAAACTATATCGCTTACCTGTTGAATTACCTTCCCCACTTCAATGTGCGATTGCACCTACTTTTAGTTCTGCTTATTTTATCGATGCCACGTCAACCCTATATTCTCTCGACATGACTACACTAAAACTTACACCAATTGCCCAGCCTGATAACGCTTCTTGTGTTGGCATTACTTTTGCCAACGATAAAGTTTATACCGCCTGGGAGACAAAAGAAAAAGGTAATGTCGCAATATTTAAAGAAACCGGTGAAATTCTAGCAGAATATCCCCTAGAAGGCATTCCTACCAATATTTGTATCTATCAAGAAAAAATCTTCGTTCCTTTTACTGAAAGTAATTTACATGGTGAAGGATTGGCAATTTTAGCAGAAGGAAACTTACCAATTTATCTTACATTTCAATCACCAGAACACGTTAAAGCTCTCCGCGCTTACCCCTGTAATATCACCATCAATCCGACCAACAACACAGCATACATCATCAACGAGGACAGTTCTTCCTTAACTATCATAGATTTAGCTAGCAATAGTATTACCGGTTCCTTCTCTATCGGACGGTCTATCACGAATCTCTACTTATTACCAAATCCTAACTTTGCCATTGCTACGAGCAATATGTTTGCCGATTTATCCATTATAGACTTAGTAAATCAACGTTTACTCGCTATGAGCAATGATGATTGCGAGTTTGCTAATATGCTTATCGTTTTAAAATAAACGGAAAATGCGACAGATCACGAACTACGTGGCTTGCCGCATTTTTATGTATTCTATTCTTTATGAATAATCATATCCAAAATAAGTTTATCAATCTTGTCACTACCCTCATTGCCTAGTGTTGCAAAATTATCAATGGTTTTTTCACTTAATTGCTCAACGATACCTTCATTGGATTTTATTCTTAAATCACGAAGTGCTAGCAGTGATGCCTGCATTGCAGCATTGGTACAAGTAGAAATTTTAAGTGCACAACTAGATTTTGCCCCGTCGCAAACCATCCCCGCAACGTTTCCAAGTGTATTGTGAATAGAGTTTTCAATCTGCTGAAAAGTCCCGCCCAATAGGTAAGTAATACCACAAGCCGCCCCCGAAGCCGCTACTACTGCTCCACATAACGCTGATAAAACACCAAATTTTTGTTTGATATGAATTGTCGCTAAATTGCTAAGTGCACAAGCACGCAGCAATTGTTCTTCATCCTTTGATTCTAGTTTTTTCCATACAGCAACGACTGGCATCGTTGCCGCTATTCCCTGATTACCACTGCCAGAATTACTCATTACCGGTAAACTAAGGCCCGCCATACGAGCATCACTCGCAGCGGCAGTAATCATCATTGCATAGTTAGTCATATCATCCGCAAGGATTTTTTTATGCACATTGGCCTGAATCATCCTGCCAACTTCTAAACCATATTGTTCTTCTAATCCTTCTTCGGAAATCTTAGAATTGAGTTCAATTGCCGTCTTAATCAAATTCAATTCTTGCACATCGACACTTAAACAATAGTCATAGACATCTTTTAAATCAAATGTATATTCTGTCTCTTCTTTTTCTTCCAAACTATTGCCACAACCACCGTTGTACTCAATCTTGCCATTCTTAACAATCTGTGTCACATTGGTATGCGAACCGATAATTGTCACAGTAACAACATCTACTTTCGTTTTTATCGTCACTTCTATATATAACTTATAAGGCAAGTCTGATTTATCTAATTCCACCTGGTCCTGCTCTACCAATTGTTTTGCCATATCTACTTGTCCCTTTGATAGACCTTCCAACACTGCCAATTTCTTTTCAGGTTCCCTGCACATACAGCCAATCGCAACCGCGTACTTCAGTCCAGTTAAATCCGTCCCTGGAATTCCTACAACAAACGCATTTTTGATGATATTTGCACTCGCGATCAATTTAATATGTTCAATTTCACCCGTTGCATGACTCCTCGCCACAGCCCCGGCATAAGCGATCGCCACAGGTTCCGTACAGCCAGTCGCTACCACTAACCCTTTTTTCATCGCTTCAATAATTTGCTCGTTTTTCATTTTTTCCCCTCCAACCCCATAAAGAACTATCTTTCCAATATATTTTCCTATTAAAAAAGGTACTATCCAATCTTTCAATTCAGATAGCACCTTTGCTACATATTATTTCCATCATACCGTTGTAATGAAAAAAGGTCAACAATTGTTTGTTCTTGGTTATTGCTAAATTTCACGATATAAGAAGATTTAGACGTATAAGCTATCAGTTATTGTTCTGTCAAATTCCAAGAAAATCTGCAAAAAAAAAATTATTCTTGACATTATTTTCTTGCAAGATTTATAATTTGAATATAGTTCAAATTATAAATGAGGGATGTATAAATGGCTAGAACCCCACAAGACCCGCAAATTAGAATCAATGAAATCTTAGATGTAGCCGATCATTTATTTTTCACCAAAGGCTACCAGGCAACGACCATTAGTGATATCGCTAAAAAAATGGGAACTGCACAGGGGATGCTTTATTATTACTTCAATTCAAAAGAAGAAATATTAGAAACCCTGCTTAGCCGACACGCTTCTTCCTTGATTTCAGAAATTCAAAAGATAATCTGTCATGATCATTCTCCAGCAGAAAAAATATCATTAACGGTTTCTAGCGTACTACACAAAGCTGGTTATAAAGATGGCTTACTGCTTAATATGCTGTATGACGACCAAAACTTGCATCTTAAGGCTAAATTATTTCGTCAAATTGAACTTTCACTCACTCCATGGCTGCTAAAAATTATAAAAGAGGGTATCTCTACTCAAAATTTTTGCGTATCGCATCCTCCGACGGCTGTAGATTATATCCTTGTTATTTTAGATTTTTTAAGTGAAGCATTATATCAAAAAACCTCTAATGATATTCTATTTTTCCGTTTGAGAATGGCAGAATCATTGATTGAAAAAGCACTAGGTGCACAAGAAAATACCATCCATCTCACATTATAAACCAATGAACAAAGAAGGCTAAGAAAACTCCCGCCTCCAAACATGTTTTGGACAAGCGGTTTTTTTAGACAAATTAATTGAACGTTATTCAATTAATTGAAAACGCAAATAATTTATTGTTTTAAAAATAAAAAACAAAGGAGCAACATTATGAATCTACTAGCATTTTTAACAGAACTTCCGAAAAAACAATGGTATTATATCTTAGCCGCCATAGTAGGCTTATGCCTGCTTACTGGCATCATCTTTCATGAAAAAAACAAAGCAAATGTCACTATCGATGATCGCGTAAACGTACGCACACTTACAATACATAATGGGGAAAATACACAAAGCTATACCTATTCTGGCGAGGTACGTGGTCGCTATGAAACGCAACTGGCATTCCAAGTCACTGGAAAAATCATAAAACGCAACGTAGAACTGGGCAGTAAAGTGCAGGCAGGCGATGTTTTAATGCAGATTGATGCCAAAGATATTCAGCAAACGGTAAACAGTAATTCTGCCCAAGTCACTTCTGCTCAATCACAGTTAACACTAGCAGAAAGCAATCTTACGCGCTATAGACAACTTTTAGCCCAAGGAGCAATTAGCCAGTCTATGTACGATCAATATGTAAATGCCTATAATGTAGCAATTGCCAATGTAAATCAAGCTTCATCACAATACACTCAAGGCACTAACCAACTAGATTATACAGTGCTTAGAGCTGACAAAGCCGGTGTCGTATCTAGCATCACCGCTGAAATGGGACAAGTGGTGAGTGCGGGACAAGCCGTCATCACTGTTGTACAAGACGATGAAAGGGAAATCGAAATCAACGTCCCTGAAAATCGTCTAAATGAACTCCGCAACGCTGAACAAATCAAAGCAAGTTTTTGGGCACTGCCAAATATAACTGTAAATGGAAAAATAAGAGAAATCTCTCCTATGGCCGATCAAAGTACGCGTACTTTTAAAGTGCGCATCAGTTTACTCAATCCACCACCGGAAATAAAACTCGGCATGACCTCCGCCATTCAATTGCCTGACAACAATGCGCAATTGACCGTAAATATTCCTCTCTCAGCTGTTTATCAAGATGGTAATCTGCCTGCTGTTTGGATCGTAAAGGACGATATGCTTACCTTACAGCCGATCACGACAGGTAACTTTGGCAATGGAACGATTGAAGTACTCAGTGGTATTAAACAGGGTGACTGTATTGTCACTGCTGGCGTACATAAACTTAAAGAAGGGCAAAAAGTGAGAATAGGCGGTGATACCCTATGAAAAATTTCAACTTAGCTGATTGGGCACTGCACCATAAACAATTTATTTATTTTTTCATCATACTCTTTTTCACAACTGGCTTATTCTCTTACATAAACTTAGGGCGCATGGAGGATCCAGACTTCACCATCAAACAAATGGTCGTCAGTGTAAGTTGGCCTGGAGCTACCGCTCGGCAAATGGAAGAACAAGTCACTGACAAAGTAGAAAAAAAGTTGCAAGATTTACCTGGAATTGATTATTTGAACAGCTATTCTACCCCTGGACAAACCATTATTTACGTCAACTTAAAAGATACCGTGCCGAAAAAAGATATTCGCGCAAAATGGCTCGAAGCGCGCAATATGGTAAACGATATGGCGGGGAGTTTACCAACTGGGGTGCAATCGCCACAGTTTAACGACCGTTTTGATGAAGTATATGGCATCGTTTACGCACTGACCAGCGATGGCTATACATATGAAGAAATGCGAGAAAAAGCAGAAAAAATCCGCCGCATTTTTCTGAACGTTCCTAGTGTAAAAAAAGTGCAGCTACTGGGTGTCCAAACGGAAAATATTTATATTGAAATCGAAAATAGCAAACTAGCTGAACTAGGAATCGATCCTGCTTTGATTACCAGTACCCTGCAAGCACAAAATGCGATGTCTGCCACCGGCATGCTTGAAACAGCAACAGATAACGTATATCTACGCATAACTGGAATGTTTGAAAACCTTGAAGACCTCCGAAATACACCGATAACAGCCAATGGACGGACTTTTCGCTTAGGCGATATCGCCAAAATCACTCGTTCCTATGCTGAACCAGCAGACCCTAAATTTTTTTATAATGGACAACCCGCCCTCGGAATCTCAATCGCCATGGAACCCGGGGACAATATTCTCACACTAGGAAAAAATCTTGATACAACCGTCACAAAAATAAAGAAAGAATTGCCGGCTGGGCTAGAGCTTCATCAAACCGTAAACCAGCCCAATATCGTAGAAACTTCTATTAACGAATTCGTAAAATCACTTTTAGAAGCGATTGTTATTATTTTCATTGTAAGTTTACTGAGCCTAGGGATACATTCTGGCTTTGTCGTTGCACTTTGCATCCCACTTGTTTTGGCTATTGTTTTCACAATTATGTATTTAATGAATATCGAATTGCAGCGTGTATCACTTGGTGCACTCATCATCGCACTTGGACTCCTCGTCGACGATGCCATGATTGTTATTGAAATGATGGCTGTAAAATTGGAGCAAGGTATAGATCGGTTGAATTCCGCAGCCTATGCTTATAGTGCGACTGCATTTCCGATGCTCACAGGAACCCTCATTACTTGCGCTGGTTTTATTCCTGTAGGATTTGCCCAAGGCAGTGCCTCAGAATTTTGTTCTACCATTTTTTCAGTAATTACGATCGCTCTGCTCACTTCTTGGGTAGTCGCTGCTATGGTAACACCACTCTTCGGTTATCTATTCATCAAGATACCAGCCCATGCAAAAGAAAAGCAAGAGCATCACGTTTACGATACAAAATTATATCGCAGGTTTAAACAAACATTGATTTGGTGTCTCACCCATAGTAAAATTGTACTAACCGTTACCGTCGTTCTATTTATTGCTTCCATAGGGCTTTTAGGCTCGCTCAAAGAAGAGTTTTTTCCTACTTCTACTCGTTCTGAGCTGATTGTACAACTGCAATCACAGGATGGAGCTTCCCTAAAAAGCACTGAAACAATTGCTAGTGAATTTGCCAAAAAACTAAACAATGATAGCCTGATCGACTACTACACCTACCATGTCGGTGAAGGAGCACCTCGTTTTGTCTTAACGTTTGACCCTACGTTCAACAAAACCAACTTTGCTGAATTTGTCATCGTAGCTAAAGATACAAACGCCCGTAACCAGCTTCATACCAAACTGACAAAATTGTTAGATGAAGATTTTCCTAATGTTCAGGTACATACAAAAGTAATCAGCACTGGCAGCTCTGCCGATTATCCAGTTATGCTTCGCATACAAGGTTATGATCATGATAAAGTGCGCGAGATTGCAAAAGAGGTCCAAAAAACCATCGCAGCACGTGCTGATACTAAAAATGTCAATATGAACTGGAATGAAAAAAGTAAAATTATGCATTTATCAGTTGATCAAGACAAAGCACGTATTCTAGGCATCACGTCTCAAGCTTTGGCTTCAACGCTACAAAGTCAATTATCGGGGACAAGCATTACTGAATTCCGGGAAGCCGATAAAACCGTTCCATTGGTTTTCCGTTTTGATGCTGCATCCAGAAATGACCCTGCACAAATTAAAAACCTTTCTATTCATATTGGGAGCGGCAAATATGTTCCCCTCGATCAAATCGCTAAAATCAGCTTTGAAATGGAAGACGGGTTAATTCATCGTCGTGATTTGACCCCAACGATTACCGTGCGAGCAGAAACAAAAGCAGGTGTATCTGGTGATGATGTTACGCGCCAAGTTTACAAAGACCTAAAAGAGCTACGTGAAAATCTGCCTGCTGGCTATAGTATCAAATATGATGGAGCAACTGAGGAAAGTATCAAAGCGACTAAATTACTACTTGCACCTATACCAGCAATGATGTTTACCATCATGATTCTCTTGATGTTCCAGCTGCAAAATATCTCAAAAATGTTCTTAACACTATTGACAGCTCCGCTAGGTATCATCGGGGTTGCCGGTGGCCTATTTTTAACTGGTAAACCTATGGGCTTTGTTGTACAACTTGGGATGTTGGCATTATCGGGGATCATCATGCGCAACTCAGTCATTCTCATGGATCAAATTGACCAACACCTCTCTGCTGGCGAATGCATGTGGGATGCTATCATTAACGCTACGATAACTAGGATGCGTCCTATTTTACTAACGGCAGCCGCTGCTATTTTAGCGATGATTCCTTTAGTTTCCAATCTATTTTGGGGACCTCTAGCTGTGGCAATCGGCGCGGGTCTGTTTGTCGCTACTGTATTGACACTGCTCGTTCTACCAGTTATGTACGCTGTCTTATATAAGACTAAACCAACCGATGAAAACAACTCTGATCTGCTTTCATCCAACTAGAAGCGCTATGTCGTTGACCGCGTGACTGATTAACTAAGGAGTGATATGAATTGAAACGAACCTTGCTGTTATGCCTTCTCACCTGCACGTTGTCGTACCTTCCGTTCACAGTATATGCTGGAATAAAAGAAGACTATGAAGAAGCTTATAAAATCTACATTGCCGCTGGCGCCAGTGCAGCAGCCTACAGTGATAGGATTGGCGAGTTGGTAAATCACTACTTAGAACAGGACGGCTGGAAAATTGATCATTATGTTCAAGCCGAAGGACATAGCGGCGCTCGCTATCTGATTGCACAAAAAGAAGGATTTCCCTACGATCTTGTTGCCATTGTTGGCACTGAAAATCATCGAGACATCAAAACTGATTTAAAAGTTGACAAAATCTATTTTGCTGGCAGTACGCCCAAAGAGTTCATCACCAATGCTGCTAAACAAGACGTTCCGCCTACTGAACCAAAAGTGCACAGAGGGTTTAATCAATTCGTTAAAGCTGGTCTATCAGCTGTCTTGTTAAGTCCTAAGCAAACTAGTATTTCTTTCACCGACTTGCTTCAAACCGACCAATCACGCAAATTACTTCTAACTGGTCACAGTCTTGGTGGTGCAGCCGCCACTTTAGCCGGAGCTAGACTACTTAGCGGCGGCATCAGCCCAGACCAATTGGAGGTCATTACCTTCGGTGCACCTGCCGTAGGCAATGCGGCTTTTGCTAACAAGTTCAGTCCAAACCTTCACCTAACACGGATTGTCAACTCTGGTGACATGGTAACTGGAGCCCTGCAAACTTTTGTCGGCGGCTACCAGCAGTTTGGGCAGCAAATAAAATGGCATGCACCTGATACCACAGGTGATGCTCACCAATTAATCGGCTATATAGACTCGGCGATGAAAAACTATTATGACAAACGACGTCTAGCTATTTCTGCCGGAATAGAACTACCGGTCTCCTCCACGCATAAACAAAAAAATCCCGGACGTGTCTACATTGCACCACTCGTCAATAACCTCCCTAACGGCTTGACGGCAGACTTTTTGTACATGCAAGAAGCCTTACAGGATGAATACCAACAGATATTGCCGGACTATGTTACCGCAAAAACTCTAGTTAACTGGCAAAACGAGGCGCGTGCTTCTGGCTGTAGATGGGCGGTTGTCTCTGATATAAATGCAACACAGGTAAGACAAAAAGAGAAGACCTACTACATCACATTAACACAAACTGTCTATGATGTGACATCTGGCATCGCCACGACCACTGCCACTTTTTCAACTGTAACCTATAACCTAACACCTCTAGAAGCTTTCATTCATAATTTTAAAGGAATAGAGGCCCATTTGATGGATCAGTTTGCAAAAAATAAAGGTAACGATACTATTATTTCCCCCGCTGCCACGAAACCCTAATAAACAATAATTCCCATCAATTAAAAGCATTCAAAAAGGCAAGGTATCCTAAACTCTGATACCTTGCCTTTTTGCTATTTATTACGGATTTATCCGGGGAGGACTAAACAAGTGACGTATAGATAAAAATCTTTTGTCACTTTTTACCTAATGGACGTATTTTATTTTGTATTTTTGATTTTGGTCCTTTTTCTTTTAACTTTTCTACTGGTGTTTTTAGCGCAAATTTACTTGGCATATATTTATAATCACTTGCTTTTGCATGAATTTTTTCCTTAGGTACTGACGAAATCACAACTGGCTCTACTGGTATTATTTCTTCTATCTTTTCCTCAGCTATTGCGATAGGTTCTTGATTTTCTGGCACAATTACAACTTGTTCTTGTTCTTCTTGTTCTTCTTGTTCTTCTTTCTCACCTTCGCTGACTCTAGTATTTTCTGCAGTTTCTACCGACATGACTGCAATTAATGGCTCATTATCTGGTTCTATTGTCGTCTCTGATAACATATCCACTGCTGCTTTTAAGTCTTCTTCCGGTGACGTACTGACCATCTCCATTCGTTCCTCGCCGGTGAAGCTGATATTTGCTTCACTTTCTTTTAGCATCTCCACTAGATCACTTTCTTCGGCTTCTGGCTCATCATCTACTCTACCTGGTTCTTCCCACTTTGCAGCCTCTACATCATCTTCAAAAACTTCAGGACAATGCTTCAATAGCCCTCTTTCCATCAACGTAAGAAGCATTAAAAAATGTTCTGATTCACATTTCATATGCTCTACTAAATCCGCACTTATCATGCTAAGAACTCTACAGTCCGAGATTAGTTCTGCTGTCATTTGTTTAAAATCTCTAAGCCTTTGCATATCCGTGCGAACATCTAAGAGAAAACGTCGAAAAGCTTGGATTTCTCCTTTATGGCAGTACAACATGCTCGCGATATCTCTTGATTCTAAAACAAGATTATCGAAAAGTTCGATAAATTCCATTGTCATTTTTAGTAAACGCCTCTCAGCTGGGTCTAAGTGATGATAGATCAACTTGGTATGATCAGCCATAAATCGTAGCCATACTACCACTTCTTTGGTCTGCGATCCATTTTTATATAAAACTTCCGTTGTCTCAATTTGTTTTACCATCGCTAAAAAATACATGGTTTCACGAATGATATGATCAAAGAAAAACGGATAATGTGCTCCGCCTAGCTTGGCATTCATTTTATCGCTCAGTAATTTACGCTGATAATGACAAAACTCCTCTACTACATTCATAATTTCAATCAACAAATCATTGGCCTTTTTACTGCTTTTTAAGCGTTCCGCTTTTTGGGACAAACTGCAAAAAGCCCGATGAAACTCTTTTACTGCCTCTACATAATCTTCTGCCTCATTTGGCAGTCCTACTTTAATAAAAACCGTATGTTCTTGCATAATCCTAAGCCAAAATTTTATTTCTTCCATATTCAAAGCCTCATTCGGCAAACTAGCCCTTGCCTGACGCATAGTTCATACACTCCATTCCAGTGTTTTTTCAACTATTACATCATATGCAAGGGCTAAATAAATATCTACAGTATTTTGTTTTTATTATTTATTTAAAAAGAACTTCACAACGGTTGATCTTTTCACCCAGCTGGCTGAATTTTATTTCATACTCCGTCATAATATTGTCTTCCATCCCACTATTATGGAGATCAAAGGTTAAATTTTTCACCGTCAAATTTGCCGCTTCGAACTGTTCTAAGGAGAAATCAAATAACGGTCGATTATCCGTTTTAAAGAACAACTCGCCCTCAGCTTTGAGTAAAGATCTATATTTTTCTAAAAAGTTCACATACGTTAAACGACGTTTTGCATGACGTGCTTTCGGCCATGGATCACAGAAATTGATAAAGAAACGATCCACTTCCCCTTCAGCAAAGATATCCTCAATGTGATTGATATCAAATACCAATAATTTTACATTTTTCAGGCCCAATTCCCGCACTTTACGCGCCGCAAAGTACAGAACATCCTGCTCAGCTTCAATGCCAATAAAATTAATTTCTGGATGTCTTAATGCCATTTGAGTAATAAAACGGCCTTTACCTGTACCAAGCTCCACATGAAGTGGTGCTTTTCTCGTAAAAACTTTGTCCCATGCACCCTTTACGATAGTTTCGATACTATCTGGAGTCGCATAAACAAAATCACTAAATTCTAATATCGCCTCATCAATCCAAGGCTTCTTTCTCAGTCGCAATGCATGATCCCCCTGTAACTTTATCTTATGATTTTTCTAACCCGTATTTTTTTAAATATCTATAAAGCGTTACCCGACTAACATTCAAGAGATTTGCCAATCTACTTACATTGCCACCAGCGGCTTGCCAAGCTTTGACGAATACATCACGATCTTCTTTCCAACTGTTGTCAGGTTTGATATCACCCATCAAGTTAATATCTTCTGGGCGAATATCATGTTCTTGTGTATTAAAGAAGGCATATTCAATCACACCTTGCAATTGTTTAATATTCCCTGGCCAATCATAATTTTTTAGCACCACCGCTGTAGCCGGTAAAATAACTTTTGCCTCCATTTGATGCTGAAGGGCAAGCTCATCGACAATGTGCTTAGCCAAAATTGGAATATCTTCGCGACGACTTCTAAGTGAAGGCACACGAATCACACTTTTAGAAATAATTTCATATAAGCTTTGATTAAATACACCACGTTCTGTTAAACGTTTCAAATCGCTATCACAAGCCGATATAATTCTCACATCAATATGGCGCTCAACATCTTCACCAATCCGTTTGATGATTTGCGTTTTCAATGCTTTTGCAAGCGCATTGGATAAGCTCATCGGCAATTTTTCAATTTCATCCATAAATAGCGTCCCACCATTGGCAAGTTCTAATTTGCCTGGATGGCTGATTTCTGGATTGCTCGTTGTTATACCAAATAACTCTTGTTCTAATAAATCTGGTGTGATATCTCCACATTTTACAGAGATAAGTGGCCCTGCTGCACGACCACTAGATTGATGAATTCCATGTGCCATCCGTTGCTTGCCTGTCCCAGATTCACCTTGTAGTAAAATATGATTTTGATTTCGAGCAATACGGGCTGCTTTATCCTTGGTCGTAATAAAGGTCGTACCTTCTCCAACCATTGAGCTTAGACTATAACGCGCCGTATAACCTGCTGCATGCGCTACCAGCGTACGTAGATCTTCAATCGGCATTGATACCGTAACAACACTACTTACCGCTTGGTCTGTATCGCGTTCCAGTGGTACAACGGTTGTAATATCTTCATACGTCTTAGCCTGTGTAATCCAAGTTACCTCTTTATTATAGGAAGGTACACCGCTAAAGCCTTTATAAATTGGCGTATGTCGATAATTCAAGACTACATCACTCAATTTTGAGATTGAAGAACCTTCTTTCGTTGCGCCTAGTCCAGCTAAACGGGCAAGGCCTAATTTATTTGCATACGCAACTTCTCCACCCGGCATTACATGATATACCGCAAATGGTGTTGCATCCAAAATAGCTTCTTGTGCTTTTAATCTAAGTGATAAACTCAAATGTTGCTCTAACGCATGCTTCATCGTAAGCATAATAGAAATCACGGAGTTATGCGGCAATGTTTCTTGTTCCACCGATACAAAGGTAATAATATAAGCAAGCTCACCATTCACCATAATTGGCGCAGAACACGCATCACCTTGTTGGCACTCTTCGATCCACATTTCTGGTCCAAACAATAAAAATGGTGTTTTATGTTCGTGAACGATGCTAATACTAGAAGTACCAATATCTTGGATACCAACTCTTACACCTTCAATTTCACCCGGTGTTTTTTGATAGAATGGTAATGAGTAGCTTTTTAGCACATAATTATCCGCATCAATGAGAAGTAAACTTAAATTATAACTTTGAAAAAACTCTCTAATCTGCTGACTGAACTCTTCTAGATATTCAATTGCATTGCTATGTTTCTGCTGATATAAAGCAAGTTGCTCTGCCGATAAATAATTTACCGTCGACATCGCTTTCGTCGAAACATTATTTTCGCGGCTTTTTTGCCAAGATTCTGCAACCCAAGGATGAACGTTGGGATCAATGACGCCTTCTTCCATATACTTAGAATAGTACGACGCCAACTTCGTCCTGCTACGTTGTTCTCTAATCATCTATACTGCCTCCTATAATGCATTTTTATATTAATCGCCTCTTTAAATCATGTATATATTGTACCAATCGTTGTCAACTATAGCAATCTATTAGACTTTACTATTTACCATTCTATAAAAATGCTTTATACTTAAAACTAAGTAATAAATATCTTTGCCATACTGGTTTAAAATTTTTTAAAATGATAAGGTAGGTAATATTATTATGCAAACTATTGCTTTAATTGCTCATGATCGCATGAAGGAACAAATGCTAGAATTTGTTGAACATCACAAAGATGTACTATCTAATTATCACCTTGTAGCAACTGCTACAACTGGTCGCTTAATCAAAGAAAAAGTTGGTCTTGAAGTCACTGCTTATATGTCCGGTCCACTTGGTGGTGACCAACAAATCGGTGCATTGGTCGCTACTGAGCAAGTAAATCTTGTTATTTTTTTACGTGATCCATTAACAGCACAGCCTCACGAACCAGATATTACTGCATTACTTAGAATCTGTGATGTGCATAACATTCCACTTGCAACCAATAGAAAAAGTGCACATATCTTAGTAAAATCATTACAAGTCTAATCCCATATTATATTTAACATTTTACAGCAGCCTCTACATTTTTGCTATAAAAATCTAATAATTCTATATTTAAATAAAAAACAGGTAATTATGCCTGTTTTTTTCTTTTCTCTGTATTTTATTAAAAATACAGAGAAAAGAAAAATTTATATCATACATGAAAAAACGTCTGTAAATATAAATTTATTTACAGACGTCATGCTGCCGACAAAATAAAATATTTGTGTCGATGATTTAGAAAATATCTAAATCCGTTCCACTTATAAACTAGTACGAAGATAGGCTGCCGGTTGGTGAGAAGTGCTCAGATGCTAGGCACAGTAAAAGGGGGGCGAAGGAGTCGTACTTTCGTACGTCGACGAGCAACACCTTGTCGGAGGACGCAGATCAGTGCTTATCGCCGACCCGCGGCCTGTCTGTCCATAGTTTATCTACAAACATTTTTATGTTATGTAACCCTTACACCTTGTAATGGTTGATATCTTCGCTAAAGTTCTGCGCCATTTTCTTGAATTCTCCGATTTTTTCTACCATGTCTTGTAATTTAATATTGTAGTCAGATACCGCAGCACTCATTTCTTCACTCGCTGCCGAATTTTCCTCTGAGGTTGACGCAATCGATTCAATTTTACCATATACAGCATTGATATCCTTCATTTCTTCTTCTAGCTTATCAATCATATCGATAATATTGTTAGAAACACTACGAATATTGCTAACATGCTCGGTATTACTACTCACCACAGCATTCAGTTGGCAACTTTCATTTGCAAGAACATCGTATTCTTCGTCGACAGAACCAACCACGGTATCAATGATACCCGTAACCGCTTTGATGTCATGACTAATGAGTTCAGAGTATTCATGAGATTGTTCAGCAAGCTTTCTGACTTCTTCAGCTACAACTGCAAAACCACGTCCTTGTTCACCAGCCCGTGCTGCTTCAATCGCAGCGTTAAGTGCCAATAAGTTGGTTTGTCCGGCAATAGCCGCAACCATGCCGGTGATTTCGGAAATTTTCTGCGTTTGTGCTTGTAATGTTGCTGCAGCTTGTTTTACTTCAGCAAACTTTTGCATACTTGCATTTAACTTATCACTCGAAGCCTGTACGTTACCAAAACCATGATCGATTTCACTTACAGCGCCTTCAAGTTTTTTATTGTTGGCAACTTGTTCTTCAATTACATCTCTAAGTGCTTTTAAATTGCGATTCAAAATTTCCACTGCGGAAGAAGTATTTTCTGCTTGATCCGTGGCTGCGATCGCAAATTCATTGATTACGGTTGTAATCTCATCAGAGGTCTCACTCATATGACCTGCTAAACCATTAAACGTATCACCAAAACGATTTAATTCATCACTACTTCCTTTAAAGCCAGTAAATTCAGCGCGGATACGCTTTTTATAAGCCTCAAGCTGCCGATTGATTGCTTCAAATTCATCTTTAGTTTCGATCGTTAAATTATCAAAATAGCGATATTCGATAATATTATTTATTTCACGTTCAATTGCATTCATCGGTTTTAATAATTGTCCAACACTTAATGAGGCAACAATCCCCGTAATGAGTGCTGACCATAAAGGTAAGGATACACCAACTAAATTTAAAATAATAGCAATAATCAAACTCAGACCAGTAGTCAATATACCAGCTTTCACTGCGATACTACTTGTAAAACCAAGCATTTTATTCACAATATAACTTTTCTTACGCGTAATTGGCTCAGCAAATTTAATTTTTATTTTAATTGTATCATTCGTTTGTTCAATAACATTCATTACAACAGGTTCTTTGTAATGCGCTGCCGATCCAGCCAATACACCTTGAAAATAGTCAAACATCGCCCGTTTGGAACGATACGATAATACAGCTTCTGTTTCTGAAACAGGTGTCATGATCAGTTCTGGTGGGTTCGCCCCGGGCAGACGTTTCACAACTTCAACATGCACATCATACATTGATGCTAAGAAAGAATATAACGTTTTATTTTGGAAAAAGGCGGGATAAAATTTGAAAAATGTTAAAACATTATCTTTGCCAATGTCTCGCCAAACATCACTGACTGGCTTACCAATTCTTCTGGCAATCACTTCAACCAATTTTCTAGGCTTACTGTCTTCTATTTCTTCGGTAGGCAAAAATATTTTATCGCTACTCCAACCTACTTCCTGCATTGCATCTATAGCTAATTCTTCGCCCCACAACTTTCTTGTAGTGCTTATCCAAGTTCCGACAATCGTTCCTTTCATACTCACACCCACCTCTTTTTTGCTAAAAAAAATCCAAGCTAACAAAAGTTACCTTGGAATTTATTATAATACTTTTTTAATCGCATTAAAAGCTAAATTTAAATAATAATAATTATTATTTAAATATTTTTATTTTATTTTCTCTAGAACCTTGTTCTTGTGAAATTTTTCTACCAATACCAGCAATTTTCCCACCAATACAACCCCAACATTTTGCTGGTGTATCATTGATGCAAATTTTCCCTGGATATAACGCGTATTTACGCCTGTAATCACCTTCCGTTACATTTGGCATCACGACATTTGCGCCTGCTTGCAGGGCAATCACGCGGGCATTTCTATCTAGGGTTTCCATCGCAGTAGTTGCTGGGATATTGATATCTGGCATCAATAAACGTAAGATTGCAATAAAACGTAAACTCATCGGAAATGTTCCGCCCCCAGCATCTTTTAATGGGGTATCCCCATTGGGAATAAAAGGTCCAATCCCAATCATATCGGCATCGATTGATTTAAAAAATAAAATATCATCAGCCAGTGACTCTATGGTTTGATTTGGCAAGCCAATCAAACAACCTGTCCCCACTTCATAGCCAAGCTCTTTTAAATCCCGTAAACACCGCACGCGATTTTCAAAACTCATTCCCGGATTTAATTCTTCGTATAACGCCTTATCTGTAGTTTCAATGCGAAGTAAGTAACGATCCGCGCCAGCCTCTTTATAAGCAGCATACTCTTCGCGTTTTTTTTCCCCAATACTGAGTGTAATCGCTAATCCTAATGCTTTTACTTGGCGCAAAATATCGGTTAATTTTTCTACGGTAAAATCCATATCTTCGCCAGATTGCATCACTACCGTTTTATAACCATAGTCTTTTGCTTTTTTAGCAAAATCCAATATTTCCTTTGCTGACAGGCGATAACGTTCTACTTTTTTGTTATCTCTTCTTAGTCCGCAATACAGACAATTTTGTTTACAAATATTCGAAAACTCAACCAGGCCACGCAAATGTATGTCATTACCAACAAAAGCAGCCCGCACACGATCAGCCGCAGCAACCAGTTCTTCTTGGCACAGTTCATTACTTAGTAATGTTACAATCTCACTTTTCGTCAATTGATGTGTTTTTTCCGCTTTCTCAATCAAATTGCTATAATCCAAAGTTATCCCCCCTTTTACTTATTATAACCTACACCTAGTTCTATACGCTATTCATTTTATCACTCAGTTAGCAATAATACGATTATACGATAAAAGCTATTTTATATATTATAGATATAATCATTCAAATTATTTAATTCATTTAAATCAAAAGGCGTTTCTTGATATACATAATAGTTCAGCCAATTTGCAAATAATAAATTTGCCACGCTACGCCATTTCACGATTGGCGCTTTGCTAGGATCATCGTTTGGATAATAATTTTGCGGGACTGCAATCTCCATCCCCGCATTGATATCACGATCATATTCAGCCTTTAATGTTAATGGATCATACTCGGCGTGCCCAGTGATAAAAAATTGTCTTTGCTTCAAGTTGGCTACAGCGTAGACGCCAGCCTCATCAGCCTCTGCTAAAATCGTCAATTCCGGTACTTTTTCGATATCTTCTTTTTTCACTTCTGTATGACGAGAATGTGGCACATAAAACTCATCATCAAAACCACGAAATAATTTTTCATGCTCGACATTCATCGTATGCTTATATACTCCAAACACTTTTGGTGCAACTGGATACTTTTTAAGACCATAATGATAATATAGACCTGCTTGTGAACCCCAACAGATATGGAATGTCGAATAGGTGTGCGTTTTACTCCACTCCATGATTTCGCAGATTTCATCCCAATAGGTAACGTCTTCAAATTCTAATTGTTCTACTGGTGCACCTGTAATAATAAAACCATCATAATTTTTATGGCGAATATCTTCAAACGTGCCATAAAACTCAGTTAAATGTTCTTGCGCAGTATTTTGCGGCACGTAACTCGCTGTATAAATAAAATCAACCTCTACTTGTAGTGAAGTATTACCAAGCAGCCGAAGCAGTTGCGTTTCCGTGATTACTTTTGTTGGCATGAGGTTTAAAATAAGGATTTTTAATGGACGAATATCTTGTCTATAGGCTCTATCCGCATCCATAACAAAGATATTTTCACTCTCTAAAACATGTGTTGCCGGTAAATTATTTGGGATTTTAATTGGCACAATACTTTCCTCCTGTATCTAAATATTTTGTTTCAATAAAACCCTGCTAGAAAAAAAGAAAAGCCCCTTTCCAAGCGAAAGGGGCTTTTCTATCCGCACCCTCTCATCTTTCAGGAAATACATCCTGCTGGAATTAGCACCTTGCGCCTTACGCCGGTTGCTGGGTGTCATCGGGCCAGTCCCTCGACCTCTCTAGATAAGAGTTTTATTCAATTAAAAGTATATTATCATTTTGCCGAAACATAGTCAATAGCCAATGATAATCATCTTCACTTCTCCTAAGGTATGTCCCTTTTTCATTCATTCCAACAAATCAACATTACATCACATGCATTGGCAATACATAATTGACTACTGCAATAAAATGCGCAGCACTGCCAGCTAGTACAAACAAATGCCAAATTGCATGATTATAAGGAATCCGTTTGATCAAGTAAAAAACTGCCCCTACTGTATAAAATAATCCCCCACCAATTAACCAATAAATCGCTTCAATAGACAATGCAGCAATCAATGGTTGAATCATAAATACAGCAAACCACCCCATCACCAAATAGCATATGGTGGAAAGGATTTTAAACCTTTTCACAAAAAAAACTTTGAATAAAATTCCAATCGCCGCCAGTGACCAAATCACAGCAAAAATCGTCCAGCCAAAGCTTCCATGCAGTGGAATTAACGTGAACGGTGTGTAATTTCCAGCAATTAATATATAAATTGCCGCATGATCAAAAAATTTAAACAAACTTTTCAATTTTTCATTGGTAAAGCTATGATACAGCGTTGATGCCAAATAAAGCAAAACTAAAGACCCACCATAAATAGCGCCACTCATCAGGTGCCATTCACTTACATCATTATAAAGAATTACCATAACACAAAGAGCAATAATGGCTAATATCGTTCCAATTCCATGTGTAACAGCATTCAATATTTCTTCTAAATTTAGTGCGGACGCACGATCCTGATTCATCATATGAACACCTCTACTTCATCTTTTATTTACTCATTATATTATAACACACCGAAGCGATAAGATACCCTTTTTATTAAAAACAATAATTATTTATTATCATTAACCTCGAAGTATATTTTTCTTATTTATATTCACTGCGAAGAAGTTTTATCTCTTCACCATACCCAGCTACTTCATTTGGAGTCTCTAAAAAAAATGGTAAATGGCGAAGCTTCGGATGATTGATGATTTTAGCAATCGCTTCTAAACCAAGGAACCCTTCCCCAATTTTTGCATGCCTATCTTTATGGCTGCCAAATGGATTCATACTGTCGTTTAAATGAATGGCATAAAGTTTGCTTAGACCAATGATTTGATCAAACTCGGCTAGGACACCGTCTAAATCATTCACGATATCATAACCAGCATCATGCACATGACATGTATCTAGACAAACACCCATTTTGTCTACGAGCTGAACGTTACTTAAAATTTGCTGCAACTCATTAAAGGTTCGTCCTATTTCACTGCCTTTCCCCGCCATCGTTTCGAGTAATACTATTGTTGTCTGCTCCGGTTTTAATACTTGATTTAACATATTTACAATTAGCTCCACGCCTACGTCTACCCCTTGTTTGACATGGCTACCGGGATGAAAATTGTATAAATTATTCGGTAAATACTCCATTCGCGCTAAATCATCTGCAAACATTTCCATAGCAAACCTTCTGGTGCTTTCATCAGCAGAACAAGCATTTAAAGTATATGGCGCATGAGCCATAAGCTTTGCAAACTTGTTTTCTTTTAGAATTCCCATGAGTCCGCTCAGATCATTTTCATCGATAGCTTTCGCTTTGCCACCCCGCGGATTGCGTGTAAAAAACTGAAAAGTATTTGCATCTATTTGCAGGGCTTCTTTGCCCATGTGCTGATAGCCCATTGCCGTTGATAAATGACAACCTATATTTAACATAAGATCTTCCTCCACTTTCTATTTATAAAGTCATAGCAATATCATCATAGCGAAACATATCCATTGTAACAAAATTCCCGCAGTATCTCACCTAGCACTTTACAGCTCGTTCATAAAGTATATTATTTTATAAAAATCTGCGCAGCATATTATCGTCACTAATGCAATATATTATTAATAAGACTGCTTGTCCAATATTTTAATAAAAACATAAATATAGTCAGCACCCCGACTATATTTATGTCAGCTTATTCGTTAATTAACAATCGCTTCCAAATCCATTATTACAGCATGCTAACAGGATAATAATGATAATCAAAAACCATATCCAACCGCCGTTGCCATTGCCAAAGTTCATTTAAAACGCCTCCCCTTTTTAAGCTAATAGCTCTTAGCTACTGTATATTATGAAAAGGCGATGCATAATGACACTATCTGTTTATCAATCAAATAAATTAAATGTTGTTTAACCAACAACATTTAATTTCTAAATTTTAACAAAAATCATTTGATTTTTTTGAGTTGACTTAGTATAATTGTCCTATAAAATAAAAACTCGGGCAAACCAATTGAAAGATTGGGACGCAAAGCTACAGATCTAAAATTTATATTTTTTATAAATAATGATGGCTGAGTTGCAAAGAAATACCTTGCGCATTCTAACTCTGCCATAAGGCAGGGTTCTTTTTGTCTATAAGAAGATATGCTCGAAAAAGGTCGTGATTATTATCATAAGTAGACTCCTAGAGAGAAAAGAAACTATTGGGATGATCGCCCTGTTCATTTTGTCTGTATTACTATTTTTAAATCAGCAAAGAATGTTAGAGTATGAGAATTCTATATCGTATCTTTTATTTTCTTTAGAGATCATATTACTCATATATTGCTTTTACATTTTTATAAAAAAATCAACACAATTAGAAACTGTAAGAAAAGATTTACTTACTGTGAGCAATGCGCTTGCTGCGCATGAAGCAGCAAAAAAACTTTTAGTGCTAGAAAAAGAACGTTATCGCATTACAAGCCAATTAACTACAGATATTCTTTTCGAGTATGATATAAAATCAGATATTTTAACAAATACAATTAAATTCCAAGAATTTATTGGAAAATCACCAATTATTTATAACTTTTCTAAAGCCATCCCCCAATCTACCCTATTACAAAAAACCGGTAAACGAACTTTATATGAACTTTACAACAAGCTACTCGCTGGTTCACCAAAAATATCTGCTGAAATAAAAATTTTAGATATCAAGCAATCTGGTCAATATAATTGGTGGCACATCAATGGACAAACAATCTATAACGATAACCAAGAACCAATTAAATGTATTGGTAAAATCATCAATATAGATGCCCAGAAAAAAGAAATAGAGATTTTACAAGCCAAAGCCTATCGAGATTCCTTAACTGGCCTATACAATAAAATGATTACCCAATCTTTAATTAATGACTCACTAAAAAAGCAGAAACCAAATCAAATGCATGCTTTAATGATTATTGATATTGATAATTTCAAATCTATCAATGACAATTTAGGTCACTTGGTTGGTGATGACGTTTTAATTGCGGTGACGAATCAACTGAAGGCACTCTTTGGCAAACACGATATTGTTGGACGTATAGGCGGCGACGAATTTGTTGTCTTTATGTATAATATTCGCTCTATAAAAGATATTACTACAAAAGCCAATGCGATTATCCATGTACTTCGTACCGATTATTCTGCACAAGATAAAAATTGTACGGTTTCTGGCAGCATTGGGATTTCGCTATATCCCCAAGATGGATCAACTTACAAGGAATTACTAAAAAAAGCTGACAATGCTTTATATAGAATAAAAAAAGGCGGCAAAGATAGCTTTGCTTTAGCCAGTCCTGCCGAAGATTATTGTAAATATTTCGAAATTTCCAACTAAAAAAAAAAGAAAAAAACTATAAATTTATAGTTTTTTTCTTTTTTTTATTAAGCATACTTTCTCAGAACACTGCATGTATTATGCAAATAGAAATAAAATAATATATACAAACCATACCGACTGTACATAATAAATATAAAGTAAAAAGAACCCCTTGCCTATTTGTTACTTTATATTTTTAAACATTTATATTCTTTACTTAAAACTGTATAATATTGATATAAACTGAATTTAAATTGACTTTTTCAGGATATTGCAGTTGATAAATATAATAAGGTGGGAGGCATTTATTATGACAAAGAACGAATTTGAAAAATTAGTTGATTTCGTTGTAAGCACTGGCATTAAACCACCACGAGTATTATTTATCGGTGGCTTTGAAGATTGGCATGTAAGAGCTTCCTTAGCAAAATTTCTCTACCACCCTGAATACAATAAAATTGATTCAGCGATTGAATTATTTGAATCTGTCCTTGATGTACAAGTTAGCGCGCCTGAAGATATCGAACACAAAGCTTGGTCTTTGAGATATTTAAGTTCTATTCTACGTAAGAAGAAAGGCAATCTAAACGAAGCCTTAACCTACATCAATGCTTCTATCACTCTTGCTGAAAGCATCAATTTTAAGTATCACATTATCAACCGCGGTGAATTATGGGCAGAAAGATGGATTATTTTAAACTTTCTTCATCAAACAAATTTAGCGATAGCTGAAGCCGATGAAAAAATTACCGAACATAATTCTAAATTTGCTAAAAATAATAGTTATCTCTACAACGCCTACCGCTTCAAAGCACAAGTTGCTGGGGCACAGGGAAACGTCACCGATTCATTAAAATTAATAAAAAAGGCCTTGTCTTATATAAAATTAAGCGACGAAGATAAACGCAATCTAGCCGTTCCCTTTTCTTCGAAACATCAAAATATTTTTACAACACTCTCAAAAATTGATTTAGCAACACCAGCTTTAAGTAGTATTGCTTGGACAATCTAATATCTAATTGTAGACAGTCTGAGGCTTGGGATATTCCCAAGCCTTTACTTGTTGTCTTATTTATTTGTATTTATCCATGAGCTTTACTAAACCAATCAGCGCCTCTTCTATTTCACATATTTGCGTTCCCACCACATTACTAAAGAAATGGAAAATGCCAGCCAAGTTGCACCTGCTGTATAACCTGCGATCACATCACTAGGATAATGAACACCTAAATAAATACGACTTATTCCGATAAAAAAAATAAATAGCCCTGCACTTACTATAATAAACCAACGCCACACCCATGATCGAATCGTACGGGCAATTAGAAAGGCAATCATCCCATAAAAGCATAAAGATACCATTGCATGTCCACTGGGGAAGCTGTATCCCAACGCTTCAACAACTCTAAACGCATCTGGCCTAGCACGCTCAAATATCTGTTTCAGTAGTTCATTTAGTGCGGCTCCACCTAGCAAACAAATTAGCAATCCTTTGACTTCAATCCAACGCTTTAAAACAATCAGCACCAGAAATGAGCTGGCAACTACTAACGCATATGTATAACCATAGCCTAAATTCGTAATAAAAATCATTATGCTATCTAGTGTCGCCGAAGAGAAATACCGGACAAGCCAAATCGCAGCATTGTCAAACACGCCCATGGTTTGCCTAAACATCGTCTTCCATACCAATTCAGAAAATGCAATCAGCATACTTCCACTCATCGCCAAACTACAGCCAATATAAATGACTGGCCAATGATCCTGCAATGCTAAAAATTTTTCTTTCATCTGCTGATACCAAGAAAATTGCTTCATAAAGTACAACATTCCCCATAAAGCGAGCGGAACGATAAACAAAGCAATAATAAAAAAAACAAAAACAACGTAAATTGCCATATTGCGCAAAGAAACTTCACCTATCGGAATAATCCAGGGCGTATTTTCTACTTGCGCTCCTACTTCACGAGATAAGGTTCCCCTTAAAATAATAATTTGACCTTTTACCTGCGCTCTATCCGTCAGTGTCAAATTCCCGTCAACCACAATAATGCCTTCCTCAATAACACCGTCGACAACCGCATCCGCGTCTGCAATCAAAAGTCGATTTATCTGTTTCCCCGCCTCAATTCTGATATTTTTCTGTGAAAATATATCCGGCAGCTCTACGCTTGCTTTTCCATAGGCCAATGTGCTTAATTGAACAAGCAATAAAGTTAGCATCAGTATAGTGCCATTACGTTTTTGCAAAATCAAAGATGTTTTCCTCCAAACAACTCCATATTTTTCTTGATATAAGTATATTACCGCATACAAAGAAGCTGGCACAATAGCCAAAGAACTTTCTTCCTATCAGTCAACTTACTTTTACATAGTATTTTCTATAAATTGATGTAAATACATCGATTTTTCTTATCCATACCCCATCGAATACTACTCCATATTGCCTGTTGCGATGGAACTTAATCAGCTTTTTGCATATTTTTAAGATTGAAGCGTACTCTGACGGAACAACCTAGCATAGGATGGTAGAAAACAAAAACAGAGGTGGCTTTATGGAACACGCTGATTTTCTCCAACTATGCCAAAAATATCGACGGGGCACTGATCATCGTTTATCTACCGAACTCTTACCAGCAGTTCGTACCTTTATCAAACAGCCATATAAAAAAAAGCTTCCAGTACTATGGCTGGAAACAAGCGATAGTGGTGATAACAATATTGCCTTTATGAACACCACCTATCCATATTTGCAGGAAGTATTCACAGATATGATTGATCTTTTATATAGCAATACCTTTATGGCCGCCCAAGGAGAGGACGCGGTAAACCTGCTCTTTTCATCAGCAAAACATTTTGAAAATGAATTCGTTTTAGTCGTAGAGGGTGCCATTCCAACGAAAGAAAATGGAATCTATAACATAATTGCCCGAACGCCCCATGGCAATATAACCGCCCTCGATGCAATTACAGAGCTTGGTAAACTTGCCAAATATGTCGTGGCACTTGGAACCTGTGCTAGTTTTGGCGGAGCATCAGCTGCAGCGCCAAATACAACTGGTTCCGTCGGTGTCAGCAAAGTACTTCATGGCGAAGTCATTCATGTAAGCGGTTGTCCCGTAAATCCAGATTGGTTTGTTGGTACACTCGCCCATTTGTTGATGTATGGAAAACCAGAGCTAGATCTACTTGGCAGACCCAAGCTTTTTTATGACAATACCATACATCGACACTGCCAGCGTCGTTCCTATTTTGATAAAAAAATATTTGCCAAAAAGCTTGGCGATATAGAATGCATGTTTTTACAAGGCTGCACAGGTCCTCGAACCAGCGCAGACTGCCCTTATCGGCAATGGATTAACCACATCAGTTGGCCAGTCAAAGTCAACACACCTTGCATTGGCTGCACCAATCAAGACTTTCCCGATGCTTCAACCCCTTTTTTTAAACCATTACCGGAAAAGCAGGCCAGTAACATTGCCGATAGTTCCGCCACGAAGAAAGGAGCACAAGATGAGTACCCGAAAGATATTATTTAGCCCCGTAACACGTTTGAGCGGCCTTCTTTCAGTAGAATTAAAGGTAACCGATACTTGTATTAGTGAAGCAGATGTCTGTTGCACGATGTTTAGAGGCTACGAATATATCATGAAAAATCATCATATAACGGATGCCGTCTATCTAACAGAACGTATTTGCGGCATTTGCTCAACTGTCCATGGAGCAGTTGCCAGCTATTTACTCGATAAAATCTATGATCATGAAATTGAGGAAAACGCGCAGTATTTACGAAACATTATGTTAGGTGCTGACTTTCTACAAAATCACATTCGCCATTTTTATTTTTTTGAGCTGCCTGATTACGTGGTTATGCCAAACCACCCACCGTTTTTAATGCAAAATTGTATCGATTGCCGCTTAAATGAAGCACAAAATCAGCGTTTAGCAGACAATTACCTTCGCGCTGTACAAGCATCCGCCCAAAGCCACCAAATTTTGGCTTTATTTGGTGGAAAAGCTCCACACCAACACAGTTTTATCCACGGTGGTGTAGCAGTTGCACCTACAGTTGATAAAATTACCCAAGCCCTAGCTCTCCTAAAAGAGATCCGCGAGTTTGTAGAAAGGTATATGATGCCAGATACCGAGCTATTAGCAAAATGCTATAATGATTATTTTCATATTGGTAAGACAATAGGGCGCTTTTTATCTTTTGGCTTATTCCATTTTGGTGAAAAAAACGACATTCCCTTACTAAAAAGTGGCGTCTTAGAAGACAATCAATTAATGAAGCCTAGACTCGACTTAATCGAAGAAGATATTTCACATGCTTGGTTTGAGCGGGCAAAATTAACCGCAGAATCAAATCCAACACCTCATAAAACTGGTGCGTACACTTGGACAAAAGCAGTTTTATATCAAAATAAACACTTTGAAGGCGGCCCGCTTGCCCGCATGATTATCAATGGTCATTATCAAGGCGGTACTTCAACGATGGATCGGATTATTGCCCGCTCCATCGAAACACTTTTGATCACAAACTTAATGGAATCTTGGTTAAAAAAACTATGCCCCAGCAATCCTCCAATCAATCAAAAAAGCCAAATCGTTACTGATCAAGCAACAGCAGTAACGGATGCAATGCGCGGCCCTTTGCTTCATAGCGCACTAATCAAAAATGAACAAGTCGCCATGTACGATATTATAACCCCTACAGGCTGGAACTTCTCTCCCAAAGATGAACACGGCAATCTCGGTCCAGCAGAAATGGCTTTAGTCGGAACACACCTGCCGTCACCAGATTTTCAGTATATTATCCCTGGTAGAATCATCCGCTCCTTTGATCCCTGCATTTCCTGCGCTACACACTAACCAGCATGAATTTTACTATTACCCAGGAAATAGTGAGCTACGCTACTATTTTGCTTAAATAAAAAAATCCCACAAACTGTAGGATTTTGAATAAAAGTGTCTATATAATTGAAAAAATAATACAAATCTTTTTAACGAGCTACAACATTACAAATTTCATACAAATTTTCATCAATACATTTTTGTTTATTGAGACCATCTTCAATGTCGATATCAATAATCTCATTTTTTTTGAAGCCTACAAGTCGACCACCAATGCCTTTAGCTAAAAGTTCTATTGCATGATAGCCCATGCGTGTTGCGATTACTCGATCCAATACGGTTGGTGATCCACCCCGTTGAATATGCCCCAATACGGTAACCCGCGTGCTGATTTTTGTTTCCAGTTCGATTCGATCTGCAATAGCTTGAACCTTATCCTTACACCCTTCAGCTACAATAATGATATGATGTGTTTTTCCACGTTTTTGCCCTTTAATGATCTTATCGCACACATCTGCGGTTATGTCATAACTTTTTTCAGGAATCAAGACTGCTGTTGCGCCAGCAGCAATCCCAACTTGTAGAGCCAAATATCCAGCTTTTCGTCCCATAACTTCAATCAAGCTACACTTTTCGTGACTCTGTGTTGTATCACGCAATCGATCAACAGCTTCCATCCCAATATTACAAGCTGTATCAAAGCCGATAGAATATTCTGTAGCTGCAATATCATTATCAATGGTTCCAGGAATTCCAATGGTTGGTATCCCTAACTGATTCAATTTTTCTGCACCACGAAAAGATCCATCACCACCAATGACAATCAATCCGTCAATCCCATATGAATGCGCGTTTTTAACCGCTTGCACGCGAGTTTTTTCTTCTAAAAATTCCATACATCTAGCCGTATATAGAAACGTACCACCCCGCTGCATAATTTCTGCAACTGATCTTGAACTAAGCTCTATTATATCATTGTTTAACAAGCCATTATAACCGCGCCGTATCCCGACTACGTTCATACCATACTCGGTTGCACTTCTAACAATCGCCCGAATCGTAGCATTCATGCCCGGCGAGTCTCCCCCGCTTGTCAAAACACCAATTTTTTTTATCTGCTTTATTCCATTCATGCATTTCACCTTTTGCTCTCAAATAAAATGGCACATCAATAGCCACTATCAATATGTTGTCCCAGTATAATTTTGACCGCATTACTTGTACCAATTCTACTCGCACCAACGGCAACCATATCACAAGCATCCTGCCAAGAACGCACACCGCCAGCAGCTTTAATTTTAATGGTATCACCAACAACAGATTTCAGAAGTTTAATATCCTTGACCGTTGCTCCACCACCATTAAAGCCTGTCGCTGTTTTAACATAATCAGCCCCTGCATCCATAATTAATTTACATGCTGTCACTTTTTCTTCATCGGTCAACAGCGCTGTTTCAATGATTACTTTTGTCAAATGACCATTTGCAGCTTTCACGACAGCAGAAATATCATTTTTCACCACTTCATAGTCCTTAGACTTAAGTGCCCCTAAATTAATGAGCATATCTATTTCTTCTGCCCCATTTTGAATGGCTTCTTCTGTTTCGATAATTTTTGTTTTTGTTGTTGCTCCTCCTAAAGAAAATCCAATTGGTGCACCAACTTTAATTTTTTCACTTTTCAATAAACTACACACATACGGAATCCAATATGGATTAACAAACACTGTCTTAAATTGATATTTAATAGTTTCTTTACAAAACGCTGTAATTTCATCCCGATTCGCCGTTGGCTTCAACAAAGTATAATCTAACAATGCAAGCATTTCTTGCTTTTCCATAGCACTACACCTCATCTCAATTTGTTCTTCTCATAATCGGTAATATATTGGATTCTTTTTGCGTGTTTTCCACCTAAAAAGTCTGTATTCAGCCAAACAGATGCAATTTCCCACCCCATCGCTGTTGAAATAATTCTTGCTCCCATACATAACACATTTGTATTATTATGCTCGCGAGTTGCTTTCGCAGAAAAAAGATCATGAACTAAAGCAGCACGTATACCAGGAATTTTATTTGCCATAATAGACATACCAATTCCCGTGCCACAAACCAAAATCCCTTGTTTATTTTCATCGGCTGCAACTGTTTCTGCAACTAGCTGTGCAATTGGTGAAAAATCTGCTGATTCTTCACTATATGTGCCTTTATCCTCAATCACAAAGCCAAGTTTTTTCAGGTTTTGTATCAAGTATTGCTTCATCAAAAAGCCAGCATGGTCGCTACCAATCACTATAGTTCTTTCCATACTTTCTCCTTCTTCTATATTTTTTACATTATTAAAATTTTTATATTAAAACGAAATCTAACTCTCGCGTATATTCAAAGATAATTTTTTGTAATTATTGAGCTCAATATTGTAGTTCTTATTTACTGTATCATCCGGCCGAAATCAACAGTACGATAGGTTATGATTTTAAATTAGTCTAGTGGTTGCAGAGCAACTTTGATTGCCTCTCCACTCTTTATCAGTTGGTATGCTTTATCCCATTCATCAATTTTCATTTTATGCGTGATCATAGCACTTGCTTGGATTGCTCCGTTATTCATCAGCGCAAGAGTAGGTTCCCAGTCATGTGTATTTTGGCTGCGGCTGCCTGTGACCACGAGCTCTTTTTGAATAATCTTCGAAAAATCTACTAAAATTTCATCTTTAGCAAAAATACCAACTTGAACATATTGCCCCTGTTTTCTCAGCAAATCCATGCCCATGTGCATCGAAGGTACTGCACCAGTGCAGTCAAAACAAATATCTGCTCCATAACCATCCGTTAACTTATCGATAGCTTCTTTTGGATTTTCCGTTTGCACATCAATCGTATAGTCAATACCTAATGCCTTCGCTTCATCAAGACGCTTTGCATCTTTTGTAAGCCCCGTCATTACGACTTTGCCACCCTTCGCTTTAACGATTTGTGCGACTAACAAACCAATTGGACCAGGTCCCAAAACAAGAACAATATCATCCTTTTCAATTTTTGCTTTATCGACACCATGATAAGCGCAAGCTGCCGCTTCTGTAATCGATGCATCAAGATAAGTTACCTTCTCTGGTAACAAATGCACGCTTTCTTTACGCGCAATTACATACTTTGTGAAAGCTCCATCTTGTTGTGTCCCTATACCTTTACGAGTTGGGCAAAGATTATATTTCTTTTCTTTACAATATCTACAGGTACCACAAACTTCAAAGGTGGTTTCGGAGGTCACTCGATCACCGACTTTAAAGTCTTTAACGTTAGCACCGACTTCAACCACTTCACCAGCAAATTCATGACCAAGCGTTACTGGTGCGGCTACTTTATAATGTCCTTCAAAGGTGTGCAAATCGGATCCACATATTCCAGCATACTTTACTTCAATTTTCACTTGATCCTCATTGATTTGTGGTTCTTCACGATCAATCACTTCTAAATTCCCTATACCTAAAGCCGTTTTCACTAATGCTTTCATCATTTTTCCTCCATTAAATTAAGTTGCAATTTATTTGAAAAATCATTGATATTTTTTTCTATCTCTTCATTTTTAAAAATAGACGAACCAATAACAATTTCTCTAGCACCAGCTTTTACAACCATTTCGATATTATCTATTGTAATTCCACCATCAACTTGAATATTAAAATCAAAGCCAAATTCGCGTCGCCAATTAGAAAGAGCCATGATCTTTCTCGTACTCATCGGAATATAAGCCTGCCCACCAAAACCAGGTTCCACTGTCATTAAAAGTACTTTATCCAAAAGACCGGCTTCTGCTACATAAAGAAGCTCTGTAAACGGCGTTGCTGGATTGAGCGCGACCCCAGCTTTCATCCCATGGTCCCTAATTTTCACAAGCGTTCGATAAAGATGCATACAGCTTTCCGCATGTACTGTCACTGAATGAACACCAGCCTTGGCAAGCCTTTCTAATAAGGCATCAGCATCGCTGACCATGAGATGTACGTCTAACTCCATATGAGGGACTATATTAGAAAAATCTTTAATTTGATCAGGACCAAACGTAATATTTGGTACAAAATGACCGTCCATGATATCCAAGTGCAACGTTTTGATTCCGCTCTTCGCTATTCTTCTTATATCGTCGCCTAAATGACTAAAATTTGCTGCGAGAATTGAAGGTGCTAAAATTACATTCATTTGTCTTCCCCTGCACATAAAGACATTACTGCTTTGATAATATCTTCTTCCATTAATCCATATTTTTTCAAAAGTTCTGTTGGCGACCCTGAGCAGCCAAACTTATCTTTAACACCAACCATCGACATTTTCACTGGATACTGCTGGCATAAAACCTCGCTGACCGCTGAACCAAGTCCACCAATTACGCTGTGTTCTTCCGCAGTAACAATTTTCCCTGTCAACTTCGCTGTTTCAATAATGAGTGCTTCATCTAATGGTTTAATCGTATGAATATTGACAACCCGAGCCTCAATCCCCTGTTTCTTTAACTGCTCAGCCGCCTCAAGCGCTTTAGCTACCATGATCCCAGTTGCGATTATCCCTACATCTTTGCCTTCACGTAAAACTTCGCCTTTTCCCCAGATGAACTGATAATATTCGCTATGCAAATCTGGCGTTGCCGCTCTGCCTAGCCGTATATAAACTGGTCCATAATATTGCACTGCCGCTTTAAGCGCTTCTTCCGCTTCCTTACCATCAGATGGATTAATAACCGTCATGTTGGGAATGCTACGCATAAGTGAAATATCTTCAATTGCTTGATGACTCCCACCATCTTCACCTACCGTTACACCAGCATGCGTTGCAGCAATCTTTACGTTAAGATTTGGATAAGCAATCGAATTACGAACCTGCTCAAAAGCACGTCCAGCAGCAAACATCGCAAATGTACTAGCAATCGGAATTTTGCCACAAGTTGCTAGCCCAGCTGCAGTCCCCATCATATCTTGTTCTGCAATGCCCATATCAAAATACCGTTCCGGACAAACCTTTTTAAAGGTCATGGACTTTGTCGCATTCCCTAAATCTGCATCCAATACAACCACTTGGGAATTTTTACTTAACTCTTCTTTTAATACCTTTGCATAAGCCTCTCTTGTTGCAACCCCACTCATCTTTCAACACCTCTTTCCAGTTCCTTAACCGCCTGATCTCGCTGTTCAACACTTGGTGCTTTACCATGCCAACCAACTTGGTTTTCCATAAACGACACACCTTTGCCTTTGACTGTTTCAGCAATAATAGCAGTCGGTCTACCTTTAATCGTTTGTGCCATAGCAACAGCAGCGCTAATCTGCTCATAATCATGACCATCGATTTCAATTACATTCCAACCAAACGAACGAAATTTATCAGGAATTGGATTCACTGTCATAACTTCATCATTAGAACCATCAATTTGTAATCCATTATGATCAACAAAAACTGTGAGGTTATCAAGGTGATAGTGGGCACTGCTCATCGCCGCTTCCCAAATCTGTCCTTCTTGAATTTCGCCATCACCAACAATCGCATAGACTCGATAGTCTTTTTGATCGAGTTTACCAGCAAGCGCCATACCATTTGCTACAGATAGGCCTTGCCCCAAAGACCCCGTTGACATATCGACGCCTGGCGTCCCTTTCATATCTGGATGTCCTTGTAGCATCGCATCACATTTACGGAGTTTAAGCAATTCTTCTTTTGGAAAGAAACCTTTTTCCGCGAGCACTGCATAAAGACCTGGTGCGCCATGTCCTTTAGATAAGACAAAGCGATCGCGTTCTTTCCACTTTGGATCATCTACATTTACATTCATCTTATCAAAGTAGAGTACCGTCAAAATATCTACCATTGACAGTGACCCACCTGGATGTCCAGATCCTGCTTCTGCAAGCATTTTCACAATATTAACACGTATATTTTGAGCGATATTCCCCAACTGAATTTTATTCATTTTTCTCCCCCATCACTCTACAACCAATAAAATTTTATTGTATTCTTCACTACGGTTTTGAATCATTGTAAATACATCTTTTACATCTTTTAACGGGAATCGATGCGAAATTAATTTTTCAAGATCAATTCTATTATCTTGAATATAATTGATACTCTTCTCCCAAGCAGCGCCTGGAAATGGTGCCGCATAGGAGTTCCAGAACCCCTTAAGTGTCAACTCATGTCGAAAAATACTTTCAAATGATTTCTCTTTCAACAAAATATCTGTTCGCGCTATGCCAAGATAACCAACTTTACCGCGTTTCTTGGTGACGAGTAAACATTGTTCTTGGGTAATTTTTGAACCGGCAGTTTCCATTGCAATATCAGCACCTAAGCCATTTGTTAATTCAAGTATTTCTTTTTCTACATCAGACTTAAGACCGTTGATACAATAATCTGCCCCTAGAGCTTTAGCTTCAGCAAGCTTTTTTTCTGAGATGTCAACTGCAATCACCCTGCGAACACCATAAATTTTACACCATTGTAAAACAAGCTGCCCAATTGTCCCCATGCCTAAAATTGCAACAGTGTCACCCATTTTGGGTTCAATCCCCAGCACACCATAGAGTGCCACTGCACAAGGCTCAATTAAAGCTGCCTGCTGCAAATTAATATCTCCAACCTTTAATACATTCGAAGCTGGAACTTTTACATATTCCGCATAACCGCCAGGTATATCAGCTCCGATCATTGTAATATCATCACATACTGAATAGAATCCAGATTTACAATGAAGGCACTGTTTACATGGGATCAAAGGCTGCGCAACAACTGCTTCTCCCAGCGAAAAGCCTTGAATATTTTTTCCAACTTCAACAATTTTGCCAGCAAATTCATGTCCTGGTACACCTGGCACAGGATATTTCCAATCTTTTAATATACGCGGGCTGTCTGAACCGCAGATTCCACATGCACTGACTTGAATAATGACATCTTCTGCTCCACACTTTGGATCTTCAATTTCAGCATAGCGAATATCACCGGTTCCATAAATTACAGCTGCTTTCATTAGCAACACATCCTACTCTCAAAAAATTTTAAAGAAAATAAGCGCCATCAAATTTTTCAGCTTGACAGCGCCCATCGCGTCATCTATTAGTTAAATAAAACGAAGATTTGATAGATTACAAAATGTATTAAATTACCACCTTGGTCAATACTAGAAATTAATGCTGTTCCTTCTGGCATTTTAAAATGCGCTGCAAGACCCATTTCTGTATGGAATTTTGCTACCGCAGTAGCCATTAAAAGGGACATCGAAATAACAACAGAGCCGGCAAGTACCGAATGAACGATATTGCCGCGAGCAGCAGCTACAATCATTGCCACAATAAATGGGATCGTCGCCAAATCACCAAATGGAAGAACATTGTTGCCTGGTAAAACAACTGCTAATAAAATCGTAATCGGAACAAGAATCAAGGCCGTAGCGATTACAGCTGGATGGCCTGTTGTTACAGCTGCATCAAGCCCGATATAGATATTTGCATCAGCACCGAATCGTTTACTTAAGAATTCTCTGGCAGATTCAGAAATCGGAATCAAGCCTTCCATCAAAATTTTTACCATACGAGGCATAAGAACCATAACACCAGCCATAGCAACCCCTACTTTTACAATTTGGCCAGGACCGTATCCAGCTAATGCACCTAAAAGACAACCTAAGAACAATCCCATAAAGATTGGTTCACCAAAAATACCGAATTTTTTCTGAATACTTTCTGGATCTGCTTTTAAATCTTTAATTACAGGAATTTTCTGAATCAACCAAATAAGAGGAATCCCAATTGGGGCATAAGAAACTGTACTACCTGTAGGAACTGAAATTCCCTCTAAATCAAAGTATTTTTCCATATAAGGTGCTGTCCAATCGGCAATTTTCAATACGACAATTTCAAAAAGCACTGCTGCAATCATCGCCTGTACAAGACTACCAGAAAGGGCATAAACGAAAGCGCCCATAAAAGTAAAATGCCAATAATTCCAAATATCCACATCCATCGTTTTTGTTGTTTTTGTTATTAACATAATCGCATTTACTAGTAAACCAACCGGCAATACCAATGCTGCAACTGGAGAAGCCCAAGCAATACTTGCAGCGCCTGGCCAGCCAATATCGATTATATTTAATTGAATCCCAAAATTTTTAATCATCGCCTGCGCGGCAGGGCCTAAGTTATCACATAACAAACCAACTACTAAGAATATCCCTGTAAAGCCAACGCCGATTGTTAAACCTGACCGGAAAGCTTTTGCTGGTGATTGCCCAAAACCAAGACCAATAATAAAAATTGCAACTGGCAAAATTACGGTAGCACCCAAACCTAAAAATGCTTGTAACATAGGAATTAAATCTGTCATTATGTGGACCTCCTACATATTTTGTTTTTTCGAGGTATGCTGGATTCCGCTTAGCTGTGAGATCAGCATACCTATAGGCACTTAAAAATTATTTTTTAAGTTCTTCTAAAATTTCTGCTTTCACAGCTTCCAAGCCAATGCCTGTCAAAAAAGATCTTGCATTGATAACTGGGAACGGATACTCTTTCCCTGCAAATGTGGTCGTAACTAATAAACTAGCTCTTTCCTGATAGCCAGGAACCTCCATGATTTTGCACTGAATGATTTCCACATCAATTTTGTTTTCTTTTGCTAACTTATCTACAGCATCAGAAACAACCGTCGAGGTCGCAATACCTGTACCACAAGCAACAAGAACAACTTTTTTTGCCATAATCATTTTCCCCCCGCTAAATTTAATTTATCTATAATAAACGCTTTGATCTTATTCTTGTCCTCTTCTGTAGCAAGATAAGTCAATGCTTCATTATCCTGTAAAATACCCATTAATTTTTGCAATACAGACAACTGGGCATGCTGTTCGTTCATCGCCAGCATAAATGCCAGCCTCACCGAAACCTTTTCACTTTCTTCTCCCATGATGACGAAATCGACATCCTGCTTAAAACGAGCCATGCATATCGTTGGTTTATTCACATGGACGATATCCGTATGCGGAATCGCCACGCCATAACTGCAAGTCGGTAATCCTGTTGCGAATACCCGCTCCCTAGCAATTACCGCTGATTTATAACTATCCTTAACATAACCGTGCTCACAGAGGTTATCTGCCATCCTCGATAAAATATCGACATTTTGCTGACCATCCAGGCCTAGCATGATTAATTCTTCATCAATTGTAATTTGCATCGTAAATCAATGCCTCCCTTAGTTCTTGTTCTGTTGTTGCGGCTTCCAATCGTGCCATGACTTCATCGTTTTGAAACCGCTGATAGAGATAACGCACTCCATCTTTGCCGTTAATATCAAGACCGAGTAGGCATATCAACTGTGTACCTGTTTTTCCTGCCCAAGCAATCGGTTTTTCGGCTTTGGCGATCAATATAACCGATTCGTTCACATAAGAACTGTCCGCATGAGGCAGCGCCACCTTTTGGTTGATTAAATAAGCCCCCATCTTTTCTCGTTCTAAAACTGCTTTTTCATAGCCAGGTTTTACATAGTTTTCAGCTACGAGCAAATCACACATTTTTTTCAAAACTTGCGCCTTTGTATATGACTTTTCTCCGAGCATAAGAACCTTTGCTCTCTGTACAACATCTGGCACAATTATCGGCTTTTCTTCCAAGAGCACAGGCGGCGCTGTGGACTCATTTAAAATGTAATCCAGACGATCCTTTCCTTGCTTGGATAAAAGTTCATTAACAGTAATGAACGGTATTCCTTGTAATTCAGGATCTACACTGCCTATAACTACAAGAACATCGTATTGTGTCAAGATCTGCTGAATCTGCTTATAAATATCATGGCGACCAATCATTCCAACATTTAATAGTGTAATTCCCTGCAAACGATCACCAAAATTCTTTTTCAGCTGTTCAGCACAATAAAGCGCAACGCCTTCACCAGTAAAACAAATCGTAATAATTGCTTTTTTACGTAAAACAACCGGTGGATGTGGACGTGTTTTTGGAAAAATATAATTTAAATTTTCAATACCGCTCACCATATTCGGTAAATTAGCGCCTGGCAAAATACTACGTCTTAATGCTTCAATTACCATGACCGTATCCACACGATCAATTGTTTCCACTTTGATCTTGGTTCTTGTTTGAATGATTTCTCCAAATGTTAAAAGTGATCCCAAGTCAACCAGCATCAATACCCCTTTGCCTTCATCTGCACCTTTAATAACAGTTGTTAAACGCTCTAACGCATCACGCGGACTTTCTTCAAAGCTCATATTAAATGATTTTCCATGCGTCACATTTAACAATTTATTAGCGATTTCAAGCATATGACTGCCAACATTGCCATGGGTTGCTACTACAACTCCAACATTGCCTTCTTCTTCTCTTTCATTGCCATGTAGATATAATGCAATATAACTAACTTCATCTTCTGGCAAATCTACTTTATAACGCTGCTTAATCAACTCAACCATTTTTTCAGCAACTTTATATTCTAAGTTAAATTTTCTTTTTACATCTTCCAAATTTGGATTGATGATTTTTTTGCCTTGACTCATACGAGTAAATGTCGCATTTAAATGAATGGCTAAACAATAGACCAAGGATTCATCTAATTTACCAAGCTCTGCTTGTGCAATTTTTAAAATATCTTGTGCCAAGTAAATCACTTCACTACCAACGACCTTAGAAACTTCTTCTAATGTCAGTGGTGCCAGACGATGTTTAATATGCGATATTACATGCTGTAACTTTTGCTCAATTTCATCACCAATCAAGTTTTTTATCTGATGTTCATCCATCCCCTGCTGCATATACTCCGTATGCAATTTTTCAATATTCCCATAAAATTCTTTTGGAAAACTATATACATCATCTTCTAATGTAGCAGGTTCTTGACATTGATTAGGTTCAAAACTAAAATCTTTCCAAACAAGGTCATCAAGTTCATGTCTCTTGCTTTGAATCCTTAGCAAACCTTTTTTCACATATAAGCTCAAACTTTGCAGGTCGACCTTAACAACTTTTTCTTTTTTAGTCACGTATGATAGGAAACTTTTAGCGCAAGTCACCTGAATATCGCTTTTAAGTTGTCCAATGTTGCCTTTACATTCATATAAGAGATAAGCTTTAATTACATCAAGTGAAACTTGTAGTTTTGCATTCATACGAGCTGATTCATAACTGAAAAATCGCTGAATCAATTGCAACCGTTCTGTCAACGGGCGATCTTCTAAGGATGGAATATTAATCATCATTGGAATTCGCCTTTTAAACGTCGTAAGCAGACTTGTTTCAATATTTTCTGTAGTCGCGGCAATCAGTTGGACTTTTGCGTGCCTTACAGCATCAGTTTCACCTAGCCTACGAAAATGGCCTTTATCAATCAGTTGAAACAACATTTCTTGCCCTTCTGATGAAAGTCGATGCACTTCATCAAGGAATAAAATTCCACCATCAGTTTGTTCAATCAATCCCTTACGATCAGCTGCAGCACCTGTATAAGCACCTTTTACACAGCCAAACAGTTGTGTAATTAAAAGCTGTGAGTTTTCGGCATAATCTGCACAATTAAATACATTAAACGGTGCATCTTTAGGCAAGCATTCAGCTTCCAGCGCAAAACGATACATAGCTTCTGCTAATTCACTTTTTCCTACCCCTGTTTCACCTACGATTAAACAGTGTAATCCATGCGGTGGATATAACATCGTTGCTTTTGCCTGCTGAATTTGTGTATCCAAACTTTCTTTTGCACCGACTAAATTCTCAAAAGAATGGTATAATTTTTCTTTTTCTTCACTACCAGCGTCTTCATGTGGTAAATCTGGCACTAAATCTTTACAAAGGCTTTGTGATTCCATATCATTCATATATTTCTGCAATAAATACGTCGAGATAGAATATCCTTTTTTTTGTAATCTATTTCGTATTTCTTGATTAGAAAAATTCGTATCACTCAATAACATCTGCTTTATTTCTTCACAAATATAAGCCTGTTTACGTTCCCTCGAATCCAAAATTTTTAATTCTTTGCGAAGTAATGTCACATATTCTCTGCTAACTAAAAGCTTTTTGCAAAGTTCAGTATCTGTATATGGTTGATTATAATTTTCTTCTGCAATAAATTTTTGGATTTGTTCTCTCATCATTCGCCCTCCTGCTTTTATATAATGCAAGCTCCATGCCAAACAAAAGTAAGTTTGCTAAAAAACTTATTTTTCAATGTTTTCTGAATATAATCATTTACATATTTTTATGATCATATTTACATATATGAAGCCCTTCTTACTATTTTTGCATTTGACAACTTCCTTTTAATCTTTAGTCTTACATATTTTGATTTTCTAATAAGGGATTTTTGCAAAACGATCATTATATAAAAAAGGCAGGTCCGCAAGAACCTGCCTTTTTTATATAATTCAATTTTGCAACAGCTCAAAATATATAAGCAAAGTATACATAATTAAGCTAACATTATCAACACTTTTTATTAATTGGTATTACTATCATAATTTAAAAAATTTTCCATATTTTTGAACTTATAAAATCTCCTGCAACCAAATTTTTAGTATAGCATTCCATGTAGAAACATCTGCTCCTTTTATCCCTGCATCTTTAGTCTACACACTTACCAGAATAATTGAAACAACTCCATCATTGTATCATAGGCTGTAATAAACTCTTTTTACGAAAGGAGGAAGAGTATTGTCTTCAGACGAACATGAACTTCAACAACCTGAAATGATCACTTCAGTTGAACCATCTTGGCTAAAAAGATTGGTCGCAATGATCGGAATGGAAGTCGTCGTTGAAACGACGCGTAAAGAACTCTATGGTAAATTGTTAGCTGTCGAACATGATCACATCGCCCTACAAATTAAATATGGCGTTGCTTTTGTCCGTTGTCAGCAAATAATCAGTGTCATGCCAGTTCAAAGATGCTAGAAAATGCAACATTGTTTTCTAGCATCTTTGAAATACAGTTAAATAAAGTTGAATAAAAGCTGTTTTTCCTAAAGACTCTACTGTATTATAGTAAGTAAGGCTTTTATATCTAATAGCATAAAATGTGCTATTTTAGCAACAAAATTATAAGTAAACTTGTATGAACAACGTGTACAGGTCAACGAAAGCGGGGATTTTATTACCATGAAAAAAATTTTTATCATCGCAGCGATTATGTTAGTTTGTATCGCACCTTCTTGTTTTGCAAAGAAGCAAGCTGTCGAAGCTCAAAACACTTGGACTTATTCCACCGAAATCAGGAAATTTGCTGATCCAGCTACAGAAAATATGCTTTTACGGTTTAATGATGGTAACTATGCTGAGTACAGCAAAGATTTTAGCCAAGAAATGAAGACTGCTATGACAGAAGAGAAATTTAAAGATGTTTCTGCCGCTATTAAAACTAAGTTAGGAAACTATGTTTCTATGGATTTTTTCGGTATTGATATCAAAGAAGACTATATCACCGTCTCTTACGCATGCAAGTTTGCGCAAGAAAGTGATCCTATATTAGTTAGAAGTGTTTTTATCAAAAAAGATGGCAAAGTTTACGTTGATGGACTTTGGTTAAATCCTTTAAAACCTGTCGACAATACAAAGGATTCTACTACTGCGAAAGACGCTAAATAGCACACGATAGATACATAAATCAATCAAAAAAAACACTGATAACGTTAAAAATAAAGAAACCGAGAATAGCCTCCTACTTCGAAGGTATTCTCGGTTTCTTTATTTAATGTCCTTTTTGCTTTTCTTTCTTTTTTCTTTGATGTAACTGAAAATTAATCTCAGCAATTTCACGTTTTTTCATTGTTGATAATGATTTACGTTGCAACTTATGAACTTCTTGATCTAGCTTGAGTGCCTGTTGGGCTTTCGTGCCAATACCAACATTGTCGACTTCTTTTTTCACTAGACGTTGTAACCGTTTAGGATTGATTTTTCGCTTGGAAATCATATCTTCAAAAACTATGTTTTTATCTCCACTAATATAATAATTAGACTAAGGTTTAAAAACGTGATTGTCAAGACTTCTGCTATGAACACAAACGGTAACCCATGAATAAAACATTATATTGTAAATTAATAAAACTGGCTGATGTATTGTTCATATTTATTTTTTACAGATTCATAAATTTCGTTCTTTTGAAACATCTTAATATCTTTAATAGAATTAACATTCATAATCCCCATTACGCTATTTGTAAGAAACAATTCATCCGCTTCTTTGATATCTTCTATTGAAAACTTGCCTTCACAAACCTCAAAATTCTCAATGATCCATTTTCTTATGATTCCATCCAAAATTCCGCAACTAACTTCAGGTGTATATAATTTGCCATCTCTGCCCATAAAAACATTTGATATACTGCCTTCGGCAATTTCATTGTGAACATTAAGAAATAAAACTTCATCATAGCCTTCTTGCTTAGCTTGTTCCTTTTCGAGTATATTATCTGTATAGTTTAATGATTTTAAATAGGTAACATGACTATAGGGATTTCTTTTTAAGTCACTCAACTTAATACGAAAACCTCTAGTATAAGTTTCTGAATGGTATGTTGATTTTCTCGTACTTATCACGATATTTTTTTCTGTAACAACTACTTTTAAAATACAGTTTCTTATTTTATACTGCTGAATACATTTTTTTATATCATTTGCAGAAATTACTTGCTGTATATTTAACTTAGCTAAGCCTTTTTGCATTCTGTCACAATGTTGTTCTAAAAATAAAGGCTCGTTTTTCACCAAAATTGTCTCAAATACCCCACGTCCAAAATTATAGCCACTGTCTAATAAAACAAATTCTTCATCAGACAATTTATGATTCACGATAATCAAAAAGTTCACCTCTGTATCGCTTATCTATTATATTACCTTAACCAATGCTTTTGCCTTATCCAACGTTTCTTGATATTCAGCCTCTTGATCAGAATCCCAAGTTATCCCGCCTCCTGCACCAAAATAGACCTGCTGGTCTTTCTTGATAATCGTCCTAATAACAATATTAAAATCAGCATTGCCATCAAAAGAGAAGTACCCTATACACCCTGTATAAATAGAACGTTTTATTTTCTCAAGTTCTTTGATGATTTCCATCGCACGAATTTTGGGAGCACCTGTTATTGATCCGCCTGGAAAGCATTCTTTCATACACCGTACAGCATCTATATCGTTTTTGAGCTGACCTATTACCGTAGAAACAAGATGAAATACAGTGCTATATTCTTCTAATTTAAACAGTTCCGTTACCTTCACCGAATGCGGCTTACATACTTTACTTAAATCATTTCGCTCCAAATCGACAATCATTAAAAGTTCTGCCTTATCTTTATCACTATTTAATAATTCATTCCTATTTTGTTCATCTTCTAGTTCATTACAGCCTCTTTGTCTAGTTCCTTTAATCGGTCTTGTCTCAACAAAATGATCTTGCACTTTTAAAAATCTTTCCGGCGATGAAGAAATAATATCAAAATCTTGAAAACGCATAAACGCCGCAAAAGGCGCCGGATTTATTTTGCGCAAATCTCGATATATTTCATAAGAGTCTTTATCAGATTGAGCTGCAAATCTTTGCGTTAAATTTGCAATGTAAATATCTCCACTTCTTATATACTCTTTCACTTGGCTGATTGTTTTTAAGTACTGGTCTTTGGTAAAGTTCGATGTTATCACTAATGAATTCTCATTTATTTTCTTATATTTTACTTTTTTCTGTGCAGCAATCTTTTCTTTCAGTAAAGCAATACTTTGTTCTTGATTATTCAATATGCCGCAGGCAGATATATATTTTTTACCAGATTTGTGATCGAATATAATCATATTATCGTAAAAGATAAAGTAATAGTGCGGAATTACAAAACCCTCTTGGACTTTTTCTTCACTCATAACATGATCAACCAGATCATAGGAAAAATATCCAATGCAGCCTCCGACAAGTGGAATTTTCGTTGTGTTCTCGGCTTTATACTTTTTCAGCAATTCACTAAGTTTATCAAATACGTCACATTGGTATTGTTTATTGTCAATATAACATTGATTATTTCTGCCTTTTAAAACAGTAAATGGATTTACGCCGATAAAAGAATATCGACCGAGGTTTTCAGCATCCATTGCACTATCCAAAAAGGCAATATTTTTTTCATCCTTGAATATAGAATAAATATCAAAAGATTCCAATGTTGTATTTATTTCTTTTACGATCATGTTCAAAATTTCTAATCCCTGCCTCAGCTATTTTTACACATGTTAATAAAGTTTTTTAAAATCTGATGCCCACATTCGGTTAACTCAGCTTCAGGATGAAATTGCACCCCTTCTATGCAATAGTTTTTGTGTCTTAATCCCATGATAACACCATCTTTTGTTTCACAGGTTATTTTAAAGCAATCTGGTAATGTCTGCCTATCAACGATTAACGAATGATATCGTGTGACATTTAAGGGGCTCTTAATATCAATAAAAACGCCTTGTCCATCGTGCGTAACTTCGGAGATCTTGCCATGTACCGGCTCTTTTCCTCTAATAATATTAGCCCCAAATTCATAGCCGATGGCTTGATGTCCAAGACATATTCCCAACATAGGAATTTTACCCTTAAAAGTACTGATGATCGCCAGTGAAACGCCAGCATCTTTAGGTTTTTTCGGTCCTGGAGAAATAATAATACCTTGGGGATTCATCTTTTCAATATCTTCTAGTGATATTTGATCATTTCTATATGTAAGTACACTTTCACCGAGTTCTTCCAAATACCTTACCAAATTATATACAAACGAATCATAGTTATCTATCATTAAAAACATAATCGCACCTATATTTATTATTAAATTCTAAAGGAATATTTTAAATTTATTTCAATTCAAATCAATATAGTATAGTATATAAGCTCATAAATTTCCATTGATTTTTTTTAACAACCAAGCCATATTTTCGCCAAGGTTCTTCATATTGGCCATTCCTTCTTGGTCTTGTTCTACTTCGCCACTCTCATTGCCATAGACCATATTCCAGTAAGTTGAGCCTACGAGAAACATTTCTTTACTATGCAAAAAATGATTTAAAGTATCAAACGCACTAATTGCCCCTCCCCGCCGAGCAGCAATTACCGTAGCGCCAACTTTATGCTTTAGTAATCCTTTATTCGCCGCTAACACAATACTAGACCGATCAATTAGCGCCTTTATCTGCGAAGTTACACCAGCAGAGTACACTGGTGAACCAAGAATAATCCCATCGGCAGCAATCATCTTTTCCAAGCAAGCATTGAAGTCATCATTTTTAATCACGCATTGTTGATTCTTATTTTTTATACAGGCTCTGCAATCGATGCACCCTTTGATATTTTTATCAGCCAAAGAAATCAATTCCGTCTCAATCCCTAGACGATTCAGTTCATCAAATACGGTTTGAAGCAATATTGCTGTATTACCTTTCTTACGGGGACTCCCATTGATCCCAACAACTTTCATTCTGTACCATCTCCATTTATATTAGTCAATTAAGCACGTCTTACTATTTTATTCTTACTGCAGATTTAACCTACTTTTATAGATTTCAATTTTCTCGTCCAAATTTTGCAAATTACGCTCCCACTTCGCTTTTTCTTCCATTACAAAGGCTTTATGCTTCTCTAGTATTTCGAGTCGCTGTTGCATAGTAGAATCTCCTTGATATCTGAGGATTGCATACTCTCTAATATCTTTAATCGACATTCCGGTATCTTTTAATTTTTTAATAAACATAATCCACGTAATATCTTCTTGTGTATAAAAACGCCTGCCTATTGCATCACGGTTAGTAACAAGGATTTGCTCTTTTTCATAATACCGTAAAGTAGGTGAACTTATATTGGTTATTGTTGAAAATTGTCCAATCGAATAATTCATTTTAAAATACCTCTTGACTTAAAGTTAACTTTAAGAGTTACAATTCGATTATAACAAATATAGGAGGTCATCACAATGGAAATTAATCGTTTTGAAAAAGGTCTAGAAAAATTAGCAGAGGTAGATGGTACTGCAGGAGAAAAAGTAATTGCAGCTCTTGAGGACATTGCTCCTGATTTAGGAAAATATATTGTCGAGTTTGCTTTCGGTGATATATACTGCCGAGAAAACTTAAATTTACAAGAACGAGAAATCGTCACATTATCAAGTTTAGCAACATTAGGGGGCTGTGAAGCACAGCTAGATGTGCATATCAACGGTGCGCTCAACGTTGGAATTACGCCACAAAAAATCATTGAAGTCTTTATTCAATGCATCCCTTACACTGGTTTCCCTAGAGTTCTAAATGCAGTAGGCGTTGCAAAAAAAATCTTCAGCGCAAGAAATCTTATTGTTGGAAATGCTACTAGCTAAATAATTTTTGGAACTATGGCGTTATTCATATAGCAGATAGGATAAACTACATTTCTATAGTTCAAGCTCAACTATTGGTTGACTTACCTAGGTTAACTACAACTAATGTTTGGTAGACTTCGTTAACGACCAAGGCTACAATAGTAATATCAGCGCTGAACTATTTAAAAAGGAAGTTTTCTGCTATGATTATTGATAATAAAATTGGGCAACGAATTATATTGTTGCGAAAAGAAAAAGGCTATACGCAGGAACAAATGAGCGTACTCTTAAATGTTACTCCACAAGCAATTTCTAAATGGGAAAACAGCAATGCTTTACCAGATACAGCACTGCTGCCTGTATTGGCAAAGGTACTAAATGTATCCATCGACAAGTTGCTTACTGGGAATAGTTCCATAGAAATCCCAAGCCCATATGATAATGAATATACAAAAGAGGAATATTATTGGGGACTAAAGCATTCCGAACTTGCTGAACGTGTTGTAGAAATTATGCTGGATCAAATTCAACACGACAAACGTCTATTAGATATTGGTAGTGGCGAAGGTAGAGATTCTATTTATTTTTCTAAGAATGGTTTTCATGTGGATTCCTTAGAAATTTCCATACCTGGTGTAGAAAAAATAAAGCAGTATAGTCAGTCTGCCAATTGTAGTGTAAATATCATTCACGCTAATATGATTGGCTATGAACTTAATGATTTTTATGATGTAATTTACTCTATTGGGTCACTGCAGTTTTTACCGCTAGATCAACGGCAAAATCACTTTGAAAAATATAAGAGACATACCTGCATTGGTGGATTAAACGCACATCTAGTCTTCGTTGAAAAACCATTTATTAAGCTTGCACCTGATTGGGAGAAAAACGAATTCTTTTATATGTCCGGCGACTTAGCCAAATTTTATCATGATTGGGAAATACTTCAGTGTGAAGAACAGATTATTGATTGTAATTCAGCTAATATTTTTCATCAACATGCGGTGAATTACATTATCGCTAGGAAGATTAATACTTAAAAATTACTGCATACTAGAGGTTGGCTTATGAAAGTATGGAACTTAAAACCGAATCAATACTTACGACAGTATATCAGCCGCTATTGGCTGTGGGAAGACGAACAAGAATTACCTAAACTCCTGCCTGGTACGGGGACCGAATTAATTTTTCATTATCACAAACCACCAGTTCTCTTAACTCCAAGCGGCGAAAAAACTCTGTTACCATGTTGCCACATCATATCACCACGCTATGGCTTCTATCCTTTAAAACCGACAAATCGTATAGGGTTTATCGCTGTACGATTTCGCGCTGGAGCTTTTCGACATTTTTGTAATGAGGCAAGCAATGATTTAATTGATTCTTTTATCGATATTAAAACTCTCTGGGGCAGAAAAGGGTTCGAGTTTGAGCAATTAATCATCGAGGCTAGAACTCTAGAAGAACGAATCCGAATCATCGAGATCTTCCTCATGGGCTTTCTCGAAAAATATCACCGATCAGAACACTGGGTGGATTTGGCGGTTAAAAATCTACTTTATCAATATAATACAATCAAATTAAAAGATATTAGCCACGAATTATTTATCAGTGATCGGCAATTTCAGCGAAAGCTCAAAGAATCTGTAGGTGTTAGCCCTAAAACCTTTCAACGAATTGCTCGCTTTGAATCAGTATTGAAAAATTTATTACTCCGTAAAAATAAACATTACTTAGACCTTGCTTTAGAAAACGGGTATTACGATCAATCGCATTTCATCAAAGAATTTAGAAATAACGTTGGTGAATATCCCTCGGCCTTTCTAAAAGATGAAAATTTTATGTCGCATTTTTACAATGAAAAATTAACCGATTGATATAGTATATAGGCAGTGAATTCAATCATATATTCACTACTTTTGATATTGAGAGGAATGATTTTTATGGCTTTTAAAGCTGCATTTATTTTTATCGCTCCAGAAACAGATTCTACTATTCACAAGGCAGTTATTAATGCTCCAGTTGTTCAATTACATACCGTCGGCGTAAAAAATTATCAAGAAGCAGTAACTGGTGCCAAAGATTTAGTGGCACAAGGTGTTGAGGCCATTGAACTTTGCGCTGGATTTGGCGTTGAGGGTGTCGCAAAAATTAAAAACGCAGTACAAGGCAAAGCCGTCGTAGGCGTTGTCAGATTTGATAACCATCCCGGTTTTAATTACAAAAGCGGTGATGATCTTTTCCAATAAAGAATATCACACAATTCTCAAGCAGAATAATAAAATAAGCATATTATCAAAAATGTGAATTCAGTTGATAGCGTAGCTTATTAGGAACGAGCAAATCCTAGGCTCATTCCCTATTATCAGTTCCATAGAAAAAGGCTTCCGAAGTTTTCGGAAGCCTTTTATGTTTTACAATAGATACAAATCAAAACAATACTATCCACCCTAACCTCTGAACATAAGTCTTTTTCTGAGCGGAACTGTTAGTGGAATAGTAAAGAGTACGACTAACGCAACGATGACTACGGCATTTTGTATCCCAACGCCATCACTTACCACACCATAGATTGAAGGAGATATTGCCCCTGAGCCAATGGTTAATGTATAAAAAATCGCAAAGGCTTTTTGGCGCTGTTCTTCTGAAACCAATTCGGGTACACTGCCATAAAGGACAGATGAAGTCCCATTCAACGCAATCCCGATAAGTGGAGAAACCAATACCGCCGTATGCAGCGGAAACATAATCATGCCGAAAATGCACAAAGTCGTCATCAACTCCGTAGCAATCACCGAACGTAGGACACCAATTTTTGTCGCTAAAATTCCACAAACAAATTTTCCAACGGCCCCCCCAGCAAAGATAAGGGAAAGAACCAAACCTATCGTTGCCATATCTGCACCTTTATCCTGCAATAAAAACGGCAGAAAGGTTAAAAAACCCATCCGTGTTCCACTATCAATTACCCCAATCGTTGACAAAGACCAAAAAGCTTCATACCCTTTCCATTTTAAAGAACTCATTTTTGCTTTATCTTGTTTATTTTCTGTACTTTGTTCTGCTTGTTTAGACTCTTGTTGATTAAAAAAAATCAGAATGGCTACCCCTATACCAACAACCCCCAGCATATGGCTGACTGTCATCCAACTATACTGCACCATCAAGAACGCAGCTGTTCCTGGTAAAATGAGTTTTCCTATATCACCCGCTACATTAAAAGTGCTCAAAGCAGTTCTACGTGCATTAACGTCTGGGTAAGCATTAGAAATCAAGGAAGAAGAGATCGGATGCTGTACACTTGCACCTAACCCACCTATGATAAGAAAAAAACCTAATACTATTGGTGTTGCTGCATAGCCCAATAACGTGACAGCAACACTGGTAAGAACAATGCCAATTAATAATAATTTATAAGCACCAATTCGAACTGCAAAAGAACTTGCAGGTACTTGAAAGCCAGCCATCGTACCAGAAAAGAGTGTTTTCAAAAAACCAATCTGAGAAAATGTTAATGAAAACTCAGCCTGCCAGACAGGGAAAAAAACATAAAGCATATCCGTAAATCCGTCTTGGATAAAATGTGCTAAACTCCCTGTCATCAACGTTCTTTTATTCGTTTCAACTTGTTTATCTGCATAGATTTCAGCCATATGTATCCCCTACTTTTTAATGATTTCTTATGTAGTCTAACAATCCACTATCAACGTTTGCCTGCTTTGCAAGCATTTCCAATAAAGTGCGTAATGCTAGCGTAAACGTTTTTTCTCGATGAAAAATGACAGAGAAATTTATCGTCAGTTTAGGTGCGTTATGAAAGGCAATCATCGTCCCATCGGTTAAATCATTTTTCACTAATACTTCTGGCAATACCCCAACACCCAAGCCATTTAGAACTGCTTGGCGAATTGCCTCTGAGTCACTATACTCTAAGACAGGTCGTATTCCTTTTTCCTTTAGCAATCTATCATATTTTTTCCGATAGATTTTGCCTTGTTTCAATGCAATAAACGGCTGCCCCCACACATCATTGCCATACTTTTCAATTAGAATTGGATTGGCAACCCACATCAGCGGTTCAACCGCAATGTCAAATTTCGTAATTCTATTATTAGATACCTCATCGTGGATAATTGCAAAATCAAAACTATTATCTAAGATTCCTTTGACGGTAATTGGAATATCAAAGCAATGCTCAATACTGACCGATACATTCGAAATTTGTTTTTGAAATGCCTGCAGCACAGGAGAAAGTGTATGTGCCGCAACAGCTGTACCGAGGCCTACCTTAATTACTTTGTCATAGGAAAACTCTTGTAAAGCGGCCTTTGCTTCACCATGTACCAACAACAATTTTTCTGCATAACCAATCAGCCGTTGCCCAGCTTCTGTGATGTATAGTTTTTTTCCCACTCTTTCAAACAATAAGACTCCAAAATGATCTTCAAGCGTTCTAATTTGTGCAGTCACAGTTGGTTGACTAAAATTTAATTGTTCCGCAGCTTGCGTGATATTTTCTGTCTTGGCAACTAAAAGAAAGGTTTGTAGCAATCGTAGCTCCATATCATTAACACATCCCACAATTTTACTTACTCCAATTGTAAGACATTATCTCACGCCTGACAAATTGTATCGACTGCCTAGCTCAATTGTTTTGTCTTTATCCATGATACTTTTTCTTGCCGCAAAAGGGAAATTGAATATAGTAATTGAGTCAATACGTTTTTCTAATTACTAAATCATTTGCTTGATATTACTATAACATTGTTGCATCCAAAACAAGCCCAAAGCAGATGACAAACCTTGTACTAATCCATTTGAACCACCCTAAAAAAAGAAAGAGTCACTGCAGAGCTGCAACTCCACAGTGACCAAGATTTTCAACATGTATCACAAAACGATTTTATCTTAACACAACAATATGATATTAAACCATCTATATCAAGACAGGCAAACCCGTAAAATTTACTGCCGGATACTCACTGTCTTAAACACAATTTGATCACTACGATGATGCGAGATTGAATATTCAAAAGCCCGTCCATCATCTAAAAAAGCAATCTGTTCTACTTCTAATAAAGGAAATGTCTCTGCAACTTTTAAATGCTGCTGCTCAAGTTCGTTAGGCAAAATCGCTCGAATCGAACGATGTGCCGATTGAATTTTGAGCTTCAAATGACACTGAATATAAAAATAAATGGATTTTACCAAAACATCATGTTTGATCCCAGGAATCAAATTAATTGGCATTTTGGTATATTCGATAACAGTTGGTATCTCATCGGCAAAACGAACCCGAATAATATCATATACAAAATCATCTGTAGCAATTTGCAATTTTGCAGCAATTTCATCATTAGGATGTACAACATCAAACTTAACAATTTCAGACCGAATTTCTTTGCCTTTATTGGTTTCGGTAAATCCTGTAAATTGTTTAGCCATACTGAGCTCCTTTGCCTCTTCATCATCAATCGACTTAACAAAGGTACCCGATCCGCGCCGTTTAATAATAAAACCTAACTTCACCAGTTCATCTAATGCTTTTTTGATTGTAATACGACTTACACTATACTGCTTACACATCTCTTTTTCAAGAGGCAGTTGTTCTCCCGACAAATATTTTCCTGCTAAAATATTTTTTCTTATATCTCCAACAATCTCTTGATATTTTATCATCGGACTTTCTCCTTTGTTCATAGATATTTTTATTATATCACTTTTTATCCTAACTTAAAATTAGAACTGATTTTATCTTGCAAAAAACATATCTTATAGAATATAAAAAACAAGGATGTCCCACATACATTTTCTAGCGATGCTTGAGCAAACATCGCTAATAAAATACATTTAGGGGCACCCTTGCTTTTTTTATTTTATGAAAATCCGTTATTCTTTACTACATTTTTAATCCAGTAGCCCGATTTTTTTATTGTTTTGATTTGAGTTGCTAAGTCAACAGCTATATAGCCATAACGATTTTTGTAAGCATTCGTCCATGACCAGCAGTCAATCGGTGTCCAAGCATGAAAGCCGAAGCAATTTGCTCCTTCCTGAATTGCTTTATGCAAATAGCTTAAGTGTTCTTCATAAAAATCAATGCGATATATATCTTCGATTAAACCGTCTGCGTTGCGATAATTTTCTTCCCCCTCAACGCCCATGCCATTTTCCGATACATACCAACGAATATTATGATAATTATCGCGAATATTGATTGCAATATCATACAGCGCTTGGGGATATATTTCCCAACCACGATAAGGGTTCATTCGGCGCCCCGGCAGCTCATAGTCATCAAAATATTTATTAGGCATCCAGCTTTTTTCTATATCCCAAACAACTTCTTTGCTTTTAGCCCGACGCGGCTGATAATAATTAACGCCTAAAAAATTAATTGTATTGTTTTTGATAATCATCAACTCTTCAGGCGTAGAATCCCATAACACACCATCTGCTCGTAATGTATGAACTAACGATGGTGTAAATTCACCTCTTACCGCAGGATCAAGAAATGACTTATTGAAAAAATCTTCAACAAATGCCGCTGCTTTCACATCTTCATCAGCTTGTGAACGGGGATAAGCAGGTGTTAAATTCAATACAATACCAATTTCGCCGCCCTGCTTCGCGCATTTTGAATCTTTAAATGCAGCAATAACTTTGGCCGAAGCTAAATTCAAATTGTATAAAACCTGGACGGCTTTTTTCCCATCCACAAGATTTGGATAGTGAAATTGATACAGATATTGACCTTCCACAATGACCATCGGTTCATTAAACGTAATCCATTTTTTCACTCTATCACCAAAAAGTTCAAAACACTTTTCAGCAAATAAGACAAATAAATGAATCACATGTTTTGATTCCCAGCCACCATATTTATCATATAATTCAACTGGTAAATCAAAATGATGTAAATTGATTACAGGTATAATCTTGTTTTTAAGAAACTCATCAATTACACGATTATAAAAAATAACAGCTTCTTCATCAACTTCAGCAGTTTCAAAATTTTTAATCAACCGCGTCCATTGAATAGATGTCCGCAATGAATCCAGCCCAATATCCGCCATTAATTTTATATCTTCTTTATAACTGTTGTAAAAATTGGACGCAACATTTGGTCCAATGCCATTAAAAAATGCATCTTTTTCAATATCAAACCAATGATCAAAAATATTTGCATGTTTTTTATTAAAACGACCCTCTATCTGTGGACCCGAGGTCGCCGCCCCCCACCAAAAATTTTCTGGGAATTTATATTTTATACTCAAAACTGCCACCTCTATTTCTTTTACCTATTGATATTTGATACAGGATGATGTAGCTTATCTAGTTTTAAATTACAATCGGTTATGTATGTGATTAAAACAGGCTTAATGATTTGAGTTAATCTGGCATATCCAGCTTCACTCAAATGTAGTCCATCTGTTGTATATTTAGGAATGATTGAATATTTTTGTTTATCCAAGAAAAGTTCAAAAGTCGGAACCAGAACTAAGTTAGGAAGAACCTGTGCCATAATTTTATATTCCTCATTTAATAAAGCAATCATTTTATTAGATCGCATCTTTTTTCCCACAAAGCTGCCCTGGAATTTTTCATCGCAAGGCAGTGTCTCTAGTAACAAAATATGGGTATTGGGCAAATTTCCTTGCATTAGATCAAGCAAAATTTGCACATTATGAACAATCTCTCTGGGACTTCTCATATTTGTATTGCCAAGATCATTCGTTCCCACCATTAACACTATAACCTGAGGTTTATACTTGATCACAGCTTCATCACAAATCCAGCGTAAGGATTCAGAGGTTGCGCCGCTAATTCCCGAATTGTATTTTATTCTTATTTCTGGGTAATAGTTTTCAATATCATACCATTCTATAATCGAATCACCAAAAAACAAAACCCCATGCGGTTTCGATTTTTGATTTCCAGCAATGATCTTTTCCATTGTTTGAATCATATAACCACGCAGTTGATAATAATTCGGATTATAAATCATCTCTTCGCGCATAACATTCAGTCCTTTAGCAATCTATTTCAACTAGATATATTCTTTATTTCTTCAATTTTTCATACATTTGTGTCATCAGCAACCCCATGTCTCGGACAGTCAAAGCATTCATGAAATGATCTTGTGCATGAATCAAGAGAATTGATTTTTCTACCGGTTTTCCATCACATTCCGCTGCCATAAGTGCTGTTTGAATCTCATGTGCTTTACCTATTTCTTTTCCAGCCATAGCAATAGCTTCTCTCGCTTTTACAACATCATCGTCTTCCAATAAATTCTGTACTGCTTCTACGACCATTGAACGTCCTGCACCAGCGTATAAAATCAACTGCATGGACTGTTCTACCATTTTTTCATCCATCATGCTTTCCTCCAAATTCATAAATAAACATACTTAGGGTGAAATGCTTCCCCACCGGAAAAGGGGCTGCACTGCTAATTATTTTAACTTTTATGCGAGGTTATTTATTCCTCTTCGGCAATGTCTTTAATCCTATTTGATGCTATAACAAATGGTGCATAAATTAAGACATCTACTACAAGCCATACCAATTGCAATAGCCCCCCAGCTAGAGAACCTGTACCAATCATACCGCAAAAAAACATTGGCATAGTCCAAGGAACCACAAAGCGAAAAATCGGAACCAGGCCACCTGAAATAGCCAACCAGCCAATTACAGTATTAGCCAATGGCGCCAAAATGTACGGGATCAATAAAATTGGATTAAGTACGATTGGTAAACCAAATGCGAGTGGTTCCTGAATATTGAAGAGCATAGCTGGTGCACCAATTTTAGCAACTGCCCGCCAACTGTCTTTCTTTGAAAATAAAAAAATAGCAATAACCAACCCCATGACATGCATTAAACCAGCTTCAAAAAATCCGTTACTGAAAATATAAAAAGCATCACCTGCTTGATTGGCAAGCTGAGCAGGCATATAAACTGAATTTTGAATTGCTGCTGTAACATTGTGTCCATGGATACCAAACCACCAGAAAAACCAAACTAAAAACTGATATAAGACCGAAAACCCAAACCCTTGTGAAAAACCCAAAAGAGGTGCTTGGATTGCCAAATAAATCAAATTATTAAGAGCAGGTATATCGAACCAAATTAAAATCGCCGCAAAAGTAGCAAAAAGACCTAAAGTTATGCCAACTGGAACAAGTGCTGCAAAAGACTGCGATACAGCTGGGGGAACACTGTCTGGCATTGCTATTTTAAGTTTTTTATTGTTTGATAACTTAACAAAAATCCATGAAGCTACGGTCGAAACAATAATAGCTGTCAAAACGCCTTTACTACCAAAATAACCAGTACTAAAACCGCCTGCATCACCAATTTTTTGTGGTGTAACAATTAAAAATGCCGCAACACCGGTTATTGCAGTCATGAATTTTTCCCCACCCCAGATACCACCTAAACGATAGGAAAAAGACAAAACTAAAAGAAGTGAAAATACATCAAAACCAATTGTCGTAACTAATCCACACAAAGTCTGCAAATTTTTCAACTTCATAACAAAGTCAGAGGCTAGGTACGCTTCACTGTTCAAGCCGGTAATAAATGGACCTAGATTTAAACCATTCGCCCCCATAACAGTACCTTGTGGATCAAGGACAACCCAACTCATAATCCCAAAAATTGAACCAACAATCATAAATGGTAAGATAATTGAAAATGAGTCTCTCATCGCTAACAAATATTTATTACTGGAAATTACCCCAGCAACTGGCAATATTACCTTTTCAAGCCTTACAACAGCATTACTCATTTAGTTTTCTCCTCCTATCCAATCAATTTTAATGCTTTACTTAGCACTTTTTCTCCATTGATCATGCCATAATCACGCATGTCAATAACGTCTACTGGACATTGATAACCTACAGTTTTTTTCACATCTGGTAACATATGACGAATCTGTGGGCCTAATAAGATCACATCAGCTGATTCTACTTTCTCATCCAATATTTCTACTGAAAAGGCTTCAATATTCACATCGATATTGTGAGTTATCGCTGCATCTTGCATTTTTTTAACTAAGATAGACGTCGACATTCCTGCATTACAAACTAAATAAATATTCATCTTCCTGCCTCCTAGTTTTTGTTGGTTTATCCTTTTATTTTTTTCCTATAAAGATTATAATTCTAGACCTTTCTTCTGTCAATAAAAGATATATCTTTTATTGACTAAAGAAATGCTTTTATTGCTATATTTTGCACAATTTGACCCGCCGTCGACAAAACTTACTACCAGAATTTTTAGCAATTTTACTACTTTTAATATACTCAAGAATTCTCGCAAATTACACCAAGTTCAACGCCCAGATAGCCAGATAATATGCTGATCTTCATAATTTATCATTTCATCGACTGATAGATTTAACTTTTATTTACTGACTATTTTATTCAGAATAAATGCTTTTAGTAGCCCCCACATACCAATCAAAATTTTTCGCGCTAAAAGAAATCTTGTAGGCGCTAATGTTTCTAAAATCATTTTCATTATGTAATTCTCAATCTTTTTCCCATTCATCAATATCTAAGCAAAATTCATGATATCAGCTCTGCCGCCGTAAGTATTTAAGAATGCACGCCCGCCCGACGCACCCATTCCATAACCCGGTGTGCCAAGGAGTTTACGAGTTCAACCTGTTTTTCAATCTACGGATGCTCGAGACCAAGAGGACGAATATTTTTAAGATCTTGCACTGAATTTACTTTTTGTAAGCCTTCATTTGGATAGATGAAATAACCATTACTCATAAGCTTTACAAAATCCGGCTGAAACCGTTCATAAAACGCGCGATGACCAGCAATATTTTTCTCGGCAGCCTTGAGGCCAACAAGTGCATTTGAATTTACCTCATCCGCCAGATAATGAAACCAGACCCCCACCGGAACATGATCTACTGGCTGATTGTTGAGTGCCGCTTACACCAATTCTTCTTTTGTCTGTGCCATATAAAATTCCTCCATTTGCTTTGTTTTGATTGGTACCTGATGTTTCTCATACTATTTTTTGATAATTCTTTATCACCATTGTAAATTACTGTATATTTTCTATTGTGTAATCTTTACGACATATACAAAAAACTGAAGGCAGCAAAACAGTAATTACCTGTCTTTCTGCCTTCAGCTTTCTGATCAGCAAAATTATTTATTTTGATATTTCATATTATTTATACATGATTAATATGTTTATGATTTTAGTTTAATTTAAGATATTTATCAATACACAAAAATATATAGTAATAAAGCTTCTAAGTTTATTTTTTGACTAACGCTCAATTCATGTAGATCGAATATTGTAGTAATTGCTACATTGTGCTATTATTTTTTTATTGCAGTTCCACCGTGTAAAAAAATCGAAGTAATTGTCGAAAGCTGTAAAAAGGCTTTTGAAGATTTCAGTCTTAAAGTTTACGGAAATGGAAAATAGTGTTTTATGCATCCGTAGGTGAGTAAATTTGTTGAAGTATCTGGAGTTTAAATTAAAAAAGTAATTGCAGAATTAGAATGGAGACAAGATTCATGGCTAAATTTTTTATTGAGCGTCCAATTTTCGCTATTGTGTTATCAATTATTATAACGTTGATAGGCTTAATTTCCGCAGTGAATTTACCAATAGCCCGCTATCCACAAATTACTCCGCCACAAGTTAACGTTTCAACGACCTATTCGGCGGCTAATGCTAAAGTGGTGGAGCAAACGGTCGCTCAGTTGATTGAACAACAAGTCAATGGCGTGCAAAATATGGTATCCATGTTATCAACCAGCGCTAACGACGGTACATACAACCTAAATGTCAAATTCGAATTAGGGCAAGATCCAGATATTGCAACTGTGCAGACTCAAAATCGGGCCTCACAAGCAAATGCATCTCTTCCTACCGCCGTAACCCAAGAGGGACTTACCATTCGAAAGGTTTCACCAGCAACAGCCTATGTCTTTTCTTTGTGGTCTCCAAACGGAACCTATGATGGTACTTTTTTAAAAAATTATGGCGACATTAATCTTGTAGATGCGTTGAGACGAGTTCCCGGTGTTGGAAATGTCGTAGAATCTGGTTCCGATTTTGCTATGAGAATTTGGCTGCAACCTGACAAAATGGCTCATTTAGGTATTACGACAGCAGCTATTGCTAACGCAATTACCGAACAAAATGCACAGGCTCCAGCAGGAACGATTGGCGGCGAGCCCTCTCCTTCTGACCAAGAATCGCAGATTTCAGCCATTGTACAAGGACGTTTACTAAATCCCGAGGAATTTTCCAACATAATTATAGAAGCGAATACAGATGGCTCGCTTATTCGCATTCGCGATGTAGGTAGAGTAGAATTAGGCGCAAAAAATTATACTTCTAATAGCAATATTAACGGTCAGCCAGCTGCAACGTTTAGGATTCAATTGACAACAGATGCAAATGCTCTAGAAACAATTGCAAAATGCCAAAAAATTATTGAAGAAAGTTCAAAAAAATTTCCTAACGATATGCAATACAAAGTAATCGTTGATTTTAATGAGTTTGTAAAAGAATCCATGAAAGAAGTAATCATCACTTTAGTCGAATCACTCTTGCTGGTAATGATAGTTGTTTTTATGTTTTTGCAAACTTGGCGTGCTACCTTGATTCCGATGTTAGCAGTGCCGGTATCTTTAGTTGGTACATTGGGTTCCTTCTATATTTTAGGATTTTCTATTAATATTTTAACAATGTTTGCTATGGTGCTAGCGATTGGTTTGGTAGTCGATGATGCGATTGTCGTTATTGAAGCAGTTGAACATCACTTGCGTTACAACGCTCTTACGCCAAAGGAAGCTACCATAAAGGCAATGAGTGAAGTCTCTGGACCAGTTGTCGCAATTGCCTTTGTGCTCGCTTCCGTATTTATTCCCGTGGCCTTTTTTGGCGGGACATCCGGCATTTTGTATCGGCAGTTTGCCTTGACGATCGCTGTATCCATGGGCTTATCTGCTATAGTAGCTTTATCCTTAACACCAGCTCTTTGTGTCTTATTGCTTAAGCCACATGATCAAAATGCACACACTGGCAAACTTGGACTATGGTTTGAAAAATTCAATACTTGGTTCGATAAACTAATTGAAAAATACGGTCAAGGATTAAATAAAGTTACGAAAAAAACAAGAAGGTGTATGGTTTTATTGGCAGTCTTGGTAATTTTATCTGGCGCACTATTTCATATGGTTCCTTCTTCTTTTGTCCCTTCGGAAGACCAAGGTTTCTTTACCATTGCCGTTACTTTACCCGAAGCAACAAACATGAAGCGTACCCGCGCTGTAGCAGATAAAGTAGCCGATGAAGTGAAATCCATTCCAGGAGTTCAAGACGTACTTGTTATTAATGGTACTGACTTTATATCTGGTGCAAGCAAGCCAAACACAGCCTTGCTCTACACACGCCTTAAATCATGGGATGAGCGCGAAACACCTGATTTGCAGGTTAGCCAAATAATCCAGCAGGTTGCCGCTAAAAGTAGAGATATTCCAGAGGCAAACATCCAATCTTTTAACGCCCCTTCTTTACCAGGTATTGGTTCGCGTGGCGGATTTACACTGATGCTTGAAGACACGGAAAGCAGTTCTGATGACGAACTCAATCAAATTTCCCAAAAATTTATTGCTGCCGCTAAAAAACGACCTGAAATCGGTAACGTTAATTCGACTTTCCGCATTGATACGCCATTTTATAAGTATGAAGTAGATCGGGAAAAAGCCAAAACTTTAAAAGTTTCACTAACCGACATATATAACGCATTAAAAGTCTTCCTTGGTGGTTATCAAGTAAATGACTTCAATGATTTTGGCAGAACCTTTAAAGTCATAATGCAAGCTGAAGCACAGTTCAGAAACAACGCAGAGGATATCCGTTTCTTTTATGTTGAGAGTAGCGATGGGGTAATGGTGCCACTTAATACATTAGTCAAGCCAACATTTACTAGCGGTCCTGCTGTCATTCAGCGCTTCAATGGGTATCGTGCTATCCAACTGAGCGGTAATCCTGCCCCTAGCTACAGTTCCGGTCAAGCGATGCAGGCCTTGGAAGAAGTTGCCGCACAAACGCTGCCTGCTCAATTCAGTTATGAATGGTCAGATCAGAGTCGTGAAGAAAAAATTTCTGGCGGTAAAGCACCTGTTTTATTTGCTTTTTCTCTATTGTTTGTATTTCTATGTTTAGCAGCTTTGTACGAGAGTTGGAGTATCCCTTTTGTAATTATTCTTTGTGTTCCCATAGGTATATTTGGCGCCTTTTTATCTCAGTATTTACGTCACATAGAAAACGATATTTATATGCAGATTGGCTTAATTATGCTGATTGGCTTAGCGGCTAAAAATGCTATTTTAATTGTGGAATTTGCTAAGTTACGAGTTGATAACGGAATGAACCCATTACAAGCAGTAATTGAAGCAGCTAAAATACGTTTACGACCAATTTTAATGACATCACTGGCCTTTATTATTGGCTGTATTCCATTAGCTCTTGCTACTGGCGCTGGAGCAGGAGCAAGGGTCTCCATGGGGACAGCTGTTGTTGGCGGTATGTTTGCAGCAACTTCACTCGGAGTGTTTTTAATCCCTGTTTTATTTATTGTCATTGACCGTATAAGTAAAAAATTAAAAGTTAATGTTATCAATAAGCTGAAAAAAATCTTCACTTCGCATTAGAAATATCTATTTATAAATTTAACATTCCAGCAATAGTATCTTAGCTCCATAGAGGATTTAAGGCTTCCGAAAAATCCGGAAGCCTTTTTTGTTTTGTAATTGAATAATGATAGTATATAATGATTATAAAAATTCATTTTTCTACAAATATCGACTTAATAATTATGCTAAATATTAAGTCGCAATCGGGAAACATCAGCAGGAGCAAAGACTTCAAATGTATCGATATAGAAGATTTCGTCTTATAAAGCTAACCAATTTTTAATTATAACTTATGCAGTAATAAAAGCAGACGTGATACTAATTTATCACCAGAAGGAGTGAGCCCATTGACCCCAAAGCATTTCCCCTACAAGAAAATAGCTGCTGAAATAGAAAAAAGCGCATATATGCCAAGTAAAGATATATTAAAAAAGGCTCTCAATGAAAAATTGTTTTTCATCCTAGATAGTATTGCCGCTTATGTTTGTTATATTGATGCCACTACTTTACGATATAAGTTTGTTAACAATGCATTCGCAACAGGTTATCAGCTACCAAGGGAACAAATTTTAGGTAGTCATATGAGTGAAATACTTCCAGAAAAAAACTACCAAAACGCAATTCAATATATTGAAGCAGTAAAAAAAGGAACCCCCACCACTTACGAATATTATTTTAATGTCCCTATCGGAAATCGTTGGGTTAAAGTGGATTATGTCCCTGAATTTGATGCTACGGGAAATGTTGATTCATTTATTGTCCTTGGCACAGATATAACGGATCGTAAAATAGCCGAAGAAAAATTGCAAAAAAGCGAAGCACGTTATCGCTTTATTGTTGAGGCGGCCAATGAAGGAATTATGATTTTAAAACCCGACTTAAAAATTTCATTTGTTAATTGTAAATTATCTTCTATGCTCGGCTATGAAATGGAAGAATTGCTTGGGCTAAGTTTTAAAAGTTTATTATTTGAGGAACATTTAAGCGACCTCGACGTGCAGATGAAAGAGAGACAGCAGGGCAAAGACGCATTGTACGAGAGATACTTGCGAAAAAAAGACGGTTCTAAACATTGGGTAATTATTTCTGCGAAAGCGCTAATGGATGAGGAAGGAAACTATACAGGATCATTTGCTATGTTGACTGATATCCATGCACGAAAGCTACTCGAAAAACAGTTAAAAAAAGCAATAAAAAAACTCGAAGTACTAAGTAATGAAGATGGCTTGACCAAGTTGGCAAACCGACGGTATTTTGACGAAGCATTATCTTTAGAATATGCTAGATTATCTCAAAATAGGGCTAAGTTATCTTTTATTATGATTGATATTGACTTTTTCAAGGGCTTTAATGACTCCTACGGGCATCTTGCTGGCGACGACTGTCTACGCCAAGTTGCAAAAGTATTAGCCAGCAGCATTTTTCGTCCCGAAGATCTCGTTGCCCGCTATGGCGGAGAAGAATTCATTTGCATGCTGCCAGAAACAAGTATAGAGGATGCTGGAATGATTGCTGAGAAAATGAGAGCGAGCGTTGAAAATCTCCACATTTGCCACAAAGACTCTAAAGCTTCGGATTACGTTACCATCAGCCTTGGTATCGCAACTATACAATGTACACCAAGTCACCAAGTATCCGAAACAATCCGCAACGCCGACAAAGCTCTTTATCAAGCAAAAGCCAACGGACGTAACCGAATTGAAATTTATAGTTCATCATCTAAAGAATAACGCCATTAGAAAAAACGAGAATTACTTTATATCCACCTAGATTTTCAATGGATATTAAAACAACTATTTACGCAAGGAATTTAAGTAAATGTTAGGGGTTATTTCATAAATTTAAAATCCAAGCTAAGTTCTTGACATTGCGGCAGTAGAGGATTAGAATATAGTATGTAATTGCTGATATAGCTCAGTTGGTAGAGCAACTCATTCGTAATGAGTAGGTCGTAGGTTCGAATCCTATTATCAGCTCCATAGTAAATTCAAGTCTTCCGATAGTTTTGGAAGACTTTTTTGGTATATATTGCAGCCAATCTTCTATAAGGTGAGTGTCAAAAAGACAAAGAAAAATTTCTATTGAAATTAACCATCAACAGTATGCGAGATTAAACTACGTTAAGATTCATCCACTTTTTCTGCGAAGTCCGTCTCTAATAAACTTAGAAAGGCTCATAATCGAATATTTAGAAAAATCAGAATAAAAAGTTGTTTTAAAACAGTTACAAAATCAAAATATATAATATTAACATATTGGAGAAAGAAAGTGATTCATTGGCAACTATATTTGACATAGCAAAGTTAGCAAAGACTTCTAAATCCACTGTTTCCAGAGTTATTAGTGATCATGGTTATGTCAGCGCAGAAACTCGTTCTCGCGTTTTAGATGCAATAAACGAATTGAACTATATCCCCAACCAAATTGCTCGCCAGATGAAGTATCAACGCACTAATACCATAGGATTTTTAGTAAATGATTATTATCCTACGGTCGGAGATTTTATAAATTATTTCGTCAATACCGCCAAGTTATATAACTATCGTGTAAACATTTATTTCACAGGAAATTCCCAAGATGAATTAACAGCTCTTAATCTATTGACAACACGCTCTCTAGATGGTTTATTTTTATTAGCAAAAATAAATGATTGGGATAAAATCATTCCATATACAAAGTTTGGTCCCATTGCAACTTGGCGCCGAATCAAATCTGATAAGATATATTCATCATATATTGATCATTTCCCCATATACATGCAAATCTTAGAATATATCTATGCCAAAGGAGCACGCTTTGTCGGTCACATTTTAAATTGTGAAAAAAACTCTAATACCCAAGCTCGTTTAGAGGCAATACAAACCTTTGAAAAAACTCATTCCATGGATAATGAATGGAGATTATTTTATAATGCGCAAAAAGATGCTGGCATTGATGCCGCCCATAAATGGATTGCCGCCGGAAAAGCAGCCCCCAAAATAGTCGTAATATATTCTGATTATGTTGCTACTGAATTCATTTCTATACTTAAAGAAAATGGCTATCAAATACCTACGGATTGTGCTATTTTTGGTTTTGACAATAGTAATTTTGGTCGCTTAATGAATATATCTACAGTAGATACTTTCCTCGAAAAACAAGCAATCAATTCATTTTACTATATCTACAATAGATTAAATAATACAAACTTAAAATATAAGAAAATCCATCCCAAATTGATTTTTAGAGAAACTTGCTAACAAAAAATATCAGCTCTCGTCGTCTTTACTATAAAATATTTTATAAACACGCATAAAAAGGCAGTTCTCTCTGTATCTTTATATACATGGAGAACTGCCTTTTTTATCATCAACTATATATTAGACTATCTTTATTTTGCTACATTTCGCCAAAATATTAGCAGGAATTTCCTGACCTAGCCCCGGTCGATCCGACACTATGATATAGCCATTAACAGGCTGATCATCATAAACACCCAAACTTCTTGAAAAATCAGTTAAATTACCTATATGGTGTTCATGGATGCAGAAATTAGGAATTACTGCTTCTATTTGTATAGCCGCTGCACAGGAAATAGGTCCACCACATACATGTGGTTGCACTAAAACATCATATATTCTAGCCATATCACATATTTTTTTACACTCAGATATTCCGCCGCAAGTAGCAAGATCTGGTTGAATTACATCCAAAGAACGACTTTCTAAGAAAGACTTAAATCCATAACGTGAATAAATCCTTTCACCAGCAGCTAAGGGAACGTTTACTTTATTTTTCAATTCTTTAGTTAACTGTGGATTCAAAGAACCGCATGCTTCTTCCATATAATAGATATTTAAGTCTTCGATCATCTTGCTAATCTGAAATGCTGAATTAATATCTGTCTTGGCATGCAATTCCAAAATAATATCTACTTTATCTCCAACAGCTTTTCTTATTGCTACTAATCTATCACGACACAGTTTTAATTTATCAAACGTTAACAGCCCATCATTTCTATAATTTTTATTGCCATTTTCGTCACGTTGCAATGGATCAACTTTAATTGCTGTATAGCCATCTGCAACAGCTTTCTGAGCAGCTAAGCCATATTCTTCTACACCACCGAGAGGAATGGCATTCTTCCCCCAATCAAACTGAATCTGACTAGCATATGCTCTTATTTTATCACGCGTTTTTCCACCTAACAGTTCATAAACAGGAACGCCTAATGCCTTACCCTTGATATCCCAGAGAGCGATATCAATTGCACTCATAGCAGCAAAAATTACTGTACCACCGCCTTGTCCCCAGAAAGTATCTCTGTATAAACGATCCCAAATTTTTTCTATACAGAAGGGATTTTCACCTATAATCAATTTAGCAAAATCTTGGACTTGCCCGATAGCCCCCAGTTTAGCATTTCCATAAGCTACACCTGCTTCACCAAAACCACTTACCCCTTCGTCAGTATTTATTTTTATAAAAATTGGTTCATTTGGTGCTGTTTTATCAAAATCAGCACAGAATATTTCTACATCCGTAATCTTCATCAATAACTCTCCTCGTATAATAAGTTTTGTAAGCAGATATCCGCCAACTTACAAAGCTTATTTTTTTATTTTAATTACTTCATTAGGAACTCCTGATGCTACAATAGATTTTAGTGAGCTGTAGCAAAGGTTACGTCTTTCGCCTCCTACAGCACCTTACGGTGACTGCTTAAAAAGCTTGACGCCTGCCGTATTCGTCAAATGCCGCTTACACAGATGTTTCATCCCTGGGCGAAAGTTTTTTCCCAGCAACCAGACTTTCACAGGTGAATGCTTATTTGCGAGGGTGCGGTCAACGTTTAAGATCAGGGTGATTCCTTTTCTACCCATCCAACTCTTAGATGGAAAGGTGGTGTATTTTTTATGAAGAAGGCGGATCTTCTTTCTACTTTGTTTGTCGGGATTGATAGTAGCTCCCGAGAAAAAGTCGTTGCTCTTTTGGATTTTGAATCCTCTAAGCCGATTCTGCCTTTTGCTGTTGCCAATAACCAGCCCAGCACTGTAGATTTGGCTCAAAAACTTGCAGATTTCCTCAGCTCAAATTACATTATATTTCTTCAATGCATTATAAATACCATCATTTGCAACATCATCAGTAATATCAGAGGCAATTGCTTTAATTTGATCAGTCCCATTACCCATGGCAATTCCGTGCTTTACAGTTTTTAGCATTTCAATATCATTACAAGCATCCCCAAAAGCGAAAGTATCGTCAAAAGACACACCAAAAACTTTAGATAAATAGCCAACTGCAGTTCCTTTTGTATACCCTGGTAAATGAATATCCATTCGTATATTGCTGGTGGTATAAACATCTATAACCCAATCACTTGGAACATTAGCTTTGCAATTAAGCAATTGTTTTTCTGTTTTAAACAAAGCCGTAACCATGTTTGCGTGAACATCTTTTGGCTTCCAATCATCTTGCCCACTAATTTTGCTAGAAACAGAGCCTCCAAAAAGTTCTATCTGGCGAAGTATTAGTGGATGAGTTGAAAGGCTTGTCCATTTACCAAAATGTCCGTTGAAAATGTATTGTCCTTCATTTTGTTTAAATAAATCTACTAGAAATTTGGTTTGCTTTTCTGAAAAAAAGTTGTCATAAATAGGATTGTTTTGGAACTCTATATAGTTTCCATTACAAAAAATAAAGCCATCAAAGTTTAGGTTTGAAAAAGCTTCTGGCATACTAGCCCTTGCTGTTGCAACGACTGAATAATGACCATTCAATCTTAGCTGTTCTATTGCTTTAATCGTACTTGGTAATGGTTCAAGCATTCCCGCAGGAATATCTATCATGGTTCCATCAATATCAAAAAACACTATTTTCTTTTTCATAAGATTACCTTCCTCGTATAATAAGTTTTGTAAGCAGATATCCGCCAACTTACAAAGCTTATTTTTTTACTTTCAACTCCTTTATTAGGAACTCCTGATGCTACAATAAATTGTAGCAAAGGTTACGTCTTTCGCCTCCTACAGCACCTTATGGTGACTGCTTAAAAAGCTTGAAGTGTACTCTTTTTTCTCAATTTGTTTACAATTCTTTATTTTTGGGGCTTGACATATTACCAGATTGCTTAACTTAATCGTTGTACTAAAACTATAATTATACACTTTGTAATAACAAAATATAATACTAATCTACAATTGGGACTACTTTGGCTTTAATCAATAATTTCTAACAATGTATCATTGATGGTCAACCTATCTTTTTTTGTGATTATCATATTATCCATTACACTATTCAATATGACGATAACTACTGTCGTATCATAACCTTTTTCTTTAAGAAGATTCAAATCAACATCGATCAACAAATCACCTTTTTTGACTTCCATTCCATTTTTTATATGTGACTTAAATCCTTCTCCTTCGAGCTTTACAGTATCTATACCAATATGAATCAATATTTCTTTACCGCTTTTACTAGTTATCCCAATCGCATGACCAGTAGGATATACCATTGATACTACACCATCAACAGGCGAATATATTGCCCCTTCCTGTGGTATTATCGCTGCCCCGCCCCCCAGAGCACCTGTTGAAAATGCTTCATCCTTAACATCTTGCAATGAAATCAATGTACCTGTTACTACATTTTTAATTTCTTCTTTACCATTTTCTACTTCTTTTTTTGTTTCTGCTGCAACACTTTCTACTGGAACAAACACATAAGTCAGTACAAAAGAAAGTACTAATGCTATTATTGCTGTAATAACTGCATTGATTATATTATTCGGATTGTCACCAATAAAAACCGGCAAAGACAAAAAGCTCGCTGATGCAATGGCATATCTTACCACACCTGTTATTCCGGCATAAAGGCCAGCAACAGCCCCTGAAACCATAACACAGAGCAACGCTCTTTTATATTTTACCGTTACACCATAAAGTGCCGGTTCCGTTATTCCTGATAAAGCTGTAATCCCTGATGAAATAGCCACTTCACGTTTTTCTATTCGCTTTTCTTTTAATGCTATTGCTAGTGAAGCACCGCCTTGTGCAATATTGCTGCCAAGCATTCCCGGGCCCATGAGTGTTTCATAGCCAAATTTAGATACTGACAAGATGGCAAACGGTGTTATTGATAAATGCATACCAGCCATTACCAGCAACGGTGCAAAAGCTCCCATCAACGTTGGTACAGCCCAAGGAACATTTTCATTGAGTATTTGTATAATATAGTAAAGGCCCTCACCTAAATATCCCCCCAAAGGCCCAACTACAATCAAAACTACTGGTGCGGTTATCAAAAGGGTTAATAATGGTCTAAACATCGTCTTAATTAATTTAGGCGTGTATTTTTCCACAACCTTTTCCACATAACTCATAAACCAAACAGCAAAAATAATAGGAATAACCGTTGCACTATATGATACTAAGCGCACTGGCAAATCAAAGAAAGAAACTGCTTTACCAGCACTGACCATGCTCATAAAATTAGGATGAAGCATTATCCCTGCTATAACCATTGCCATATAATTATTGGCCTTAATCCTCGTTGCAAAACTATTGGCGATGAAAAACGGTAAAAAATAAAAAGTAGCATCCGAAATAAAATAAAGTATTTTATAATTTTGCGAATCACGACTCATTCCCGAAAGCACCAGCAATGCAAGCACAACTTTTACCATACCACCGGCAATCAAAATAGGTAAAATAGGCGCCATAATTCCAGCCAGTGTGTTCAAGCCTTTTTGAAACATATCTCTAATATTGAATTTTTGTTTTTCTTGGTTACTTGAGCAATCACTAAAATTCTCTAATCCATGTTTTAATAAATCATTATAAAATTTATCAACTTCTGCACCAATAATAATTTGTGACTCTGCTCCAGATTGTACTGTATTTATAACACCTGGGATATTCTTTAATGCTTCCGTATTAAATTTTTTTTGGTCTTTTAAAATAAATCTCAATCTAGTCATACAATGATATAGGTTTACAACATTTTCAGTACCGCCAACATTTTCTATGATTAGATTAGATATATTTTCTTGTTTCAACATAAACCCTTCTTTCTGCAAGTAAATTTAGAACTTAAAATATAAAATTCCCTATAAAACGATATTAACCAATAACTCAAATTTTTGTGACGGAAAGTTATAATATATAACAATTATTCAAATTTTCAAAATATTGATTAATTAAAAATAATTTAATATTTCCATTATTTTTAAAGTGTTGATTAATTTATAGAACGCTCCTCATCATCTATAATATTGCAATAATGCATTTTCAAAGGCTATAAATTAATCAACACGCCCTAGTGTATATACCAACTTTTTAGATTCTTACTCTCAGTTGTCATAAATACACTAATAATTTAATTACAAATTAAATTGTATCATCGATATTTGCAGCTATCTTATCATGTACCTTTACACCAGCAGCTTCCAATTCCTTGATTTTTTCAGCAAACTGTGGTAAATGTTTTTTATTTGCCACTAGCATTTCATCTAGTAAATCCTTAGCTTTTTGCCCACTCGGAATAAGCGGATTTAATGTAAATGCTTGTAAAGCTAAACCATAATCACCAGTTACCGCTGCTTGAACGGTTACCAATTCCATATTCTTCATCACTTGCAGCCAGCCTCGTTCTGCCGGTGCAAAAGGACCAAAGACCATTGGAACAGCACCAGATGCACCGATTTGCGAAGAAACTTCCACTACCTGCTCGCTAGGTAAATCCGGAACAGCACCATTATTTACGGTAGATACAACCATTTGTGTTTTCTTGTTACCATATACAGACGCAATAGCTTCACAAGCTGCATCAGAATAATGTGCGCCGCCTCGTTCTGCCAACTGCTTAGGCTTATAATCCAGTTTGGAATCTTTATACAATTCAAACAGCTCTTTTTCAATCTTCATAACCTGCTGTCCGCGTGTACCCTTCTCACTTTCATACTCTTCTAAGCCATGTTTCAGCATTTCTTCCTGACGATAATAGTATCTATGGTAACCGCATGGAATCATTTTCATTTGACTTAATTGTTCCTTAAAGAATGGAACATTAAAAATATTTTTAGGTAATCCGGCATCTTCACCTTCGTACATTTTGTTGATGATTTCTAAGGTCATTTCTTTACCGGTATTATCCCAAACGCGATGCCAATGGAAATGATCGAGCCCTGCAAATTTATACGTAAGTTCATCTAAAGTCTTATCGATCAATTTTGGCTCACTAATCATTGCCATAACTGGTACATTACATAAACCGATAACTTTATTCCAATGGCCATATGAAACAACTGCTTCTGTAAGCATCCCACTTGGGTTAGTAAAGTTAACCAACCAAGCATCCGGACATAATTCTTTCATATCTTTAACTATATCAAGAATTACTGGAATAGATCTAAAAGCCTTAAATATACCACCAGCACCATTAGTCTCTTGTCCAATTATTCCATAATAATTAGGTATTCTTTCATCTTTTATACGTGATTGTAAAAACCCTACTCTAAACTGGGTTGATACAAAATCAGCATCTTTCAGCGCTTCACGTCTATCTGTTGTCAAATGGATATCCCAATCCAAGTTAGCAGCTTTGACCATTCTCCTAGCCATTTCTCCAACTATTTGCAATTTTTCTTTTCCTTCTAAAATATCAACCAGCCAAATTTCTTTGATAGGCAATTGGTCACTACGTTTAATATAGCCTTCTATTAATTCCGGAGTATAGCTAGAACCTCCACCGATAGTAACTATTTTCAATGCATTCCTCGACATACATTTTTACCTCCCAATTTATATTTTTAAGATAACATCATCTTAATTTGTGGGAACATTCCCATGTCAAGAAAATTTTTTAAATGCCCGTTAGATCTTTACGGTCGTTTTCATCTGGCTGTAATAGTTTTGCAACAGCTGAGAAAACCAGTTGCAGTTTGCGTTAAAGAGTATTCTATGATACGATTGCTGCAAGGATTTATGGACAAAAATTCGGGAGATTGATGGAATGAAAAACCTTTTGGTACTACCACAATTACGGTGTTTCTTTGAAAAAGAATTACCAAATTCACAGGTTTTACTTGTTGCCGGGGGAAGGAAACCTGCGTCAAAATGGCTGGCTAAGGCTGCTACTCAGTTTCCAGTCTGGTGTATAGATAGCGGGATTGATATTTGTTACGCGAGTGACGTTGTCCCCGAGCGACTTATTGGCGATGGTGATAGTGCTACATCTAAAGGGTGGGCTTGGGGAAACCGGTTGGGGATTCCCGTGGAAGTCTATCCACCAGAAAAAAACTTGACCGATTTACAATTAGCATTGAAAACAGTAGGATTAGTACATGAACAAGCTACGGTTATTGTAACCGGTGTGTGGGGCGGTCGTTTTGACCATACTTTTAGCAACATCTATTCATTAAAGGGCTGCGAAACTTTTGGGGTACGGGGCTGTTGCGCCGCAGATGAAAAGGAAGTACTTATTTTGTTAAAAGGCAAAGATTCTGTACGTATAGAAACAACTACGTGTCCAGAAGTAGTTTCCTTACTTCCTTTATCATCCCAATGTTCTGGCGTATTTATCGACGGTGTTCACTGGCCATTAGAAAATGTTGAATTGTACAATACCTCACCCTATTCGATTAGCAATCGTCCGAAGCAATTGGGGACGGAGATTACGGTGGTCATAGAATCAGGTTGGTTAGGCATTTATCTGTGCTGGGATGAAAAAAGTTTAAATAACGAGTAGTTTAAATTGCAATTGATAAGTATTGGCTAGTAAAATAGATACAATACGAAATATAAAATATGCTAGGGGTGCCGAATTGGCTGAGAAATGGAATAATTTCCATAACCCTTTACCGGATCTGGGTAATGCCAGCGTAGGGAAGCGATATAGCAATGAGCACCGCATTCCTAGTATGAGAATGTGGTGCTTTATTTTTGCTTATACTTAGCAATAAAAAATGAACTGGAGTTGAGTGGGATGGAAGAAACTTTTTATAGTAAAGTAACAATGATTTTTAAACAACCGGCTAGTGTTTTTACCCTAGTAGGACTGGTGGCTTTGGTTCTAGCTTTTATGTACATAAAAAAAATCAAACTGAATACACGCATGATCGTTCATATTGGTCTGATGCTTGCTTTGACCGTAATCCTGCATACCTTTCGCCTGTATCATATGCCCCAGGGCGGTAGTGTAACTTTAGGAGGAATGATCCCTCTTTTATTGATTGCTTTTCGTTATGGTTCGGCTGTCGGATATCTGGCAGGTTTTTCCTATGGATTGATTAATTTAATTCAAGATCCTTTTATCCTGCATCCTATCCAAGTGCTCTTTGATTATCCTTTACCTTATATGGCGATTGGCTTGGCAGGCTATTTTAAAGATCGAATTTTCTTGGGAGCTATTGTCGGCATTTGCAGTCGTTTTATTTGCCATTTTATCTCTGGATCTGTTTTCTTTGCCAGCTATGCACCACCTGAAATGTCTCCCTATTTGTATTCCTTTGTATTCAATGCAACCTATCTCGTACCCGACTTGATTATCTGTCTAGTCATTTTACGGATACTGCCAGTGAATCGGATACTGTCTCAAATGAAAAACGTTGAAAATTACATTCCTGAGCGCACACAATGAACTAAAGAATATTAATAAATGATTGCCCTTTCCATTAATTCTATAGATTGGTCATGATAGATATAGCAAGCTTTCCGAAGTTTTTGGAGACGTTTTTATTATCTAAAACTAGTGACAAATACATTTTTTTGCAGATCCGAAACGAAAGAGCTGCTGCATAAGCATGATTTTCATCAACTTATGCAGCAGCTCTTTCTCATATAAAAAATCTACCTCTTCGCCTTACATCGTTACTCCGCTCTTCCAAATAGCAATTTCATGAAAACCCATTTCTTCCGCTTTGACTTTCTGTCCAGAAGCAACGGCTATAATATAGTCCGCCAATTCATCTCGCAAGGCGTTCATTTCTTTCGTATCAACTAAACTGCCCGCATTAAAATCAATCCAATTTCGTTTATGTTCAGATAAAACGTTATTGGTAGAAATCTTCACGGTTGGTACGGCGGTTCCCCATGGAGTTCCGCGCCCAGTAGAAAAAAGAATAAGCTGACAACCAGCGGCCGCAAGGGCTGTCGTAGACACAGCATCATTTCCCGGTGCCTGCAAAACCTGCAAGCCTTTTTTCGTAGCGCACTCTCCATACTTCATCACATCTACCACAGAAGCTCTGCCGCCTTTTTGCACACACCCCAGCGATTTATCTTCCAATGTCGAAATGCCACCTTTTTTATTACCAGGAGAGGGATTCTCATATACAGTTTGGTGATGGCTTTCAAAGTAGCCTTTAAAATGATTGATCAAATCCACCATTTTATTGAAAATCTGCTCATCTTGTGCCCGATTCATCAATAGTGCTTCTGCCCCAAACATTTCTGGAACTTCCGTCAACACTGCCGTACCACCACTGCCAACAAGAATATCGGAAAACTCTCCAATCAGTGGATTCGCCGTAATTCCAGACAATCCATCCGATCCGCCACATTTGAGACCAACCACCAATTCATCGAATGGACACGGAGTCCGCCTGTTTTGATTCGCATAAGAGAGTAAATCTTTCAGCAGTTTTTCGGCGGCTGCAAATTCATCATCTTCTTCCTGTGCAACAAGAAATTTCACCCTGTTATCGTCGTATTCGCCCAATACTTTTTTGAATGCTTCAACATTGTTATTTTCACAGCCAAGGCCTACTATGAGCACAGCGCCGGCATTGGGATGATTCACAAAGTTTGCCAATATCTGCTGCGTAGTTTCCTGATCGTCACCCATTTGCGAACATCCGTAAGGATGCGTCAATGCCGAGCAGGCATCGACATGATCATATTGATCAATTATTTTTTGACCTGCCTGTTCCAAAAGTTGCACCGTTCGATTCACACAACTGACCGTTGGGATAATCCAAACTTCATTTCGAATGCCGACCTTGCCATTTTTGCGCCGATACCCCTGAAAAGCCCGTTTTTGTTTTGGCAAAACTGGGAAAGATCCTGGCTCATACTGATATTTCATTTTTTCGTCGAGCCTCGTAGCAATGTTATGGGTATGTCCCCAACTGCCTTTTTCTATATTCATTTTACTGCGACCAATGGGAAAACCATATTTTATAACATCTTCCTCTGCCACGATCTTTTCCAAGGCAAATTTATGTCCACGAGCAATAGCTTCTTGTAAGGTTATATAGTGATCGCCAATCTTAACTTCATGTCCTGCTGATAAATCACGTAATGCTACCGCGACGTTATCATCCGCATGAATTTGCAAGGCATCGATTGTTTGCACTTCACAAAGCCGCTGCATCGCTGAAGCAGCCCCCTGCTGATCGATTTCAAACAAGAACCCACCTATTTTTTTTGTCATTTCTTTGCTGATGCTTAGATCTTTTTTCCATAACATTTTATTTTGCAACACCGTTTTGGAGACTTCTATTGCCTGCGTAAGCGTACCATCATACAGCTTCCAAGCCTCACGCATCGCCATTACGGCTGCCGCATCATCTGTTATTTCATATGCATCATTGCCACGCTGTCCTTGGACGGTATTGCCGCTCCCCTTATCGTTTTTGTACAAATATATATAAGCGGCAAAAGAAAACAATAATCTTTGCGGCAAAATGCCAAATTTCTTGTCATATTCTTCAATAGACGGCATAATCCGCGCCTGAAATTTAGAAGATGAATTGAGGAGAATACTGAGTAGATAATGCTCGATAAAAGGATTTTGAAAACGTTCCATAACGGCATCGGCGAATTGGCTGAGCATACTTTGATCTAAATTAATGGATGGCATGATTTCCTCATATACCACCTGCCGAACAAACTTCCCAGCTATTTTATCGTTCATCATCGCACCAACTGTATCTATACCTGCTAAAAAAGCTGCCGGTACACTCGATGTATGTGCACCATTCAAGATTCGGACTTTGCGCTTACGATACGGAGCGATATCTTTTGCAATCATGACATTTAAACCAATTTGACGAAAAGGAAGTTTTTCTTCAAGCGAAGCATCACCTTCAATGGCCAAAAAGTGAAACAATTCGCCGCAAACCATGAGCTGATCTTCATAACCGAGTTCGGCGGCAAATTTATTGGCAGCAGCTTTTGGATAGCCGCTAACTACACGATCTACCAATGTATTTAAAAATAAATTACTTTCTTCAATCCACTCTTTGAACTCAATTGGCAGCTTCCAAGCATTGCAGTATTGAAGCACGAGGCTCTTCAATACTGCTCCATTATCATCCAATAATTCACAAGGGACTATGATCATCCCTTTGTCTGCCGCTCCATGAAAGAATGTATAACGATGATATAAATAAAGCGTCAGTTTTCCTGGATAGGAAAGCGGCGGCATCATCTCGACTTTATCTTCAGGATTGTAGGTAAGGCCAGCTTCTGTTGTATTTGAAAAAACATATTCAATCGCTGGATCCTCCGCACATTTTAAACACGCTTGCCAATCTTCATATGGATTTATCCCCCGACTAACCGAGGTTATAATCTCCCTTTCATCGACAATCTGACCATCTTTTAAACCTTGCAAAATAGTTGTATAGAGGCCGTTTTGCGCATTTAACTTGCCGACTACTCGTCCATGCGGTGTTGGTTGCACGGCTACAATTCGCCCATTAAAAAGACCTTTTTGGTTTAACTGATGCACCATCCAATCAATAAAGCCCCGCAGGAAATTTCCCTCACCAAATTGAATGATTTTTTCCGGCAAATCGCTAAGCAAATTCATATCATATGACAAATCTAACTTTTTCATATCTCAACCTCTATTCTTTGCTTCTTAATAAATTGTACTCCTCTAGCTATACTCACGATTCTACTTCAATTGCTTTTAATTCAGTCAAATAAAATGCATAGGTCAAGGCTCCGACAAGGCAAGCTGCACCAGAGACTACGAGTGCCGTGCCAAAATTCCCGCTACTGCTTATGAGATATCCAGTAATAATCGGGCCAAGGAACCCCCCTATATTTGAAGCACAATTTTGAATTCCACCCAAAACTGAAGTCATATTGCGCGGTGCAACGTCACCCGGGAGTGACCATAATGCGGCTCCAGCAAAAGCCAATCCGGCATAAGAAACACATAATAAAATCATCGCTACGGTATTGGATTCAACGAGACCAGCAAATGTAACCGAAGTCGCAAAAAGCATCCCAATTACGAGATTTGTTTTTCTGGCTCTTGTTAAATTGCCGGTTTTCTGATAGGTATAATCAGTAAACCAACCACCAAACCATTGGCTCACGATACCACACAAAGGCGGCAACATAGCCATCCAGCCCATTGTTGTCAACTGCATACCACGATCATTGACTAGATAAGTCGGAAACCATGTAATGAAAAAATAAACTGCATAATTTAAACAGAAAAAACCAAGACACATCGCTTTTACATTACGGTACTTTAATAACTCATACCATTTCATTGGTTGTGTTTTATCAATACCTTCTTTTTTCACTTGGTTATCACGGATATATCTAAGTTCCAGTTCATTGATAAATTTATGCCGTTCTGGGTCATTATAGTATGCCAGCCATGCGACTGCCCAAACAAGCCCCAGAGCGCCGCAAGCAATGAAAGGAAATTGCCAGCCATACATCGTTACCATCCAAGCAACCAAAGGCATCGCAAAGGCCGTCCCGAATCTACTGCCACTATCAAACAACGCAGTTACTTTTCCGCGCTCGTTATCTGGAAACCACTTGGCCGTAATACCAGCATTACAAGGATATACTCCGGCTTCCCCCATACCCATGAACAATCTCGCACCAATCAGTCCGCTTACTGTCTTCACCCCAGCCGTTGCAGCCGTTGCCAAAGACCACCAAACAACTGCTACCGCCAAACATAGTCTCTGTCCAACACGATCCGCGAGCCAACCTGATGGAATTTGAAACATAGCATAGCTTAAAAAAAACATCGACATGACCCAGCCCATCTCGGTCGAAGTTAAATTTAATTCTTTCATCATAGTCGGTGCAGCCGCAGACATAACTGTACGATCTAAATAGTTTATCGCAATTGCCCCTAACATAAATATAGCAACAACATACCTAGCTTTTGTCATTTTTTGTGTTTTTTCAATTTCCATTTCACAGCACCCCTTAAAAATACTTTATATAAGTTCGTAAAATTATTTAATTCAATTAAAATTTCAAAACAACTTTTAACATAGAGGCAGCATTTTTATCAAAATCTTCAAAAGCCTTTGCTGCATCTTCCATTTTATATGTGTTCGTAATGATTTTTTCCAGATCCACTTTTCCGCTTTTTACTAAATCAATCAATTCCAAAAAGTCTTTTTTCAACGCATTTCTCGAACCAAAAACATTCAATTCTTTTTTCTGCAACAAGGTAAAATCAAAATCATGATTTTTCTTGCCAACACCAATTTGTATCACTTTTCCGCCGAAAGCTACGGCATCAATACAATTTTGGAAGGTTGACGGTAAACCGACTGCTTCTATCGTAACATCAAAACCCTTCCCCGATGTACACCCATCTATTTTTATTGCAAAGTCCTCTGCACTATCGTTTAAGATCCCACCTTCTAACCCGAAAGTGTTTATCGCATAGTCTATTTTACCTTTTGCTACATCGGCGATATAAACCTGTGCCCCCAAGGCTTTAGCAGAGACAGCCGCCAACACACCAATCGTACCAGCACCGATTACCAAAACTTTATCGCCTTTTTGCACATTGGCACGGCTAACGCCATGATAACTTATACAAAACGGTTCAATCAGTGCCAGCGTTTTAGCAGAAAGCCCCTTGCCATCATAGATACGTTCAATTGGCATCGTTATATATTCTGAGAAAGCCCCATCTCTTTGTGCCCCTAGCGTTTCATTGCTTGTACAGCAATTCACCAGTCCACGTTCACAAGAATAACATTTTTTGCAGTTAAAATATGGATTACAAGTTACAATCATACCTGGTTTAAACCCTTGGCTATTGTCACCTATTTCAATGATCTCCGCCGAAAATTCATGCCCAGGAACCCTCGGATAAGAAGCATACGCAAAAGTACCACGGTATGTACCTAGATCACTGCCACAAATTCCACCATATAAAAGCTTAAGTAGTGCTTCCCCTTCTTGCGGTACTGGTTTTTCTACTTCACGAATTTCTACGTTACCTGGTTTGTTGATTATTATGCTTTTCATTTTGACAAGACCTCTCTTTTTACACTTTATTGTGATAATACCTACGTTTAAATCTATCTGCACCTGAAAACACAGTATATTGAGAAATAAACAAATATTCTATGTTTTCAATTAACTTTGCAAACTTATTTATAACATTTATGAAATCATTTATTTCTTTAATTTTCATTTTTTAAAATTATCACACTATAAATTAAAGCAATAATGGTGCCAAGTTTTGCGCTATAGTCATTATTTCCTGAATATATTCTTCTTGAACCCATATAATTCACGATAAAAAACCGCTTAAAAAAATTTTTAAACGGTTTGTTATTATAATGTTTATATTTAGATTTTTCTCACAATTCTAAATTGCTATTTCAATAATGAAATTCATATATTCCAATTTTGAAACTATTTTGTTTTTCTCCATAAAGTCACACGACTTATTCCCATTTTTGCACAAACTTCTTCTGCTGTATGCTTTTTTAATAGATGTTGTAAGATTTCGCGCTCTATTTCTTTTAAAGAACAATCTGGTGATACGTAAATTCCCTCTTGCTGTACCTCAGCACCTGGCGCCAAAATTTCTGCCACCTGTGCAGCATCAATCTTCCCATTCTCAAAAGCTAAGACCTCTGCTATATTCTTTAATTCCCGAATATTTCCTGGCCAACTATAGTCCAGTAAAAGCTTTTCACTTTTTGCATCCAATTGCGGAATATTTCTTTGATCTGTATGGTACTTTTTTAAATAATGATAAAAAATCGGCAGAATATCTTCACATCGTTTTTTTAGCGAAGGCAATTGTAATTTCAGTACATTGATTCTGTAATACAGATCAAAACGAAATTTCCCAGTCTGGGATAAATTTAATAAATCTTTATTGGTTGCACAAATCACACGAATATCCAGCGGCATAATTTTATCATCCCCAATCCGCATGATTTCGCGCTCCTGTAATACACGCAGCAGTCGACTCTGCACATCCAATGGCATTTCACCAATTTCATCAAGGAAAATAGTTCCTTTATGCGCCAGTTCAAAAAGTCCACGCTTGCCCGATTTACGAGCTCCCGTAAAAGCACCTTCGGCGTAGCCAAACAATTCACTTTCAATCAAATTAGGCGGCAAAGATGCGCAATTGACCGATATAAACGGCTGATTTGCACGTGTGCTTGCATTGTGTATGCTTTGTGCCAAGCCTTCCTTACCTGTTCCCGTATCACCATAAATCAAGATATTAGAATTGGCCAGCGCAAACTTTTGGGCTGTTATTACAACATGTTTCATCGCAGGCGAAGCTGTTATAATATCCTCAAAATGCCACTTCGCGTAGAAGCCTTTGTTATACATAGACATCCTTATTTTTCTTTCCGTTTTTTCTATACGACTTATTTCCTCAAAAATCCACACATCATTTTTGTACTGATTGTAAACCTCTAGAGGGATACTTTTTAGCAAAACCTTATTGTCCCCGATTTTAACAATTTTCTCCTTATCAAATCCGGCCATCTTCTTTAGTATATTATTTCGCCAATCAGACTCACTTTCACCACTTAATATTTCATTGGCAATTTTATTGCAAAATATCGGTTTTTGGTCACGATCAAGAATCACAACGCCTTCTTGTATATTATTAATGACTGCATTCATTCGCTCCAACTGAAGCTCTGCCACTCCGTTAGAATAGACGATGTTTTTTGCTTCGTTAATCGCTTTGCGTATCGATATTTCGCCCGATTCAATATATGCATAATGCAAACCACAAGCATTTGCCGCTTCAACGGCCCGTTTACAGCCAATAATACAGTCAACTCCATTTTCTCTCAAGGACTGCACCCTATCTTTTATATCAAGGTCACTATGACATGGTCGAATTTGTATTTTCGTACCTAGAAAATTAAAATCTGTTTCGATATTATCAATCATGTTATCCTTCGTTACGATAGCAATTCTCCTATATCCTTTGCGCAAAACTTTTTCTATAACCATTAATATATCCGTAAACGAGGTATTGATTTCAACTATCGTCTTTTCTGGCAAAATTTTTAAATCATTCGCCGTACCACCACGACTAATCAGCACCGATGCGTTGGGAAACTCTTCAATCGCCTGCAAAGCTTTTTCATTATTGGCAACGATAACAGGTATGGATAATTCCATTTCCGAAATAACGCGTTTAGCAATATCGGCTATTTCTTGAAACGGCGCAACAAACAAAATCGACTCCATATTTATACACCTCTTTTAATCCAATTCATATCTGAATCTACACAAAAATTAAATTTCTCACACTCATAATATCAACCAGCTATCTCATGCATGCAAAGACAGATCCCCAATTGGATCAACCTAAGAAAAAAAAATAACTTCCTATGATTTTTAATTTTATCATAGAAAGCTGTTGAAAGTTCATCAAACTTATAAATGCATCTTTTTGCCATTACGTAACACACCTTTGATATCTATTAGCCTATGACAGATTCAGCATATTGGCTTAAAGAAATTGTTTTGGGCAATATTCATTTAAAAACACTTGGCGATAATGATGATATCCACTTATCTTTACCACTCCAGAATCGTGCATACACCTTATACTTTGCATCTGTCCAACGTAGGGAGTCATTGTAACCACCAGTCACTAAGATAGCTTTTCTTATAGCCTGCGTTTCAATCTCATAACCAACGGTAACTTCATGACGCTGTATATCCCAAAAACATTTTTAGTACATTTTCTCATTGCTTACACAGGTAACAAAACAAATTTTATTTGCATTCATTGCCAGCCTCTGAATTCCGTGATTATTTCTTTGTTTCCTCCATACTATGTTGCTTATTGTTAGATTTGACAAGCACTTGATTCATTGGGGCTAATTCTAATAAATTGGACTATATTGTTATATTCTTGGACTGAAACTCTTCCGCTGTATTGCAAAAAGTCAGCTTTCCATAATTATGACGATTGTCAATATACTGCGGTATACCTGACTTTCTTAAGGTATCACTAAAGATTACATATTCATGCCGACCGCTTTTATCATCATAGCTGACAAAATCTAAAACATCATTCCGAATTAAGTAAGTGCAATGAATTACTTCCACTGCAATTAACCCCTTAATTGTCTGGTATAATACTTCGAAATATAATTTTGAGTTTTTATAGTAACCATTTTCATCAGTAACGTAGTGGTAATTAGAATATAAGCTCGCTGGATCATCACCATTTCTTAGCAAAGGTCCAATGACTGGCAGACCGGTATTAAGAAGCATTTCCAGTGTTTCAGGAACAATAAAATTATCGCAATCAGCTACGAAATAGTGAGTTCCTTTTGCTCGCGCCCATTCTACTGACTCTTGGCGCAGCCGCCCCAACACTTGGAATCGCAATGCATTCCATTCATGTGGACTATATTCCTGGATGGGGTCTGCAACATCGCTCGAATCGTAATAGATTTCTGAATACCGATCCTTAACTTTTTCTATCCACTGCTCAAGCAAAACTGCGGTTTGATCATGATTATTGTTTGTACGTATATAAAGCTTGATTTTGTCAGCGGGATACGTCTGCTTCTCAATTAAGTTAAGATACAAAGGTAAGACATGCGCTTTGTCTTTTGCCAAAATGGCAATTGTTACAAATTCCGTAGATTCCATTTAGCTTGTCACCTCTTTCTTTTTTATAAAGGACCAAAGGAATATCAGGAAATGTTTTTTAGGGCACACTGCCGTTTAAGGGAATGAACTTTAACGTGTAGGAATGCGCTCCAGTAAGCGGCGCAGTATCGTCTGCGGAATCAAATGCAATTCTACCACCAGTTCACCCAGTAGCTATTTCGGCAAAAACAGGAAGTATTCAATGTAGTAACAGGAGAGGTCTTACGTTAGGTGAATGGATTACGTAGTTTTATTAAAGAGGTTTTCAAAATATTTGCGATTGTACAAAATTCCAGAATGCTCTGGTACAAAACCTGCTGCTATTTCGTTGTGCTCGCACGCTAATTCATATTTGCCGAGTCTGTCGTAGCATACACAGAGCTGAAGATGGGGGAGCCACGTCCAACAGGAATTGTTTAGCAAAGCTAGCGGATCTTGAGGCTTTTGAAGGTTAATCGCGAGTGTATACCAAAATATAGCTTGTTGATATCTCTTTAAACCCAGAAAATGGTAGCCCAGACGACAGCAAAATTCTGCTCGTGGTGTATCGTAATTGAAGGAAAGATACGTATAGTTTAACTTATTTTGGTCATCGCCAAGAACACTGTAACAGTCGGCCAGTTTTCCACAAATGGAAATATTATCTTCGACCCAGCATGACTGAGTATCTAAAGCTTTTCGATAATATTCAATGGCTTTTTCGTACTTTTGGTGATCGTTTAGTTCATTGGCATAGTAATATAAATCCCTTGGTGAAAAGGTTTCACCTTTTGCAAGGCGATTTTCATAGATATTCAGGTTGCGGTCGTAAGTGTCGTGATGTTCCTTTTTATGCGTTACACTGATATCCATGTTAGCTATCTTCCCACCAACTACTAGGCATTCATGAACGGGTCCAATCCATTGAAAATGTTTTGCCCGTTTGACAAGCCGATTCCTTCCTAAGGTCGAAATAACATTGCCACTTTGGTCAAAGGATACATTGTAATTCATGGTATAGGAGTCTACTGTTCCGTCAGCATTCTGTTTTAACAGTAGCAATTTTTGTAAATCGTTTGGCAATAGAACGTCATCGGCATCCAACCAGAGAATATACTCTTGCGATGCGTGACTAAAAGCGAAATTGCGCGCAGCCGCAAAGTCATCTATCCACGGAAAATCATAAATTTTATCCGTAAATTGACGGACGATTTCTTTTGTTTGATCGGTAGAGCCTGTATCAACAATTATGATTTCGTCAGTGGCGCTAGCTACTGATCGTAAACAACGCTCAATCGTTGCTGCTTCATTTTTTACAATCATACATAGACTGATGGTTATTGTTGATGCTGAATTTTGTTCCAATTCATTCATTTTTCAATACCTCCTCCGGAATATATTACAAATATATTCATTGGTGGCATTGCTTATTAATAAAAAATACACTTTCATTTTCTACAAAAAAAAAACAAATTTGTCGTTATTCGCGTTACAGTGAATCTCATTACGAAATAAAAATCCACCAGCTTAGCTGGTGGTATTTCATATGCGCCTGAAAGGCTACTTTCCCAGCAGCGCCAACAGGCGCATATGACGTCCTACAGCCGCATGAGATTGTTACTTGCTACCCGTAAACGGGTTATCGAACTCCTTAAAACTTAACTGATCATATATTTTATCTTCTTGCAGCTGATTCGCTATATATTCT